>Ga0185342_1000008_pt1 | contig 176658 bp, 162 predicted proteins | sample ConPoolayeEmetaG_FD_128045 | JGI IMG/M metagenome (GOLD analysis project Ga0185342, IMG submission 128045) | Hot spring microbial mat communities from California, USA to study Microbial Dark Matter (Phase II) - Cone Pool mat layer E metaG... ... | reverse complement strand
TTCCTGGGATGCTCATTGTAGTACGCCACCAAAAGACCCCTGTAATTATGAAGAAAATGACGATAACTGCGATTATTCCAAGAACAATTTTTGAACCATTAGGCTCTTCAACTTTATAAGAGCGAGATTCACTGACAGGCAACGCAACAGTTGGATTATCTTTGACGTTCCTAAGCTTCTCTAGCTTCATTTCAAGAGTTTTAGAAGTGGCTATATATGATTGCTCACCGATTTTGCCATCTGCATAGAGAGCAGCCAGCTCCTTGATTCTTGCCTTACACTTCTCAATCTCCACCTCAGCATATCTAATCCGCATTGCTGTTGCTCTTCTCTGTTCCTCTGGTTCATGTACCTCCTGATAATGTTCTAGCATTTCTTTCTCTGATTTGAACAGTCGTCCACACTCTGGACAATACATCTCTGTATCAGAGCTCACAAGGCATCGCCCCTATTAGATAAGAGTAGTTTTGTTTTTAAAAACTTGCATTAGAAAAATAATGGATGAAATAAGATTTATGATGTTAGCAGTGTTTCTTATTCTTGGAATGTTTGTGAAGCGAATGGTTTGTTCAACTCACATATTAAGAACTTAATTTGGCTGCTAAAACCTTCATTAGGTTTCCAGCTCTAGAAATAATACTGCTGCATACCAAGTAAAAAACCTCCATATCGAGAACGACTGGACTTGACAAAGGGTCAATCCACGTGCCCTTATTAAAATCATAGTTTACATAAAGGCGTATGAAGATGAAGATCCCAAATTCGCGGATTGGTTGAAAGGCTTACGCGAGCAGCTCAAGCTCCAAGGCGAAGCCCTCTGGATCATGCACGCCGACGTCCTCACCAACCTCGGTTTGAAAGTTGGAAAGACGGGAATGAGGGAGATCAGTGGAAAACGCTCAAACAACCCAGACACAGACGCCTCAGTACAGTGAAGGCTTAGCAGCTCTTGTATGCAAATTTTTCCAGCAATGGAAGTATCCAGTCTGCGTGATCTACGGCAACCCTGACACTGGAAAAACCGATGCTGCCTTACTTTTCGCGGAGATCGGATTGAACGAGAAAGCGATAGACTACTTCGCAAGTAATATCAACACGTTCGGCCATGGCGAAAGAATCACAAGCTTGGATGAAGTGGATTACTGGTTCAAGCACCAAGTCGGAAAGAAATGCTTCATATTAGACGAAGCCGGAATACACGATGACGCTCGCGCGCCACTAAGCATGATGAACCGCAAAATCCGCCATGAAATCTTCATCATCCGCAAGTTCAAGGGGCACGTCATCTTTATCCTGCAAGAGCTCGAGGACTTGGATAAGTGGAAAAACAGCGAGCTCACAGGCATGATAGTGAAGAAGCAAGTGTTCGGCAACGAGTTTGTAGCCAAAATTAAGTGCAAGTGGAACGAGGATCTGATAACCGTACGCGACTTTCCAAAGGCAACTTTGCCATACGACACGTTAGATATAGCACCATTCACTCTTGAAAAGCAACTAACCGATGAAGAACTTGAACTGAAGGGCACGCCTAACAAAATAGCGTACCTCTACGCCACAACGGGTAACTTCTCTGTTATATGCAAACAGTTGAAGCAAGACACAGGAAGAGAATGGAAACCTATGCAAGTGAAGCGTGCGCTTCAACAGTACATACGACAGACGTTGCGAGTGCATGAAACATCGAAAGAAACATGAAAAAGCCTGTTAAGTAACGCAGTGCGTAGTGTTGAGGTAGCCTTACAGATTTTGTTATGTTTTCGAGTTTAGACGCGATTTTTCCATGCTTCAACCTCGAAGGTTGCGGATGGCTACATAACAAAGCTTAGTTCATGGGGAATAGTTCCAGAACTTGGAATGAAGAAAATTCCAGAACTAACAATGAATTAAATCGGGAGCATCCGTTGACCACGATAGAGATTTTCAGACATCGTAATTTGCATTTTGGTTTTCTTAGACAAGCGCACCATCTCAGTCGCGGATCCTTCTGTGGATAGGCTATAACCCTTTGCAAAGTTATTCTTTCGAATTTGAGTTTTAATAGCCAATGTCCAATGTGGTAGAACTCTTTTTACTTCAAGGTATATATTCGGATCCGCGACGCATCGTTCACAAGCAAAAGCTTTGACGTATCCACCGACGGCATTCATCCCAATTATTACGCCGCGGTTGCTAAGGAATCCGCATATACAGCAGCTGTTCATTCTCAAATTTTCACCTTCTCCAAGATATCCACTATGCCCTGAAACACCCGCATCTTCAAGTCACTAATCAATGCAGGATTGAAATAATGCTGCATAAATACGCCTGATGTGACACGGCCATGTAGAAAGTCTATTTCTTCCCTGCGCAGGTATCGGATCAGGAAAGTGCCATGTGCCTCGCGTATGTCGCTGAAATGCTGCGGCAAACCTCGCTTTTTAACGCGCACCCTAACGCTGTCAACGTTCGGAATCGGCGGGCATCTACATATGCGCTCAATCAAGTCAGCAGGCACATACGATACAAAGGTTTTCTTGCTGTTGCGTATGAATATGTTTTTGAAGCGGAAGTGCTCCAGAGCGCCCGTCTCATGTACGTAGTAATTTCCAAGCTTACCCTCCGCATTCAACTGAATAATCAAATTGTAAGCTGACACCGCCTCGCTCAAGCGAAGCCCAGACACCACCAGCAAATCCATGAACTCGCATAAGTCAGGACGCGCCTGCTTAACTTGGCGGATCCAACGCCAAACCTCCTCAGGATCCGCCACCCTATTCAACCGCTCAATTATCAAGTCATCCGCGCTTTTCCCCACCCATTTGAAACCATACGACCGCACAAGCTGCCGCCACTCTTCATAGTCACCTAGAAACTTTGCAAGCGAACTAAGCGACTTCAGAATGTTGCTGCGCTTCGCGGCAGATAGGCCCTGCAGCACGCTTAAGTCCCGCTCCAGCAGGCACCGCGAATACTTCTCAGCGTTGCTGCAAATCTGTTGAGCTACACGTGGGCGATGATCCTTATCAACATAATTTTTAAACATAATCCAGTCAATTTTAGCTGTCTGCCACGTTGACGACCCGGGTTCAAATCCCGGCAACCGCACCACACCAGAACCGGCGGTTCCCGCGGTTACCCCTTTTTGCTTGTTATGATGGTGTGGGTGATAACTTCCACTGTTTCGATGAGGTGTGTTAGATAGTTTTCACAGCAACTGTTGAATTGAAAGCAAATTTGAAAGGCGGCAAAGCTTCATTTTAGATACAGACCTCTCCTAAAGTAGAAGCATGCGCCGATCGAAACATTATGGTTTCCACTAGTCAAGTTTGAAATATCTTATCAAATAAACACATAAACTGTCTGGAGCAAAGCGCTCTTTTTGCCACAAAACTTTTTCAATTAAAAACCTCGCAGTTTTTTTTTAAAAAAAAGATACTCCACAAACATTCCATATTTTCAAAAAAATAACTTTGCAACCCTAAATTTTCAAAAACTTAAACCCGTCTGGCTGACAGCTAAAATTGATTTCAACCAAACAAAAATTCTAAGCACCATCTAAAACCCAAATTGATCACCACAGAAATTAAATCGTTTCAAACTACAACATGTTTTCTCTTCAAAAATAGAGCAGTTACAACCCCGGCAATCATGATTAGCGGCAAAGCTACTACAGAGGAAAACTCAGGAATCACCCAAACGTTTGACTCTTTCAGCACTAAATGCTGCACAATCTGCTGGTGAGGAGCAGAAGAACGCACTTCCGTCAGAGTATATTCTACCACAATGCCCGTCAATTTATCGAAATAGAGATCCATATGACTGTAAACCACACCCTCCATGCCTGTGTTATTTACAGAGATATGATTGATTTCCCGAAAACTACCTGAATAAACACGAAATTCAGTACTGTTGATACGCCACGGAAGGTCGGTAGAGGAGGGAAAAAGCAACCCCCCCGCAGTCAGGTTGGCGGCATAAACATACACGCAGCCTGTAATTCCAGAACTAACCTCTGCCACTTCAGTGCCATTGTAGATGGTGCCATTGAGAAGCTTCCAAGAAGTATTAAAAACTACAGTTGTACTAGTGGTGGTTTCAACAGTAAGTTGGAAATAGTCAGTTTGATTCTGCTCAACTAAATATGAAGGAACCACATCCACAGGATTCGTGGAGTACCAGTAAAAAGTAAGGTCGTACCTAAATTGATCTCCTGGCGAAACACCCACAGAAACAGGTGTTACCTGCGCTGAAACAGTCGCAACAAGCAAAGAAAGTATAAGAAACAAAAAGGAAACAGCGGAAACTCCACGTTTATTCATGTCAACCCCAACTATTAGGGGGCTTGTCGAGTTTTTATGGCTTGTGGAGTTTTCCCAAATCTCCCCAAATTGCCAACAACATAAAATGCCAAAATAAAAGTAAAAAATGCTGAAAAACGACGAATTAAACAAAAGTTAGGTTGTTTATTCCTCTCGTATTTGACATTTAAGTTTCTTTATAGTTTCCTCAACTTTCACAGGCTCAATCTTCAAAGTGTAAAGCGTGCTAGACGTACGAAGCTTCAACTTTACCAAGTTTTTTAGACGCTTCACCGTACAGTGTTTAGCGTTAGCGCTCATCGCGATGAACTTTTCTGCATCAATGATTTCAACTGGCATATACTTTTTCACCCTTAAACACTTGCAGGGATACTACGCACATTTTTATCTGTTTTGGTGCATTAGACCACAAATTAAAAACGAGATTTTGTTAAGCTTTTTATGCTTGCCAACACTTCCCACTAGAGGTGAAAAACAGCAATGACCGGAGCCATTGTCGACTTTGTGTTCAATCTAGCTAAAGCGGTAATAGTTCTATTCATAATTGTGGATCCATTTGGTAACATACCCATTTTCATGGGTTTAACAGAGAACATGAACAGAGTACAGAGAAAGAAAATTTTCAACACCGCCACCCTCATCGGATTTGTGCTTCTGCTGGTTTTCGCGTTTACAGGACAAGAAATTTTCAACATTTTTGGAGTCTCCATATTCAGCTTTCAAATAGCAGGCGGAATTCTACTGTTAATAATTGCCATCAGAATTTTAGTTTCAGGCGACCTGAGGGAAAAAGCAGAGTCACCTGAAAGCATAGGTGCTGTACCAATTGCCATGCCCCTTCTTGTTGGACCAGGCGCTATAACCACCACCATATTGAACCTACAAGCTTACGGCGTAGTAGCAACGGTACTTTCAGTTTTGATTGTACTTTCCCTCACTTGGGTCATACTCAGATTCATAGAAACCGCCTACAAGTTTTTAGGCAAAACAGGCGCCTTAATAATTGCAAGAGTTATGGCTTTAATTATAGCAGCCATAGCAGTACAGTACATCTTGATTGGAGTTACACACTTCCTTGCAATTACTCGTTAAACCAAGAAAAAAGAAGAGGAAAAAATGCCTTATAACGCGATTTTATAGCACATTAGGCTCGCATCAAGTACATCTGGGTATCATACCAGTAAACTGTAAATTTAGCCTTACAACGGGGATTTTTGCAAACATAAACTTGCTCTACAACATCGGCATCTAATTCTTTGTCTTTGGGCTTGTCAAAAGACCAGCAACTGTGAGAACTATCAGGTCTTGTAACTATGAGTTCCTGCTGGCAGTTGGGGCAACTTAGAGTAACTCGTCCCATACACATACTTTGCCCTCCAATATAGATTTAGTGCTTTTCTTAATTTATTTGTTACTTAAACAAAAGAGAAACAACCAAAGGGTTATAAGTAACAAAATTTAGTTCAGAGATGACAAAAAAATAGTTAGCTATCTGAAAGATTGTTCCCCCATTAAAAATGGGATTATTATATTAAAGGTAAGAATAAAATAAAAAAGAGAATTTATTTCTTGTTTAACTGCTTACGTAACTCTTCGTACGTGGCTTTTATGTCTTCCACTGCAGCATCGTCTTCAAGTGTGGAGACATCACCGATTGGAGCACCAATAAGTACTGCTTTGAGAATCCGACGCATTATTTTTCCACTGCGGGTTTTGGGTAGTTTGTTAACAATTACGATTGCGTCTGGAGTGGCTATGGGACCAATAGTTGTTCTAATGTGTTTAACTAGGTCAGCACGTAACTCTTCACTGGGTTGGAAGCCGCTTCTGAGAGTAACGAAAGCTACTGGTACTTCGCCTTTGACAGCATCTTCTTTGCCCATGACCGCGGCTTCGGAGACTGCGGCGTGTGAAACAAGAGCACTTTCCAGTTCAACAGTGCCTATGCGGTGACCTGCAACTTTAAGAACTTCATCTGCCCTGCCCAAGAGCCAGTAGTAACCGTCTGGGTCTTTGATGGCATAGTCGCCTGTGTAGTACGTATTAGCCCATTTGCCAAAGTAGGCCTGTTTGAAGCGTTCAGGATCTTTCCACAAAGTTTGCAGCATACCAGGCCAAGGTGATTTTACTACGAGGAAGCCTTTGTTTCCTATACCGACAGATTGACCCTTTTCGTCATAAATATCAGCGTTTATAGCAGGTAGAGGCATCGTTGCAGAACCAGGTTTTAGAGGAGTAAGCTCTATTCCCGAGAGGGGCGCAATCATGAATCCACCTGTCTCAGTTTGCCACCAAGTGTCAATTATAGCTAGTTTTTCTTTGCCTATAACGCGATAGTACCATCTCCAAGCTTCAGGGTTAATTGGCTCGCCGACTGTTCCGAGTATCCTAAGACTACTTAAGTCGTGCTTGAGAACCCATTGCTCACCGAATTTCATGAACATCCTGACAGCGGTGGGTGTACCATACAATATGGTTACGCCGTGTCTCTCAATAATATCCCACCAACGGTCCTGCGCAGGATAGTCAGGTGTACCTTCAAACAGAAGTGCTGTAACACCCAAGCTTAAAGGAGCATAAACATTGTAAGTGTGACCTGTAATCCAGCCGATGTCGGCAACGCACCAGTAGATATCTTCATCAGACGGATTGAAAGCCCACTTGAGTGTCCAATAAGCCCAAACTATGTATCCGCCTGTACCATGCTGAACACCCTTTGGTTTACCTGTGGTGCCCGAGGTGTAGAGGATAAACAGCGGGTCAGTTGACTGCATACACTCGGGTTCAACATAAGCATTTGCACCTGCCTTTGACATAACATCATCGTACCAGACATCACGTCCCTCTTTCATCGAAATTGTCTGTCCCGTGCGTTTTACAACTATAACCTTTTCCACACAGGTGGTGGTCAACAAAGCTCGATCAGCTGTTTCTTTAATAGCCACAGGTTTCCCACGGCGGAAAGAACCATCCGCAGTGACCAAAATTTTTGCTCCACAGTCGTTAATCCTATCAGCCAACGCTTCAGCGCTAAAACCAGAAAAGACAACTGCGTGAATCCCACCAATTCTTGCAGTTGCAAGCAACGTTATGGGTAATTCTGGAATCACAGGCAAGAAAACAGCAACACGGTCGCCTTTTTTCAAACCAAAATCTTTGAAAACCTTTGCAAGTTTGTTTACTTCCCGATAAAGTTGATAGTAAGTGTAGGTTTTTATTTCGCCCATCTCACCTTCCCAAATATAGGCAAGCTTATTCTTTCTATGACTCTTTATATGCCTATCCAAGGCGTTGTATGACACGTTGAGTTCTCCGCCTGCAAACCACTTATAGAAGGGGGGGGTTGAATCATCCAGCACCTTGTCGAAAGGTTTAAACCAGTCGATAGCTTTGGCTTTTTCAGCCCAAAATTCTTGGGGATTTTTGATTGATTTTTCCCATTCTTGTTTTCTTTTTTCTCCTGCAGTAACGTTGGCGTTACTTGGGAAATATTTCTCATTGAAAGGTAAGCTAGCTTCAGACATTCATATCAACCATTAGGTCAGTTTGGGGGAATCTTACAAGCTACACTATATAAAAGTCTTTTTAAAAAATAAAGAGAGAAAGGCTATTTAATAGGACAAATTGGCAGTACAGTTTTTCCGTGTGCTTCATTCAAAACTTCAGCGAAAGCCAAGTAGACAGCGCTCAAACCGCAGATTATGCCTTCGTAGCCTGTTAAGGTTGCAAGTGTCATGTTGCCTGTTAATTCTCGTGCAACCAACAGAAAGAACAGTAACGTCAAACTTGCAAAAACAAATTGCACTGCGCGATTTGCTTTTAAAGTCCCAAAGAACATGGCAAAAGTGAATAAGCCCCACATGAAGAAGTAGGCTGCCATTGCTGTGTTTGTTGGTGCACTGAGTCCAGCGAAGAACGTTGTTTTGGGCAAGACAAAAAGCAAGACAAGAGACCACCAGAAAAGCCCGTAAGAAGTGAACGCTACAGTGCCAAAGGTGTTGCCTTTTTTGAACTCTAGCATACCAACGAGTACTTGCGCAAGTCCACCGTAAGCTAAGCCCATCGCCAAAATCATCGTGTCAAACGGAAAGAAACCAGCGTTATGTAAGTTTAACAGCACAGTAGTTAAGCCAAAACCTAGTAGACCAAGAGGTGCAGGATTAGCCAATTTTTCACTCATCATTTCACACCGACTGTAATGTTTTATGACGTTCTTCAACGCTTTTACATATAACCTTTCTGGTGCCTCACGTTTTTCTTCGTTTATTTGCAACATATTTCCCAATTTCTAAGGTACCGAAGATTATTGCAGCGAAAACTACAGCTACGACCCAGTCTACAGGTTCAGGAGTGTGCACATCAAACACACTCTGAATACCAGGAACATAAAGAATCACCAACTGGAGCGCAAAAGACGAAAGTATGGCGTACCAGAGATATTTGTTCTTAAACACACCCACCTTGAAAACTGGATATTTAAGTGAACGCGAAGATAGGGCTATGGCTAACTCAATTACAACCATTGCAGTGAAAAGTTGAGTTCTCGCCTCCAACAGTTGCAACTCTCCCAACCAAGGTTGGTGAGAGAAAAACGCAGTCAACAACAACGCTGAAGTTAAAATTGGCGTAGCTATAAGATAGATTTTCACGTCTCGAGTGAATATACTTTCTTTGGGTTTTCGTGGTTGCCGTTGCATCAAGTCAGGATCCCCAAGGTCTACGCCCAAAGCTATAGCCGGCAAACCATCAGTTACCAAGTTAATCCAGAGAAGCTGCACCGCAGTCAACGCAATAGCGGCGTTACTGATAGAGGCAGCATCAGAGCCCGGAGAAAACATATTGGCAAGTGTTGGAACAGAAACAACTGCGACAAACATAACTAAAATTTCCATTATGTTACACCGCAACAAATATGTTAAATATTTCTTTATGTTATCGTAGATCTCGCGTCCTTCTTTGACCGCTTTCACGATTGATGCAAAGTTGTCGTCAGTCAAAACCATGTCAGAAGCTTCTTTGGTCACTTCAGTCCCCGTGATACCCATAGCTATTCCTATATCAGCCATTTTGAGAGCGGGAGCATCGTTTACACCGTCCCCTGTCATGGCAACAACTTGATCTTTGGCTTTCCAAGCTTTTACAATTCGAGTCTTATGCTCAGGCGCTACACGCGCATAAACTACGACATTTTCGATAACTGCCTCAAATTGTTCATCACTCATGCTTTCGAGCTCTGCACCTGTGAGAACTTTGCCGTCATCATTTCCGTCAAGCAAATTCAAATCTTTTGCAACAGCAGTCGCAGTGAGTTTGTGGTCACCAGTGATCATTACCACACGGATACCGGCTTCTTTACAGAGAGCAATTGCATCTTTGACTTCACTACGCGGGGGATCAATCATACCCATAACTCCAACAAAAACAAAACCCTCTTCCAGCTGCTCACTAAAGTTGTTCACATCAGCTGGAAGTTCTTTGTAGGCAAAACCCAAGTTGCGTAGCGCTTGCAAAGCCAACTCTTCAGTAACCTTCAAGATTTTAGCACGATTTTCGTTTGTTAGTTTTTGTACTTTACCATTCATTAGAATGCAAGTACATTTTTGTAGAACTATTTCAGGCGCACCTTTCATGTAAGCTATTTTCTTGGTACCTACAGCGTGTATGGTGGTCATACGCTTTCGTTCTGACGAGAAAGGAATCTCCCCGATACGTGGTTCTTGTTTGTCCAAGTCCGCTTTCCAAAGGTTTGCCTTTGCAGCAACTACTACAAGAGAACCCTCGGTGGGGTCACCTTTCACTGCCCATTTTTCAGTTTTTTGATCTTTTTCTATATTAGAATCATTACAAAGCACAGCAATTTTCAAGAGAGTTTTCAAGTGCTCATCAGGGGTTACCGTTTTATCTTCAAAATGGAACTCCCCTTTAGGGTCGTAGCCAACACCTGTGACTTTGAAGAGAGTATCGTTGGTATAGATACGTTGAACGGTCATTTCGCCTTTAGTCATTGTACCAGTTTTATCAGAACAGATAACACTAGTGCTACCTAAAGTTTCCACTGCGGGCAACCGTTTAACAATGGTGTTAACTTTAGCCATACGATACATGCCTATCGCAAGTGCACCCGTAACAATTGCAGGCAAAGCTTCAGGCACAGCTGCTACTGCAAGACTAACAGCCCACAAAATCATATCAAGAACAGGACGCTGCTCCACAACTATGCCAATCGTAGCTACACCGATACATATGGTTACTGCTAGAACACCAATCAATTTGCCCACTGACGCCATCCGCTTCTCAAGCGGAGTTTGCTCATGAGTAGTGGCTTGAACAATCTGGGCGATTTTCCCAAATTCTGTCTGCATACCAGTAGCAGTCACAACCGCTTTCGCTCTGCCATAGGCAATTATGGTTCCAGCGTAAACCATGTTACACCTATCGTTTAATGGCGTAGCTTCTTGGAGTACAAGTGGCGTTTTTTCTACAGGTGCAGATTCACCCGTGAGTGCCGCTTCTTCAACTTTAAGGTTAAAAGCTTCTACAAGCCTCGCATCTGCGGGTACTTTGTCGCCTGTGTACAGGAGAATAATATCGCCAGGCACAAGTTGGCTAGCAGGAATTTTTTCTTCTTTGCCATTGCGAATAACTGTGGCTGTTGGTGCAGCCATTCGTTTTAGGGCTTCTACTGCTTTTTCACTACGGTGCTCCTGGGTGAAACCCAGAACTGCGCTTGCGATAACTATAGCGATGATTATAAGAGCATCAATGGTTTCGCCCACAACCAAAGATAAACCTGTAGCGATAAGGAGAATAATCATAAGGACATCAGTAAACTGGGATAGGAAAAGTTTGATAGGAGATCTACCCTTTTCCTTCTTAAGCTCATTAGATCCATACTGAACTAGCCGTCTTTGAGCTTCTTCAGAACTTAATCCCTGCTCGCCGACTTTAAGCTCATTTAAGGCTTCGTCGACAGTTAGTGCATGCCAAGATTGTGACATAATACTTCGCCTGATTCCTTTAAAAGAAGACTTCAATCATTATTAGGCTTTTCTAAAGACTCAGTGTATATTCAACAATAGAATATGGAGACAGCTCTTAAGGTATCACAGCAAAAATTTGAAGGAGAAACAAGAAAGAAAAAGAGGAGAGTTTGTATTTATTCTTCTTTATTTTCGTCACTATCTGAAGTTTCGACTAGGGAGATATGTTCTTTTGTGGTAGGAATCGACGCCGGCGGCGTTTCTTCGCAAGCCTCTGGGGCGGCGACGATGTCTTCTGTAGGCGCCACTTCGGGCGCTTGGCAAGGGTTTTCTGTAACAAGCTCCTCCGCTATCGCAGGGGTTTCTGCTTGAATTGTTTCTTCTGCAACTTCTGTTTCGTCTATGATAGGTTGCTCAACAATTATTTCGTCTACAACTGGCGTTGGTTCTTCAATTGTTGGTTCAGCCACTTCAATTTCGACTTGTTCTACAGGAATTTCTGACTCATTTTGCTCTATAACAGCTTCTTCTATTGTTGGAGGAGTCTCTTGCTGAACTTGAGGAGGGATAACGATGATTGGTGCTGCAGCAGGTTCAGTAGCATCTTTTTCTACAACTGCGGCTTCTTCAGCAGGTATTTCCTCTGCTACCGGCGGTGGAGTTTGTTCGCAGGTTGTAACTGGCGCATCCACAACGGGCTCAGGTGAAGCGGGAACCTCAATATTTGGCGCTGGCGCAACTTCGGCTTCTACACAGGCAACCTCAGGGGTTGAGGGGGCAACTTCAATTTGCGACGAAGCAACAGTTGCTGTTGGCGCTTCTAAAGGTTGAGGTGTACACAACTGGTTTGTGGCGGCTTGAATGCTTTCTAGTTCGGTTTTGGTCTTTGCCAAACCGTTAGATAGAAGCTCCATTTCTAACGTGTACGTTTCTTCGTCTATTTCTCCTGCAACGTGTTGGATTTCATAGTTTGCCAAAAGCAGCTCTAACGTTTTGATTTGATTTTCTAGCTCACCTGTTTTCAGGTGCATCTTGTGAATAAGGTCTTGTTGCTGTTTTTCAATTTCTGCAATGGCTACGGCTATCTCACTGTTAAACGAGTCGTAGGTAGATTGAGAAATACGCCCTTTTTCGAGCAAATTGTCCAAAGCTTGCTTCTTTTTCTTAGTTAACTCATATTCTTCATTTAATCTGTTAAAGGAGTGTTTCCACGAAATCAATTTTAGGCACCAGCAGTGTTTAGTGGTAAAACAGGAAATAACTTTTGTTAACATGTACATATATCGCTCCCTGTTAGAAACAAAAGACTTAGACCTGAAAATCGAAACTATACATTCAAAAAGGCACCACCCAACAGTTGTATATATAATCAAACATTGAAATTTTTTTTACAGTACAAAACACAAAAATTCAACCAACCAGTCACCCTAATCTAGGGTGCAAGTTTCAAAATTAAACCAAGAGCTCGTTTTTAAACGATTGCCCTCCGCCAACGGGCAGCCTATGCATTAAAGGTCCCCCAACAAATTTCTTTAAAGTCCAACTAGCACCTTTTCTAGTTTTTCTTGAAACCTTATCGAAACGCTAAAAAACCCCTTTTTGCACTATGAGCAACAGCATTTAGTTGCGGGCTCGTAGCTCAGTCAGGCTAGAGCACCGGACTTTTAATCCGGGGGTCGCGGGTTCAATTCCCGTCGAGCCCGCCACCAATAATAATCAAGTGTTTGGTTTTTTTCAGTCGCACAAAACAAATTAAAGTTAAAACTTTTTATGAGAGGTTTAATATTCAACATTTAGCTTTTGTTAAAACCTCAACAAACGTGAACATTAAACATGCTGGGTTAAAAAATGGGTAATCAAGATAGGAAAGAGCCATCCTTAGCTTTTGGTGGACAAGCCCTAATCGAGGGGGTTATGATGCGATCCAGAAACTACATGGTTCTCTGCGTCAGAAAGCCCAACACTGACATTATTACTCAAGTCGAATGTCTCAATTCCCTCGCCGACAAATACAAGGTTCTGGATTTGCCCTTTCTCAGAGGTATTGTAGCACTTTTTGAGTCGCTTTACTTAGGCATCAAAGGGCTACTGTTCTCAGCTAATGTCTCTGTAGAGGAGCTAAAAGACGACAAAGGCGAAAGCCAAAAACTTGGCTATACAGAATTCGCCATACTATCATTAGGAACCCTAGGAATTGCAGCATTCTTTTTCTTGGTGCCGTTTCTGCTTGCCACATGGTTAAACCTAACAGGGATAGCTTTCAACATAGCCGAAGCGGGCATACGTTTAACATTGTTTATTGCTTACTTATCGCTTATTTCTATGTGGGGGCAATTTCGGCGGGTACTACAGTACCATGGTGCAGAACACAAAGCCATAAACGCTCACGAAGCCGGCGTAAACTTAACGGTAGAAAACGTGAAGAAATATTCACGACTACATCCTAGATGCGGAACCAGTTTTCTTTTCATTGTACTTATCGTTAGCATAATTCTCTTTTCACTTGCACCGAACTTAGATTTCGCAGGAAAAATCGCCTATCGCCTTCTACTAATTCCAGTCATCGCAAGCATATCCTACGAGCTTTTGAGACTAAGCAGTAAATATCGTAATTCAGCTATTCTCAAAGCTTTCATTGCGCCAGGTTTAGGCTTTCAGTTACTCACCACAAAAGAACCAAGCGATGACATGTTAGAGGTTTCAATAAAGGCGGTGCAGGAAGTAACAAAACTGACTACCAACACTTAACACCACACATCTCAACTAAGTCGCCCGTCTTTGACTTCATAGGTAATTTCTGAGGAACTTTTCAGGTTAATTTCATCTATTTCTTCTATTATACGGTTCACCATTCTACCCACAACAAGCACAAACACGTCTAAGCCCCGAGAAGCCGCAATCGCCGCAGAATGACCTACACCAAATTCGATGCTCGCCTTAAGGCCTAGTTTATTTAAAACTGCCCGACCCACAGTTCCCATAACACCTATACGGTCAGGTTTAAACTCATCATAAAAAGCGCGAATCTTTTCAAGGTCAACTTCTCTAGAACCCCCACGCCTTATACTGGGTAACGTCACAATCAAAATCTTGCCGTGTCTAACTTGGATCTTACCTTGAAGATCCTTCAAACCCACATCTTCACCTGCGGCAGCGTCAACAAGAACAATTCCTTTAGCTTCAGCAAGTGGACTGTCAGAAGCCACCGTGTAGAGAACACCTTCTTTAACAAACAAACCCACTTGTTCACCTGACTTTACAGGTTTTGTAGCTATGGCAGGCCAGGCGTGTTCAACTTTGATTTGACGCCTAATTTCGCTGACGAACCATTCTAATTTCCTCAAATCCTCGTGCAGTTTGACTGTAGCTTTGGGGGTTAAACGGTAATCTGCTCTCTCGGAGCCAGCTTCAAGCATGCCGTCGCGGGTTAACCTCTTGAAGTATTTTGAGATAGCTTGTATGGTTATCCCAAGAGATTCGCTTATGTCTTTTTGCTTCACATGAGGTTGATTCCGCATAACTTCAAGGAGAATTTGAAACTTAGTGAACCCACCCTTACTGTGTAGGATACTTGGCGGTTGTTTGCGCAAACTAATTCAACCTTAACTTAATTCAAGTTAAACGAAAATTTATAAACCTTCAGGACGCTTTATCCATTAAGCAGGAGACTAACATATGCACATAATGGAGGGCTTTCTGCCTCACCCATGGTGGGAAATCTGGTTCATCATAGCCATACCCTTCATAAGCTACGGAATATACAGAATGTCAAAAGTTACAAAGAAAATCCCCGAAGCATTGCCACTTTTAGCTTTGATGGGAGCATTCGTTTTTGTTCTTTCAGCATTAAAACTTCCTTCAGTAACAGGAAGCACTTCGCACCCAACAGGAACAGGATTAGCCGCCGTCGTCGTTGGTCCAGGAATAACATCCGTTCTCTCTTTGATAGTCCTAATTTTTCAAGCGCTACTGCTGGCACATGGAGGTTTAACCACCCTCGGCGCTAACGTCTTCTCAATGGGCATCGTTGGTCCAATCGCAGCTTACGCCATCTGGGTTACCTGCAAAAAAATGCGTATATCAAGTTCAGTGAGCGTATTTCTGGCTGCAGCTTTAGGAGACCTATTGACTTACATTGTTACATCGATTCAGCTAGCCCTTGTTTTTCCAACAAGCACGGGCTTCTTTGACGCCTTTCTAAGGTTCGGCAGTATCTTTGCAATAACACAGATTCCCCTTGCCATCGGAGAGGGGATACTCGCTGTGATTCTCTTCGACTTCTTAGCTAAATACAAAGGACAACTTTTAGCCACAATGAAAGTCATCAAACTACCTCACAGCACAAACACGGAGGAGGCAACAACACCATGAAGCCCCGTTACTACATAGTTTTAATTGCGGTTTTAGTCGCCCTTTTTGCTACCCCGCTACTGCTTTCACCTTCAGCAGAGTATGGCGGAGCAGACAGCGCCGCCGAAACAGCGATAAGTGACACAGGCTATGAGCCGTGGTTTAGTCCTATTTGGGAACCACCAAGCGGCGAAATAGAAACGTTACTGTTCTCATTACAAGCAGCCATCGGCGCACTTATTATTGGGTACTTCATCGGCTATGAGCGAGGCAAACGAGCAAAGACATAAAGACTACGTAGAACTAAACCACTGCTAACGATGGACGCATAACGAAATGGAGCACAGCCACCTTTATGCTCAAATTGACAGGTATGCCTACACTAACGCGCTGGCAAAGTGCAGCCCTATAACTAAAGGTTTTTTTGCATTTTCAGCCCTACTGATCAGCGTCTCTTCTCCGACAGCGATAGTACCAGCAGTTATTTTTGTAATAGCAACGATTGTGACGTTATATGCCGCCAAGATACCACTACACTTCTACGTTGACATGTTCACGCTGCCCACGATCATGCTTACGCTGAGTTGTTTATTTATAGCATTATTCTTTGGCTACGGCGAACCTCTAGCAGAAATCAGATTGCCAGGATTTATATGGATTATTTTCAAAAACGGCTTAAACTTAAGCATAACGACGTTTTTAAGGGTGGAAGGTGCCCTTTCTTGCCTGTTCTTTCTAGTTTTAACAACGTCTATAACTGACATATTCATTACACTCAGAAAATTGAAAGTCCCTAGAACAGTAATTGAATTGTCCTTGCTTATCTACCGCTACATTTTTGTTTTCTTGGAAGTTTCCGCAAAAATGAACACTGCTCAAACACTCCGACTTGGACATTCAGGATTCATTAATCGAATCCGCTCAATTGCATTGCTCGCGGGGAATCTCTTCATTAGAACTTTAGAGCAGGGGGAACGCACCTTCATTGCAATGAACTCCAGAGGTTATGACGGAAACATACACGTCCTTGAAGACTTGCCCAAACCAACCAAAAAAGCAGTAGGATGCATCGCTATTTTTGATGCGGCTTTGTTGGTCTTAATCATATTAACCATAAACATCGGAGTTATATGAATGCTGTTTAAACTAGAAAAGCTGTCCCACCGCTACTCGGATGGAACACTTGCACTCGATGAGGTATCTTTAAACATAGCAAAAAGTGAAAGAATTGCACTTTTAGGTATAAATGGCTCGGGAAAAACAACTCTGCTAAAACACTTAAATGGAATCTTGAAGCCAACATCAGGTACCGTATACTATGAAGACACCCCATTAGAATATAACACCAAAGCACTTCTTGCTTTGAGAAAAAAAGTAGGCTTCATTTTTCAAGATCCAAATGATCAACTGTTTGCACCAACAGTCAAACAGGACGTTGCCTTTGGACCACTAAACCTCGGTTACTCCCAAGATAAAACCAAAATGCTAGTAGATGAGGCGCTCAAAATTGTGGATATGAGCGAATTTGCCGAAAAACCACCTCACTTTCTCAGTCTAGGACAAAAGAAGCGAGTAGCACTGGCAGGTGTGTTGGCTATGCAGCCTGAAGTCATCATAATGGATGAGCCAACAGCAAATCTTGATCCCAGAGCCACCAGCGAAATACTTCATTTACTTCTCAAACTAAACAAAGATTCAGGCATTACATTGATTTTGGCCACACATGATGTGGACATGGTACCTCTATTCGCCACACGTCTCTACATATTAAATAAAGGAAAAATCATTGCCGAAGGTATACCCAAAGAAATTTTCTCCAACGCTGAATTGATTCGCAGCGTCAATTTGCGGTCGCCTAGAATTACGCATCTTTTTGAAGTATTAAAGAAAGAAGACAACCTACCTATAGATAAACAACTGCCGTTGACAATTAGCGAAGCACGAAAAGAAATTCTTAAACTGCTGGAAAATAAAAACAGCTAACCGCTAAGTTTGTATCCTCGTGAGGTCACCAGACGCCCATCTACAAATTTAGTTTTTGAGCTACCAACGATAATAGTAGTGACCATGTCAACCTCACAGTCCAACAGTTTACTCAAAGTAGTAATTGTAGTTTTTTCACCTGTTCTGCCCGCTTGCCTAACTACCCCCACAGGAGTACCCAAGTCACGATATTTAAGCAAAATTTCGTAAGCTTTAATTAAAGGCTCTTTGCGACCCGTACTTTGCGGATTGTACAAAACAATTGAAAAATCGGCTTCAGCAGCAGCCCGCAGCCGTTTTTCAATTAATTCCCACGGTGTCAACAAATCACTAAGGCTAATTACAGCAAAATCGCTCACCAAAGGTGCACCTAATTTTGACGCAGCTACGGTTGCAGCGGTTACGCCCGGGATAATCTCAACTGGAATACGTGTGCCTTCTGCTGTAGCCACCTCCAAAACCACGCCTGCCATGCCGTAAACTCCTGGATCACCGCTGCTGACTACCACAACAGCTTTGTTCTCTAATGCCTTAGCAACGGCGGTCCTAGCTCTGTCCACTTCACGACCCATTGTGCCAGATACAACTTCAGCATTTGGTTTAATTAGATTCTGCACTAAGTCAATGTATGTCTTATAGCCTACTACAACGTCTGCGTTTTTGATTTCTCGTTTCGCCTTTGGCGTCATGTGCTCAACAGAGCCTGGACCGATTCCGACGACGCTTATTCGCCCTCGGCTATTGCTATTGTCACGCCATTCAACTTTTGTTTTTTCAGTATTAAGTGTGGGTTTTTTCCTGCTTTTATTATTGCTGCCTGTTCGCACACTCCACCAACTCCAATAGTCTTTTTGACCAATTGCGAATCTGGGCTAAGGTCTTCATGTTTCAGAGCCCCTAGCTCTGCAGTGGTTAAGAAAGAGAGATTTAGCCTCAATTTGGCGGCCGCGCTGACTAAACTTGCTGTTTCTTTTTTGATGTCAACTGTTGCTAAGCCGTCAAGTCGTTCTATGGGCAAGTTTGCTTTGTATAGGGCACGATTAACAGCCGAAAGCACTTGGTCTTCAGTAACGTTTTTTCGAGTACCTACCCCCATGATTATTCGTTTAGGCTTCAAAATTGTAACTGGCTTTGAAAATCTCGCTGTTTTTAATGATTTTTTAGTTATTAGAGCTGCGGCGTCGTAATTATCGATGATTTCTGCCGCCTGATCCACTGTCTCAGCTTTTTTAACTTCTAATGTTGAAACCATTTTGCTGGGGATGTTCACTCCGCCAACGACAACAAGAGCCACGTTTTCTTCATTCACAATAGCGGAGTTAACTGCTATAAGACTTGCCGGATTAACTATGGTCAAATGCAGTAGCCGAGCAATTTCATCGACACTCTGTCTGTTCAGAGTTTCAGAGGCAGTTGTTATCACGGCAGTAGCGCCTATACCCTCTGCAATTATTTGAGTTAACAAATTTGCTCCTCCATAATGTCCTGACAACAAACTTATCACGAACCTCCCTGCAACATCAACACCTATAACGGCTGGATCAACCAGTTTACTTTCAAGAAGTGGAGCAACCGCCCTAATGGTTATGCCTGTTGCCATAATTGACACTATGGCGTCAACTTTTGGGTAAATTTCTTTTATGAAAACATCAAGTTTTTTGTCTATAGACGCCAGTTCTTCATGGTAATATTTGTTGGGAGCATACGCAGTGCAAGGCAAGTCGACCTTTGCGAGCACCTGCTTTATTTTGATTGCAGTTTCAACTCCACGTTTTGTGATGGCGATAACCGCTATTCCATTAGGATACATGACTAAACCCCTTGCGAAAACCCGTTGTGAAAGAAGGGTCATAAAGCTTGGAGAAATCATATCTGCGCGGGTTTAGCACTCGACCAACATAAATTAACGCTGTCTCAGTTATCCCTTCAGCCCTCACTTTTTCTACGATATCGCTCAAAGTTCCGACCACAATTTTCTGTTCAGGCCAAGTAGCCTTATACACAACTGACACAGGAGTATCATCTGGGTAACCGCCTGTCTTTAACTCCTCAACCACCCGCTCAATATGTGACATACCTAGAAAGATAACCATCGTTGCCTGATGAGTTGCCAATTTGCTGATACTTTCCATCTCAGGTACAGGAGTTCTACCTTCAGGACGTGTTATGATTATTGTCTGTGAAACATTAGGCAAGGTTAATTCACGGTTTAGGCTGGCGGCTCCACCTTGCAGGCAGCTTACGCCTGGAATTCGGAAGTACTCAATTTTCTCCTTCTCTAACACATCCATTTGCTCTTGTATGGCACCGTAAAAACTGGGGTCACCATCATGCACGCGAGCAACAAGTTGACCACTTTTCGCACCCTCGATCATCACTTTTAAAACTTCAGGCAAACTCATTTTTGCGCTGTCATAGAGTTTAGCCTCAGGTTTGCAATAGTTGAGAATTTCAGGATTCAAAAGTGAACCTGCGTAGATGACAATATCTGCTTTTTCCAGCCATTTTTTGCCTTTGAGAGTTATCAGCTCGGGATCACCTGGACCTGCACCAATAAAAATAACTTTACTCATTGAGTACCCACCTTTTTGTTAGTTGAAAAGTCGCTTCGTTTTAGGATAGCAACAGAGAAATAATCTTCGGTTATGTCCCACTTTTGCAAACTGCAAAGGTTTCCAATAAGCACTTTTTCTTCAGGCAGCGTGCATCTTTTCACAAGTGCAATCGTTGAATTTTCTGTGAACCCCGCCGCCTTCAAGGTATGCAAGAAGTCTTTTACCCGATGTGCACATTTCATAAAAACTAAAGTGTCAGAATGCTTCGCTGTTTCCTCAAGTAGTTCCAAATTAAGATCTGAGGGAACAATAGAAATAACTTCGTTTTTTTCAGCCAAAGGTAATTGTGCACTTGCCGCTGCAGCTGTAACCGAGGTTACTCCTGGAATTATTTCCATTGGTATATAGGGATAGGATTTTTTTATACTACGATAGAGATACATAAAAGTGCTGTAGAGCATCGGATCACCAAGGGTTACAAAAACAAGGGTTTTGCCTTCTTTTACTTTCGCGAAGACGGACTTTGCGTTTTCAGCCCACAGTTTTTGGAGCCCTAACTCGTTTTTTGTCATAGGAAAAATGAGCTCAAGCACTTCAGGCGAAGACTGCCGCTCTTTTACAATTTGCTCAACTAGCCCAAGCGCCATACTGGGTTTATTCGGATGCGATTTAGGTATACAAATCACATCTGCTGTCTTCAAGGCTTTAAGGGCCTTCACGGTGATTAAATCAGGGTCTCCTGGACCAACACCAACACCTATGAATTTTCCAATCACTGTTGATTCTCCTTCGTAGCAGATATTATAGTTATGGGGTTTCGCGCGAGCATCATCGTTCCGCTACGGGTAGGGGTACCTTTTGCCACAAAAACTTGGGTCACATCAATTTCTTTGAAGGCTAGCCGTTCTAACTCGTAAAGAGCAACCGTGACGGTTTCTAAAAGGATGGCATTCACGACTATCCGACCTTGAAGAGATAATTTTTTGTGTGCGGCTTGGATAACCTCACTCAGCAAATGACTCCCACCAATAAGGAAGGCATCAACCTCTGGCAAACTCTCAAGAACTTGAGGGGCTTTGCCATGAATTAGGTGAACACTATTTTGTACGCCAAATTTTGCTAAGTTACTTTTGGTCAGTTCTATAGCGGCTACGTTTTCATCAAAAGCGAAAACTTTGCCGTTTGGAGCCACTTGAAGAGCGGCTTCTACCGTCAATCCTCCTGTGCCACATCCAACATCTACAACTAATGAACCGCAGCGAAGACGCGCCTTAGATAAAGTGAGCACTCGAATTTCTTCCTTTGTTGGACCTGGAACATGCTTACTTTGGTTGAAGTTTTCATCCGGAATTCCTGGCGTTCGGTACTTCCACATACTTTTTTTACCTTTTAATTTTTTCAATTATTCATTTGACATATTTTGTCTTCGTATAACAATGACGCAGAGCGGCGAAAAAGACAGATGAGTTGCCTCATCCAAAGTGGTTTCGACAACCTGTTCGTTTTTTAACGTTAAATTCTCACATACAATAATTTTCGCGGTTTTTTCTATGCCCTTCTTTATTAGGAAAAGGGCGATGTCAGCAGGTTTGAATATTTTAGGTTCAGGAAGCAGAAAAACATCTTTTCCCGCTTTAACTGCTTTAAAAAGCTCTTCTTTCTTCTTTTCGTCAACACCGCTGTGAAAAGTGAATAAGACTGCGTTTTCCCAACACATGCTGAGATAGGCAGCACAGACCTGTATGGAACTGACACCTGGAATAACAGTAACTTTGTTTTCGCCGTTAACTCTACTAAGAACCGAACCGAGTAGCCCTGAAAAGCCAGGGTCTCCCGCTGACAGCAAAACAACTCTTTTGCCTTTTTTTTCAGCGTCCTGTGCGTACTTTAAAAGGTCATCTACATTTTTACTGGTTAACGTTAATTTTTCACCGTGAATTTCTTCGTTAAAAAGAAGGAGGCTTCTTTCTGAGCCTATGACGATTTGTGCGTTCTGAACGGCTTTTCGAGCGGCGGGTATAATGTATTCAGGAGAACCTGGACCGACACCGACTATAGTTAGTTTGGTCACAGTTTCAAACTCCGAGCATTTTCATCTTGACCAAGAATTTTCCCGTCAATGGATACTATCACAACGCTGAATCGAATTTTGTTTTTTGTCCATTCTGCAAGACGTAAATTGACTTTTTGAGCGATTCTATCATAAGTAGCTTGGTGCAGGCCTGCTTTCTTGAGGATTTCTGTGGCTTCTTCGGTAGTGTTAGCTTGCAAAATTTGCTGTATAGTTTGTGTGGTAGCTCCAACAGCGCCAGCATATGCAGCAATAACCTCGTTACGTGCATCGCCCATTTTATGGTGCGTGTTGAATATTCCTGCCGCTAACTTGACCAGTTTACCCGAGTGACCTACTAATACGATCTCTTTAACTCCTTTCTCTACAGCCCTATCCAACAGGTAACCAACAAAGTCTCCTGTTTGCACAATTTGGTCGTCAAAAACATGGAACAGTTGTTTGGCGATTCTTTCGCCGATATTTCCTGGTACAAAAAAAACACGATTATAACCATGTGCTAAGGCAACGTCAAGTTGGGGAACAAGTGAACGCCTGTAAGCTTCAATTGAAAGAGGTTTCACCACACCAGTGGTGCCAAGAATTGAGATACCACCAACTATTCCTAATTTTTCGTTCTGTGTTTTTTCAGCTACCTTTTCGCCTTCAGGAACAGTAATTACCACTTCGGCACCTTTCCCTCTAGGCAAAACTTCCGATATAGCATCTGTTATCATTTTTTTAGGCACAGGGTTTATAGCTGATTCGCCAACTGGCACCTGTAAACCAGGTTTAGTTACAACACCTACTCCTGCTCCGCGATGGATAATAATTTTACCTTCATCGGTCAACTTTACTGTTGCCGAGATTGCTATACCGTTGGTTACGTCTATATCGTCACCTGCAGTTTTAATCACAGTTGCTACCGCACTACAGTTTTCAAGTTTTTTGACTTCTTTTACTGGAATTTCAAATCGAATTCCAATGGGAGTGGGAATAACAACCTGCCTCACGGGACCACTCAGTAAGGCAACTACCGCGGCTTTAGCGGCTGCTGCTGCACAAGCACCCGTGCTGATTCCATATTTTAGAAACCGCGGCATTTCAGTCCCCTTTTATTGGTACAGTAGACTCTGCCAAGTTGAGGAGCGCATTGAAAATGGCTACAGCAATTGTACTTCCGCCTTTTCGACCTTTAACAATTATGAAGGGAACTGGCAATTCTGAAATGGCTTGCTTTGACTCGGCGGCACCCACATAACCAACTGGGGTGGCAATAATTAAAGCAGGTTTAGCTGAACCCCCCTCAACAGCTTTAGCCAATTCAAAAGCGGCTGTCGGAGCATTCCCGATAAGCACAATAACTCCATTCAAGCCATCATTAACGGCTAGACGCATCGCTGCAACTGAGCGGGTGGTGGATTCCTCGTGAGCAATTTTGAAAGCACGTTTATCATCAACATAACTGACTATTTGCCCACCAAATTTCTTCAGCTTTGACTCATTTATACCAGCCTTTATCATTTTCACGTCTGTAACAACTTTTGCGCCTGCCTTAATAGCTGCAACTCCCGCTTCAACTGCTTTGGGACTGATGAGCAAGAGCTTCGCAAATTCAGGATCAGCAGTAGTGTGGACAACCCGCTCAATTATGGAAACGTGTGATTCAGGAACACTTTCAAGAGTTTCTTTTATCGCTGGTCTGATTAGTTGCATACTTTTTTTGTATATCTCGTTTGCGGCTGCAGGAATTTCCATTTCAGATGAAGCCCGAAGTGATGGCAAAACGTCTTTACCCATTGCCTTGAGGGCTTTCTCAGCAATTATATCTGCGATGCGTTCATCTGAACCTAGAGGTTCACCGTAGATTAATTGTATTCCTTTGGCGGTCAACTGAGATTCTTTGTCCTTCAGACCAATGAGTTCAGGAATTTCTTGAGTTGTATGGACACCCTGAGCCAAAAAAGCAGGAACAAGAACAATCTTTTTTACACCTCTTTCCGCGATTAACTCTATCGCTTCAGGGATTGTTGGGGTGTTTCTCACCATAAAGGCAATTTCCACAGTTTTAAACTGTGAACGCCGGCGCAAAATATCTGCTAATTTTTCAAGATTTTCTCGGTTGTGAGGAAGCTTGCTACCGTGTCCAATAATAATTAATCCAACGTCGCCTTCCATTAACTTCGCCTTTCACCTTGATTATTTGCTGTAACATTAAACAATTTAATTGCGTTCTCAATTGCCTGCACATCGTTATTCTGGGCAGCTAAACGCAAATTTTCTACAAGTGGAACAAAAGTTCTCTTCATTAAGACCGATGTTAAATCACTGATTATTTTTTTCTCCCGCTCTCCCACGTCACCCATCATACTTAAAGCTTTAGCAAGTTCACTTTGACGCGCTAATTCAGCCCTTGAAAGAAGTTCGGCGATTATCTCCCTGACGGTTTCAGTTTTCAGCTCTCTACTCAGAAAAGAAAGTTCTTCATCTATGATTTTCTGCGCTTTTTCAACACTCTTCTGCCGCTTCAACTTATTCTTCTCAGTTATTAAGTGAAGGTCATCAATATTGTAGAGCGCAACGCCCTCAATTTCCCTTACCGCTTCTTCAACATTTCGAGGATTTGAAATATCAATAACGATCAATTTCCCACCGTTTTGACGGCGGTGAACACAATTTGTTACCAATTCCTTCGTAAGCAAATAATGCGGGGCAGAAGTTGAACAAATTACAACATCCGCGTCCGCAACAACTTCTTCAAGCTTATCAAATTTGACTGCGTAACCTGAAAGCTCGGCAGCTAAACGAACGGCGCGGTCATAGGTTCGGTTAGCTATGAAAATAGGGTTAAGACAGCGTTTGGCTAGAGCTTTTGCCACCAAAGTTCCCATTTCACCCGCACCCATAACAAGAATTCTTTTTTCTTTTAACTTACCCAGCAAAGATTCAGCCAACTCCACCGCTGCAGAACCAACAGACAAAGCACCTTTATCGATACCCGTCTCTTTTCGAACACGCCCACCAATTTTGACGACCCTTTTGAACAGATATTTAAACACAGGACCAGCGGTTTTTGCATTTTCTGCCTCGAGATAAGCATTCCACACCTGAGCAACAATTTGGCGTTCACCAACAATCATAGATTCCAAACCAGCAGTAACACGAAGGAGGTGCAGCAAAGCTTCTTCGTTAAATGATGTCTCGACAGCTCTGTATATTTCTGAATATAAACCTCTAACTTTACAAACTAAACGCTCTCTTACCGCGTCAGCAACATCAACACCACTCTCGCTTATTAGGTAAAACTCTACACGATTACATGTCTGCAAAAGAACACATTCGCGTATACCACCTAAACCACAAAACTCAACTAACGCCTGCTTTCTGTCTTTAAAAGACACCGCCTCCAACAGTGGCACATTCGCTGTCTTATGCGTCAAACGCACATTAATTAGTTGAATTGTCTTGGCAAAGCGGCACATGGTTGGATAAACCGACCGCCTTAAATATAAGCTTTGCCGTAATTAACCAAAAAGGGGCAGCAGGCAGAGCTAAATGAAGCACAAAATCGGGTTGGCGTATTTGCCGGGAGCGTTACCCTGTTTTGAGGGATTTGGCAATTTACCAACAGACATCATTTGTGAAGACGGCTTGGTTGCGGGAAAACCTAGTTCAGAAATTTTGGATATGTTAATAGTTCCTGGCGGCAGCCTTGTTGAGTCTCAGACCGTGAAGAATGGAATTTTACGGGAAATTTTGAAGATGTCAGAGGTTGGAAAATTTGTGTTTGGGGTGTGTTCAGGTTTCCAGATTCTTTCAAAGAGAACAGATATTGGCAGATTGTCGGCGGCACCTATTATCCGTGAAGGTCTGGGATTGCTGGATGTAGAGTTCAAACCGTTGATCTGTACAGATCAAGTTCGAGCGACTGTAGTGGACAAAAGTTATTTGACAGATAATATAGGCGCTGAGGTTAGGGGCTTTCACTGTCATACTTATGGCAGAATAAGTGTGGGCAAAAGTGCAAAATCGATTCTGGTCTCGCAGACAAAACGTCTCAATTATCGTAAAGATGAGCAAGCTCTCGTTTCGGGTGCCGCAAACAAGGAGGGCAATGTTGTTGGTACAACTGTGCATTCTTTGCTGGATCAAAATCCGTTAATCGTGGAGGGAATTACTGAATCGCTTGACATAAGTTCTGAAGAGCTACAGAGAATTCGCGAGGAAAACGCAAAGTTGCAACAGAAAATTAAAAGCGAAATAGGTATTTCAACAAATATCTGTTCCAAAAACCAGAGAGCTAAAAAACTGCAAAAAGCACCACTTATAGTGGTAACTGCGCTATGTAGTGGTTCAGGGAAAACGTTTATAGTCACAGGTTTAGCTGCTGCGCTAAAAAAAAGGAGCTTTCACGTAAGCGTATTGAAAGTGGGTGGCGACATACGTGATTTAGTACCGGCGCTCTATTTGATAAAGGAGCCAATACAGTGTTATTCTTCGATTAAAATTGGAGAAAGTGGCTGGAAACCTGTTTTTGATGCAGTGCATAAAGCAGAAAAAGAGTATGACTTCCTCATAATCGAGGGGGCCATGAGCACTTTCACAGGGTTACTTATGGATAAAGTGGAAAGACCAAGTTCAACCGTAGAGGTAGCTGCGGCTTTAGGCGCGGCAACGGTGGTGGTTGTTGGCTGTGAAACAGAAGGTATTGAAGGGGCGTTGGTAAATACATTAAACCATGTAAGGCTGATGCAGAAACTTGGGTTAAATGTAAGAGGTGTGATCTTTAACAAAATGCGCATGAGTTACCTCACCAATGAAGTTCGCAGCCTCCTTACACAAGCATTGAAAAACTCTGGAGTTGAATTGGTGGGTATAGTTCCACGTATCGATTTAGTGGAAGGACGAGGATCAATTCCAGAAGTTGAAATCAGATATGAAGAATTCAGCTTCAGAGCTCTTGAAATTGCTGAGCAATACTTGGACATAGATAAAATAGTTTCACTTGCAACACCTTCCAAGAAAAAAATGGATTATTTGGCTTTCTCGGCAAAGTTCAAAAGTGCACTGATAGAAGATTATAGGTTCGAAAAACACAGATAGGGTAGAAGAAAAATGCTGATAGACTTAAAAATGCTTGGAAAAAACGTGGTTATCGTTGGTGGTGGTGTTGAAAGCTATCGAAAAACCATGGACTTCCTTGAAGCTGGAGCGGCTATTCTTGTGGTCAGCAAAACTTTCTCAGATAAGATAGAGCAATTAGCTCAAAATGGCAAAGTCAAGTTGCGACAAGAGGAAGTAAAAAACGCTACAGATTTTATGAGAAATTTTAACCCAAAGCCCGATATAGTGGTAGCAGTAACTAACGACCATGAGCTAAATGCAGAACTTGTCAGATGCTCAAAAGCAAATGGTTGGATGGTTTACGCGGCTGACAACCCTGAGGTAAGCGACTTTATATTACCAGCCGTGGCAAAAGTCGGCGAGATACAAATCGGCATATCTACAGGAGGTAAAAGTCCAGCAATGGCAAGTGTTCTTAGACGAAGAATTGAGAACATACTCACCCAAGAAGACTTACTGCAGATTAAACTTCAAAATTATCTCAGAAAAACGCTCAAAGATAAAATTCAAGAACAAAAAATTCGGAAAAACTTGCTATACAGCATAATGGAAAATTTAGATATAAAAAAAGCTTTAGAAGAAGGCAAATTCCAAGAGGCACAAGAAATGGCAACAATCATTATAGGAAAATACCTACAGGATAATATAGGTAAACTCTAGGAGAGGAAAACATGAGTTTTCCGTCGGTAAGAATGAGACGACTTCGCACAACCACAGCGTTACGGGAAATCATAAGCGAGGTTGAGCTCAACCCACGTGATCTGGTTTATCCGATCTTTGTTGACGAAAAGGCAAAAAACCCTATCCCTATAAAGTCTATGCCTTCCTACTATAGACTACCACTTAATCAGGTTGTAAATGAAGCAAGACAGATTTTGGAACAAGGTGTAAAGTCGATAATTCTATTTGGCGTGCCGTCAAAAAAAGATGACGCGGGTTCAGAAGCATTCGCTGACAATGGTGTTGTCCAAAGGGCCATCCGCAATTTAAAGAAAGAGTTTGGTGATGAGCTTGTAGTGATAAGTGACGTTTGTCTTTGTGAGTACACAAGCCATGGACACTGTGGCATAGCGAAAAACGGAAAAATTCAAAATGACTCCACTTTAGAGGTACTGCAGAAAGTTGCCGTAAGCCAGGCGAATGCAGGCGCGGATATTGTAGCGCCATCAGCCATGATGGATGGACAAGTCCAGCTTATAAGGGAAGGCTTAGATGATGCGGGATTTGACCAAACGGCCATATTGGCTTATTCTGCAAAATTTGCTTCAAGCTTTTATCACCCCTTCAGGGAAGCTGTGGAGTCAACACCACAGTTTGGAAACCGCAAAACCTACCAACTTAACTATAGAAACGCAAGAGAAGCTTTACGAGAGATGGAATTAGACATAAACGAAGGCGCTGACATATTAATGGTTAAACCAGCCATAGCTTATTTAGACATAATTCACGCAGCCAAAGCAAAATTCAACATTCCTCTTGCCGCTTACAATGTAAGTGGCGAGTACGCTATGCTTAAAGCAGCTGCCCAAAACGGCTGGATAGATGAAAAAATAGCAATTTGTGAAATTCTAAGCGGGATTAAGCGGGCTGGGGCTGACCTCATCATAACCTATCTCGCTAAAGATGTGAAATCATGGCTAAGCTCAACGTGAACACAAAATCCAAAGAACTTTTTGAAAAAGCCAAAAAAGTGATCCCGGGCGGAGTAAACAGCCCTGTCCGTGCTTTCCAACCACACCCTTTTTTCGTTGAGTCAGCTCAAGGATCTAAACTCCATGGGGCAGACGGGGAAACCTATATAGATTATTGCATGGCATACGGGACATTACTGCTTGGACATGCAGACAGTAGTATAATCCATGCCGTTGAAGAGCAACTTCCTAAAGGCACCCTCTACGGTGTACCTACTGAGTTAGAATCCGAGTTTGCATCCCAAATAAGCAAAGTCTTACCATGCGTAGAAATGCTACGCACAGTTAATTCAGGCACTGAAGCTACTATGCATTCACTAAGAGTAGCAAGGGGGTTTACGGGACGCAAGAAAATAGTCAAATTTGAAGGCTGCTTCCATGGTGCACATGACAATGTTTTAGTGAAGGCAGGTTCAGGCGCCACTACTTTTGGAACACCTACATCGCTTGGAATTCCCGAGGAAACTACACGTAATACCATCGTTTTACCTTACAACAGCGTTGAAGCACTGGAAGAGACGGTAAAGCGAGAGGGCAACGAGATAGCCGCAGTGATTGTTGAGCCTGTTATAGGCAACATTGGTCTCATTCTGCCAACTGAGGGATATCTCAATTCTCTGAGGAAATTAACTAGAGAATATGGTATAGTTCTTATTTTTGATGAGATAATCACGGGCTTTAGACTCTCTCTTGGAGGCGCTCAAGAGTACTATAATATAAAACCTGATATGACAACCTTGGGCAAAGTGCTCGGTGGCGGTTTTCCGATTGCCGTTTTTGGAGGAAAGAAGGAAATAATGCAGCATGTTTCACCCACTGGTAAGGTCTATCAAGCAGGAACATTCAGCGGCAACCCTGTTTCTATAAAAGCAGCTCTCACAATGCTACGCATTCTGAATGAAAAGAAAAAAGAAATTTATCTTACTCTAGAAAAGAACTGCCAAAAACTCAAAAAAGCCCTTTCGGATTTAGCCTCAAACCACCGTATAGAAGCCCAAGTTCACAGTATAGCATCCATGTTCCATATATTCTTTACACCACAACCAGTTTATGACTACGCAACTGCACAGCAATCAGACACACAAAAATTCCAAGCTTACTTCAGGCAGTTACTCAGACAAGGTATTTTTATACCACCATCCCAGTTCGAAACATGCTTCTTGTCAAATGCCCACACTGAAGAGGATTTGAAACGTACAATAAGTGCTTTTGATAATGCTTTGTGTGCAGCATCAAGTGTAAACAGGAATGCTTGAATATGATTTTGACAGTTGGTACTAGGGGCAGTAAACTTGCTCTCGCCCAAACTGAAAAGTTTGTGCAAGAACTAAAAATGTTATGCCCAAACGTGGAGTTCAAAATTCGGACAATAAAAACTCTTGGAGACAGGGAAAATACACAACCGCTCTTTACTATAGACACACAAGGCATCTTTGAAAAAGAAATTGATCAAGCTCTCATAAGAGAAGAAGTTGACTTCGCGGTTTCCAGCTTAAAAGACGTCCCCACTGTAGAAACAGAAGGAATCGTCATAGCAACCGTACCTAAACGTGCATCAACCCACGATGTGCTCATCTCAAAGGACAATCTTCCACTTAAAGCCCTACCAAAAGGCGCCATTATTGGCACTGGTAGCTTAAGGCGTTTAGCGCAGGTAAAATTTCTTCGTCAAGATTTAGAAGTTGTACCAATACGGGGTAATCTTGATACGAGAATTGAGAAGGCAAAAAATGGAGATTTTGACGGCATCATTGTTGCCGAAGCAGGTCTACAAAGGATGGGACTGGAAAGTCTAATCACCGAGCGCTTTTCGCTAGAAGATTTTCCTCCTGCACCTGCACAGGGAGCCTTAGCTATAGTTACAAGAAAAAATGACACAAAAACACAACAGTTACTCCAAATCATGGAGCACCCACAAACAAGAGCAGAAGTCACGGCTGAAAGAAGCTTGATGCTCCAACTTGGAGGAGGTTGCCGAGTTCCCATTGGAGCAATTGGAAGAGCTTGTGAAAATTATTTGTCACTTCAAGGCTTCATGTATACGTTGGATGGCAAGAACAGAATTTCCGCTTCCGCCGAAAGCACACTTTCTGAGTCTGAAGAAATAGGTAAGAAAGTTGCAAAGAAACTGATTGCACAAGGAGCAAAACAAATTGAAAAAGAATGGAGAAAAAAATATGATAACTGGTAAAGTGTTTCTCGTTGGTGCAGGCCCAGGAGACCCACAACTACTTACCGTAAAAGCGTTTGAACTCTTGAAAAATGCAAAAGTGGTGGTATACGATAGACTAGTCAGCTCAGACATTCTGAAACTTATACCTGAAGGGGCAAAAAAAATCTATGTTGGAAAGCGAACTGGAAAACATGCGGTTCCACAGGAAAAAATCACAGAACTTATCGTAAAACTAGCTCTTGAAGGAGAAGATGTAGTTAGGCTAAAGGGAGGAGACCCGTTTATCTTTGGCAGAGGCGGGGAAGAAGCTGAAGCATTGGTAGAAAAGGGAATCAAGTTTGAGGTGGTGCCCGGCGTAACGTCGGCGATTGCAGCTCCTACATATGCAGGCATACCTCTAACACACCGAAACTACGCTGCATCGGTAGCCATTGTAACAGGACACCGCGCAGAAAACACAGAAAATCATATTGATTGGGCTAAAATTGCAAGTGCTGTAGACACAGTTGTCGTCTTGATGGGCGTAGAATCTTTGGAAGCTATTGTAGCCAAACTAATTGAGGGAGGTCTAGACCAAAAAGTTCCTGTTGCTATAATTGAGCAAGGAACAACGAAACATCAACGCGTTACAATCAGTAAGTTAGAGTCAATTGTAAAAGAAGCACAAGCAAAAAAAATACAGCCTCCAGCGGTGATTGTCATAGGTGAAGTTGCGAAGCTAGGAAGGAAACTACTATGGTTTCTAGAGACTTGACTTTGAAGGGAAAAACAATTGCTATAACCCGCCCCCTATGTCAAACAGAAGAAACAGCTGAGATAATTCGGAAAAAAGGGGGCAAACCCTACTTCATACCCACTATAGAAATCAAAAATGTATCAGATTTGTCACCTGTCAAGAAATTTATTGAAGAGCTTGCAGCAGGAAAAGTGGACTACATAATTTTCATGAGCACCAACGGCGTAAAACATTTACTGGACATAGCGAAAAAACTAAAAATGCTAGATACTCTCAAACGCGAAATCCAAAAACCCGTTATAATCGCGGTTGGACCACGAACAGCAGAAGAGCTCAAAATTAACAATATTCATGTAAACTTGGTTCCCACTCAATATACCTCTGAAAGCATAACTGAAAGCTTAAAGTCTTGGAAAATAGCCAAAAAAACAATTTTTATTCCTCGAACCTCAGCTGCCAATCCCACGTTGAAGGAAAAGTTGAAAGAAAGAGGCGCTATAGTACGAGAAATTTACGTTTATAAATCAGCTATTCCGACGGACAAAAAAATCAAAGAAAAATTTCTTCAAGATGCCCGCAACGGCAATATCCACGCGCTAATTTTTGGTAGCGCATTGAGTGCAAAAAACCTTTTCCAGATGCTAAACGAGCAAATTTCTGTAGAGAAACTCCGTGACCTTCTGAACGAAAAAATGACGATTGTCGCTATTGGTCCGGTAACAGCTGAAACCGTTACGAAGTTGGGTCTAAAAGGGGTTTTGATGCCACAGATACAACTATTTGAAGATGCATTAAATTTATTAGCAAAACATTGGAGTAGCAACTTAAGCCAGCTTGTAAACTAACTGAGGGGAAAGCTGTATCATAAACTCAATCATCATTAGGATGGACAATCCAACCTAACATTTATATCCCGTCTTTTTCTACTCAACAAGCAAATTTCGATGCAATCACATGTCAGTAGGTTGTTTAGTATGATAGGGTTGGAGACAAAGTGAAACCTGCTTTAGATTTAGTGAGCAAACGCTTTAGAGGTTTTAAGCCCTGTGTTCATGGGGCAGATGTTTTTGAAGCAGCAGAAAAGACTGGATTAGGTAGCGACGGAATTTTGGATTTTAGTTCCAGTGTAAATCCGCTAGGCGTTTCTCTTAAAGTTTTAGAAGCAATAGAGGGAAGCTTTGGGTTGATTTCGCGTTATCCAGATTCAAGCTCTACTGCTTTACGCGAGGCAATTGCACAGCATTATGGAGGCTTGAGTAAAGACAACATCATTGCAGGTAACGGATCAACCGAGCTGATCTACTTGTTTACAGAAACATTTTTGCAGCGTGAAGAAATAGCCTTGGTTGGAGCCCCAACTTTTGGAGAGTATGAAAGGGCAGTTCTTCGGTCAGGAAAAAAAGTGAAGCATATCCAATTGGGAGAAGATTTCCGTTTAGAGGCTAACCAATTTATCTCTACTATGAAGGGGAAGGTTAAAATTGTTTTTTTATGTAACCCTAACAACCCAACGAGTCTCCTCACAAAAACTGAGGATTTGCTGGAGATTGTGGAAAATGCTTTTGCAAAGGATGTTTTGGTTTTTCTAGATGAAGACTTCTTGGAGTTTGTTGACGAAAACAAGAAGCTTTCACTTATCGGCAAGATTGATGAGTTTCCCAACCTGTTTGTGTTGAGGTCTTTCACTAAACTTTATGGTTTAACTGGACTTAGAGTTGGTTATGGTGTCGCCTCAAAGGAAATTATAGAAATTCTGTTGAGCGCAAAGATACCTTGGAATCTAAACTGCTTAGCCCAAATTGCCGCTGTTGCCGCGCTGTCTGATGAAGAACACCTGCTCAGGTCGTTAGCTTTGGTTAAAGCTGAAAAAGCTTTCTTAATGGGGGAATTGACACAATTTGAGACGTTTAAGGTTTACCCACCTGATGCAAATTTCTTTTTCATAGACATACGTAACTCTGGTTTTACCGCAGCGCAACTTAAGGAGAAACTGTTGACGCGGGGTGTGTTGATTAGGGATTGTAGTTCATTTGTGGGTCTTGATAAGTACTATATACGACTTGCGGTCAAAACGCGCCCTGAAAACGAAAAATTGATTGATGCTTTGAAGAAAACTCTGCGGGTCTGAAGCAGCAATGGCTTTTTTTGATGTTTCTTTTTTTGTTGATTCTCTGTTGGTTTTTTCATTAGCCTTCTTGATTGATGTGATTTTTGGCGAAATTCCTGATAGGGCACATCCGACGGTGTGGATGGGCAAAGTGATTGGGTGGGCTAAACCACAATTGAAAAATATCAATCCAAGAATAGAGAAAGTTAACGGCGTTTTCCTCTGCGTTGGTGTTATGGCGCTTTTCACAGTGCCTGCTGGATTGCTATTTTGGGTTCTTAGGCAAGTGCCCGTTTGGGGTTGGGTAGTGTATGTGGTGGTGGCGGCGGTTTTGCTGAAAAGCACAATAGCCATCAAATGTATGTGGAAGTATACCGTGCCTATTGCTGAGGCTTTGAAAAGGAAAGATTTAGAGGGGGCAAGGCAGTGGCTACATTTTATTGTTAGGCGTGACCCAAACAAGCTGGATGATCAGCATGTGCTTTCGGCTGCGGTTGAGTCCATTGCTGAGAGTACCACCGACGGGATTACTTCGCCGTTCTTTTTCTTTGCTCTTTTTGGAGTGCCAGGTGCTTTTGCGTTTAGGGTGGTGAACACTTTGGATTCTATGATTGGCTACAAAGATGCTGTTCACGTGAATATTGGCTGGTTTTCGGCAAAGCTAGACACTATGGCCAATTTTATTCCTGCGCGCTTTACGGCGGTGTTGATGGTTGTTTCAGCAGCGGTGCTAAGTGCAAATTGGAGAAATGCATGGCGTATTTTGCAGCGTGATAAAGACAAGACGACTAGCCCAAATGCAGGGTGGACCATATCTGCAATGGCGGGGGCTTTGGAGGTTCAGTTGGAAAAAGAGGGATATTACACCTTAGGCGATAAGGGGCAGCTTTCACCAAGCCATGTAAAGGAAGCTTTAGAAATTATGGTTTTAACAGCTATTTTGTTTGGATTAGTTGTAGTTATTTCTGTTTTGACGTTGAAAGCATTTTTAGTTTTGTTTATATTGTAACCAATAATATAAGTAGCCAAATAAACCTCTGCATTTTCGTAACTGTAACAAAATAAAAAGCTTTAGATAACCACTCATATACTTGTTTCTTCAGCGCAAATAAGCTCGCAAAAAAGAAGGTAAACCCAAAACCCATTAGAACTATCAAAGACAACCAAGGGAAAACGACCTACAACCGCAGCCCGCAAACTCGTTGAATAAGTAAGAGGTAAAAAGTACAGCAAACTTTTGCTGCTTCAGGTAATGCAGCTAAAGAAAAAAGGCGCCACATAAGAAAGTCATGTGCAAAATAGCTACACTGTTAAAAGTGCTCATACTCTGATGTGATTCTATAACGAATGCAACCAATACGCCAGATGTGGCAAAAACAAAACAGGAAGATAAACCAAAACTAACAGGAACAAGGGGCTTACCGTGAACGTGGGTGAAAGCAAAAATACAACTAACAGTATGGCTATAGAACTTATCAAGCCACGTACTACTCCGATCAAAGTTTTGTCTGTAATTATTGAGGACAATCCTCACTGTCGGCATCAAAAGTTTTGATGAACTTTTGTAAAAAAAAACTTCCCACTTGAAGCTTTGATGCAGAGCCACTAAAACTAGTTGAAAATGACGTTAAAGCCACTATACCTGGGATAACAAAGGAAAGGTAGATAATCCGTTCAAAACTGACCCTTGCCCCCAACCCATAACCAAAAGCCGCCAACTACAGCAAAAGCTGGACAAGACTTGTAGCAACCAACAAACGCCAATGGTAAACTCACCCACAAAAAGATTAATGTGGTTTACTGAGAGAACTGAGGGGAAGGCTTAGCAAATCGATGTTTCTCCAAACAGAAGCAAAAGCTCGAATGAGTTTTATGGCTCTTCCAGTTTTACTGGAACTTCATCTCACAGATCAAAAGAGGAGTAACGCCAGCTATGATGGACGAGCGCGCTACTCACATATAGACATATCGTGAGTTTTATTAGTGGAAATTAAGCCATCAAAGTAAAATGCCTCAAAAACATAAAACAAAAGACAAGTTGGAAGAGAACTGTAGATTTTTTAATTCATGAACGAGACTGAGGGGTTTTGCCCCAAAATTTGGGCAACCGCTCGCAAACTTAGAGTGTCACAAATTTTCTCCAAAATCTTAACAGATCCCTCATCAGACCCTGCCACAGCACCTCTCACTATGTAAGGGAAAAAGCCCTCATCATACGATGCAAGATAAGTTGCTAGAACACAGTTCAAGGCGCTAAGTCCTATTAGAATTACAGTATCACAGCCTTTATCCCGAATCATATGGGCTAAAGCCGTCTTGACAAAAGCGTTTTGATGATTCTTAAGAACTTTGACGTCTTCAGCCACCGCGGTTAAACCTGGGATAAGTTCAAACTCTTTTGTCCCGGGCACAATACCTCGCTCGGCATAAGAATGGTAAGTAAAGATGATGGGGGCGCGCGCTTTTCGAAATATTGAGATTGCTTCGCTCATTGAACCTATGCGCTCAGTCACTGACTGCTTCAGTCTTTCAGACATTTCTAGCCAGCCATTCTGAACATCAATCACAATCAACGCCGGTTTCACAGTAATACGCTCCTATTGTGGCTGTGCTTTATTTCCTGATGTCGCTCATAAATGAGCACTCATTATTTCTTTTCGTTGGTGCCTTCAAGCAAACCATCAACCTGCAAATAAATCTGCTGCAGTTTCCTCTTCATATCCTCTGAGGTATGCCACATGCCCCGTTCAATAGCTTCTAAAAGGCGCTCAGTCATGTTATGTAATGCGTAAGGATTCACATCTTTCAGCCACTTCTGCATTGATTTATCAAGGACAAATTTTTGCGCCAATTCCTCGTACATCCAGTCTTCTATGACTTCTTCTGTTGCATCCCATCCTAGCACGTAATCTATCTGTCGGGAAAACTCGGCAGCTCCATGGTAGCCATGCTTTTTCATGCTTTCAATCCACTTAGGATTAACGAGGCGGGCTCTGAAGCAATACCTAATCTCTTCAGCGGTGCTTCTAATCTTAACTCTTTTAGGATCAGAACTGTCCCCATAAAACGAGCGCGGAGCTTTCCCAGTAATCGTCTTGACGGTTACATCCATACCTGCATGATAAGAATAAGCATCGTCTATCTGTAAAGCGTCATATTCACGTTGATCCCAATTCTTTAAGGTCAGTTCAACTTTGCTTAATCGTTTCTTAAACAAGTCAGGCGCTGTTAACCCAAAGTTGTTTCTGCCATAAACATAGCAACCCCAAGTAACATAAATATTTGCCAAATCCTTCTGGTCTTTCCAGTTTTTGGAGTCTATCGCTTCATTAACGCCTGACCCGTAACCACCTGGTATATCGCCAAAGACTCTGTAGCATGCTTCTTCACGCGCTTTAACAGCATCAACGCCCTGCCCAATACGTTCAGCTATTTCCTCTTCCACATGTTTTACGACATAGTTTTTGTCAGAAGTTTCTTTTAATTCAGCAACTAAGGCAACGGCTTCATCAATAAGATTAACAATATTAGGAAAAGTATCTCTGAAAAGGCCACTTATTCGGACAGTAACGTCAATTCTCGACCGCTTCAGTACTTCAAGCGGAATAGGTTCTAAGCCTATAACCCTACCGCTGGATTCTTCCCAGATTGGCTTAACGCCCATTAAATAGAGAATTTCAGCGATGTCGTCGCCGTTTGTTCTCATGCAATCAGTGGCCCAAACAACAATAGCAACTGTTTCTGGATACTTCCCCTCTTCTTCCAGATACCGTTTTAGTAAAGCGTCGCCTAGTTCTATGCCGACTTTCCAAGCGGCAACAGAGGGCACACAACGGGGGTCTATCGAGTAAAAGTTGCGTCCGGTAGGTAAGATGTCGGCGTTACCGCGTGTTGGAGCACCAGAAGGCCCTGTTGGTACATAATTACCGTGACATGCAGATGTAGTGTTAGTTAGCTCTTCGGTTGTTGCATTCAACGCAGGAGCAAGAAAATTAGAAATATAGGATAGGCATTGCCGCAACTTGGCATTAACCTCGCCGAACAGTTCATAAAGCAAAGAGTCAATGTTTTCTTCTTTAAAACTTACAGCATGGAATCGTTTTATTAGCTCAAGTTCAATTTGGTTCAACTCGTTAAGAACATCGCCATTAGTTCGGTTATCTTGACGCAGAGCACCACGATTTGCCAGCAACGCTTCATAATTGTAACCTTTCAATTCAGCCAATGACTGACGCAAAGAGGGAACACTGCCATTATCTATCCGCGTCAACGCAACCAAAAACTCTTCTAGCCTCGACTCCGTGGGAGGTTCACCTAGCACATGTAATCCGTCTGTGATCTGCGCGTCAGATAATTCATTCAAATAGCCATGCAGTTGCTCTATAAAGGCGTCAAAATTCGCAAACGCCTCTTCTTTAGTGACTTCTAAATCGCTGTTGAGGTTAGCTTGAACTACGGCGTCCCAGATTAACTTCTTAAGAATCCTGACTTTTCCAGGATCAGCAGCTTTGGCATGATAATACTCTTTCAATTGAACACAGATTTTAGCTAAATCATCATAAGAGTCAGCATTATGCATCACTGGAATTAAATAATCAACTAAGCAGGCGTAACTACGCCTTTTTGCGCATGTGCCCTCGCCTGGATCATCTATAAGATATGGGTAAACGTTGGGCAAATCGGAAATAACGATGTCTGGAAGACATGAAGCGGAAAGCCCAACAGATTTACCAGGCAACCATTCCATGGTGCCATGTTTACCAAAATGAATGATAACGTCAGCTTTGAAAACGTCCCGAATCCAACGATAATAAGCATAATAGTGATGCGGGGGAGGAAGATCAGGGCTATGGTAAATAGATGCAGGGTCAGTCGTGTAGCCTCGAGGAGGCTGAAGACCGATGAACACGTTACCATTAATTATTCCAGGAATTAATAGGTCGCCTTTGTAATTGAAAAGTTTCCCAGGTGGCTTCCGCCAATGCTTAACCACTTTCTCTTTGACATCTACAGCCAACTCATCAAACCATTTGATGTACTGAGCACGTGGGGTTTTAGCCACAGCTTTTTCTGCAAGTTCATCAGGACTTAACCATCTTTGATCATTAGTTAAACCGCCAATTATTTTATCCATCAATTTCTGGCCATCTTCAGGTAAATACTCCAGCGAATAGCCTTGTTTCCGCATTTCTCGTAAGAGGTTTATAGCTGAAGTTGCAGCATCGAGTCCTGCAGCGCTACCGATATTGTCATTTCTTGGCGGATAATTATGAAAAATCAGTGCAACCTTCTTTTTCTCGTTAGGAATATACCGCAATTTTGCCCAGTTAATGCTTAATCTGACAAGCTTGTCAAGACGCTCAGGAATTATTACATACGAGGTTATTTTTGCGCCTGTCACCGGATCTTTTTCAGAGATCTTTCTAGTGGCTATTGGCACAGTGATTATCATACCATCAAACTCGGGCATTGCAACATTCCATGCTACTTCAGTAAAACTTAATCCCAGTAGACTACTACACCACTCCTCAAAAGTGTTATATGTTACAATCGCCTTGAGGACGGTAACCCCAAGCATCTTAAAAAGCTCGTTCACCGATTCGGAGCTTTGCATGAACGCTGCAACAGAATGGGCAAGTGTGCTAATGACAACGTCAACAACAGGTTTTCCGTCCTTAATAAAGTAGTTTTCTATAATCCACTTCAAACTTTTAGCTGAAACATCATTCGCTGAGAAAAACACTAAAAGCGCATTCGCGCCGTGCTGTTCAACAGAGCGGATCAGACTGTTGGCGAGGTTAATGTCGCCCGTTTTTAAAGGATCGTTATGGAAAAAAATTCCAACTGTAGGTCTTCCACGAACGTATACTTTTTCCAGGTATTCAGCTAATGTGCAGATATGACCAAAGTTTGGGTGATATATTGCTTGCAATGGCATCTTTTTTGGTAGCTTAGCCTCGAAATGGCTTTCCCCGAAACGGTTTGCTAAAAAAAGCAGCAGGTTTTCATAGTTTTCTAGTCCACCATGATTAATGTATTGATGAATTTTTTGATAATCATCTTGGTTAACAGTGGAGCAAGCGACGATTTCTGGGTCATATTGAACATCAGACGCGAACAAAGGCACATGTGCATCTCGCAACGCGGCTATAACGCGATCAAAGCCTGTGAACCCTTTTTTGCCACCCATTAAATGCATAAGTGTTACGTGGGATATTCGCGCAAAATTGATGAATTGATCCAGCAGTTTTTGGTCTGCCAAGTCTTCTGCAGTTCGAGGAAAAACATCTATAAGCATACCTGTCTTTTTAGCGAGCGCCTTAACTGCTAGGGTAATAATTTCTACTTCATGTGAAAGAACGACGAAAGCAACTCTCATTTTTGCTTCACCATCTATTCAATACTTCATAAAAAGAAGAGGAACAAAGCGAACTTGGGCCAGTGTTATTTGCTGCAAAACGTTATGGGTAGGCATATGTGCCCTCCAAGGTAACACCGAAGAAAGTTTGAATCATTTCCCTGTGTATAGCAGTTGGATCTACATCTGCAAATAGATCAGGGTGGAACCATTTAGCTAATGTTAGCAAACCAAGAGGGTTGCGTGTTCCTGTTCTAAAATAACTGTCCAGAACATAGACCTTACCATTTTGGACAGCTTGTGTAGCTCTCAGAGCAGGTCTACTCACTAGTTCCTGATGCATGCTTTGGAAGTCTGTGATGTTGTGATTTGCACTACTAATCATACGGATGATTATGTCGGGATTACGCTCTATTATGTATTCAGGACTTAAGGTTGGATAGGTGACATTTTGGTCTGCTGCAATGTTCAGTCCTCCGGCACTAGTTATCATTTGATGGGGTAAACTCTGCTTGTTACAGCTAAACCATGCTTTATTCCATTCATAGTAAACCAACGGTTTGTTATTATCTGTTAGGTTTTGTAAGCGCTCTTTAACAAGAGTAGTAATGTTGTTCATGAAGTTAACTATTTTTTCAGCTGTCTTCTCTTTATCCACAATAGCACCGATATACTTTACTAAAGGCGTAACACGGTCAGAGTCAGATGGATTTTCAACAATCACTGGGATCCCAAGGAGCATCTCAATTTTTGCTCTATTGTCGCTGCTAAGCATAGAATCAGCAATAACCAAGTCAGGTTCTAGTCCTGCTATGAGCTCTATATTTGGGCTTGCCGATGACCCTGCTACGACGGGTACTTTTAAAATTTCAACTGGAAAAGTAGAATACGAGTCTCGGCCTACTAGTTTATCTCCAGCGCCCAAAGAAAAAAGTATGTCGGTAACCCCACTTGTAATGGCAACAATACGATTTACAGGAAGAGGTATTGTCAATGTTACACCTTTTACATCGGTTACAGTAACGATTTCAGGGTACGCGTACGTTCCTTCTATAGTTAGCCCGAAAAACTTTTGAATCAACTCCTCATGTACTACGCCCACATTAATATCCGAAAAAAACGCTGGATGGAACCACTTCGCCAAACAAATCAACCCAATAGGTTGACGAATCCCTGTTCTAAACAACCCATCCATAACGTACACTCTACCGTTCTGAACCGCTTTCACTGAGCTTAAACCCGTTCTATTTATTATCTCACTACGCATATTTTCAAAGGCAGTTGTGTTTCCATCATACTGTGCCAATATGCGAACAATTACATCAGGATTTTTCTCCACAACATATTCAGCACTCAAAGTGGGATAAAGAACTGAGGATCCATCAGCAAGATTTCGCCCTCCAGCGTCGAGCAACATTTGGTTAGGTAAGCTTCCATTGGAACAACTATACCAAGGTTTAACCCATTCATAATAAACCAAAGGCTTGTCGCTCTGAGTTAAATTTGCAATACGTTCCTTGACAAGATTTTCATAATACTCCATGTATGCAACAAGCTCAGTGGCTTTAATAGACTTATTCAGTATTAAACCAAAATTTTGGATAATTGTCTTAACCCGCTCGGACTTGGAAGGACTGTCAATAACTACGGTTATCCCGTAATCTCTAATTTTTTGAACGATCTCGGTTGAGTGCCGGGTATCAGCTACAACTAAGTCGGGTTTCAACTCTAACAACAACTCCATGTTAAGGTTGCTTGACACATCAGCCACTACGGGAACACCCAAAACTGAAGGGGGAAAAGTAGAACCAATATCACGTCCCACAACAAGATCGCCACAACCCAGAGCATAGATAATTTCAGTCATACCATTTGCTAGACAGACAATGCGTTTTACAGGAGCGTTCACAACAACCATGTCCCCTCGGTCATCCACAAGGGTAAAAGTTTGGTTTTGAGGGGGAGGGGTTGCTGTGAAAGTAGGCGAAGGAGAAGTTACATTAGAAGAGGAAGTAGACATTGCAGAGGGAGTTGGAACTGCGGTAAAGTTAGACAAAGCAGAAGATTCAGATGCTGAAGAAAAAGGTTTAGGAGAAGGATACGGAGGAGACATCGAAGTATAAGAGGCATATATTGAGCCAATTATGATAAACAAGCTTAGGAAAATAGTAAGGATAATAGTGGTTCTTTTCAATGAACCTGCCTCCCAAGTGGAAAACCGCACGCCATGACTGAAAGTAGAAATAGCATTGTGGCAACGTTTTTGTTTAAGACTTGAGGTAAAGGATAAAAAACATTGTAGTTATGAACACTCACTTCCAACACCAATAGGATGGATTATCCAACCTAAAATATAAACTCTACCTTAATTTAAGTTAACCAAAGGTTGATAAACACCGCCAATAAAACAAAGAAACACATAAATCACAAAACAAAGCTAAAACTGCACTAAGTAACCGTAGAGTCTCGGTTGACCAGCAAAGCCGAAACCACACGGTCACTTAGAGACATCGGCTACCTCCATGATGGAAACAGCAAATTTTAAACACTCAACAAATTATGGATGGATTATCCATAAAGGTATATAAACATTGTCTCGATCGAGGTGGAGTACGGGGTGAGTAAATTTATTCTGTGTTTAATAGAATAAGTGTACTCTTGTATTCCTTGTTTTCGAGTTTTTACTAAGTTAAAAACTAAAGCAGTCTATAAAAAATCACATAAAAGCAAAAGCTGAGCTTATGGAACTATTGCTGAAGTAGCGTTTGTAGGAGTTTTATGGCTGACCATGCGGCTAGGGCGCTGGTTCGTGGATTATCAGGATGAGGATCATTAGAAAATCGCATCAGCATTTCGCCAAATCTCCATTTTACTGAGATTTCATGGGTGTTTCTTTTCATGTTTGGATCCGCGATAACTGTAACTTTGACTTTAGAGGGCTTAACCGTTAAGGCTAAAGTTGCTGCTACGTTCATTTCTTTTGGAAAAAGTCGTGCAGCTTCTTGGGCGTCGCCTTCATAGATTATTTTTGGTGTTTGGTCTTGAGTTTCCAGCGCTTTTGGGTTCTTCCTTGTAGTGAGAGACACTTCCACTTCTCCTGCTAACGCTGCGCTGCTGATGGCGTCTATACCACCTATTGCTCCTGAAGGCACATGTACCTTAGTCATTTCTAAATCTAAATCTAAGAGTGCACCTGCACTCATGACAATTACATCAATACCCGCGGCAACTATACGGGGAAGATAGGTTTTGGCGGCTTGCTGTGAAGCAGCCTCTACAATGACGCTTGGTTTGCGTTTAAGTAAATCCTCGAAACTTGAGACTACAATTGTTGGAAAATTGAGAGATGCACCAAGTTGCTCGGCTTTTGCCCTGTCAAAGTCGAAAAGGACAAGTTCATCGCATATCACAAGCCTATGCTGAATTGCTTCAGCCAAAACAGTGCCGATGGCACCACAACCAATTAACCCTATAGTTCTCATTTCTTAGTTAGCTCTCCATATTCGGCTATAAAAGTCACAGTGGAAAACTGAGTAAGGGATCTACCGTTACCCGACTCAGGTAACACAGTAAGGTTGTCGATTCTGAGGGCACCCATCACGTCTGTTTTGGCTTCTTCTATTGCTTCTGCAGCTGAATTGTCTCCCGCATAAACAGTAAGCTGTTTTACGGGCGTGTTTAGTGAGAGGCGCTTTTCTGCTTTTTCCCGTCTAACTTCACTTATTAGCTCAACCACAAGGGTTCCGCGCTTTTCAGCGTTTTCATCCACCCATGCTTGCCGGCATTCTGGCCACGGAGACGCTTGAAGACTTTTGTAACCTTTACTGTCAGCGTACAGTGCTTGGTAGATCTCTTCAGTTACATGAGGCACGATAGGCGCCAACAGCTGAAGAATCCTGAAGAGAACTTCGTAGAGCGTTTGTTGAGCCGCCAGTTTTTTGGTTTCGCCGTACACCTCTGGCCGGTAGAGTCTGTCTTTGACTGCTTCCACGTAGGCATCACAGAAGACGTGCCAGGTGAAGTTGCGGATTTCTTCCACAGCTATATTAAATTGGCATTTTTCCATGACCTCTGTGACTTTTTTTGTCAGAGTTTCGGTTTTGCTGAACAACCACCTGTCAAGCAGCTGAAGTTCAACGTTTTCCGTAGCAGTTGGCACGTAGTTATGTAGAAGTTTGCTGACAAAGGCAGAAACATTCCACAATTTAACCAGAAAACGTCTGCCGTATTCAACGTCGGGGGCGCGGTAGGGTATGTCTGAGCCTGTGGCTCCACCAGCTGCTGCCCACTGTCTTGTGGCATCTGCACCATTTTTGTTTAACACTTCAGGTGCAGCAACGTAGTTTTTGAGGGATTTACTCATTTTTCTGCCGTCTGCTCCGAGTACCATACCGTTGATAAGACAGGTTTTGTATGGTTTTTCATTGAATAGGGCTAAGTGCCGCACCATCAGGTAATATGCCCATGTTCGGATTATGTCTATACCTGACGGATGAACATCTGCAGGAAAGAGGCGTTTCCAGTTTTGGCGGTCTGGCCAGCCAGCGTGTACAGCACAAGTTATAGAGCTGTCCATCCATGTGTCAAAAACGTCACTTTCCCCTATGAATTCTTTTGCGCCACATTTTGGACATTTATCCGTTCGAGGATTTTCTATTTTAGGATCAACTGGAACCCAGTCTTCTTGGGCAAGTATAAGTTCACCGCAGTTTTTGCAGTACCACACTGGAATTGGAGTAGCGAAAAGGCGTTGGCGACTGATGACCCAGTCCCAGTCGAGTGATTTTGCCCAGTCAATGAGACGGGACTTCATGTAGTCAGGATACCAAACAACATCGTTGGCGGCTTTCTCCACAGCTTCAGTTAAACTTCGGGTTTTCATGAACCACTGTTTGCGCTCCAAAATTTCAATGTGAGCCTTGCATCGGTCACATCTACCCACTTCCTGTGTAATTTTTTCAGTTTTTTCCAGCAATCCAGCGGCTGTAAGATCCTCAACTATGGCATTACGCGCTTGGTTTATGGTTAAACCAGCATATTTGCCACCGTTCTCGTTAATTTTGCCGTTCTCGGTTAAAATCATAATAACTGGGAGTTTGTGTTTCATAACGGTCTTTACGTCCTCTTTATCTCCGTACGTACAAATTTGCACTACACCTGTGCCAAAGGCAGGATCTACTGCCTCTTCAGCTATAATGGGAACTTTGCGGTTAACTATAGGAACAATAACGCTCTTCCCTATGTATTTGTTGAAACGCTCATCCTCAGGGTTCACTTCCACCGCAACGCATGCAGGAATAAATTCTGGGCGGGAAGTAGCAATCAACAGGTATTCATCGCTCCCATCCAACAGATAACGTATGTAATGTAGAGCGCCCTCACGTTTTTCGTAGTCCACTTCAGCATCAGCGATAGCAGTTTCACAACGTGGACACCAGTTAACTGGGTGTGTACCCTGATAAATGAAGTCCTTTTTGTACAACAAAATGAAACTCAACTGCGTGCGCCGCCAGTAGTCAGAATCCATGGTACGGTACTCGGTGGTCCAGTCTATACTACACCCCAACCTGAGAATACCTTCCTTCATCATACCAATGTATTTCTCAACTAATTCACTACAGAGTTTACGAAACTGATCCGGCGGCACATCACGTTTACGGATGTTATGTAGTTTTTCCACTTGAATTTCTATACCAAGCCCGTGGCAGTCCCAGCCCTGTGGAAAGAGCACATTGTAGCCGCACATACGTTTGTATCGCGCCACTATGTCGAAATAGGTCCAGTTTAAAACGTTGCCCATGTGCAGTTCGCCTGATGGATAAGGCGGAGGAGTATCAATGCTAAAAACTGGCCGTTTCATATCGCTCCAATCGTAACGGTAGATACCCATTTCTTCCCATTTTAGTTGCCATTTGCGCTCAATTTCGATGAAGTTATATTCTTTTGGCAGAGGCTGCATACTGCTTGTTCCTCTCGAGTTTGATGGCTGTAGAAGTTAGAAAACCACCTAAAAACATTATCCCCACACCTAAACATAACCTAACTCAACATATTAATCTTGGAAAAATTAATATTGCTCAAACATTAATTGTTTAACCTGTAAGGTCAAAATGGGGAGCTGGGAAATTGACCCGGCTGAGAGGACAGCTCAATGGCTGTCGACCCGATGAACCTGAACCAGATAATACTGGCGGAGGGACAAAAAAATAAACCAAATAGAACGTGTAAATAAACTAAATGAGCCTTTTTTTTCAACAAAAATAATATCTGAAATTGCCATCTTTGTGGCGTTGGCAACCGCACTTAGCTTCATCGTTGTCTACACCTTGCCACAGGGAGGCTCCATAACTGCAGGTTCGATGGTGCCCATAATATGGCTTGCCCTTAGGCGAGGCACAAAAATCGGACTCCTCGGCGGCATCATACATGGCACCATACAATTTGCGGTTCTGCCATACTTCATAAATCCCATCCAAATGCTACTGGACTATCAACTGGCTTTTGGTGTACTAGGTCTTGCAGGGTCGTTCAAAAAACAACCCGTAATCGGCGCAACAGTAGGAATCACAGGAAGATTCATCTTACACTTCATCTCAGGGGTAGTCTACTGGGCACCTCTATACGTTCCTGAACTAAATCCCTATGTGTACTCAACAGTATACAATGGCAGCTATCTGCTCCCAGAACTCGTGGTAAGCGCCTTCATGGTTTTCCTACTACAAAAAAGTAGAGCTCTCAACAGGTACCTCTAAACGAGGACGTCTAGAATGGGAAAACTATCTCCAAGCGAACTACAAAAACTTCTGGCATGTATTAAAAAAGCCCACACGATTATTGTGCCTCCGGAATCAGGCTACGACGCAGGAGTCCACCTCTTAGAGGACAAATACGTTGTAGTCTCCACTGACCCCTGTACAGGTGTCCCAAAAAAATGGTTCGGCTGGCTACTCATCAACTACGCCGCCTCCGATGTTGCGCTGTTTGGGGCAAAACCCGAATTCTGCACTATCAATTTACTGGCACCTCTAGGAACTAAAGCTGAAGTTTTCCAGAGAGTCATGAAGCAAGCCTGCAAGGCTGCAAACGAACTTGACCTTGCGATAGTTACAGGGCACACAGGCACGTATCCCAGTCTAACAGACCTCATTGGGGTCTGCACCGTCTATGGTACAGTAAGACCTGAAAAGCTACGCACTCCCTCAAAAGCCGAGGTAGGCGACTTTATCCTTTGTACCAAAAGCTTAGGCTACGAAACACTGGTTAACTTCTCTTTAAACCATAGGAAGTTAGCAGAGAAACTGGTCGGAAATAGAACTACAAAAATCATCGCTGATGGAGTTACTCTTCAAAGTTGCGTCAAAGAAGCACTTCAATTAGCAGAAATTAACGGCGTCCACGCTATGCATGATGCAACCGAAGGGGGGTTAGTTACCGCTCTTAACGAATTTGCTGGAGTAGCAAACTTGGGGTTTAGAATAGAAGCGGAAAAACTGCCCATAAGCCCTGAAATTAAGAAACTACAAACTCATTTCAAACTTTCAGATGAAGAGGTGATAGCAATGTCATCTACAGGTACACTTTTGGCAGCAGTGGCGCCTCAAGCACAAGACGAAGTTCAAGAGGTGCTACGTAAGTTAGGGGTAGACTGCGGTTTTATAGGGGTATTCACAAAGAATAAGAACAGAGTAGTAACAAAAAACCTAAAAGACATTCCATTCCCAAAAGCTGCTCAGGACCCCTACGCCGAGATTTGTTCCACAAAAAAATAGAGAAACACGGCAGACATTGCCCTATTTTTTCAGCTCCAAGAGCAAAAAATTCACAATTTCCTCAGCTATGTTAACCTTAGTTACCACCTGCAAGCCCTTCCAACCAGGTTGACTGTTAACATCACAAATCTTTGGACCATCTGGACCCTCAAGGATATCGACACCTGCAACTTTGCAGCCCACCGCTTTTGCCGCTTTCACAGCCAACTCTTCAAACTCCTTACTCAAAGTCGTTGGCGCAGGTCGTGCACCCTGACTGTAGTTGGTTTTCCAACCCTCGGCAACACGACGCATCGCCGCAATAACACGGTTGCCTATGACAAAAGCCCGTATGTCACTGCGTCCATGAGGAACAAATTCCTGCAGATAAATGACACCGTGTTGAAAAGCAATAGCATTAAAGACTGTGTTGGCAATTTCCTTGTCCACCACTCGCGTTGCACCAATTCCTCTGGAGCCAAAAATAGGTTTAACTACTACATCACCGCCCAATTCCTCAAAAGCCGCTACTGCTTCGTTTACGCTCTCGGTAGCGAAAGTCCGCGGCACAGGAACACCGTTATCCTCGAGAATAGCGAGTATGTCATATTTGTCGACACAATGCTCTATTGCTTCCGCAGGATTCAACACATAGAATCCTTCACGTTCAAGTTTGTAGAGCATATCCATGCGGAAAACTAATTCTTCTAAACTACCGCGGCCGATAGGACGTATGATAAGGGCATCTAGATCTTCTATCAAGCTCACATTCTGCAGGTTTACGTCTTTAACTCGGAAGTAGGGTTTGTGTCCAATCTGGGAAACCAGTTTAGGGAAAGTGAAACAGACATAAGGTATACCGCGTCTGGATAGGGCCTCCCTCACTTGGGTGCTACTCCACGCTTCCATGTTTCGGGTTGCAATGCCGATCTTCAAACAGATTCATCCTGTGCGTGTTTTTCTGCCAAAAGAGCTAAACTGATTAGCCTCTTAAAGTTTCCGAGGGATAGAAAACCAAACTAAGATAACCGCACTTGTTTGCCCAGATAGTTAAGTATGCTTGTTTCAACTGCTTTTTTGTGGTTACGGATTTTCTCCACTAACTCCACGCAGCTTTTCTCTTTAGCAACTTCATCGGTCTCCAGATTCACATACCGAGCCTTCAACTGATCAATCTGCTGCTGAAGCGAAGACAAGCGAAGTTTGGCTTCTCCCAGTTCAGTTGAGCCTTCAAGTTGTCTTCGTCGGGCAGCAACATCAACGCATTTACCGTGGAAAGTCTTTAATGCATCATGTTTTAATATGTCAGTTATCGTTTGTTCGGCTTTGCGGGCTTTATCAGGCTTCAGCTTCAGCGTATCTTGGCTGAGTAATTTCAAAAGCTTTTGTAAAATCTCCTTAAGTACGGGTAAACTAGCTTCTTCGGTTATAATAGCTTCAAAGGGATTCTCCAAATATAAACCGACTTTTTTAAGTTCATCAGGATTTAAACCTGAACTACTACTCACACTAGCAAGGGCTTGCATTTTTATAAACGGTTTCTGTAAATGCCGTAGTTGCTGTTTCAACAGGTTATTTAAGCCTTCAATTTCAGCGCTAAGTCGCGTGATTTGTTCAAGACTAATTTTAGCGGTTAAAGCCGTGACCTGGTGTTCCAAAGTAGCTACTTCTCGTTTGATTTGTAAGCGCTCGTTTTTTAGATTAGTTTTTTGCACTTCAACGGCGGATAATTGCTTTTCTAAGGTTTGCAATTCACCAATCAACTGGAAGGTCTGTTGAAGACTCTTAGTTTTTACGTATTCCCGCGTTAAAAAATTGTTGAAGTTGCCAAAAATTAATTTTGTTTTTTCGTAAACGGAGAGGAATTTTCTGCGATCCATTATGAAGAATGGAGAGATATGTTGAAACCAATTTTTGATGTCAATTTCGGTGACGGTTAACGCTTTTTGTATATCTTGAGCAAAAATGCTGAGGCTGTCGTAGGTAACGACTTGGGGTGTTTTTAATTTTTTTATTCGTTCAATGAAAAGGAGCGCCAACTTGTTGAGGGCGCGCGCACGGTTGTAAACCTTCATGTTTCGCTTGTCAATCTCAGCTTGACTATTATCAAAGAGCATTTTACTGGCTTCTAAAAGGTTCTGAAGCCCAGTGTGCATGTTGGTGAGGTGCTTTTGGACTTGACTCTGTATTGGAATTAAGGTAGGGTTTGTTTCCTTTTCAAGCCAAGCTTTTACTTCGCTGGTGGAGAACTGGAGGAGTTGCGGCAACGTTTTTCACTATTGAAATCATATAGGAGCACCCTTTATTTAGTTTTAAACTCAAAATTTGTTACTCTTATATGAGTAGCTACTCTTAAATAATTAAATCTGACAGGTTAAGTCGATGAACATGAACACCAAAAAATTTACACTAATAATAGTTCTTGCAGCAATCACCGTAGCACTTAATCCAGCTTTCACAGGAATAGCTATCCCTGCACCCTACGCACCTTTTTTGTATTACCAAATATGGGAAATACCAATTGTAGCTGCTTTTGCATTAATCAGCTTCAGGTCATCAATCGCTATTGCATTAATGAACATGATAATTTTGATTGCAGTTTTTCCAGGGGCACTCATTACGGGACCCTTCTACAACTTTGTTGCAGTACTGTCAATGTTATTTGGGATTTATGTTTCTTACAAGTTATTTAATATCAAAAACGATCCAGCTAAAACGACAAAAGCAACATTAAAAAAGCAGACAATTCAGATAACCGCCGCTACAATCTTAGGTGTGATGTTCAGGACAGCGTTAATGACTGTTGTAAATTATGCAGTGTTGAGGTATGAACCACCGATCGGGTACGCAATGCCTGAAACGGCAATAGTAGCAGCTATTCCTCTGATAGCACTATTCAATTCAACACTTGCACTCTACACTGTGCCTATAGGACACATCGTAGCAAATACTGTAAAAAAGAACCTTAAACTCTAAATAAGAAATTAAAAAAGTCAAAATTAGAGCCCTAAAGATTCCACGAGAACTGCGGGATTATTTTCGCCGGCTTTAAACACGTTACCAGTTTTTGCATTGTTAACAATAAGAGCGGCAGGCGCAAAGAGGTTATGATCGATTTTGTAGAAGTCGCGGTCCGCCTCAAGGAAAATCTGCAGAAAAGGTTTACCATAGTCCTTAGACATTTTAGAGGGGGCTTGCTTTACAATTTTTTGTAGCGTCGCCTCGTCATCGTAGTCAACAACACAGTAAACGGTTCCGCCATAGAGTATAGCATCATTGGTGCGAGCCATGGCAACTTCAAAATTGTTACCTGCAGGAGGGATGGGAGCATAACCGCAAGCGTACTTGATAACTTTGGGGCTTAAACCTAACGTGCGAAGTTTATGAATCCCCACCTCTACGACTCTACCTGAGACCTGAGTTAAACCAGCAATACTCGCCGTGGGAGCTACCACCACAACCAAGTTTTCAGCTTTAATATTACAGGCTACTGTGACTTTTTCAATGAGCAAATCTGAGGGCAAACAATTACTTTCCAAAGTTAAGACAGCACAGTCTGAAGAGTCCTTGTATTCAATTTCGTCGTAAATGTCTTTAGGCTTGAGGGATAATGCCCGAGCAGGACCTGACCCTATGGCTATTGAGCCATCTGGCTCTTTTATGCGCCATCCAGCGAACTGTGAACCCAAAGTTGCAATGGCAGGATGGTCTGTTGAGACCGTTATAGAAGGAAAAGTTATGTCTCCATATGTTTTAAAGTCTAATTGAACTTTGCCTATGCCACCTAAGCAAAGTTCGGTGAGGAGCTTCCCCGCTTGAAATCCGCCGGCTGCTTTGACGCCGGCATCAACTACGGTTGCGCCTGCGCTAGTTTTTGTGCAACATACACTATAAAAATCAGGGTTGACCAAAAATTTCTCAGTGAGCTTCCACGCCAACCTGTTTACACTTAAAAATTCATGCAAGGTATTGCCGCACCCTACAGGTACTTTTCGTATATTGGGCCTAATTGAGCATTATTAGCTTTGGATATGAAAAGTTTGCCGTTGCCTTTTTCTGCTAAGTCGCCCAAGAAAACGTAGAATGGACCCTGAGCTGTTTCGGCATCGTCGATTTTTACTTTTGGCTTTATGCCGTCTATTGTGAAAGTAGGCATGAGTTCATCGACAGTACCTGAAACCACAATTTTTCCGCCAGTCATGCTCGCTCCAAGTCTTCCTCCTGCGTTCTTTTCTACGCGAATTGTTCCGTCACTCATATGGAACCCAAGGAACGGACCGGCGTTGCCTTTAATTTTAATTAGGCCACCATGCAAATAACATCCTGAGTCGCTGCCGACATCTCCATCGACCACTATTTTGCCGCCGCGCATACCTTCAGCGCTCCCGCGGTAAGGTGAAGCCAAATAGTCGCCGGCGTTACCGTGAATTTCAATTAAACCTTTTTTCATGGAGCTACCTGTCCAGCCACCTGCGTTGCCATTTATTGTAATTTTTCCACCCGCCATTTTTTCGCCTGTATGCATCCCTGCGTCACCGTTGATTACGATTTCACCATTTTTCATGCCTTGACCAATACGTCGAACTTCGCTCACATCGCCGTTGATGGTTATATGAGGTGTTTCAACAGCAGTTTCCTCGATTTTGAAAAGATCCCCAAGTTTCTTTTGTTTATTGCCTTCCCACACATGTAAAGAAAAAATGTCCTCCAAAGATTTCCCTTGAAAAATATCAGGGTTTATGCACTCTGCATGGATGGGAAACTGAAATTTTTTGAGGGGAGTTAAGACTATCATTTTAGACGCTCGCCTTTACAGTTATTACTTCAGGGACTTTAACATAGTGATCATATACTGGATAGTTTTCGTATTCAACTGTCCAGTACTGTTTGAACTTGCGTTTCATTTCTTCGTCTACTGTTAACTGCTCCGCGGTTTTCACGTCAAGCCACATGGTTCTGCCATCAGCATGTTGTACAACTTCGCCGTCTTTCACCACAATTTTGCCATCTTTGATTGTATATGCTGCGCTGTCGAAGGCCCTGCGAGCAGTCTTGTAACTTTTAGCTATATCCATTTTTTCCGGGTTGATGTCGTAGATGGCTATATCCGCATCAGCTCCCACACCTAAATGACCTTTGTTTTTGAGCCCCAGTGCCTTGGCTTGACCTGCCCGGGTTACTATAGCAAGTTCATATAGGTCCAATTCACGTTTAATCGATGGAAGTAGGCTTCTCTTTTGAGCTTTCTTGTGACACTTCTTCAAGGTTGCCATCCGTGCTTTTTTGCTGATCAGCCACGCCATAATTTTGGGATAAGCAAAAAAAGGTCCAGCGTTCGGGTGGTCGGTAGTCATGAACATTTTCCACGGATCCTCGACCAGCAACGCAAGCTCCAACCCAATTGACCATTGCAAAGCGTTAACTGCACTTGTGCGTTTATAATGCATCGGGATTATGCCTCCGCTTGTTTCGGTTTCCACATCAGTGTTGACCCATTTGTGACCACTGAGTTGGTAAAGCGTAAACTCGAATGGACCGTCAGCCGTCATAGTTGTGGTATCGGTGAAAATTATTTGTCCCATATCAAAAGTCATGTGGTTGTGTGCATTTATATACTTGGAAATTTCTTCTGCGGCAGATTTCATGTTTCCCCAGCTGTCACCAGCAAAGCTACTGAACTGCAAGTGCGTGATGTGGCAAACAGGTCTACCATCTGTAGGTATGTCTTCCAGAGCCCTCATAGTTTCCAACGTAGTAACATAGTTGCCCGGCATTCCAAGATTATTGGTGTGTAAATGAATGGAGTGAGGCAAATTCAACATTTTATTCACTTTGGCAAGCCCACACATAATATCACGTGGGGTAATGTCGAAATTGGGAACCACGTCATCTATGCTGTGAACGTTACTCCCAAAACCCCATGACTCCAAACCACCAGGGTTCACAATCTTTATGGCGTAACCCTTTGTAGTTTCTAGCATCCACGCAACATGCCGTGCACAACCTTCCAAATCACCCCTTTGAAGATGCTCAAGAACAAACCACCAATCCCCAATCAAAGGAAAAGTGGCTTTATCCAAAAGGGGTATGTCGTTTAATTCCTCGTGTGTATGTTTTGCGCCTAACGGCGCCATAGAAGGATTCATAACAGTAGTATAACCCATTTTTGAGTAGCGATAACCAGTAACAAATGTGGAAGGAATAGAATAACCAGTACCTGACCTCGTTATGGACGTCTTGCTCACAGCGTCCTTAACGTGATCTTCAGGTCTGATCATGCGCCCGGTATTTACTTCTCCACCTGCAATATGTGTGTGGATATCAACACCACCAGGCATCACAGTTAAACCGGCAGCATCAATTTTTTTGGCTTTATGCTCGTTAACACTTTCCACAATTTTTCCGTTTTTTATGGCTATGTCCATTTTTTCGCCGTTAATCTTGTTGAGGGGATCGAAAACAAAGCCGTTCTTTACTAACATCTCCGCCATTAGGCAACCTCCGTTTTCTCACTGCTCTTTGATTTGATGATCCTAACTTCTTTAAGAATTCTCTTCAGAATTTCCTCGTCAGATAGAATACCTGGAGGAGGTTCAACAACCTTCTTTAGCGGTAAAGGCACATTATCCATACGATATGCAGTGCCTTCAACCTCTATACCAACAAATGCCGAGGGTATAACAACATCGCCTAGCATAGCCGTGGCGTTCATGTGTGGATCAATAACAATTAAAGGATGCTTAACCATGTTCTGTATTGCCCTCTTCGGAAATGTAGCACCAGGATCAGCTGCAATGACCAAAGTGGCATCGGACTCCCCACGTAACAGAACATCCATGGAAGTTGTTTCACCTGGATTATAACGTGGATAACCCAATGAGAAATCAACGCCAAAGGCATAACCACTTTGCCAAGCAGAAACGATGTTGGCTCCGCTAACATTGAAGTGCCCTCTCATGGGCATGATAAGGAACTTTGTCCGCGCATTAAGGTCACGCGTAAGCGATATGGCAACCTCTATGTTTCTGAATTTTCCAGCAGATTGAGTAAGACCCATACCGAAGAATATAACTCCAAATTTACAGTTAACGAGAACGTCAACAACTTCTCGTAGGTATTCAACCGGAACTCCTGCAACTTGGTCAACATCTAATTCTTCGTCTTTAATTAAAGCTCTGATTGCCTGCATAAGTTCGTAATCTTTGCCTGGTTGAACTTGAATAAAGTAATCCGCCATTTCAGCAGTCATGCTTTTTCTAACGTCGATGACTATAAGTTTGCGCCCTTCTTTTTGCAGTGTCTCTGGAGGTTTATTGAAAACCACAGATTCAGCAACAGTTTCATGTGGTTTCTTGTGTGGATCCACCCTTTGTGCACTAAGTAACTTCTTTTTGCCTGCAACAGCTTTAACTTTATTTATATAAGACTTCCATTCGCTTTCTTCAAATCGTCCCTCTGTGAAAGAGGTGTATCTTTCAAGGTGACGTGGATGTGCACTCCAAGGATCACAACCCCAATAAATAATCAAATCAGCGCGATGGCGAATCTGTCCCAAAGTAGAGGTTGGAATACCAACTTCTTGTGTACCCATAAGTGATGGCCCATGACAGACCACTGCCGTATTATCAAGAACTCCGCCAACTTCCTCAGCTAGTTCGACACCGACCCGTTGAGCTTCACAATTAGTTGAACTCCAACCATACAAAACCGGATAGTTGGCTTTAGCAAGTATCTCGGCGGCTTTGTGAATAGCCTCATCCATGGATACAGGAACAAGTTTGCCGTCTTTGCGAATCAAAGGTTGACGGATTCTGTGTTCGCTTTTATAGCCCATGTACTTGGCTTCGCAGACTGCACAACCATTCTTCACTTTAACAACTTCGTTGTTTACAACTGTAACTTCTATGTCATCACACAAACAACCACATATTGGACAGGTTACAGCATTAATAACAGACAATTTCTTTTTACCTCCCAAACTCATTCTTCAAAAGTTCCTCTAGACTCAAAACAGGCTGGTCAGGGGCAACTTCAACTTCTGCAGGTATTCCCTTGAATGACGGCATACCGATACTGGTAGTTGAGTCGTTGACTAACGCGTTAGCCCAAGGTCCATATGGAATGTAAATTAATCCAGGTGTGGCACTACGCGGATATTTTACGGCTCTTAGAACAACTGACCCACGTGGGGTTGTCACCAAAACATGAGCACCGTTTTTTACGCCTAGCTTTTTCATATCCTCTGCGTCCATGTAAACCATTGAGCATGCTTCATAATATTCAGACGAGGATTTACCGTACTCTTTACCTACGCCTTGTTCTATTGTTCTGCCCGTAAGCAAAGTTACATGCAATTTTTGTTGCATCATCATGTCCGACCTTATCAATAGAATTTCAGTGCTTATATTTAAGATTAAGTTCAGAGAAGCTCTAATTATACCACCAACCAACGTCTGTTTCAAAAAAAAGAGAAAAAATCATCGTTTTGAATTCTTGCAGGCGTTTATCACTCAATAATTAAACTTCGTCAGGCAAGCTAACGTATATTTTCCCGTTTTGGATTTTGCATTTGTATGTCTGAAGCGTTATGTCTTTAGACCTCTGATATTGTCCGTTACGTATGTCAAAGCTCCAGCCATGGCAAGGACAAATCACGATGTACTCGTTAAGTCGTCCATTCGATAGAGAACAACCCATGTGGGGGCAACGATTTGAAACACCGTAAACTTGGTCACCTCGTCTCGCCAAAAGAATACTTCTGCCTGATACATTGTAGAGTTTCATGGAACCATCTTTCAGGTCATTTTCGTTTGCCACTGGAACAAAACTATCTTCGCTCATACGCCAGATCCCTCAGCAAATTTAACTCATAGTTACTATTCAGGAAGATCCTTTTTACACAAAAACCAATCTATGTATTCGAAGCCCTCGCTTGCACGTTTTTCGGCAGCTTCCGTTGTAGAAGGCGGTGGGACAATAACCTTGTCGCCTATATTCCAGTTCGCTGGCATTGCAACTTTGTATTTATCTGCGGTTTGTAAAGCGGTTATGACGCGAAGAACCTCATCCATGTTGCGGCCAACATTCAACGGATAGTAAACCATAGCTCTCAGAGCCATGTCAGGATCTATAAAGAAAACACATCTTACGGCAGCTGTGGTGCTTTCACTATGGTGTATCATACCAAAAAGTTTGGCAACCTTCATGTCCAGATCCGCAATCACAGGGAACGGAATTTCGACTCCTAGTTTTTCTTTGATCCTGCGTAGCCAAGCGATGTGGGAATAGATGCTATCTATGCTTAAACCTATTAGCTGTACATCCCGCTTTTTCAGTTCCTCGTATATTTTTGCGAAGGCTATGAATTCTGTGGTGCAAACAGGAGTAAAGTCAGCTGGATGAGAGAAGAGTATGACCCATTTGCCTTTGAAATCTGAAAGTTTTATTGTACCTTGCGTGGTTACAGCTTCAAAATCTGGGACCTTATCGCCTATTCTAGGTAGGTTTTGTTCACATTTTTCTTCCATATTTCACACCATTTAGTGACAAATAAGTAACAAAACACTTATATGCAGTCGTTTAATATTTATTTATCGTCACAAAATAGCATAAAAACGCCTAAAAAAGTACTGAATTAGGAACAAAACCATGTCACATATAGATGATTACGACAGAAAGATTGTTCAGATGCTTGAACAGGACGGACGCCGATCATTTAACGAGATTGCTAAAAAACTGAGGTTAAGTGAGTCAGCAATAAGAAAACGAGTAGTAGCACTGCAAGAAAAGGGCATAATCAAAAGATTCACAATACAAGTAGACCCATCAAAGTTAGATGTGAACAGCGTTTCCATCATAGGTATAGATGTAGAACCTACAAAACTGCTGGAAGTCGCTCAGAAACTTTGCGAATTAGTAGAAATCAGGAGTGTTGCCACCTCAACAGGCGACCACATGATAATGACGGAGATCTGGACAAAGGACGGAAAAGAACTAACAAAAGTTTTGTCTGAAAAAATTGGAGCAATAGAAGGCATCAAAAAGATTTGCCCAGCAATAATACTAGAAAAATTCAAAGAGTAAATACCCAAGTTTGAGCGCTATAACTGCAAGAATTCTCTGAACAAGTTTTAACAAATTGGCTGCTTAAGAGCGCAATTAAACAGTTATTCTCGCCGAAAAAGAGTATATGTTCATACGTTTTCCCCGCACAAACCCAACCAAGGTTAAGTTGGTTGTTTCAGCCATGTCGATTCCTGAAGAAAGCGCCGCTGACAAAGAAGCTACAACTGGCAACCCTACTTTTGCCGCTTTGAAAACCACGTCACCCGACATGCGTCCACTTAAAGCCAAAAAACATTCACCAAAATTGCCCTCATTAAGTGCAACCATACCGATAACTTTATCGACTGCATTATGCCTCCCAACATCTTCAGCCATAGCAAGCATAGAACCATCTGCTTTGTAGATTGCTGCAGCGTGAAACCCGCCTGTCTGCCTGAAACCTTCAGCTCTGAAGTTCAACTGATTTACACTATCAAAAACTACTTGAGCTTTAACTTTGAGTTGTGATTTGACTTTTGGATTTTTTCCTGTAAATTGGTGAGGGGCGCCGCTACCACAGGTTGAAGGGATTACCCTCGTATGAAGTCTAGAGAGTCTCACTCGATCTTCCACTTTAATGGTTGGTTCCAGTTTAACGTAACAAATACCCTCAGTTTCCTTTAGAATCACCTCGATGATTTCTCTAGTTGATTTAACTACGCCCTCTGAGAGCAGGTGTCCCACCGCTAGCTCTTTGAGGTTTGTAGGAGAACACATGATGGTTGCCCAAAAGACAGTGTTAACGAATAAGTGTAGGGGTTTTTCTTCAGCAACATAATCAACAATGTCTTGTACTTCGCCTGTGTGTATGTTGATTTTTTTAATTTTGACTTGTTTGGGCAATATGTGTACCTGCTTTTTGTTTGAAGTAAACATTTATAGTTCAATGTGTAGCGCGATATTAACTCTTGTGACTGAGCACGGTTGGATTATTAACGGAAAGCCAAATAAGCCGACTAGAATCCTCATCAGTAACCTTGAGAATCCAACTATTGAGAGGGCATATGTTGCATGGTTAAACGGGCGGGAATTGTGCTTGCAGGAGGAAAAGCAAAGAGGTTTCAAGAAAAAGATGGAAAATGGCAAGACAAAGCCCTCACGGAGCTTGCAGGTAAACCACTTGTTGTTCACACAGTGGAAAACCTATGCAAAGTGGTTGACGATGTTGTTGTATGTGTTAATGATGAATCACGGAGGGCACGATATTTTAAAGTTTTATTGGAAAACAGAATAGAAAACGTGAGGATACTTGTTGATGAAAAAATTGATCATTTAGGTGGGCCATTAATAGCCATCTATACTGGTCTGAAAGCTGTAGATACTGAGTTATGTATTACTCTTCCTGCGGATATGCCTTTGGCTCAGCCTGCAGTTATGGAGTACATGTTTGAAGAGATAAAAGAGTCCCTTGCGGTGGTTCCTGTTTGGCCTAATGGAAGATTAGAAACGCTAAACATGGTTCTCAAAAAAGACAGCGCCTTAGAAATTGCTGGAACGTTGTGTCGTTTAAAACGACAGCGTTCAGATGATGTAATACGTGGTGCCTCAAAGGTTAATTTTGTAGCTACAGCCTCAGAAATAATGAGACTTGACCCTGAACTGAAAAGTTTTGTAAATATTAATTCTAGAGAAGACTTGGTGAAACTACAGCCCCGTCGCGTCGACGGCACAGTTAAAAGGAATTATAGGACAGATTTGGGTTCACTACCTATTACAGAATTGAAACAACTTGGAGAAGCAACCGCATTTTGGAAAGAGGGCAAGTTTACTGAAGCAGCTCACGTTTTTTCTTTGTGTGCAACTATTCTTGAGAGAAGAAAATTGTTCTTTTGGGCGGCTCTGAGCAGAGAAAATGAAGGGAAAAGTTTGTTAAACAATTTCATGAGGCAAAATAAATTGGAAAATGTTGCAGCTTGCAAAAAGGCGTTTTTGGATGCCGCTGAGAACTATGAATTAGAAGCCCAAGCACACGAGAAGTGCGACTGTGTGTTTTTGGCTGAGCGGGCACGTTCTGATAAACTGTGGTGTGAGCTACGCATTGCTGAATTAAGGTCTAAAACCGTTTAAAGTACACAGCGCCAACGTGGCTGCAATTATATCAGCTGTGGTACCTGGATTAAGACGGTTATCTGCACTACGAAGTTTGTGGTCTAAGGCGTTTATTGCTTTTCTACCTGCAGGTGTTTCTAAGCCTCCATGCTTAAGGGCTTTTTGGGCGTCTTGTGAGATTTCTTGAGCTTTTTGTTTACCTACTTTCCGCGCTATGAGGGTGTCAGGGTGGTCGGCAAGGACTTTTAGGAACGTGTGAACTATAGCTTGGTTTAGGTCACCTTTTGTTTTAAGCACTTGCATCAAATATGGGAAGGCTTCGGTGAAGGTTATGGAGTAGTTATTTACCCACTCAAAGCATATGTCGTCGTAGGGAGCACCTATTTGAAAAACTTTGAAGAGCGGAATGTCCTCTTTAAGAAGTTGCTGTTTAGATTTAGGGTCATTGACGTCAAGTTCTGTCGAGGTGTTAAGTCCACCTGGTTTAGCTATGTCTACTGCCTCATAGAGGTCAACTGCATCTTGGGAAGTTGTTGCTTCAACTACGGTTTTTAGGTTTCGCCGCAGTTCCACTATATCAAAAGTGTGACCTTTTTTTGTGTTACTCATCCCTGCCGCAACAGCGATTGGCACAAACAACATCACAGTGCCAAGAAGCGTGTTACCGCCGTTTTGCCATGTATTGATGTCAGTAACGCAGACTTTGATGATTTCACCTATACCTGCTTTGCTTACAGAGAGTTTTTTATTTGCGATCCGAATGCCGCGTTTTGTCCCCTCCTCAAAAGAGGGAGTTACCGCTACCGCCGAAGCAAGAAAATGTTCTGCCCTAGTCCCTTCAAAGCCCAAGTTAAAGTTTACGTTACCAGGTTTATTAGTGCTGACTTCGAGGAGTATAGCGAGTTGTAAACATTGTGAAGTGTATTTGGCTTTGTCTATGGTGGGCATCAAATTTGTTGCACCTTTTGATGGTACCGTTGAAAAAGTTTATTAGCGTTGTGTTGAGTGCTAAGGCGGTGAGATTGCTGGTAACAACTATGCGTGCACGGGAAGGCGACCTCATCAAAACAGACGACAAGGTAATTTTTGATGTGAAAGGTTTAGTGCATCCTCCAAGCAAGATTATTGCATTTCCCCGCTACATCCCTTCACCTACAGGCACTCGAGGCAAAGGCGTAAATCTTTATGGAAAGGTCTACAATCTCGCAGAACGTTTCCAGTATCTCCAGCAGCACACTCCCAGGTTAATTATATCTGACCCCGTCTTTGGCGAGAAGTTATGCGAAGTCCCTGTTGAAACCATTATAAAACGTTATGATCCTGTGAAAAAACTTGAAATGCTACGAACAGCCAAGAAGCTGGATCCATTAGAGATGACAGTTGTGCAATTTTTGGATGCAATCAAAGAGACTGCTAATATTCCGTGGCGCAGCATAGGTATTTCGGGCTCGATTATGGCGGGGTTGTTCACCCCGAAAAGCGATATAGACCCTATCATCTACGGTACAGCAAATTGCCGCAAAGCTTACACTGCACTGCAAGAGTTGCTAAAGGACGAGAAATCACATGTTAAGCCCTACACGAGATCAGAGTTGGAAGCGCTGTTTAATTTTCGTTTGAAAGACACAGTTATGAGCTTTGAGGATTTTACCAAGGTTGAGGTGCGCAAAGCCTTCCAAGGCAAATATAGAGGTATAGACTATTTTGTTAGGTTTGTTAAGGAATGGAGTGAAGTGGAAGAACAGTATGGCGATGTTTACTACGAGTATTTTGGTTACGCTAAAGTGGTTGCCACTGTTGTTGATGATTCTGAGGCACTTTTTACACCTTGTAGCTATAAAATTGCAGACGCAAAAGTTGTAGAAGGAAAAAAACTTGAAGGCATATCAGAGGTTGTGAGTTTTAGAGGGAGGTTCTGTGAACAAGCAAAAGTGGGCGAAATAATTGCGGTACAAGGCAAAGTTGAACGCGTGACGGACAAGCGTAAAGGCTGTAAGCATTACAGAGTTATTATCGGAAATAAACCCTCAGATTACATGACACTATCGAAGATTTAGACCTGCAACTTTGAGAGTTTGCTCGTAGTACCGTGGACAATAGGTGAGAGCTATTTGATGGAAGTTACCTGTTGGCAATGTGACCTCCTCTAGGGTGCCTTCGACAAGTATGGTTTCGTCTTTTTGCACTTGCTGCCTAAACTCTTCCATATAAGAAATTACACGTACAGCTTCCAAGGCGCTTCTGGGGCCGATTAGAATCTCCAATGGTTCAATGCCGTAAACTGATGGGATAAATGGCGCGTCAACATCCTCTTTCACACGCGCCTTGATTCGTACCCAATCCTTGCGCACAATTTTAGCTTGTGAGTTGTATTCGTTTTTAATTTCGTTCCATTCTTTGACTGGCTCAAACTCAACTTTTATGATACGCCCGCTTCTTGCTTTGTCATCGTACAAGCCGTATATGAATTTACGTTTCTGGTGCCACAAAAATTCTTTTGGCGCAAAATTCTTGAAGCGCCATTTTTTGCCGGCTATGGTAGCGTCTGTGTCAAACTCATTACTAAAACCTGAATCATGCTCTGCATAAAGGAGCTGTAGGGCTTCACGCATCTTCTCGTTCTGCTTCACACCATAAATGAGCAAATCAATATCCGAATAATCAGGATGATGAAAACCGTGAAGCATTGAACCAAAAACCCCAAAGTTGTCCACTGACAAACCAGTGCGATTCAGCGAGGTGTTCAATACTCTTAGTGTAGCCTCATGCAGTTTGTCTGCGGGTTCCATAGCAACAAGTTCTCTTAACCTTGCTGGTGGCTGGCGTACCTCTGAAATGTGGAGGTGATTTACGCCTAAGACTTTTACTGCAAGCATTTCATGCAAAATTGTGTATTGTGGATAGTTTTTGTGTATAAATTTCCAGCCTTCGTCGTCGTAGAACTTGTAGAACAGTTTACTTTTGCCTGCCCCATCTCTGGGAGCCCGTGGGTCATCGGATTTAAAGATCCCCGCCGAAGCATATTCCGCATCGCATATGTATGCATGCCCCGGGTGGCTGTAGCCAAAAACGCGGAAAATTAGACCTTCCTTGGTGACTATACCGTCTCGATCTCTCAGCTTCACAAAGGACAAACGTATTCTTCCTCCGTAGTCGCAGTACCCACAACAACTTGGTAGAATACTTCACCTGTCTTGTTTGATTCCACCCGCTCTAGAACACCTGAAACTTTAACTCGGTCGCCGTTGCGCGCGACATTTCGGTAACACCCGATATTAGATAGTATGGATGTAGGTATGCGATCAGTGGGAAGCTCGGATTTTTTATCTGAAGGTTTATAGTTGGTGAATTTGTATACAGCTGGGCGAAAAATAGCTTCAGAGTCATCGGTTATTGTACATTCGAACTTCACGGGGTGCATAACGGAAAACCGCAAAGTGCCGTAGGGTGGAGGAAGCTCTTCAGGCTTTCGAGTGGCAGTGTACATCCAGATTTTGTCTTTGTATTTGCCCTTGAACTTTCGTGCTCTATCTAGACGATTGCTGAACAGATAGCGCATGGTTCCTGCCTCAACAAGACGGTCGATTGTGGCTTCGACTTTACGGAAGTTTTTGGAGCCTAAAACTACAAAGTCTATGTCACTTTCTTCGCTGTGCATACCTAAAGCTATGGAGCCGTGTATGCCTAGGTCTTGCATACTGACGTTTGACTCTTTAGAGATTAGTTCAATTAAATCCAACGCTAACGTTTGGATGCGATCACGTTTCTCTAATTTAATTAAGGCTTGGAGACGTTCTTTTGGTATGAAAACTTTTTCTATACGGTTGATAGGAGCACTGATGAGTTCTTTGTGTCGCAGATGGCAATAATATAGGTAGTCGGGGAAGTTTTTGCGAAAAGTCTCCACGAAAGACTTGTAATTCTCTGCTGTGTAGAGTTTCTCTGCGCGGAAAAGTTGCGTTCCATCGAAAGTCCAAGTGCGCTCCAGCATCTCCACATTAAAGAGCGATTGGTACTCTGCAGGGATGTATTTGAGAAATGCAAAAACGGTTCCTTGAGGATGTTCATAGCCGAGTGTGTTGAAAATTAAACCTTCTTTTGTTACAAAAGTGTCTCCGTCCGTGGGGAACCAGTTGGTTGTTGATGACGTTTTGATACACCGCGATAAGTGTAAAGTTGAAACCTAAAAAAGTTATTGCATTACGGTGGCGTCTTCATAGTTGGAGCAGAGACGGGGGACATAATGTTAAATCTAGTTGGGCGATTTCTCATCACAATTGAAACATGTGAACAAGCTTATAGTCAACAAAACAGTTAGTCCAAAAAGAGCGTAAAAAAGTAATAAATAAAAGCTGTGGACGTATCAAAGCAATCAAGTTTTGTCTATTCTTTTAGACTTAGAAGACTATAAAAACGCATACCTAACATAGCACCTAAAAACATCCATTCAACTCTAAAAAGCTTGGTTTACACATAGTAGCCGACAGGACATCGTCGGACGCTGGTGGGAGAAGTCACATAAAAGTTTTAGAGGCATAAGCTTACAACATAATCCAAAAGCTAGTGCCAAACGCTCATCACCGATACAACCTCTTAGGCATCCATCGCAGATAGTCAAAAGGAGGTTTCACAGGAATAGTCTTCTTTAGAGGCTTCAGACTCCATTGCCAACCACCAGGTAGATTAAACAGCAGTTATTTTTAAGGGGCCAATTTTGTGATCTCAATCTTAACGTTAAAATGTTAAACAAGCAAAAGCTGAGTTAAGTTTTAATATGAACGACGGGGAGACAATTTATCCCAGATTCTTTACTCGTGATTACATGACAAACAATGATGAGTCAAGACGCCTAAAACAGGAACTAAGTTTGTGGGATGCGACGGCCATAAGCATTGGAGCAATAATCGGAGGCGGTATATTCGTCGTCACAGGTATTGTAGCAGGACTAGCAGGTTCAGCAGTTGTGATCTCTATGTTACTCGCCGCCGCAGTTGCGTCACTTACCGCATTGAGTTTTGCTGAATTGTCAGCATGGTTGCCCGTCGAAGGTAGTGTGTACGAATATACTAGACGACTAGTGTCACCATTCGCAGGGTTTCTTGCAGGTTGGATGTGGATAATCAGTAACACCTTTGGAGGCGCAGCGGTTAGCTTGGGCTTTGCATACTATTTCACAGAAGCTCTACCTGTTATGCCTCCTAATATCTTAGCAGCGATTGTCTGTTTAGCTTTCACAGCCCTTAACTACGTAGGAGTCCGTAGATCAGCTCTACTAAACAATATTCTAGTCTTAATCAAAATTCTGATTCTATGTCTCTTCATAATTTACGGAATGTTTTTCATCAAACCAACAAACCTTGAGCCGTTTCTTCCATTACAGAAAGGTGTGTTATTTGGCGCCTATTTCATGTTCTTCGCTTATGGCGGGTTCGCTAGAGCCGCAGTCATCGGCGAAGAAGTTAAAAATGCCAAGAAAACCGTGCCAAAAGCCATCCTCTTGTCTCTTGTAATCTCCACCATAATTTACGTATTTGTTGGTCTCGTTGCAGTTGGTCTTATTGGGTCAAACAGTCTAAAAGAATCAACTTCGCCCTTAACATTGGCTATAGGAGCTACAGGGAACTCGTGGGTACAACAAATAATTTCAATAGGCGGCTTAGTTGCAACGTCTAGCGTTCTGTTAACTGCAGTTCTAGGGGTTTCACGCATGGCATTTTCTATGGCTAGACAAAAAGACCTACCAAGTTTGATGTGTAAGATACACAAACGGTTCGGCACTCCCCATGTTTCAATTTGGATTGTAGGCATAATAACCGCGCTATTGGTTCTTTTCGCAGATCTCACAGAAGTTGTTGCAGTTAGCACATTTGCGCTTCTGTTTACTTATTGTTTTGCCAATCTCTCTGCACTCAAACTAAAAAAAGAAAAACGGTTGTACCCAAAAATTTTTCCCACCCTTGGATTATGCACATGCCTAATTCTAATTATTGCTGTCTACGCCATTGCAACACCTGCTTGGGTAGCAGGAATTGTATTTTTAGCAATGGGTGCAGTCTACCATTATATAAGGAAAAACATTAAAAATGAAAGGCAAAAAGAAGCAAATTTAAGATTTAATCGTAAATGATAAAAGCATCCACAATCCACCAAAAGCTATTAGGTGTAAATTATGCCCACAAGAGGTCTTTATGTTGGCAGATTCCAACCATTCCATCTCGGGCATTTAGATGCCATCCAAAGTGTCCTAAAAGAGGTGGAAGAAATTGTAATAGTCATAGGTAGCGCTCAATATAGTCACAACATTCACAATCCTTTCACGGCTGGCGAAAGACTCGTTATGATTCGAAACGCCCTAGAAGAAGCCAACGTAGATTTTACGAGAGTATGGGTTGTGCCTGTCCCAGATGTACACCTACATATGATGTGGGTCTCCGCTGTTGAAGGTTACACTCCAAAGTTCCAAATCGTTTACTCTAATGAACCACTGACGAGAAGACTTTTTATGGAGGCAGGATACAAAGTGAAAAACATTCCCTTGTTTGAGAGACAAATTTACTCGTCAACAACAGTTCGCGAAAGAATAATAGCAGATGAAAACTGGCGAACACTCGTACCAAAAAGTGTAGCCGACTTCATTATGGGAATCGACGGCATAAATAGAGTTCGTGACCTACATCGGACAGATAAAATTTGAACGAAATTAAAAACCTGCGCTTATAGGATTTCGCGTCTTCATTATCTCCCTAAGAAGTACAGTTGCATAAGAACCTCGCAACAACATAAACTCCAAATTTGCTTGCTGTCTCTTCGCATCAACAGCATCAACGGTAACTTGAGCACTGAAGAAATTCACGGGAGAAACAGCAACACGTAGCTCGCCTTTTGAGTTGACTTCGGGTAAAGAATCAACTCTAAAGTTCTTCAGTTCAACGCCTTCCTCCTCTAAAATCTGCGTCTGCAACTCACCACTTTTCCCATGTGAAAGCTTCTGTTTAAAACCGATTAAGGGCAAAGCCAACCGCATTTTACCCAACTTAATTAGGTCGTTAATAGACTTTAAAGACGCGGTATCAACAACTCTGCCACTTTTCACCATTGGTAGCCCAGACCTCTCGACATTTACTACATAATCACCAGGTTCCGCCTCAATAAGCGGTAAACCACATTTTATTCGAGCACTCAAAAAACGGTTGAATAAAAAAGACTGGTAAGCCTGCACAAAAAGCATACGGAGTTTGAGCGGCAATCGCCTAAACGCGCCCACAAAATCGGTTGGATGCTCAACTAAATATGAAAGCATAATACGCTCATAACGAAGTTGCACAGGAAAACTCTGCAAAGCCTGGTTGAAGTTTTGGCTACTTTGCAAATCAGCACGAGCTTGCCTAGACAGAGGATGTTCATCAAAACTGGGGTTTGCTAAAAAAAGCATAGCTGCTTTTTGAAGATCATCTTGCACTAAAGCTTTACCTACAAGATGAGTTATGGCACGAGTCGTGCCGAAACGTTGGTGCCCATAAAAGTTAGGAATACCACCTATTTTCTCTATTTCAGAAATGACCATTTTAATACGATTCTCTGTGTTAGACTTTGAGTGACTAATGCCTCTTATGAGTATGGTAAAACTGTTACCTAACAAAAAATAAGCTGATAATGGCTCATGAAAATATCCAACAGGCAACAATTTCAAATCTTTAAACTTAACTTTTGAGGCTTCTTCAACTGAAACACCTTCTATTGTCAGGTGTTGTGCAGTAACAGCTTTGGCGTCCTTTATCCCTGCAATTTGTATCCGTGATGGTTCAACACCTAATTTTTTTGCCACGTTCTTAACTGCAATTAAAGTATCCCAGTTTCGCTTAACCAACACGCACAGCAAAAAATTCTGCTTAAACTCTGTAGCACCTAGGGGTAATTTATTTTCAGTTGCAGCTATTGTAGCTTTGGAGTTATCCACCAAAACTTCTTCAACCACAAAATCATCTAAATTACGTCGAATGGAACCACCGATACCTGAGGTGGTAGTAACATAAACCTCTATACCTATTTTCTGATCAATTTTTGGAACCAACAAATCTTGAAAACCTTCAATCTCTAAAGCAAAGGCAACTTGCCCGTCAACTTGTCAATTTTCGCTTCAGGTGCGGGACCGATACCTAAGCAGGTCACTGTACCTTCAGGAACTTCCGTCAACCCTTTGTCGACAATCAAAGAATGAGGCAACCCCATTTCATCTGCTGCGGCATCCAGTTCCCCAAGCTCTTTCCAGGTGGGAACTTTAACAGCTATTTTGCGTTGACCCTCATTAAACCAAGCTTCCCACCATTTCTTATTGAGCCTATAAGCAACTTGAGCGGCAGAAACAGCGGCGTGCCCAGCTTGTGCCGCAATTTTACCCTTACTCATTTTAAGATCCGCACGAAACACAAGAACCTGCTTGTACTCGAAGTCACCCATTCGCTATTGCCTCCCAGCCGCTATGTTTGGTTTTTCAATGTTTTAAGCGTTTGCAGACATATACAGGCAAGTAAGATAAACTAAAGTAGCATAAGCTGAGGGTTTATTCAACAGACTAAACAAAGTGCGCCCCTGAAAGTCAATTTCCTCTATATTTCTTAAGGCAGAGGCTAAACCTGTTTTTGCAGCAAAGCGCAAAGCTTTATCTAATTGATCATCGGAAAGTTTGTTGAAAAAATTGCGAAGCCTCAACATTATCTGAGAATCAAACGCGAATGCGTTTTGTACACGCTTCATGTATGATTGTAAGGAAGATGCGGAGACATCACCCATATTTAAAGCTTGAATTACAACTTCAGCAGCAATCCTTGCACAGCTTACACCAAAAATAACGCCGCCGCCCGTCGTGGGTTTCACTTGTGAAGCACAATCACCAACCGCTAAAAAGCCATTCTCATAAATATTCTTAAGTGGACCACCGAGAGGTATTGCGTGAAAATTTATGCGCAAAATCTTTGCACTGCTCAGTTGCTTTGAAGCCACAGGATGCTTACTAAATAGCCTCTGTAAAAAATCTTTTGGATTACCCTTTTTTACAGCTAAGCCAAGTTTTGCTGTTCCATCCAACCGTGGAATAAGCCAAGCGTAAAAGCCAGGCGCATAATAATTACCCACATAAACTTCAACAGCGTGCTCTTCCACATTATGAACATTGTCCACTTCAGCCTCTACAGCATAGACCAAACTATTACGACTAAACAGGGGTAAACCAGTTTGTCTCAGGAGTCGCGCTGAAATACCTTCTGAATCAATTACAATTCTTGCTGGCACCCTCTCTTCCAACTGCTTGCGTTTAGTTACACAAATCCCTTTGACGTATGCGTCTTCAATTATAAGGGAAGAAACACGGGAACCCAGAAAATATTTTGCGCCCATAGTCTGTGCTTTATCTGCTAAATATTTGTCAAATAACTCTCGGTTAACAGTGCAAGTCACAGGTTTAGAAAGACAAACGGCAAATTTGGTACCGTTTGGCGAATAAAAGTTGGCTCCTGAAAACTCGTTTTCCAGAACATTTTTTGGCAAAGGATACAGCCCTAATTTTTTCAGGCTCTTTATACTTAAGTGACCTGCACAATGAGAAGGGACCCCTACCTGCGAGTGCTCTTCAAAAACAGAAACAGCAATACCTCTTTTAGCAAGTTCATAGGCAGCAGAAGAGCCTGCAGGTCCGCCACCGACAATAACGACGGCACTCTGCAGACGATTCACCTCCCTTGCATAAAAAGAGGTTACTGAACGAGTCCGACACGCTTTTTCCCGCGCGCCAAGGAAGTTGTGCGAATTTTGCCTGCCACTTCCAAGTTTAGCAAGAGCTGATTGAAGTCTTTGTAGCCCAAGTCTTCAAATTCTTCTTGCAAGGCGTTGAACAAGTCGGTTTCATTCATATCGCCTTTTTTTGATAGCGTCTCAAGTAAGACGAAATATGTAGGACGAGTTTTCCAAGTTTTTGTAGGTATTGGCACTATGTTTTTGCTCCGTTAAGCTACTGGTGTTGCTGGCTTTTGAACCTGTCGAACCTGCTGCATGAAGCTCTTGTACCACTTTTCCATGTCAGGAGTAACGGAAGGACCAACTTCTTTTAGAGCATCTTGGAAATCTTTCATAGAAACTTCTGAGGCTTTTATGTCTCGGCGTAAAGCATGCATAGCGGCTTCGCGACACAGATTCTCCAGGTCGGCACCTGAATAGTACTTGGTAGCTAAAACAATCTGATTCAAATCTACGTCTTTAGCCAGAGGCATATTTGAAGTGTACAGCTTCAGTATTTGTAGCCTGCTTGGCTCGTCAGGTTCAGGCACATAAATAAGACGGTCAAATCTACCAGGCCTCAGTATTGCAGGATCTATTAAGTTGGGCCGATTTGTGGCAGCTACAACCACTATATCTTGTAAAGACAAGATGCCGTCCATCTCGGTTAACAGTTGACTGATAACCCGTTCTGATACACCACTGTCACCTGTAGCGGAACCTCTCTGAGGTGTCAAAGAATCCAACTCGTCAAAGAAAATCACTGCGGGTGCAGCCATTCGGGCTTTGCGGAAAACTTCACGTATAGCTTTTTCAGATTCACCAACCCATTTGCTGAAAACTTCAGGACCTTTGATGGATATGAAGTTAGCGTCGCTTTCTGTTGCTACTGCCCTGGCTAGCAGAGTCTTACCACAACCAGGAGGACCATAAAGTAAAATGCCCTTTGGAGGTTTTATGCCTAAACGTTTGAATATTTCAGGCTGCTTCATGGGCCATTCTACTGCTTCTCGCAAGTGTTGTTTAACTGGTTCTAGACCACCTATATCGCTCCAATGCACTGTTGCAACTTCTATGTACACCTCCCGCATAGCTGTGGGGGTAACTTCTTTGTATGCATTAACGAAGTCGTCCATTTTAACTTCCATTTTTTCCAGTACTTCCGGCGGTATACGTTCTTCTTCTAGATTTATCTGTGGGAGATAACGTCGGAGAGCTTTCATGGCGGTTTCTCTACATAAAGCGGACAGATCAGCGCCTGTATAGCCATGAGTCATCTCGGCTAGTTTCTTGAGGTCAACATCCTCTGCCAGCGGCATGCCACGGGTGTGGATCTGGATAACTTCATATCTACCTTGTTTATCAGGCACGGCTATTTCGATTTCTCGGTCGAATCTGCCTGGACGTCTAAGCGCCTGGTCTAAAGCTCCTGGTCGATTAGTTGCACCTATCACTATAACGTTTCCCCTGCCTGAAAGCCCATCCATAAGAGCAAGAAGTTGTGCAACAACACGGCGTTCAACTTCACCTGTGACTTCTTCACGTTTAGGTGCTATAGCGTCAAGTTCGTCGATGAATATAATGCTCGGAGCATTTTGCTGAGCTTGCTGGAAAATTTCTCTGAGACGAGCTTCAGATTCGCCGTAGAATTTGCTCATTATCTCAGGCCCGTTTATGGAGTAGAAATTTGCTTCAGATTCATTAGCTACTGCGCGGGCTAGCAGAGTCTTACCGCAACCAGGAGGACCATGAAGAAGGACTCCCTTTGGAGGTTCAATACCTAAACGCTGGAAAAGTTCAGGGTGTCTTAGTGGAAGTTCAACCATTTCACGCACACGTTGGATTTCTTCATGAAGTCCACCTATGTCTTCATAGGTTGTTCTCGGAAGACCTTTTGCTTCAGGGGCAGGTTCATTAAGAATAGTGAGCCTTGTTTCGGCGGTAACCTTAACTATGCCGTGAGGACGCGTTTTGCTAACAGTAAATGGGATGGCGTGCCCAAGCATCATAACTAATGTGGTGTCGCCTTCAACTAGAGTACGCTCCATGAGACGGTTTTTAACAAAATTAGTGAAATCTTCATCGACATTAAGTCGCATATCAACAGGCGCTAAAGTTATGCTAAGCGCAGTTTTAACTTTTGCTGCCCGCACAATAACGTATTCGTTAATAGCTGCACCAGCATTTTTGCGGGTGTAACCATCTATACGTATTATGTCACGATTTTGGTCTTCACTATATGCTGGCCATGCGATGGCTGAGGTGGTGCGCTTTGCAACGATTTCGATGACATCACCTGCGCTTATACCAAGTTTTTGCATGGTTCTTTGATCTATACGGGCGATGCCGCGCCCAACATCACGTTGCCGCGCGTCGCCTGCGCGTAATTGGACTTCACGATTTTCACTCATGTTAGAACCATCCTACCGTTACTGTAATGGGTGAATGAGAGATTTTGAAAGTATATAAAGGTTTGAGAGTGAAAAAAAGTTAAGCGCTATCTACTACTTCTACGAACCATCATAGTTTGAACTTGACTAACGCCCTTTAAGGTTGCAAGAGTCTGCTCAAGAGTATCAACGAGCCCTGACTCTTCTTCGGGAAAACGAACTTGAACTAGTAGTGCTTTTAGTCCGAATGCTACTGGTTCTTCACCATAGCCAGAGATTTCAGAGGTTTTAGGGAGTTTTGTTTGAATTTCTTTTTTTAAATCCTCAAAAGTTTCCATAATATCTTCGGGAAAGATTTTATAGGTAACTATGACGGTGCCCATGATTTTCCCTCTTATGGTCCTGTGAAGCCACATTTTGGACATTTATAAGGGCGCCCAAATTTGCGGCATTTTCCGCATCGTTTAATTTGGATTTCTCCGCAGTTTGGACAGAGAAATTTTGTAGCTTCACTGCCTGGTGGTATGGGTTTGCCACAACTTGTGCATGTTACGAGTGAGAGTACTGCTCTTTCAGTCATTTGGTGTTTCATCTCGATTTGATGCGTTTTTTAATTGTCAGACTTCCTTATATTTGCTGTGCTCTGTTTTAGATTTTTACGTTTTGTGTTGCCTTTGAAGTTTTAGTGTGGACAAGTTTGTGTTGCAATGTTTTTATAACGGTGGCAAAAACATTGAACTGAAATCATGGATAGCAAAAAACAAGTTGGCTGAATCTCGGTCATTGTCCTTTTCCACGAAGTTTAGGTAGCAAGTTCATTTTTCGCAGAAAAGCTAAAACGGAACAAACCACCACGATCCCACTTAAAGAAAGAACAATTGAATCAACACGTAACCCAATTGGTGATAGTCCGATAAACAGGGCTGAAATACCTACAATACTAAAACTTAAAGCAACGGATAAAACCAGCGTCTCCACAATGTCTAGTTTGCCCTCATCAAATAATAAATTTATAAAACAGTAACCAGGAACAAATACGACAAATGTGAACCCAAAAAAATATCTCAAAAATAACAACCTAGACATACTTGGGATTAGATAAAAGCAGAGCAACACGGCAACTGTGTACAGAACAATTATACTGAACCACTTAACAGGTTGCACTTTAATCTCATCCTGCAGACGCTTAAATTTGAATTACAAAAAAAAATAAAAGGTGGAAAATTAGAGGAACATTTTGAATATCGGGTGATCTTCACTCAGAGGCTTAGTGTCCAAGTCGGCGGCGGCAGACGCGATATATGTATCAACAACTGCAACTGCTGGGAACACCCATTCTGCTTGCTCAGCAGGACCAATCATCAGCCAGTTTGCGCCCATCGTCTGCATTATAGCGTTAGTAGCAGTTACGCAGCCCTTGCGGAATTCCTTTGCAATATGTGCTTTTACCCAACCCATTGTTGTGACAACGTTGCCGCTACCTAAGCCTACTGGATGCCCATATTTCTCCTTCATAATTGGTATAGCTCTCACAGCAGTACCCATGTCTGGAGCGAATGCTGGAATTGATGTGTCAATCAAAGGTTTAGTGATTCCGCCTTTGTCGGCAAGTGCTAGAGCTTCTTCGATAACGGCCATTTTACCTTGTAAGCTTCCGTCTTTGGGGTTATCTGCAAGTACTATGGACATTTTGATGCCACTTTCTTTCAGTTTAGCCAATTCAACATCAGTTACGCCTTTGTAAACTGAGTTGTAGAGGCACCTATCAGAAAGACCCATTTTCTTTGCTAAGTCAGCCGCTGCCATACGTGCCTTCGGGCTCATTGCGTCTAACATCATAGGAGCATCGCTGTGTGTCGCAACGAAGTCAATATATTTGCCAAAAGCGTCTTCAGTCGTTCCAACTATGTCAAAAGCGAAGGGAACACCTGTTAGGTCGCTTTGAGTGTGCATTGTATTGATTATTTTTTCTGCTTCTTTAACATCAAAAATCCCTTTATTTGCGTCTTGAACCATCTTTTGGCCAAGCCAGAAAATTGAACCTATAAGAAAAGTTGGGTTCTCACCTGGTTGACCGCCAACTTTCACTTTCCCAATTTCGTATATTTTCTGTTCAGTTTTGAATCGATTCATAGAAGTTTCATCCGACTGAGGTTATTTGCCTAGAGCTTTCTTCGCGATTTCTGGAGCTTCTTCTTTGTTCTTGCCGAAAAGTGCGCCGATTGCATCTGCGTCTTCTTTCTTGACTGCTGCGCCACCCATGATTATCTTAATTTTATCTAAGCCTGCAGCTTTCAATGCATCAACTAGCTTGGGTAGATTGTTTTTCGCTGGGACAGTGTTCACTGATAAAGCCAAAAGGTTTGCGTTGCTTTCTTTAATTTTCTGAATAAAAACATCTACAGCTGCACTCTTACCTGCGTCAATTGTTTTAAAACCGGCACGTTTCAGCGCTTTGCGAACTGCTTCTTTGGCGGTGTCATGCATATCTGGTTCAATATTACCGATGACAACTGTGCCAATTGGGTTCGTTGGTTCTGGTGGTTCCTTTTCCATCATAGATTTTAGCCAAGACATTTTCAAACACACCTTTTTAGGATGTTTTTTATACCCTCGGTTTTTATATTTGAATAGCTATTTAAACTTTGACTTCACTAATCAACTCCTTAAAAGGCATGTCACTCCATGGCAAAGGAAGGCGCTTAATGGTTAAATCCTCAAGAAGTTACGTTTTGTTGCTCCTAATTTTCACTTTTGCATTTCTACTTCGAGCAGCCTTAATTTTAAGGGAAGGGTTTCCTCCAGGTGCTGATATTGGACTACACAACAGCATTGTCTACTCGATTGTGCAACAAGAAGGTAAAACAAATTTTTTGTGGAACTATTTTCACATGGGAGGCGGCACCTCAGTAACGTTTCCTGGTTATCACATCTTTGTTTTTTATTTGATTTTGTTAACTGGTATTTCTGATTATGGAGCCCATGCTCTGGTAGTTTCCTTTTTCTCGGCACTTATCGTTTTGGTTTCTTTTTTAGTAGCGCGCAAAGCATGGAACGAATCGACAGCACTTATCATTGCATTTTTAGTTGCAGTTTCACGGTTTGACATGGAGATGTTAATGTGGGGAGGTTACCCAAACGTGGTAACTCTCATGCTTATTCCCTTAGCGTTCTACTTGTTTTTAGAAAAAGATAAGCTCACTCTGGCGCCTTTTTTTGTGGCTAATTCACTCATATCTGCAGCAATTTTTCTAACACATTCTCTTAGTGCAGTTATTTATGCAGTTATTGTTTTCAGCGTTGCCTTTCTCGGCGTAATTTTAGCCAAAAAATTGAATTTAAGAAGGGTCAACTTTTTGTGTTGGCTTTCAACCATAGTTTTGGGAGCCATTTTAGTTTTGCCTTTTCTACTGGAAGTGACCCCAACATATTTGGGGCGAGAAGCCAACGCAGATACTTTTACCGGAGGCATTTTAGGAATCCGTGAAGCCATTTTATCCACAAAAGTTCTGCCGCTAGACCTTGTGACTCCCCTGTTTGCCTGTTTCTTTCTCTTCTTTCTATTCTCAAAACACTACCGAGGAAAAATGTTCAGTTTTTCCGCCCTTCTCTTTGCAGTGTGGACAATTATTCCAGCACTATGTACACAGTTATACTTAGTAGGGTTGTATACTGATTACAACAGGTTTCTATATTTCGTCATAATCCCCATTATAACCCTGATTGGACTAACTATTGACTACGGTGCTTTATTTTTCACCAAAGTGGCAACAAAGGTTGTTTCAATGGCAAATAACCTACCAAAGGTTAGAGGGAGCACCAACAAACTACTGCGCCGAACATGGCCACATCTAGTTCGAAAGAACATCCTTGCAATACTCGTGTTTGCCTTTGCCACCTTTGCCTTCTTGACGGTACCCGTATTCTTGGCGCCGTCAAAAGGGATTGAGATACAACGGTTCTATCAACTTATGAACCAGCAAAAATTTGAAGCAATCCAGTGGGCTGAACAAAACACTCCTGCCAATTCTGTATTTCTAACCGATGCACAATTTGGATGGTGGTTTTCAGGTTTTGCTCAACGCTCAACTATAAGCGCCGTAGACCCACAATACCTAACTAACGCACGTGAATTTGAACCGGCAAAAGTTGCACGCTATCTTTTAGATACAGCTTTTCTGTTGGACAATGGTCTGATTCAAGTTCGTGAAGACGGCCCATATACTGGGCGCCATAACCCGATTTTTCTTGCCAAACTGAATAATTCATATTTTCCTTATTCTGTTTTCCACTTCAATAACGACGAAATAAAAATCACTCTAAGAAACAACGGGAACGTCGAGATAATTAAGTTATTGGATGTACCTGTAAAAGAGGCTTACATCCTGAACAATAGTGACTACGGGGCCGTTCACATAATAAGAGGGAATAACCTGTTCAATTTCACACAGCAAATTACGGTCTGTAGAGGAATGCAGTTTGTAAATGTTACTCAAACAATTAAAACAGATAACCCAGCGGTCAGTTTTGATACTCTACATTACATTCTGCACGCCAAAGGAAAGTTGATGGAAGAAGAAAATGGTCGTGTTGCCGCCTTCGTAGACATAAACATGAAGGTAGTGGGGCAACTTATTTTTACTAAGGAGCAACCACTAACAACCCCGTTAACTAAAGACAACTTGGCAGGTTTGGAATTACTCTATAATCTAAATGCAAAAAGAAGTGCCGAACTGAACTTTTACGTTGGGATCTACCAATATTCTAAAAACCCTGAAAGCAACTTAACTGAAAAAGAACAAAATGCGGTATACAGGCAAATGATCATCAACCACACAAAAGTATACTTAGAGAAAAAGGAACCTGCGCTGCCTCTGGAAATTTTTGACTATAAAGAGGCATTAGTTGCACATGAAGTTGACTACATTGCTTTGCGAGATCAAGAAGCGTTACCCAGATTTGCCAACGATCCAAACTTTCACTTAGTGTTCATCAATAATGAAGTAGCCATATTTCAAATCTCCAGATAATTTGTTGATCGTTTTCATGTAAACCTAAGTTAAAATAGTAAACAAACTAATGCTCAGAGGAATTTAAACAGTTAAGTTTAAAATCTAAAATAAATACCGCCCATCTTTTAAGGAAAAAACTACCTTGAAAGATGCGAAAATAACATATATAAAACGTCACCATTATCTGATGTCAAGATTCAAGCTCAAGTGGAGCTATTATTACGAAGGAAATAACACATGACTGATGGCGTGTACATTGATGGAATTGAAGGTTACGCCACCACAAACGAAACTGACGCGGCGTTGCTGGGGACTGTTATCACATGAGGCGCCTGAAGATAGCATTCTTAACTGAATTTTTCTATCCACACATTGGCGGTTGTGAAAAACGGTTTTACGAAATTGGGCGCCGTTTAGCAGCAAAAAACCATGATGTGCACGTTTTCACTATTCAATATGATTACAGCCTACCTAAAGAAGAAGTTATTGAGGGAATAAAGGTGCATCGATATTCCCACTCTACGAGTTATATTTCTCCAGACAGTTTCCGCTCATTGGGTGGGATTCTTCGATACTCGTTGACGTCATTTAGACGTCTACGGAAAACTAATTTTGAATTATACTATTCAAATCAATGGCCAATGCTTCACTCTCTTTTTGTAAAACCTGTAGCCGCACCGCTGATTCAAGAGTGGTGTGAAGTGTGGGATAGACCTCTAAGAGCAACTATAATGCAGAAGTTACTCAGAAGAGTAGGAGATTACCATGTTGCTGTTTCCGAATTTACAAAACAAAGACTCATAAATAACCTAAAAATTAGCCCTGAAAAGATTGTTTTAATCACAAACGGTGTGGACACAGCAAAGTTTACAGGCGGCAACAAAAAAATCTGGGGGCGGATAATTTATGTTGGTCGAATTGTACCACATAAACGTGTTGAATTGCTTGTTGAAGCTTTCTCAGAAGTCAAAAAAAGGGTGCCTAAAGTTGAACTACACATAATCGGTTCAGGTTTATGCATTCAATCAGTTAAAAAAAAGGCAAAAGACATAGATGACTGTTTTATCCATGGCTTCTTACCTGAAAAGCAAATGATCGAGTTAGTAAAGACAGCATGGCTTTTTGTATTGCCTAGTGAAAGAGAGGGTTCAGGGATTTCATCAATGGAGGCCATGGCGGCAGGGGTACCGTTTATTACCTTAGATTACCCTAACAACGCTGCAAAAGAACTATGCCAGCTTGACTGTGGCATTCTAGTCAAACCAAACGAAAAAGCCATTGCTTCTGCAATTATCCAGCTTTTTAACGACGCGAACAGCTGGCAAAAATTAAGCAACAGTGCTTTGGATATCGCTAAAAAGCATGAATGGGATAAAATAACTAATCAGATGGAAACTTTCTTTCATACGGTCGTGAATAATTCTGGAAAATAAGAAACCATCGCCATGGATACCTGCACTTCCGATAGTGATTTTGGTTGTTGTAATGTTCACTATAAACTTTACAATGTTAAACACTGAGTCTGCACCTCCAGGCGCGGATTACGGAAACTATCTTACACAGGTCGATATTCTTCGAGGAAACGATTTGAGAGGTCTAGGATTGAGGCATCAACCAGTATTTTTTGTTTTTTTGGATTTATTAACTATGATATTTGACGAGCTCACTGCCCTGAAAGTTGCAGCCGCCACAGTTTTTTCAGTGGTAGTTTTTCCCTGTTTCCTATTAACAAAAAAGCTTTCAGGTAGCTACTTGGCAGCCGTCATGGCTACAGTGTTTTTCGCTTTTTTTGTTAGTTACACCGAAATGATCAGCTGGGGCGGGAACCCAAATTTTCTGGCGTTTTCGTTTCTGCTGATAGCATTGCTTTTTATATTTGAGGCAATTAACAAAGCTTCAATCAGAAACTTGCTAGCCGCAGGGTTCTTTTTGAGTTTAGTCATAGGCACGCATATGCTTGTGGCGTTTTTTGCCTTTGCATCTCTGACGTTTTTTGTAATTTTGTATACAGTTTTTATAAAACTGGATAAAAAAGAAATTAAAAACAAAATCAAAAACTCGTTTTACCTTCCATTAGCAGTCGCCTTGTTCAGTTTACCCTATGTTCCCTTTTACATTACTTTTTTCATGAACTCTTCAAAAGAAATCGTCACTTTTAGACTCTTGGAACTACCAGTCGGCGATGTGCAAATCGGAGAATCATTGTTAATTTTTGCAAAGTTTTTTGTAATAGTTGCCGCCACAATAGCAGGCGTTTTTGCGTTAACCAAATGTTTAAAAGAAAACAAAGGCAAGGGGTTACTTATCAGCAGTCTTTTCTTGGCGCCTCTGACGCTTTTCCTCATCACCGTTCAACCTCTCCGCTGGCTTTATTTTCTACCTATTCCAATGTTGCTGTGTTTCAGTATTTCCTTAGGCACTTTGTTCTCGGACACAAAAAGAGACAAAAAAACAAGCATGGTAGTTATGTTTGCAGCGTTATTTATAGCAACATTCGCGGTGCAATCCATAGCTGTAGCGGCTGAACGATTTGGAGATGCAACAAGTTTTTACCAGTTTATAAAAGAAGATGAAGTACAAGCATTAAATTGGATTAAAACATACACTTCACCTAATGCGATTTTTGCAACGTCAGGATCTTCCAAAGATGTGGGAGGTGGCGGTAATTCTTATGGATGGTGGGTGGAAGGCTACGCAAACAGGATATGCATGTTCACAGGGGACTTAGAATTCTATTCGTTTCAATTTGAAAGAGACCAAGTAAGGGTAGTAAACAACATATTCGCAGGGACTTACGTTATTGATAATGGTAAAGTTAATGTAGCGGAATCTTACCCCGCAGGTATAAATAACCCTCAGATCGGGGGATATGCAAAAGGCAAATATGAAAAATTGCTCACCTTGTCAGACTTACAAAATCAACTGTTTTTGACAACTTCAGATAAACCAGAAACAATAATAATTGTTCCTTTTTATTCCCAAAATAGCACATCAATCATCCAGCATAATAATTCGGGTGTAAACATATCGGTAACCTATGAAAATTTCCATTTTAGTGCAACTAGGAGCGTTACACTGAATAAAAGTGAATCTTCAGCTAATGTTATATATCATGTTGTGCCTAAAAACTCAACCATTCAGCAGTTGAAAATTAATTTGTGGGGTCTATTTAAAACATCACCACAAACCTGCAAAGTCAGCAATGATGGTGTTGTCTCTTTATTTAGGTGGCCGTCTGCAAAGGATACAACAGTCGCGATTCACGTACAACAGACTAATGGTAAACTGGAAAGCGCAAGAGTTTTCTTTGATAACCCAGAAGGAGGCAAGCCAACTTTTAATTATGTTTTTCAACCTATAAAAAACGAGTTTTATGTCCACTTTAAGATAGATGTAAATATATCCACCGTTGGAGCTGGCGGTCAAACGATCAAGTTTTATGAGTCGTATGCCTTACTCAAAGAGTTAAATATTGACTACTTGTTGGTGAACAGACATCGAGATAGTGAACTCCAAAGATTTCTATCGGATAGTGAACATTTCACCGTTGAATTCCAAAATGAAAGCGTAATTATATTTAAAGTGTCTAAGTGAGGAAAACGGCAAGAAAAAGGGTTAACAGAAACATAGTCTTCTTAGTACAAACGTACCGGCTCAAGGTAACTGACGTAAATTTCGAAGTAATCAACGTTCCTTGTTGAGGTTACAAAAGGCACCTCAAAGTAAGCTTCTTCGCCGCCTTTCATTTTTAATTCAAAGCCACGGAAAGGAGTACCTCGGGTGACCGCGCTGACAGAGTTACCTTGATTATCGTAGAGACGAATATCTAAGCCTATAATGCAGTCGCTTACGCCTTCAAGTGAGGACTCTATAATTTCGGTTGGTGTATAATTATTCTGTAATGTGCCGTTTACTATGAACAGAAATGTATCTTCAGCAACCGGAAAATCTTCAGCCACTGCGGAGTCTGCGTTAGAATCAAACCATAAAGTGGCTTCTTGGAGGAATATTTTAGTTACTCGGCAACTGCCACCGGCATAAATTGTCGGAGTGGAAAGATAATGAGGGGTTTCTGTGGAAGATAACTTAAGAAACCCTGTTTTTGAGTTATTGTATAAATTCGTCATGTTCATCAGTAAGACGGCAACAGACGCAATCACAACAACTGTACATGCAGCGACAATGATTGTTGATGTGAATTTGGAGAGCTTCAAATTAAACACTCATTTTAAGAGAGTATAAGCGAACTCGCATTTATCTTTGAAGTTTTATTCATTTCTATAGGTAAGATTCAGAACACACCAAAAAGGGAGTAAGCATCAATTTTAATCGGTAAAGTGGTTAGCTTGTGTTTATTAATAATAACGTGCCTTTAGTCCAATTACACAATTAACTTTCACTGCAGGGGGAACGGCACAGCTTGGCTGAAAGACATGCAGGAACCTTTGAAGTTGTTTTCATAAGTGTTTTTTCTGTTCTGGTTTTTACTTTTTTTTATTCTTTTTTAGGCGCAAATGGCTTAGTTTTAGGGAACGACCCGGCGGTTCATTTGCAACGCGCACAGTTTTATTTTGATGTGGGCAAAGTACCATTAAGCGGAGTTGCTTTTTTTCCGCCTTTTTATCATCTGTTGTTAGACACTGTCATGGTTTTTACTGGAGCAACAAGTATTGAGCAAGTGTTGGTTTTGATGAAAGCTGTAACTGCAGTGGTTGATTGGCTTTTGATTTTTTCTGTTTATTTGGTTGCTACAAAGTTTTTCGGGAAAAAAACAGGTGTTTTAGCTGCTGTGCTGATGTTTTTCTGTGTGCCACTCTATGAAGTGAATTCTTGGGGCGGATACACGAGCATTCTTGCTTTGGCTTTCATGATGTTGACGTTTTTGTATCTGTCTATACCTCTTAAAACACGGGGGTTGACTTTGGTAGCATTCATTTTGGCTTTTTCTGTGGTGATGTCCCACGAATTCGCGTTATTTCTGTCAGTATTCATTTTGCCTCCTTTTGCAGTTTTTGTTCTGGTAAAATCCAAAGGCCATCACTCTAAAACTTTGATCGTAACGCTTTTAGGTGGAGCCATAGCCGTTTTAATTTACTATATATTGCCCATTTTGCCTTATCTGGATGATTTGGTTTTCGCTCTTTTCCAGATGAAGTTGTATCAATATCAGGTTCCTTTGGTAAGTTTCAGCGAATTTATGATGAATTTTGGTTTTTTGTTTTTCTTTGCTCTGGCTGGTATTGTCATAGCGTTTTTTGAGTCAAGAAAAAGGAAGACTCTGAGTTTCTTTGTGCTTTTGACATCGGCATTTATTGTTCAGTTACTTCTGTCGCAAGCTTACTTGGTGGGGTTGTTTTTGCCTTTTAAATGGTTCGTTCACTATATGATGCCTACGTTGGTTATTTTTTCAGCGGTTACCTTTTCTTTGCTTATGGAGAAAGCACATGCAGCGTACTTTAATAACTATGTCAGGTGGAAACTGATCACGATGAAAGCCATTTCTCTAGGCGTAGTTGCGGTTATTATAGTGGCGATGGCAGGACGGTTTGATACAGTCGCGGGAAAAATAGGGGAAGCTGAGACTTTTTATTCATTTTCTGATTTAAGCGCATACCATGCGGGTTCGTGGATTAGGCAAAACTCTGACACCTCAGCAAAGGTTGTGGTGACCGAAAGACCGGGTCATTGGTTTGGTCTTTACTCAGGGAGGGAGACAATTGCTGAAACTGATCCTGTTGTTGAGTGGAACTTTGTGGCTGAATGTGTTTTAGATTTATCTTACGAGATAGAACACGCATTAACGATGGTTAGGGCATATGAGGGGCGCCGTAACAGCTCTGAGGACGTTTACGTTTCATCAGATATGGTTTGGAGAAGAATTTCTTATTTCCCTGATGACGAATCATTTGTTTCTTACAGGGATCAAAATCTGGTGTTACATACATTTCCATTGTCATCTCTGAACCGACAAACAGTAGTTTTTGACACCACGACTTTCCCACACAGATTTGTAGTTGAATATTCAGCAGAGACTTTTAAGTTAACTAAAAGTTTGTTTGTTTGGAATGACACTTATCCTGTGACGGTTTCATGGCAGTTGTCAGCTTTAAATGATGATCTTCTATACACAAGTTTGTTTTTGAGTGAGTACTTGGATCCAAAATTTTCCTTTGAGAAAGCATACGTACCAAATATTTTGGAGTGGGCGAATCCATGGAGCAACCCATCGAAGATTGCACCTAACGAATGGGTTACAACTAACTTTTTCAAGGAGAACTTTACAGAAAGCAAATATGTCGGCGTCTATGATGCGGACAATAAAGCTGCGTTTGTCTTGCAGTTAGTGGATATTCCTGATGTTGGTAATATTGGTGCCTTAGCAAATGGTAATGTGGATGCAATTCGGCTGCAGTACAATTTTTTCCGTTTAAATGCGAATAACTCGGTTTCATGGTCGTACCGATTTGTGGCATTCACTGAGAGCAGTTATGCGGAACTTAAGAATTACAATGAAATGTTTTCGTTATTTAATTTAAATTTTGAACACACAACAAATGTGAAAAGCAGGAGTTTTGCGTGGTTAATTCAGGATACCTACATCAGGTTTATAGTTTACAGTAAAGAGCGATTCGACCCAGATGTTTTGAGTACAGGCTGGGTTAACGTAGTTTATAAAAATGGAAATTATGTAATTTTGGGAGTTAAAACAGATCACCCGTACGTAGCTGTTTTAAGGTAATAATGCTTTGTTATTTTTTAGTGCTATATTGTTAACAAATTTGACTTTGGCAAAGAACGTCAATTACAGGTTACCGCCGTTTTGCAACTTTTAGGCTTCCAAGGGTATCTAAAATATCGGTATGATGGGTTAAAGGCTTTGCCGCTTCAGACGAGAAATGTCGTACCAGCAAAAACTACGCTGGAAAAGTAGCGTTACTTCCAAAATCTATTCGCACACCGTCGAAAGGTTCATAAGTCATTAGGTCTTTTTCCTAACGGCAAGAAAGACTTCAAATTCACAGTTAAACACAACCGTGTATTTCGCCGTTAAGGCGGAACGGTCATGTGTAGACTGAAAAGGTTAAAATACCCGCATAGCGAGGTGAAAAGAACATGGAAAATATTTACGCTGCGATGCTCCTTCACAAGGCAGGAAAAGAAATAAACGAGCAGTCCGTTACGAATGTTCTTACAGCTGCAGGAATAAACGTCGATCCAGTTCAAGTCAAAGCGCTCGTTGCTTCACTTAGCGAAGTTAACATAGATGAGGCAATTAAAAGCGCACCCACAATGATGGCCGCCGCTCCAACAACAGCCACAGCAAGTGCTCCAGCAGAGCAAAAACCAGTTGCAGCTGCGGAAGACAAGAAGAAGAAAGCTGAAGAAGAGAAAGCCAAAGAAGAAGCAGCGCTTGAAGGATTAGGTGCCCTATTCGGGTAAACTAACACAATTTCATCTTTTCAGTTTTTTAATTCCAATACGCCTTTTGTTTGTTTTTAATAGTTAAAGCGGGCTGATTTACTGAGTCACTGTTGAATACGTAGACATCACTTTTTTTGGGCAAGAATCATAGCGGTTCCCGCAACTGGAAGCCAACCAAGAATAATAGGCAAGGTTGCGGGCAGCGCGTCAAAAACAGATGGATTAAGCAGCAACAGTTCAAAAATTCCAAAAGAAACACTCATTGTAAGAATAGAGATAAGCGCGGTTTTTTTGCCGAATTTTTTGAGTGTTTGAGTTGCAAGGATTCCTGCAAAAAAGAAGTCGCCTAAACCGAGTCGCAAAATCAAAATGCTACCATTCGCCATAATAAGCGGCAAAGTGGGGAAAGCCACAAGAACAGGGAGTCCTAAACCTGAAACTGCGTTTGCTGCTTGAACCATCGTTCCTGTAACCCAAACTAGGATAATGTCTAACATAGTTATCAAAGCTGCGAATATGAACACCGTTTTCCAGTTAAACAATGAACTCAGGTACATCACTATTAGCAGAGCAAATGTTATGCCGTAAATGTCTAAAAGAAACGGAAACCATAGCACGGTACCGTTGAAGAAGAAAAAGAGCAGTAAAAACAGCGCTGGTGACAACGTTGCAAGATACCACTTGTGTTTGCTTTCAGCGCCATGTAAGCTATATAATAAAGCGAAAAATGAATATAATGTTAAACTTCCGAAAGCCAAAATGCCAATGATTGACAAATTACTATGCAGAAACAACAAAGTAGCCATGCTGGACAGTACACTTGCTACAATGAAAATGCTACAGTAAAGAATCAAACTCTTCTTCTTCATATCAGAAAAGACGTATGACACCGTAAACAAAAGTGAACAATAAGAAAACAAGAAAATAATCAGAATGGTCATGCTTGGTACAAAAACCACAATAAACAAGACAAAAGTAATTAACCCCGCTAACAATGCGGTGTCTCTACTTTTGAATTCACGCTCCTCCATAGTGGCCTTCAACTTTGCTTCGGTTCGCTTACTCAAAAACATCGCAGCAACTGTAACGACGAAAAGTATAGTTGGCATAAGGATGTCGAAGTACATACACACCACTTAACCCTAAGCCTACTTTTAAACGTTAAAACCCAAAATACACATTAAATATGGCTAAAGTAGCCATAATCGCTTCCTCTGTACGCACTGTTTCAGTTCCTTGACTAGGCAAGGTGTTAACCATAAAATCTACAAAGTCATGAATGTTAAAATTCTTCTCTTTAGCAATTTCAAATAGCCCACGTGTCGGCGCTCCGAACAGTAAAAGAACTGTTTTTGCTTTTACCCATCGTTCATTTAGATGCGGAGCTACCTCTTGGAAAGTAGTGGCGAATTTTGAGGTACCTACCACTAAGTCAAACCGCTGATTCTCCAAAAGCGCTCTGAAAGAATGATTTTCCACTATAACATTAAAACCCCAGTAGTAGGGAACCTCGACACGGTCAACACTTTGGACCTCAATTTCCGCCCCCGCCTTAATGATCTTCAAAGTTAACCTCTTGTTAACTGCAAACTGTGAATTGTACAGCAAAACGGGACGTTCAACACCAATGTCAACTAATACTCCTTCTTTGGTTTTGGAGACAACTACGCCTTCGCGGTAGTCGCCCATCTTCAAATCACGTAAGGAACATTTTAAGGGATGGTGTGGCGTGCGTAACGGAGGCAGGACGCCTGCAAACTGCAACTCTGGCTTAAGCTCAAACAAGCGCTTGCGGAGGTACTGAGGTGTCTCCATATAATTGAGCCAAGTTACAATAAGTTCTATATCTTTTCGTTGATTGACTTTCGGGTCATCTGCGTAAACTAAGAGTTCATCGACTTTGAATATGGCGGCAGCTCTGCCAATGTAGCCAATTTTAGCGGTTTTCTCTCGCAAATGTGGTGTATCTGAGATAACTGAAGCGGGAAAAGCAACGACCACCTGTTTCTTAACCATTTTTTGACTCCTATTGAGACACTGCTGAATATTTCTGTGTTCAGATAAGAGTGAAAAATCAAATATAAACGTGCATATAAGTAGAATTAGGGAGAACAAGTTTACGATAAACACCTTAGACAACATTGAGATGTTAAGAAAAATCGATAAACAAGATATGCTCCGGTTTTGCATAAATGCTGCTCAGCACTACAAAGAATCGGTAAAAAACGCAGAAAAAATCAGCGTAAAAGACACTATTCCTGAAAATATAATTGTGGCAGGTATGGGTGGTTCTGGAATTGGTGGTGAACTTCTAAAAGACTATACCAAAGACAAAGCCACCGTTCCAATAGAAGTTAACAGAGACTATAAATTGCCGGCTTACGCAAACAAAAAAACCCTTGTAATTCCTGTTAGCTATTCTGGCGACACTGAAGAAACACTTAGCGCCTTCCTTGACGCAGTAAAGCGGAAGTGTATGGTTTATTGTATAAGCTCAGGTGGGATCTTGACTAAATTCGCTCAGAAACTAAGCATTCCTTATCTTCAGGTTCCTTGCGGGATGCCTCCGCGAGTTGCATTACCTTATCTGTTTGTGCCGCTCCTCAAACTTACAGAAAAAATGGGTGCTACTCAGAACATGGCGGCTGAACTTTCGGAAGCAATCGAAGCCGTAGAAAAAATAAGTGGAGAAAACAAGCCTCAAAAAGCAACGGAAGGAAACTTAGCTAAAACTCTTGCGTTAAACCTTAACAATACTGAACCTGTTGTGTATGGTTTTGGTATTTATCGAGGCGTGTCAATGAGGTGGAAACAGCAGTTTAACGAGAACTCAAAAATTCCAGCAAAATGGGAAGTTTTCAGTGAGCTAAACCATAATGAGCTTGTAGGTTGGGAAAAACCTACAGTGTTATCCAATGGATACGCTGTAGTGTTTATAAGAGATAAAGAGGAATCTTTGGAAATCCTCAACAGAATCGAAAATACCAAAAAAATTATTCAAACCACCCTTTCGAAGATGTTTGAGGTCTGGACAGAGGGCAAAAATAACCTCGCAAAAATATTGACAACCGCGCTTGTGGGTGACTTTGTTAGTGTTTATTTGGCGTTGTTACGCCGGGTGGATCCGACGCCAGTTAAGTCAATTGACATTTTGAAGGAAAAACTGAAAAGTACCAGAATAAAAGAGAAAACAATTCATGAACTAGAGAGGCTTGCCACAAACTAGTATGATCAAGAATTCTCGTCCACGAACTTTCTGAAGGCTACTTCGGCAGCCTCTAGAGGTAACATTTTAGGGGGATGCTTAAAGCCATACGCACATAAAGGTTCTATGGCACCTTTGTGCTTTTTGTTCAAAGCTAATTTCATGGCACGTAACACATCAAACAACACTGAACCAGAGTTAGGTGCGTCAACGGTGGAAAATTTGAGGTCAATTCGTAGAGGTGCATTACAGAAGTAGACGCCGCTTATCCAGAAGTAACTGTCACGTTTGTTCTGCAGGAAATCCACATAATCCGTGGAGCCAGCTACCACTTCAGCCTTGTATGGCAGTGAAGAAGCAACTGACTGAGTTTTTATAGCACGTTTAGCATCCCGTGTTCTGTCCATGGTGTCAAGTGATTCTGTGCCGCCGCCAACATCCAGTTGGTAAGTTTCAGTAATTTTAGCTCCGCTCTTTGAAAGCAATTGTAGTAATGTTTTGTGCAACGCTGTTGAACCAATCTGATCCACCAGGTCGTCACCAACCAAAGGCAAATCTTTTTCAGTGAATTTCTTCATCCACTTTAAACTGCTAGCTATAAAGGTAGGGGTGACATTGACGAATCCACAGGCCGCCTCCAAAGCCTGCTCAGCGTACCACTCAGAAGCTTGAGTTGCCCCACTTGGAAGCAAGTTAACTACTATTTCTGCACCAGATTTTTTTAGAACATCGGCAACATCAATGTCTTCTGCTTTGCTAAGCCTCATCAGCTGTTTTGTAGACTTTCCCACACCATCCAGCAATGGACCTTTCTGCACAATTACGCCTGTCTTTGGAACAGTGATAACTTTTGGTGCGTTGTTCGGCTTGGCAAAGATGGCCTCGGATAGATCCTGTCCAACTTTACGGTCATCCACGTCGAATGCTGCAACAATTTGTAGATCTTCTGGAGTTAAACCGCCCAAGCAGGGATAGCGTAAGCCGATATATTCGTTTTCTTTTTCCATCTTGCTATAAAACTGTATTCCTTGGACTAGAGCTGAAGCACAGTTTCCTACACCGATTAATGCAATTTTTGCCTTTGGCACAATAGCCACCTTGTATGGGCATTTATTTACAATTGCCGTATAAAAGGGTAATCTGCTAGATGGCAGAACAACGATTAACAAACAAAAAAAGAAAGATTAGTCAACAAAAAACAGAAGCTTACTAGCAACCTTTAATTTCTAAACAGCAATTAAAGCTAAAAAAGGGTCTGAACAAAATATGGAAGTAACAGCAAAACTCGACAAATTCACCGCAATAAACGAGTTAGCCCGTCGTCGAGGTTTCTTCTGGAACAGTTACGAAATCTACGGTGGCGCAGGCGGCTTTGTAGCTTATGGTCCTTTGGGTACACGGTTAAAGCAAAACATCGAAAACAAGCTCAGAGAAATATTCGTCAAACAGGTAGGGATTCTTGAAATGGAATCCTCCATAATCACGCCTGGCAAAGTTTTTGAGGCCTCAGGGCATGTAGCCAACTTCAAAGAACCCATGGTTGAATGCGCCAAGTGTAACAAGCGCTTTCGCGCAGATCATCTGCTGGAAGAATACGCAAAAATTTCCGCTACTACAGCAGAGAAGATGAGTCTAGACGAAATCAAAGTTGCTGTAGACAAAAACAACATCAAATGTCCTGATTGCGGTGGAGATTTCAATCCACCTCAGCAGTTTCTCACAATGTTTGTAACAACAATTGGACCATATTCTGGTGCAACGGGCTATGGCAGGCCTGAAGCAGCTCAAGGTATATTTGTAGAGTTCAACCGTCTCTATGCGGTTGCACGAGAAAAATTGCCATTTGGAGTAATCCAAATCGGTCATGCATTGAGAAACGAAATTTCTCCTCGACAAGGCTTAATCAGGCTACGAGAGTTCACCATCTGCGATTTAGAATTCTTCTTTGATCCTGAAGAACCAGCGTGCCATCTTCTCAAGGAGGTAGAAAATGAAGTTTTATCTATTCTTCTGGGCGAAACCAGACTAAAAAATTCTGAAGAAACAATCAAAATAACTGTTCGTGATGCACTCAACAAAAAAATAGTGCGTTCGGAGTGGCAAGCTTTCTTTATGGCTATTGCAAAGAGGCTTCTTGTTGAAATTGGTGTGCCAGAGGAAAAGCAACGGTTCATAGAAAAGCTTTCGTGGGAAAAAGCACACTATTCAAGCCAAAGTTTTGACCAAGAAGTGCTCCTTGACAGGTATGGTTGGACAGAGGTTTCAGGTCACGCGTACCGCACAGACTATGACTTAGGTAGTCATATGAAAGCCAGTGGCGTGGACACACGGATTTTCAAAGAATATGATAGACCCGTGGAAACAGAGCAAATTGTCGTGAAGCCAATAATGGCAAAACTAGGACCTGCTTTCAAAAAAGAATCTGCCAAAGTTGGGGAACTAATCAACAAAGCAGAGCCGCATGCCTTGAAGGCGTCTTTTGAAAAAGACGGCTATTATATGGCAGACAACTATAAAATTCTGCCAGAGTACGTGGATATTTGTAGCCAAAAAATTGTAGAAAGAGGAAAAAGATTTATCCCCCACGTGGTGGAGCCAAGTTTTGGTTCAGACAGACTTTTCTATGTTGCATTGGAGTACGCTTACAGCATTAAAGAGGGACGAGTAGTTATGAGTTTTCCCCGTAGCATTGCTCCCACTCAAATCGGTGTATACCCCCTTATGGATAAGGATGGATTAGATACAAAGGCGTTGGAACTCCAGAAAATGTTAGCTAAAGAGGGATTCACGGTAGAGTATGACGAAACAGGTTCCATAGGTAGACGATATGCGCGCGCCGACGAAGCAGGTATCCCCTTGGGCATAACCGTAGATTATGATACACTCAAAGACGAAACCGTCACTGTACGTGATCGCGACAGCTGGCGACAAGTAAGAAGTTTCATCAAAGATTTACCTCAACTTATGCATTTTTATTTTCAAGGAAAAATTAACTTCGAAAACCTCGGCAAATTGGTGGAAAAATAAGGGTTAGCTTTTAATTTAGCTGCATATTACATGGTATCATTGAAAATAGTAGCGTATATGGACGTGGAAATAGTTGGTACTTCCAGCTGAAACTGAAGAGCGCGTTAAACGTAAAGCATTGAATGCCTGCCAAGATAACTTACGCAAAGTGCTGGAGGTCACCAGGAAGATCCCTCAGATGACTGAGCACTTCGCGAGGGGCGACAAAGAGGCGGCAAGAAAGCTTTTTAGCGAAATCAAGAAAGGCGAAGAAGAGGTTATCAAAGCGAGACAGATGGTTTCCCAAGAACTAGCTGAGATAGGTGCTATCCTCCTAAGTCGAGAAGACTTCTTGAGGTTCACGAACCTGACAAGCGAGATTGCGGATTTTTCCGAGGGAATTGCGTTTTATCTTGTTCAAATTATGGAGCACAACTGGAATGTACCCGCAGAGATACGGAAAGAACTGCAGAGTCTTGCCGATGCAGTACTTGAAACAGTGCTTAAACTCCGCGAAACCATGATGGTTCTGACTTACGGTTCTGCAAAAACCTTAGAAAAAGCAAAAGATGTTGAAATCGCCGAAAGAGTTGTTGATGACCGATATCGCTCATTGGCCATAAAAATTCTCAGCAATAAATTGGATTTGCCTGCGCTTTTCATTATGAAAGATGTTCTACAACTGCTAGAAAACTCGGCGGACAAAGCCGAAGATGCAGCAGACGCCGCTAGGGTAATTTCCTTTGTTATGTAGAGGAAAGGCGAAAAACCACCAATGCTTAAAAAAATAGATGTAGAGTTGATTGAGAATTTCTTAGTAGTTTGGGATCCAAAAGAGGGGTCTGAACTCTACAAGATGGGTTATTATGGCAAACCCATAGGAATCTCAAAACCTAAAATTCCAGAGTTCAGCGTTCCTTTAATTTTAGATTTGATGGAAGGTGTTTACCTCGCAGAAAAAGGTATAATAGCGGTTTTTGAAAACACAGAAAAAACTATGGTTACTTTAACTAAACTGCGGCGTAAGGCTAAACAACTTTATGAAGAATTTGAGGAAAAATATGCGGTTTATAAAGACCTACGAGAAAGCGGTTTGATAGTGGCGCCTGGAATAAAATTTGGTTGCGATTTTGCGGTTTATAAATATGGTCCAGGAGTAGAACATGCACCGTACATGGTCTCGGTAAAAACTGCAAACTCAGAAATCTCCGCTACAGAAATCGTCAAAGCAGGAAGGTTGGCGACAACTGTGCGAAAGCGTTTTATAATAGCTGTTCCTGGCTTAGGTAAAGAGAAAGTGAATTATTTGATTTTTAAGTGGTTTAAAGCTTAACAGGTTCAGTTTGACATTAACGTTTGTTGGTTGAAGTCGCCTCGAACATACTGGTGGGGGTAGATTTTTGATGTTGTTAAAGTACTACCCTCCTCGATGGTTACATCGTCAGCTATCACTGAAACTTCCCGTATGACCGTTTTCTTTCGATTTGTAGATTGTACCTTTGTGTGTCTACCAATTATGCTATCACGTATCTCAGCGTTTTCGCCGATTGTTACGCGGTCCATAATGGCGCTGTTCTCTATAACGGCGCCTTTGCCGATTCTGGTATAATTGTCAATACAAGAGTTCACTATACTGACACCATCCTCTATCTCACAATGCCTACCAATGAGAACTGCACCTTCAATGCCTATTTTACCAGTCTTGATTTTCTTAATAATCTCTTGACGCCGCTTTTCAGCATCATTACTTTCTCCTTGAACCCAGATTTTCTCATCGGGACTTATACGGCCCCCGAAATCGGTGAGCATACTAAAGCCGCCGTGGAGTAGATTTTTCATGGCCTCTAAGTAATTTTTAGGAGTGCCTACGTCAAACCAGTTGCCCTTCAAGGTATAACCATAAACGGGGCGGTCTGTCTGTGTCAAATAAGGTATGAAGTCGTAACCGAAATCTAAGCGGTGTTTGTTTTCAACGATATCTTTTACACCTTTTTCTTTGAAAACTTTTCTAATTTCTGGTGAAATCATATACAACCCTGTGTTAGCAAGGTTGCTGGGTGCATCCCTTGCTAGAGGTTTCTCAACAAAACAGCGGATGCGGTTGTTTTTGTCAATATCTGCAATACCTAGACCTTCTACGCTTTGCACTTCTCGAAGTACAATAGTCATTATGGCGCCTTTTTCTCGGTGAAAGCGTACCAGATCTTTGACGTTAATGTCAAAGATATTGTCTCCTTGAACTGCAAAAACGAGATTATTAACTTCATAGTATTCCATATTTATTCTCGCAGAATCTGCACTACCTACATCATCTTGGTTGGGTTGATATTTTATGTGGATGCGTGGTTTAATGTTGTAGCGGACACTAAAACCGTAACCAGACTCAAAGTAATCATAAAGATCGCGGTAATTAGTATAACCCTTTACACCAAATATAAAGTGACGTATGCCCTGATTTGCAAGAGATAAAAGCGAAAACTCCACTAATGGTCTGTTGAGCAGACGAAGACAAGCTTTGCTTGTTTCAGCTGTCAAAGGAAGAAGTCTAGTGGCTTTTCCGCCAACTGGAATTATTACGCGAATTTTGTCGGGGGTACAATTGTCGCCAACTAGTGGCGCGTATTCTTTACTCAAAAGAGTCACCCATAAACTTAGCATCAATATCGAATTTGAACATAATAAACTTTCCAATGGCAATTGACAAGGAGCTTACCTGTAAAATGGTGCAGAGTAGAGATGAGACTATTTTTTCTTAGATGTGGGTACCTTTAAAATATGTAGACTGACAGCTACTGCTATAACCACCAAAACCAGTTGTGCTATAAGTATGTTCACTACGAAAAAAACTGAATAAAGGATCACAGCCCAAAGTATAGTTAACGCTACAATTTTAGTTTTTAAGGGTATACCCTTGCCCTCACGGTAGTTCTTAATGTAGGTGCCAAACCAGCGGTTGCTAAGAAGCCAATTATACAGACGGGTAGAGCTTCGGCAGTAGCATGCCGTGGCCAGCAACAGAAAAGGAGTGGTAGGTAGGAGAGGAACAACCATGCCTATGACACCTATTATGAGACAGATTGTTCCTGCAACAATCAAAAGCAAGCGGACCATTCGGTTCTGTTGCTTTTTTGTGCTTTTGCACGGTTCAGTTGAGACACTGTCGTTCATTGGACGCTCTTATTTTTAGACATAATTCTTTCTTAAAAGCTCTCTGGTTAACTAATACAAGTGAATTTTGTTGTGAATGTTCTTTTACAGTGAGTTTTTATAACCTTGTGCTCACACTTAAAGCCACGGAAACAAGGTTGAGAATATGAGAAAACTAGGCGGCTTTATTCGGCTCATGCGCCCCCTCAACTGTACTATGATGGGATTTGCCGTCTGTGTTGGAGCAGTTCTTGCCACAGCAGGATCTTTGGGTAACAGTTTGCTAAGTTTAGTGTTTGGTTTTTTCACAGGTTTTACATTGTGCGCGGCAGCCATGACTGTAAATGACTATTATGACCGCGCTATTGATGCAATCAACGAGCCTGCTCGCCCGATACCAAGCGGGGCAGTAAGCCAAAAAGAGGCAGTGGTTTTGGTAGTGGTGCTCTCTGCAGTGGGTTTCGCTTTGGCATACTTAGTGAGTCTGGAATGTCTCGTTGTAGCGGGCTTTTCTTGGATCCTTGTCACAATTTACTTGACTGTGGGGAAACGGAGTGGATTACCAGGGAATTTTCTTGTAAGTGCCTGTGTAGCCACCCCCTTCATTTACGGCAGCATAACTGTTGTGAATACTGTGGGGTTGAATGTGTTGTTCTTCGCTTTGATGGCTTTTTTGTCGAACACGGGCAGAGAAATCACTAAAGGCATCGTAGACGTAGTAGGCGATCGTGCAGGAAAAGTAAAGACTTTAGCGGTACGTTATGGTGAAAAAGTTGCTGCGATCACCGCCTCAGGTTTTTACGCTTTAGCGGTGGCTTTAACTCCAATTCCTTGGGTTTTAGGGTTGGTTTCCGTTTGGTTCATACCATTTGTGTTGGTGACAGATGCAGGGTTGGTGGCTTGTGCCATAATGTTGCTGAAGAATTATTCCCGTGAAAATGCTCGAAAAATCAAAAACGCGGTTCTGTTGCTGTTTGTTGTGGGTTTACTGGCGTATTTAACTGGAAGTATGAGGTAAGTGGTTTTAGGAAAGAGTTTCATCATTTTTTTGTCTATCAGCTAATGTTGTCAGTGTTATGTTTAGTTATTATTTTCAGTGTGAAGAATATCTGGGGTGTTGATGTATATATGTGCATGATTTGGGAATGTTAACAATACATAAGTACGGAAACGGCTGATGTAGTCTCTTGGGAATGTTAACATGTCTGAAAACTTTGCTAAAAAATGGGAAAGCAAAAGAGAAGAAAGCTCGTTTGTAGACACCCTACGGGAAGTTACAAGACCTCAGCAGCCATTAAAGCCACGCTTAGACTACGTAATAAAAAAGTTGGAGTTGCAAATCAGTCACTTAGAGCAGGCGAATGATCGTTTCAGTCAAAAAGACAAAGCTCTGTTCTCAAAGATTGTAGATGCCTACGCAAAACATGACACGGCACACGCTAACATTTATGCTAATGAGTTAGCTGAAGTTCGCAAGATGGAACGACTTGTCATGAATGCAAGACTTGCTCTTGACCAAGTTGCGTTGAGAATCAAGACAGTAACAGAAGTAGGAGATATTGTGTCCACCTTGGGTTCATGTGTAGGTGTTCTACGTAGCGTGAGTGTCGGAATGGGCGGTGTTTTGCCTGAAGCAGAAAACGAACTGGGAGAAATCGGCAACATGCTAAGCGGAATAATGTTTGAGGCGGGCTCAAACTCTGGAATGTCATTGAATTTCAACAGTGTAAACGAAGACGCCTCAAAGATTTTGGCCGAAGCTGCGGTCGTGGCAGAGCAGAAGGTGAACGCTAATTTTCCAGATTTGCCTCCAGGAATGCCCACGGGAGCACAAAACAATAAAACCAAAACGTAACCACGAGACTTTTTTCCCCTTTAGCTTTTTTTCCCACTTCTTTTTATTGTTTTTTTTTTAAAAAAAAAACTGAGGTTTGTTTAAAGTGTGAAGAAGGATGTTCTAAGAATTGGACTTATAAGGCTCCAAAAATAATCTAAATAAACGTGGAGCTAAACCGATGAACCCAAAAAGTGAAAACGAATTCGAATATGCCTTGCGAGGCAAAGCGTGGAAAGTCTACTGGTTCCTCCTTAAAAATGGCAACCCTGTTAGTGTACGGCAAGTCCAAAGAGCCCTACACTTTAGTAGCCCCAGCGTCGCACATCACCATCTGGAACAACTACGCGAAATAGGTCTTGTAGAAAAACAAGCCGCAGGAGGTCACTACAATCTTGTAAATGACGTAAAAATCGGCGTGTTCCGGCACTACATAAAACTGGGTAAACTCTTGTTTCCACGTTACTTCTTCTATGCAGTTTTCTTCACTACATTCTTTGTGGCATACTTGCTGCTATTTGTGCAAAGTTTCACGCGGGAAACCATATTTGGCATATTGTTTGGCGCCATAGTCTGTGTCATCTTCTGGTACGAAGCATACCATGTGTGGTCAATGCGTCCGTACTAACAGTTAGAACAAGTCGTTCTGAGGCTTAGCATAAAATAAACTCAAGCAATTAACAGTCATAAGGTGAAAAACAGATGGTTCAAAAAGAAGTCAAGAAAAAAGTACCCCTCTATGGGTTAGTCGGCTTCTTGTCAGCTATAATACTTGTCGCTATGATTTACAGTCTCGGCACCACGCCTCAACTTGCCCCCTCCAATGTTTCGCCGGTGCCTAGTGCTTCGCCTTCAGCGTTAACCACAAGCACAGAGGCAGCACCTCTACAAAGTTTTTCCTCCTACAGTGAACTCAACAACTTCGTAAACTCAAACAATGCTGGGTCACGCTACTACTTAACTACAGACAGTTTACATATGCCCGCACCAGCCCCAACACAAGCACCCTCAGTTGAAGGTTCAATTTCTGCATTTTCCACATCAAGTAACGGAGCCTCAAAAGACTTTTCGACCACGAACATCCAAGTAGCAGGAGTTGACGAAGCGGACAGCGTCAAAACAGATGGAAAATACCTTTATGTTATAGCAGACAACAGCGTCTATATCTTGGATGCAGGTGCGACTGACCCACAAACCGCTAAGGTTCTTACAAAATTAAAACTAAATGAAAACGACACTTACTTATCAGGAATATATTTGAGTCAAGATGGCAGAAAACTTGCTATAATTGGCAATAGCTACCAACCATACATTACAGAGAAGAGAGAAGCCTTAATTGTGCCTCCATGGGGTGTCAGCACAACCTTCTTACGCGTTTACGATGTCGAAAATAAAGTCAGCCCCACTCTCACCAGAAACTTTACGATAACAGGCAACTACATCAACTCCCGAATGATAGGTAACTATGTTTATCTCATAGTTAACGAGAACATACAAGTGAACAACGGTCAAGTTAATCTACCAATTGTTTTCTCTGGAACTTCAGTATCCAATATTGAACCTTCAAAAATATTCTACAGTCTCGCACCAGACAGCTACTCTACCTACACAACTATTGTCAGCTTAAACATACTCGATGACTCAGAGAGTCCAAAAGAAATCACCATAATGATGGGTTACAGTAGCACTATATTCGTATCAACAGAAAACATTTACCTAACCTACCAAAACTGGAACGGAGAAACCCAAGATACCACTATTTATCGTCTAAAAGTAAACCAAGATATCGTAACATTTGAATCAAATGGAGTTGTCCCGGGCTACCCAATCAACCAGTACGCCATGGACGAACATAATGGCTACTTCCGCATAGCAGTTACTAGATGGTTCCAAGATAATGCAACCACCAGCGACGGCACAGTCTTTAAAGTTAGTCGCCAACTCAACAGCCTTTACGTCATGGACATGAACCTAAACATTGTAGGGAGGCTAGAGAGATTTAAGATGGATGAGAGCATCTATGCCGCCAGATTTATGGGCAACAAATGTTACATTGTCACTTTTAAGCAGGTGGATCCATTCTTCGTAATCGATCTCAGCAACCCCACGGCGCCGAAAGTTGCTGGAGAACTGAAAATTCCAGGCTACTCAAGTTATCTGCATCCCTACGGTGAAAACCACATAATCGGCGTTGGTAAAGAAAATAGTACCCTAAAACTTTCACTGTTTGATGTAACCAATGTCAATTTGCCCGCTGAAATCGCCACATATATTTTTGACGCAACATATTCAGATTCCTCTGCAATTTATGACCCACATGCTTTCCTGTTTGATAGCCAAAAACAATTGCTGGTAATTCCAGTTGCCATAAACGATGCTCCTACGATTTTCGTCAGAAACCCCCTCACAAGCGGCGACTCAAGTATAAGAGCCCCCGAATCAAACTACTGGCAGGGAGCATACGTCTTCAACGTCGACGTAACCAGTGGCTTTACTCTTAAAGGAAACATCACCCATATAGACAACGCTACAGACCAAAAACAGGAAAATTACTGGATGAGCAGCAACTACTGGATAAACCGATCTCTCTACATCGATAACACACTCTACACGCTTTCCAACTATCGAGTGCAACTTAACAACCTTAACAACTTGGCGTTGTTAGCCAAAATAGAACTCAATTAAACCGTATCTATTTTCTTTTTTATTTTTTTATCAATCATTTCTGAGAACTAAAGTTTATTTTGCTTCCACTTTATATAAGAGTTTAAGAAAAAACTGGGTAATGAGACTTTCTGAACGACTACGTGGAAACAACGCGGTCCTTTCAGGCAACTTTTTAGTTTTACTTCTCACGTGGATTCTGATGTATTCAACCCAGCCCATCGCGGATACTTACTCCAGCCTATACTTTTTGAATCTGGGAGCATCACCTTTTTTGCTTTCAGTTATGTTCTTCATGGGCTCGTTAGCAATTGCATTAGTGCAGTTTCCCGGCGGCTACCTCGCTGATAAACATGGCAGAAAATGGCTAATAGGCACCATGTCGTTCGGTTTAGCTTTAGGATACTTGTTTTTCATTTTTGCCCCTTCGTGGGAATTCATAGTCTTAGGCATGGTTTTTCAAAACTTGTGTCTCATCTATATGCCAGCCATGATGGCTTTGATGATAGATTCTTTAGATCCAAATAAACGGGGTATAGGCTTTAATTTTCAGTCGGTTTTGGTAAGTTTAATTTCTTTACCGGCACCGCTGATTGCAGCGTCGCTGGTACTGGTAAACGGCGAGTACATTGCACCTCAGTCTAACATGGGTATGAGGATAGCGTACGCCATGGTTTTTTTGGCTTATTTAATAGCGGCTTTTATGCGCATAAAATTAAAGGAAACTCTCTCTAACGACAACAATGTTCGCCCCCATCTTCTTCAGGCCTTCAGGGAATACCCAAAAGTGGTAAAAGAAAGCTGTCAGTTATGGGGCAAAGTTCCCAAGTCAGCATTTTACCTGTTCTTAACAACGATAGGTATAAACAGTTTAGTGGCTGGATGCCACATTTATTTTGTTGTATACGCTACGGATGTTTTGAAAATCAGTTGCGCCACATACGCTTGGGTCATTGCTTTGATGTATATTAGCATAGCCGTACCTTCAATTTTATCGGGGTTCAAAATGGATTCTGTGGGGCGAAAACAATTCCTCATTTTGGGATATATACTGTATATTCCGTCGATGCTTGTGTTCGTGGTTGCCGCGGACTTCTATTTGATGCTTGTTGCATTTTTCCTGTTTGGTTTGGGTAATTTACTCCGTGTAAACAGTAGTCAAGTTTTGCTGGGTGATTTAATTCCACGAGAGTTACGCGGTAAAGCAGTAGGGTTCTTACAGTTCTTTTTGTATGTGGCGCAAGCACTCGTTTACTTATTGGTAGGGTTCTTATACGAGTACTTGGCTCCGTGGCTACCGTTCGTTTTACTATCCTGCTCTGCAGTGCCCTTTGGGTTGCTTGTAGCACTCAAAATTTCTGAGCCAAAGACCAAAGAAATTTAGGTTCAATATGTAAATGAAGGTAAACGTTTTAGCAAAGGTGCACTCTAATTATAGGTGGGGTGCCAAAAGTGAAAGCGTACATGGGTTTAACGTGTAAGGCAGGCGCCTACAATGAGGTACTGAAAAAGCTGCTTTTCAGCCTTAACATTGACCAGCAAAACGTGTTTCTACTCTTTGGTCCAGTGGATATATTGGTGCGTTTTCAAAATTTGACAACGGTTGAGGAATTTGTAGAAAAATGGGTTAACCCTATTCGGATGATAGGGGCAGACGAAAATTTGATCACTAAAACAATGAGTCTTATTGTGGCCGTTGAGAGTCCTGTATGTTCGGAGAGACCTTTTGCGTTCCTGTTTTTGAACACAAAACCGCAAAATGTAGAAGACGTGAGAATCAAACTGCTCAGCATACCTGAAGTTTTGTCTGCGGACAGCGTGCTGGGACCTTATGATATAATTTGCTCTGTGAAGGCAGAAGACTATGACGATTTGGAAACTTCGGTCTTGCTGATTCAACAGATTGATGGTTTAGAAAGCTCAATTACGTCTGTTGTTTCGCCGATAAAAGTTCTGCCTGACTGGTAACCCTTACAACTATCTGCGCCTGTCTCAATGTCAGTAGCCAATGTTTCCCACCCATTTTTTCTACTTTAAAAGGTGGGGTTGCTGTAATGAACTTTTTAGGAACAAAAAGAGATAGGCATTTTAGGTTTGAAATCAGTAGTTAGTCCGAAACGGTTGATAGCTAATGGCTCTAGTAAAAATCCACGAAATATTGGATGGAAAATGCGAAAACCAAAAAGTTACCATAAGAGGTTGGGTTTATCGCAAACGTGAAGGAAAAGAACTCATCTTTCTTTTGGTTCGAGACTCCACAGGGGTCATCCAATGCACTGTAAAGAAAGACAGCGCGGCATGGAGTGAAGCTAAAAAAGTAACCATAGAATCCTCTCTTACATTGGAAGGCACAGCAAAACAGGATAAACGGGCACCTGGTGGCTACGAAATTGCAGCCGAAAACGTGGCAATTATTGGCTTAGCTGAGCTTTTTCCCATAACTAAAGACAAGAGTGAAGAGTTCATCCGTGATATGCGGCACTTGTGGCTCCGGAGCCGCAAAATGAACTTAGTTATGAAAGTTCGCGCAAAAGTTTTAGAGTACGCCCGTGAATACTTCGAAAAAGAAAAATTCATAGAGATTTCTCCACCGATGTTCATAAGCGCCGCAGTTGAAGGTGGAAGTACCCTTTTTGGATTGAAGTATTTTGACCAGAATCTCTATCTAACCCAGAGTAGCCAGCTTTACCTCGAAATTCTAATTTACTCTTTAGAGAAAGTTTATTGCATCGCGCCTTCCTTCCGCGCAGAGAAAAGTCGCACCATCAGGCATCTGACAGAGTATTGGCATATGGAAGGCGAGTGGCCATTTGCCGACATAAATAATCTAATGGATTTTGAGGAGGGCATCATGGAGCATATGTGCCAAAAAGTTGCCCAGAACTGCCAAAAAGAATTCTCTGAACTCGGCGCAGACATTAACAAACTGGCTCAAGTTAAAGCACCGTTTCCAAGGATAACCTACTCTGAGGCCGTTGAACGGCTTAAGGTTAAAAACCCAGAGTTGAAGTGGGGCGACGACTTAGGCTATGAAGATGAAAAAGCTCTTGCAGAAGAATTTGGGAGACCTTTCTTTGTTTATGATTACCCTACCGCGATCAAGGCGTTTTATTGTAAGACTTACCGCAATCGCCCTGAAGTGGCGTTGTCGGTAGATATGATGGTTCCTAAAATTGGCGAAATCTCCACAGGGGGGCAAAGGGAGGACGACAAAGATAGACTTATTGAGCGGATGAAAGAGCAAGGTCTGAACCCTGAAGACTATGAGTGGTACTTGGATTTGCGAAGGTACGGTACCGTACCCCACGTAGGCTTTGGAATGGGCATAGAGCGCTTACTAACATGGATGCTGGACTTAGAAAACATAATAGACGCCATACCGTTCCCGAGAACCACACGGCGATTCTACCCATAAAAGTTTCTTTTTCACCAACGTGTTTGCTGGGGCTCTGGTCGGCTGGAAAGGATTCTTGGAGAGATTTCGGAGAGAGAACAAAAACCCTAAACTACCACCTTAAATGGAACCGCCAAAGCCCACTCAGCCCTCATTTTGCCAATGCATTTCTTTCACAAAAAAAAGAAAGGAAGAAAATTGTTTTTGTTTATTTGCGTTTTCTTACCATGTTGAGGTTTGCGATGCCAATTATTATGGCAACGGCCACGGCCACTATGATAACAATCATGGGGTTTGAAAATTCTACTTGCTGCTCTAGCTTGAGTTGATTCCGTATTTCATGGGCTATTTGTTCAGCAGTTGGATGGCTTGGCAGATTTGCTAATACTCTTTGGGCAACTTCTTCAGCCGACGCTCCCGTTGGATAGCTTGGTAAACTGGAGAGTAACTTTTGGGTGATTTCGTCTGCTGATGGGCAGTTTGGATATGCTGGTAGTTTATCGATTACTTTTTGAGCTATTGCATCAGCTGTTAATGGCTCTGGAATAGGTTCAGGCGTGGGTGGTGCTGCTTTTGGTGCTTCTGTAAAGCAATAAAGGTTCCAGTCACTCGCTGTAACAAATAAATAGCCATTGTAGGGTGTTGGAACCGACTTAATATCACTGTTTCCTAGATCGTAAGAAAAGAGTTTCTTGCCAGTAAACATATCTAAAACATAGATTGTTCCTATCACAGTGGTTGTGTAGACTCTTCCATAAGATTGAGATAAGCCGCCACCGAGATTTTCACGCGATAACCATGTGTACCAAACTTCTTGCCCAGTTTTAGCGTTTAGCGCTACGATACCATAGAAATCATTGAAAATTACAAGTCCATTTGTATAGAGCATTGCAACTTTTTGAGTTACTCCTCCTGACTGAGCTGGGGTACCTGGGTTATATCGACCTCTGTAGGTCCATACAATTTCTCCAGAGGAAGCGTTTATTGCATAATTCAAATATAAACCATTCCTTAAGAAGACCAATCCCAGATCAGGTGCGACAGTAGGCGTAGCGAGCAAATAAAATCCAGCTCCAAGAGTTCGGTTTAGAACATAAGGAATTGTAAGATTCCAGACGATATTGCCATTGAGATCAAGCTTATAGAAATGACCATTTGGGCTTGGAGTACAAGATGGAATGTAAATTGCGTTTTCAAATATTGTTGGTGTTGCATGAATTGATCCGCCAGTCTGCACTTTCCATATAACAGTGCCAGTATCTGCATTTATGCAGTAGAGATTTCCATCAAGTGAACCAACATAGACTCTGTTTTTAAAAACAACAGGGGAGCTTCGTGGTTCGATTGTAGCACCAAATGTCGCTGAAGTAATAGAGATACTAAAATCGTTGTATTTTATACCTCCTGCATTTACTTCCCAAACTTTAGTACCTGTTTTTGCATCTAAACAGTAGATTTTGCCATCGTCAGATCCAGTGTAGACCTTGCCAGCAACTACAGCGACGGATGACTTTACCATATAATCAGTTTTAAAAGACCAAAGTTTGTCACCACTAATAGCATCGACAGCAAAAATATATCCGTCCATTGACCCAAAGTATACGACCCCATCAACCAAAGTTGGGGACGAGACCAAAGATGCATTGGCTCTAAACGCCCATTTAAGCTCAAGATTTGTCGGACCATAACCAAAAGCGGTGTGTTCTGGATTTCCAAGAAACATCGAATAATCTGCACCTTTATCGCTGATACACCAAATTTCGTTCAGAGTTGTTCTTCCTCCCCATACGCCCTCAATACCTTGAGTCCTTGTTGGAATAATATAGAGATTGCCGTATGCAATAGCTTGCCAGTTGGAGGGTGCATTATTTTCTATTGGAATAGACCACAAAAGGTCTCCAGTGAAAGCATCATAACAGTTAAACTCTGAATAACCAAATTCTCCCCTGTCAAAGTCACGATACTGGTTTTCACCCATTTGTACGTAGACTTTACCGTCTGCAATAGAAAGCTTGTTGGAGTAGCCTATACCTGGACCTTTGGCGCGCCATACTAATTGACCGTTGCTGGCGTTTACAGCATAAACATATGTATCTTGGTTGTGCTCAAAGACCATGCCATATGCTGCACCTGTTGCTACTGCCCATTGTCCATACCAAGTCCCAGGGTCATAAGTCCAGAGCAGTTCTCCTGTTTTAGCATCCCAAGCGTGCATTTTGTTGTCAAGTCCGCCAAAGACCACCTTTCCGTCAATGTAACTCATTCCATAATGTGACATGACTGTGGCTTGTTGAGTCCAAAGTATTTCGCCTGTTTTGATGTCGTGGGCTACAATAAAATTGTCAAGGGTTCCTACAAACAATCTTCCCTCTCCATAGACTGTTATTGATGGAAGGCCATAATAATATGAAGATTCCCATATCTTAAATGGAACTTTTGATGAATCGGGTAAGCTCCAAACTGATATTGGGCCCCCTCGAAAACCATTGGCAACAAAAAGTTTTAGCTCTGGTACATAAGTTGTTCCGGAGAAAAATGCGCCAAAGCCAAATCCAGGTGGGGCAGTCCAAACGAGTGTTCCATCGGCTATTTTAACGCATGCTGTGCCTACCATCATATATGTTTCATCAATTTTTATTACAGAACCTGGCAATGCAATCTTCCAAACAGTATCACCGGTAAACCCATCTAATGCATATAGCATCCCTCTGTTATCTCTTACAAAAACCATGCCATTGAATGCAACTATATCCGATCCTATGCCCGTTATTGTTCTTTTCCATAAAATGTTGGGGGTATTTGGTGCTGGTCCAGGATTATAATAACTATTTTGAGGATCTGCCCCCATCATTGGCCATTCATATTTTAACAGATCGTTTGAAGTAACAGCTGTTGCGGTTGGGGTTAAATTAAAAAAAGCTAAGCTCGGCAGGATTAAAATTAAAGTAAAGGTCATAGCGACAAGCTTTTTTGGGTTCCAACTGAGTTTTTGTGTGCCTCTGCAATTTTTTGCCAAGGCTCTATTTAACTTATTCTTTATTTCATTTCCCAAAGTTTTCATGCCTAATCTCCTATTAACGCAGGTAATTATCAAAAGTGCTTTATAATAATTTGTAGCTATAGCATCCACCATCAAATAGCCAAAACCCAAAAAACTATAACTACAAAAGACCTAATCAATAAATTAGAGGTGTGCACAATTTGTTTTTTATAGTTTGTCCGCTAAATGAGTTAGTGAGCGGGTACTGGGGTTAATCAGGGAATCGCCAAGATTTCCAACTGCTTGAACACTACCATTCAACTTATCTGCGTTAATCCCAGTACTTACTCACGGTTCGCAGGCTTTCTTCACCTTCAATCAACGCGTCTACAGCATTAGCATCCAAACTAATGAGCCCAGCCAAAACAATCGACGTTTTCTTAACCAGTCCTCTTGGCCAAAGCCAGCATTCATCCAGCACATTATCCTTGATAAGCCCATTGAATTGCTCGACCACATAACGCTTAGTCTTCAAAAGCACATCCATCTCAATCTTGCAGCGTTTCCCTTTCCTGCGAGGGTTATCAGCAATTACCGGCTTAGCGTTTATTGCTCTGACAGCTTTGAAATTCGCCTTTGGTGGTAAGCTCCATCAGCCAACACGTAATCAGCCTCTAAATCCTCTACCAGCTTTGGAAGAAACGGTCCATCAAACCTGTTACCGGGCGTAACCACTGCTCGCAGTGGCAAACCAAGCTGGTTAACGGCGGCATAAAGCTTAAAACCTCTGAACTTTCCCCTGCTTGTGTGGCCCCATTGTGCTTCCATATCGTAGAGATCAACTAGCGGCGTTGAATCTACAACTGCAATCGTTGTTGGAATAGCGAGCTGAAGTATGTTTGCTATCTTTACGAAAACCTCTTCTAGAAGGTTTAGGTAGCGTCTCCACCATCTGCCAACAGTAGTTCTGTCTGGCACTGCTTCTAATCCAAGCGTTTTAGCTATCCACGGGTGTTTCTTTAGATGTTCAACTATCCGTGTGTCATTGTCCAATCCTTTCTGCCTAGCGTAGACTAGGACTCTGAGTGCTTTGACTCTCCCATAACCAGGATTGCCACGTCTTTTAGGCTCGGCTGGAACTATTGCTTTGTTGACGAGTAGCCTGACGACTTCACAGGCTTCCATAATGTCAAAAGGGCGCTAACTAGATTTAAAATTATGCACACCCCTAAATAAATACAAAAAACATGGGTGTGAAAATTGGAGTGGGACACCTACATAACTGTTTTAATGCAACTTGGCCTAACCCAAAACCAAGCAAAAATATACCTCACCCTGCACCAAAAAGGCGTATCTACAGTAAACCAAATAGCCAAAAGCTCATCAATTGGCAGAGAAGAAATCTACCGCAGCATTCCCAAACTCCAACAAATAGGACTAATAGAAAGCATAATAGAAAAACCCTCACGCTTCAAAGCAACCCCCCTAAAAACAGCAATAAGAACTCTGCTTCAGACCAGAAAAGAAGAATACCTAAAAATTGAGGAAAAAGCAAACGAGCTACTATCCAGCGCTCTTCAACAAAATCAACAGCCAACAGAGCAAGAACAAAATCAAAATCTTGTTTTATTCTCTGGTAAAGAAAGACTAATGAAACTTTCAACTGACCTGCTAAAAAACACAAAAAGTTCCCTTGAAGTTATTTGCACCTTCCCAAAACTGCTGGGGTGGATACAAACTCATCAGAAAATAATAGAACAGTTGCTTGAAAGAGAGATTTCTGTACGATTTATAGTAGAAGCTAAAGAAGACTCTGACTGCAAACAAGTAGCTAAAATATTGGAGTTATTGACGAAAAAAAAGGCTTTTCAATACAAAACAGCACCTGACATTAAAGCGTGCCTGGCATTGTACGATGATACGCAAATCACCATCAGTTCCCAACCAAAAACCCCTGCCTATAAATCTGAAGTGTATTGGTCTGCTAATCCCAGCTTAATTGAACTTGGAAGAGCATACTTTGAAGCACTCTGGAAACCAAAAAAACTACATTAGCAATTTCGACTGGATTAGCATATGATAAATTAGCTAGGTATTTGGAGTGGATGACAAAGAAAAATTTCATCATAATTGATGAAAACGGCTTGGTAGTCTTGACAGAGGCAGGATTAGAAGCGTACAAGGAACTTGTGCAATGGATAATGAAACATGTAGGGCAACTTAGATTCCCACGCCTTCGACCAAGAACATAGGAGCCTTACATATGTCCTGTAAATGATTCGAGTTTTAACTGAGTTTTAGGCAAACCTAACTCAGCAACCGCTTTGCCAATAGCTACAACCATAGCAGGTGGACCACAAGCAAAAAACAAACGCTCTTTGTAATCAAGCACTTCTTCTTTTATGAAATCGGCTGTTATGAAGCCCACTTTACCACGCCAGTTGCTGCCTGCCTCGCTAAGTACAAAGATAACTTTCAATTTTGGATTCTGCTGCTGCATATCCTTAAGCTCCGCTCCAAAGACGATGTCGTCTTCAGTTCGGCAACCATATAAAAGAACTATGGCGCTGCTAAGTTGCAGGTCAGTGGAGTATCGACACATGCTTCTAAAAGGGGTGATTCCAACTCCGCCTGCCAGTAGCAAAATCTTTTCGTGTTCGCCCATAAAAGTAAAGGAGCCATAGGGCGCATCGATTTTTACCCGATCTCCAACCTTTATAGCTTTTAGGGCGGTGGAGTATTCGCTATTGGTAAATTTTTTTGTGAACTCAATAAAGTTCTGTTCGGTTGGGCTACTTGAAAAGCTGAAGGTATGTGTAAGCTGTTTTTCGCCAGAGTTTATTGTAACAAACATGTACTGACCTGGGGCATACTTTAACTCTGCAGGTTTTGGAAACCTAAAACTTGTCACGTCGCGGGTACATGGGACAATCTCGTTGACAGAAGTTTCAAACAGCATCAAAAACACCCAAACTAACCTGAAAAGTAGAGCAACTAAATCATTAAAAGTTTTCTATAACTGGCATCTGTAAAAATGCACCATCACCATAACTCATAAAAAGGAAGGCAAATAGAAATTAAGGAAAAGCTGCCGAGCACAAAACTCGACAAGAGGTTACGCTGCTTTAGGTTTAGCTTTTTCCAAGGCATTGTTGAGGCTCTGCATTTCCGCGTGCGCTTTGCGTATCAAATCACCTATGGTTTCTTTGGTTGGTACTGCTGCACTTAAAGATAATGCAACTGCCTTTTGATGAGCAAGCTGTAACAGTAATTTTATGGTTTCACGTGTGGGGTAAGCTATGCCTAAGGCTAAAGCAAATGCTTCACTTTGGCTTTGCTGCAAACTCTGTTTTGTGGCGTCGAGGTCTATTTTCAACTTATTATCCAAGACTATTAAGCCGTCATCGTAAACAGCACGCATAGAAAGTCCAGCTTCCACCGCTTTTATGCCCAACTTTGAAAGGACACCTGCAAGACGTTCATTGATGACTTCGCCCTTGCGTACAACCAAGGTGTCCTTGGCGACCCAAACACTTCCAGACTCGATACGTGTAGGCAGACCCACACTATTCAACTGGCTAATGATGGGACCAGGAGGTTGACCCGTACTTCCCTCAGGAACAACCACGTCTATAGCTGCGATGTCGCCTGATTTAGCTATGGTTTTTACTTTTCCGCGTTCTAGTAAAAGTGCAAGTTTGAAGGGGTTAATTTCGGTGAAAAGTAGAACATTAGAGCCTTCTAAGAAGGGTTCAAGCTTTTTGAGTTTCTCGTCGCCTAACTCTCGGATAGCGATCTTCATAAGCGTGTTCTTCAAGACACGCATGTAAACTTTTCCAGCTAAACTCTTTTTGAGTTCTTGCAATTGAGTTGCGCGCACTTTTTGTAAACTGGCGATACCAATAGATTTGTATTCTTTAAGCAACACTTTGATTTCTTCAACTTCACCAGATTTTTCTTGCAACATTAGTTGGGATGGCATGGCGTTTCCTCTTAAATTAAGGCTTGATCTTTACAGGTTCACCCATCGACGTTTTTATGAAGACGACATCGATGTTTTTGAAACCGCGTTTAAGTTTACCCTCTAAAACACGAAGAACCGCTTGAATATTTTCCACTAAATCTTCATCTGATTGATCCTCGCTGCCTATGGAGGTTTGAATAATCGGCTGATTACGCATACGTACAACAATGGTTTTGCGGTTCCGCTCAATAATTGGCGCTATATCGGCAGCCGGCGGAACAGGTATAGGCATCTTTCCTCTTGGACCCAAAACTGGACCTAGAATTCTGCCTACTAGTGGCATCAAAGGAACTTCAGATATGAATACATCATAAGCGGTAGCTATTTTGCGGAGCTCTTTCTTTTTGCCCGCCAAGGCTTCAAGGTCGGCACGTTCAATCACGTTATCTGCATTTGCCTTTCTCGCTTTCAGGGCAAACTCGCCAGAAGCGACAACGCATACCTTGTTCAGTTTGGAGGGGGGACGTGGAAGCTCAACGACTTCTTGGATCTTGCCTTCGGGAGCTTTCATATCAATTTCCTTGATGTTCAGAATCATGTCTACAGTCTGGATGAATTTCTTTTTGCCAGACTTCTCTTTCGCTGTTTTCACCGCTTCTAACAAAGTTTTCTTGTCCAAGGGCATTTTTAAGCCTCGTGTCAATCAGGATTGGGTTGCAGTTATAAAAATATTCGCTTGCTAATCACTCTTTGAACATGGCATCATATTGACCGTTATCGATTTCTTTTTGGACTTCACGTGGATCTTTGCCTTCGATTGTGACGCCCATGCTTACACAAGTACCCATCAGCTCTTTAGCTGCGCCTTTTAGGGTTTTTGCTAGCAACTCAGGACGCTTGATTTTGGCTATACGTATTATTTGTTCTACTGATAAATCTCCAATTTTGGCGGAATTGGGTGTCCCCGAGCCTTTTTCAACTTTAAGTTCAGCAACCAGCAACGCAGAAGAGGTGGGAGTTCCCACAGTAACCTCAAAAGTTTTATCTTCAGGGTTAACTGAGATTTTCACCGGCACTTTCATGCCAGCGTAGTCCTTGGTAAGTTCATTTATTTTGTTTACCACGGCCATTATGTTTAAGCCTAATGGACCAAGTGCAGGACCCAATGGTGGGCCGGCTGTTGCTTGTCCACCTGCTACTAGCAACTCTACTGTTTTCATTTCAACCATTATTCTTCACTTCTGTTTCCTTTTTCTATTAACTTCACATAGTCTGAGTGAACTGTTATAGGCAAAGTAAAGGTTGCTTCCAGCAACTCCAAGGTTACTTCACCTTTAGACTTGTCAATACGGGTGATTTTTGCCCGCATACCTTTGAATGGACCGCCCGTAATTTCGACGACATCATCTTCACCTAAATCTTCAATGACTGGTTTTCTGATGATGTAGCGTTCAATCTCGCTGAAATTCACCAACCCAGGTATCCGTGACCGCACATGTCGAACTCCCCCTATGGCTTCTTCGACTAGGTGTGGCCCATCTGCTTCGATGAACACATAGCCTTTTAACGCATCTGGAACCAAGAGGGACTTTACAGGGATTTTTTCCATTTCAACTTTTGCAGCTATTAAGCGGGCTACGTTGCGCTCTTGGCCCGTGGTTGTTTTGACGGCGAAAATCTTTGTTTGGAATTGATCATCTTTTTTATCCATGGATTTTCCTTCTATGCGGGAATTGAAGTTGCAATTAGTTTAATTATGAAACCTACGAGTCCAACCACACCTATACCCAGTAATGAGATTTTTATTGAGAGCCAAAGCTCCTCTTTATCTGGTTTTGAGGCGAGTTTTAAAGTTCTTGCTGCCTGTTGTAGCCATGAACGCATTCCCATATTAACCGCACACTGAAGATTTCAGTTAGATATAATAAACGTTACTGTAATCTTTACGTTTTAGCAGATAACTTTTGCCCTACTTGGAGTTTAAATCTTTTTGATGGACAGTTGAGTTTCTTTTAAGACTGAGAGGAGAGCTACTTTGTCTTGGCTTTTAATACCCTTCCAGTCCAGTACAGCGTATTGTGGTTTTTCCACTATCTTTTGAATACACTGGTTCAGCAATCCAATGCTTAGTAGGTGGATCGCATGCTTGGGAACCATATGACCAAAGGCTACTTCATTGTTGAGTGCCATCTTAGTGAATTTTTGGTTGTAATGTGGTCCACCTATACCCACCGCCGTCGGAGTCAAAGAAGATTCGTTGAGGTTTCTAATCGTTTCTATGACAGCTTGAGCAACAGCGTCTGAAGCATGTAAGTCTCTCCACTGGATTGGTGTGCTACCGAGTTCTACAAACATTGTTGGCACGTTTAGTGAGGGACCATGGTGGGTACATTCATAGGAGACTTCATAGACTAGATTTCTTTCCTGTATCTGTTGGTTCAAAGCTTTGAGAGCAAACTTCATTGCATTAGCTGGAGAAACAGAAAGGGTACGTGGTAACCCTCCAAGTTCGGCTTCTGCGAAGTTTCCGGGTGTATGCACAGAGAGCGTAGGTTTACCGCTTTGACTACTATGCCTAGAGATAAATATAATGAAGCGGTGGTTTGGAAAATATTCTGGCAGATTTTGCGCATTGACTGCCTCGCCTGCGAGAGTGACGAGTGTGACGGATTGTTTTTTTATAGTTGCGGTGTAGACAATGTTGCCTTCGTAGGTTTGGCTACTTGCGGTGAAAGCTTGGCGTTGGACGATGCATCTTGCGATATTTGTGCCTGCCACGTCTTTGTTGGAGTACACGAGCAGAATCATATTTGTGCATTAGGGTTATTTGAAGAAAAAGGTTTCCATAAAGCTTAATTGCCAAAACGGCTCCACATGCTTTGTGGAAGGCTTAAAATTATGCACTTGATGAATTTCAGGGAGCTGTCAGGCGAGAAAATCGGGGAGTTTGTAGATTTAGGTATAGAGGTTAAACGTGAACCAAAAAAATACGCTAGAGCATTAGAGGGTAAATCGTTGGCTCTGATTTTCCAGAAAACTAGCACACGCACACGGGTTTCATTTGAGGTTGCCATGACTCAGCTTGGCGGACACTCATTATATATCGACTGGCGAACCACCAATTTTGCATTGGCTGACATTGGAGATGAGGTTCAATATTTATCCCGTAACGTTGACGGTATTATGGCAAGAATGTTGTACAATACTGATCTGCAGAAGATGATGCGGTCGTCGTGTGTACCAGTTATTAATGGCTGTGATGAGCGCTATCATCCTAGTCAAGCGTTGGCCGATTTGATCACCATCAAAGAGAAGCAACTCAAGTTAGAAGGCACCAAACTGGTTTACGTTGGCATCCACAATAATGTATGTAACTCGCTAATTGAAGCCTGCACCAAGACGGGCATACAGTTGACTACCGTCACGCCTATTTTTAATGAACCTTCACGTGATGATGAACTGCTTAAAGAAGCTAAGAAGACGGGATTGTGGAAGAATACTTTAGATGCAGCAAGCGCAGTGAAAGACGCAGATTTTGTTTACACGGACACCTGGGTAGACATGGAGTTCTTTACAGACCCAAAATTTGCCCAAGAAAAAGAGAAGCGGCTCAAGAAGATGATGCCATATCAGATAAACAAAGAAATGCTAAAAGACAGCAAAGCCTACATAATGCATGATATGCCTATCCATCGCGGTTACGAAATCAGTGCAGAAATTATCGAGAGTTCAAAGTCGCTAATTTATAAACAAGCTGAAAACAGATTGTACTCGGCTAAAGCCATATTGCTGAAACTTCTACAACAGAGAAGCTAAAACGCCTCTAATGTGAAGTTGAGGCATCGACCACGAACTCTATCGCTTATTATAATTTTTAAAGTTGAGTTATGTATAAAGAACCCGCCAACTGCTCGCGACTAAAGTTTTTTCAAACCCTATTTTGAAGTGAACAATTCAAAATGCAGCTCTAAAGCCATATGTCACAAAAATATGCTTTAGCCAGTGGTGTTAATTTTACGCTAAGACGTTTTTCTAAGTTCATGAAAAACAACATAACTTGTATAGTTTGCGTCTCTAAATAGCTACTGTTAAAAACACAGCAAGATAGGTTCCACTTTACCGCAAAATCATATTAACGAAAATTTCGGGATTGAACACTTCAAGATCTTTATAATCTTGCCCAACACCGATAAATAAGATAGGCTTTTGCGTCACATAGGTCACGCTGAGAGCTGCACCACCCTTTACGTCTGCATCTACTTTAGTTAAAATTGTCGCGTCTATTCCCACAAATTTATTGAACTCTTCAGCCTGTATAACCGCGTCGTTTCCTGCCAAAGAGTCCACAGTCAAAATGGTCAAATCAGGAGCAACAATACGCTTAATCTTGGCAAGTTCATTCATCAGGTTCTGGTTAGTCTGCATTCTACCAGCTGAATCTATGAGAACTACATTGGTGCCATGTGCCTGCGCGTGGCTTATCGCGTCGTAAGCAACAGCAGCGGGATCAGCGCCATACTGGTGTTTGATGACACGGAGGTTGAGCCGTTTTGCGTGCTCCTCTAACTGCTCGATGCTACCTGCACGGTAAGTGTCGCTACCAGCAAAAACCACTGAGTATTTTTTGGCCTTAAAGAACTGGGCCACCTTTGCAATGGTTGTGGTTTTTCCTGTACCGTTAATGCCTACAAAAAGAAGAATCAAGGGCTCTTTCTTTTCCCGTTTTGCTTCAGCCAAACTCACGATGTCTATTTTCTTATCAGTAAGCATGACTTCCAGAAGTACTTGGCGCAGATTGTCTTGGATAATTTTTTTGCGATCTTCTAGTCTCTTCACTTGCAGACCATCTAAACGCTTAGCCAACTCGTCGCATACTTTGTCTGCTACTGGAAAAGCGACGTCGTTCTCAGCAAGGGTAATTTTAAAATCGGCAAGAAGTGGACGTAAAGTTTCAGCTTTAAGCTCAGTAGTGGTAACCTTGGTAACAAGACCTTTAAGTCCCGACTTGAGTTTATCAAACATGTGTCTATGGTGTTCCTTGTCGTAATTCGGCAACTAACCCTTCCATGCGGGCTCTGCCTTGGTTTATCCGTTCAACAATTTGAGAAAGTTGCTGTTGCCCTGAGATGCGAGTTTGCTCTAGCTCTTCGATGCGTTCTTTAACTATCTCTTTAGCTTCTGGCAGAGTTTTTTCCACAGAGACACCAGCGCCCAAACCCACCACAACTTTGTTGCTGTCTGCAAGCTTAACTTTCACGTAGCTACTGCCTCCTATGGGTACGAGAAGTTCAGCGTTTTCTTTTTCCTTCTCTATATTCTCCAAAGTCATGTTAGCGTAGGTTAAATCCGTCATGGCAGCGTTCATCATAGTAAGTCTCTGTTGAAGCGCTTCAGCTGCTTGCTCGTAGTATTGAAGCTCCACACTGAGTTTACGCAGTTCTTCCTCTTTACTCACAGTAGCCAAACTGTTTATTCCCCAGCAACAAGTTTCTTCAAAATTGGGTTATCAATATCCCCAGGCGAAACTTCCGTGACTTGGAGGAGTTTTATGTGGCACCGCTTCACGCGATGTTTGCTGCCAATTTCAGTGTAGATCTTCTCTTCAGCATGCTCAGCTTTGTCAGCTAGCACTTCTTTAACAAACGTCGTGTTCAATTTAGGCTTATTGATCTCGCCTGTTATTCTGAAAACCTTCATTTACTCAACTTCCTGCACAACATCCAATGCATTCCCTATTATAAACATCTCGGGTCCAGTTGTCAAAGAACCAGCAACTGCCGCATGACTATTCGCAATCAACCCTGTGCCTACATATGGTATGCCACAATTGACAGTACCCACATCCACAGGCACCTTCAACACCGACTCCAAAAGCTTCTTCTCATCTTCTTTGATCTGTGGATGAGCCAAAACACCCTTATTAGTTGCCACCGCCAGCGAACCCACGTAGGTTAAACCCGCAATTGTACCTGAAACCACCTCCACGTCTAACGTTTCAGAGACCTGTTTACGAACAAAGTCTTTCATGCGTGGATCAACAACGGCACCTTTATCGTTAGCTAAAATCAAATTACCAAAAGCAGTTTTGCGGCTCTCCATCACTGTCACGACACCGTCAAAAGAGGCTTTGATGGTGTCAAGTTCTTCTTGACGTACAAACGGAGAAAGCACAATTCCATGTGAGTTAGCACAAGCCAAGGCCCCTCCCAATAATGAGCCACCTATAGTTGTATGAACAAGTTTAGCATTGAGCCACTCAGCGGTTTTCTGAGCTTTAGACTCGGAAACCATCTTTGGAATCAAAACAAACTTTTCAGTGGCAAGGGCATACACACCTATGCTCGCGCTACCGACGATACTGGACAAATAAACCGTCAAGAACAATACGCCTCAGGTAATTGTTATTTGGCGATATCTCTGCAGCCTCCCTTTTCTGTGTTGCGGTCGCATCTAACACTTTGCAACCAACTTATAAACCAGCTATTCGGTTTTGGCTGGTTCCAGCCAGTTCCGCGACTTAAACAAAGTTTTTCCCACCAAGTTCACTTTTAGACAGCCGTCATAGGGGCACATCTCAACACACCGCAAGCAAGTGAGACACATCGAAGTGGCAATTTTTCCACCCTTCTGCTCGTACACCTCCGTGACCTGCACAGGGCAAACTCTCTCGCAAATGCCACATTTAGTGCATTTTTCTTCAACTTTATAGAGGTGAACGGGGGGCAACCAATTAAAACTTTTGAAGCGATTTATAGCTGCAAGGGATATACCTGTGGGACAGAAACGACACCAAAAGCGCCGCACAAACAGTGAGGCAACCACTGTTAAAATGATAAAGCTGAAAATTGCGATTAACTCTAAATTTTCACTCAAGTAGAACGCAAAGTCTGAAGCATACGGATAGCTAATGTTCACGCTGTTGATCACTAAAGGACTTTCCCAAGGTATAACCAAAGGTTCCAATGGACTCAACAGAACGAGTAGGGGCCTAAAAGGACCCCAGAGGGATAAAGCGTAAGGCCACAACCAGGTACTTGTGGAGCTAAAGATTAGTGGTGCCGAAAGGAAAAAAACTAAAAGTCCATACCTAAGTTGGTTCAAGGCGCCATTAAGTTTAACTGGAAGTTTTCGGTAACGTCTCTTCAAGACTATGCGGATTTGCGTTATCAAATCCATGTAAAAACCAAAGGGGCAGAACCAGCCGCAGAAAAATCTACCCACAAATAGAGTCATAATAAAAATGGCAAGCAGCAAAAATAGAAGCTGATTAAGTACGCTATATATGTAAAAAATCGTGATCAATGATATTGTCTGAACCCAAAAACGTAGGTAAGTTACTCTTGTGGATAAGTTTTTCTTCCATATCAGAACTACAAGTATTCCCGCCAGAGCTACTCCAGCTAGCACTGTAATTTTTAGCAGTTCAGTCACAATCACTGCAGCTTCAGCTCCCCATCTAAAGTTTCTATCTCACACGCTTTTTGAAGTACATCAGAACGGCTACATTAGTTACAGACAACACGGTAACCACAGCTGCAATCCACACTATCAAGGGTGACAAAATCAGTTGAGGTTTGGGGCTAGGTGCCTCTACGAAGCGGGTATTCCATTCGCGTAGGTATCTTAGATGTGCATCGTCATGGGGATAACTCTCAGATGGAGGATAAGGAAAGCCACTCATTGCCCGGAATGGTAAAGGCTCCACGGTGAAGTCAAAGCCATAACCCCAGTTGTTTGGGGGATCCTTAAACCAGCATGCGGCGAACATAAAGTAGTCACGCTCCATACCTTCAGCTAAAGGTAGAAGACAATCTGCAGGAAATAGTAGGTAAACTTCATCGCCTTGCCTGCCAATTACAAACATGTCATCAGCAACAAGCAACAAGGGCGTAACATCACCATATCTTGTAAAGTTCCCTGAAGCAAGCGATGGACTAGTAAATGCTTGAGCAAGGTTAGCAGAAGAAAGAGATAGGTGCTGAACAGTAATTGGTTGTTGTGGGGAAGTGTCGATTCCTATGTAATCAAAGGTTACATTCCAGAAGTTGCTAATTCGGATTTTGTATTCGGTAACGTTTTCGGGGAAAATTCCTGTTATGTCAACTATGTAGGTTCGAGCAACATAGTCGGCAGGAAGAGGTAGCTTGATACTGTCAGAAACACGTATCCAATTTCCTGTTGAATCTTGAACTTCTATGTAGGGGGCAGGAGTGATTTGTGTACCGTTTGGCAGTATTCCTTGGGCGGCTGCTGCCTTAAACTGCGCAATCCAGTTGTAGTACATATCCGCCAGACCCCAGTCCACCATGCCGTTAATTATAAGTTTGATTTTAGATGCATTGGATAAATCGCCCAAGTTCAAAGTCAACTGATTCCAACTAATGTTATTCCAAGAGGGACTAAGTAAACCGTTAATGCCTGGCGTGAAAACCTTGTCCAATTGTGTTATGTAAGGTAAGACGTTTTGCCCTTTTTCATTTACAGCTGAAACAGGGGTTTTAATGTTGTTTTTGTTCACTGTGTAAATTTGGTCATTAAATGCTGGGTTGAGGTAGCTCATCAAAGTTGCGTAGACATCTGTGTCTGCTGGGTGATCAACCACCACCATGTAAGCCGCATCGAGATAGAACAGTTCATTCCACTGCTGAAGCAACTTCAAAGAATAATAGCTATTGTTACCGATCAAAATTGGCTGTAAGTGGATCCTGTCAAGTTTAGCATGATCCCAAGGGTTACCTCCCAAATTTACAATAGAACCATTTTCAGTCATGTATCCTATGTACCCTAACCAGCCATCGTTGGATATGTCGGCAACATAAACATATTCAGCACCATTCCAGAAGTATACGGAAGGACAAGACGAACCAGGGTTATAATTAGCAGTAATAGAAGTCTTGGTTGTCAAGTTGATTGTTCTAGAGAGATTAGTGCTGTTGTCATCCCAACCAATCCACACAGCCACCCCTTCAGGGTCAGTGGATGGCATTGTGACTGTATATATGCCTTCAGGCAAAAGAGCAGACCAGAAAGTTTTATGTTTTTCAACTTGCCCATTTGGCAAAGTCAAGTTGAAATCTGCGTTTCCGTAAGGTGATATGGAAACAGAGAGGGTATGGTAACCTGTTTTGACCACTAAGATGCCTCCTGACAAGCTATTAACGGTGACACTGTGCATTTGTGAATCACCACCTTCAAGTGGAGGCGCTGTAAAGGTAAATTCCACGGTACCCACTTCACCTGCAGCCAACGTAAGTACCTTAGTTTGAACAGTTTCTCCATCAACTTTTAGTTTCAACGAAATGCTGCTATCGTCGCCAGTATTGTTTCCTCGGACTATAACGGTAACTGTTTCACCAGCCCAAACCTCATAGGGTTTAACAATCATGTTTACAAGTTGAATTTTGGATGGGTCTTGCACTTTAAGGGTAGCGGTTGCATCGCCAATTTTAATTGTATATGTGCCTTTTGCATTTTGAGTTAAAGTAAAAGCTACTTCTACTGTTTCGCCACCTCTAAGCTGAAGGGTTTTTGTTCCTTTTGTTTCACCGTTCAGGGTTAATTCAGCAGTATATGTACCGCTAAGTTCGCCAACGTTAGTTACTTTGGCGGTTATGTCAATGGGTGAACCTATTTCAGCTACTTCAGGATCAACTGAAAGGTTGTCAACTTTAAACTCCGCAGGTTTAGGTGGCAGAGCAGCAGAAACAACCTTAAAGGAGCCACTTAAACTGCCTATGTTGAATAGATAAGTTCCCTCGGTTTGCTCAACAACTTCAAACAAAACGTTTGTACTAGCACCAGCTTCAAGCTGGCCCATCTTGGTTTGGAAGGGGGCACCATTGATTTCCAGTGTTATTGAATAGGCACCGCTTTCTTGCCCTCTGTTAGTAATTCTAACTGTTATTCCTATGGCTTCACCTACACTAGCTTCGGTGCGGTTGACTGCCACATCTGATAACTCAAACATATTAAGAACAGTGAAACTGCCCTCCAAAGTGCCTATCTTTACGACATGAGTTCCTTCAGTTGCTTGGGAAATTGTAAATGTTATTGTCTTGGTTTCAACCCCAGCAAAACTGATGACGCTTGTCTGGTGTAATACGCCGTCAAGAAAAAGTTCAGCGTTGTAGACACTTTTTTCGCTTATCTTGCTGGTAGCGTTAACTGAAACCACAACAGTTTGACCAAGCATAACCCTGCTTGGAACAACCTGCAAATCCACAAACTGGATTTGGTCAGTTGAAAGCGATACGCCTGGAAGCGCATCAACATACAGGTAGGCTGATGCGGCTAAAGCAACAATAACTACATCAATTATGAGGATAGCTTTCAATTTAGTGAGGGCAAATTTGGAGTGCATATAAATTTTATAGCATTCTGTTGCTTTTATAATTATTGAAAATAACAGTAGATGGAAATGTAGTTTTGTTGCATGAAACTTTCGCTTAGGTTCTGAGCCTTGCTTGAACCTTAAAGCGGCTTCTCAGAGAATCATGCTAAACTGCACAGTTTTATATTTTGAAGCATCCTAACAGTATGGAATGGCGGAGTTTAGGGTTTAATCTACGCGATCCATGTTCCTCGCAGTTGCATCTTAGAATGCTCAGTGTCGAGGTGGCCCTAACCCGCCAATTATGAAGCCTTCAAAGTGCACAGCCAACCTGGTCAGCTTCAACCGTGGTTTCTCAAAAGGCTTCTTGATGGCTCTGAAGAGCAGCAAGTTAGCGTAGTTCCAAACATTATAGAGAAGCACAGAAGCCGAATGGTACAGCAGCCTCACCACGTATTGTATGCTTGTAGTCTTAGCCTGAACATTATCCTAAACCCTAAAGCCCGTCTCTATACCTCACCTGCGCCTGTACTCAGAAGGAATAAACACTGGAAGCTCAGTTGCCAAAGACCTCGGAAAATTAGTGGCGAACCCGTAGTAGAGATCATAGACGTTAAGCTTCTTCTTTTTAGGCAACTGCTTCTTAGTCCTCGGATAAATTGCAAGGTTGAAGCAGACACTTTTCTTGCGATCGCCTAAAGTGAAACGTTTTACTGGCTCTTTCTTGCCGTAGTTTTGCATTGCTTCTTTGACTTTGTCGTTCTTGACGGCAGGTATGATGAAGTGGACTCCTAGCCTTAGCAGCGTCGTGATGACGTCTACGGTGAAGAAGGCTCGGTCAAGCAGCACAATGCCAATGTGTACGCCGCGTGCTTTCGCTTCATTGATTAGCTTCTCCACTGCTTGCGCTTTCTCAGTGAACTGGTTCACGGTCATCGTATAAAGCGTCAGTCGTCTTCCGGCTTCAACGACGTCGATGCTTGCGTAGGAGTAGCTCCACGTGGTTCCTTTCTCCTGTTTGCCGCCTACAACGTTCTTTGCGTTTGGGTCGCCGTAGAAGAGGTCTCGCGTGTAGTCTATGGCAACCACTGCTTTACGTCTGAAGGCGCCATAGCCCTTGACAACTTGCAGAACGTGGTCGTTTGACTCAGTTAGCGCTTGTTGGATTTACGTTTCTTCTAGGCGTTCTATTCTTGCTCGGAAGGTTCTTCCTGTTGGAACCCTGTTTTTGCGGCTGCATTTTTCTGAGAGATCCGCCAGCCCGCTCTCTGCGTAGCCTTCGGAAAGTGACAGTTGAATGAGGCATTGGTTAATGTCGCTGCTGTTGTAGAGGCGGTTTTTTGCTGCTGGGAATTTGAGGTGCTCATTAAGGAGGTTGGCTGTGAACTTAAACACTTTCGCTGAAACCTTATGTTGACGTACTATGGACCTTGCAGTCTCAGGACGATGCCTCAAAGACGCCACTAAATAATAATATCAACGGTATAATATCAACGGTAAAAAGCACATTTCCATCTACTGAATAAGAAAGATTTCTTAAAGAGCACATCAGATTAATTGATCGGTTATTAAGCTAAATAGATATAGAGGGAAAAAATAGTAAATATCCAAACCGTTGTGGTAAAGCGAGACACACAATTATAGTAAAAAATGGTTGATAGGCATTTATGCTGCTTCGGCTAAATGAACAGTGACGTTGCCGTCTTTGTCTTTAGTAGCACGCACCCTAATTTTCCGCGGAGGTTTCTCGATACCTCTACCCCAGATTCGCTCATTTAGCTGGCTGGTTAATGTGATTTTTGGAGCTTCTTCATCATCTTCTTCAGCACGAAGAGGCACCTTCATATGTTTTCGTATATAGGCTTTAATCATACGGATAGCGCGGGGGGCACGCTTGCGTGGAGGCATGATCAGAGCTTTGGCAAGTGGGATTGTATATGTTTTCTCTTCCACTATGTCTTCTTCTTTATCCTTTTTCTTGCGAGTTTTGGTTTCACTTTTTTCTTCAGCGCCCTCTGTTGCAGTTTTTGCTATTTCTTCAACTTCGACTTCTTTCTCCGCTGTTTCTAAAAGACTCTGCTCGTTCTCAGTAACAGAGGTTGCTTCTGCTACATCTCCTTTTTGGAGTTGTTCTTCTTTAGCTTGAGTTTCCATAACCTATTCTCCTATGGTTTTATTTTTCTAGTTCGCCAGTTTCTTCGGCGTTTAGGGTTCGTCCTAACTTTGCCGTCTGTTCTTGCAATTACCCATGTAGGGACAGACTCTGTCTCTTTTCCTGCTTTAGCTAATCGACGTTTTTTGGCTGCTGGTTTAACTCGCGCCATACATTTCATATCCTTGTTATTTTTGTTTCTCTCTTCCGAGATTGAAGCTGAATTAATATCTGTTTCAGTTGCGCATCCGACAAAGGAATGGGAATTTTACCCAATTGCGCCAACTGTATTAGCTGAAGCTCTAACTGGTCGGTAAATTCAGGCTTGATCAACTTCAAATTTGTTAGCCTTTGTCGAGCTTCGGGGGAAAGTATCTGCTTCAGCAACGCTTGCTTTTGAGCTTCCATTTGCTGCTCAACTTGCATTTGCCTCTGCTCATCTGAGGCACGCTGCTGTAAAGCTGCAAGTTTCCTCTTGCGAATTGAGTCCAACTCTTCATCGGACATTACTGTTCGCCTTGATACTTCTTAAGTTCAGGAATTGTTTTAATCAGTTCTTTATGTAAGGTTTCACTTACCTCTTGAAGAAGTTTGCGACCTTTGGGAGTCATACGTCTCCCCGTAGGCCTAATTGTCTGAATTAACCCTGCAGTCTCAAGTTGCTGCAAAAGTTTCCTGATGTTGCTTCCGCCTGCTTTAGCTGCATGATTGGGTTTCACGTTAAAACCTTTTCGTCCACCGTATTCCGAACGGAGTTTTTCCAAGCCTATAGGACCGTAAACATAAATTTTTCGCAGTAAAGAAGCACCTCTAGTGTACCACCAGTCAGCGTTTTGGGGTTGCTTTTCCACGTGGCTACCTGTTTTAGCAAATGCTGCCCACGCTGGTGGGTGTACTTCCTCGACGTTTTCTTTTAAGTACTTAGACAGTTTTTCGATGAACTTCGATACTGGAACATCGTGAGGAGTCGTCAAGATTATATCCCTTTTCAGCTATTCCTTGCAGTAAGACAATGAAGCCCAATATAAATATTCTCCGGGCACATAATTTTTTCTATTCTGAAGCACCAAGGCTTTTGCCGTTACATGAATAGACAGATTTTCAAATGTCACACGATTCATCATGCGCTATAATTATTAGGGAAAATAAGTAACTGTTAAGATGGAGAAGACTGTATTTTGCGTCGCCTGTAAATTATGAAAACGTGCCCGCGAACTTCCACTAAAGCTGCCCCCGTTTCCGCCGCAGTTTTTTCACCTATGGCTTTTGCAGTGCTCCCCTGTAGAGCACTGGGGAGAATTCTAATTTTCACCATCTTGGCTTTTTGCAGTTGCTTTCCAACTTCAGTCAAAACCTGCGGTGTTAACCCTTCTTTACCAACCCAGATTGTTGGTTTTTCCTCTTTCAGCACATGTCGTACATGCCGCTTCATTTTTGTTGTTATTTTAATCAATTTTAATTTTCCCCCTTTTTGGCTTCACAACATAACGTGTTCTAGCACCGCAACTCAAACAGGTCACCACAACATGTTTCTCCCGCTTTGGCTTTACTCTTACACGGCAATTTTGACCGTGAACTAGTATCTCATGACAATTCTTGCAGATTCTACGCTTATAGTTCGCTGGTAAACGTATTCTTGTAGCCATAGCTATTTTTCTAGCAGTTATAATATAACGCTGAGCAATCGCAGGGTTAGATTTGCGTAAACCCACCGCTTGCTGAAAGAGAATATCAATACGTTGTCTCGCTATTTGTCTGGCGGCGAAGCTCATTGATTTTAAAGTACTCCTATGCCCACGTGGCTCTATTGTAAATTGAGTAGTGGAAAGTACGCTAATAAACATTTGTTGTTCAAAAACAAACTTTAAACTTAGATTATTGTTTATAGGCTAAGCCGGTGAAAACTGCAACTATTTTTTCTTCCTTGCGGATAATAATGTTATATAGTCCAAAAGTTCTCCCCTCGGACAATCTCACCGCCTCAGCTGTCAATACATCCCCCTCAACAGTGGGCTTAAGAAAGTTTATGCTAACTTGCACTGCAACTGCCACTTTGTCACCCCAGTTTGCTGCCTCTGCAAAAGCACAATCTGCCAGCGAGAAAACTACGCCACCATGGGTAACACCCACAAAGTTTAGGTGTTGCTTGTTAATTCTCAGGGTCATTTTGGAGTAGCCGTCTTTGACTTCGACGACTTGGATGCCTAGCAGTTCTCTGAAGTTGTCTGTGCCTTTCATTGCCTAACAGCCGCCCTTTTGTTCATCAAATAAACGTAGGCTCTGTCAATAATAGAGTGAATACCTTTTGGAGCAAAAATAACCACTAATAACAAGATTATGCCAAGAAGCATCATGCGTATTGGCGGACCTACATTACTTACCGCTGGAAACAGTGAACCCACGAATCCTTGCATAAGTGGGTCAATTCGAGGCAGATAAGCGTCTATAGAGACAATTATTACTGATCCTATAAGAGGTCCGCTTATGGTTCCTAGTCCACCTATGACTGCCATCATAAGGGGCAGAAAAGAGAAGTGTGGACTAAAAATTGAGACATCTATGTAACGAATGTATTGAGCGTATAATCCGCCTGCTAACCCTGCAAAAAATGTACTAAGTACAAACGCTACTAGACGGTATTTAGCTGTGTTTATACCCGTCATTTTGGCTTCAAGTTCATTTTCTCGTATAGCTTTAAAAGCCAAACCTAATTTCGACTTCATTATCAAGTAGATTATTAAAACCGAGATTGCTGCCATAGCGAATGTGAAATAGTAGAAGAAAATCCCGCGTGGAACAATTAAAGGAGTGCGGAAACCCATTATGCCACCTATCACAGAGTCAAATTGGCTGACAAGAGTAAGAGCAATCACCGCAAATCCGAAAGTAACCATTCCTAAAAACCAAGCTTTCAATCGTACACACGTAAGACCTATCAGAAAACCTATCGCGGCTGAAAAGAGCCCCCCAAAAAAAAGCCCAAGCAAAGGAGGTACCCCTATCTTTATTGCAAGCAAAGCGGAAGTGAAACCTCCAATACCTAGGAAAGCTGCATGCCCGAGGGAACCTTGTCCTGAACAGGCGAGCAGATTCCAACTGGATGCATAAATGGCAAAGATAAGCATAGGCGCTAGGACTTCACTAATAACATACTCACTGTCGATTATTAGAGGAAGAACAGCTATAAACACCAGACCCACTATAACAAAAATAAACTGTTTTGAGCAAAGCAAACGTAAACTAAATGATTTTGTATATCTTGCCATATTAGTCACCTTTTCCACCAAAGAGACCCGTGGGCTTAATCACCAACACAAAGATAAGAAGCACAAACGCAATCGCATCAGACCAAATTCCACCAAGCAAGTAGCCAGCAGTAGTTTCAGCTATGCCGTAGAGCAAGCCGCCCACCACTGCTCCAGGTATGCTACCCAACCCACCCAGTATTATTATTGCAAATGCTTTAATTGTTGGCAGCGCACCCAACGTTGGGCTAAAGGGAAAAATTATTCCGTACAGAGCACCGGCGGCACCGGCCAAAGCTGCGCCCAATGCAAACGTGAAGACATAAACCTTTTCCACATTTATTCCCATGAGTTTGGCCACGTCGCTTTTTTGGCTGGTGGCCTGCATAGCCAAACCTATCTTGGTTTTTTTCATCAAAAGCACAATTGATAAAAGAATAACGGCAACGATGCCCATGGCGGCTAACCTGTCGTAGCTTATTGAAATTCCAGCTAAAGAGAGAATACCAGGTATGGAACTTGAGATTTGAGCGGATTTATTGCCCCACAAAAGTACAGCGACATTTTCAAAAATGTAAATTAAACCTAAACTGACAAAAATTTCATTAAGTTTTTCAGTTCCCAAAACCTTACGGAACGTCAGTCGCTCAACAACGAAACCAATAATCGCCACGCCCACCATTGCAAATAGAATAGCAACGTAAGCGTTCAGCCCCAAAACAACAGAAGTTGTGAACGCTATGTAGGCACCAAGCATAAGAAGTTGTCCATGAGCGAAGTTGACCAGTTTCATTACACCAAAAATTATGCTTAGACCTGTTGCTAAGAGTATGTAAATACAACCGTTCGCTACACCCCAAAGTAATGTTTCAGCAAGTCCAGAGGGGGTAATCATGTGAGTTCAACCTCACCTATTTTCTCATGTTGAGTATTTAAAATATACCGAGAAAATCAAAAAGAAAAAGTTGGAGTGGAAAGTCTATGGACTTCCTGGCTGGTAACCCGTGGGCAAGACGAAATCTGCTTGTTTGATCGGGCCAACAACTGGCACAGTTGATGGATACACGATTTTGGGTCGGGCTTCTTGCAGAGTTGCGTTGTAGATTAATTGTTCAACGAAAGTTACGGGCAGAATTTCGTGGTAGTTGGTACCTGTGCTGAACTGTATTGTGCCTGTTTGGGTCATGATTAGCATTTGAGGTAGGTCTATCTGTTCGATAGCCGTTCTGACAGCGGCTTTATCCAAAGTTCCTGCACGTTCAATTGCATCTTTAGCTATGTAAAAGGCGTCATAAGTATCCGCGCCCATCATACCAGGGAGGGTGTTGTATTTGGCCTTGTAGTTGGCAACATAGGTTTCTATCGCAGGCAAATAGAATGGTGGACCAGCGTATGAAGCAAACTTGGATTCCAGCAGTACACCATCACCGTATTCGCCCAGTAAAGTGTAGAATTGTGGGTCTTCACAACATTCAACTGCTATGTAAACTGTATTTAATCCGACGTCTTTTCGCCCTTCTTTGATTATCTCAGCGGTGTTGGCTATAAAGTCAACTACGTAAACAGCGTCAGGTTTGGCATCTTTAATTACTGTAAGATCTGTTTGGAATGTGGTTGCAGTTGTCTGATATGATCGTTCTGCGACTATTTCTATGGGCAGGTTTCTTGTTGCTATGAGATTTTTGGTGTCAGCTACGACGCCTTTACCAAACGCGTCATTTCTGTATATAAGAGCAAGTCTAAATGGTCGTGAGGAATCAAAGTGGTAGGTGCTGTCAAGCAATGGTTTCATGGTTTCAGCGAAGAAATTAACCACGGTTGTACTGTAGTCGGAAGTTGTGGTGCAGTAATGGAACATGTAGCTCATGCCTTCAGCGTCGCTGATTCTTCTTGCGTCATCTTCAGCTAGCCCGCCGAAGTTACCTTGAGGACCTCTACGAGTAACCAAATTTGAGGAGGCACCTGTTATAATGAACGGAACACGATTCTCGATAGCTACAACTTGGCCTGCAAGTGTGCCTGCACTTGTGTATCCACCGATTAGAAGATCAACTCTATCTTCAACTACAGCTCGTGTGATGGGCCCAACGGTCTCTCCTGCAGTGTCCTTTCCTGTATCAACAATTATCAGCTCTATGGGAACTTTTGTGTTCCATTCGGCAACATAAACGCCTCCAGCAGCGTTAATTTCTTCTACTGCAAGTCTAGCGGCTCTATCCATGTCTTGACCTTCAGCTAGCTGGTAACCTGCAACTAAGCCTATACGAATGGATCGTGCATTCGGTGATGGAGTAGAAGTTGCTGTTTGAGTTGGTGTGGGCGATGGTGAGGGGGTTGGTTGTTGAGTTAGTTGCCATACACCTGCACTTGCTATGACAACAATTATCACTATTGTGGCGATAGCAACCAATATTTTCTTTTGCACTATAATATCTCCTCTTTTTTCCTTTGTATATCAAAGGTATGCCTAATAAAACTAACTCAAAGATACGCTTTGGCGTCCCAGTTCGAAAGCTTCAAGGTTTAGTCTTAAATATTTCTCTTTTAGGTTGCTGGTTATTGCCTGTTTGAATGAGTCTTGTTTGATAAGGTTCTCAGGTAAAGCGGAAACTGCGCCTAGAATAACTGTATTTACTACTAGAAGGTTTCCAAGTTTTTGAGCTATGCCAATACCGTCGATCTCGTACACGCATCGTGCATTTAGCCGCAGGAGGTCAAGCAGTTCTTTAGGCTTCACAGGTTTAGCGTTTCCTTGTTTGATGCTGTTAGGAGGAATATATTTTGTGTTAACCAAAACAGTACCCTTAGGTTTGAGCATGGGAAGTGCGCGGGCGGTTTCAAGAATCTCAAAACCAACAATTAGGTCAGCTGTACCTGTTTCAATTAACGGTGACAAAACTTTGTCGCCAATTCTGACATGGGCACTAATTGAGCCTCCTCTCTGAGCCATGCCATGGATTTCGGCTTTTGCTACATCAAAACCATCTAGCAATGCGGCTTCGCAGAAAATGTCGCTCAGAACAACTACTCCCTGTCCACCTACACCAGTGAAAATGAGATCTAACCCCATTCTACTCGGTGCTCCTTATAGCGTTGAATGGGCATAAAGCTTGGCACACACCGCATCCGCAGCAGAGTGTGGCGTCAATATCTGCCCGTTCAGGAGTCAAAGAAATTGCTGGGCAGCCGAAAGCAGTTACGCATAAGCCGCAGGAGTTACATTTTTCTGTAACTTCACGGACAGCATTTTTGGGAATCTTGAGGGGGCAAGGTCGCTCAGAAATGACTACTGAAGGCCCGTTGTAATCCAAAATCTCCTGCAGAGCTTTCCTTGTTCCAACCACATCATAGGGATCTACAATCTTCACTTTTTCGACTCCAAGGCTACGAGAGACTTCGGCAAGTTTCATAATTTTAGCATCCTCGCCCATCGCGTTTTTTCCAGAACCTGGAGTAGGTTGGTGGCCTGTCATGGCGACTACACGATTGTCGAGAATAACGACGCATACGTTAGCTTTATTATAAGTTATATTCAACAAACCAGGCATGCCGCCGTGAAAGAAAGTTGAGTCACCGATTACCGCGAAAACTTTTTCCTTGATACCTGCATGAATCATCCCTGCTGCCTGAGAAATTCCCGCACCCATACACAGACACGTTTGAACGGCATTAATAGGTGGCAGATACCCTAGAGTATAACAACCAATGTCGCCTGTTACAATTTTATCATCGGTTCGACCTGAGAAACTGAGGGCTCCCTCAGGGCAACTTTTCACACAACGTGGTTCTTCGTCACAGACATCACAGATCATTGCTTTTCGTTTTTGGGGATGTAAAGTAACAGCACCGTATTGACAGGCTGTTATGCACCAGCCACAGCCGTCACATTTGCTTTCGTCTACATGGATAATACCAGTTTTTGATGATTGAGACAGCGCGTCTTTTGGACAAGCCGCAACGCAAGGGGCGTTTTTGCAGATACGACAAGATAAAGCCATGTTAGAAAGTGTATCAAGCCGTGCGGTGCGGATTCTTGCTTTGTAGGGATTGAAAACCTGCTCTTTTTCCCAAGAACACACAAGTTCGCAGATATCACATCCGACACATTTTTGAGGATCACATTTCACAAATTGGCTAACAGTGTTTAAGGCGTAGTAAAAAGCTCGGTGTGGACAACCTGGACATAAAACTGGAGGGCGAGGAGGCAGATCTAAGTCGGCATGACGTCGTGGTGCTTTGCCGCATAAACCTATTTTAGAAAAGGCTTCACGGAGAAGATCAGGATTAAATTCCCCGATTTCGTCTAGGCTTAGTTTTCTTTTTCCTACAACTTCAACGTCCAAGCCACGCAGGTTGTCCTCAATGTAGGGACGTAGCTCCTCTACGACTATAATTTTTTCCAGTTTAGAAGCAAATTGTCTCACTAAGTTATGCGGAAATGGATAAACAAAACCGAGTTTCAACCAAGAAAACTTTTTGGGAGATAACAAAGATTTGGCGTGATAGTATCCTATACCGCTACCTACTACACCAATTTTCTTGTGGTTATCTTCAAAAACGTTATATTTGGATTCATTAGCAAGTTTTTCTGCCTCTGCTAAACGGTTTTTCAACACATGGTGCTGTCGCATCGCGTTTGAAGGCACCATAACCCACTTTGAGACATCTTTATCAAACTCGGCTTGACGATTAAGCTTGAGAAAGTCTCCTATTTTTACACGGGCTTTACCATGGGCAACGCGAGTGGTTAAACGTACAATGACGGGTAAGCTAAGCTTTTCGCTTATCTCAAACGCTTCTCTAGTCATACTGTAAGCTTCTTGAGGATTACCTGCGTCCAGTAAGGGAATATTTGAGTGAACTGAAAAATATCTGGTGTCCTGTTCGTTTTGGCTACTATGCATAGCTGGGTCGTCACAGACTACGATAACCAACCCGCCGACGACTCCTGTGTAAGCTAAAGTCATAGCGGCGTCTGCGGCGACGTTCAATCCGACGTGTTTCATGGAAACGAGGGATCTCACCCCAGTCATCGAAGCACCAGTAGCGACTTCTGTTGCGACTATCTCGTTGACACTCCACTCTGCGTAGATTCCAAGAGGTTTAGCTACTTCAGCGATTGCCTCCAAAATCTCCGTTGATGGAGTACCAGGATATGCAGCGGCAACTTTTATACCAGCTTCTATGGCGCCTCTACCAACTGCTTCGTCGCCGTTTAGTAGCATAAAACTGCCGGGTTTGTCAATTGCAAGTTTTGAAGCCATCCTACTTTAGTCCTTCACATTTTGCCTTTACGATTATCAAAAACGTGTTTTGCCTTTCCCTCTGTTCTGGGGATTTCGCCATATTTTACAATTTCAATTTCGGGATGAAGCCCTGTGACGCTACAGATTTTGCTTTGGATTTTAGCTGCAAGCTCCTTCAAATCCAGTTGCTTGTTTTTGGAAGCTTCCTCGTTTAATTCCACCTTTACCAAAAATGTATCTAAAGCATCGGGGCGATCTACAATTATGTGGTACTGTGCAGCCAATTCTGGGAATCCCATCACCGCGTATTCAATTTGTGATGGAAAAACATTGACCCCTCGAATAATGAGCATGTCGTCGGATCTACCACTGACACGCATCATACGGGCGTGTGTACGTCCGCAAGGGCAATTGCCGGTTTGGATAACAGAGATGTCACGTGTTCGGTACCTTAGAAGAGGGAGAGCTGTTTTGGAGAGAGGTGTAAAAACCAGTTCGCCTTCCTCGCCGTCAGGAAGGACTTCGCCTGTTTCAGAGTTTATAGTCTCAACTATGAAGTGGTCTTCCCAAATGTGTAATCCGTTATGCTCCGAACATTCTATTGAAACTCCTGGACCGCAAAGTTCCGTTAGTCCATAAACGTCAAAAGCTTTGATGCCTAATGTGGTTTGGATTCGCTCGCGTATTCTTTCTGACCAAGGTTCGGCTCCGAAAAGACCAAGTTTTAAAGATAGATCTTTTTTTGGGTCAACACCTTCAGCTACCATAGTTTCTGCGAGGTAAACAGCGAAGCTAGGAGTGCAGCATAGTATAGTAGCTTTGAGGTCTTTCATGAGTTTTATCTGCCTCTGGGTCATGCCACCGCTTGCTGGAATTATTGCGGCTCCGAGTTTTTGGGCACCATAGTGAAAGCCTAAACCACCTGTAAAAAGACCATAGCCATAGGCTATGTGAATTACATCTCCACTCCTGCCGCCGGTAGTGTATATAGATCTGGCCATTAATTCTTGCCAATTATCCATGTCGGCTTTAGTGTATGCCCCAATGATGGGGTTACCTGTAGTGCCGCTGGAAGCATGGACTTCAACAACTTCGGCTGGAGGAACCGCTAAAAGCCCAAGCGGATAGTTATCCCTCAGATCGTTTTTTACCGTAAAAGGAAGTTTGTGTAGATCCTCCAGAGTTTTTATGCTCTCAGGGGTAAGATTTGCCGCTTTAAGTTTTCTTTTATAAAATGGCGAGTTAGCATAGCAATGTTTGACTTGTGCTTTAAGTTTTTTTAGTTGAATTTCTTGGAGTTTTTTTCTTGGCATTGTTTCTATGGTTTTATTCCAGTAAATACTATCATTCATAAACGCTTTCTCCAGTTAAAGTCCCAGATATACTTCCTTGATGTGACTATCAGACAGCAGTTCTCTGCTTTCGCCTTCTATAATAATCTTGCCTTCTTCGAGGACATAGCCACGGTTAGATATATTAAGTGAGTCACGTATGTTTTGTTCAACAAGGAGGATGGTTACGCCGTCTTCGTTTATTTTTGTTATAGTGTCTAGAACTTTTTCTACGATTATTGGCGCTAGCCCCAACGAAGGCTCATCTAATATGAGAAGTTGCGGGTTGGACATTAGGCTACGGCAGATTACAAGCATTTGCTGCTCACCACCACTGAGAGTTTGGGCGAGGACTTTTTGTTTCTTTTTGAGAACAGGAAAAATTTGGTAGAGTTTTTCTTGTATGTCTTTTATTTTTTCTTTGTTTCTGACGCCGTAGGCACCGAGTTTGAGGTTTTCTTCAACTGTCAATTTGGGGAAAATCTCTCTTCCTTCAGGAATCATGGTTACGCCTTTTTTGACAATAGCGTAAGTGGGAAAATTTTGTATGTCTTCACCGTTAAATTTTATAGTGCCGCTTTTTGCATAAAGAAGAGCCATTATTGTTTTGACAAGAGTAGTTTTACCTGCCCCATTTGGTCCTATAATACTGACAATTTCTTTTTCTTTTATGTGAAATGATACATCCCACAGGATTTGAACCATACCATATCCAGAGGATAAATTTTTAATTTCTAGCATGTTATTCTTCTCCGAATGCAAATTTCTTGCCGAGATAAACTTTCACGACTTCTTCGTCGTTACAGACTTTTTCAGCTGTGCCCTCACAAAGTTTTTCACCATGGTGTAGCACGATAACACGAGTGCATAAGCCCATTATGACACGCATTACGTGTTCAACAATAAGTACGGTTACGCCCTGCCTGTTGATGAGTTTAACTAGTTCGACAGCTTGGTCACTTTCTTTTGGTGTTAAGCCTGTGAGAAGCTCATCGAGAAGAATCAGTTGGGGCTTGGTTGCTAAAGCGCGGGCAAGTTGAACACGGCGCAATTCAATTACGTTAAGGTTTTTCGCGGGCAGATTAATTTTTTCTTTAGGTAAACCAACAAATTCCAAAAGTTCAGCAGCTTTTTCAGCAGCGTTAATTTTTTCAGAATATTTCCTTGTTGAAAAAAGAACAGCTGTAAGAACGTTTTCAAGAGTGGTCATTTCAGGAAAGGATTGAACGGTTTGGGAAGTTTTAGTTATACCTCTTGAGCATATGGTGTAGGGGGGCAGTCGGGTAATATCTTCATTTTGGAAAAGAATTTTTCCACTATCAGGTTTGTAGACACCGCTGATAAGATTAAGCAGTGTAGATTTACCTGAGCCGTTTGGTCCAACGAGTCCTACGATTTCGTTTCTGTTAACAGTTAAGTCTACTCTTTTTAGTGCTTGAAGACCACCGAATGTTTTTGAAACTCCGAGACATTGCAGCAACCCATGTTTCTCCAGGTGAACTTTTGGAATATACTGGTTATGGAGATATATAGTTTTACGCTGAAACTGATTTTAAAGCTGAGCCACGGTAAAAGAGGGTAACCAACATAAAAAGACAGCCAATTTATTTTTGGTATAATTTCTCAAACCTTATAAACGGGTTTCACTTCAAATCAGTCAACCGTTTCAATGAAAATAATGCTAAGGAAAGGTTAAGTTGAAATTGCTACACAGGAAGAAAAGATAATGATAAATACTATAAAACCCAAAGTTGCTCTCCTTACTTCACCTCATCTTGAAAGAGCCTACCATCACCCACTTTTTCCGCCAATTGGCTTAAGTTATCTTGCCGCAGTTTTAGATCAATATGGCTACAAAGTAAAGGTGATAGATTGCCCCGCTTGTGATTTCACACAGGAAAAATTGAAAGCTGAGCTTGCTTCGTTTTCACCTGATATTGTGGGCATAGCATCAATGACTGCGACTATACCCTCAGCTTTGGAGTCTGCGCGAGTAGCAAAAGAAGCATGTCCTAATAGCAAAGTCATCATGGGTGGTCCGCATGCCACCTTCGCAGATGACCAGATTCTAATTGAAGAGGAAGCGGTGGATATCGTAGTACGAGGCGAAGGTGAAATGACATTGCTGGAGTTGGCGCAAAATAATGCTGATCCTAAAAGTTTACCTAAAATCAAAGGTATAACCTTTAGGAATAAAGGGGAAATTGTTAAGACAGAAAACCGAGGTTTTATCGAGGACTTGGACGCCCTTCCTAGACCCGCCTACAAATTCTTACCTATGAACAGATACAAAATTATGGGTAAAACGTTTCTACCGATAATGAGCAGTAGAGGTTGCCCTTTCCAATGTAGTTTCTGTGTTGCGAGTCAAATTTTCGGCGCAAAATTCCGTGCCCGTAGCCCAAAAAACGTCGTTGATGAATTGGAGTGGCTCAAAACAGAGTACGGTGCTGAAGGCATAAGCTTCCATGATGACACTTTAACTTTGGACAAGAAGCGTATTATCGATATATGTGATGAAATGATTAATCGTAAAATTAATTTGCCTTGGGGATGCCAAACTCGTGTGGACACAGTCTCAGAAGAGGTTTTAGCTAAAATGCGCAAGGCTGGCTGTAACGAGGTTTCCTTCGGCATCGAATCAGGCTGCCAACGAATACTAGATGCAGTGCACAAAAAGTTTGAGTTGGCACAGGCTGAAAAAGCCATCAAGTGGGCAAAAAAAGAGGGGCTGTTCGTTGCAGTTTCCACAATTATCGGCTATCCAGGGGAAACCAAAGAGACAATGCAGCAGACGATGGACTTAATGCGTCGAATTGAACCAGATGATGCGTGGTTATGCATAGCCACACCGTACCCAGGAACGGAGTTGCGGGCTTTAGTGGAAAAGAACGGTTGGAAGATGACTAATGACTGGACGAAGTATAACACGATGAATCCAATCTTTGATAACCCAGATCTGCCTTCAGAAGAATACAGCAAAATGCGGACAAAATTCTACAATAGCTTCTACACGCCCAAATATGTTCTCCGCCAATTCTCAAAAGGCTACTTGAAAGGGAACTTTTACAGTAAAATTATGGCAAGAACCGCTGTGAACTATATGCTGTGGCGGATCTTATCAAAGTTCCACTAAACTCCAAATTTAGGTTTTGCCATCTTTGGAAAACAGCAACATCAACCCAACCAGAGGTAATGTAGCCATCCACAAGTCGACGTTGTGCAACACCGCAAACGTTGGCCAAACTGTCAGAACTGTAGAGCCACCAAACAGAAACCACGAAACCAAAATGACATCAAAGTACAGTCCCAACGCAGCCAAAATTAAGCCTACTTTTCGAATGTTGAAATCGTTTAGGTTTTTTGCTTTAAAAGAACTTTTTGCACAGACTGCCGTATAAACTGCAACCAAAAGGAGCCCTATAACTGTAAGGGTGAATTCGAAGGCATACCGACCTGAAGAAAGGATAAATTCGGTACCTTGCAGGTAAATTTCGCTCCACCATTGCGAAGTGTAATTGAACCAGAAAACAAACATGTATGCGGCAAGGGTAACTAGCGCCCATTGCATAGCATTGACTGAGGACTTTGTGGGGCTTACCTTTAAAAACAAAACCCCCAACACCGTAGGCATGACTATAGCTTGTAAAAGACACGGCAGTCCTGCTTCTATTATGAAGAATTCTCGTGAGTATAGAACGCTCTGGAAGTTAAAACCCCAAAAACCAGCAGGAAGAAACAAGAGCCAGTAGACGGCTTCTAGCAGAATAATCCACCTGAGTGAAGTGATCAATTCGACTGTGGATAGTTCTCTTCTAACTAAGTAGAATAGGGAAATTATGAGGGCCATGAAGCTGGCGGCTGCACGGAAGCCAAAACCAACGGAACCAGGCATGTCAGTGACAGGCACATCGGTAATGTTGAGAACAGTAGTGCAAAATTTGTACATAGTAAAAGAAAACCATGCTAATGCAACTATGAACAAACCAGTTTTAAATAACCATGCCGATCGTTTTTCCAAAGTTAACCGCCCCTCGCAAGATAGGCAGCTCCTTGTTACATCTAAGTTTATACAACAAAACACTTATTCTTTACCATTTTATAAAAAATTAGATGTATCAAAAACAAAGCAAACACATAAGAGTTGCTCGAATAGTTTACATATTTTGTGATTATCTAAACGCGCCACCCAGCAACGAGGATACATCAAAAGCGAGAACAACACTTTTACCCAAAATAACCAGAACAAGATGCAACATCGTGTTTCGCCTGAAAACGTAAATTCTAAAGTTCAAACTGTTTAACAGAAACTTTATTACATATCCAGACCTTTCATGAAAGCTGGAAGTTTGAGGCTTTAAGCATGACGACATCTACCCACTCACAGAACAAACAGGAAGCTTATGAACAAAGAACTAACTGGCCTCCCTACACATACAGGGACTACCCAGAGATTAGACCTGAAACCTACAAAGCCTTCCTCGAATTTTTAAATACGGAAAACACCACAGGCAGACTTATGGAGTTACAACCATGGATCTCAGTCTGTGACTCTCGTTGTGCATTTTGCTATTTCCCAACAACAGCTTCAAGCAAAGTCAAACTAGAACCTTACCTTGAACTGCTCAAAAAAGAGCTTGACATGTACGCAAAAACCAAATATGTGAAAACTAGCGTCTTTGACGAGATAGTTTTAGGCGGCGGAACACCAAGTGTGCTTTCAGCTGAGCAGATAATTGACCTCATTGACTTCTGTAAAAAACGCTTCACAACCAGCAAAGAATACTTCATAAAAGTCACAGGTTCCTCCAAAACGTTGGCACTGAGCAAAATTGACAAACTTGCAGCCTACGGTATATACCAGATGGATATGGGAGCCCAGACCTTTGACGACAAACTCCGAAAAATGCTCTGCTTACCAGACAGCGCCGCAGCAGTCGAGAAAGCCATTCGCCACGCCAGAAAATTAGGCTTATGTGTGTGCGTGGATCTCATGTACAACTTGCCAGGGCAAACAATAGAAAGTTGGGTAAACACACTAAAGAAAGCCATAGAACTGGACGTAGAAATTGATGCTTACTCGTTGCATGTTGATCCCGGTACCCCACTGGAAACTATGATCAAGAAAGGCATTTCGCCACCCCAAGGCGACGCTGAATACGAAAAGCAGATGTATCTTACAGCTTACAATATGCTTACGCAAGCAGGATACAAAGCCGTTGGACATGACCGTTTCTCACGCGTTGAGTGGCACATGCGAGAAAACTGCCTCAACGGCTGGCCATGGGGTGGAATACTCACCACAGGCGCAGGTTGCTTTATGGGCTACTTGCAACGGTTCTCGTATAGTAATCTTGAAGACATAAATGCGTACATGGAGGCAGTAAAAGCTGGCAAACTGCCTATTCAGAAATTGTCCGAGTCCACTGATGAAGAAATGATGAGTCGCGAAATGAGCAGACTCTATCTGCGGTTACCAGTTAGTAAAAAGGAATTCAGGGAAAAATTTGGCAAACTTCCTGAGGATGTCTTCCCACAACAGTTGAAAAATCTCCAGAAAAAGGGTTTAATCGAAATCGACGAGAAAGAAATTCGAATAACTAAAGAAGGCGAAGTTTGGAAAGGCAACATAGCTTGGGAGTTCGCTCAAAAACCTTCTGCTTGCTAAACCTTTTTTCTGATTTTTCCTTTTTGTTTAACTTAAAATTAATTTGATAATTGATTGAGTACGTAACCCAGTTTCAGGTACAGTTTTGGTGAATATTTAAAAATAATTAAGAGGAAAAAAGGGAAAAGATTTTTGTTTAATGTTTCATGGGAGCGATGCCGTACCAAGTCATGACCTTGGCTACTATGGGAGCGATTATGCCCAAGATTATCATTGGAAGCATTGTCAAGAAGGCTGCGTTTAGTGGGTCACCAGCAGTCATCCAAGCGCTGAAGGCAACGGTTATGTTGAAAACGAACTGAAGTACACCAACCAGCAGAGCAGCGGTCAAGCCTGCACCTAACATGCGTTTGAAGCTGTATGAGCCGTTGTTTAATGCACCTGCAACGTATCCAACGAGGATTCCGCACACGATATAGTTGCCAATAAAGCTAGGGTCAGCATACAAATTGTATGTGTACTCTACTCCGAAGGATTTGAGGCTAGTGATTATGTTATAGCCGGCCATGCCCATATAGTACAGTGTACCCATGATGAAACCTGCGCAACCGCCAGCCCATTTATTCCAAAGTAATCCTAAGATAAGCGGGACAGCGAACATAACCATCTGAGCAAAGCCATGTGTGAATATAACTGTGAGGAACGCGTAGGGTGAGCCTGGATCACCGGTCATCATGTTTGGCGGCGGGAACCAGCTGTCAAGAGCAGGTCGAAGGATAGCAGGGAAAGCAACGATTATTAAGCCGACAATTACTGGTACAACTAAGCCAAATCCTATGTCTTTTAGCTTGAATTTTTCTGTTTCCATCTTTCTCATCCTTTGAATGTCTATACGTTTGGGCGCGTTTATAAATTTAATGTTTCAAATCGACGTAAGGGTCTTGCTTAAAACTCTCAGCTTTGAGAGCTATTGAGCTCGCGGTAAAAAATATTCAAGAAAAGAGACAAAACTTGCAAAAAAAAAGAAAAGGTGTGCTTATTGCTGTCGCATCATGCCTTTGGCAGTGAGTATTGATTTTCGGAGGTCGATTCTCGCGGGGCAAATAAACGTGCAGTGACCACAGCCAGTGCAGTAATCCGCGTGTAGTTTTGCCAGAGCGTCAAAGTCTTGTTTATCGTAGGCTTGCTTGATAAGTATTGGACTAAGGTTGTGGCAGCAAACACGCATACATGCGCCACATTTGATGCAAGCGTATTCTTTGACTTTTTCTGCAGCGAATTGTTTAGCTTTGGGCAGTTTAGGCTCTTTCTTTTCTTGACGGGGCTTAAGCTTGCCAATTTGATCTAGTTTTGAAACTGTCAGGTTCATGATTAGCAATGCCAAGATGGAACCGCCGAAGAAGTTCATGTAGGTCTGAATCAGTATTGTCAAGACACCTAAGCCGACACCGAAAATTAACTGTCCGGTATAAGTGAGGGGTGTTGTTGCAGGGTCAGTTGCCATGAAGAAGCCCATGAAAATTGAACTGCCAATGAAGACAGAGAAGAGCAAACGATATGTCATGTCGGTATCTGCATATGCAACTGACATTATAATGGACATGAGTGCTACTGTGGCAAAGTAGGCAAGAGTAATTCTCCATTTTATGAATCGGCGTGCAACAATGAACAGCGCTATACCCACTATTATGACGGCTATGCTTGAAGCTCCGCCTACCCAGCCGTGGAACTTCTCAAAGATCATAATGTATGTGACGTCTGGGGGGGTCGTTACTGCAGGGTTGGCAAAGCAGCCTTGGAGATAGCTAGCAAAAGAAGCCATACCGTTGTCGCCTACGGGCATTATGCCTCCGCCAAGTGGACCTGCTAATGCAGGTACGCCAAGCCAGCCTGTTTTGAGGTGATCAACAGCAATGAATATTGAGTTGAATAGTGGGAGTAACACAAGGAATTTGGCGGCTGCGGCAGGGTTGAGCTTGTGAGGTAGCACTTTTTTGAACAGAACCATACCAACGAGAGAAATCAAAGCTACGTAAACAAAGGCTCCTGGAGCGTCGACGGGTAACCCTACTTCAGTGTTCATTGAAGGCAGACCTAAGCTGTATGAGAGGGTCTATTAGACCGTAGACTGCCGCTGACATCAAATTTAGAGGGCTATCTGAGACAAGTTTGTAGAAAAGAACGTCGATTCCCACTGCAACACCTACAGATATGAGAGCACAGATCACAACTGTAAGCCCTAGGTTTAGGCTGGTAGTACCAGTCATAAGGTTTGTTGGAGTCACTTGTGACCACAAAGCGGCGGAGACAATAGTGATTGCAAGGAGCGCTATGAATGTGTAAAGCATAAGGCGATCTTTTGTCATGGCAGAATATTCTTTTGGTTTTGACATCTTTACATAATTCTCCTTTTAATGGAATCTGTCAAAACGTTAGGTTGTTAAGTTTATAAGATTTTCTGATTAAGGTACAGAAAAAGCCAAAAACAGAGTAATCCTATGGTTAGGTTTTTGGAGCAGACACAAAAAAGGTAAAACATAAACAGGCTCCAAAAAGAACTTTTTGTTTGCTTTTAAACACGACGTTGATGGTTTTCACTTAAGAATAAAGGCTAATAATAGATAATTTTATATCGTAAAGAATCGTCTAAGTCATGCTGTGAGTTTGATGGCAAACGCAACGCCTAATTCAAAAGCACCTTTATACATGGTAACTTGGAGATGTACTCGTCGATGTGTTGGCAGCTGCCTTTATTGCAGTTATACTCCTGAATACGCCAAGGACATAGAGTTAGACACAGAAGCTGCCAAAAGAATGGTGGATGAAATTCACGACTTTGGTTCTCCATGGTTTGGAATAAGCGGTGGAGAACCTTTGGTGAGACAAGACATTTTTGAGATCATTGACTACGCGAAAAAGACTTATGGTATGGAAGTAAGCCTAATTACCAGCGGTTTTGCTTTTGATCAGGCAAGGCTGGATAAGCTTGTAAAGCATGAAGTTCACACAGCAGTAAGCATTGACGGAAACCGAGAATCAAACGACATAATCCGCCGCAAAGGCAGCTACGACAAAGCTCTTTTTGCCATGAAAAAACTGTCAGAAAACGGCATTTTAGACTGCATAGTTACAACAATGACTAAGTACAACATCAAAGATATGGCGCACCCTGCCGCTTTAGGTGAAGAGTACAAAGCACGTATGGTGGTTTATCACAATCTTGTGCCTGTGGGTAGAGCAGGAAGCAACATGCCTGATTTGGCGCCTACTCCTGAGCAATATGAAGCCGCATTTAACGAGATTTATGATTTACAGTGTAAACTTATGGGCAAAATCAAAATTAACGTATACGCTCCTTTCTACGCACGTATTGTTCGCCAGAAAAACCCTGTGGACTTCTGGGACTGGTATCAGAATGGCTATTTGGGCAGATGCACAATAGGTGGCAACTACGTCAGCGTTACCGAAAATGGTGACTACCGCTCCTGTGGTTTTCATGAAGGCTACAGGTTAGGCAATGTGAAAGAGAAAAAGTTGACAAAAGTTTGGGAAGAACTGCAACAGAGTCCACTACATTTGAAACTACGTGACAAAAGCAATATTAAAGGTAGATGTGGAGTTTGCGAATACCGTGAAATTTGCGGTGGGTGCCGTACACGCGCAGAGTACTATACAGGTGACCTGTTTGAATCGGATCCTGCTTGTAACTACATCCCAAAAGTGCTCAGAGAAGATCCACAGCTAGCTAAAAAATACGGCGTAAAAATACCTTAAACCACTTGTTCCTTTTTTTGTTTTGTGGCCACTATTTTTTAGTGTTACCCCTACAGGAAACAGAGACACTACAACATCAATTTACTTCTGCTGTACCATGTACTGGTGAGAGATATTTATTAAATAACAGAAAACTTGAGGAAAGAAACAATCAAAAGTTAAAGGTTTGCTACGTCTTAAAGATCTTAAAATGCAGTTGTTTTTATGTCTTATAAACTTGGTTGAACTTTTCTTGAGCAATGCACAACTCTTCTACCGTATTGACGTTCAAAGCAACCTCAACTTTGTCTAGCACGTAAATCTCTTGTTCCAGTTCAGCATCATTGATTCTTCGACCATCGTTTACGTTTATTCCAGCGTACACTACCCGCTTGCCTTCCCAGTCGAATGCATAACCAACGCCTAAACCAAGTTTTTCACGTAACTCAAACGGAACTGCAACTGCCAAAGCCGCTTTCCCACAACGCAGATAGGCGTCCACGATGTCATCGATTATAGGAGCTGTTATAAGAGGTAAATCAGCCGCTATGGTCAAAACCGTACTTAACTTCAATATTCTGACAGCAAAACCCATGTCTGAAACGTATTCTCGACCAGGTGTTTTGATAACTTTAACTGGAAAGTGTGTAAGAAAAGCCGCAGTTTTTGGAGTATAATCACTGACCGTGACTACGATATCTTGAATTTTAGTGGCTTTCTGCAAGGCCAGCAGAACATGCTCTATAATAGCCTTTCCGCCAATTTGCAAAAGTGGCTTCTCTTCGCTTAAAGCCATGCGTTTGCCTTTGCCGCCAGCCATCACTAACGCTGTAACTTTCATTAAAGCATCGCCAACAAAACAACGACAGCAACCATACGCACTACCTCATTAGTAGCACCTAACACGTCACCCGTAACACCACCAAAATGGCGGTGTGCAATCGCAACCATCACGCCGCTAGCTAAAACCGAAACTAAAACCACTATTAAACCTACAAACCAGCCAGCAAACCATAAAAGTGGCACAGAAACCATCAAAGATAAAAACAAAGCAGCAACCACCCGTAGAGTTCCATATTTACCATGCATAATTTCCATAAAAGGCGAATTCATTCCCTTATGAATTGATCGACCAGCCCAGCAACCCACAACCATCGCTAATTTGGCACATAACTCAACCACAATTACACTCTGAATGATCACAACAGAACCCAAACCTGCAAACGCAAAAGCAGAAACCACATAAGTCATTAGCCCAAGACCCACCGCGCCAGCGCCTGTAAACTGATCATGCATAACTTCAATCTTTCGTTCAGGTGTGCCATGACACATAAGCGCATCGCCAAAATCCAGCAATCCATCTGTGTGATGTAAGCCAGTCAGCAGCAACAAAATGCTTAAAGTTAAAGCGCCCGTCACCAACTCAGGAAGAAAAAAGGAAATTATACAGCCAAAAACACCTGCCAACAACCCTAACAAGGCGCCTACAAGTGGAAAGATAAACATTAAACGCGCAGAATCAACTAGGCAATCCATGTCCATACGTATGGGCAGAACCGTCAAGAAAGCTAAAAGATTCTTGAGCGCTTTCAACATTAATACATCACGACACCAGACTCATCAATGTAGCATAGTTGCGCTCAATCTCAGAGAGCAATAAATCTTTAGTTAATGCACCCTCAAATTTCGCCATCGCGGCTATAGAAGAACCACCAGCGCCAACGCCTTCCTTAACTATACCTTGCTCGTAAGCTTTTAAACCATCAAATCGTGAGCGGCTAAAATTCAAGTCTGCAGCCAAAATAGGCACATCTGCGATCTGATCTACAATGCCACAAATATCGGAAGAATAATCTTTTGCAACCCAACGCGTAGTGCCAATTGCAACGTTACACAAGACGTTTGCGTTTAAAGCGTTTATTACAGCTAAAATAGCAGTCATCTGAGTCCCGCCAGCCATCAAAACCGGAACCTGTTCGGCAGCACCCAAAACTAAGCCTGCAAACGCCGCCATCATGGGATCGCCGACACAGGAGACGGCCTTAATGGGGTCGCGTGCAAAACTGGCAAAACTAGCGCCCGCAGCAGCTAACCCAGCTCTAACTGCTTCAATTTTTAAATCATGAGGATTAATAGGCATACTACTACTGACTTTGCCTTCTGCTTTTATGCCCATCGCGGAGAGAACACCCAACGCTGTTGTGGTTCCGCCTGGAATGCTCTCTCCAATAACTAAATACTCAGAGGTTTTAGCTAAATGCTCTCCTGCAACTTTGGCTCGTTCAATAACTTCCTCCACGTTATCAACAGCATTTCCTGTTCGGATGTCTCTTCCTGGACTTCCACCGAAATCTAAAAATGGTGCATGAGGTTTAATCTTCAAGCCACCACTTGCCACCAGAACAGGAAAATCCGCCAAACGCAAAACCGACATCGAAATCAATGCGGGAGTGGGAATGCCGTCTGGCGTCACAGGAACACCGTTAAAGCATTTACATTTGCCGAACAAAAGTAGCTCTGCGTCTGCAGGTGGCGTGTAATCTGTAATTTCAGGCATTTTACCTGCTGCGGATATACCTGCGATTTTGCCAGTTTCTGACGTAGCTATCGTCAAAACGAATAACGGTCTTTTGCCTATAATTTGTTCTAAAAAAGCTTCGCCTTTCGACGAATTTCGAACAGTCAATATATCAGAGATTTGGGTCATTTTATACACCTTTAGCTTTTTGGCATAACCGTGAAATTTACAATTTCCAAATGACCATATCCATTACTATACTGCCGTTTAGTTTCGTTGATAACTATGCGGTTCTTGAAGATAGGTCCGTCGGTTACGACGGTGTGATATTCTCCGCCTTCTCCGCATGGATCTACATTTTTCAGTTGGAGTATTTCATGTAGAAAGTTCTGGTTCAGTTGCCGACCAAGCCACTCTTCGCCTATTACACTTTTGTTGGTTCGAACAATAGTCGCTTCAAACCCCGCATTAACGAAATCTTGTAAAATCTGTTTGGTATCACCCATCCATAATGGTCTTATAGGTTGCAGGTCTACTTCTTTGCAAATACGTTCCAACCAGCGTTCTTCGTGACCAGCAACTTCGTAAATGTCGCCCGTCAGCAAACCTTCTGCGCCTTGAACTTTAAACTTACGTAGCGCGGCTTTGAATTGTTGTTCATAAGTTTCTGGTTTTGTTACATACTTAACAAGAGATATTCCGAGAGCTTGCGCTTGTGCATCTAAGAGTTTTACGTTTAATCCATGGAAGTTCGTTGCTGTTTCATTGCGCATGAAAGTCAACAAACTCATAACTTGATATTTTTCTTTGAGCGCTTTATATAGTGCGAAACAGCTGTCTTTTCCGCCACTCCAAGAGGCAACAATTTTCATGTGGTTTCAATCCCCTCTTTATCACATTTTATTTTTTCTTCTAAATTGTTAAGAAAAAGCAACAATTCGGTAGGACTCTTAACTGCTATTGCACCCCCAGTTTTAAGTTTCAGTAGATATTTTTTTGCTTGTCCCTTGCTGAAATCCCTCTCGTCTATAGACCCGTCTTCCATAATAACAGTTGGCACACCTTTTTCCAAGGCTACTTGAGCAGCTTCGAGATTCCGCAGATTTCCAGACCCAAACTGAGTCGGGGCAATAATAAGGACGTCAGCTTTGCTTGCTAGCTTCAAATTGGCTTCATGAGCTTCATCGGTTATGGGCGAAAAAGGAGCCTCGTTAACTGTAGTGATGTTTAATAATTGAGCTGTTTCTTGGTCTGTATCCAGTAAATGGAGAACGCCTGCAGTTATAGTAAAGCCTTCATCAGTAAGAATCTTCATCAAAGAACTGCCTGCGCCACCTCCGCAAATAAGGTGCACTACAGTGCGTTTGAATTGTTGGTTCTGAGGTTTGGATATAGGAGTTACATAAAGCGAGCCCGTCAGCGGGTGTTTTTTAACTAATGCATCAACATGAAAAACTTTTTTGACGTTTTCACTAGTGAGAGTTTGGCTTGCCTCTCCAACTGCTACAATTTTACCATCTTTCAACAAAATCAACGAGTCACAGTATCGAGCGGCAAGATTGAAGTCGTGAAAAACACCTATAATAAGAAGTTTTTTGGTTTTGCATAAATGCTTGAGCAAGTCCATTATTTCTAGCTGGTTACAAATGTCCAAATGGTTAGTTGGCTCGTCAAGTAGAAGAATTTTAGGTTCTTGTGTTAGGGCACGTGCAATAATTACGCGCTGTCGCTCTCCACCGCTAAGTTCAGTGATAGGGCGGTCTGCAAATTGCCACGTATCAGTAAGTTGCATTGATTTTTTGGCTATCGCCAAGTCTTCTTTGCTTTCCATCCCAAATTTGGACAAATGAGGATTGCGCCCCATAAGCACAACTTCTAGGGCAGTAAAGTCAAAAGTCATCGGTGAATCCTGTGGAACTACAGCCAAACGTTTGGCAACTTCCAACGTTTTGAGCTTATAGATGTCGGTTTCATCTATTAAAATGGTACCTGTAACGGGTTTGAGTACACGGCTGACACTTTTAATTAAGGTAGATTTTCCAGAACCGTTAGGTCCAAGGATGCCTAAGAATTGACCGCTTTCAACTTTAAACCGAACGTTGTCTAAAATCTTTTCAGAGCCATAAGAGCAGTCTATACCATCAATGTTCAAAACTACCATAAATATTCACTTTTACACGGTATATCCTTTCTTTTTTCTACGCAACAGGTACACAAAGAAGGGGGCACCAGACAACGCGGTAAGTATGCCCACAGGCGCCTCGCCTGAACCCATAACCACCCGTGAAAGAGCATCACAAAACACCAGAAAAGAGGCGCCGACAATAGCAGCTGTGGGCAAAAGAACCCGGTGGTCTGGACCAATCAGAACACGTGTCAAGTGAGGAATTATGAGACCAACAAAACCAATTAAACCACTAATGGAGACGGCGGCTGCTGTAAGGAGAGCGCCCGTAACTATAAGTATCATTTTAACTTTCTCTGTTTCGACACCGAGGTGCTGGGCTTGTTCTTCGCCTAAAGCAAGAACGTTCAAGTTCCGCGAATACAGGTAAGAAACGGCAAACCCCGTTACTATAAATGGCAAAATAGACCAGAATTTGTCCCAGTTTTCTGTGGGTGCCAAGCTGCCAATAATCCAGAATGTTAATCCATGAAGAATTCGGTCACTTGCAATTGTTTGCAAATAAGTAACTATAGCGTTGAGGAAAAGACTAACCGCAATGCCTACTAGGAGCAAAGTTGTGACTGGAACCCTCGAGCCCACTCTGGAAATGTTATAAACAAAGATAACAGTTATTAAAGAACCAATAAAAGCAAAAATTTGCAGAGTATTTACTCCAAAAAATGATAGGCCCATGCCCAAAACCAACACCAAAGCTGAGCCCACTGTAGCGCCAGTAGAGGCGCCGATAACATAGGGGTCGGCCATTGGATTCCTAAAGATACCTTGATAGATTACGCCTGCGGTGGCTAGTGCTGCACCAACAAAAGCTCCACATAACACGCGGGGTAATCTGATCTGGGTGATTATAATCTCAGTGGTCTTGGAGATATCTACGTTTTCCACCAATGTGTTAAGGAGAGGGACTTGCTTGAGCAGTGTAGTTAAGACATCGCTGTAAGGGATAGGAGAATAACCCAAATTAAGAGACAAAAATAGGATGACAACAAACGCGATTAAAAGTCCAACTATGTAAAATTTCCATCGTGAAACACGCTTTAAATGAACATGTTCAATATCGGTTTTCAAGTATATTTCACTAACATTGCGTTTTAATATAAAAAAGAAGGTAATTAGGGTTGCCCAAAGATTTCTGGATGAATCATCTTAGACAACTCTTCTAGTGCATCAACCAATCTGGGTCCTGAACGGGAAATTATGTCAGCGTTGATTTCATAGATTGCATCGTTCTTGACGGCGTTTATTATTCCCCATCCTGGTCGTTGCTTCACAGCCTCAATAGTTTGGTAGAAATTCTGGACACCCATATACATATCAGGAAACACCATAACATCGGGATTTTTTGCGACTATTGCTTCAGAACTTACCGTTGGCCAACTTGTTGTGGCGTCGTGGAAAATGTTTTCACCGCCTGCAAGTGTTATTAGCTCATCGATGAACGTTCCTGGACCTACACTCATGAGTGGGTCATTCCAAACTTCATGGTATACTTTTGGCTTTGTGGTAGCAGTTGCTGCTTTGGTGGTTACATTATCGATCCTTTCCCGCATAGCTGATACCAGCGCGCTAGCTTGTGCATTGTTGCCTGTGGCTCGACCGATCATCAAGATATCTTGCAAAACGCCATCCAAAGTTTTGGATTCCACAACCAGAACGTTAATGCCTAAATTGCGCAGATTGGCGGCTGCATCCAAACTTCCAGACGAAGCAAGCACTAAATCAGGATTCAATGCAACAATCGGCTCTGTTGATGGTCCATAGTAGCTACCGATACTGGTCATGTTGCCTGCTTCAATCCACGCTGTGAAATTGTAAGGATAGTTGCAGAAATCAGTCACACCTACAACTTTGTCTCCCGCACCGATGGCAAAAAGTATCTCTGTATTACTGGGAGCCAAAGAAACAATGCGTTGAGGAGACGAATTTAAAGTTACCACGTTACCCATAGAATCCACTAGTGTCACTTGCTGATACTCAGCGATTGTCTCTTGATACTCATTGATTTGCTGTTGAATGGTAGTCAAAGACCTTTGAATGCTATCTATAGAGCTTTCCAATGCAGTGTTGGAAGCTTTCAAATCGTCGATTTGACCTTGAAGAGCCACAAAACCATAGGCTGCAACAATCATTGAGACAACAGCCAGAATAGTCACGATATAGATGATTGTGGGTTTATCCATTTTTTACACCTTTGTTGGATAGATTATCCAACCCAGAGAGATATAAACGTTGTTCAAAATAACTTAATCACCAGTTGAGTTGAAAAAGATGACTAAGGCACCAACATGCCTCAGGACAAGAAAGCTACGAGACAAAAAACAGATGGAGAGTTGGTTCACGTAAAACTTAAGAAGCGCCCTTCACATTGAATTCGTCGATAGAGCATGAAATTTGAGACATCACCACCATTGCTGAAGTTTTTGGAAAAAAACGGCATAACCTTACAAGATCTTATTGATACAGCCTTGGAGTTCTATGTGCCACATCCAGGGGTGGAAACTAAAGAGAAAGCAGAAGAGTTATTACGGGAGGAGTTTTTGGATGTCTTATCCGATGTGAATATTGCCACGTTGGAGGTCATGTGCTTTAGGGCACAAGAAGATGCTGAAGCGGGACTGATCCCAGGATTGAGCGTTGAAAGATTTAAAGGGCGACCGGGGTTAGTTGCTGACGAGTTAATGGGGCTTGCAATAGCCAATTACATAGCAGGGGTAAAGGGTGTTTTTGAGTTTACACGATTTGACCAAGCAAAACCAGGAATCCTCAAGAAGTTAGGAGCCATAACCAACGATGGCATTGGTGGACTTGTGGCAGGCGTCTCTTCAAATATGTACACTCGCGCGTTCAGAGATGCATCACACAAATAGTTGCTTTTTAGGTTTTAGCTTTTTTGAACGCTGAAAAGACTCCGTGGCAGTCGCATGAGGTACCCACTACAAACTTATCTTTGGTTTTGGCCCATTTAAAAAATTCTTGAAGCTCAGAACCTTTGATGGCGCCCATACCTGGAGCTATAGAGTGGCTCAGCAAGATGAATGCGTCTGGACGTGCATACTGCATCATTTTTGTCATGGTGCAGGGTTTTTTTATTCCTGAAGAAGGACAGGTTTCAGGCATGGAACAGTTGTCGACGCAGTCGTGGTCTCTGTTAAAACTGAGAACAATTTTGCCTTTTCCAGCCAGCAAAACAACAGAGTGGGGGAGTCGAGGCAATATAGTGTTGATGACTTCCCGCCATGGCGTAAGTTGGAATTTAAGTTGCGCCATATCTGCAGCTATGTGAACTGGCGCGGTGGGAAAAACGTACTCTGGGTTCAATTTATCGATGAGGTCAATGACTGTAGACAAGTCACCATGAATGAAATAGCCACCAGGTTCGTCAAAACGAACACCTTCCTTGAGGGGAAACCGTTTAACAGCTTGACAGTTGGGGTCACTGTCGATAACCACGAAATCTTTGCGGTTTTTTCTTAGAAATTCCACGGCGGTGCAACCGTATTTTCCGCCTCCGATGATTATATCCATTCTTCTCCACGCAAACTTGGTTTTGCTGTTGATGGATAGTTCATCCAATATACAGGATATTAAGTTTCCGTAAAAGATTTGCTAGGGCAAACTTTAAGCTAAGCATTTTTTCTTAAGACTTTGACCCCCTCGCTTAACTATAGAGTTGTTTTATCCTAAAATTATAATAGTTTCTTTGTCGAGGAGATTAAGCAAAGCTGAGCCCCATGACTCAAACAAAGCTCTGTATCGTTACACATACGTTCTTACCTCATGTTGGAGGCATAGAGCGCGTTGTGTACGAACAAAGTAAGAGGCTTCTCAAACGGAAGTTCGAGCTCATGGTGCTAACTCATAGAAATTACACCACCAAGAATTACGTCTATGATCACATACCGGTTCAGTGCTACGAAGCTTTGAATGTAGGGTTTAGACTTGGAATTCCTTACCCCATTCCTGAGGTTTCCAGTTGTAGAACTTTTTTACAAGCCGTAAAATTCAGCGATATTGTGCACGCTCATGGACACCCTTATTTGTCATCTCTTGTCGCAGCGAAGTTGGCTAAGCGCTACCAGAAGCCGCTTGTACTAACGCAGCACAATACATTCATAGATTATAAGGGAATGTGGAATACTGTTGAGGGGTTAAACGATGTTTTGGTAGGTAAACAAGTTCTTAAAAGTGCAGATAAAATTGTTGCTGTAAGTAACGCAACTAAAAACTATGTTTTGAGTTTAGGAGCTGAAGTTGAAAAAGTAGAAGTTATTTACAACGGAGTTGATTTAGATCGCTTCAAACTTGTCCTCGCTGCAAAAGAGAAAATTAGAAAAAAACACCACATATCATCCAACGCAGTAGTCGCGGTTACAGTACGGCGGCTAGTTTACAAAAATGGAATTGATACCTTAATAGAGGCAGCAAAAATTGCACTTCAAAGGAATCCTGATTTAGTTTTCTTGGTGATTGGTAGAGGCCCAGATTTTGTTGACATAAAGGCTAAAATTGAACAGTTAGAGATTAGCCACAGGTTCCTACTTGTGGGTTTTGTACCTGATGAAGATTTACCAGATTATTATAATGCAGCAGATTTTTTTGTGTTGCCATCCAAATCAGGTGAGGGTTTACCTCTGGTAGCGTTGGAAGCTATGGCTTGTGGTTTGCCGTTGGTAACCACAGATGTTGGTGGTATAAAAGAGATTTTCATCAAGGGTTACGGAAAACTAGTACCACCTAATATGCCTAAAATTTTAGCTGAAGCGATATTGGAATTTTCTGTACCTACCTCATTGAACGTTAAGGAAAAACTGAGAAATGAAGTTGAGAAGAGCTTTGGATGGAACGTAAACGTTGACAAAATGGTTAAAATATACGAAGAATTTATTTAAGGTTACATAAAATATCTCCTTCCAACAAAAACGGAAGCTGTAGCTGTTGACGACGAAAGTAAATTTGGTGTCTGTGGTAATTCCAACACTTAATGAAGCTGGGAATATCCGTGAAACGTTGGAAACTATTGAAAGAGAGCTAAGATATCCAAAAGAAATTATTGTTGTTGACGGGAACTCGAACGATGGCACACTGGAAATTGCAAAGGACTCCAACTGTCGACTTATAGTTGAACCAAGACGGGGTTATGGTCTTGCTTTAAGGGTGGGTATGAAACACGCAAAAGGCGATGTAGTGATTATGGTCGATGGCGATGGGACCTACGAACTGAAGCATGTGAATCTCTTGCTTGAACGTATGATGGAAACTGATGCAGAAATGTGCTTGGCAACACGGATGTATGATCCAAATAAAGCTATGGGGTTGCTGAATTTCATAGGCAACAAAATAATAACGTTCTGTTTTAATATGCTTTACAAGCAAAACTTTAGTGATACACAGTCAGGGTTTAGAGCTATATCTCGGGCAGCTTTAGAAAAATCTGAATTTATTGAAACAGACATGGCGTTTGCCACTGAGATGCTCATAAAATTCGCTAAGAAGGGCTTTCGTATGGTTGAAGTCCCATCGTCTTATAAAGTCAGAAAGTATGGTAAGCCAAAGCTTAGACCTTTTAAGTCAGGAATTGAAATTTTTGCCACTATGCTTAAGGGATTGAGAGTGAGAGCATAGGAAAAATAATTAAGAGAATCACTCAAACACTCAGTTTAAGAGATGATGAAGATAGCTTTGTAGTTGCAGTTGCAGTTGCACTTTTGCTTTCTGCTATTTTGTTTGGATATTATTATATTGCCATTGGAACGCCAACGAAGGAGTATTTAACAATATATTTGCTTAATACTCAACGACGAGCTGAAGGATATCCTGACGTGCTAGTTGCTGGCGAAAATAGCACTTTTAGTGTCTATTTTACAGTGGAAAACCACATGAATACTTCTCGGCTGTGCGAGGTTCAAATAAAAGTGACTAACGATGTTAACCCAACGTTTCCACTTAATACAAGCGCGGTTCAAATTTTTAGAGAAACTGTACAGGTTGAAACTAAGTGGGAAAAACTTGTTGCGGTTTCTTTGGATCAGGTTGGGAATTTTTCCGTGGTTTTTGAACTATGGAGCCTCAATGAATTAGGAGTCTTGGAGTTCAGTGGTGAATTTTGCGTTTTGAATGTACAAGTTGTGGGGTAGGTAGGCAACTAAGATTTTTGGTTTTTCTGCACATAGTTTTCTTCTGTGTCTATCCGGTGGACATTGTTGTAGGCGCAGAAGGGTATAATTTTCTTGTTTGGCGTTACGTAGTGGATGACACAACGGCGAACGCGGTTTACATCAAATGTGTAGGGATCCATGAACGCCATGCAACCCAACAGGAAGATTCGCCTTCGTATAGGACCAAGCGATTGGTAAGCTGGAGAGACAAACATTTTCAAAATGGCTTTCATAAGAGTAAAGATGCCAACTTCCTTCGTCACTAGCAACATATTCATTGCAAGTGTAGATGAAATGAAAAGTGTTGCAAGCAAGGAAAATTTACTTTGTTCATCTACATTCTGAGCTGTCTTTAGGATTCCCCTAAAGAATTTGTCAAAGCTAACAAAGTGGTTAATTGGAATTATTTTTCCGCTTTTGGATACATACATCCAGTTAACGATACCGCAGTGAGGGCTACATGAGAAGAGAGGCCAAGGTTTTTTCATGAATTTTCGCATTATCTTTATCGGGGAAGTCATAACTGAGAGAGGGAATAAGTCAGTGGCTTTTATTTCTCCATTTAATTGGCTTTCCACCTCTTCGGCGAAGCGCCAATCACGCCATGTTTCTTTGAAAGGATTGTCAGTTGCTCGTCCGGTGAAGGCTATGGGCTGGAAAATTAATCCCCTGATGATGTCAGAGTTTTTGGCGGTGAATTTTATGATGTTTCCGACTTCTTGGTCGTTAAAGCCACGCATTAGTGTTGTGACAAGAATTATTTCCATGTCAAGTTTACGGCAGACATCTATGGCTTGATATTTGTATTTAAGGAGTTTTTTACCACGGATTTTCTCGTAGAAGCTGTCGTTGAAGCTGTCAAATTGGAGATAAACTATGTTCAGACCACTTTGTTTAAGTTTAGTTGCTAAAGCTGGATTTTGTGCTATGTGGATACCATTAGTTGCAAGTATCGTCATAAATTTTAGTTTGTGTGCCACCGCAATGATTTCGGGCATATCTTCGCGCTCTAAAGGTTCACCACCGGAGAAGAGAATGGCGGGTGGCTTAGGGTTGCGTTGGCTGAGAAAAGTCAGCATATCTATTAGTTCTTCTTTGGTAGGTTCGTAGTCTACTATGTGATCTGAGAAAGTTGAGAAGCAGATGGCACATTTTAGGTCACATTTTTTGGTGACGTCAATTACACCTATGACTGTACTTGAGACGTGGCTGTTACAGCTTTCACAGCTAGCTGGACAATCTTTTGGGTTGGCGGAGAAGTCAGATTCGGGGAAATATTTGAAGAAGTCGTAGTTTTCAACAAAATTATAGATTGGTTGACTTTGCCAGTGGGTAGCAACGAAGGTACCGTGCTCTTTGCAGTATTTGGTAATTATGATTTTTCCGTCTTTGGTGGTTAATTGTGCATCTATTATTTTGTTGCATACAGGGCATATGCTTTGGGTTTTTTTCAAAGCAGTCCACCAATTATGGTTGAGAGCGCCTCAAGTATAAGCGAGAAAATCAGAAGCATCATAGACATTGTAACAAGTCGCTCATATTTCCGAACGTTAGCAACAGTGGGTTCTGAGGTTACAAGGCGAATAGACGAGTAGATGAGAAGCACACTCCATATGAGAATGAGAGGCAGATAAAATATCGTAAAGTTGCCTATCAGATAGGGCAGCGGCGCAAGGGCGCCACAAAGTGTGAAGAAAAAGGCGCTGATTTTGACGGCTGCTTTGTCACCGACTTTGAGGGGAAGTGTGGGGTAACCGACTTTTGCGTCTCCTTCACGACTGAGAATGTCTCTGACTACGTTACCGCCGATTGTTCCGAAGGCTATGGGGTAAAGACTGGTTGAAACGAGGGTTATTGTGTTGAAAACTATGGCTTCGCCGTAAAGGAAAGCTGTACCGGTGAGGAGACCAACGAGTATGTTGGCAGCGAACCCTGATTTCTTCTTTATCAGAGCAGAGTAAATTATAAGCAGGATAGAATCAATTATGAGTATTACAAAGCTAAGGGTGTTTATTAACGCCGCAAATACCAAGCCAACAGTGAATAGTATCATTGATACCGCAAGAACTTGTTTTAGGGTCATTACACCTGAAGGAAGAGGACGCTGAGGTTTGATTATAGAATCGCTTTCTCTGTCAAAGTAGTCGTTGATGGAAAATCCTGCTGAGGTTATGAATGACATAGAAATGAAAGCCAAAAGCGCAGTTTGAGGGGCCACTGCGCCTTTGGTTATGGCAAGGGATGTGAGGAGAGCAAGCCCACCTGTCATCATCCAGTAGGGTAATCTTAAAAGTGCAATTAGTCCTTTCAGGCGAGTTTTATTACTCATATCAATTTCCTCTCTTCAATAAGCGTTCTTAGGTGGTCTTCAAGTCGGATTTTTGGGGCCCATTTGAGTTCTGTTTTTGCTTTGGTTATGTCGAACCAGATTGTGTGGATGTCGCCTTGCCATGAGACATTTGTTGTTGTGATTTTTGTTTTGTCTGTGAGTTTGAGAATATCCAGTATAATGTTTGCGAGTTCGATGATTTTGGTGGTTTTTCCGAAACCTAAGTTGTAGGTTTTTCCGACCGCTTTTTCATCTGTGGCCAGCAGAAGGGCGTCTGCTATGTCAGAAACATGAACGAAATCGCGAGCCTGCTGACCTGTGCCTATAATTTCAAGTTTGTTTGGATTACTTTGAAGTTTTTCTAAAAAGTCGTTTATTACACCATGACAACGTGAACCGTAGACGTTAGCAAACCTGAGAATTGTTATGTTTAAGCCATATTGCATGGCGTAAATTTGGCTGTATTGTTCACCGACAACCTTGCTCAAACCGTAGCAACTAAAGGGATGAAAACCGTATTCTTCCGGCGTGGGAAGTTGAGTGGGGTTGCCGTAGATTGCAGCGCTTGAAGCGAATATGAAACGAGCTTTGTCTTTTCGAGCTTTTTCGAGGACGTTGAGAGTGCCATGGGCGTTGGTTTTGAAGTCTTCAGCAGGGTTTTCCATGCTGTAAGGAACGACAACTTGAGCGGCTAAGTGGTAGATTATGTCAAATTTCGGCAGGTCAAGGAGGGTTTTTGTGTCGAGGATGTCCCCTTTGACGAAAGTAGCTTTTGGGTTATCTTTAACGTTTTCGATTTTGCCGCTGGAGAGGTTATCGTATATGGTTACGTTACCACCCATTTCGAGGAGTTTTTTGGTGAGGTGATAGCCTATGAATCCTGCTCCGCCGGTAACGAGGATGTTTTTTTGTTTGATTTGTGGCATTGGCTTGAACTCACGATAAAGCCTATATCTTATTTGATATAGTGTTAGGGTATATGTCGAAGGCGGATGCTATAAAAACTTTTAGGGATTTGTTGTCTTTCTTAACTGTGATCCCGTTGGCGAAGACTGATGAATTCGTTTTTACTTCAGCGCGGAATATGTGGTTGTTTCCATTAATTGGAGGGTTTATTGGAGTTTGTGGTGCGGCGTATTTTTTAGGCGTGGGTTATATCTTGAAATTTTTGGTTGGAGTTGTTAATTCAGTGGTTATTTTGCCTAGTGAATTATTAGTTGAAATTTTAGGTTCAGTAATGACGTTGGCGTTTTTGTTGGTGTTCACTGGGTTTCAGCATTTTGATGGACTAGTGGATTTAGGTAATGCCATCGGTATTAAGCGGGTTGAGGATAGACGCGAGATTGCACATCGGTGGATCGTGACGGCAAAAGGTGCATTTTTAGCAATTTTTGTAGAATTAGCGGCTATTGCAGGTTTGCTTGGGCTAAGTGGAAATTGGAATATTGCAGTGCGTGGGATAGTGATAGCTGAAGTGGCAGCGAAGTTAGCGATGGTGACGGTTGTTTGGCGTGGTAGGGCAGCTCATGAAGGATTAGGTTCACGGTTTATTAGTTGTGCAAAGAGGAAGCTAAATTTTGTAGCCTATGGGTCAGCAATAATTTTGGGATTTATCTTGCTGGGTGCTGTGGGGGCATTTGCAGTATTAGTGTCTGTATTCTTTGGGTTTTTCATGATAGCTGTTGGAAATCGCGTGTTCGGTGGTGTTTCAGGCGATATTATTGGTGCTACAAATGAGGGGACAAGGGCGATAATTTTGGTTTTGATTGTAGCAGTCTGGATTTCGTTTTCAGGGTTGATTTGGGGAGGGTTAGGGTTTTGAAGGTGCCTGTTTTAGTTATGGCTGGCGGTAGAGGCAAAAGAATGGGGTTGTCTGTAGAGAAGCCTCTTTTGCCGTTTATGGGTAAACCTCTTGTAGATTGGGTAGTTGAGGCTGCCAAGTCAGCCAGCAAAATTTCTGAGGTTTATGTGGTTACCAGCCCAAATACACCTGAAACAGAAAAGCGGTGCCTTGCTAAGGGTTGGAAGGTCTTACGAACAGATGCTAAAGGTTATCATGTAGATTTGAAGCAAGCAACGTTGAAAGGTGAACTGTTTGGTCCTGTATTGACGGTTCCTGCAGATTTACCTGCTGTAACCGGGGCGTTTTTGGATAAGGTTGTAGGTGAGTTTGAGATTTGTGGTATGGATTTTTTGGCGGTTTTTGTGCCCATAGTAAAACGTGAAAAATTGGGTTTGTCAGTTTCCAGTACAGATGAATACAAAGGCGTTTGGTACGCAGTTTCAGGGGTAAACATCGTTAACGGGGCTAAAATTCAGGGTGAAGGAAAAATTGAGACCAGCGCAATTATAACCGATGAAGTGGAAGTTTTGCTTAATATTAACACGCTGAAGGATTTGGAGATCGCCGAGAAAATAATGAAAGACTCAAAGAATTAGACTTTGATTTGTTTGCGCCCTAAACTGTATCGCTCCCTGCTGTGTAGGTATGTCTTGCAAACAATACAATGAGCCTTAAATTTCAAAAAAAGTATTTTCGTCGTAGGGAAATCTTTAACACTTTGCCACATCCATTTTAATACGATGTTTCGTTGCGTCAGGGTAGCTACAAATGAGTGTACTAAGTCATGACAAGCTGTGGAACACTATAATTAGTGTGCCCACTACCAAAAATATGCTTCAGCTCGCTCTGAAGAAGTGCCCCAATTGCAACCGAACAGTACTCGAAGCTGCACTGGACATGTATGTGGGTAAATCGGACCAAAAATGCGAAAAGTGTAGTAAAGCGTACTCTAAAATAATCGGTTTCTGGATAGAATTTTTGCGGAAAAGTCTTAACATAAAAAAAGAAAAAGTGGACAAGCTACTTTCTGACCCCTATGCGCGACGAGCCGTCCTCAACATCGCCCGCTCTTTTAAGTATTATGGCATAAAAAAACCTATTTGCCTTTACGCGCCATTCCTTGTAGTGTGGGACTTCACCCACAAATGTAACCTTCGTTGCAAGCATTGCTACAGTAAAAGTGGCGCAGTCCAAGAAGAAGAACTCACAACTCAAGAAGCAAAAAACGTAGTAGATCAACTGGCAGAAGCTGGCGTTACGGCGCTGGCGTTCTCAGGTGGCGAACCCCTCAGTCGCTGTGACTTTTTTGAAGTTGCAGAACACGCCGTCAAAAGAGGTTTGTACGTTTCCGTAGCCACCAATGGCACTCTTCTAACCAAGGAAATGGCGCGAAAACTAAAAGAAGCTAAAATTCACTACGTGGAAATCAGTATAGACGGCGCAACAGCCAAAACCCATGACTCTTTCCGTGGTGTAGCAGGCGCCTTCGACAAGGCGGTAGAGGGCTTAAAAAACTGCGTAGACGCAGATCTGTGTGCCTGCATCGCAAGCACTGCAACCAAAAATAACTTGGAAGAGTTCCCCGCAATGATTGACCTGGCAGAGGAAATTGGAGCTGAACGCTTCACTTACTTTAATTTCATACCTACAGGAAGAGCTAAAGAACATTTTGACCAAGACCTTTCTCCTGAAGAACGCGAAAAACTGATGCGGTATCTTCTCAACAGAATGTCAAGAGGTTGCAAAACAACTATTCTAACTACTGCTCCGCAACTAGCACGTGTAGCGCTACAATGTCAAGGCTCCGCAGGCACGGGTGAAGTCACGATGAGCATGGCTCACATGCAAACGGTCAGGGTCAGCAAAAAAGCCGTTCCGCTAGCAGACTTCATAGGCGGATGCGGAGCAGGTAGACTCTACTGTTCACTGAATCCCCAAGGCGACGTGCACCCATGCGTCTTCTTCCCTGCCATCGTAGGCAACCTCAAAACCGAAAAATTCCAAGATATCTGGCTTAACGCCACAATATTCAGAGATCTGAGAGATAGAAAAAAACTCAGAGGTACATGTGGAACCTGCAACTACAAATACATCTGCGGTGGATGTCGAGCCCGAGCTAATGCTTACTATGGCGACTTCCTCGCATCAGATCCCGGGTGCGCCTACGGTAAAAAACGAAAAGGAACCAAATGAGATGTCTCCCGCGCAAACCGTCAAAATTTACAGAGTCCAAAAAGACATAGCAGACATTATGAAGGACGCCGTTAAAAATTCAGACCTAAAAAGTAAAAACCGAATTTTCATAAAACCTAACTTAAGTCACCCTGAATACCTGCCAGGTGTGGTTACTAGCCCCCAACTTACCTATGAACTTATCAGTCTCATACGTGATAAAGCTCGGGAAGTCATCGTAGGTGAATCTGACGGGTTCAACTATGCGTGCAGCATGGCCTTCCAAAAGACGGGTATGGAAACAGCGGTAAAAAAAGCAGGCGGCACAATCATGAACCTGTCAGAAGATCAAGTGGTTAAAGTTAAATTTCCTGAGAGCACCAGTCCAGTCAAGCATCTATTCTTATCAAAAACCATGCTCAAGTCCGATGCTATAGTAGATTTGCCTCTGCTGAAAACACACGAATTCATGCTTTATAGCGGGGCTATCAAAAACCTCTTCGGTTGCATACCCAGCAACCGACGAATCTACCTGCACCCCTATCTGCCTGAAGTTTTCCTTCGCCTCTATCAGCTTTTCAAGCCGCAACTCACCATTATGGACGCTCGTATAGGCATTGAAGGAAACGGTCCTACCAAAGGCAAACCCGTAAAACTTGACCTCTTACTAACAGGAACGGACGCCCTTGCTGTTGACATTGTCTCGGCACAAGTTATGGGTTTGAACTGGAAAGATACTTACCTAAACTATCTTGCTAAACAAACAGGCCTCCAAGAAAAGGACATTCAAATTCAAGGATGCCAGATCTCTGAGGTTAAACGTAAATTTGAGCTTCCACGTATAGACTTGCCTGTTAAGGCTCAAATGGAAATATATAAACATGAATATTTAACCAAGTTCTTTTTTTGCTCTCTCGATGTGGTTAAACTGTTCCAAAAGATAACCTCGGCTTACCGAGGTGAAACCGTCCAATTTGCCTAACTGAGAACCTCTTCATAGACTGCCAGGGTTTTCTTAACGAGTACACGCCAGTCAAATCGTTCTTTGATAGTTTTCCGCGCCAAACGCCCAATCTCTTGGGCCTCTGCAGGATGTTCCAAAAAATACAAAATACGCTCAGAAAACTGCTCGGAGTTGAAAGGTTCACAGAGAAGACCATTTTTACCGTCGGTTATCGTCTCAGGTATACCGCCTACACGATTGGTCACCACAGGTAACCCTGTAGACAGCGCCTCCAACACCGCAAATGGATGATGTTCATAGAATGTGGAGAAAGCAAAAATATCCGCCGCCTGATATAATCGAGGTAACTTGCTGTCAGGATAGTAACCTGTGAAAACTATGTGTTCTTTCACGCCAAGCAGTCGGGCATGTGCTACTAGCTTCTTCATTTCGCTGCTTTGCCCCTTCCCAGAAATGACAAACTTGACCTTGGGGAATTTACGAACCACGTGAGGTATGCTTTCAATGAGAGTAAACAAGCCTTTGCGAGCATACAAGCGACCAACTGAAAGTATGGCTATGTCATCGGGATGAAAACCCAGTTCAGCCCTGATTTTCTGTTTGTCAATGGCCGGTTTAAACTTAACTGTGTCTACGCCGTTGTGTATGACACGAATTTTATTCTCTTTAATGCCGTAGTAGTTTACAAGTTCACGACGGGTGAAATCACTTACTGCAATGATTTTACGTGACCGCTCCATCATCTTTGTCTCAAAAAGTCTCAAAAACCAATTGAAACTTACCATAAACCTCTCATTTGAGTTCAACCGACTGTACGGTTCACTACGGATGGCGTCAGCCTCTCCTTTCCATGTTGAATGCACTGTCGAAACCAATGGCCGTCCAAAGTCTTGAGGTACCGCAAAATTTGGAACTAAGGGCAAATTCACATGTATCAAATTGATCCCTGTGATCTCCTGCACTTTACGCAGTTTGCGCATACTGGAAGCTGCAAACATAAACGATTTTACGATTGGCGTTTTGGGAATCTTAAGGAAGAAAACGTTGCATTGCCGGTTAACTTTGACATCGCCAGTTTGCATGTACCCTGTTACAATACAAACATCATAGTTGTTCTTCATGAGTTCCTTAGATAAATAGTAAACGTATGCGCCTGTGCCACCTGACAAGGGCAAATACTCAGGAGAAATAAAACAAATCTTCGTCACCGTTTATTCAGCCCCAATTTGTCGCGTAAAAATTTAAACGCTGTTAGCGCGGCACCTGAAATCCAAGCAAATGCCCGCACAAAATACAAAACCAGCAACCGCATTGCCGACCAATCTCTAAACTTCAAAGATACACGGACTGCAGAAATCACAAAATAAACAAAAATAAGCACAAACAACCCAGCTGAAACCAACCACAACACGCGCAACATATCCCAAACACCCAAGATTGCAAAACTAAAAATAATCAAAAATAACGCGGGTTGAAGGTTCATTCCAAAATCAGTGATTTCATCACCTCGTGCCAAACGTGAATGTTTAAAGTATAACCGTACTGTGTTTTTGCCATATTGTAGTTGCTGCCGCCAATACGCACTCAAACTTTCACGATGCAAATGGAAACATTTCGCCTCAGGTACGTAAGCAATTTTGTAACCTCTTTGGCTTAGACGAAAGCCAAAGTCTGTATCATACTGACTGGGCAGAGTTTCATCCCAACCGCCCACCTCTTCGATCACATTTCTTTTGAGTAACAAATTCATAGTAGCGATACGGCCGGTATACGCGCCTACCCGACTGTAACGCATCTTTAGCTCGTAACCTATGCTACGTGCCCATAAATTCTCAAAATTCCACGTCTCGATCCCTCCACTTACCCCTGCTACATTGGGTTCACCTAAATGCACCACCAACTTGCGCAACCAGTCGCGTTCCACTTTGGCATCAGCGTCCACGAAGCCTACCACAGGAAAACGTGCAAGTTTTAAGGCATAATTGTAAGCCGCTGCCGCATTCAAAGGCAATGAAAAAACTTGGGCAGGAAAACGCTCTGCAATTTTAACCGTATCGTCTGTGGAGCAACCATCCATAAATAAAATCTCAAAATACCTCGGGGGATAATTCTGCTCAAAAAGAGCTTGCAAGCAATCGCCAACAGTGGCTGCGCTGTTCCTTGCGGCAACAATTATTGAAACTTTGGGCAACTCCTCACTTGCCATTGTCTAACTCCTCAAATATGCTGAAATGATAGACAGCAGAATTTTGAGTCCATCAATCAAAGGATCTATCTGTGACGTGCCATAGGTACGTTGTATGAAACTTATGGGCACTTCCTTTATTCGAAAATTGCTTTTAGCGGTTTTCACTAGCATTTCAGACTCAATCTCGTACTCCACAGACCATAACTTCATACGCTGCAAAACTTGCCGTGTCATGACACGGTAACCTGACTGAGAATCCGTAATAGGACTTTGTATGAGAAAATGGATAAGTAGGTTAAAAAGGCGGTTGCCAGCAGCATTAATTCGCTTCGCATAAAACGTATGTGCATTCATAAACCTTGAACCAATAACTAAATCCGCTTCACCGCTCAACAGTGGTTTGAGTAATCTCGGTAACTCTTCAGGACGGTGAGAACCGTCAGAGTCAATTGTCACCACAAGGTCGCCTGTAACCCTTGCAAAGCCCACTCTTAAGGCATAGCCTTTGCCCATGTGCCTCTTTAACTTGTAAACTAAAACCTGATGACGTTTGGCAACTTCCACCGAGTTATCTATGGAAGAATCATCTACTACGATAATTTCATGGTTTAAACCTGTTTTTTGTAAAACTGCTTTCAAACGTTCGATTACGTTACCTACAGTCGGTTCCTCATTAAACACAGGCACAACCACGGAAATCATTTTACAGTCGGTTTGCATCTTGCTAAAAAGCTGAATGCAACACTTTATAAACTTTGGCTGTGGCTTTTATCAAGCAATCGCAAAAGGAAAATTAGCGAACCATGGAAAGAAGAATATGCTAGAAAGCATGCCAAGAGAGAGAATTATTTGGTTTTCTATGTGGTTCTTAGCTTCGATTGTAACTTTCGGCGTTGCTTTTTTTCCCATGTTCTACCGCCTCATAGAAAGCCGAAACATACACTTCCAACGTGAGACAATACTTGAAAAACAAATCATGGTAGCCCTTCAAGCTCAGGAAAAAAAACTTCCAAAAACCCTGGAGATACCGCGTGACAGAAACGCCACAGCGTGGGCAGCATCTATAATACTAGTCGTTCCGGTGTTTATAATTGTCTACTTTTTGTCGAAAGACTTACTTTTGCACGAAAGGCATCAAGACGAATTTCTTTCAGAGGTGCTTCCAGAAAGAATGTTCATGCCTCAGACAATACCGATAAAAAAATATGCCCTCATTACGATAGTTACTTTAGGCGTAGGCGGCGTCTACTGGCTCTACAAAATTATAAACAACTACAACGCACACTTCAAGGCACAATGGAAGCTGGAAAAAGAAATTATACGCCTGATGGAGGAAAACAAAATTGGAAAACCCCTGTAAACAGAAACGCTTCGTAAGCCACGGCGGTGACGTTTGGGGCTTTAGCAGAAAATACGATATTCCCCTCGAAAACGTGTTGGACTTCAGTGGTCCAATTAACTTTCTTGGGCCATCCCCAAAGGCTGTGGAAGCCGTGAGGCAGCATGCAAAACTTATGAGGTTTTATCCTGACCCAAACCCTGTGGCACTACAGGCAGAAATAGCTGCATATGTTGGTCACGGTGTATGCTCCGACAACGTCATTTTGGGTAACGGGTCTATAGAACTAATATATATGATTACCGAGATTTTACCTCCAAAATTTAAAGCTGTAATCCCTGTGCCCTCTTTTACTGAGTATGAGAAAGCTACGTTGCGTGTGGGTGGCGAAGTAGTTTATGTGCAGTTGCCAGCGAACTTTGACCTAATTATTGAAGACGTAAAAAAAGCAGTAACTGAAGACACCCGCATTGTTTGCATATGTAACCCTCATAGTCCTTCAGGGCGGCTCTATCAAAAAGAGGTTTTGCTGGAGCTTGTGGATTTCTGCCACAAAAAAGGCGTCATATTCAGCATAGACGAAAATTACATAGAATTTGCTGCTGAAGGCGAAGAGAACACCCTTGTAGGCGACGTGAAGAAATATGAGAACTTATTTGTTATCAGGTCAGTAACTAAATTCTACGGCATGCCAGGCATACGCTTCGGCTATGGCATAGCAGCTAAAGATCTCATAGAAAGATTGCAAATTGTAAGGCAGCCGTGGAGCATTAATGGTTTAGCTGGATTTGCAACGTTGGCGGCTTTCAAAGATTCCGACTTCATTCAAAACACGAAGCACACCATAACAAAGGAGAGGGTAGCATTTAGCAAAATGTTGAGCGAAATTGAAGGTTTGAAGGTTTTTCCGTCTGAAACCAACTTTTTGCTGGTGAAAATTTTAAATTCAAAACTAACTGCTACTGTACTGAGGGAAGAGTTAGGTAAGGAGGGTCTCCTCATCAGAGATTGCAGCACGTTTGTTGGTTTAGACAGCAGTTATTTCAGGTTAACAGTGCGTTCAGCAGCGGATAACTTGAAACTTGTTGAGGTTTTAAAGGAAAAAATCCGAAAACTAACGTGAACTTAAGTTTGCATTTTTATAAAAATTCGAGTTTCAAACTCAGTTAGTTTATTTGAATTCGTTTATTGTTAGAAAGATCTTTAGTGAAAAGACGTCAATGGTTTAGGCGGGGCGTTTGTTGTTCAGTTGTTTTGGTAAACGTCTTGTCTGACAATGCAATTCAATTTTTGTTTCGGTTTACACCCAGAAAATTCAAAGAAACACTTTATATGTTGGCAAATATGAGTATCACTAACTTTATGGGAACGGGGAAACAACCATACAGGAGAAGCATTAATTTGATTTTGTTGATGACTACTGCGCCATCTGAAAATGCGCCTTGGTATCTTGGCAGAAAATTCCCGCCTTTAGGTTTATCTTATGTTGCTGCGGCGCTGGAAAAAGCAGGTTTCCAAGTTCAGGTACTCGACAACTACTTGCTCAAAAAACCCATCGATGAAGTTAAACAGTTAGTTAAGCAGCTTAACCCTGAAATCGTTGGTATAACGTGCAGTTCCTCCACTTACAACAAGTGTGTTGAAACGGCTACTGCCATTAAAGAAGTTGTACCGGACTGCAAGATTGTGGTCGGTGGGTGGCATCCTACTTATGTACCCGATAGTATGCTTCAGCACCCCCAAATCGACTACGTCATTATGGGAGAAGGGGAACGAGCGATGGTAGAGCTTGCGATATACCTTGTAGAAAGCGAGAAAAAACGTTCGCTTGACTCAATCGCCGGAGTTGCCTACAAGGGGAGTGGCAAAATAATGAAAAATGCGCCGCAATTCATCAGCAATCTAGATGAGATCCCATTTCCTGCGCGTCATCTGCTGCCGATGGAGTTGTATGAGAGGAAAATGGAGTTCCTCAATGTTGAACCCGTGGACATTATGAGCATAATCCGTGGCTGCCCCTTCAACTGTGCTTTCTGTGAAACACGTAAAATGTGGGGACCGGTCTGCCGCTTTTTTAGTCCAAAAAGGGTTATAGACGAAATCAAATACTTGAAGGATAACTACGGCTCTAAAGGCATCTACTTCATAAATGACAACTTTACTATCCGAAAAAAGGAAACATTGGAACTCTGCGAACTAATGAAGCAAGAGAAACTGGATATTCAGTGGATTTGTGACACCCGAGCAGATATGATACAGCGTGAACTTCTGGTGAAAATGCGGGATGCCGGTTGCAAAACCATCTGGTTTGGTGTAGAGTCAGGTTCTCCACGTATCTTACAGAAAATCAATAAAAATGTCAGTTTAAAGCAGACGGAACAAGCGTTTAAGCTATGCCGTAAAGAAGGCATACAAATCGCCTGTAGTTTCATATTGGGCGTCCCAGGCGAGACCATACAAGACATGGAAGTCACACTTAAATTTGCCAAGAAGCTTAACCCTGATCTGTGCCAATTTAACATTTTCATTGCGTACCCAGACAGTAGCCTTTACGAAGAAATTCTGCAAAGTGGCAACTACGACAAACTGGACGACTTCTTGCTTGCCGCCAAAACAGACGAATTTGACTTCAAAAAGCTCTTAGAAATTCAGCGTCGCTTCCACAAAGAATTCACGAGGTCACCTAAACGGATTCTGTGGAAAACTAGACGCGATGGACCAGTGAAGGTTCTTAAGCAAGGTTTTAAACTTTTAACTTCAAAATAGGCGACGTTTAATTTGGCCCTTAACAAAAATTCAATAAAAAGAAAAAGAGGAAATGAAACTAGTTATTTCTTTATTTGTTTAATGTAGACTAAGTTGATCACGCCTAACAAAATGGCAATGATAACCGCCAAAATTATGACCGTGTCGACAATGCTGAAAGCTGTTGTTGGTTCTTCTGTCTCAGTGGTTGATTCAGCGACGCCTAAGGTGGTTGAAGCAGATGACGGCCAGTACGATTTTGTGCCTTCAAAGGATGCGACTATTTTGAATTGTCCACCCGAAGGTGGCGTCCAAGTTATGGCGTAATTGCCGTAGATGTCGCTTGTTGTGGTGCCAATGGGGATGGTGTTGCCGTTTTGGTCTACAGCGCTAAGTTTCACTGGGACGCCTTGAGCGTCTGTGGGGCATGGTTGCTGCAGATATAGGTATTTCATCCATGCACCCATGTCTTCGTCGGCAATTGCAGGTGTGCCTTTGGCGCCTGCAGATTGGTCGGTGATAGTACCTGTTATCATGATTGCTGCGCCTGCTGGCACTACAGTTTGCGGTGCAGAAACAGTCGTGGCAGATTGACCTTTCCCAAAAGCGTAGATACGGTTGTCGTAGGCATTGAAGTGCACTAGTATGCCGTCCGCGATGGCAGGATTTGTTGCCCAGCTTGGATCATAGAACGGAAAAGTCCAGAGTTCCTGCCCAGTTTGTGCATCAACGCAACGTAGTAGGGAGCCACGTTCTTTGGGGTCGTCTGGTGAGTGTTCACCTGAGAACAGGTAAACCTTGCCGTCGGCAAAGAGCATGTTGGCAACGTTGTAGTTTCCTCCCCATTTGGCTTCGAGGTAGTATGAGTCAGCTAGCCTGTAAGTCCAAAGTCGATTACCTGTTTTAACATCGTAGCAGTAGAGTATGCCTCCGTAGCCACCACTGTACAGTTTGCCGTAGGCAATGTAGCCTTGGGTGCCGACGAGGCTGTCCCATGCAACTTGAGGTTCAGTTGGTCCCCACAGATAGCGACCGTCGTTGAGGCTAAAGCCCCACCACTGCATTGTCTGTGAAGAGCGTATAGTGAATACACCGTCTTCTTCACTTGCGGGACCCATGTTTAAGGTCACGCCTTTGGGTGCTCCTGCAGGTAGGTTGTATGTTTGTTTCCAAAGTAGTTTGCCTTGTTCTCCTGGTTTCATGCTTAAAGCCCAGATGGTATAGTTCATAGTTTCGATAAAAGTGAAACCTGTGCCTCCCATGCCTAATCCAGAGGAAATGATCACTTTGTCGGGGAAGACAAAGCTTATGCTGCCAGTGACGTCTGCAGGAATTGAAACGTTCCATGAGTAACCTGTTTTGCCATCGACTACCTTGTTGTAGGGGCGCCATGTCCAATAGTTAGAGCCTGTGGCTCCGCCTAATAATGCAGGTATTGCTGAGGAATTCCATAGAGCTAAGCGGTGGCTTACGGCGTCAAGTTGAGGAATCAATATGCTGCCGTCGACGCCGTAGGTTATTTGTGGTGTTGAGACAAACGAAAAAGGTGCAGGAGGCGCGTCCGTGATAGTGTACCATCTGTCACCTGAGAAGGCGTCATAGCAGACCCAAGTGGTTGTTGGCGGCCCAAAGAAACCGCCGCCGATAACAGTCCATAGATAAGCAAAAGCGCCATGTTGATTGGGGGTATTGTAGTAGTATATTTGACCAAAGTTTATTCGGGTGTTGTTGTTATAGTAGATTTCTTTGCCAGTTCGCAAGTCAACTGCGTAGTATCCTGGTATGTTGAAGTTTGAAGGGTATTTATCGTAGAAAAGTACTCCGTTAATTATCACAGGTGGGAACCATTTACCTTCGTAAGCGTCACCGTCATGGTATGATGCATCGCCGAATTCGCCTCCAACAAGACCTCCGAATGTTAATGGTTTTGTCCAGAGTATATGTGATGTTTCCGGGCCTTCAGTGTATGCGGCGACATGGTTCATTGGGGTTGCAAGCCAGTTGCCGGTAAATGAGTGCCATTCACGATTTTCTGGGTTAACGGGGCTATCCCAGTAGCCGGCGGGGTGTTCAGCAGAGGGATAGGGTATAACCTGTGTTTGTTGTACTGTGAACGATGCTGTGCTACTGCTGGGCATATAGTAGTCACCTATATACTCTGTTCCGCCGAAGAAGTTGAACGGGTCGAGGTTTTCCCCTTCCAAGGTTTGACCTGGGAAGTCAAATTTGAGTTGGTAGGTACCGACTTCTGTTGGAGTGTACATGAACCATGCGAAACCAACCGGGTCGGAAGTGAATTTCTGAATTTCAGCTGTCCCATCTGGTTTTGTTATGGTTAGAGTGAAATCTTTCCATCGGTCACCGTAGGCACCTGAAGCTGTCGGCGGCGCTTTGTCTAGCCACATGTAGATGATTACTTGTTGGCCAACCCCTGTAGGGTTAGGCGCTGCAGTCAAGTATGCAAAGGTTGGAATGTTCTGTGGCGGGGTATGTGCAGTCACCGCAGAAATGAATATTGCTGAAGTTGTCATTGATGCAATTAGGATCAAAATAAAAATTGCAAATTGTCTATTTTTCATTTTTATCTCCCCTTTATGGTTTTTGATAGATTCTTTTTTAAGAGGTTTTAAGGGTTTGTAATCAGTACTACTTGTTACAGCTTTGAAAGAGAGCCATTGTCAGAAACATAAAAGGTACATAATCTTAGGTTTATAGCGATGTGTTTAATGTCTTAGGTGAAACCTATTACTAATTTTAAGTGTTCAATTGTTTTGGTGACGTTTTTTGCGGAGAAACCTCAAAAATCTAAAACTCTTATTATATGTGCGTTTGTAATGATTTGGGGTTTAGAAAAGAAAAGAGGGATTATTGCTTCTTTTTGAGGAGAAGCAATAGGTTGACTAATCCTATGATTAGGGCTAAGACAACTACGGCTACGATTACCATGCCTGTTGTTGCTGATACTGGAGCTTCTTCGGTTATTGGTGTCGGTGTTGGTGTTGCTGGTGCGGGTGAGACGCTGATTGCGGTTTCTGCAGATGATGGCCAGTATGAGCCTGAGCCTTCAAAGGTTGCAACAATCTTGTACATGCCTGCGGTTGGTGGAGTCCATGTCGTTGCGTAGAGGCCGCTGGCGTCGCTTGTTACTGTACCGATGTTGATGGTGTTGCCGTTTGAGTCAACAGCGGTTAGCTTCACTGGTACACCCTTAGCGTTTGCTGGGCATGGTTTCTGCATGTAGAGGAATTCCATGAAGGCGCTCATGCTTTCATCGGCTACTGCTGGAACAATGTTGAATTTACCTGATTCAACAAGTCGTTTAGCTCCTGCAGAGATGTCTGTGACTGTGCCTCGGATTGTTAGAGGTTGACATTCAGGTACTGCAATCGATGGAGCGTCAACTGTTATTTTGCTTGGTCCTTTACCGACGGCGTACAGTTGATTGTCATAGTAGTTATAGTACACCAGAACACCGTCTGCCAAGATACTCGTTGAAGTCCCTGGACCACCAGTTTGACCAGCCCAGCCCAACATAGTCCATAGTTCTTGTCCTGTGTAGGCATCTATGCAGTATATTTTTTCGCCTTTGTACAAAGGTGTGTTTGGCGAGTGCTCATTGTTAAATGCGTATACTTTGCCGTCTGCGATTGCAGCTATGAATATGGGATAGTTGCCCCATGGGGTTTCAACGCCGCTGTTGGTATTATTGTATTTCCATATTAGCCTGCCGTCTCTCGTGGAATAACAATGTATTTCCCCTCCGTATCCTTGGGTGTATAAATTACCGTAAGCAGGGAAGCCTATTTGTCCACCACCTAAACCGCTACCGTAGTATTGATACGCATTGAAGTCGCCTCCAACAGGACCCCATAACAGTTCACCTGTATCTAGACTGTAGCCCAGCCACTGGAAAGTTTCTTCGTCAGTCATTAAAATTACACGGTTCACAGGGTCTACACATTGTTGACCTAGACTGTAGCCTAGGACACGCTCAACTTCGTTTTGCGGACCAAAGTTTCTGGTTATGTTTCCTGGTGGTGCAGGATAGTCTCGCTTCCATAAAAGTTGTCCTCGTGTCTCCGGCTTATCGCTAATTGCCCACAACGTGTAAGGATCTGGAGTTCCAGTTGTTGTGAAACCTGCCCAAGGGGTGCTGTGACCGAAGATTATGTCTCCAGGGATGACGTAAGCGATCGTAGGAGCACCTTTGCCTGTAAGGTCATAGGATATCGAGACGTTCCACGAGTAGGCTTTACTCATGTTAACAGATTTGCCGTTTGGTCTCCACTGATAAGCTTCTGAGGTTGTGCCAATAGCACCGTGTAGTCCTACGTTATCTTGGGTGTTGTTCCACAGAGCTAGCCAGCCTGAACGTGTAGATGAGTTATAGTTAAGCACGTATCGGACTATTTCGCCCTTGTTGGTGTAGACTTCAAAGCCGTTTGGAACGTCAGTTAAGTTGTAAACCCATCGTCCTGTGAATCCATCATAGCCTACCCATGTAGTGCCAATCACTTGCCAGAGTATACCGCCCACGACACCGTGTTGGTTCATTGATTCATAGTCAAAAAGTTGCGCTTTTGAAGGAGCTACACTACCAATAACACCTATTTTGTCTGAATACCATAGCTGTTCACCTGTGGTTAGATCCCAGCACACGTAGCCGCCTCCGCTAGCAGCGTGACCTAAGGGCAAAGCGAAGTAGAGTCTGCCTTGCATTATTATTGCATTTGCAAGTCTACCTTCATATGAACCACCGTGGTAGAAAGCTACGCCAGGTATTGAATTATCTGAACCACCAACGATGCCGCCGAATTCGATTGGTTTAGTCCACAGTATGTGTGAAGTATTTGGCGCAACACCACCTCTTTGCCAGAGTTTCATACCGCCAAGGTGTACTCCGCTTAACCAGTTTGATGCGATACATTCCCATGCAGTGTTCTGACCTTCAATTGGGCGTGTCCAGAAACTAGAAGGAAGCGGATAATCAGCGATTTTTGGTATTGGATCTTGCTGTACTGTTAAGAACTCGGTTGCGCTACTCGGTAGTGCAGTATCATTCTCAAAGTCCTGCATTCCGAATCTCCTAAGACCAGCCATATCAGCTTTGATACCTGTTTCAGGATGATATAGAGATATAGTTTGCCCAGGGTAGTTTAGAACAAATTTGTAGGTACCAACCATTTCAGGCGTATATGTAGTAAATGTTGATCCTGTGGCGTCAGAAACAAAGGGTCCAAGGGTCTGGGTGGTTCCATCAGGTTTTGTAACGGTTACTGTCATGTCTTTCCATCGGTCGCCGCCAATTCCTGCTGCTGTAGGCGGGTTTGGATGAACCCACATAACAAGGAATACGGTTTCACCAACTCCCACTGGATCTGGCGAGATTGCTAGGTAGGCATACGTTTTAATTGTCCACGGAGGGGTATGTGCTGTAGCTGTCTGCAAAGTTAGAAAGGGACTGAGGACCAGCATTGCTGCAAAAGCAATCATAGATAGAGCTAATTTATTTGAAATTTTCATGTTTTTTCTCTCCTTTGGGATACTGTGTAGTGAAAGTAGATATTTAAAATTTTGCCAACTTCTGCCAAGTCCCTTGAAAAGACCGTTGGTTGAAGGAAATTAGCAAACAAAAAAGAAAAGGGAAAGTTAGGATCGTTTTCTTATTATAAGCAGCAGGTTGACTAACCCTATCAGTATAGCAATTACAACTGCAACAATTATAGCAACGTCTGTTATTGAAATTTGCTCTGTTTCTGCTGTGGGAATCTGAGGTGTCGCAGATACGCCTAAGGCGGTTTCAGCTGAAGAGCTACCGTAAGAGTTGGAGCCAGCGAACGTAGCAATTATTTTGTAGGTATCTGCAGTTGGGGGAGTCCACTTTTGTTCAAAGTTGCCGTAGCCATCACTTGTAACGGTGCCTATGTCAATTGTGGTTCCATCGGAGCATCGTATAGCAGAGAGCTTCACAGGGACACCGCGAAGTTGTGCAGGGCAAGTTTGCTGCTGATGTAAGAAAGCCATGTAAGCGCCCATGTCCTCATCTGCTATTGCTGGCGTGTTCGGCTGACCAGGGGATTGGTCAGTGACTTTGCCTTCTATGAGCACCTCAGATGATTGCATTGCAATTTTAGGAGATACTGAAACTTCAGTTGCGCTCGGCCCCTTGCCTATACAGTAGATCCGATTATCATACAAGTTGTAGCCAACAAGATAGCCATCAGCTATGGCATCAATTGAAATCCAGCCGTTCATCCGCCACAATTCACTGCCTGTATTAGCATCCAACGCAAACAAGTTGCCGCCTCTATACAGAGGATTAGTCGGTGAGTGTTCACCTATGCCGCAGTAGACAACACCGTCTGCAACTATGGGTCCTGCACCCATTGGCCAACTACCATAGGGTGTCTCTAAACCTGAGTTTCCGCTGTTGAATTTCCACAGTTGTCTTCCATTAGTTATATCATATGCATATATGTTCCCACCCATGTCGGTTACAAACATTTTGCCTTCCGCGATAACTCCGCCAATGCTGTTAGCAGGGTACTGCCCCCAAGGATACTCTAAGGGGTCGCTGACCCACAGCTTCTCCCCTGTATTAAGACTGTAGCCGATGTAGGTCATATGTACTGGATCAAATTGCGCGTAAACACCCTCACCTATAGCATGGAATTGAGGATAGGGACCTTCGCGGTCAAATACCCAAAGTTCCTGACCTGTTTTCAGACTGTAAGCAACATGTAGCCTTGCTTCTGTAACACCGCCAGCAAAAGCGAGTAATACGTCGCCAGAGATTCTTCTGCCTTGAGAAGCATAATTAAGCCCGTAACCAGGCGTGGTTATACTCCGTTTGGGCACAGTCACGTTCCACTGTAGACCACTACTCCAATTGTAAGTTCCTGCTCGAGGTCTAAACTGAATCATCCCGCTAGCCTGAGCTTGCATAAATCCGTTTGCCTCGAAAGCTTTGGTTGAATTCCACATCGAAAACCAGCCTTGCCCTGCGTTGAGGGTGTAAACGTATATTGTGCCGTCCTCTCCGTAAACGACGTCGCCACCTAGTGCGTTGGCAAAGGTCATCAAAAGGTCACCTGTAAACGCGTCATAAACTTTGTACTGGCCTGGCACTACTGTTGGAACTGCACCAGAGATTACGAGAGGGAAGATGTCCCATAAGTACGCAATGCCACCCATCTGGTTTGCTGAAATGAAATTGTAGATTTGACCGTGGGAAATTATGCCCTGGGTGTTCTTGAATAATTCTTTGCCTGTTCGTAAGTCAACACACACAAATCCTGTTCCTATGCTTCCAGGTGAACCGCTAAAGCCAGACTGATAGATTTTGTAGTAGAGTCTACCATTCATTATTATTGGTGGTGACAATTTAGGTTCGTATGCTTGCCCTCCGTAGTAGCTATAGCCGCCATAGTCACCGCCGATTAAGCCACCTAATGTTAGCTCTTTTGTCCACATCACATGAGGAGCTCTAGCTGCTTGACTGTAGGGATTATAACCTACCACTTCTCCAAAGGTGCCATAGGTGCTGTTATAAGCACGCATCATCCAATTACCGCCTATAGAGTACCAGTTTCTGTGTTGCGCATTTATTGGGCGGGTCCAATAGTCAGTTGGAATAGGTGACTCACTGTAGGGCAGAATAGGGTTTTGCTGTACGACAAGTTCTGTGATTGGACTTTCAACTGATTTGTAGGTAATACCTCCGCCAAAAGCAAATGTTTCTCCAGGATAACTAAACTGGAATTTATACGTACCAACCATTGTCGGGATATATGAAAAATACTGTGAACCAATTGGCGAAGAGGTGTAGGGTCCTTTTGTCTCAGTATTACCATCAGGGGAAGTTATTGTAACAGTCATGCCGTGAAATATGTCTCTGGCTGTCGGCGGAATTGGTTGAATCATTAGTGTTACGTCAACTTGTTGATTAACACCTACAGGGTTAGGATTAATTGACAGAAAAGCCCTTGGTTCAACTTCCGCAGCTGTAGTAGATGGCAAGCAAGCAATCAGAGCTGACAAAGCTAAAATCAGCATTAGCGACGCAGATTTTATAACATCTACTTTTTTTGGTTTCATTCTCTTTTCTCTCCTCTATTAGAGATGAAAAATCTATGTCGTTGAATTTTGTATATATAATTTGTGAATAAACTTTTTCAACTAATTTTGTAAAAATAGGCCATATAATATTTTTACCTACGGAGAGGATAAAATTGAAGTGGGCTATATACTTTCAGATAGCTTCCGCCGGTGAACCAGTCGTGCTCTCCCAATTAAAATTGTAAGTGCCTTTTTGGGATTTCGCAGTGCGCGCCTTAAACGATCACAGTTAATCGTTGGATTCACCAGCATTGCTTGGGCGCAAAGCTCCCGTAGATCCTCCGCTGTGAATTCGGGAGTTTCAATAAGCGGTTGCGCCCATGAGAGGGCTTCATCGCTGAATTCAGGACGCAAGTAACCACCTTCCTTGGCTTGTCTGAAAAGTTCTGTGCCCACCAGTGGTGTGGCATAACTGAAGTAGAAGCGGTCTGCTCCAAGTTGCCTCAGTTTATAAGCGTAGTTGATGGTGGCTTGTATGTCCGCTTTGGTTTCACCTATAAAACCTATTATAAAGAAGCAACTGACTTTGATGCCAACCTTGTGAGCGTTGACAACGGCGGCCTCAACTTTTTTGAGGTCTTGATTCTTCTTTATAATGTCGTTGACGACGTACTGCACGCCTGATTCAGGGGCAACCATAATGCGCTTGCAACCGGACCTGCGCATCTTGGCAAGCAAAGAGGCATCTAAGCCGTCAGCTCTAACGCCGTTTGGCGTGTACCATTCGATGTCTAAGCCACGGTTGACGATTTCGTCACAGATCTCCTCCAGGCGTTTCTTGTTGAAGGTTAAATTGTCATCTTCAAAATCCACTTGTTGTACGCCGTAAGTTTCCACTAACTGCTGGAGTTCGTCAACGACGTTTTTTGGGGTTCGACCGCGCCATTTTTTACCCATGACGATGTGATTGCTACAGAATATGCAGTTGTTGGGGCAACCACGGCTAGTGAGAACACGAGCGCAGGGTTTGCGAATTTCACCACGAATTGGGGTTTGTTTGACGGCTGAAAAAAGCTCTTTCATAGGTAGCAGGTGCCGCGCGGGAAACGGCAATGAATCCAAATCTTCAATAAAAGGTCGGGGCGGATTGATTATGTCTTTGCCGTCTTTTTTAAAGCCTAACCCTTTGACTTTTTTAAGCTCATCTAGTTTTCCTGTTTCTATTGTGGCGGCTAGTTCCTGTACGGTTAGCTCAGGTTCACCAATGACTACAAAGTCTATGTAGGGTTGTGCAAGGCTTTCATGGGGTTTAGCTGAGGGATGTAAACCAATTAGAGCTGTTTTGATTTCTGAATTCACGCTTTTTACCGCGGTGGCGGTTTCGAAAGCAGTTTGCCACCAACCACTGAAAGGCACGGTGATTACCGTAAGATCAGGCTTCCATCCGCGGATACGGTCAGCGATCTGTTGACTAGACAAACCAAGTCGATATTTGACACCACCGATTTCTTGGAGATTACGCCAACCCTCTGTGGGGCAGTCGATGATGTTTACCGCGTGGTCCTTTTCGAGAACCGCAGCAACATAAGCGATGTCTAATGGTTGGAAAGCAGCGGGTTTCCCCCACAGTTTCTGCTGAATTCTGGGGGGATTAATAAGACATACACGCGTTGTTAGGTACCCCCATTTGTAATTGTTGCTCTACCAAAAGGATTTCTTTGTCCCTTTTGGAAGCCACATAGGTCATTGCTGCAAGCATCTCAAAGCAACAATGCAGAGTTGCCTGATTAATAGATTTTGCACACATAGAGCTTTATAGTGGAAAAAAGAATAAACGTACCAAAACAATCACCGGCAAAAAGAGCAGAATACACAAAACTATTGCAGTATTACGGATTTTGAGGGCATGCAAAATTTTTTGAGACACAAGCTCCTCAATGGCGTCTCCTAGTATGTATTGCCCTGGTTTTTCAAACTGCACACGTAGTGCCCCTGCCATTGCAGCCATTGGCCAGCCATGGTTGCGGCTGGGCGTTTTTGCGTGGTCACGTTTAGCTATATTCCACGCATTTTTATAATCGTAACCCAAAAGTGCCGCTGCTACAACTATAAGTACACCTGTAAGACGGGAAGGTATGTAGTTTATAATATGGTCAAGGTTGGCACTGAACCAGCCGAGATTGATGTTTTCTTTATCCTTGAAACCCACCATGCCATCGAGGGTGTTGATGGCGCGGAATGCAATGGCACCTGTGACACCCAGCAAAGAGTAGAATATTATGGGGGAGAGTTTGAAATCTATAAGGTTCTCAGCCATCGATTCGATGACTGCAGAACTGATCTGAGAGCCGTTAAGTGTTGAGGAATCGCGGCGGGAGAAATGAGAATATTTTCGGGCTTCTTCGAGATTGTTTTGCTGAATGGCTTGGGCTGCAGCTTTTGCCCAGTCTGTTTCCAGTTTGATGCATACTGTGAATTTTACGAGTATAATGGCAATTATGACGTAAACGATTATGCCGAGCCAACTATATACTGAGCCAAGGTAGGTGTAAATCGCCCAGAGTCCAACGTACACAGGTAAACTAAACGCAAGAATGACAGCTAAACCAAGCAGGACGCCGTTTAGTTTTTCCCGTTTTGGATCAGGGTTTTTCAGGTGGTTCTTGAGGGTTTTTGCCAAGTTACCCATCAACACTGTGGGGTGTACTTTGTAGTAGGATAACCAGGGACTATTGGGGGATGGATCACCTACTATTATGTCTAGGATTATGCCTAAAAGGAGAATTGTAATGCTGAGGGAGATTAATTCGAACAGGACAGCTACACCAACCAAAGCATGACAGGAACTAACTGCAGAAAAACAGTTAATATCAATTACGGTTCACAGCCTGTACCTGTTGGGACAGGTAATGTAATACTCTATAACATAAAAATTAAAAACAATCCCTTTATGTACACCACACATAGACCAAAAGGCACAACAACCGCAAAGCTCAACCAAATATCGCTCAGACACCAGCAGAGGACCCGACATCTCGAGCAATTGGAATTCGCAGGCTGAGTTGGTCGACCGAAGTCTTCCAACTTACACCCCGAACCCATCAAACCCATCTTTTATGGGCGCCCTCGTCCCGTGAAACGGGAATGGCTGCCTCTTTTCGGGAGAGGCTTCGAGCTTAGATGCTTTCAGCTCTTATCCTCAGCGGCGTGGCTGCCCGGCGTTTGCCCTGTCGGACAACCGGTTAACTAGAGGCCACAGCGTTCCGTTCCTCTCGTACTAGGAACCCTTTCCCCTCAGGCAGCCAACACTCCCAGCAGATAAAGTCCGACCTGTCTCACGACGGTCTAAACCCAGCTCACGTTCCCTTTTAATAGGCGAGCAGCCTCACCCTTGGCCCCTTATGC
>Ga0185342_1000004_pt1 | contig 217776 bp, 174 predicted proteins | sample ConPoolayeEmetaG_FD_128045 | JGI IMG/M metagenome (GOLD analysis project Ga0185342, IMG submission 128045) | Hot spring microbial mat communities from California, USA to study Microbial Dark Matter (Phase II) - Cone Pool mat layer E metaG... ... | reverse complement strand
CAGTCTTGCCTTAAATGTCAGGTTTACCGTAAAATATAAACTCAATTTCTGAGGAAGTCATAATAATTCTGAAAGGAAGCTGAAGATGGCTCAAAAAAAGTTTTACCCTCTGGCCAATCCAGTTTCGGTCATTCTGGATAAGCATCCGGATGATTTCGAAAGAAAGGACTTTCTGAAGATAATAGAAGAAAAACAGCTGGAAAAGATAACTTTTCATTATCTGGGATTGGACGGAAAGCTTAAGGAACTTAAAATTCCAGTGGCCAGCCCTTTGCAAGTTGAGAACATGCTGGCCGAAGGCGAGCGGGTGGATGGCTCTTCACTGTACAAAGGTCTGGTGGATATGGGACTTTCTGACCTCTACGTAGTTCCAATTTACCGGACGGCTTTCTTAAATCCCTTTGACGACCGGAGCCTGGATTTTATCTGTCGTTTTCTGGACAGAGATGGACAGCCGGTCCACTTTGCTATGGATAACATTCTGGCCAGAGCTTATCAGCTTTTCAGAAAACATACCGGTCTAGAGCTCCGGGCTCTGGGTGAGCTGGAATTTTACCTTTTCAGAGAACCGGCCAGGCTTTATCCCACTGAAAGGCAGCGTGGCTACCATTCCTCACCGCCATTTTTCAAAAGTGGTGAGATTCTGGACGAAATGGTCAGGTTGATAACCCAGATTTGCGGCCTGATTAAGTATGCTCATAGCGAGGTTGGTTATGTGGAAAAGATAGAAAGTGACCAGGAAGAAATCCAGGGCAAGATGGCTGAGCAGATGGAGATTGAATTTCTTCCAGAATCGGTGGAGCTGGCGGCCGACCATCTGGTGACGGCTCGCTGGATAATAAGAAACGTCGCCTACCGTCACGGTCTGGTAGCCACATTCACCCCAAAAATTGAAGAAGGAGTAGCCGGCAACGGTCTTCATTTTCATCTGGAGCTACGACGGGATGGCCGCAACATCATGACCACTGAAGACGGTGGTCTGAGCCAAGAAGCCAGAAAGTTGATTGGTGGGCTTTGCTACTACGCTGACTCCCTGACTGCTTTTGGAAACACTGTGGCTTCTTCTTACCTCAGGCTGGTTCCTCATCAGGAAGCCCCGACCAGAGTCTGCTGGAGTGACCTCAACCGCAGTGCTATGATCAGAGTACCTCTGGGCTGGACTAAAGTTAGCAATCTGGCTGCCAGAATCAACCCGGGTCAGACAGAAGAGGCCGTCTTGAGGGAAAGACGGCAGACAGTTGAGCTCCGAACTCCCGATGGCAGCGCTCTAATACATCTTCTTCTGGCCGGAATAGTGACGGCAGCTGATTGGGCTTTAAACCCAGCCGAGGCCAGTACCAGCGGTCAGAAAGCTCTAGAGCTGGCCAGTAAGCTCTATGTCAGCGGCAACATATTCCAGGACAAGAAACTTCTGGAAAGCTTGACTGAGCTTCCGGGAAGCTGTCAAGCCTCAGCCAGAATTCTCAAAGAAAAAAGAAGTCTTTACGAGCGGGATGGACTCTTTTCTCCAAGCATCATTGACTATGTGGTCAGGATGCTGGAAGCAGAACAGGATGGGGAGCTAAGCCAGAGACTGGCTGACCTGCCTTCTGAGAAAAGGCTGGAACTGGCCAGAAAAATAATGCACAGAGACCTGCACCGGCATTAAAATTTTTTTCTTACCAGAAGACGATGCTCTCTGAATTCGGCCGACAGCTGCTGCCATAGAGAGTTAAACCTTAACTGAAGTTCCCGGTAAATTTCGGAATTTTCTTTTTTTGGAAGGAAAGGGGGAACATGCTTTTTGATTAACCGGCTAACCAGTTCTTCCAGACTGGTGGTCTGGCCGCTTACTCTGAAAAGAGACCAAATAGCCTGAAGAGCGGCTCCATAGGCCGCCGATTCTGGTTCTTGAAGGGTGATAACCGGTGTTTCGAAAACATCAGCCAGCACCTGGAGCCAGCTCTGACTGCGGGCGCCACCGCCAGTGGCTATAATTTCTTCTGGTTTCAAGCCCAGGGATTTCATCCGGCCAAACCCATAATTCAGGTTCAGGATGGTGCCTTCAATGACTGCCCTGGCCAGGTCTGAGCGGTTAAAATTATGGCGGTTAAGCCCGAAAAACAGGGCTGAGGCCTCTGGCAGAACCGGGACTCTTTCTCCATCGAGGAATGGTAGAAAAATCAAACCGTGAGCTCCGGGCATACTGCTTTTAACCAGATTTTCCAGTTCCTCGTTGTTTATTTCTAACAACTGCTTAAGCATTTCCGTAGTGTTGGTCACGTTCATGGTACAGAGCAGGGGCAACCAGCCGCCGGTGCTGTCACAGAAAGCTGCAATCTCTCCTTCAGGGTCAATAACCGGCTCGCCAGAAAAGGAGAATACTGTGCCTGAAGTTCCGAGACTGACGGTACAGGTCCCTTTTCTGACGTTTCCGGTTCCAATGGCTGACATCATGTTGTCTCCACCTCCGGCCGAGACCAGGACCTGTTTGAAGCCGAATTTCTCGGCTATTTTTTTCTTTACGTAACCCACCGGCTCCGCAGGGTGAGAGAGAGGCGGCAGTTTTTCCACCAGTTCTTCCCCTATAGCTTTTAAGGCTTCTGGATGCCAGCAGCGTTCTCTGATGTCCATTAAACCGGTTCCGGAGGCATCTCCATATTCCATATGTGGAATTCCAGTCAGATAAAGATTCAGGTAATTATGGGGAAGAAGAACCAGATGCAACTTCCGGTAATTTTCGAGCTCATGCCTTTTAAGCCAGAGTATTTTGGAAGCAGTGTAGCCAACGGCCAGGGAAATGCCCACCTTCCTGATAAATTCCTTTTTCCCGCCCAGAGAGTCAAGAAGGATTTTGGTTTCTTCAATAGTTGAGGTGTCGTTCCAAAGTTTGGCCGGCCTGATTGGCTCATGATTCTGGTCCAGAAAGACACTGCCATGCTGTTGGCCGGAAATTCCCAGGCAGGTTATCTGGGAAGGATTGACCCCGGATTCATTTATGGCCATCGTTATGGCTTTTTCCATGGCTTTAACCCAGGTTGAGGGATGTTGCTCCGACTCTCCAGGTTTAAGGCCCGAAATCATCTGGTGACGGCTGTAGCCGCGTCCCAGTACCCGGCCTGAGTTGATTTCAATCAGGAGAGCTTTAGTGCCCTGAGTGCCCGAATCAATGCCCAGTGCGTACATTCTTGACCTCAATCTTTTCTGGTCTCACCTGAAGCCCAGATTTTTCCAATTATTTTTATCAGTGCCAGAGTGCTTCCAGCAAAAAGTACTGTCCAGAAGACCGCCAGAGGAATTCGGCCGTAGATATAAGCGCCGGCTCCAAACAGCGCTGAATAGACGAAAAGACAGCCCACCACCCATCCAATGAAGGACAGAGTCAGGCTGTCGGGAGAACCTTCGAGACCAGCTTCAGCCCGGATCTTATTCCAGCCCGGCCCTGCGGGTTTAACCAGACGGCAGAAAGAAATTAACTTTTCCCGGTCCACAGGTTTCGTCAGGAAAGTAACAATCAACCAGGTGACAGTAGTGAAGGCTATAGTCACCAGCAGAGATACATGCTGAGGGACCTGATGTCCCATCTTTCCTCTGAGAAAGAAATAAACAGCTACCGAGAAAGAACTGGCCATGGCAGCAATTTCTGACCAGGCATTTATCCGCCACCAGAACCACCGCAGCAGGTAGATTAAACCGGTTCCGGCTCCAATGGATAACATCAGGTCGAAAGAAGCCTTAGCCGATTCCAGAACAAACGTCAAAAGTCCTGAGAGTATCATCAGAATGACGGTCATAATTCTTCCGGCGGCTACGTAGTGCTTTTCCTCAGCTCCCCGACGGATGAATCGGCGGTAAAAGTCATGGACTACGTAGGAACTTCCCCAGTTAAGATGAGTAACCAGGGTGGAGACATAGGCTGCCAGAAGCCCGGCGACCATAATGCCCAGAAAGCCGCTGGGTAAAAACCGCAACATAGCTGGATAAGCCATATCATTACCGATAAGTTTCGGGTCCACTGCGGGGAAAGCCTTCTGAATATCAGAAAGTTCGGGGTAGATGATAAAAGAGCAGAGGGCTACTAATATCCAGGGCCAGGGCCTCAGAGCGTAATGAGCAAAATTGAAAAACAGAGTTCCAGAAAGAGCGTCTTTTTCACTCCTGGCAGCCAGCATTCTCTGAGCGATATAGCTTCCACCACCAGGCTCGGCTCCGGGATACCAGACCGACCACCACTGGACGGCTACCGGGATTATAAAAATTGAGAGAGCCACACTCCAGTTACCGAAATCAGGAAAAAGTCCTAAGGTCCTTCCATCAAGCTTCTGGAATAGCCCTGAGAGCCCGCCGATTTCCGGTTGCTTCAGAGCAAAAATAGCTGCGGAGAAAGCCCCGGTCATAGCAATTCCGAATTGAATAAGGTCAATTACCAGAACTCCCCAAAGCCCGGCTGCGGCTGCGAAAATGATATTGATAATTCCACAGAATAAAAGGGTTTTGGCCATAGGCCAGCCCAGGATAACGTTGGCGATTTTGGCCGCAGCCAGATTGACCGAGGCCATGATAACACAATTGAAAAACAGGCCTAGATAAATAGCCCGAAAGCCGCGCACAAAGGAAGCAGGTTTACCCGAATAGCGAAGCTCGTAAAATTCCAGGTCAGTTAGCACCTGAGACCTTCTCCACAACCGGGCATAGAAGAAAACGGTCATCATACCGGTCAGCAAGAAAGCCCACCAGGCCCAGTTGCCGGCAACCCCGCTGTTGCGGACTATATTGGTGACCAGGTTTGGAGTATCAGTACTGAAGGTGGTGGCCACCATGGAAATACCTATTAGCCACCAGGGAGCTGCCCGCCCCGAGGTAAAAAATTCAGCTGTATTTTTACTGGCTCTCCGGCTCAGGATAATGGGAGGCAGAAAACAGATGCTTATAGAAACGATGACGATAACCCAGTCCAGTGTACTAAGATGCATTTTACCAGTCCTTTGAAATGAATTTCAGGTTAAATTCTTATATCACAGGCTGGAAAATTAAGTCAAAAAAGGCGGGATATCTCTTCGGCTAATATTTTTGCCATTCCGGTTTATTCTCGTAAACCCAGCGGTAGTAAGCCTGATTTTTTAACTCAGAAGCGGCTTCTTCATCCAGAATGATTATGGCTCTAGGATGAAGCTGAAGCGCCGAAGCCGGGACCATGGCGGTCAGAGGTCCTTCGACAGCCATAGCAATGGCTCTGGCTTTTTTTCTGCCAAAAGCCAGAAGGAGGCAGGTTCGGGCGTCAAGTATGGTGCCGATGCCCATGGTTAGAGCATGATGGGGAACCTGGTCTTCGCCTCCGAATAAACCGGCGTAGTTTTTTCTGGTCTGTTCGGTCAGAGTTTTAATCCTGGTGCGGGAAAAAAGAGAAGAACTTGGTTCATTAAAACCAATGTGGCCGTTGGTGCCGAGGCCCAGAAGCTGGAGGTCTATTCCTCCGGCTTCTCTGATTTCCCGCTCATACCGCTCACAGGCGGCCGGGATATCACTGGCCAGGCCATCAGGAAGGTGGACATTTTCCGGTCGAATGTTAATCTGGCTGAAAAAATTTTTCCACATAAAATAATGAAAGGAGGCAGGATGGTCAGGAGGTAAACCGACGTATTCATCCAGGTTAAAGGTCACCACCCGGCTGAAATCCAGACCTTCTTCCCGGTGCATCTTAATCAGAATTTGATAGAGCTGAAGTGGAGTTTGGCCGGTGGCCAGACCGATAACCGGTTTTTCTCGGGTTTCTATTATTTTTTTAATTATTCTGGCTGCCAGCAGGCTGGCAGCCAGACTATCTGGCTGAATTATAACTTCCATGGTCTGACTCCTCTATGACGTTAACTTTATCAGATAAATTATCTTTTCTTTTTTATTTCAGGAAGCGTGGCTGCGGCCACTGCCTGCCCGACCCGACGGCTTTTTTCATCGGTCAGATAGATCTCAATTTTTTCTTTGAGCTCTGGAAATTCTTGAGCCAGAACCTGCTCTGCTTCTTCTTTGATAATTTCCCCGCCCCGGCCTGAAGTTACCCGGCCCAGAATCATCAGGGTGCTGAAATCATAGAATAAAGAGTAAAGCTGAGCTGTGTAGCCAAGATAAACACCTATGTCTCTGAATATTCTTAAGGCCCGGTCATGACCTTTTTCCACCAATGCCTGAATTTTTTTCAACCTTTCTGGAAGTTTTTCTTCCTCTGGAAAATCGAAACCGGCAGCCAGGGCCAGCTTGTTTACTGCCTGCTGGGAAAAGTACATTGCTCCGACACCCCGGTCGCCTGACCATTCATCCACGGCGGCTTCCGGATTGAGGTCTACCGGGGCGAAGGCCAGCTCATCCAGCCAGCCGGGAAGATATCCGGCCCGATTGAGAAAACCTCCAGCTTCACTTGAACCCATGGCGATGCCCAGAACTCCAGTCCGGTTTAATGTCAGGTATCCAGCCAGAGCCGTTACTTCTCCGTCGTTAATAACATCGAGCGGAACCCCCCATTCCTTTTGAAGATTAATAAAAAGGCATTTTACTTTTTTTTCAAAAATCTCAGGTGGAACAGCCCGGAAAAGTGAGGCAATCCGGACCTGGTTGTTGATGTAAATTCCGGCCGCACTCCCTCCGATGGCCTGGACTGCCGGCAGGTAGGAGGCAGCTTTCTTCAACCCGGCCTGAAGGTGCTGATAATGGTAGTCGGGGTCAGGCTGAACCTGGGGATTCCAGGGAATTTCTTCGCTGAACACTACCCGGCCGTCTTGAAGAGCTGCAACCTTAAAATCGCTGGCTCCGAGGTCAAAACCTAGCCGGCAACCGTCAAAATGACCTCCTAAGATTAACTGGCTTTCCCGCTCTTCAGGAAAATGCTCGGGTGGGGTCATTACTACTTCGAAGGGCTTTTCGTAAACGGTGCTCATCAAGTTTGTGTCAAACTTTCTTTCTCCTACTAAGGAGTAGAGCTTCTTAAGCTGATGGTAAATTATCTCAGGGCCGGAAAAGTAGATTTTCCAGCCACCTTTCTGCCACAGCAAAAATTTAATTAACCTCTCCACATATACCAGGTTGAGCATCAGGTTCTCTGAGGTTAAAGGGAGCAGGCGGGTGGTCCAGGTAGATAGCAATCCTTTTTCCCGTTCCAGTCCGATTCGGACTTCGACCGGGCTTTTTTCAGCGAGCTTCTGATACCAGAGCAGAAATTTTCCCAGGGGCAGAAAACCAGGATCATATTCCGGTCTTATTACTGGGTTAATCATTTTTTCTATCGATCTGAAGAAATCCCGATTCATAGCTTTACCTTTTTTGCTAAGATTATACCAGAATTGTGCCGTTGACTGCATAAAATTACCGGTTACAACTCTGATTGCTTCCAGAAAGATTGACATCTGGAAAGGCATAAAATAGCATAACCCTGGAAGTTTAAATAAAAAAAATTTAGGTTTAAACATGGTTGGCTTTAGGTATTCAAGAATAATTTTTTCAGTCTTGCTTTTATTTTCCATCTTTATGTTCTCTCTGGACCTTTTTCAGGAAGAAAAAAAACCCACGCGGTCACTTAAGCCCGGAGAAGAGGGGCGTGGTCCCTGGTGGATGAAACAAACTGCCCTGACTGCTGAAGGGCGCTTTCCAAACCTGAAAAACAGAAAATGGTGGAAACAGGTAAGGCAACTGAGACCTGGTGAAAGCCTGATGATAGAAGAAAGCGGGGAAGCCCGGGACCGGATGGCCGTAAGAATTGAAAGTTATGAATTAAGAAGCGGAGAAAGTCTGGAGGTTCTGGTCTGGATACTGGATGACGACGGGGACGGGAGTTTGAAGCAGGGAGGTGATTTTCACGATGACTGTTATATTTATGACTTTAACCGGGACGGGTTGGTTGACTTAATGGTGGATTATGTTGATGAGGATGGCGATGGTCAGGCTGACTCTATGGAGGTCCGCTATTTCGAAAGAGGCTACCTGGTTAGAGCCTGGATTGGTTACGATTTTGAAGGAATAGGCGAGATTATTAAGTTTCAAACCCCCCTTGATTTACTGAGCGAAAATTTTCAGCAGAATCTCTCCGGCGATAAGCTTCATTTTAAGAACGTTTTTGTGGTTCCTCAGAAGAACTGGAGGCCGGCTGAAGACGGCCTGGTGGCCAGCCTGGATCTGAATAAGGATGGTTTGAGCGACCTTCTGTATCGGTTCAATCTGGCGCCTTCTTCTACAGAACTTCATTTCAACAGCCTGGAGGTCAGCTTGGATGTAGACCGCGGGATTAATCTGGAAAGGCCGTATCATTATGAGCTTGGTCTGGTGCTGGAAGGGCGGCTGCCTTTTAACCCTGATAAATTTAAGCTGTATTCATCCCAAAGAAGGCCTCCTCAAGAAGTTTACGCTATTCCCTTTGAGCTCATTCAGAGCGAAGCCGATAGGTTTAAAACTTCAAGGGCCACTCTATCCTGGAAAGAATTCTCTGACCAGAGTCTGGCCACAGATTCTCGCTTAGCTGCTCTGGAAGCTCAGGGGCTCGGTTGGGGTTGGGAAAGAAGAAATATCCTGAGCACTTCCAGGAATGTCCAAAAATGGAATGTCAGGAGAGAAGTGGCTTCAACCCTGAAAGACGGCCTTGAATTTTATTACAGCGACCTCGACCAAAAAATTCATTTGTTCGGGGCTGAGGAAGGCTGGTTGCCCATAGGAAACTTAGCCGGCTGGCCCAGATTAGGAGAAATTCGCTATTTTGATACAGATGGCAATGGCTATTTTGACCGAAGAGAAATTTATCTGACCAACAGCAACAGACCGGTTTTGGTTTTCCAGTCAGAGAAGGAGAAGACAAAAAAAATTAGCTCTGATTTTCAGGAAATTTCTGATTTTTACCTAAACGAGGTGGTTCCAGCCTCGCTGACCAGGACCGAAACCATCATCAAAGCGATGAAAGAAATTTATCAATATGACCAGCCACCTGGCTTTGAATCAATTCTGGGCCGGGTTGGGCCGGCGGAAAGAAGCTATCTGCTGGAAGTTTACTGTCTTCTTTATTTTATAAATTTGAGAGACCATTTTCTGACCCTGGTCAATCAGAAACTTTTTGCCGAGCTGCCACGCGACAAATATGGCTGGCCGGCAGGTGACCTTCAGCCCGAGTTGTTGCCGAACCCACGGCAGATAGCTGCCTCCATCAACTCGGAGAGGGCCTGGCAGCTGGCTCGACTATTAACTGAACTGGAGATGGCTTACGGCCAGAATGATGTGGACAAGCTGGTGGAGATAATCAGAAAGATTAAAGCCCTTAAGATATAAAAGCTGGGAGCTTTTTTACCTGGTATTTTTTCTGGTAAGTTTTTCTCTTATTTCTTCAACCAGAGTCTTTGAGCCGAGATAGAGGGCTGTTCTCTGATGCAGATGCTCAGGCTGGATAGACAAAATCGGTCGACCATCTTCATCAACTGCCTCGCCGCCAGCTTCGTGACACATAAAGCTGACTACGGCTGCTTCGTACATCAAACGCAGCTTGCCCTGGGGATAATTTTTTTTCGGGTCCGGGTGATTGACAATGGCCGGGTAAAGAAACATTCCGCCGTTGGTCAGGATACGGTGGAAATCCCCGGCCAGCGCTCCTAGGTACCTGAACTGATATTTTTTTTCATTCTCCTCAAGCCATTCTCTGACCCCGCTGGCAAAATAATCCCGGTGGGCACTGTTGAAGGAAAGCTCCCAGGTTTTGGGGTCATCCGGTAACTTCATCCTGGTGGGTTTGACGTAGTTCATCGTTTCATCTATGTGAAACCGCCAGCAGCCAGCTTCTTTGAGGGCGATGGTGAAAGTGCCGGTGGGAATGACGAACATTCCAGCTGCGATATAATCCTGCCCGGCCCGCAGGTGACCGTCTTCCGGCCCTTCCAGATTTCTTTTGGCAATGCCAAAAAGGAAGCCTACCGGCAGGTTGTGAGGAATGTTGGAAGAGCCGTCCATCGGGTCGTAGTAAACGAAATAACGACCGGAAGCATTCATCGGTATTATGTCTTCCTCTTCTTCACTGACTGCATAAATGACCCGGCCCGACCTGGCTAAATAATGCTTGACCACGGCATTAGCAATTTCATCCAGTTTCATTACTCTTTCTCCCTGAACATTAAGGCAGCCACTCAGCCCCAGGTTTCCGTGCAAAGCTCCGGTCAGATAATAATGCTGGATTCTTTTGGCTGCGTTCAGGATGGAGTTCATAAGGATTAAAAAGTGGTAAGTCCTTCCATGTCTTTCCTGGTGTTCCAGAAGAAAGTCCATGAAGGTAATTTCAAAGCTTAACATGCCCAACTCCTTTTTGCTCCAGTTAAAGCCTTTTACTATCACAACAGGAAGAAAAATTCAATCTAACTAAGTGGCAGAAGCTTAATCAGTTTTCTGATGAAGCTTAAGGCTCAGGCTGAATGTATTGGCTTGAATCCTTTCCCCAGAACTTCGTAAGTATCGTTGATTATGACAAAAGCTTGGGGGTCGGTCTTTTTAATAAAGCTTTTGAGTTCAGCCAGCTGTTTGCGGTGGATGACAGTGATGATTATTTCACCTTCTCGGTTCAAATAAAGGGAGCGGGACTTCAGGGCACTGCCGCTTCGGTCCAGCTGGTTGATTATAAAATCAGAAATTTTCTCGGTCTGGGCAGATGTTATTATTACCAGCTTGGAAAAGCTCCAGCCTTCCAGCACCAGGTCGATAACCCTGGAAGAAATGAACAGAACGATGTAGCCGTAAAGCGGGGCTTCAAGATTCTTAAAAACCAGGCCAGAAGCTGAGATAATCAGAAAATCAGTAATCATTATGCCGAGGCCAACAGTCAGGCCGGTGTACTTATTAATTATCAAGCCGATGACATCGGAACCGCCGGTGGAAGCTTCACCGCGGAAAACCAGCCCAAGACCCAGACCCAGAAGAAGACCACCATAAATGGCTGCCAGCAGCGGATTATCGGTCCCGCGGGGTAGTTTCAGGATTTCGTTAAAAAAGTCGATCAGCAATGAGGAAGTTATCATTCCCAGAAGGGTTGTTACCAGGTATTTTTTCCCCAGAAATTTGTAGCTCATCAGGAAGATGGGAATGTTGAGGATGATTATCATCAGGCCCACAGGTAATCGCAGAAGATAATTGATGATGATTGAAATTCCTGACACTCCTCCCGGGACGAGATGGAATGGTATTAGAAAAAGGGAATAGCCCAGTCCCATTACAGCTGAGCCGACAAGGACAAAAATCAGATTTCTAAGGCTTTTCTTTATTACCTCTTTATCTACAGATAACCATTTAATCATAGTTCAACTCCTTGAGGCCCTTATCGGATTTTTCAATTTCTAACACAGGGAAGAGCTTATGTCAACGAACGAGAGTCTAGAAGTCAGAGGGTAGAAAATTAAGTAATTAAATTCCGGCCAGAAAGCCGGCTGGTTGATTTTTTTTTAATTTTTGATAAAATTTCTGTGACTCTGCTTTGCTGGCTGGGTAGAGTCAGAAGATACCCTCCTTCAATCATCCCCTTATAAAAGATTTTCCCCTAACCCCCAAACAGCCAGCATCCTGTTTACAAATCACAGCATTTAAGATAATTTTCTATCTATTATTTTGTCTTTATTATTTTTTAAGAAAATTTCTTTGGCAAGCAGGAATAATTTGAGTCAGAAAAAAAACGGGTTTAACTCATCCTGGAGCTGGAACCGGGATTTTGGGTTTGGCCTGGCGGCCTATTTTTTTCTTTTTTTATCAGTCAGTCTTTTTTTCCTGCTTCCTCTGTTCTTAAAACAGTTTGAACCAAGGGGTAGTCAGGTTGGTCTGATTATGGGAATTCACAGCCTGACGGCCATTTTGATAAGGCCATTTTTTGGTGCGGTGATAGACCGCCAGGGGGGCAAAAGAATTTCCCTTATAGGCATTGGCCTTTTGATTTTCTGTGTTCCCCTTTATCATCTGGTAAAAGATGCAGGACTCTTCCCGCTCTTACTTAGAGCTTTTACCGGAATCGGCTGGGGAATCAGCATGACTGCTACTATTACCATGTGCACTGATCTGGCTCCGGTCCAGAGCATGGCCAGGTCGATTGGAATAGTCGGAGTAGCCGGGCTGGTGGCCAATGCGGTTGGACCTTCCCTCGGAGAGGAATTAATCCGGAGGTTTGGATTTTCCGGGCTGTTTAATGCCAGCCTGGTTTTTTTAATTATATCCTTCGTCCTGGTTAATATGACCCGAGAACTCCCGGCTGAAGAGCGTCCTGTAAAAAAAGAAAAAAGAAGTATTGGTCGGATTTTTCAGACCGGTTCTGTAATTCTGCTTCTGATAATCGGTTCCATGCCCATCATTCACGGTTCTGTCAGGGGAGCCATGATATATTTTATGCCCCTGCTGGTAAAAGCGCTGAACCTTGGCCGGGTTGGTCCTTTTTTTGTCATCTTCTCAGCGGCGGCCATCCTGTCCAGGTTCAAACTGGGAGGGTTGCCTGATATCTACGGGCGCAAGAAAATGGTAGTCTTGGCCGCTTCTGTCATCGGGCTTAATCTTTTTGTTATTTCTCAGGTGAAGAGCATGCCTTTACTTCTGGCAACCGCTTTTATCGGTGGGTTGGGACAGGGTCTTATTTTCCCTGCCCTGAGCACTTACCTGATAGACTATCTGGGTAGAGAAAATAAAGGGCTGGCTATAAGTCTGTACAATTCTCTTTTTGATGTTGGGATGGGATTGGGCTCAATCTTTTATGGCTGGGTATCGGAGCTGGTCGGTTTGAGGCTGATGTATCTGGTGGCTGGAATTTTCTTGCTTTTAGCCAATTTTGTTTTTAAGATAAAAGCACCGGAAGTCAGAAGGTCTGCTCCGGCAATTGCTGGCGAGGAGGGTTAAAGTGGAAGAATTTCTGGATTTGATTAAAAAAAGAAGAACCATCAGGCAGTTCAGGGCAGAAGAAGTCCCGCTGAACATCCTCACTGAGCTGGTGGACCTGGGTCGGCTGGCACCTTCGGCTGCTAACCTGCAACCTCTTGAATTTTTGATAGTCTGTTCACCTGAAATAAGACAGCAGGTTTTTTCTTATCTGCGCTGGGCGGCCTACATTAACCCGGCTGGTAATCCAAAGCCAGGGCAAGAGCCTACGGCTTACATAGTAATTCTGGTTAATACTGAAATCAGGGATAAAGGCTATGAATATGATGTGGGGGCGGCTGCGGAAAACATAATTCTGGGAGCTTTAACTCAGGGGCTCGGCTGTTGCTGGTTGATTTCTGTGGATAGAGAAAGGCTTCGCCAGGTGCTTAATGTCCCTGAAAAATACCGGATAGATTCGGTGCTGGCCCTTGGCTATCCGGCTGAAAATCCGGTAGTAGAAGAATTTAAGGGTTCGGTAAAGTACTGGAAAGATGAAAATGAAGTACTTCATGTTCCCAAAAGGAAGCTGACCGACATAGCCCATTTAAATCGCTTCGGGAATAGGCTTCTGGATTAAATCTTCTCAAATTCCGGCCACTGTCATTTCAGCCACCTTGATGGTTGGGCCGCACACCGAGCTTTCAAAGCACAGGTCATTTCCCACCATTTCTATGTTTTTCAGGATTTCTCCCAGATTTCCGGATATGGTTATCTCAGAAACAGGATAGGCTATCTCTCCATCTTCTATCCACAGACCAAAGGCTCCCCGGGAAATATCTCCAGTTACTGGATTTAGCCCTTGCCCTATTACTCTGGTCAGGAGCAGGCCTTTCTTGGTTGACTTGATAATGTCCTGAGGAGAGTGCTGTCCGGGCTCGAGGTAAAAGTTGTTGGGAACAACCCCCTGTCCGTTGCCATTTCCGGTAGAGGTCAAGTTTAGCTTTCGGGCGGAATAGGTGTTGCAGAGGTATCTTTTCAGAATTCCTTTTTCTACTACTACTGTTTTTTGAGTTGGAACACCCTCGGAATCAAAGGGTCTGGAGCCTAAACGCCCCGGTAGAAGGCCGTCGTCTATTATGGTGACCAGGTCGTTGCCAATTTTTTCTCCGAGCCTGTCTGTGAGAAAGGTAGCTTTCTGATAGACGGCTGTTCCGGAAACACAACTGAAAATGAAGCTCAAAAGCCAGGAAGTCATAAGAGGTTCGAAAATTACCGGGACCCTGGTTGTGGAGATTTTTTTTGGGTTTAACTGTCTGACTGTTCTGGCTACAGCCATTCTGGCCACCTCTTCTGGAGAGGCTAATTCTTTAAGGTGTCTTTTAGAAGAGAACCAGAAATCTTCAACCAGCTGGTCTCTGCTTCCGGCCTGAAGGCCAAGGCTCAGACTGCAGTAGCTCTGGTCGTATTCCCCGGAAAAGCCTTTGGAATTGACCAGAACTGTTTTCAGCACCTGAGTCACAAAACTGGCTCCAAAAGAGTTAGTTATTCTTCGGTCTTCAAGGGCGATTTTTTCGGTGGTCAGGGCTAACTTGATTTTTTCTTGAGGTTTCATCTGAGAAATCAGCGGGTCGTAGAGCTTCAATGAACTCTCGTTAACCTTAAATTTTGGAAGCTCAGGAAGACCAGCATACTCATCCGGGCTGCTCAAAGCAGCTCTTTTCAGGGCATTCTTAATTAGTTTTTGAAGACTGTCAAGACGCAGGTCAGAGGTGCTGGCTAAGGCAGACCTGCCTTCCCTGAATAACCTGAAACTACAGAATTTAGAACCGGCTTCTACCAGATTTTCAATCCGGCCCCGACGGACGTCAACATTGAACTCCACCCCATCATAGAAGGTTACCTCAATTTCATCTGCCCCCTGTTTACGACCGTATTGAACCAGATCTTCGGCCAGTTTTCTCAGATTATGGGTATCTCTTTGAGGACTCATTTTTGGCCTCCAACTGTTATCCTGGAAATTTTCAAAGTAGGGCAGCCGTCTGAGACAGGTACATCCTGTCCTTCTTTGCTGCAGGTCCCGGTCTGTAAACCGAACTTCAGGTCTGAGCCAACCATTTCCAAATTCTGCAGAATATCAAGATTGGTTCCTATGAGAGTGGCCTGACGAACCGGTCTGGTCAACCGGCCATTCTCGATTAAAAAGCCAAGAGTAACTGAAAAGGTGAATTTACCTGAGTCTTCCACCTGACCGCCTGAAAGCCGGCTGACGTATAATCCCCGGTTAACAGAGCGAACTATCTCCTCCGGGTCGTATTCGCCCCGGTCGATGTAAGTATTGCTCATCCTGGGCAGTGGCCAGCTGGTAAAATCCTGACGCCGGCCGTGACCATTGCTTTTGGTTTTCATCAACCTGGCCGAAAGCTCATCCAGTAGAAAGTCGTGGACCCGGCCTTTCTCCACCAGAAGAGTTTTCTGCGGCTGATGACCTTCGTCATCGAGGTTGTAAGAACCCCGGAATGCCGGGATGGTCGGGTCATCATAGATGGTAATCTGCTCTGAGCCCACTTTTTTCCCCAGCTTGTTCCAAAAAATTGAGGTCTTTTTTCTGATGAAGTCGGCTTCGAGAAGGTGACCAACCGCTTCATGAATCAAAACTCCGCTATGACCGGGAGCCAGGACTACTGGCATTTCTCCGGCCGGGGCTTCAACTGCCTCCAGCAGAAGGCAAGCTTCTCTGGCGGCTTCCTGCCCGAGTGCTTCAGGTGCCAGTTCTTCAGAGAAATAATCGAGTCCCACCCGGCCTCCGGCTCCATAAAAGCCTGACTCCCTCCGGCCGTTCTTTTCAGCCAGAGCTAAAACATTGAGCCTGACCATGGGTCGGTTATCAAAGGCCGAAACACCTTCTGAATTAACTATCCAGACCTGCTGAAAGGATTCGCCATAAGCAACCTGAGCTTTTTTCACCGCCGGGTCGAACTCCAGAGCTGCCTTGTAAGCTCTTTGGACCAGAGTCAGCTTGGTTGAAAGTGGTCTGGTATGAGGATAAGCATTCAGTCTGGCAACTTCAGCTTCTGGTTTGAAAGAACGCAGAGAGATTTTCTGCCTGAGCTTTTTACCCGGAGAGACTATTACAGCTGAAGCGGTGAGAGCAGCTTCTTTGATTTTCTTTTCTGTAAGCTCGTTGGTATAGGCATAACCGGTCCGGTCCTTTTTGATTACTCTGAGGCCCAGCCCCAGGGTGAGGTTTTCGGAAGTTTCCTTGATAAGGTCTTCTTCCATCAAAATAGAGCGGGAAATTCGGTATTCAAGAAAAAGGTCAGCGTAATCACCACCTCGAGCCAGAGCCAGCTGTAGAATCTTTTTAAGCTCATTCAAGCTAAGGCCAAAAGTTTTTGGTCCGATTTCAGTCTTCATCATTGGTTCGTTCCTTTACCTGGGTAACTTAGCGGAGGGAAAATTAAAAAAAATTCTGCCATAAAAATAAGAATTTATCAATATCCGGTGAAAATTAAGGGACGATCCGGTTGACGCTGACAGAACAAGCTCATATAATCATTTCCAATGGATCAGAGCAAAATTGACCATCTAATTGAGCTGGCTTTAAGTGAAGACCTTCCTGCTGGAGACCTGACCACGGAAGCTATAATTTCGCCAGATGCCATTAGCCAGGCAGTTTTACTGGCCAAGCAGGATGGGGTGCTGGCCGGTATGGAAGTAGCAAAGAGAGTGTTTCAGAAAATTGACCCTGAAATCAGGTTTAACCAAATGCTAAGCGATGGGCAGGAGTTTCATCACGACCAGGTGCTGGCTGAGGTTGAAGGAAGGACAGCCTCTCTTTTAATGGCAGAAAGGACTTCCCTTAACTTTTTGCAGAGGCTCTCGGGAATAGCCACCTTAACCCGGGCTTTTGTTAAGGAAGTCAGCGGGACCGGTGCGGTCATCCTCGATACCAGAAAGACCACGCCGGGCTGGCGACAGCTGGAAAAATATGCCGTCAGGATGGGCGGTGGGCAGAATCACCGGATGAATCTTTCCGAGATGATGCTGATAAAGGATAATCACCTCAGGGCTGCAGGGAGTGTCTCCGCGGCTTTGAAAAAAGCAAGGGAATATCTTAAATCAAGAAACTTAACAGGGATTAAGATTGAAGTTGAGGCTACCTGTCTTTCTGAAGTCCAGGAAGCGCTGGAGAATGGAGCAGACTGGATAATGCTAGATAATATGACTCTTGAAGAAATAAGAGCGGCGGTCGAACTGGTGGGGAAAAGAGTTCCGCTGGAAGCTTCAGGTCGGGTTACTCTGGAAAACGTGAGAAAACTGGCTGAAACAGGCGTTGACTTTATCTCGGTAGGGGCCCTGACCCATTCTTTCCGGTCTGCTGACATATCTTTGGAATTCAGGTGATTGTAAGAGATGAAGACCGGGTTTTTCCAGGCAGAGATTTTTTCGGACCTACTGGTCATTGGTTGTGGTCTTGCCGGGTCCACAGTGGCTCTGGAAGCAGCCAGGCAGGGACTTGATGTCTCCGTAGTGGTCAAATCAACCGGGATTGAGGGTTCCAACACTTACTGGGCTCAAGGGGGAATAGTTTCCTTTGGAGACGATGATGACCCCGAATTACTTAAAGAAGATATTCTGAAAGCCGGAGACCGGATAAACAATCCGGAGGCGGTAGAAATTCTGGTTAATGAGGGAAAGGCAGCTGTTGATCGCCTCCTGATTGAAGAACTTAAAATTCCTTTTGCCCGCTCTTCAACTGAAAAGCTCGATTATGCTCTGGAAGGAGGGCACTCTCGCCGCCGGATTCTTCATGTTGAGGATGCAACTGGCCAGCGCCTGGCCCTGGCCTTTTATGAGCGGATGAAAAAATTCCCTAATATCCATTTCTATTTTGATCACACCGCAGTAGATTTGCTGACCGTTCCCCATCACTCCAGAAATCCGCTAAGTTATTACCGGCCCCCACGCTGTCTGGGAGCCTATGTCCTGGACAACCAGACCAGGAGAGTTAAGAAGTTTATTGCGCCCTACACAGTTCTGGCCACCGGCGGTTGCGGCGGAGTTTATCAATTCACTTCCAACCCCAGAACAACCATCGGGGCTGGTTATGCCATGGCTTTAAGAGCCGGAGCCAGAATTGTCAATATGGAGTACATTCAATTTCATCCAACCTCCCTGTATCACCGCGATGCAGATGGTTTCCTGATTTCTGAGTCGGTCAGGGGAGAAGGAGCCAGGCTAAAAAACAGAGAAGGCAGAACTTTCATGGAAAAATATCATCCTCAAAAAGAATTGGCTCCACGCGATGAAGTTACCAGGGCTATTTATCAGGAAATGATTAATACCAACTCTAATTATGTACTTCTGGACCTGGCCAGCTACGCTAAATTTGACATAAAAAAAAGATTTCCCAACATCTACCGGACCTGTCTTCAGTACGGGATTGACATAACCCGGGAACCGATACCGGTTGTCCCGGCAGCCCATTTCTGCTGTGGTGGGGTGCTGGTTGATGTTTGGGGGCGGACCTCTCTTGATGGGCTCTATGCGGTGGGAGAGGTGGCCTGTACTGGAGTACACGGAGCTAACCGCTTAGCTTCCACCTCCCTTTTAGAATCTCTGGTCTGGGGTATCAGGGCAGCCAAAGACATTACCAGCCGTTTTCAACCAGGTTTGCCCTTTGACCCCTCTCAGATTCATCCGTGGTATTATCCAGAAAATGAGGAAGAAATCGACCCGGCTCTTATCCACCAGGACTGGGCTACTATTCGTTCAACTATGTGGAATTATGCCGGGATAATTAGAACCAGAAAAAGGCTGGAAAGAGCCAGGGCTGACCTGGAATACCTCAAGCACCGCATCGACCGCTTTTACCGTGAAGCCCCGATGGACCCGGAAATAGTTGACCTGAGACACGGCATTCAGGTGGCTTTGATGATAACCTATGCAGCTTTGAGTAACCCTGAAAGCCGGGGCTGCCATTACCGTCAGGATTGAAATAACCTGAATTTGACATTTCCTGGTGGCAGATTAGAATAAGCTATTCTATAATAGGAGAAAAATAATCTGCGCACTGGAGATTATCAATGGCAGAGCATACCGACCTGAAAAAAACTCTTAACCTGCCTCAGACTTCCTTCGCCATGAAGGCCCAACTGGCTCAAAAAGAACCAGAAATTATCAAGAAATGGGAGAAAATTTCGCTCTATCACAGGATTATTCAGAGCCGTCAGGGGTGCCCAGCTTTCGTTCTCCACGATGGACCGCCATATGCTAATGGTCACATCCATCTGGGTACTGCCCTTAACAAAATTCTAAAAGACTTCATAGTTAAGTCCAAAACCATGAGGGGGTATCTTGCTCCTTATGTCCCTGGTTGGGATTGCCACGGTTTGCCCATAGAAATCAGAGTGGATCAGCTATTAGGAGAGAAAAAGAAGCAGCTTTCAGTGATTGAAATTAGAGAAGAATGTCGTAAATATGCCCTCAAATTTATCGATATTCAAAGAGAAGAGTTCATCAGGCTCGGGGTTTTCGGTGAATGGCATCAGCCCTACCTGACCATGGACCCGGAATATGAAGCTGATATCCTGCGTTTTCTGGCAGAGTTTTTTGCCTCGGGCAATGTTTACAAAGGAAAAAGACCGGTTCACTGGTGTCTGCACTGCCAGACCGCTCTGGCTGAGGCGGAGATTGAATACAGAGAAAAAAAGTCTCCCTCAATCTATGTAAAGTTTCCGATGATTTCCGACCTGGCTGAAAAGTTCCCTGAGCTTAAGGACAAGAAAGTCTCTGTGGTCATCTGGACCACCACTCCCTGGACTCTCCCGGCCAACCTGGCCATTGCCTTTCATCCCGATTACGAATACGTGGCCGCTGAAGTAGGGGAAGAAGTATTCATCCTGGCTCGAAGGCTGCTTCCGGTGGTAGCCGAAGAGCTTGGCTGGAATGATTATCAGGTGCTGGTTACCTTTGCTGGCAGAGAACTACAAGGGCTTAAAGCCCAACACCCCTTTATCAATCGGGAATCACTGCTGGTCCTGGCCGATTACGTAACTCTGGATGACGGAACTGGCTGTGTTCACACAGCCCCCGGTCATGGATACGACGATTACCTGACTGGAATTTCCTATGGTCTGGATATATACACACCGGTGGATGAGGAAGGAAAATTCCTGCCTCAGGTAGAAAAATATGGCGGATTGAATGTTTTTGCAGCCAACCCGCTAATAGTGGCTGACCTGAAAAATGAAGGCTATCTTCTCAAGCAGTCTGAAGTCAGTCATTCCTATCCTCATTGCTGGCGGTGTAAGCAGCCGGTTATCTTCAGGGCTACCGAGCAGTGGTTTATCTCCATGGATAAGAACGAATTGAGAAAAAGGACTCTCGAAGAAATCAAAAAAATACGCTGGATTCCATACTGGGGAGAAGAAAGAATTGCCAATATGATGGCCGCTCGACCGGACTGGTGCATCTCAAGACAGAGGTCCTGGGGTGTTCCTATTCCGGCTTTTTACTGTGAGTCCTGTGGCTACATTCTGGCCGATGAAAAAATAATCAGGCAGGTAGCTGAGATTTTTGAAAAGCACGGTTCTAATGCCTGGTTTTATAAATCGGCCTCCGAGCTTTTGCCGCCCGACCAGAAATGCCCTGCCTGCGGTGGCCAGAGCTTCAGGAAGGAAAACAACATCCTTGATGTCTGGTTTGAATCGGGAGCCAGTCACAGCATTCTCGGGAAAAAACCCGAGCTGCCCTGGCCGGCAGACCTTTATGTTGAAGGACATGACCAGTACAGGGGCTGGTTTAATAGCTCGCTGGTAATTGGAGTTGGGGCTAAAGGGGGCTCTCCTTACCGCACTTGCCTGACTCATGGTTTTGTCCTTGATGAGCAGGGCCGGGCTATGTCCAAGTCGCTGGGTAATTTCATCGAGCCCAATGAGATTATTTCCAAACACGGAGCTGAAATCCTGAGGCTCTGGGTGGCTATGTTGAATTATAAAGAAGATGCCAAGTTCGGGAATGAAATCCTGCAGCGACTGGTGGAAGCATATAGAAAGATACGCAATACCTGGCGTTTTCTTCTGGGCAACCTTTATGATTTTAATCCTGATACTGACAGCCTTAAGCCAGAGGAGTTGCTCTGGCTGGACCGCTGGATTCTGGAAAGATGCCGTCAGGTCGAGAAGCGGGTTATTCAGGCCTATGATGATTATGAATTTCACATAGTCTTCCACTCTCTTTATAACTTCTTCACCGTGGACCTGAGTGCTTTTTACCTGGATGTGATAAAAGACAGGATGTACTGTTCAGGACCAAAATCAACTTTGAGACGCTCTGGACAGACGGCCATAATGACCGTCCTGCAAAATACCCTGAGGCTAATGGCTCCAATTTTGCCTTTTACGGCTGAGGAAGCCTGGGAGGCTATGCCATCCTTTCAGGGAAAGGCTGAGTCAGTCCACCTCTGTTTTTTTCCTGAATATGACCGGCCCTGGCTGTCAGAAGATTTTATGAAAAAAGTTGATAAGCTTCTGGACCTGAGAGAGCTGGCCCAGAAGGAAATGGAAAGAGCCAGGGAAGCAAAATTGATAGGCAATTCTCTTGAGGCCTGTCTGGTTTTTCGGGCTCCAGAAGGAGTGTTTGAACTGCTGGAAGAGTTCAGGACTGACCTGCCGACTGTCTTTATAGTTTCTGCCGTCCAGGTTGAACCGGCAACCGATCAGAACCTGACCATAATAGTGGAAAGAGCGGAAGGACAGAAATGTGAACGCTGCTGGAACTATTCTCCGAATGTTGGACAAAGCCCGAAATATCCTGCTGTTTGCCAGCGCTGCTTCCTGGTTCTGGAAAAAGAAATTGGAAAATAAAAAAATAGAACCAATGCTTAAAAAACGGTTTTTCCTTATTTTCATCCTATTCTGGCTGGGACTGGACCAGCTGACTAAGTTTCTGATAGCCAGATCAATTGAGCTTTATCAAACAGTAACGGTGATTCCAGGGTTTTTTAACCTGACTCGTGTCCACAACCGGGGGGCAATTTTTGGCTTTCTGGGGAATACCAGCAATCCGCTGGCTCTGGTTTTACTGAACCTTGGGTCTCTGGTGGCTTTTGCGGTGGTGACCTACTATTTTCTTAAAACCCCTTCCGAAATGGTGCTAACCAAACTGGCTTTTGCCCTGATCATCAGCGGGGCTATGGGAAACATAGTGGACCGCATTATCCGGGGCTATGTAATAGATTTCCTGGATTTTTATGTTGGGCGGTTCCACTGGCCCTTTTTCAATTTAGCTGACAGCTGCATTACTGTCGGGGCTATTATCCTGGTTTTTACTTTATTCAGGAGCTCTAAAACATGTTCCCAATCCTCACCCGAATCGGGCCAATAACCATCCATACTTACGGGTTTTTTCTGGCCTTGGGGGTGGTTTTTGCCCTGTGGTTTATCTACCATCAAGCCAGGAAACAGGGCTTCAACCCCAATAAACTTCTGGATGCCGCCTTCTGGATAATATTGATTTCCTTGATTGGCGCCAAGTTGATTTTGCTGGCCGGAAACTTTTCTTTCTACCTGAAAAATCCTGGCGAACTTTTAAGCCTGGCCCGTTCGGGTGGAGTTTTTCAGGGGGGATTGACTTTCGGGGTAATCTTTGCGGTTATCTATTTTCGGAAAAATAAAATACCGCTCTGGCCAGTGGCTGACCTGACAGCACCGGCCATTGCCCTTGGTCATGGGTTTGGGCGGCTGGGCTGTTTTTCTGCCGGGTGCTGTTACGGTCGGGAAGGCTCGGGTATCTGGGCTACAGTTTTTAAGAATGAATACGCCCATGAACTTACCGGAATACCGCTCAACGTGCGGCTGCATCCGGTTCAGCTTTATGAAGCCGCTCTTAATTTTCTGAATTTCCTGGTTTTGTTCCTCATCTTCAAAAGGAAAAAATTTGACGGGCAGGTTTTCAGCTTCTACATTATTAATTACTCAATCATCCGCTTTTTCACCGAATACTTTCGAGGAGACCATGAGGTAGATACTTATGTAATTCTCGGTGATAGTGCTTTTACCAGCCTGTCGCTGCCCCAGGTCTATTGTTTGATCAGTCTGGTGGCTGGCTTGACTCTTTATTTTTTGCTAAAAAAAAGGAAAAGTGACTGAATACAGCTTGACTGTCGAAAAAGGGGAAGGTACAAGACTCGACCTTTTTTTGAAATCCAGATTCTCAGGCCTTAGCCGGGCCAGAATTCAGAAAATTATTAAAGAGGGAAAAGTCCTGGTTAATGGCCGGATTTACAGGGCCGGCCAGAAGCTTAAAATCGGGGATAAGGTTGAGGTCAGAGTTGAGGAAGAGCCTTCTCCAGGTCTGCTCGGGCCAGAACCGGTTCCTTTCGAAGTGCTTTACGAGGACGACCAGGTAGTGGTGATTAACAAACCTTCTGGACTGGTGGTCCATCCTGGAGCCGGTGTGAGGGAAGGCACCCTGGTTCACGGTCTTATTTTTTGCTACCCGGAAATAGCGGCAGTGGGCTCGCCGACCCGGCCTGGGATAGTTCATCGTCTGGACAAAGAGACCTCAGGAGTAATGGTTGTAGCCAGAACCGAGCAAGCCTATCAGTTTTTAAGACAGCAGTTTGAAGACCGGAAAGTTAAAAAAACCTACCTGGCTCTGGCACTGGGTAAATTCCGGGAAAAAAAAGGTCTAATCGACCTCCCGATTGGCCGGCATGTCCACCATCGGAAAAAGATTTCAGTTAAGACCAGAAAACCGCGAGTGGCTCTGACTAATTACCAGGTTCTGGAAGAATTCCAAGAAACCACTTTCCTGGTCCTGCAACCGGTGACCGGACGGACTCATCAGCTTCGGGTTCATCTTTCAGCCACCGGCCATCCGCTAGTCGGGGACACCAGGTATGGAGGAGGTGGGAAAAAACAGCTGCAGAAGAGCCCCCGACTTTTCCTCCATGCCTGGAAGCTGAGTTTCCAGCATCCCTCTTCCGGACAGGTTTTAGAATTTGAAGCACCACTTCCTCAGGAGTTAAATCAGGTTCTTAGTCAGGAAAGACGGTTAAAGCAGGGACTATTAACTTGAGCAAAACAGTTTTTTTTATTATTATATAGGCTTAAAAGTTCCAAGATTTATTTTCTTGGCCTGAAACCATAAAAAACTGGAGGATGTAAGATGGCTGACTACAGTCCGGATAAGCTCAGAAACATTGCTTTCATCGGTCACGGTTCATCCGGTAAAACTTCGCTGACTGCGGCTGTGTTGTTTGATGCCGGAGTAACTACCAGGCTGACTAAAGTGGATAAAGGCAATACGGTCACTGATTTTGACCCAGAAGAAATAGAAAGAAAAATTTCCATCAACTCAGCTCCCTGCTTTGTCGAGTGGAAGGGAACTAAAATTAACATCATTGATACGCCTGGCTACAGCAGTTTTCTCTGGGATACCAGAGCCAGCCTTCGTGCCGTGGATTCGGCGCTGGTTGTAGTTTGCGGAGTGGCCGGAGTTGAGGTAGGAACAGAAAAAGTCTGGGAAATGCTGGAAGAGTTAAAGCTTCCCCGTATAATCGTCATCAATAAGCTGGACCGGGAAAACTCCAGTTTCAGCCGGACGGTGGATGAGGTCCAGCAGTTTTTTGGACGGCAAGCTATTCCGGTTCAGATTCCAATAGGTGAGGAAAAAAACTTCAGTGGAGTGGTGGACCTTATTAGGAAGAAAGCTTACCTTTTTGAAAAAGATGAAAGTGGTAAATTTCAGGAAGTAGGAATTCCTGAAAATTTAAAGGATGAAGTAGAAAGAAGATACACTCAGCTGGTGGAGATGGTGGCTGAAAGCGACGAAAAACTGATGGAAAAATACTTTGAACAGGGCGAGCTCAGCACCGAAGAGTTGCTGGCCGGATTGAAGAAAAGTGTTTTCCACCACCAGGTTTTCCCGGTGTTTGCTGCCTCGGCCCTGCTTAACATCGGGATTCAACCCATCCTGGATGGTATTGTGGATTTTATGCCCTCTCCGCCGGAAAGAGCCAGAATCAAGGCTAAGGTCAAGGGTCAGGAAGAAGAGCTGGCTTTATCGGTAGATGCTCCTTTTGCCGCCCTGGTTTTCAAAACCATATCCGACCCTTACACCGGAAGGATATCCTTGATGAGGGTTTTTTCCGGAAAAATCGGTCCTGAAGCCACAGTCAGCAACACTATCAGAGATACAGATGAGAAACTGGGCAGCCTGTTTTTCTTACAGGGTAAAGAGCAGATTCCAGCCGGTCAGGCTAAAGCGGGCGATATTGTAGCTACAGCCAAGCTGAAAGCCACACTGACGGGAGATACCCTGTGTGCTAAGGGGGCAGAGATTGAATTTGAACCCATAAAATTCCCTGAACCATCTATCTCATTTGCCATAGAGCCCAAAACCAGGGCTGATGAAGACAAGATATCTCAGGCTACTCACCGGGTTACCGAGGAAGACCCGACTGTCAGGATTGAAAGAGACCCGGAGACCAACCAGCTCCTGATTTCTGGAAACGGAGAACTTCATGTTCGCATCATCACTGATAAGCTAAAAAAGCGTTATAATGTGGATGTAGACCTCAAACCCCCCAAAATACCTTACCGCGAGACCATCAAGGGACGTTCCGACGTTCAGGGCAAATACAAGAAACAGACGGGTGGTCGTGGTCAGTATGGCGATGTAAAAATCAAAATGGAACCTTTGCCCAGAGGTCAAGATTTCGAATTTGAAGATAAAATCTTCGGTGGAGCTATTCCCAAAAATTTCATCCCATCTATTGAGAAGGGCATTCAGGAAGCCAGAAAGAAGGGTGTCCTGGCTGGCTATCCAGTGGTTGATTTCAAGGTTATACTCTACGACGGTTCCTACCATGAAGTCGATTCTTCCGATATAGCGTTTAAGATTGCTGCTTCCATGGCTTTTAAGAAAGGAATGAAAGAAGCCAGGCCAACTCTGCTGGAGCCGATAATGAATGTTGAAATTTACACTCCGGAAACCTATATGGGCGACATCATGGGAGCTTTGAACGGGCGACGCGGAAAAGTTCAGGGTATGGAGCAGAAGGGCAATATGAGAATTCTAAAGGCTCAGGTGCCCATGGCTGAAATGCTGGATTTTGAACCCACCTTGACTTCAATAACCGGAGGCCGCGGTTCGTTCATCATGGAGTTCTCTCATTATGAAGAAGTCCCGGCTCAATTACAGCAGAAAATAATAGCCGAAGCGGTAAAAGAAGGTCGGGTCAAACCCGAAGAAGAATAAAGAGTTTCAGTTTTAATTCCTGGCTTAGTTTCTGGTTATCTGAAATTTGAAATTTACTCTTTAGCTAAAACCCGGGTTGATCCCGGGTAATATATTCGACATTCCTTGGGCAGTTGATTGTTCGTCGGGCTTTTTATCCTGTAACGAGTTGCTGGCTGACCTTCCGGTCATTTTTTCATTTGTTGCTTAATTATCTGAAAAGGCTGAATTTCTGGCTCTCGGCGGCCCAGGAGTTTGTCTGATTTCTTTAGTTTTGGATTAAGTTAAATTATTTAATATAATAGCCTGAGCGTCTAAACTAAAAGGAAACGGTTATGGAGAATAAAAAGAACCTTTCAACAATTATCGCTTCAGTTTTATTCTTCTTTTTATTCTGGATTGTTCAGGGCCAGGCTTTAATCTGTACCCTGATAGTGGTTTCAGGCAAAGCTACGACCAGTGGACGCCCCCTGATGTGGAAAAACCGTGACACTTCCCAGCTTCTTAATAAACTGATGTACTTCAAGGGAGTAAAATACAGATTTATCGGTCTAATTGATTCAGAGGATGCAGAAGGAAAGGAAATCTGGGCTGGACTTAACGAGAAGGGGCTGGCGGTGATGAATTCTCAGGCCGACGACCTGGCAGCAAAAGATAAAAAATTCGACGGAGCCGGAAACGGAACTTTTATGAAAATGGCTCTGGGTGAATGTGCTACGATAGACGATTTTGAAAAATTGCTCCAGAGGGAAAAGGGCAAATGGGACCTGGCCGCCAATTTCGGAGTGATAGATGCCCTGGGTGGAGCTGCCTTTTTTGAAACCTCCAGCGAGTACTATACCAGATTTGAAGCAGATGATAAGAAAGTGGCTCCTTTTGGCTACCTGGTCAGGACCAATTTTTCTTATACTTCTCCTGATTATCTTCAGGGCGGAGGATTTATCAGGTTTGAAAGGATGAATCATCTGGCTGAGATGGCCAGAGCTACCGGTCAGCTTGAGGTCAGGTTCATCCATCAACAGGCGGCCAGGGATTTAAATCATGAAAAGCTTCACTCCTACCCCCTGAACCGGGCTCTTCCTGAAGACCCGGCCCGTCCCCTCTACATTAACACCAGCGACACCATCAACCGCCATAGCACCGCTTCAGCCGTTGTCTTTGAAGGAGCACCTTCGAGCGAACGACCTGACCTGGCTATTATGTGGGTGATTCTGAGACAGCCGATAAGCGGAGTGGCTATTCCGGTCTGGCCCTATGCTGGTCAGGTACCCAGAGTGGCTACCGCCCCGGGCCAGCAAACCTGTGTTCTTAATGTTTTTTCCAGGAAGTTGGTTGCTTATCTTTACCCCGACATCAGAGGTCGGATGCCGCAGTACCTGAACGTCAACCGGCTAAGGACCTACGGCGGTGATGGGGTCCTCTCCAGATTGCTGCGGATTGAAGATCAGGTTCTGGAAAAGGCCCGGGCTCAGCAAAAGCTGTGGGAAAAGAAAAAAGAACCACCCGCCAGGGTAGCCGAGTTCCAAGAAGCTCTGGCCGAGTTTGTGCTAAAGAGCCTGCTTGAAGAATTCCCGGACTCCAGACTCGCTGGTGATGAAAGGTAAAATAAATAAGAGTGGAATAATTGAGGAGAATTTAAAATGGCAAGACTGACTGGCCGGAAAAAATCAGTTCAAAAAGAATTTTTTATTTTTTGGGCCTTTTTAGTTATGCTCGTGGCTAGCCCTTCCTTAATTCCAGCTCAGAAAGAGGATAAAGTCCTGGCTCTTCCACTGGGGCAGGCAGAATATCGGGGAAAATTTGTGGAAATAGAACCAGGGAAACTTTATTCAATGAAAAGCGGCAAGCCTCTGAAGTTTGAGCAGATGATCAAAGAAATGAAAAAAGCCCGTTTCATTCATCTGGGTGAAACGCATGACAATCTGGATATGCATGACTGGCAATTGAGGATAATTGAGTCTCTTTACCGGCAGGACCCAGATCTGGCCATCGGTCTGGAGCAGGTAACCGTTGACCTGCAATCGGTGCTGGATAGATGGGTATCGGGTGAGCTGGAAGAGGAGAATTTCCTCAAAGAAATCCGCTGGTATGTAACCTGGAATTTTAACTACAATTACTACAAAAATATATTCGACCTGGCCCGGAAAAATAAAATTCCGATAATTGCTCTAAATGTGCCCAGAAATTTAATCAGCAAAGTCCGGATGCAGGGTTATGAGAGTTTGACTGAGGAAGAGAAAAAAATAATTCCGCCGCTTGATTTGACCAACCAGGACCACCGCCTGCTGATTAAAACCATTTTTGAGTCAGAAGAAATCCCGACCCAGATGAAGGGAGTTAATCTGGAAGCCAGCCTTGAAGGTCTTTACCGGGCCCAGGTGGCCTGGGATGAAACCATGGGAAGAAAGGCCGTCATGGCGGCTGAAGCCACAGGCAGAAGGGTGGTCGTGCTGGCTGGCTCTGGCCATCTGCTTTACAACCTGGGACTAAACCACAGGGCCTGGAAGCTTAGCCGTCAGCCTATGGCTACAGTCATAGGAGTGGAGGTGCCAGAGAATTCCAGACTCAGGGTGGCGCGGGGTCTGGCTGATTATGTTTACGGGGTTGCTAAAAAAGATTATCCGGCTTATCCAGCACCAGGTCTGAACTTAAAAAAAGTGGAGGGTCTGACCAACCTGGTGGTTGGAGCCAGCCCGACCGAACCTCTGACCAGAGAGGCTGGCTTTCAGAAAGGAGATGTAATTCTGGCGGTGGGAACCGAATCGGTCTCTGAAGTAAATGATTTCCGGATGATTCTGGCCAGATATAGCTGGGGAGAAGAAGTGGAAATTAAGGTTCTGCGGAACGGCGAGGTATTGACTCTAACTCTGAAGTTTAACCCGGAACTGCTGAAGAAAAACCGGAAACCAGAAACGGGAAATTAAATCGCAAGCAAATCCCTGATGACCAGAAATTGAAATAATTACTATATGTTTTTACAAGGAGGTTAGCTATGTCTTTCTGGAAAAGAGTTTTAGCCCTTCCGGTTCTGCTCATTCTGGCTGTAGCCGTCTCTTTGGCTGCAATCAGCCTGAAGACTCCGGCCGAAGAAGCCCGTTATAAGAAATACAGTCAGTATGAAGACATAGTCAGATTCCTTTCTCTCATTCAAAGTAAATCGGAAGTTTTGAAAATCAAGGTTATCGGTCGAACTAAAGAGGTAGAAAACTATCCGGCCCGGGATTTATTTCTATGTGTTTTAACCGAAGAAGGAGTACGGCAACCTTCTGAATTAAATCGGAAAAAACCAACCATTTTTTTTATTGCTTCTCAGCACGGAAACGAACAGTCAGCTAAGGAAGCTGCCTTAAGATTAATAAGGGATTTAGCTCTGGGCGAGTTAAAACCTTTGCTGAAAAAAGTTAACGTTCTGGTAATACCCCAGGCTAATCCCTACGGCAATTTTTATAATGTCCGGCAGAATGAACTGGGGCTGGATTTAAACCGGGACCACATCAAGCTGGAAGGCGAAAGCAGCAAAGCCATTCACCTGGCCTTCAGTCTGTACCAGCCGGAGATAACCATGGATTTGCACGAAAAAGGTGATGATTATTATCGGGTATCAGTAGGTTGCGTTTCCAACCTCAACATTCACCCCTCGCTTCAGGAATATTCCAGAAAAGTAATTATGAAGGAAATTGAAAAGAAGCTGGAGAAAAAGCGGATTGCCTTTCACGAATACCTGGTAAGTGAATTTCTGGGTCTGGACACTTCTTCCGGAGCCAGGATTTCTCAGCCGGAGCCGAGGGAAATGATGCTGCGCTACAGCACTACTGACCTTAACGACGGCCGTAACAGTCTGGGTATTTATGAAACCCTGGCTTTCATCCAGGAAATTTCTTCCCGGCATGACCTGGAAACGCTGGAAGCCAGGACTGAGTGGCAGTATCAGGGAACGAGAGCCCTGGTCGAGGTGGTGGCCGAAAGACCAGAAGAAATGACCAGGCTGGTCAGAGAACTCCGGGCTAATCTTTTGAAACGGGCCGAAGTCAGGGCGGCAGATGACCCCGTTCATCTTCGAATGCAGTATGTCCGTGACCCCGGGCAGCCGGAACTGGTCCTGAAAGCTTTTGAAAGAGCCTCTTCGCCCATAAGAGGAATTTTGAAGGTTGATAAGAAGGCCGGTGATTATCTGATGCAGGAAGAAATTGCTCCTTACCAGGGACCATCAGAACAGAAAATCGTCACCCGGGTAGTTAAGAACTGGTTCCCTCTGGTTGAGAGCAGACTGACGGTTACCCGTCCTGCAGGCTATCTCATTCCAGGTGAGCGACTTGATATAGCTGAGCTTCTGGTCCAGCACGGGATTAAGGTTCAGATGCTGGAAAAAGCTAATGTGGTAGAAGCTGTGGCTTATAAAATTACTGAAATTGTTCCGGCTCAGGCTGATTACCTGGCTCCTCAAAAGATTGAGGTTCAGCTGGAGAAAGTAAAACTTCCGCTCAAGCGTGGAGATTTTTATGTTTCTGCCGTACAGCCTGCGGCTAACCTCATTCCCTGTCTGCTTGAACCTCAATCGGATTATGGGCTTATACGCTATTTTAAGTTTAATCTGGTACCTGAGGCCGGTGAGTATTATGCTATCTACCGCCTGGAAGTTCCGGTTTCTCTTCCGGTCGTTGATTTTAAGCCGTGGAAATAAATTAAAGCCGATAGCTATTTTTCAATATTTTTTATCTTTACCAGAAACTCATTAATCAGACTTTCGTTGGCTTTAATCACGGGTACCTGTGCTTTGGGTCTCAATTTTTTAAGAGCCAGAACGTAGAAATAAACATATGGACCTTCAGGATACTTTTCAGTGTAGTTGATAATCTCTGAGTATTTTTGCCGGGCTTTTTCTTCCTCTCCTATTTTTTCATAACAGATGGCCTCGAGGTAATCCTGAATTCTCTGGTCGGGATCGAAGGGACGGCCGGTTCCCAGATGTTCCGGGAATTCTCTGGATAGAGCTATTTCTTTAAGAGCTTCTGACCAGTCTTTTTGCTGCATAGAATCCAGCGCCAGGTGTAGATGGGTGCGGACAAAAAGACTGTGGACTTCACTGGCCCCCTCATAGGGCAAAACTTTTATCCTGTCCAGTAAATCTGTTGCCCTTCGATATTCTTTGTTAGTCATAAGGGCTTTAACTGTGTCAGTCTGAAGGTACATATTCTCAGGAAATATTTCTAAAGCTCGAAGGCTTCTGGTTAGAGCTTCCCGGTAAAGGTTGTTACTCAGCTCAAAACTTATCAGATGGTGCCAGGTTCTCCATTCTTCCGGGGCAAGGGAAAGAGCTTTTTTCAGGTCCTGGTAAGCTCCCGCTTTGTCCTCAGGGTTAAGGTAAGCTCGGGCAATGAAAACGGGGTAATAGTCGGCTGCATCCAGAGTCTCAAATAGTTGCCTGGCTTCATTAAACCGGCCTTTGTGCCAGTAAATCAGGCCGAGATAGTAACGGAACTTCCAGCAGTCCGGACTGCTCTCTATTGCCCACTTAAAAACCGGGATAGATTCTTCCCGGAAAGGAAAGAATAGGTAGGGTGAAAAATCAGCTGCTCTCTGGAGAAAAGTGTTACTGAATTTAAAATCGTGATATCGAGAAAGATAAGCCTGCCAGAGAAGAATTTCCGGAGTTTCAGGAGCAAGCTTCAGCAATTCCAGGGAAGTTTCCGGTTCTCCGCTCCTCAGGTAATGAAGAGCCAGCTCCAGATAGGTTTCAGCCGGAAATTCATTCCTTATTAGGGACTTAAAATGTTCAAGCTTCCTGGCCGATGGGCTAAGCAGATAGAGTTCAAAGCGTGCCACCAGAGAGAGGGGGTCAAGCTGAAGTATCTCCCGACAGATTTTTTTAGCTTCGGTCTTTTTCCCCTGATGCCTTAAAGATGCGGCCAGAAGTTCATAGGGAAGGGGATTATGACGGTCAAAATTGGCAGCCCGGCGGGCGTATTCTTCAGCCTGGATATAATCTTTTTCTGATAGTGCAATCTCCGTCAGCTGAAGGTAAGCTGGAAGAGCCAGGGCTGGAGAGCGGGCTGCCCAGCCGAGGGTCTCTTTGGCATCAGGTAGGAAACCCAGCTTTCTGGCCACGATTCCATAGAGATAGTTGGCTTCAGGTTCATATCTGGAGAGCTCCAGGGCCTGGCGAGCATAATTTAAAGCCTGCTCATCCTGACCTTGCCATGAAAGCACTTCGGCTACGCGGCAAAGAGCTCTCAGGTGCTTTGGTTCTTTTTCCAGACAGGCCAGGTAATTTTTCAGAGCACCTGAAAGATCGCGCTCGTTCTGAAGGGTTTCTCCGCTAAGGAAGAGCTCTTCGGCTGAGGGGCCCGATGGTCGGTAAAAATAAAATGGTCTTTTCAGGTCTTTTGACTCCGGGTTGGGCTGGTGAATAATTTTATTTCCAAGGTAGATTTTTAAGTTCTCCGGATTTGAAATCTGACCCAGGCTGATAGATTTTCTCTGAGCCGGTTTCATTTCTATTTCCTCACTGTATATTTCTTTTGAGCCTTCTTTTATCACCAGTTTTTCTTTTATTTTTTCCAGAGCATACAGTCCGAGCACGCCTGAATTATGATTCATCTGAAGACTCAAAACCACCTGGGGAGTGGCGGCCGTCATTTCTCCTATACCCCTGTAGGGAAACCAGATTTCCCGCCAGCTTTCAGAACTGGCCGGAGCCAAAGAACCATGGTCAGATTGATTGAGAAGCCTACCAGCCTGGGGTTCGCTATATTGCCCGTCGCTGTCGGTCAGCAGGTCCACCCAGATTTCACCGGCCCGGCTCAGGTCCCAGATCCAGATTTTCTTACCGGGCATATCCGGATACAGGGCAAAATGCCCAAAACCCGAGTCAGAAGTCTGATAATAGGTACCGAAGAAGTTGTCATAGCTACCGATTACGAAATAGCTTTTCGCCCCGCCAAAATCATTATTTCGGTACCAGGAAAGGTCCCGGCCGTCTCGGTCGACAGGCCAGTTTTCCAGTGGTTGGGAGTAGTCATGGCCTATGAAATATTTTCCCGGAACAAGATAGTGGAGGTCAGATGAAACCCTGACGGCTGCGTTCATCCAGACGTAATAAGACTGCCTGTAAGGGCGAGGATTGGTCCAGCGAGCTCTAGTTTGGAAATAAGCTCTGTCTGGGAATAAAGTCACAGTTACCTGCCAGCGGGTTCTGGATGGCCAGTCGTAATTACCAACGGTGCAGGAAACGCTGCCATCAGGATTATTCTCAAGCCAGTAATCCACCGGAGTAGCTGTGGATGGAGCATGTCCAATAACTCCAAAATTGAATTCAATCCCGCCTGATGTCCACGGTCCCCTCAGGGCTATTTCTCTAAATTTAAGTACCTTGTTGGTGTAAATGAATTCTTGGTTAGCCTGAAGATCTCTGGCTCCCCAGATTTTACCTCCAACTTCCGGCAGAATGGAAACTTCTAAGTATTTATTTCTGAGGCGGACTACTGTCCATTCCTGAGGCCTGGAATCAAAGCTGAAGCCATTAAAGACAAAATACGGATAGATTTTATGGCCAGCTCCCCACATCGAAGAACGGGCAAAAACCGGGATAGGGTCAGGGTCAAAAAACGGATAGGTGATTATGGTTTCTTTTTTTACCGAGACGGAGATTTTATCCTTTGAACAGCTTACCAGAGATAAAACAATAAGAACTATGATAAAAGAAATAGTTAATTTTTCGTAAATATATCTGGTCTTAATTAAATTAGTCATTTTTTCTCTTTAATTTCCTGATAAATGATTTCAACCAGAGAGGGTCGACGAGCCGTAGTTGCGGCCGGTGGCGGCTGAAGGCCAAAGGCAGCTTTAATTTCTTCAATGGTTTTTCCCTGTTCAATCATCTCTCGAACTCTGGCCTCTTTTTCCTTGAGGCTGCTGATCAATTCAGCCACTTCCTGGCGGCCGACCGGTTCGGCATGTCCTGAGAGGAAGATTTCTATTTCAGGCTGGTAATCGAGCATGGCCTGTAAGGTGCGGAGATAGCCAAAAAAGGTTCCATTTTTATGCTTGTGAATGAGCGGGTCCCGTCCGAAAAACATCAGATCCCCGACAACGGCTGCTTTGAGTTCGGGAAAGAAAGCTATGGTGTCGCCGCTGGTATGAGCCGGGCCGTAGTTTTTGAGCTCAATTTTTGTTCCTTCAAAATCCAGGGCCAGATTGCTTTCGTAAGTCTGTGCAGGCAGGTAATCTTTTAGTGCTGGATTTTGTTCCAAGGCCAGAAGCATTTCCTGATAGGTATTCCGGTGACCTAAAATTTTAATTTTTTCAGTTAATCCTCTAAGCCCATTAACATGGTCGCCGTCGCTGTGGGTCAAAATTATCATCGATAAAGGCAGAGGTGAAACCTTCTGAATGGCAGCCTGCATTTCTGCGAAGGATTCGGGAGTCATTTTGGCGTCAAAAAGCAGGTTGCTTTTCTTGCCGGCAACAAGGTAACAATTAGCTCCGGAACCGCCTTTTATCAGGTAGAGGTTTCCTCTAATTTTTTCTACAGTTATGGGTGGGGGAGAAGTTTGAGGCCAGGCTGAAAGAGAACTGAGCCCAAACAAACCGATCACCAGAATAAAAATGAAAATGATAGAATTAAAAAATTTCCTTATTGGTAAACCCAGAATTTTATGTCTCAGTCCGGGCAGATTATCCATTGCTCCCTCCATTAATTTATTTTTTCACTTTTACATTTTATACCATCAGGTTGGGAGTTACAAAAAAATATATCAGAAAAAGGCAAAAAGCCTTAAAACAAATATTTTAGAAAACCTTTTCCTGTGAGTTTATGAACCACAAAAGAATAATTATTTTTTCCCAATCTGACCTTAACAGTCAGGGATTTAGGTCAAATTTTCTTAACTCAATATTAGCTTTAATTAATTCTTATGAGTAAACTGGAAGAGAGTTATTCAAGAAGGGAAATATTTGAAAAATAGAAATCACGCTGAGCAGTTTTTTGATTACCGGTCAATCAGATTTTTTCCAGAAAGAGTCTCTTTAATGGTTAAACCAATCCTGGCCGGATTTTCTATTACTCTGACCCCGGCTGCTTTTAGTTTCTGGAGTTTTTGCTGAGCTGAGCCCTGGTTTCCTTCGATTATGGCCCCGGCATGACCAAGACGTTTGCCTGAAGGAGCTGTCAACCCGGCTATATAGGCAAAAACTGGCTTGGGATAGCTGAATTGACTGAGGTAATCGGCAGCTTCTTCTTCGGCTGTCCCGCCAATTTCTCCGATGAGCAAGACCGCTTCGGTCTGCGGGTCTGCCTTAAACCTTTCCAGCAGGTCAACAAATTTAAGACCAATGATCGGGTCGCCGCCGATACCCACGGCTGTGGACTGCCCGAGTCCCAGACTGGTTAGCTGATGGACGGCTTCATAGGTCAGGGTACCGCTGCGGGAAATGATTCCCACTGCTCCAGGTTTATGAATATTTCCAGGCATAATCCCTACTTTGCTCTTGCCTGGGGAAATAATTCCTGGAGTGTTGGGCCCGATAAGCCAGACTTCTTTTTCTTTGATATATTTTTTCACCCGGAGCATGTCCATGACAGGAATGCCTTCGGTGATGCAGACTATTAACCTAATTCCGGATTCAGCAGCTTCCATAATGGCTTCAGCAGCAGTGAGAGGTGGCACAAAAATAGCGGAAACGTTGGCGGCGGTGGCCTCAAAGGCCTGTTCTACAGTGTTAAACACTGGAATTCCCAGATGTTGCTGTCCACCTTTACCTGGAGTAACGCCGGCAACGATTCTGGTTCCATACTCCAGCATGCGCTGGGTATGAAAAGAAGCCTGCTTTCCAGTAATCCCCTGGATTAAAACCCGGGAACTTTCATCAAGCAGGATGCTCATTATTTATCCTCATTATTATTAAAGCTAAAAATAAAATAAGTTCATTCTTTTAGCTGCTGATTTCAGGCTGGCAGAGAGAAACTGCCAGCCTGGCTGCCTGCTCGAAATCATCCACAAAATGAAAGGGCAGCCCGGATTCTTGAAGAATTTTCCGGCCCAGCTCCACGTTGGTTCCTTCCAGCCTGACCACCACTGGTTTGCTTAATGAGATTTTACGGGCTGAGGCCACTATTCCCCGGGCCACCAGGTCACAGCGGACTATTCCACCAAAAATATTTACCAGAGCTGAACGAACCCGGTCATCTTCAATTAGGATTTCAAAGGCCCGGCTGACGGCTTCTTCGGTAACACCGCCGCCTATGTCCAGAAAGTTAGCCGGTCGACCGCCAAAGTACTGGATGAGGTCCATGGTAGCCATGGCCAGGCCGGCTCCGTTAACCAGACAACCAACCTGACCATCCATTCTCAGGTAGTTGAGCTGGTGGTGGCGGGCTTTATTTTCAAGAGGCGAACGGTCGCTCAGGTCTTCCAAGGCGGCAATTTCTGGATGACGAGGAAGTCCACAGTCGTCAAATTCAATGCGGGCATCGGCCGCTATCAGTTTATTCTCTTCAGTCAGGACTAAAGGGTTTATTTCTAAAAGTTTAAGGTCCTTATCCACCAGAAATTGGCTGAGACGTTTGAGCCAGCTGATTAGCTGATTGACCAGGTCTTCTTCTGAAATTAGAAAATAAGCTAACTGTCTTGCCTGGAAAAGTCGTAATCCGCACCAGGGCTCAAAAACAACTTTCTTAAGCAGTTCAGGATGAGATTGGCTTAACTGCTCAATAGAAATCCCCCCCAGCTGGCTGACTATGGCCGTCAGGACTTCATTTTTTCGATCAACTGTCAAACCGAGATAAAATTCTTTTTTTATATTTAAGGCCTTTTCTACCAGAATTTTTCTGACGGTCAGTCCCGGTGAACCAGTCTGAGCAGTAACCAGTTTTCGGCCTAAAAGGGAACGGGCTTTCTCCTCGGCTTCTTCTTCAGTTATGGCCAGTATAATTCCTCCGGCCTTTCCTCGGCCGCCAGCCAGAATCTGAGCTTTAAGCATCACCGGGCAGCTTAAATCAAGAGCCGCCGCTTTTACCTGCTCCGGAGTCTCAGCCAGACGCCCATCCGGAACCTCAATTCCAAGATGGCGGAGAAAACCTTTAGCCTGAAATTCGTGAATTAACATTTTGTTTCTGGTTCAAAAAAGCCAGAGGGCGAAACCGCTTTCTGGCGGCTCCGCCCTCTGGTTTCCATTTGGCTGGTTTTTGAAGTCTTTTAAATTTTACATTCAGAGACAGTCTTGGTCACCGAAGCCACTGTTTTCTGGAACTGAGCCTTTTCTTCTTCAGTCAGCTTAATTTCGAAGATCTTTTCCATACCTCGGGCACTGATCAAGCAGGGAACTCCAATAAACAGCCCGTGAACTCCGTATTCGCCCTCACACAGAGCAGCACAGGGGAGGATGCGGCGTTTATCCTTGAGGTAAGATTCAGCAATAACTATAGCACTCCAGGCCGGGCTGAAGAAAGCTGACCCTTTCCCGAAAAGTTTGACGATTTCGGTTCCAGCTTCGCGGGTTCTGGTAACCAGACGCTCGATCTGCTCGGGGGTAGCAATTTCAGTTAGCGGTACACCACCAACTGTTGTCAGGCGGGGCAGGGGGACCATGTCTGGTCCATGACCGCCAAGAACCGTGCCAGCCACATCAGCCACGGAAACGCCCAGCTCCATGGCAATAAAGGCTCTCCAGCGAGCGGTATCCAGAGTTCCGGCCATGCCTATGACCTGATTCTTGGGAAAGCCTGTAACCTTGTGGAAGACGTAGACCATAGCATCGAGGGGATTGGTAACAATGATGCAGAAGGCGTTGGGAGCGTACTGCTTAACTCCGTTAGCGACTTCGGTGATAATCTTGATATTGACGTTAAGCAGGTCTTCTCTGGTCATTCCGGCTTCTCTGGGTTTACCAGCAGTGACAATTACCACATCGGCTCCGGCTATGTCTTTATAATCAGTAGTGGCGGTGATATTGGCGTCGTAATTGCCGTGGGGAGCCATCTCCATCAGGTCCAGGGCTTTACCCTTGCAGACGTTGACATAGTCAGGAACATCAAGGATGACGATGTCTCCCAGTTCTTTCTGGGCAGCCAGCATAGCCAGAATCTGGCCGATCTGACCGCCACCTATCAGAGCGATTTTTTTACGCATGAAAAACTCCTTTAAATGCTGATTGTAAACTAATTTTTACAGCTTTCAGTTGGAAACTGTCAACCTTTTACATAACCTTCCCAGGTTTCTTGAAGTTTGGGGTTGTTCAGCCAGTCGATTAAATAATCAGTAAATTCCTTCCCGGTGGCTCCAGTTGGACGGCCGGTGATGACCAGCTTCTTCTCATACTGACCGCAGATATCCAGAGCCATTTCTAATTTTTTAGCCTTTTCAACATATCCAATGTGATTGATGAGCATAGCGGCTGCTCTAATCATACTGGCCGGGTCAGCGTACTGAGCCCTGCCTTCCTGAACCATCCTGGGAGCTGAACCATGAATGGCTTCAAACATGGCATACTGTTTGCCTATGTTGGCGGCCCCAGCAGTGCCCACGCCGCCTTGGAATTCAGCTGCTTCGTCAGTCAGAATATCACCCCACATGTTGGGCATAACCAGAACCTGGAACTCGCGACGCCGCTTTTCATCTACCAGTTTGGCGGTCATAATGTCAATGTACCAGTCGTCAACCTGAATGTCCGGATAATCTTTGGCAATTTTGTAGAATATTTCCAGAAACTTGCCGTCTGTAGTTTTAACCACGTTAGCTTTGGTCACACAGGTAACCTTGGTCCGCCCATTTCTTTTAGCATAGTCAAAAGCCATCTTTATGATTCTTTCAGCCCCGGGGGTGGAGCAGAGTCTAAAATCAATGGCGATATCTGGTCCCACTTCAATCCCATAGGGACCGAGAGCATACAGGTCTTCGGTGTTTTCTCTGAAGAACACCCAGTCAATACCCTGTTTGGGCACTCTAACGGGCCTGACGTTGGCAAAGAGGTCAAGCTCTTTTCTCATGGCCACGTTACAGCTTTCAATGTTCGGCCAGGGATCGCCTTTTCTTGGTGTGGTGGTGGGGCCCTTCAGGGTGACATGGTATTTCTTGATTTCTTCCAGCACATCATCAGGAATGGCTTTATTGTGAGCGGCTCGGTTTTCGATAGTCAGACCTTCAATGGTATTAATGTAAATTTTACCGCTCTTCAGTTCTTCATCAAGCATGTAACCGAGAACTCTTTCAGCTTCGGCGGCTATGTAGGGGCCAATTCCATCACCAGGAAGAATGCCGATTTTGATGGGCGAGACTTTGGAGTAGTCAATCCAATCAGGAGCGGATTTTATTTTTTCCACCCTTTCCATCTGTGATTCAAGAAGCTTGCCCAGCTGTTCTTGGGCTTTTTGGATAACAGTCCGATCGATCATTTTACCTCCTGTTTTTTTGAATTTTAAGGAATGTTAAGAAAAAATATTATATTTTTTTGAGGTTAAAATCAATGATTTTTTTTAAATGAGCTGGCTTGATATCCAGAAGAGCGAGTGGGAATTGCCATAAGGAATATTGCGGTCTTAAATTTTTATTGAAGTGCCAGATAATTATTGGTTAAAGCTTAAGCCTAAAGAATACTCTCTGCTGAAATCCGGGATATAAATGAGCCATTTTTTGACAAAGCTAATTTTAATTCATAAACTATTATCTCATATATTTCTTTTCATAGGTAAATATAAATAAATCACAAGAAAGGAGATGAGCTGATGCTGGAAAATTATTATCAAAAAGCTCTGGAAAGAGAAAAAATGGGAATACCGCCCTTACCTCTATCGGCTGAGGAGGCCCGAGAGCTCTGCCATCTTCTGGAAAACCCACCGGCTGGTAAAGAGAAGGAACTACTTTACTTACTGGAGCAGAGAATTTCTCCTGGTGTGGACCCGGCTGCCAGGGTCAAAGCTACCTGGCTTACAGAAATAGCATTGGGGCAGAAAAAATCTCCTCTGGTCAGCCCGGAAAAGGCTGTCTTTCTGCTGGGGACCATGATTGGTGGTTATAATGTTGACCCTCTGGTCTCTATGCTGGAAATCCCGGCCCTGGCTAAAGTGGCGGCTGATTCTCTAAAAAAGATAATCTTGGTCTACGGAGCCTATGATAAAGTAGTTGAGCTGGCGGCAAAAAATCAGTATGCCCGGGAGGTTCTGGAATCCTGGGCCAAGGGAGAATGGTTTTTATCAAGACCTGAGTTGCCTGAGGAATTGGTCCTAAAAGTTTATAAAGTTGACGGAGAAATCAACACCGATGATTTCTCACCGGCTAAATACGCCTGGAGTCGACCTGATATTCCCCTCCACGCCCTGAGCATGGGAGAAACCAGGTTTCCTGGGGGGCTGGAAGTTATCAGAAAATTCCGGGAAGAAGGTTACAGGGTAGCTTTTGTTGGAGATGTGGTCGGGACGGGGTCTTCCAGGAAATCTGCCTGTAATTCTCTGATGTGGCATATAGGTGAGGATATACCCTATGTTCCAAACAAGAGAAGAGGAGGAGTGGTCATTGGGGGGTTAATTGCACCTATTTTTTTCAACACTACCGAAGATTCGGGTGGGCTGCCCATTCAGGCAGATGTCAGCCAGCTTAAGACCGGCCAAGTCATAAGGATAAAGACCGGTGAAGGGCTCATCCTCAGCGAGAGCGGAGAAATCCTGGCCAGGTTTGAATGGAAGCCGGTAACCATTAAGGACGAGTTCAGAGCTGGAGGCCGCTTGAACCTGATAATCGGGCGGCAGCTGACCGCTAAAGCCAGAAAAGAACTTGGCTGGCCAGAGGCCGATTTCTTTGTGAAGGTTCAGAATCCTGAGCCGAAACCAGGTCAGGGCTTCACCCTGGCTCAGAAAATCGTGGGCCGGGCCTGTGGTTTGCCTGGAGTTTTGCCAGGCACCTCCTGCGAACCGCATATGACCACGGTAGGTTCTCAGGACACCACCGGTCCTATGACTGCCGACGAACTCACCGAGCTGGCCTGTCTGGAATTCCAAACTGAGCTTTTTATGCAGTCATTCTGCCATACCGCCGCTTACCCCAAACCAGCTGATGTTAAGATGCACCGTAGTCTTTCGTCGTTCATAATTGAGAGAAAAGGTGTGGCCTTAAAACCGGGAGATGGGGTTATTCATTCCTGGCTCAACCGTCTGATTCTGCCTGATACAGTTGGTACTGGAGGTGATTCTCACACTCGATTCCCCATAGGTATCAGTTTCCCGGCTGGTTCGGGCCTGGTAGCTTTTGCCGGAGCTCTGGGGTTTATGCCGCTCGATATGCCGGAGTCGGTATTGGTTAGGTTCTCGGGGAAGCTCAATCCGGGAATTACTTTAAGAGATGTGGTTAACGCTATACCTTATTTTGCTATCAAGAAAGGGTTGCTGACCGTAGCTAAAAAGGGCAAAAAAAATGATTTTAACGGACGGATTCTGGAAATGGAGGGTTTAGAAGACCTGACGGTTGACGAAGCCTATGAGCTGACCGATGCTTCGGCCGAGAGATCGGCTGCGGCCAGCGTCATTTCTCTTAAAGAAGAAAAAGTGGTGGAGTACCTGAAGAGCAATATTGCTCTGATGAAGAAGATGATAGAAGAAGGCTACCAGGAGGCTTCTTCTCTGGAAAAGAGGATTAAGGCCTGCGAGGAATGGCTAAAAAACCCTGTTCTGCTTAAAAGAGACCAAAATGCTGAATATGCAGCCGTTCTGGAGATTGACCTCTCGGAGATAAAAGAACCTATCCTGGCCTGTCCTAATGACCCTGATGATGTCAAATTACTGTCTGAGGTGGCTGGCGATAAAATCGATGAAGTCTTTATCGGCTCCTGTATGACCAACATCGGACATTTCCGGGCTGCAGCCAGAATATTTGAAAAAGCCTGCTATCCTGCTACCCGTATCTGGTTGGCTCCGCCCACTAAAATGGATTATGCTCAGCTAATGAGAGAAGGATGGTTTGCGGCTTTCAGCCAAGTAGGAGCCAGGATAGAAATTCCTGGCTGTTCTCTCTGTATGGGTAATCAGGCTAGGGTACAACCTGGAAGTACGGTCATCTCCACTTCCACCAGGAATTTTGATAACCGAATGGGGGATAACGCCCGGGTTTATCTGGCATCAGCTGAACTTTCGGCCATAGCCGCAGTCGAGGGAAAACTCCCCAGTGCAGAGAAATATTTTGAGGTAATGAAGGAAAAAATTTTGCCTTACTCAGACCAGATTTATCGCTACCTCGAGTTTCACAAAATGCCTGACTTCAAGCTGAGCTATGTCTGACCAAAAATTAAAGGAGATTTGACCGATGATTAAACTTGAGGGGAAGACAGCTTTGATTACCGGGGCATCAAGAGGAATAGGTCGGGCTACCGCTATTCTTCTGGCCGAAGCTGGGGCTAAGGTAGCTGTACATTATCAGAAAAATGATCAGGCGGCTGCTGAAGTAAAGAAAATGCTGGAGGAGAAAGGTCAGGAATGTCTTCTGGTCAGGGCTGAGATTTCCAGGCGCCAGGAGGTAGAGCAGATGGTGGAAAAGGTGCTCGAACAATGGGGGCAGATTGACATTCTGGTTAATAACGCTGGCATCTGGACTTATGGAGAGATTGGAGCCATGCCGGAGGCTGTCTGGCGCGAGACCATGGCTGTTAACCTTGATGGAGTCTATTATGTTACCAACGCTGTTGTACCTCATATGAAGAAGCAGAAACAGGGCTGGATTGTCAACGTGGCTTCCACCGCGGCAGTCAGGGGCGAGGCTTACCACTCTCATTACGCTGCCACTAAAGGGGCCATCATCTCTCTTACCAAATCATGGGCGGTCGAACTGGCTCCTCATAATATCAGAGTAAATTGTGTAGCACCTGGTTGGGTGGAGACCGATATGTGTCTCGAGGTTTTTAGCGACCCTGAGTTCAAGGAAAAGGTAAAACAATCCATTCCACTGAAAAGAATTCCCCCACCCGAAGATATAGCCGGCCCCATCCTCTTTCTGGTTTCTCCTCTGGCGGTCCACATAACCGGTGAGGTACTCAACGTCAACGGAGGGTCAGTGCTTTGCGGAGGCTAAAAAGATTTGCCAAAATTCAATTTTTTTGATATTTTTAAGACAAATTAATAAGGAGGGTAAAAATGGAGGAGGTCGAAGTTGGCCGGATAACTCATTATTTTTCGAAAATTTCGGTGGGCGTTGCCAGAATTTCAGGGAGGGGATTGAAAATAGGTGATGTGGTGCATATTAAAGGTCACAGCACTGATTTTTTTCAGAAAATAGAGTCAATGCAGATAGAACACAAACCGGTAGAGGAAGCCAAGCCTGGTGAAGAGGTAGCTTTCAAGGTAGATATGCCGGTTAGAGAGCATGATGTGGTTTTTAAGGTGATTGAGTAAATTTTTTAATAAGCTCAGAAAAAAGAATTTGAGATTGACAGAAAAAAGGTAAGTATGGTAAGTAAAGAAAGAAAAAATGGCTAAAAAATTTATCTCCATAGTCATTGTCCCTAACTGGAAAACAAGTTTCAGAACCATAAACCTCCCCCAAAAAACCGTTCGGGTTATGATTGGTGCTGGAGTGGCATTTGCTGTTATTTTTGTCTTTTTCCTGCTCGATTATTTTTCCATGACTGTGACTAAGGCTAAGTACCGGGAGCTTCTCAAAGAAACTTCAGCTCAAAAAGAAATCATTGCCAATTATGAGACGACTATTGCCCAGATGAAAGAAACCATAGCCAGTTTTGAAAATTATGCCAGAAAAATCAATATCCTGGCCGGAGTTCAGTCCCCAGAAAACCTCAAGGGGGAGCCGGGCTTAGGTGGTGGGGAAAAAGTTGATACCGGTGCCGTGGGCCAGATAAAAAACCTTGAACCTGGAGCTATCCAGGCTATCAAGCAAAGAGCCGATGCGGTTGAAAAAAATCTAAGCTACATGCTGCATTTTTTTGAAAATCAAAACACCACTCTGGCTACTACCCCGACCATCTGGCCGACAGTGGGCTGGGTATCTTCAACCTTTGGACCTCGGATTGATCCCTTTACCGGTCGGAATGCATTTCATTATGGCCTGGACATAGCCACTAATCTTAACAACCCGGTAGTGGCTACGGCCAATGGTGTTGTAGTCCAGGTTGGTTATGACAAGTACAAAGGCTATTTTGTTTCCATAAGCCATGGTAACGGTTTTAACACCGAATACTGGCATTTAAACAAATACACGGTTAAATCCGGTCAGAAAGTGGAAAGAGGACAGGTCATAGGTTATGTTGGCAAAACAGGAAAAGCTTTAGGGCCGCATCTTCATTATGAGGTTCATCTGAACGGAAAGCCTATTAACCCAATCCACTACATCATAGAAGAATAACTTTTTTAAATTATTCTGAATCTGAAAACGAGCCTGATTAACTCCGGTCAGCCCAGAATTGAACCCACGCGAACTCGGCCACCCAGAGAAAAGGCATAAGCGGGCATTTCTTTTTTGCCTTCCGGCTTAACTTTTTCTATGAGATAAAGAGAATTTTGTCCACAGCAAACATAAATACCTGGCTTATCTACCTGGACCACTTCACCCGGTCTGGCCTTGGGCATTAAGCCTTGAACCACCCGTCCGATTATAATTTCCAGCCTCTGACCAGCGATAAAGGTGAAGGCTCCGGGCCAGGAGAAAAAGGCTCTAACTTTTCTGTCGATGATCTCAGCCGGTTCTGACCAATCAATAAGCGCCTGGTCTTTAGTCAATTTCGGAGCATAAGTAGCCCGGGAATGGTCTTGCTCTTTTAGTTCAATGCGGGTAAGGTTTTCCAGGGTTTTGACCAGAAGCTGAGCTCCAACATGGGACAGTCTGGTTTCCAGCTCCTGAGCATTTTCTCTGGGAAGGATTTCTACCATTTCCTGGGTAAGAATCGGGCCCTCATCCATTTTTTCGTTGAGCTGCATAATGGTCACTCCAGTAAATCTTTCTCCGTTGAGTATGGCCCACTGAACTGGAGCGGCTCCCCTGTATTTAGGCAGGAGAGAAAAATGGATATTCAGGGATTTATGAGGCGGCAGGTAAATTATCGAGGCCGGGATTATTTGACCGTAAGCCACCACCACGTTAATTTCTGGATCGGCTGTCTTTATCAGCTCCAGAGCTTTTTCGTCTTTTCTGATTTTTTCTGGCTGGTAACAGGGGAGACCATGACTTTCGGCAAATACCTTAACCGGTGGAGGAGTTAGCTTTTTGCCCCTTCCAGCCGGCCGGTCAGGCTGGGTTATAACCAGTTTAATCTCATGTCCGGCAGACAGCAAAGCATTGAGCGCCGGTAAGGCAGGGCTCGGGCTCCCAAAAAAGACAATCCTCATCAGTTATGCCTTTTCCAGCTCTTTTTTTAGCCGGTTTTTCACTAGCCTTCTTTTCAAAGGAGAGAGACGGTCAACAAACAGACGGCCCTCCAGATGGTCAATTTCGTGGCAAAAAACCCTGGCCAGAAGCTCTCTGGCCTCCACCAGGTATTCCTGGCCATCAAGGTTATAACCTTTGACTACTACCCGGGCTGGACGGAGGACCTTTTCGTAAATTCCTGGAACTGACAGACAGCCTTCCTCTGAAATCTGTTCTCCATCTTCTTCTATAATTTCTGGATTGATCATAATTAATAGTTCATCAGGTTTCTCTCCGACCGAAAGGTCCACAGTTATCAAACGCAGACTAACATTGACCTGAGGGGCAGCCAGACCTATGCCCGGAGCCTGGTGCATAGTCTCAACCATGTTTCTAGCCAGCTCCACTATTTCCTGGTTAATGTTCTCAACCGGGCGTGCTTTTAGTGACAGAGTAGGATGACCGATTTTAATTATTTCCAGAATTGCCATAAAGCTATTTTAGACCAGGTGACCTTCAAAGACAACCGGCTGGCCTTAACTTAAATCACTGCCGACGGCGGAGGCGGTTCGTCCGGAGCTCCAGCATTTCTCAGAGGGACAGCAATCAGGTAAAAGCCAATCAGGGCCAGAACCACCAGACCTCCAACATAGCTTGGTTTTGAAAAGATTATGGGAATATCTTTGCTGATTACATTTTGCAAGAAGAAAAACTTCCAGGCAGCCCGGATAAGACCGGTCAGGGCTTCTCCGGCAATTAACCCAGCAGCCAGAAGGATGCCGACGTTTTCCACTCTGGCTTTTTGAGCCGGGTTGAGATTACGACGAGCAGATAGGCGCTCCAGGAGGCCCTTAATCATCCCGCCCATGAAGATGGCAAAGGTGGTTTCAAGCGGCAGGTACATACCGACAGCTACCAGCATGGGAGAGCGAACCTGAACTAGGATGAGAGCAAAACCCATGAGCATCCCGACGATGACCAGCGGCCAGGCCATCTCTCCGCCAACTATGCCCTGGGATATGGCTGCCATCAGTCCTGCCTGAGGTGCCGGTAAATCTTTGCTCCCGAAAGTGAATGCGCCGTGAAGAATCATCAGAGGAAAGTAAAGAAGAAGAGAGGCCAAAAGTACTCCAAAGATATCACCAACCTGCATTTTCCAGGGGGTGCCGCCGAGAATGTGGCCCACTTTAAGGTCCTGAAGCATTTCGCCAGCCACAGCTGAAGAAACGCAAACAACTGAAGCTACTCCGAGAACGGCAATTATTCCGCCAGTACCCCTGGCCCCAATCAGGACCATCAGCAAACCGGCGATTATCAGCGTTGAGAGAGTTAGCCCTGAGATAGGGTTATTGGAAGAGCCTATAGTTCCAACCAGATTACCCGAGACGGCGGCAAAGAAGAATCCGGCCAGGGCCATAACCACAGCGGCGAGGATGGCAGGTCCGTAGCTACCTGAAAAAACCCGGTAAACGAAAACCATCATAACTACGGTAATGGCCATCAGCCCAAGCACCAGCCGGCTGTTCAGGTCCTGTTCTATTCTGGAAGTTACTTCTGTTTTGCCGGCAGCCTTTCTGACATCGCTTATAGACCTTTTAATACCGGCGCCCAGGTTCTTTCTCATCCTGAAAAGGGTAAAACCAGCTCCAACCAGCATGCCACCAACAGCTATTGGCCTTATTATAAATTTCCAGATGTTGATAACCAGCTCTGACCAGGGTACCTCAGACATGGCCACTCCGGGACCATAAAATTGATTCACCAGATGCGGACCAAGAAAATACATGAGCAAGGGAGCGAAAAGACCCCAGGCCAGAACTCCTCCGGCAAAGTTCAGAGAGGCCAATCTTGGGCCGATGATGTAGCCCACACCAATATAAGCCGGAAAGATACCAGGACCAGAAACACTGATTATTCCCCCGGTTCCTATGGTTTCTGCTTCTCGAGAAGCGCCGAGCCTGACAAAGCTCTGACCAATTTTTCCCAGTCTGATGATGAATTCTTTGGAAGCAGCGAAGAGCTGAACCACCCCCAGGGCATAAAGCAAAGAACCCACTCCCATGGCCTGGAAGAGAAACTTTGCCCCGGCACTTCCTTTTTGCCCAGCCTTGTGGATTTCAGCGGCCGCTACCGATTCGGGAAATGGTAATTCCGGGTCAGTAACCATTATTCTTCTCAGGAAGGTAACGAACAGAATTCCCAGCAGTCCACCTACAAACATCAGAGCTGATGATTTAAGATAAGCATCCAGGGTGTCAAATCTGAGCCAGGCCCCGGTTATCAGGAAAGCCGGAATGGTAAAGATAGCCCCTGCGGCTACCGATTCTCCGATAGACCCGACCGTTCTGGCCATATTTTCTTCAAGGATGGATCCTCTCATTATTTTTAAGAGGGCCATTCCTATTACCGCAGCCGGATAGGTAGCAGCTATAGTCATACCGGCCCGCAGCCCGAGGTAGGCATTGGCGGCTCCGAGGATTACAGTCATGATGAGTCCGAGGATAATGGCTCGAAGAGTGAATTCTTTCATGTCAGTCTTTTCTGGTACATAAGGTTTATACTCCATCTGCCTCTCCTTTGAATTTTTCTTTATGTATATTAAAAACCAGGCTCTTAAGTCAAGACTAATTTTTTTGATCGGACTTTGAAATTATTTGCTAAGGAGGGCTTTTTGTGTTAAAAAATTGTGTTAAATAATTTTAGTAAAGAAAGGATAACCATGAGCCTCTGGACCTGGGTAAAGGATAGATTATTCTGTGATCTGGCCGTAGACCTTGGAACCGCCAACACGCTGGTTTATATGAAGGGCAGAGGAATAGTAGTTCAGGAACCTTCTATTGTGGTGGTCAATAAACAAACCGGCAAGATTGAAGCGGTGGGCAACCGGGCTAAGGAAATGCTTGGAAAAACGCCCAATAATGTGGTGGCCATCAGACCCATGCGGGATGGGGTCATAGCTGACTTTGAGATTGCTGAAAGGATGCTTGATTATTTTATCAAACAGGCCATGAATAACCGGGGTTTTCTGCTGAGACCCAGAATTGTCATTGGAATTCCAACCGGTATTACTCAGGTGGAACGTCGGGCAGTCAAAGATGTGGCTCTTCGGGCCAGGGCCTCTGAAGTATATATTGTTGAACAGCCTATGGCTGCCGCTGTGGGGGCCGACCTGCCAATTTCTGAGCCGACCGGAAATATGATTGTGGACATCGGGGGAGGAACTACTGATATTGCAGTAATTTCGCTGAATGGCGTGGTTTTTAATCATTCCATCAGAATTGCCAGCAATGAAATGGATGAAGCCATCATCCATTATCTGAAAAAGAAATACAATTTACTCATAGGAGAAAAAACAGCTGAGCAGGTCAAAATTCAGCTGGGCTCAGCCTATCCTCTTGATGAATCGCTGACCATGGAAATAAAAGGGCGTGATTTGAGGGAAGGTATTCCACGAACTATAGTGGTTGATGATCAGGAAATAAGAGAAGCCATTGAAGAGGTAATTACGGCCATAATAAACGCCATAAGAATTGCTCTGGAGAGAACACCGCCCGAGCTTTCGGCTGACATCATCGACCGGGGGATAATTTTAACTGGAGGCGGAGCTCTATTAAAAAATCTCGACAAAAGGGTAAGAGAAGAAACTCAACTTCCGGTTTTTCTGACGGAAGACCCATTAACCTCAGTGGTTATGGGGGCGGGCAAGTTGCTGGATGACATTGAGCTTTTAAAGAAAATTTCTCTGGAGTAGAGAATAGACTAAAAGACGGATGTCACCTGTTCGACTGTTTAAAAATAAATTTCTGGTTGTCGGACTTCTGGTCTTTTTTAACTTGATAATCATTTCCTACCAGGTTCCGCTTGGCAGTAGACCTTCTTTACTGGAAAGGTTTTTGCTACTTTTTTTTGCCCGAATTCAGAGAACAGCTACTGCTGTTTACCAGGTAATGGCTTCTGGCTGGCAGAACTTAAAGGCTCTGGAAGAGGTTAAAAGGGAAAATTTGACCCTGATAAAGGAAAACTTTTTTTTAAGACAGGAAAATATACTTCTCCAGGAAAAACTGCGTCTGACTCACGACCGGTTAGAGCTGGAGGAGGGCTTAAAGTTAATTTCCACTTCTATCATACCGGCTCGAATAATTGGTTTTGACACCTCTAATTTTTACAGGTCGGCGGTCATTAACCGGGGCATTGAGGATGGAGTGGTTAAAAACCTTCCCGTTTGTGATAAATTCGGTAATCTTGTCGGGAGGACGGCCGAGCCGGTTTTGGCCAGAGAATCAAGAGTAATACTGATAACCTCAGAAGAAAGCGGGGTGGCCGTAATTTCGGCTTCTGAAAAAATGCCCGGCATACTATCTGGCGATGGACAGGGAAGATGCCTGGTAAAGTACGTACTGGCCACTTTTCCCCGGGGGCAGGAAGGCGAGGAAATTATAACCTCTGGTTATGACCAGATATTTCCTCCAGGGTTAAAAGTCGGGCGGATAGTAAGAATTTTCTCGGAGGGAGGCGTTTTCAAAAAAATTCTAGTCCACCCATATTTTAACTTCAGGGAATTATCCATGGTAGCAGTCTTGAAAAATACTGATACCTGGTTGAGGTAACTCTTGGTGCCAAAAGGATTTGTTCTCTTTCTCGGCCTGGTCATGGCAGTAGCTCTTTATTCATTGCTGGGGCGTTTAGAACCGACTCTGATTATCATGATCAACACCTTTTCTATCCTGGTTTTTTGGAGTGGAGTTGTTTATGGAGAAACATACGGAGCGGTGATGGGCACTTGTGCTGGTCTGGTTCAGGATGCTTTTTCTTCGGGGGTGTTCGGGCTGGCGGCGCTGAGTCTTACTGTGGCTGGCTTTCTGGCCGGTTATTTAAGCCGAAAGCTGGACCTGAACTCCTTTTATAAGAGGACTATTTTTATTTTCTTTCTGAGCCTTATCCAGATAGCTATCTGGCTGTTTTTTTATTTCTTCATCTTCAGAAAAAGTCTCCTTTATACTCAGCCGGCTCTCTACCTTCAGCCAGTTGTAACTGCATTTTTGTCCGGTGCCGTTATCACAATTTTCAAGAAATTTACCCGGATGAGCTGATAAGCTGAAATGGCCAGGATTTATGAAGACCTGACAGCATTAATAAGAAGATCGAAAATTACCTTTTTTCTCATCGCCGCTTCTTTTGTCCTGGTATTGGCTTATTACTGGAAAATGCAGATAATAGACCATCAAAAGTACTGGAAGATGGCTGAAGCCAATACTGTAAGAGAAGTGCATCTGCCGGCGCCCCGGGGTTTGATTCTTGACCGGCAGCAGATAATTCTGGCCGATAACATTCCCAGCTTTAAGGTTTCTCTGGTAAGAGAAGCAGTTCGCGATTACCAGGAGACTCTGGACAGGTTAAGCCAGCTGCTAAACCTTAGACCGGAAGAGCTCAAACAAAGGATAGAACGTTACCGAATGCTGCCTTCTTTTGAGCCAATAGTCATCAAAGACAATCTTAAGCTGGAAGAAGTGGCTGTTCTTGAAGCCGCAAAGGAAGAATTTCCTGAGCTCAAAATTGAGGTAGAACCCAGGAGGTTTTATCCCTTCGGACCAACTGCGGCTCATGTCCTCGGCTACCTTCAGGAAATCTCGGTGGATGAACTGAGGGTCAACCGTGGAAGAAAATGGCACAGCGGAGAAATGGTTGGAAAGTCAGGCCTGGAAAAGCAGTACAATGATTACCTGAGTGGCCAGCCGGGTAAACTTGAAGAGCTGGTTGACAGCCTTGGTCGTCCCCAGGCTGAAATTAATCGAATAGAACCTGTTCAGGGAAAAAACCTTGTTCTTTCCCTGGACTTTGACCTGCAAAAGAAAGCTGAAGAACTTCTTCAGAATCGAGAAGGCGTCATAGTGGTCCTGGATGTCAGCACAGGGGAGTGTCTGGTCTGGGCCAGTTCCCCTTCATATGACCCCAATCGGTTCATCAGCCGATTTTCAACCGAAGAGTGGCTTTCCATAATAAATGATCCTGGAAAGCCTCTGGAAAACCGGGTAATAAGAGGTTTGTATTCTCCTGGTTCTACCTTCAAAATCGTTATGGCTCTGGCCGCTCTGGACCAAGGGCTGATTACTGAAAACACAACTTTTTTTTGCAGTGGAGGTCTTGAGCTTTATGGAAAGGAATTTGCCTGCTGGTTTAAGCCCGGTCACGGAAGTCTTAATTTACCTGAAGCCATCAAAAGTTCATGCAACGTCTATTTTTACCAGTTAGGCAGAAGGATGTCTATAGATACAATTGCTTTCTATGCCAGGGCTCTCGGCCTGGGCAAGAAAACAGAGATTGACCTTCCAGGAGAGAAAGAAGGTCTGGTTCCAAGTTCAGAATGGAAAAGGAAAATTATGGGACAGAGCTGGTTTCCCGGAGAGACAATTTCTGTGGCCATAGGTCAGGGCCCATTGCTGGTTACCCCGCTGCAGTTAGCCACTTTGACTGCCATGGTGGCTAACAGGGGGATTAAGGTCCGGCCTTCGCTGATTCGTAGAGATCAGAACAATAATAATGAAAGTATTCCGGGGGTAGAAAGAGCTGAAATTCCAGCTGATTATTTTGAAAAAGTCATAGAAGGAATGTGGCGGTCAGTCAATCAGGGCGGCACCGGAAGGTCGGCCAGTCAACCAGGGTTTGACATTTGCGGCAAAACTGGCAGCACCCAGCTCATAGGCCGCGAAACAGCCGAAAAGTTAATCCAGAAGGGGGGAGAAACCATAAAAACTCACTCCTGGTTTACCGGTTTTGCCCCTCGTTTTAATCCCAGAATTGTGGTCACAGTGCTGGTTGAATTCGGGGGCCTGGGAGGTGAGACTGCGGCTCCCATAGCCGGACAGATTTTTAGAGCTTATAGAGAAAAGTATGTTAGATAGAAGAATTTTCCGGGAATTTGACGGGCAGACTATTCTGTTGATGGTTATTCTGTCCCTTACTGGAATAATTTTTATTTACAGTGCTATCTATCTGCATGCCAGTCATTATGTCTTTCGTCAGGTAGCCTTTCTTCTGGTGAGCCTTCTGACACTTTTTGTTCTTATTATGATTGATTATAAATTTTTGCTGAATATCTCTATTCCCCTGTATATATTGCTTAATCTTATTCTTCTGGGGCTGCTGTTTTTTGGGAAGCTGGTAGCCAATACCAGAAGCTGGATAGTTGTGGGAAAATTTCAGGTTCAACCATCTGAGCTCACCAAAGTGGTGGTGATTCTGGTTCTGGCCCGGATTTTTTCTGAATACCGGGAGGACCTAATGTCTTTCAAAGCTTTCGTCCTGAGCTCGGCCGTGGTAGGATTGCCTGTTATCCTGACTGCCTTGCAACCCGATCTGGGCACAGCCCTGACCTATCTGCCAGTTCTTTTGGGTGCCTACATTCTGGCCGGGATGAAAAAGAAATATGTAGCTATTATTCTCATCGGAGCAGTGCTGATCGGGTTTTTAGGGTGGAATTATGGCTTAAAGGAATATCAAAAGAAGAGAATTGAAACGCTGCTCACTCCGAATCAGGACCCCCGTGGCTCTGGTTATCAGCTGAGGCAGTCTAAAATCGCCATAGGTTCGGGGGGACTTACGGGAAAGGGCTATCATAAAGGCACTCAGAGTCAGTTGAAATTTTTACCGGCCAGACATACAGATTTTATAATGGCTGTGGTTGCCGAAGACACTGGATTCCTGGGTTTAACCTTTGTTTTTTTTCTGTATTTTCTACTTCTTTACCGGCTTTTTTCTACAGCCTGGGTTGCCCCGGATCGGGCCGGTGTCTATATCTCTTTTCTGGCAGCCATGTTGATAGGCTGCCAGTTTTTGATAAATGTAATGATGCTGGTAGGGCTTTTTCCGATAACCGGCATTCCAGTGCCTTTCCTCAGCTATGGAGGTTCGTCACTTCTCTCTAATTTTCTGGTATGCGGACTGGTCATTAATGTGCGGATGAGGCGGTTCGCTTTTATTTAAAGTGATTTCTGGTAAAGTTAAATTATGGTTAAAACAGAAAGTCTTGATTTACACCGTCTGGAACTTATCTGGCGCCGGGTCCAGAAGCCTGGTCGGTACACCGGAGGCGAGCTGAATCAGGTTAAAAAAGACCCTGATTCAGTTAAAGTTAAAGTGGCTCTGGCTTTTCCTGAAGTTTATGAAATAGGAATGTCCTATTTAGGACAGAAGATTCTGTACTCCAAATTGAACCGCAGGCCGGAAGTTCTGGCGGAAAGAGTCTACGCCCCGTGGCCTGATTTTGAAGTCGAGCTCAGGAAATCTGGTCTGCCCCTTTATTCGCTTGAAAACCGTATCCCGGTCTTTGAGTTTGACTGGATCTGTTTTTCTCTTCTTTATGAGCTAAATAACACCAACCTGCTGACCATTTTGGATCTGGGAAAGGTTCCGCTTCTGAGTGCTGACCGGAGTCTGAAACATCCACTGGTTCTGGCTGGAGGTCCGGCGGCTCTCAATCCTGAACCTCTGGCCGAGTTCATTGACCTTTTTGTTTTTGGTGACGGGGAAGAAGTAATTGAGGAAATCCTGGACCGGTATCTCGAAATCAAAGGCGAAGTAAGAAACAGGGAAGAACTGTTGAGGGGCTTCTCTGATATTTCCGGGGTTTATCTTCCTTTTTTTTATCGGGCTTGTTCTCAGCCAAAAAGTTTTTTATTGATCCCCAGACCGGAGCCTGGTTTTTCTGAAAAAATAGAAAAACGAGTAGTTTTTCCTCTGGAAAAAGCCAGCCCTCCTGACAGGTTTGTAGTTCCAAACGTTCAAAGCGTCTTTGACCGTTTCCAGGTAGAAGTGGCCAGAGGCTGTCCCCAGAATTGTAGATTCTGTCAGGCCTCGAGTATTTATTTCCCTTACCGGCTCAGACCAATTTCCCAAACAGTAGAAGCTGCCCGCAAAGGTCTGGAACAGACCGGATTCGATGACCTTTCTTTTAGCGCTCTTTCGGTAGGAGACTATCCTTTTCTGGAGCAGGCCATAGAGCACCTGATGCCTTATCTGGAGATACAAAAAATTTCGGTTTCTCTACCTTCTCTGAGACCGGGCCGGCTTTCCAGAAAAATGGTTGAAGAGATTGTTAAAATCAGAAAAACTGGATTTACCCTGGTTCCGGAAGCTGGAAGTGAGAGGTTGCGGAGAGTAATAAACAAAAAGATTACCGACGAGGAATTGATGACCGCAGCCAGATATGCCTATGAGCACGGCTGGCGGCTTTTGAAACTTTATTTTATGATTGGTTTGCCCACTGAAACCGCTGAAGATCTTAAAGCTATTATCAGGTTGATAGGGGAGCTCGTCGAGCTAGGGAAAAAAGTTTCGGGATTCTATCCCTCCATCAACCTGAGTGTCTCACCATTTATCCCCAAACCCCATACCCCATTTCAATGGCTGGCCATGGAAGAGGAGACTCTTCTAAGGGAAAAGCAGGAATACCTCAGAAGTAACTTAAAACGCTGGAAAAAGGTGGAGTTGAAAGAACACCGGATAAAAGCTTCCATTCTGGAAGCAGTTTTTTCCCGGGGTGACCGCCGGCTTGGGGCAGTTCTCAGGCAAGCTTACCACCTGGGGGCTCGTTTTGATGGCTGGCTGGACCTGTTTAATTTTGAACTCTGGGAAAAAGCCTTTGAAAAAGAAGGACTGGATTACCATCTTTATCTTCATGCTATAGACCGGGAAGCCGCACTACCCTGGGAGGTAGTTGAAGTAGGACTTAAGAAATCTTATCTTCTGGAAGAACTTAAAGCGGCCCGGGAGGCCCGTTTTACCGACTCCTGTGAAGAGAGAATCTGCAGCTGCTGCCAGGCCTGCTTCTGGCCGGAATATAAAAATCAACCTGTGGCGGAGAATGCGCCTGGTCTGGCTTTCCAGGGAATTCAGCCCATTCCTCCGGAAACCAATCAAGGGCCGATCCGCTACCGGGCTTCATTTGAGAAAATCGGTCTATCCCGGTTTATTTCTCATAATGACCTGCTTAATCACCTGGAAAGAGCCATCAGACGATCTGGTTTCAGATTGGCTTTCTCCCGGGGTTTTCATCCGAAGCTTCTGGCTAGCTACGGTCCAGCTTTGCCTCTTGGTCTGGCAGCCCGAGCTGAGGTCATGGAGTTTAAGGCCCTCGAAGAGATACAGGTTTCCAGATTTCTTGAAGCCGTAAATTCCAGTCTTCCTGAGGGCTTAAGGTTTTTGGGATTAAAAGCCTGCTCACCTGACTGTTTGCCAATTTTTCAGGATATCGCCTTTCTGGTCTACTCTCTTGATTTAATGGATTCTGAAGCCGGAGGGATTGAGAACCTGGAAGAGAAGTTAAACCCCGACCGGCTGAACGAAATTCTGGAATCTTATCAGAATAAAATTAAAGTGGAACCAGAGCTGGCTTCTCATCGGATTAAATTTCTGGTTGAGTTTGAACCGCAACGACCCATCAGGATTCAGGATGTGATCGGAAAGCTTCTGGGACTGGAAAATTCTGTTTACCTTCTCACCAGAGATTATATAATTTTCAAGGATGGGAGTGATTCCCGAGGGCTTTGTTTTCTGGCTGACCGCAGAAATAAAATATCATGGCCTGATTAGCCGGCAGCTTTTTTCCAGAATTTTTCTGCCTGATTCACCACAGCAGAGCCAGAGGTCCAGAGCTGAAAGGTTGGGGATGAAATCTCCCCAGAACTGTGGGTAGGGAAGCTGCTGGTATTTCAAAAAAATTATCTTCAATCCGGCTGAAGTAAAAAATTCGACTGGCAGGTGCCGGTCAGCTAACCAGGGGAGAAGAACCTCATTGGCACCGACCTGTCTGGCCAGTTCCAGCAGCAGTTGACAGCCTTTTAAAGAAGAAGTTTCCTCGGGCTGCTCAACCATGGTCGTTGGGATGGCCCATTTTTCTGCCAGAAGTCGATTAACTCCTGCGGTCAAAGCACAAAAATTTTCTCTAGCCTGGTTAAAAATGGTTCGAAGCTGTGCTTCCGTCTCTTCAAAATAAATTGAATGACAGTAGTAATGCCGGAGCAAGGAAAAGAATTTTTGGCTCCATCTTTCAGGTTCAAAGATTCGGAGCTTATTTATAGTCTGAAGCCCCAGTCCTTTTTTGTGAACAGGAACGGTTATCCAAATTTCTCCCCGGGGATTCTTGAGCCGATTGCGGTTGACATAAGTAAAACCGCGAGCAAACTGGGTTTGATCAAGGATTATCATCAGGTCTGAATGAAGAAGACGACCGAAAAAACCACCCCAGGGCAAGAAAACTGGCTGATTAAAACTGACTCTCATAACTGACTCTTTTCCTGAAAATTCTACAGCAAAAATCTGATTGAGTAAAAGTGTTCAAAAAGCTTGTTTGATGGTCAGAAGCTCTAAGTTTTCCAGTGAAAATACAGGTTTTGGCTGAAAAACTGGTTGACAAACCGAAGGGGGCTTTCTGATAATTGATTCGACCTGCAATTTAAGGAGGAAATAATGAAGTTCAAAAAATTTCTACGAAATTTAATTTTGTTACTGGTTCTGACCTTTCTTGGTGGTTTGGTTCTATTCAGCCGGGCTTCATTTAATGAAAACAATTCGTTTAGTTTTTCCTTAGAGGATGGGACTGGTTGCACCAGCATTATGGTTGGGAGGCTGGCCTCTGGTGATGGCTCGGTCATAACCTGTCATACCTGTGACGGAAATTACCGTCAGTGGTTAAATATTGTGCCGCGCCGTAAAAATGCTCCAGGGTCAACCAATAAAATTTATGAAGGTAAAATGCATACCGAAACCCCTTATGACATGAGGAAAGTGGTATTAAAAGGAGAGATTCCTGAAGTACCGGAAACTTATGCTTTTTTGAACACTGCTTATCCAGCCATGAATGAGCATGGTCTGGCCATAGGAGAAACTACCATCGGTGGTCGGCAGGAGCTTTACAACCCTGAAGGAATGTTTATGATAGAAGAGCTTCAAAGGATAATGCTCGAGCGCTGTAAAACAGCCAGAGAAGCCATCAAACTGGCCGGAGAGCTGGTCAAGCAGTATGGTTATGGAGATCATGGAGAATGTCTGACCATTGCTGACAGCCGGGAAGTCTGGCACTTTGAAATTTTTGGAGCTGGTCCACTGGAAAAGGGAGCAGTCTGGGCTGCGGTCAGAATTCCTGATGACCACGTTGGCGTTTCAGCCAATATACCTCGAATCTCAGAAATAAACCTAAAAGACCCCGACCGGTATATGGCATCGGAAAATGTTTTCCGCGTGGCTGAGGAGATGGGCTGGTGGAACCCTAAGTCCGGAGAACCTTTTAAGTTCTGGAAGGCTTACAGCGGTCGCAAACCTTTTGCTATAAGAGAATATTTTATCTTAAGCCGCCTGGCTCCCTCTCTAAAGCTTGACTGGAATGCAGAAGAACTGCCTTTTTCTGTAAAGCCGGACAGAAAAGTTTCAGTCCGGGAAGTTTTGAAGTTATACCGTGAGACTTATGCTGGAACGGAGTTTGATATGACCAGAAATCTTCTGGTTAAGAAAAGAAACTCAGAGGAGATGGTGCCCAGTCCGGTGGTCAGCAACTTTATGTCCCGGGACTGGATTACTCTCATCAACACCTTAAAACCTGGAACCATAGAACCCCAAAGAACTATTGCTATAAATGCCTGTGCTTATGCCACAGTCATTCAGCTAAGAAGCTGGCTGCCACCTGCGGTGGGAGCAGTGTGCTGGTTCGCTTTCGACAACCCGGCTCTAAGTGCCAGAATTCCTATTTTTGCCGGAGTTACTGAACTACCTTCAAGTTTTGAAGTCTGTGCTCAGCATCGTTACCGGGAAGATTCAGCCGCCTGGATTTTCCGGAGGGCCAACCGCCTGGCTATTCTGCGCTGGGGAGAAAATCAGAAGATTATGGAAGATACAGTGATGGCTTTTGAAGAGAAAGCTTTTGCTGAACTGCCTCTCGTTGAGAAAAAAGTGCTGGAAATTATGAATAGCAAAAATCCAGAAAAAGAACCTTTAAGCGTAAGTCAGTACCTGACCCTTTATACCAACGATTTTGCCCGGGCGGCCATGCAGAAATACCGGGAGCTTTACGAACTTTTCTGGACCAGGTACGCCAGAGGTTTTTAATCTGGTAGCGGTCAGACTGATTTCCCGGGTTTGGCTAAATTACGGTACACCAGGTAAAACACAAAAACTGCAGCCAGCTGGGCCATCACAGAAAAACCCACCATGGCCAGCAAGAGGCGGTCATAGAGAAAACCCATCAGAGCGCTTCCCACAAACCAGGCCAGCCCGAAGATTGAATTAAAGATTCCGTAAGCCGTAGCTCTTTTTTCCGGGGAAATTATGTTGGCCACTACGGCTTTAAGGATGGTTTCCAGAGCTCCCATGCCTGCTCCCCAGAGCACCAGGCCTGAAATCACTACCGGAGTTTTTCCGGAGAGAAAGGCCAGCGGGACAAAGAAAGCTGAAAGCAGGGTTGAAATCATCAAAGCCTTCATCCCGATGCGGTCAAAGAGCTTTCCGAAAATTAGAGCAGCCACAGCGTCCACCCCCATGGCCAGAGTGTAAAGCAGGGGAATTGTGGCTCCGGAAAAAAGGGATTGTTTTTGAAAATGAAAACCCAGCAGAGGGAAATCAGCAAAACCGGCGGCCAGAAGAGAGGTTCCTATCAGGTAAAGCCAGAACCGGCGATCAAATTTTCCTGATTTTTCCGCTTCTTTAACTTCAAAATTCCGCGGTTCTGGAAAACGAAAACGGCTCAGGCTAAGGGTGATCATGGCCAGGATAGCCGGGATCAAAAGGAAAGCGAACCCCCGGCGGTAACTGGACAGGGTACCAAGCCCTCTGTTTAAGAAGATGACCAGAGAAAGAAATAGCGGTCCGAGCATAGCTCCAATCTGGTCCAGTACTTCTTCCAGGGCAAAGCCGAAACCTGTTCCTACCTGTCTCGCTGCATGAGAAACCATGGCATCCCGAGCTGGTTTACGGATGGCTTTACCCATCCGTTCTGCGACAATCAGGACCGCAGCCAGTTCCCAACGACCGACCAGAGCTAGGGCCGGAACTGCCAGAAGGTTGAGTCCGTAACCTACAAAGGTCAAAAGCCAGTAACTTCTGGTTTTATCAGCCAAAAGGCCACTGAGCAACCTCAAACCATAGCCGATGAATTCACCGAAACCAGCAACTACTCCAACTGCAAAAGCTGAAGCTCCCAGAAGTCCAAGGTATGGTCCGGTTAAGCTTCTGGCCCCTTCATAAGTCATATCGCTAAATAAACTGACCACGCCCATCAGGACAATGAAGGTCAGAGCGTTTTTCTTAAGCTGAGCAGAATTAAACTCATCACTCATTAGTTGAACCTCAGAGAATTACGGAATATTTTACTGATGACAGGCTGTAATTTCAAATATTTCTTGACCTTCTGGGTAAAGCTGAGATATGAAATATTTTTAGTATTTTGTGCGGAGGATGGCAATGGTTGAAAGACGGGATTTTCTTAGAATCAGTAGTTTGTTGACTTTGGCTTGGCTGTGTCCGGCAACCGGTCTAAAGGCTGCTCAAACCTCATTAGATAGAATTCCAGACCAGATTCTTCAGAAACTTCTTTCCAGAATTAAACCCTTCGGTCCTGAAGATTATGAAGAGAGGCTGAACAGGGCTTACCGGTTGATGGTTGAGAACCGAATTTCAGCTTTTTTCTGTGAACCAGGGCCTAGTCTTCAGTATTTTACTGGAGTCAACTGGTGGAGAAGCGAGAGACCGTTCGGATTTTTGCTTTTCCCCAATAGAAAGCCGGTCTGGATTGCTTCAGCTTTTGAACTGGACAGAGCCAGAGAGTTGATAAGTTCTGAACAGGAAATCCGGACCTGGGAAGAAAACGAAAGTCCATATCGGTTGATAGCCAGGACAGTTAAAGATTATGCCAGAGGGAAGAATCTTGGACTGGAACCGTCGACCAGAGCCTTTATTATCCACGGGCTGAGACGAGAGGCGAGCTGGATAGAGATTCAGGATGGAAGTCCAGTTTCGGACGGGTGCCGGGGAATAAAAACAGAAAAGGAAATAATCTGTCTGGAGGCGGCAAACCGAATAACTAAACTGGCTTACCGAGAAGCTTTTAAAAAAATAAGAGAGGGTATGACGGCTGAAGAGCTGGCTGGTTATATAAGAGAAGCCCATGCGGCTCTGGGGGTGGCAGGCAGTGGAGGTCCGTCTTTCGGACCGGCTTCTTCTTTTCCTCATGGGTCAAGGCAAAGGAAAAATCTGGCCGTCGGGGACATTATCCTGGTTGACGGTGGCTGCCGGGTGGAAGGATACAGCTCTGATGTCACCAGAACTCTGGTCTTTGGTCAGCCGACGGATAAACATAAAAAAATCTGGGAGACTGTTCGGAAGGCCCAAATAGCGGCCCTGAAAGCCTGCCGGCCTGGAGTGCCCTGTGAAGAAGTTGATAAAGCAGCCAGGAAGGTGATTGAAGAGGCCGGCTATGGACCTGGTTACCGTTATTTCAGTCATCGCCTGGGGCACGGAATCGGATTGGAAGGCCATGAATATCCCTATCTGGTTCAGGGAAATAAGCTAAGAATTCAGCCCGGGATGACTTTTTCTAACGAGCCTGGAATTTATCTAGCAGGTGAATTTGGAATTCGAATTGAAGACTGCATGGTGGTCGAAGAAGATGGAGCTAGAATTATGGGTGGGCTGGAAGCAGCTTCTTTAGAAGACCCGTTTGGCCTTGATTAAGAAAAAACTGACTGTAGATTAGTTGTGACCGGCCTATCCAGGTGGGGTCTGGGTTTTTATGGTTGTTAGTTGCTTCTGGCAAATTAAAAAGCTCAGAAGCAAAAAAACTCCACCTTCCATAAAAAGGAGAATGGAATTTTGGGTCAGATCGGTATCAGGGGATATCTCGCCCGGTAGTGGACATCAGCAGTCGACCATGCTTGACCCGGCGCAGGCTGAGAAGTTTACTGGCTGCCTTTTTTATCTGCCCGGCTTTTCCCTTTAAGATAATAGCTTCCAAACAGTTGTCTCGGTCAAGATGGATGTGAGTAGAGCTCATTATCAGGTTGTAGTGTTCATGCTGGATGTTGGTTAGAACTTCAGGTAGTTCTCGATTTCCATGGTCATAAACCAGGCTGAGGATAGCCACCACCTCTTTCTGGTCGTCTTTCCATTCCTCTTCTACCAGCTTGTCTCTGATCAGGTCTCTGATAGCTTCAGAGCGGTTCTGGTAGCCATTTTTCTTCATCCAGAGGTCAAACTTTTTTGAAAGGTCGATTTCCAGAGAGATGCTAAATCTTACTAATTTTTCCATAATTAGAGCTTATGAAAAATCAAAGAGTCTGTCAAATTTAACGGGCAATTACTACTGAAATAGTAGGAAAAGTCTGGCTAAAAGGTTTGGCTGTTGACCCATCTTTCTGGATACAAAGTCCGGTTAATTTATTGAAGCGGGTCTTATTGTCTGGTGGAATGTGATATTTTAATGGTCTGAAGAGCTGGGTATTTTTTTCAGGCTTTCCAGTTAAACAAACAACTGCCTATAACCCTTAGAATTTTTCCCGTCCAGTTAATCAATGGATTAAAATAAGTTCCTTTTGGGGATGACTCAGGTATTCGGCTCCTTTTTCGGTGAGCAGAACCATTTCTTCTATAGTTACCACTCCGTAACCTGGAACGGTCAGTCTGGGCTCCAGGGTAAATACCATTCCCGGTTCCAGCGGACGGAAAGGTTTGTCGGCGTATTTTTCCCAGGCTGGTCCAAGCAGGGCAGTTCCATCGTGAGCAAACCGACCAACCTGATGTCCGAGAGCATGGGGAAATTCCTGATAACCGGCCTCAGTTACTATCTGACGGGCTATGGCGTCTATTTCTACTCCTCTGACACCTGGCTTCATGACTTTTCTGGCTTCCTCGATAGCCTTAACGATGGTCATAAAACCGGATTTAACCTCAGGTGGGGCTTCAGATTCGTTTTCTCTCAGGATATAAAAAGTTCTCTGCATATCCGAGCAATAATCGTCTACCTTCACCCCAAAATCCATATTCAGGATATGACCGCGTTCCACCTGGCGGTCGGTAGGGGAGTAATGAGCCTGAGCGGTGTCAGGACCGGTGAAAACAGCCGGACAGGTGCTCTGGCCCCAGGCAGTTTGAAGACCCCGCCTTTTGACTTCATCCAGAATGAATCTGGCGATTTGTTTTTCGGTTTTTCCAGGAGAAATAAATGATTTGACCAGCTCAAATATTTCTTCGGTTACGGAGATAGCTTTCCGGATGGCCTCAACTTCGACAGCTGACTTTCTTTCTCTTAGGGCCGAGACTATTTTTTCGGCGCTCTGCAGACGTTCTTCAAGCCCGATTTCTTTTAAGAGGTCAAAAAGAATTAAATACATTCCATAGGTCAGCCCATCGCAAATTTCGCTGGTACGGGAAAAATTAATGGCCAGACTTTTAGGGTTTATTTCTTTGAGATAATTCTGCAACGGCTCTTTTATTCCGGTGACGTAACCATCCACGGCTTCGTAAGCTCCGGTTTCCTCTATGGCCTTTTTATCGTAAAGCCCGACAATAGCTCTTTTTCTGCCGTCAGCACTGATGATGAAGGCTGAATGCCAGGTGACATGGCCCGGAGCCAGAAAGACCAGGCTGGGGTCGCCGCAAATTTCGCTTTCCCGGGTAAAAGTCATCCAGCAATCTACTCCGCTGGCTTTTAGTATTTCAACCGCCTGAGCTGTTTTTTCTTGAATCAAAATATTTTTGTTCAGCATTTTACTGACCTCCTTCCCCAATAAAATTTACCCGATAAATTTTTCCTGTTTAACCCTATCCAATTGTTAGAATAAGCCTCATCGGCCGTAAGTTTCCAGTTTTTTCATAAAAACAGCTATCAGGAAAGTAGCCAGAGCCAGCAGAGCCGCCAGAATCATAAAATACTGATGGTGAGGGAAGCGGCTGTAAAGCTTTCCCAGCAAACCGCTGGCGTAACTTCCAAAGGCAATGGCTAAATACCAGCCTCCCATCATCAAGCCCCGAATTCTATCCGGAGCCACTTTGGAAACATAAGACAAACCCATAGGTGAGATGAGTATTTCAGCTATGGTTACCACAAAATAGGTGCTGATGAGCCAGAGCGGTGACATAATGTTTTCATCCCGATTTCCACCTTTGAGGCAGGCGGTAATCATTATGAACATGGCTCCGGTCATAACCAACATTCCAAAAAAGATTTTCCTCGGAGTGGTTGGCTCTTTCCCAGCTTCTCTCAGGCGCGTCATCCAGGAAAGCAGAAGGGGAGTTAAAATCAGGATGAAAAAAGGCTCAAAAAATTGGTAGGTTTCTGGCCTCAGCCAGTTCAGCTTAACGGTGGACCGGTCGGCAAACAGGGTCAGGGCAAAACCATTTTGATAAAAGGCCGTCCAGAACAGGATAACTATGGCGAAAAGCAGGCTCAAGGTCAGAATTCGGTCCTGAAACTCTCTATCGGCCGGTTTGGCAGTTGCGGAGTCAGGAGGATGATAGCTGTTCGGACTGGCTTCTTTCTTCATAATTTTTTGCTTAAAATCATCGGCTTCTTTGAGGTATTTCTGTCCGCTCTGGAAGATAATAAGAGCCAGAACCAGGCCAAAACCTGAAACCCAGAAGGAAAGATTGTAGCTCCGAAAAATGGCATTGTTAAAAGTGGCCAGGAGTGGAGCAATCATCGCACCAAGATTAACCCCCATGTAGAAGATGTTAAAGCCGGCATCTTTCAGCTGGGGTTTATCCTGGTAAATGTTACCCACCAAAACCGACATGTTAACCTTGAAAATACCGGTTCCCACCGCCACCAGTAAAAGTCCCAGAATAAAAGTTGTAGTTTGGGTGGCGGAAGAAATGGCCAGACCGACGTAGCCTGTAGCCATCAGGATGGCTCCTGCTTTGATGGTAGCCAGCCGCCCGAGCAAACGGTCACCCAGCCAGCCTCCAGCCAGCGGGAAAAAATAGCACATAGCCAGGAAGAGGCCATACCAGTCTCCTTTCCTGGCATCAGACCATTTCAAAACATTATCCATATAAAGCACCAGGATAGCCATAAGAGTGTAGAACCCCACTCTTTCCCACATCTCTGTCAGGAAGATGTAACGCAAGGCTTTTGGATGGTTTTTTAACATTCTTGGTTTTCCTTAAGTTCTAATAGATAAAAACTCCTGGACTCAGCGCCAGTTCAATCTATTTCGTATCGAAAGAGCTTGAGCTCTGGCAATGGTTCGGCTTTTCCTCTGTAGACATTCCAGTAGTATTCTCGAACCTCTTTAAGCTTCTGGTAAAGAGGATGGGATTTTTCCGGTAGGTGCTGGCCGATGAGGTTAAGGCGGTCGTCTACCAGATGCAGTTTTTCACAGCGGTTAAGGATGCCTGCAGTCCCTACCGAGGCTACAGTTATCAGCTCATTTTTTCTTGTCCTTTCGAGGAGCTCACCGTAGGTGAAAGGTCTTTCTTCAACTTTTATCCCCATAAACCTGAGAATAGCGACCATTCCTTTAATGGTGATAGAAGGAAGTATTAAGTTGCTCTCAGGAATCTTAACCACTGTGCCATTTCTCAGAGCGAATAGACAGCAAGAAGAATCCCATTCGCTTATTTCTCTTTGTTCTATTGGCAAATAAGGTTTGTCGTCTAAAAAAAGGACGGCGGCTGCATCCGGCACCAGGCGTTTTGCTTCATCAATGGCTTTGATACTAATCAAATAGTTGATGCCCAGTTTTAAACATCCGGTGCCATTTACCCCCAGGGCTCTGACCAGATGGGGGATTACCACCCCAACAAATGGTTCTCCCAGGTACTGGTCGTACATACAGGTTACTGCCCGGATGGAGGGAAAGTTGGGAAAGGTAACGCCCATAGAATGTTCTTCATCAAGAGTGAAGGGCCGCAGATAGCCCTGAGCTCCTTTTTCAGCCATTTCCTCAAGGTAAGACCGTAGAGCCGGATGTGAAAAGAAATTTCGGATAAAAAGATTCTCCAGCTCTTCTCTGGTTGGTAAAATAGACTGCTGTTCGCGGCTAAGATTAAAGCTCATACTGCGGCGAAAACGTTCCAGGTTCTGGTCCCAGTTGACAAAAATCAGTTCCAGTTTCCCTCTCTCATTACGGCGGCAGAAATATCTGATACCTTCGAAGGCCAGAAAGCTGGCATAATAAGTGGAGCGAGTGGCGGCGTAAGTCTTGGCTTCAGCCTCAAACATCTCAAAACTTTTGTCGTAAAGAAAATAGCGCATCTGTCCCGGTGCCCATTTAACTCCTTCAAATTTAGCCATGATTGACTCCTTATTAAGACTTTTTATTTAAGAACAATTTTTTCCAGTGCATCAAAAAAAGCATCAATGGTTTCAGGTCCGTCATAATGAGCCAGGCTGACTCGGTTGAGTCCCTCTTTTCTAAGATGTCTGACCACAACAGCTGAGTAGTGAGTGCCATCGGCAATTAGAATGCGGCTCTGTTCCCAGAGAGCCTTTTTCAATTGGTCGGCTCTGAAACCAGGAATCTCCAGGGCAAAGGTTGGGGTTCTATAGCCTATACTATCTTCCTGGGTGATTCCATATAGCTGGCCCCTTCCAGGACCTAACCTTTTCCACCTTTCAAGGAAATAAAGGCTCAGGTCTCGCTCGTATCTTTTGATCGCTTCAAGAGCCAGCCGGAAAAGTTTCCGGTTGGAAGAAGGGATAATTCGGCTGGCTTGAGTCCGCCCTAGCTCCAGCAGATATTCCAGTGCCCCCTTCAGTCCAGCCAGGTTCAGGTTGGGTAGCATTCCCTGTTCCAGGTGGTAAGGGGGATAGTCTCTGGCCGGTTCTACCCGGTAGGGCTTAAGATAAGACCCGGTCTCTTCCCGGCAGTAAAGAACTCCCAGCATAGGGCCAAATATTTTGTAGCCTGAGAAAACCAGAAAATCGCAGCCGGCTTCTCGGACATCAATTGGAGCATGGGGTGCCAGATGGACAGCATCCACTACTACCAGGGTCCTGGACCTGGACTTTATTTCCATTATCAACTCAGTCAGAGGAAGAATGGTCCCGAGGGCGTTAGAGGCTGCAGGTAAAGCTACCAGTACTGTCTCAGCGTCAAGTTTGCTCATTAAATCTCTACGGTCTAGATCCAGCTCTGGAGTTAGTTTGACCCTTCTGATTTCTGCACCCCTAGCCGAGGCTATGGTTTCCCAGGGAGAAATGTTGGCAAAATGGTCCAGGTCAGTAATCAGACAGTTCTTGCCAGGAGCGAATAAATGTCCAAGGCTGAAGGCCAGGTTAAACAGAGCGTTGGTGGAAGAAAAATGAAAAGAAATTTCTTCCGGGCGGTGAGCTCCGATGAAGTCAGCTATGAGCTGCCTGACCTCCTGATGGAAAAGAGCCGTGGATCTTTCGGGGGGAGTTAAATCACCGGGCATAGGATTTAAGGTCGACCCGGTTGCCATTATTGACTTAAGACAGGAGTCAACCATCAAGCTTCCGGCTCCGCTGTTAAGGTAAATTCTCTTTTGGCCGGAATCATCTTTTTCAAGATAGGGGAATCGGTTTCGGTTTTTTAAAAAATGGCTTATGGTAATATCTGGTTCGGGCATTGTTATTAAGGCTTATTTTTATAAAAATTCGGAAAAAAATTCAATCAGGAAAAAAATTTATCTAACTAATCAAATATCTGCCTCGGAAAATATTTTTGGACAGAAAGCAAGAGAACTAATCATAACACCGGATTATGGCATTAGCGGATTTTATTCTGAACACAGCTTATGCCCCTTGGATTAAAGCATTTATTGCAGGAAAGACAGGGTGAGGTATCAAGCCGGCCTGAATTGAAGTCCAAAACCAGAAAAGGATTGTTGATAAAGGGACGGCTCATGGAAATTAGGTCAACCTGGGCGCTGGCCACAAGTTTTTCAGCTATCCTGAAGGTTCTGAGACCGCCAAGACCGGCCACCGGTATTCTAAGCTCTTTTCTGATGGCTGTAGCCAGAGGAACAAAATAACCCTCTTCCTCTTCTGACCTCCGGCCGGGCCAGACCGAACCCAGACCAGCTTCATTCATTCCACCGCTAATTTCAATTGCCTCCAGACCGACTGTTTCTAAAGATGTGGCTATAGTTAAGGCTTCTTTGAGAGTCAGACCACCAGGCAGATGATCAGTAGCATTCATTTTAGCCATAACCGGGAAGTCCTGGCCACAGGTTTTTTTTATTCCAGTGATTATTTCTATTAATATTTTGGACCTTTTCTCAGGAGTTCCACCCCAGTCATCTGTCCGCCTGTTGGTGTGTGGTGAGATAAAGCTGCTTAGCAGATAACCGTGAGCGGCGTGAAGCTGGACTCCGTCAAAGCCGGCTTCCCGGGCTCGCAGGGCTGCCCTGACAAACCAATCTATGACCTGAAAAATTTCATCGCCAGTCAATTCCCGGGGTGTAATTCTGGAAACCGGATCATAGACCGCCGATGGGGCGAGCGGAGTTTGACCGCAAAGTTTAGGCCGGGTTTGACGTCCGGCATGGGCCAGTTGCAGGAAGATGGCCGAACTGCTCCCGGTCTGATGAACTGCTTCTGTAATTTTTTTTAGTCCTGGAATTTTTTCATCAGAATCAACGGCTATCTGTCTGGGACTGGCTTTACCTGAAAGATGAACGTAGGCATGGCCGGTAATTATCAGACCAATCTGACCTTGAGCCAGTTTCCGGTAAAGGTCAACCTGAGCTTCGGTCACCAGTCCTCCGCGGTCCTCTGCCAGAAAGTCATGAGTGGCCGAGCGGACGAACCGGTTTTGAATTTCGAGATTACCGATTTTAATCGGGGTAAACAGTATTGACATTTCTCCCTTCCTTTTCAAAAAACATTCTGATTATACGAAAAGAGAAAATGGCTTTAAAGTTTTTTGTGGCTGAGTAAAATAAGACAGAGAAAGCCCATGATGGTAAATCTTACAGAAGAAGAAAAAAAAGTTCTGGAGATTCTGGATAAGCTGGGTTTAAGCTGGGAAAGACTGGAACACCCGCCTGTCTTCACCCTTGAGGAATCAAGCCTTTACTGGCAAGGCTGGGGTGGGGCGCATTGTAAAAATCTTTTTTTAAGGAACTATAAAGGTAACAGACATTATCTTCTTATTGTCAGAGGTGATAAAAAAGTTGACCTGAAAAAACTGACCCGCCAGCTGGAAGAAGACCGTTTGAGTTTAGCTTCGGAAGAAAGGTTGAAGAAATATCTGGGAGTTAACTCTGGAGCGGTTTCACCCTTTGGTTTAATCAATGATCCAGCAAAAGAGGTCAGGGTTATTCTGGACCGAGATTTACTTGAAGAGTCGGAACTCAATTTTCATCCCAATGTTAATACTTCTACTGTTAGAATAAGCCGGAATGATTTTTTGAAATTTCTGGAATGGACTGGCCATGAGTTTCGCTTCCTGCCAATCGGGAATGGCGGATAGCTACTTTATAATTCAGGAGAACTGATCATGAAATATCATCGACCAGATTTGTTCAAACCAGCTTCTTTTGTGGTGGCAGTGGTTTTTCTATTTTTACCGCTTTTTTCTCAGCTGACAGAGAGACTGACCCAGGTGGTTGAGCCCAAAATCAGCCCGGCCCTCCGGTATTATATGTGCCAGCGGGCGGCCGAGCCAATAGTGATTGACGGGCGTCTGGATGAGCCATCATGGAAGAAAGTTTACTGGTCAGAGGACTTTGTTGATATTGAAGGAAAAAACAAACCCAGGCCCCGTTTCCGAACCAGGGTAAAAATGCTCTGGGATGATGATTATTTTTATATCGGAGCCGAACTGGAAGAGCCCCATGTCTGGGCTACTTTAACCGAAAGGGATTCCATAATCTACCTGGATAATGATTTTGAGGTTTTCATAGACCCAACCGGCGATACCCATAATTATTACGAGCTGGAAATAAACGCCCTGAACACCGTCTGGGATCTGTATCTGGTAAAGCCTTACCGGGATGGTGGCCCGGCCATTCACAGCTGGGATATCCAAAATCTTAAAACTGCGGTTTACGTTGATGGCACCCTGAACAACCCAGCCGATAAAGACCAGGGCTGGTCGGTGGAAATAGCTATACCCTGGGAAGTGTTAAAGGAGGCAGCTCCTTTTAAGAAGAAGCCTGAACCAGGTGATTTGTGGCGGGTAAATTTCTCTCGAGTTGAATACCGGGTGGCGGTGGAAAATGGCCGTTACGTAAAAATGAAGGACAGAATTACCGGTCGGGACCTGCCAGAAGATAACTGGACCTGGGCCCCTCAAGGGGTGGTAAACATTCATTATCCCGAGATGTGGGGTTATGTTCAGTTCTCAGCGACCGAAGCGGGAAAGAAAAAAGAATACTGTGATGAAGATCCGGAAGCAGAAGTCAAATGGGCTCTGCGACAGATTTATTACCGACAGAGAAACTTTTACAGTCAGACTAAAAGATTTGCCCAGAACCTTCAAGAACTGAAGCTCGACCGGGAAAAAAGCTTGAGGGTGAAAGGCTGGGACTACCCGCCGGTGATTGAAGCAACTTCCAGTTTGTTCGAAGCTTACTACCAGAATAAAAAAGGAGAGAAACTTCATATCCGGCAGGACGGGCTTATCTGGAAAAGTCCGACCGACTCAGGGGAGTAAAACATGGTTAGAAAGAATTTCTGCGTGATTTTATTTTTTCTGATTCTTTGGACATTAAACCCGCTGCTGGCCGAGACCAGACTTCCGGCTGCCCGTCCAGAAGAGGTGGGAATGGATTTGAGAAGGTTATCGCTCGTTGATAACCTGATAAACGAAGCCATTGAGAGGAAAGATTTTCCAGGAGCGGTTTTACTGGTCAGCCGTCACGGTAAAGTTGTCTGGCGGAAAGCTTATGGCCACAGCCAGCTGGTGCCAGAATCAGCTCCCATGAGCCCGGACCTGATTTTTGACCTGGCTTCCTTAACCAAACCAGTAGCTACAGCTACTGCCATAATGATCCTGGTAGAAAGGGGCAGAATTAGACTCTGGGATAGAGTCGCCACCTACATTCCGGAATTTACCCCCTACCTTGAAGAAAAAGGAGTTGCCGGAGAGGATGCCCGGTTGTTTCATCTTCTGACTCATACTTCCGGTTTGCCTCCTTATACTGACCCGAAAGAAGTAGCTTCTAAATACGGTGACCCCTGCTCTACCGAGGATCTGGTCCGACACATCGGGGGCTTGAGGAAAGAGTCCCGACCAGGAGAAAAATTCACCTACAGCTGCCTGAATTACATTATCCTAGCCCAAATTGTAAAACTGGTAACTGGAGAAAATCTGAGCGAGTTTTGCCGGCAGAATATCTTTGAACCCCTGCAGATGAGGTCAACTTTTTTCAATCCGCCAGATGAAGTTAAGAAAAAATGTGTGCCGACTGAGGTCCTGCAGGGTCAACCCCTGAGAGGGGTAGTCCATGACCCCCTGGCTAGACTTCAGGGAGGGATTTCTGGTAATGCCGGTCTTTTCTCTACGGCAGATGACCTGGCGGTTTTCTGTCAGATGATGCTTAATAAAGGAGAGTTCCGGGGAAAGAGGATTTTAAGTCCCCTGGCGGTTGAGAGAATGACAGAAATTTTCCCCCGACTGGACTTTGCCGGTCGCGGTTTTGGCTGGGACCTGAATTCAGATTATGCCACCGTCAGAGGTGATCTGTTCGGTTATCAGTCCTACGGTCATTCTGGTTACACAGGTACTTCTATCTGGGTCGACCCGGAGACGGCTACAGCCGTAATCTTTTTAACCAACCGGGTGCATCCTGATGACAAGGGGGAGATAAAAGCCATGAGAAGCAAGATAGCCAACGTAGTTGCGGCTTCCATCGTTAAAAAATAAATTTCTATTTTTGAAATTGTTCTGAAAAATTGATATTTTATTATTAAAAAAAAGCCTGGCTCCAGGAAGGAGGGATAATGAAGCCGATGGATTTTAATTTTGAAGTTAAAGTCAAATCAGCCTATGAAGCTCTTTCTCAGTCGGTTAATCTGTTCAGAACCTATCTCAAAGACCAGACCCCGGCTTCCGGGTCTGAATACTACAGGGCTAAAAGCCTTCTTAAAGAGGGAAGGCTATTTTTTGAAGAAGTTTTAAAAGAAGCTAAAAAATTGCTCGGCCCTCTTCCGCCCTATTCCACTCCTGAATATGCTAAGTGGCGAGAAGAAACAGCCAGGGATTTGAAGTTAGCTCTCGGAGATAAGGTGGATTACGAAGAGGTCAAAAAACTTATTTTTTCTGATTCCTGCCTGCCCAGGCTTTTTACTCCGGATGAGTTGGAAAATTACTTAAAAAAGTTTTATGAGGACCAGCAAAAAGGTAATCGGAAACTGGAAAACTTAAAATGCCGGATGGCCATCGCCCGGCTTGATGACCTCATCCAGGAGGCTGAAGAACTTCTCAAGCAAGCCCAGAAAAAACTACGATCTTCACTGGTCTGATTTTGAGAACGCGGTTAGAATGTTTTGGGCTTATAGTCTTTTTCATTCAAAGACTTTTTTCAGCAGTTCGACTATTTCCAGGGCGTAACCAACTTCGGATAAAGGTATCTTTTTCTGGCTGGCAATTTTGGTGAAGCGACCATCCTTGTTGCCATCCCTGGTTACTATTAAATAATCAGCATGAGGGGCCACTGCCTCTATCATCCGCTCGTTATCACTGCCTGGTGCTCCCCGTTTGGATTCGCCCCCGAGATGAACGGCAATGATAAAAATCTTATTAGCTTTGCAGTAGTCGATTACTTTTTTGAGTCTGGCTTCTTCAGCTTCAACTGTAAGACCAGAAGCTCCCATGCCTTTCAAACTGGCTCCTATGGCAAAAATTACCGTCTTAAAAGGCGTTCCCTTTGGGAACCTGGAAAGGTCAGTGTTGACCTCAGCATGGAAGCCTGGTGTTGATTCTCGGCCTCCAAGACCAACTCCATCGGCCAGGACCTCAGGGGTTGGGACGTCGCAATAGTCATAACCCAGGCCGGCTTCCTCCATGATGATGTTCAAAGTGGTGACGTCGGGACTTTGTCCTGCGGAAGTAGTCAGGACAGGCAGGCTGGCTTTGGGTAAAGTCTGGCCCGAGAGTACAAAGTTAGCTGGCAGCATAAAAACAAGAGACAAAAGAAAGATTGAAAATGTTTTTTTGCTCATGCGAAAAATTCTCCTTTTATTTCGTATTATTTACCTTGCTCAAAAAGAACGTCAATGGCCCGGACGGCTTTTTGCCAGATTTCCGGGTAAGGGGGAAACCGCCGGTTATAGGTTCTCTTTTCAACATCATAATAATAGAGATGATTATATTTAACGAAAAGCTGGTCTCCCAGCTCCCACCAGGCTTTGACCACAGTCTGAGCGTTATTCAAACAGAAAGCGGTCAGAAACCGGATAGCTTCAGCCGGGTTCTTTTTATAGAGTTCCAGGGCTTTTCTGTCTATTTCAGGAATCTGGTCAATAACCGGTTTTTCATACTTCAGCAGGGCTTGCTGAACATCTTTGATGGCTTCTGAGTAGATAACCTGGACGTGAAAATCCACGTAGTCGAAAGCCCAGCGGGCCGAATCCCGGTTTAAAACCCAGTGGTCTCCAATAGAAAAAGATTTGGGCAGCTCGGTAACCCCGGCATAGAAAGGCATGTAGCAGGCGGTATCCTGAGAACCAAAAGAAATCCAGACCAGACCGCCGATGGGGTCAGGCAGCCAGCCCCGGCTCTGGGTGACAGTGGTATATTCTGCCCGGCTGTCGCAGATAGTTCTGGTCTGACGATAATAATTGGGGTTATTGAAAGGGCCACCTCTGATTCCTTTTGTCGGGTCAAACTGGGTTCCGTAGCTTCTGTCCCTTGTCAGGTTAATGACATCTTCCACCGAAAGTTTACGGTCTGGCTTAACGGAGAAGGGCAGGTCCATGTTGGGAGTAGATGGGGATAATTTGAGAGAAGGTGCAACCAGGTCAAAAAACCTCCAGAGACGCTGGTACCTTCCTTGAGAACTGACGGCACTCTCATTGACCGGGGAGTAGGCTTTTTTCCAGTTGAAGGGTTTCCCGCTTTTGGGGTCATAAAGACCGTTTTCTACCGCGCAGGAGATGACGTTGGGAGAAGCCATGAAATAATCAGGGTTGCTTAAATCAATTTCGCCAATCCTGGATTCATTAGGGCAAACACTGACATGGTCATCCGGCACTCTCTGGGCACACCAGACCGCTCCAGGTTTTCCACTTTGTGGTGTCCAGAGGGGACCGACCGGCATGATTTCGAAAATCCAGACTTCGTTGGGGTCAGCCACCGCCAGCATTTCGCCGTTATCATGAAAGCCGTACCCGTATTTTTCAGCCAGCTCACCCATAATTTTGATGGCTTCCCGGGCAGTGGAGGCTCTTTCCATGGCAATAATAGTCAGCATGGTGATGTCGAAGGCCGGGGTAGGAGTGGGGTTGTCTAGCTTTTTGACATTGCCAATGGTAGACTCGCCGATAGCCACTTGTTTTTCGTTGATGTAGCCAAACATCCCATGATGGTAAGCATAGGTGTAGGGGACCTCAGGGATTTCCAGCCCGGTGAAGTCTTTTTTGTAGAGGTCCCATTTCAGACCTTCACTCGGCGGCCAGGTTTTAAATTGAGAGATGTGGTATATTTTTCGGGTTGAGCCTGGTTTATTTTTTCTGGCTGGAACATGCCGCCAGGTCCAGTCGCACAGGCCGCAATCGCAGGTATGGGTGGTCATGGTTGAGCCGTCAACTGAAGCCAGTTTTCCTACCAGAATGGAAGTACAGTTGTCTGAAGGCCTGACCACTTCCAGTCCAGGATCTGGTTTTTCAGCCAGGGCAGAAAAAAGCAAAATGCCCACCAATGCTGTCAGACTCAATAGCAGCGGGAAATAGGCTCTGGGGTTAAAAAGTCCCTTGAATTTTTTCAACATTGGCACCTCCAATCAAGCTTTTTTGCTTTAAAAACATTTTATCTCATTTTTATTTATTGAGATTCAAACATAATATCAATAATCCGGACGGCTTTTTTCCAGAGGTCCGGAAATTCCATCTTTTTTCTATCTACCGTCCGTTTTTCCGGGTTGTAATAGCTGAGATGATTTAGCCTGACCAGTAAATCATCACCTAACTGCCACCAGGCCCGAACCACGTTTTCGGCATTGGTCAGACAGAAGGCAGTCAAAAAGTCAGATGCCTTTTCAGGATTTTTCTGGTAGATTTTGAGTGCTTGCCGGTCAATTTCCGGTAATTGCTTCAGAGCACCGTCTTCCCAGATTTCTTGAGCTTTTCGGATTTCTTCCATAGCCACAGAATAGGCAACCTGGGCATGAAAGTCAGCATAATCAAAGGCCCAGCGGGCCGAATTTCGATTTAAGACCCAGTGGTCGCCTACCCCGAAAGAAGCGGGAAGGGCTTTGACTCCAGCGTAGAAAGGCATATAACAGGAAGTATCCTGAGCTCCCCAGGCAATCCAGACCAATCCACCAATAGGAGCCGGCAGCCAGCTCCGGCACTGGGTAACGGTAGTGTATTCGGCCCGGCGGTCGCTTATCAGGCGGGCTGAGGTGTCGTAATTCGGGTTCTGGTAGGGGCCGCCTCTTATTCCCCGGGTGGGATCGAAGAAAGTTCCATAGCCCTTGTCTCTGGTGAGGTTCATTACATCTTTGACCGAAAGCGGTTTATCAGGTTTCACTGAGAAAGGAAAATCCATATTGGGCAGAGAGGGTGAGAATCTGGCCGATGGAGCAACCAGGTCAAAAAACCGCCACATCCTGGCCCGGCGGGGGTCATTCCTGGCATTGCCTTCAACTGGACTGTAGGCTTTTTTCCAGCTGAAAGGTTGACCGCTTTTAGGATCCCAGAAACCGTTCTCAATAGCGCAGGAAATTACATTAGAGGAAGCCATAAAGTAATCGGGATTATTAAGGTCAATTTCGCCTATTCTGGATTCGTTGGGACAAACACTGACATGGTCATCTGGCACTCTCTGGGCACACCAGACCGCTCCAGGTTTTCCGCTTTGTGGTGTCCAGAGAGGACCGACCGGCATGATCTCAAAAATCCAGACTTCTTCGGGGTCAGCCACCGCCAGCATTTCGCCGCCATCTTCACCACCGTAGCCGTACTGTTCTGCTAAAGAACCCATAAGCTTAATGGCTTCCCGGGCTGTCCTGCATCTCTCCATAGCTAAAAGAGTAAGCATGGTGATATTAAAAACCGGAGTCTCCGTGGGATTGGAAAGTTTCGGTCGGTTGCCGATGGTGGATTCTCCGATGGCCAGCTGCTGGTCGTTGAGGTAACCGAAAACTCCGTGTAGATAGCCGTAGGTATAAGGAACTTCCGGGATTTCCACTCCAGTGAAATGATGTTTGATCAGGTCCCATTTAAGCCCTTGAGAGGGAGGCCAGGTTCTAGTCTGGGAAATGCGATAAATCTTTCTCATTTCGCCAGGCCGGTGTCTGGCCGGTGGAACGTAGCGCCAGGTCCAATCACAGATTCCGCAGTCGGCTGTATGAGTAGTCATGGTTGAACCATCAGCTGAAGCTTTTTTCCCTACCAGGATTACTGTACAATTTTCAGTTAGTAATCCCTGGACTTCAGATGTGGAGGAAGACTGAGATGGTGGATTGATTAACAGAATCGACCAAAAAAGTAACAGGCCAGCCATAATTAATGTTATTTTTTTCATATTCGTAACACTCCAGAGATTATCTAATTCCAGACTGGAACTTAAGTCCGAGTCTGGGGTTCAGGAAAATCTCGAGATTTATCATCTATTAATCTTTCAAAATCTTACGATTCTATCTTTTTCAGCCTCCGCCGGATTGTGAAAATAGAAGCCGGTACCATTTTTTACCAGGTCCGGGTAGCGGGGCACATTTTTGAGGACTAGAGCCCGTTCCGGGTTTTTTCTCGAATACTGGCGAATTATTTCCAGGCTGACTGAAAGATGCTGGCCCACTCTTTTGTCCAGCGGCCAGCCGGATTCATCATAGGGAACAAAAAGCTTTTTCCGGCGGGCCAGATTTAGCAGGAACCAGTCTCTGCCGTCCAGAAAAAGCTGTTCGGTTTTGGGTCCAGTTGGCTGGTCCAGGAAAGGTATCGGGGCTTCCAGAAGGAAGGGCAGAGTATCAGAGTAGTCACCAATTTCTCGATGAGATAATCCCCGGAATTTAACCGGTGAAGATTCAACGTGACTTTCAAAACCTTCGGTTGATTTTACAGTCAGCGAAGCCAGAGTGGCCAGGCGCATCGATTTTTCCGGAGCTACAATACAATTGGTTACCGGGAACATAGTTTCAGCCCCATGCAGGTCTATGGCCAGGTCGACTCGCTCGTTTCTCAAGAGTTCCATGGCTGCAAAAGTTACCTGTTCCATTAGCAGGCCGTCGGGCCGGCCAGGCCAGGTTCGGTTGGTATTGCGGATGTCAAGATAAGAAAGCATCTGTTTTTCAGGGTAGTGAATAAAGACATCCGGGTCAGGCCACTGGTCAAGAGGGGAAGCGTCGCGGTTACCCATCCTGAATTTTTTTTGCCCCCAGGGAGTTTTTACCGAAAAATAAAGGGGATAGCCTTCTCCCGGCCTGGTGTTCAAGCTGGCGCTCCGGTTGAAATTAGGGATAAGGTAGAGCGTTCCTTTTTCCACTACCGCATTTTCTACCATCAGAGCCACGGCCAACATCCCTTCAGGTTCGTTGGCGTGAGTATTGCCCATAATCAAAGCCTGGCCCCCCGGCTCTCTGCCCCGCAGGATAAAAACCAGGGTATCGGCTCGGGTTCCGCCAAGAGGTGGAAAATAGTCACTTAACCGCCTGATTTCGGTAACTCCGGGCCCGCAGACAATTTCTGTACGGTAAATTTGATGTTTGAGAAGAGGCCAGCCTCCGACAAGAATTAGAATCATAAAAATGAAGCTGGTTAAAAGTTTAAATCGAGTGGATGGGGCTTGCATCTTTTTTCCTTTTATTTAACCCGTAATAATCTCAGAATAAAGGGTACCAGAGTTACCAGATAGAGAATAACCCGGTCGCGGCTTGCTTTTTCCTGTACCAGATTCCTGAGAGTGATGAAAACAAAAAAAGCGCAGAGCAGATAATAGAGGCCCATTATAAGCCAGGCTATCATTTTTTAATTACCCCTCTTCTGTTTCATTTGGTTATCCAATGACCAGAAATCTGAGCCTGGCACTGAAAATGACCATCAGCAGACCGGCTGCGGTTATGATTAACCAGAGGAGCCAGGCTCTTTTCATAAAGTTCCAGTAAGTTCCCTGGTATCCTGAGACCATCTGGCTCAATCGTCCTATTAATGCCGTAGGCGGTAGACCATCTCCCAGAGGCCAGAGTAAACTCAGCCCGGCTATGACCACTGTGGCATGGTAACCAAGTGAATTAAGGTACCAGACCAGAGGAATGCCAATTATGGCTGCCCCTCCGTAGGTCAGAACTCCCTCGGAAACGGGAATAATTACTGGCAGCAGAGCGAAAAGAAGACCGAGAGGAATTATCAGAACAGTGTAAGAAATTAATCCCTTGACTCCGCTGGCTGACATTATCTGCTGGAGCATTCCGACGACCACCATGATGGCCAGAAGCGGAAGCAGCTTGGAGACAGTAGCAGAAGCTACTCTGATAAAATTTATCCTTACCGGACTGAGCAGTAGAGCTGTCAGTGAGGCGATTAGGAACTCAAGAGGAAGGCCGAGCACTGGAAAGGAGAAGGGGAAAAGCCGGTAGGCGATAATCAGTCCGAAAAAGATAACAAATGGAGTAAGAAGCCTGAACCAATTCATGCCCGGATGAACTTCAATTTTTTTTAGAAACTGTTCCAGGCTGGAGAAACTGGAATGCCGGCGACCGAGCACCAGGATGGTCACAGTTCCCAGAACAAGAACTGGAAGACCCAGAGGCAGTTCAAAACCAACATAAGGGATGGCGGTTCCAGCGCAGAGGACCATGGCCCAGATGTTAACCGGTGGAGCAGCTGCAGCCAGTCCGGCCAGAATAAAAAGAATGGCCGGGATGCGTTCTTCGGCGACTCCCAGCCCCTTGAGGGCCAGCGCTACCGGCGCTCCGACTACCAGCAAAGAAACACTGCCGGCCCCGGTTAGAGCACCGGGTATCAGAATTATTAACATTAACAGAAAAAGAGCCAGAATCCGTACCCGGGAAAAGTGAAGCACGGCCGAGCGAACAGCAAAATTCACTCCTCCGGATTCCTGGATTATGGTTATGAAAAGGGTAGCGGTAAAGAAGATCAGAATGACATCAAAATAAGTAAAAGCTCCCTCTACCAGATGGCGGGGAATCTCCTGGAGGGGAGGTGTTCGGAAACTGGCGGTGGCCAGAGCTCCGGCCACAGTGGCCACTAAAAGGCTGAGCTCTACCGAAAACTCTTTCCATTTAGCCAGGGTGTAAGCAACCACAATAACAGCTGAGATTAAAAGTGTCTGAATCAGCATGATTAAAAATCATACTCAATGCAGCCGGGAAAAAGCAAATTTTTTAAAAAATCACTTCAGCCATTATCTTTCTGCTGGATAATTCTCGCAGTAGAATTTCCTTCATTTCCCGGAAGCGGTGTTCTTCAGTCCAGTCTTCAAAACCGGACCGGCGGTAGAATTTCAGGAATTGCTGAACATAATTGAGACGGTCGATAAAAACCCGGTCGGCCAGTCCGTCAATCAGGGCAACCAGTTTTTCCGGATTCTGAGGAAGAATAGGGCCAATAAAAACAAACGTGCGCAGGTTTTCTTTTTTAATTCTTTCCAGAGCTTTAAGTCTCCGGGAAACTGGTGGGGCTCCGGGTTCAAACAGCTGGCCTATCCGGTCGTTATCGGTGGCTATCGAAAAGCCAATTTCCACTTTTTTAAGTTCGAGGATTAAGTCAAGGTCTCTGAGAACCAGGTCCGATTTGGTCTGGATGAAAACCGGAAACTGGTGCCTGCTTATTTCCTTCAGACATTTCCGGGTAAGTTCATAGCGGTATTCGAGTGGCTGATAAGCGTCGCAAACTGAGGCTATCCAGATGGTGCCCTTTTTAGACCGGGGCAGTTGTTTACTTAAAAGTTCAGGAGCATTGGTCTTGACATCCACAAATTCCCCCCAGGGTTCTATATGGCGGGAATATCTTGGAATAAAGAGTGAGGCATAACAGTACCGGCAGCCGTGGCTGCAGCCGGTGTATGGGTTGAGACAGTAATCAAACACTTTCGATTTGTTAAGAATGCTCCTGGCCTGAACCTGGCTGACTTTTAGCATAATTACTGCCCTTATATTATTACCACATTATTGGCAATCCTGATACGACTGATAAGTCAATCAAATCTGAAAAAAGGCATCATTTTTTTTTGAAATTTAGTTTATAATAAATGAGGTAATGGTTGTCTAATTATAAGGAGGAGAAAATCATGGTTTTTCTTCGACATAAGAGATCGTTCTCAGTTGCCTTATGTCTTGGACTGTTTCTTCTAACCCTGGTCTTTTCGGCTGAGGCTCAGTATTTCGGGCGGAATAAGGTTCAGTATAAGAAATTTGACTTCAAGATAATGAAGACCAAGCATTTTGATGTTTATTTTTATCAGGAAGACGAAGAGGTGGTCAAACAGGCAGCCATGATGGCCGAGCGCTGGTATTCCCGGCTTAGCCGGATATTCAACCACGAGTTAAAAGGCCGGCAACCACTGATTATTTACTCCAGCAGCCCTGAGTTCCAGCAGACTACAGTTATCCCTGGGACTATGGGTGAGGGAGTTGGTGGAGTAACTGAGTCTTTTAAGAGACGAATAGTGCTGCCTTACGGAGTTTCCATGGCTGAAACTGACCATGTCATCGGTCATGAGCTGGTGCATGCTTTTCAGTATGACCTTGCCGGTCAGGGGCACTCTGACCAAGCCCGCTACACCGGTGCGGATCTGAGAATTCCTCTATTCTTAATCGAAGGTCTGTCTGAATATCTGTCCATCGGTCCAGTTGACCCGGAAACTTCAATGTGGATGAGGGATACTTGGAAACGGAAAGACCTGCCCCAGATTAGAAAGCTGGAAAACTATTATAAATATTTTCCCTACCGCTACGGACATGCCCTCTGGGCCTACATCGGCGGCCGCTGGGGAGATGAGATGATTGGTAAGGTCTTCAAGATGCTGGCTAGAAGCAATGATTATGAATCAGTGCTCCAGGGGGTGCTCGGGGTTCCTCTGAAAAAGCTGTCGGAAGACTGGCACAAGGCTATGGAAGAAGCTTACTCTCCGCTTGTCCCCCTAACCGAAACTGCCGATAAGTTTGCCAGACTTCTTCTCAGGGGAACTCAGGAAAATCCTTATAATGTTTCACCGGTGCTTAGCCCTGATGGTCGGTATCTGGCTTTCTTTTCTTCACGGGATCTTTTTTCCATAGACCTTTTTCTGGCTGATGCTAACACCGGAAAAATACTGAGAAAACTGACTTCCACGGCGATCGACCCACATTTTGAGAGCATTCAGTTTGTCCGTTCCTCCGGTTCCTGGGATTCCAAAAGCCAGAGGATTGTTCTGGGTACTGTTTCCAAAGGCCGGCCTAATCTTACCATCATCAATGCTCTTAGCGGTAAAATTGAAGAGGAAATTCCTTTTCCAGAACTCGGTGAAATACTAAACCCAAGTTGGTCTCCGGATGGAAAAGAAATAGTCTTCTCAGCCCTGGTGGGAGGAGCGACAGATATTTTTATTTACAATCTTGAAGATAATACTCTGAAGCAGATTACCAGGGACAGTTTCGGCGACCTTCATCCGGTCTGGTCTCCCGATGGAAAAAAAATTGCTTTTGTCACTGAAAGATTTTCGGCCAACCTGAAATGGCTGGAGTCGGGGTCCTATGACCTGGCCCTGTTGGAGGTGGATACTGGAGAAATCAGCCGGATTCTGACTTTTCCTTCCGGAAAAAACATAAATCCCCAGTGGTCAGAAGACGGGCGCAGCCTGTTTTTCCTTTCTGATTACACCGGAAAAACTGACCTTTACCGGGTGGATTTGCAGGATGGAAAAATCTATCAGGTTACCAATCTGTACACTGGGATAAGCGGGATTACTCACCTCAGTCCCTCTATTTCTTACTCGCCGGCAGAAAAGAAACTGGCTCTGTCAGTCTATGAAAATGGCAATTATTCCATCTATCTTCTGGAATCATCTGAAAAACTGGTCGGGCAGCCCACCCTGGCTCAATTAGGGGAAAGACCGCTCGGGCTTCTGCCTCCCCGCACTCAGCCAGAAGGAGCTCTGCTTGGGTTGCTCCGAAATCCGCTTTATGGTTTGCCTAAGGAAACTGATTTTCCCATAGCCAGTTACCGGCCAAAACTATCTCTGGATTTTGTCTCTCAGCCTACAGTAGCTGTTGGTGTTGACCGTTACGGGACTTATGCTGGAGGTGGCATTGCTGCTTTCTGGAGCGATATGCTCGGTTACCACACAGTGGTCACCATGCTTCAGTCCAATTATCAGCTTATTGATAGCTATGCCCTGGTCGGTTACCAGAATTCAAGAAACCGCATCAACTGGGGAGCGGTGGTTCAGAGAGTGCCTTATATTTACGGTTCCTACACCGCCTATTTTGACGACATCCAAGGTTATCCTGTTTATGTGGAAGAAGAGTACCTTAACCGTCAAATTAATTACCAGTTAAGCGGGTTTGCTTTTTATCCCTTTAATACGTTTCGGCGTCTGGAATTCACTGCCGGGTTTAATTTAATTGATTTCAACAGCCGGATTTACAGGTATATTTATGACGCTTATACTTACCAGTTAATAAATTATTATGAGCTGGGTTTGCCGGCGCCGGCCAGCATTAAGTACGGATTTGTTTCTACCGCCCTGGTCTACGATAGCTCTCTATTTGGAGCCTGCAGCCCTATTCTCGGACAGAGCTACCTGCTTCAGGTTCAGCCTACCTTTGGTAACCTTAATTTTATCAGTGTCCTGGCTGATTATCGCCGCTATCTTATCCCCAAAAAACCATTCACCCTCGCTTTCAGGGTTCTCCATTTCGGACGTTACGGAAAAGGTTCGGATGACCCGAGGCTCTGGCCACTCTTTCTTGGTTATGAAACGCTGGTCAGAGGTTATGATTACACTACTTTTGAATACCGCGAGTTTGATGAGACCAATCCCCAGTTCTTTGATTTCGACCGCCTGCTCGGGACCAGAATGCTGGTAGCTAACGTGGAATTGCGGTTCCCGGTTTTTAAAGTTCTGGGACTCGGGCGGGGCTATTACGGAATCTGGCCTCTGGAGTTCTTAGCCTTTTATGACATAGGAACTGCCTGGTATTCCGGGGAAAAGCCGAGCTGGTTTGGCGGGAATAAGAAACCTGTCTCCAGTGCTGGAGTCGGCCTGAGAACTAACCTGTTTGGAGCTCTGGTGCTTGGTTTTGATTACGTCTATCCTTTTGACCGACCTCTTAAAGGCTGGCACTGGCAGTTTACCATAACTCCAGGCTTTTAGGCTCCGTTTATCTGATTTCTTTGATAAAAATATTTCTGAAATAGACTGGCGAAATACTGTCGTGGTTCTGAAGACCAATATATCCTTCTCTGGCAAAATCCCGAACTTTCCCCCGGGGCTCGGCTTTCCAGTCAACTACCTTCTGGCTGTTAAGTTCCACGGTCAGGTGGTCACCTATAAAGGTAATCTTGAGATGATTCCATTCACCTGCAGGTTTGAAAGCCTCAAAAGCTGGAGCCTGAGCATCGTAAATGGCTCCGGTCTTGTGGATTCCCTGGCCCGAATCGTTGATCTGGACTTCGAAAGAATGATAGATGTAATCATCGCTTACCGGTACTTCTGGAACTCGGAGGAAAACACCTGAGTTAGTATTTTTTTGAGAACAAAGGTATTCCAGTTCCAGAATAAAATCTCTGTATTTTTTGCGGCTATACCAGAGCAGACCCATCCCGCCCTGGGATTTTAAGACTCCGGTTTTCGGGTCGAGTTCAAAATAGCCCGGGCCATAATGATTCCAACCATGCTTTTCGTAAACTCCCCGGTAACGACTGAGGAGCTGCTCATAATCTTGGTAATAGGTTATGCTTTTAATGAACTCAAGTCCCTTTTTGATAGCCGGTTCCGGGGTCAGAACTTCTCTCTCGTTTTCGTATTCAATAGTCAGAAAGCCAGGATAATCCTGAAGGGTAAGTTCGGCCAGTATGGTCTTGATGTCAGCTCGACCGCTGCCATAAGCTACATCCTCAGCATTCTTCTGTCCGAAGTCGCTTCTGTCTTTCAGATGGACATCAACCACCCGACCCTGCAGCCAGCGCAGACACTCCACCGGGTTGAGATTGGACCTCATCCAGTGGCCGGTATCGGCGCAAACTCCAATTCTTTCATCAAGGTCTTTTAAGTACCTCATAACTATGGCCGGGTGATAATAAGGAGTTGGAGCAGGATGGTTGTGCACCGCGATTCTGATGTTATATTCGCCGACCAGCCGATTCAGGATAGGGAAGTCTGCTTCCCGGGGTTCTGTAGAAATTACCCAGATGCCAAGTTTCCGGGCGAAGTCAAAAACTTTGCGCATCTCAGCCTCGGTTCTCCCGGTGTCAACCACTCCATAAGCCACTACGCTCATTTTCAGGGAATTAAGTTTATCCCGCACCAACCGGAGATGTTCTTCCTTCATATTATGATGAAAGACCACCTCTGCTGGTAAGTCAGGGGAAAGCCTCTGTCCCGGGTATGCCTGGACATAATCTATACCGAGAGCCCTGGTCTTTTCCAGAGCTTCAAAGAAGGTATAGCGACGGTAGGTCCAGCACTGCATGGCTACAGGAAATTTTTTTATTCTGATTGAGCCGTAATCGGTATTTCTAACCGCATTTTTAATTTCCTCTGGTATGGCAGGCTGTTGGCCTGAGATGGCCTGAGCAAAGCAAATGCCCGAAAGTGCCAGAAAGCTCGTTACAAAAAAAACGACTGGCATTACTACTTTTCTTTTTAACATATTCTCCTCCTCGGAGTTTGTTAGCTAATTAGCTGTCTAAATAAATTATTACTTCTTTTTCCGCGGATTCCACTCTCCTCTGGCTACGGCCGGGACAAAGTTTTCCAGGCCCGGCGGGGGAAAGGGTAGAGTTTTATCCTTTTCTATGCTCATGTAGGCGGTCATCAGAAGCTCGGTAACATTGACTCCGTCGCTAAAATTCTCCATCGGCCTTTTCCCTTCAAGGAAGGATTCAACCATGTGTCGGTTTTCGGCAGTGTAGCCGTATTCATGTTCTTCACTTGAGACAACGGGCATCAACCCGACTTCCGCATTTTGTTTTTCCACCAGGTCTTCGCCGGCACGCCCCTTAACCCTGCGGCTGAAAAAGACTTTCAAGCCTGAATCCAGAGTGTTAATTTGAAGGGAATATTCTGGTCCCAGCAATTCCATAGTCAGCCGCAGGCCGGCTCCTACATAACACCAGGAAGTGGTAGTCTCCACCACCAGAATATTACCGGCTTTGTCTTTGTATTCGATCACCGAGCGGGCGAAATCTTCAGCCGGTCGGCTGGCATAATCCAGCTTTCCTCCACTTATTTTTTTCAGATGGTCAATGTATTCCGGAATCTGCCACTTAAGACAGGAGGCATAGGCTGTAACTTTTACCGGAGTCAGTTCTTCCCGGCTGGCGCCGGGCGGAGTCAGCATGAACCGGGCTTCTTCCACCGAATGACACATCATATCATTGAGCACTCCACCGCCCTGAAGTTCACCTTCCCAGAACCAGGGCATGTGGGGACCACTATGTTCTTCAGCCGCTCTAGCCAGATAGGGCCGGCCACAGAGTGAAGCTCCCCGAGCCCAGATTATTTCCTTTCCCCTGACCACCGCCGGGGCAAAAACTTGATTTTCTAAGTAGCCATCCAGCAGTTTGGCTTTTTGGACGAGCTGTAACATTTTTCTGGCTTCCTTAACGTTCCGACCTAGTGGCTTTTCGCAGGTTACACCAATCAGTTCTCCTTTGCCTTTAAGGACTGCTTCGGCAATTTCCTCCATGACTGCAATACGGGTGTAATTTGGTGAACAAATCCAGATGGCATCGATAGCCGGGTCAGCAACCATCTCGGTTATTGAACCATAAGGTCTGGCTTCACCAACTTTAAGTTTCCGGACCAGAGAAGCCGCCTCTTCGGCCCTTTTTCGGTCAGGGTCGTAGATACCAAGGATGTCAGCATTTCTCACCCCAACCCAGGAGCGGATATGAAAGCGGGTGATGAACCCACCACCAACAAACCCTATACCGAGGTTTTTCTTTTTGTTTTTCATTTTCAAACTCCTTAAAATTTAATCATCAATCAGGGCTGAGCCTGGAGCTCAGTTTGTTTTCTTTCCTTAAACAGAAGAACAAAAGCCACAGCGCAGGCAATGGTAATGATGGTCGGAATCATAAAAACATTTCGCCAATCAGTTACTCCTTCTGCTGTAAATATTTTCTGTATCCAGCCTGAAAAATTGCTGCCAACAAAATTCCCCAGACCAAGAATGATAACAGCTATCAAACTCTGGGCTGAAGCTTTGATGTCGAGAGGAGCAATCATATCCACATAGATAAAGGCTGCCGTAAAGAAAAAGACATAGCAGAAACCATGCAAGGCAAGAGAGGCCACTACCAGCCAGGCCGGCTGGCCAATCATAAAAATAATGTAACGAACGGGCCAGGCTAAAACTCCGATAATCATGGTCTTTTTAATTCCATATTTAGGAAGAAAATAGGGAAGAAGAAAAGCCATGACGAATATTTCAGCAATCTGAGCAATGGTCATTATAAAAGGAGTTCTGGCCTCGCTCAGGCCAATAGCCGGTGAGGTCAGGAAAGGAGCTGTCAGAACATAGTAAAACTGAAGTTCAGTAGCTACTACAAAAGCAATCACAGCAAAAATCAGAAAATCACGGTCTTTGAGCAACTTCAGGGCTTCCAGGAAAGCATAGGGTTTGGTCCCTTCCTTTTTTGGGGGAGTGTGGGGCAGACTAAAGGCCTGAATACCCATGATAATGGAAAAGATGCCAGCCAGGAATAGAGTGTCTCCTTTAATAGCAATATCCGGCAATTTTTCCCCGAGTAGCCTCCAGCCAGTCAGTCCCCAGCCAGCCGCAATCCAGCCAATAGTTCCCCAGACTCTGATTTTGCCAAAGTCTTTTTCTGAATTTTCCAGATTGACAAAGGCAATAGAATTGGTCAGGGCTAAAGTGGGGGCAAAAACCAGGCAGTAAATCAGCATCAACCAGACCATAGCCTCAAATGAAGTTACGGTAGCTCCCAGTAGAAGTATCAAACCACCCAGAATCTGGAGGATAGCAATAAGCTTTTCTGTGGGCAGATAGCGGTCAGCCAGCTGACCACCGATAAAAGGAGCAATTATGGTAGCCAGGGGCAGGAGGCTGTAGATCAAACCAACCTGAGTTCCTGTAAAATGAAGGGTATTTATTAAGTAAGCCGAAAGCACCGGAGCCCAGGAACCCCAAATGGCATATTCCAGAAACATCATGATACTGAGTTTGGTTTTAACGCTCATTTTACCACTCCTTTCCTTCATCATTTTACTTTAAAATGCAGAATATTTTTTTCCACTTTTTTTGTCAAATGTTTTAAGAGTGGTCAGGATACCTTTATAAAATTTTTATTGATATTTCAGGGTTTATGTGATAAATAAAATAGAAAGGAAGGCAAAGGAGGAAAGGTATCCCAATGACAATGGAAAAGAGAAGGGAAAAGCGACTTGACGAAGAAAATAAAGTGGTCATTCATGTCTTCCCGGAAAATGAACAACCGGAAGAGTCCTTCTATTCATTTTCCAAAGATGTTTCGGTGGGAGGACTGCGGATAATGACTGACCAGCCTCTTCCTGTTAAATCAAGGGTCAGACTGGAAATAGTTCTCTCTGAATCAAAAAAATTGATTACCGGAACGGCTGAAGTTCGCTGGGTAAAAAGCCTCTTTGACGATGAAGTTTTTGAGATGGGGCTGGAATTTATTGAACTTAACCCCCAAAGTAAAGTTCACCTTCTGGAACATGTTTATCGGAAGATGATATCTCGCTAAGCCTGGATGGAAACCTGAAACAAGATCAGGATTGAAAAGTCAGGATTAATTCGGAAAGTTTTTAAAGTAGCAAAAAATGGAAGACAAGCTTTTATCCGCAGCGCAAAGAAACCTCGTTCAAAATCTATTCCTTTTATCCGTCTTTTTATTATTACTGGTCTTTTTATTGCTGAGCCCAAACCTTAAAGCAGATACCAAAAATTTTTATTTCCCGGAACTTAAGGCTGATATCTTCGTCCAGAAAGATGGCAGCTTTGAGCTGGTAGAAGCCCTGACCTTTGAATTTCAAGGACAGTTTTCCTGGGCTTCTCTCTGGATACCCCGGTCAGCCAGGAAAAATTCCAGACTTCTGGTGGAGATAGAAAATTTTCAGGTAAAAGATGAAAGGGGGCAGCCTCTGCCGCTTGAAGTGAAGGACGAAAAGGGCCTTTACCAGGCCAGGTGGAAGTTTGCCGCCAGCAATGAAAGAAAAACCTTCTATCTTTCTTACCGGGTAAGAAATGCGATTTTTAGCTATCCTGAAGTAAGTGAGCTTTACTGGCAGGTTATAGGACCTGAAGTTGACCGGCCGACCGGCAGAGCTGAAATTACCGTCCATCTGCCTGAACCGGTCAGAAGCCTGGAAGAAATTCTGGTTTACGGCCATGGACCTCTTTCCGGAAGGTCAGAGATAGTTGACCTTCAGACCGTGCGCTTTAAGGCAGAGAACATTCCTGCTCGACAATTTCTGGAAATTAGAGTGGTTTGGCCGGCTGGAATGGTTGAGGGGGTGCCGGCCAGCGGTCTGACGGCTGAAGCCATAAAGAACGAAGAGGCTCGGTATGTCCAGCAAACCATAGAGCTTGCTCAGGAAGCCCGGAAAGTTGAAGCCCGGCGTCTGGAGCTTCTTAAAAAAATTGGCCTGAGCTGGATTTTCTGGCAGATTATCGGCCCATTGCTCTGGCTTCTGGTTTATTTTTTTGTCTGGAAAAAATTTGGTCGCGACTATCGATTTGAGAGTATACCGGAATATTTTCGGGAAATGCCTTCTGACCTGCCCCCGGCACTGGTTCAGGTGCTGCGAAGGGAAGGGGGTAGAGTTCTACCAGTGGCTTTTACTGCCACCATTTTTGACCTGGCTACCAGAGGTTATTTGAGGATTGAGAATGAGAAAATAGAAAAGAGAAGCCTTTTTGGGTCAAGAATAAAAGAAGACACCGTTTTTTATCTTGAAAAAGCTTATAGTCAGGATAAAAACCTGAGGAGCTGGGAAAAAACCGTTCTGGACTGGCTGTTCAGAACAGTGGCCAATCTCTGTGAACCCGGAAGCAGAGTGAGTCTGGAGGAGCTGGTTTCCTTCCTGAAGAAGAAACCGGCTAGTTTTCAGGAATGGTTCAGAAAATGGCAGAAAGAGGTTAACCTGGAAGCCCAGAAGCTCGGTTTTATTGAACCGGCCAGCCAGAAAGTCTACAGGGTAATGCTGGTTATAAGTCTCATCTTGGCCAGCCTTACTTTTTCTCCAGTTTTGTTTGTCCTGGCTCTCACTCTTTCTCCAAGGTTGAGAAGGCGGCGGAAAGACTGGGCCAGGGAAAACGAAATGTGGAAAGCACTGGAGAGGTACCTGGATGATTTTTCGAGTTTTGAGGAAATTCCAGCCGAAGCTTACAAACTCTGGGACCGGTACCTAGTGTTCGCCATTCTTTTCGGTCAGGCCAAAAAACTGGTGAAAGTTCTGCCGACCATTGTCCAGAACGAAAAAGCAAATTGTCCGGCCTGGGTAGCGGGAAGTCTGGCAGCTTCCCGTCTTGGTGGACAGATGGAGGCTCTTGCTGCTACCATAAACTCAATTGAAAAAGCAGCCACTACTCTCAGCCAGGCCAGCACCTCGGCAGCTCATTACTCTTCTGGAAGCGGAGGCGGTTTCAGCAGCGGTGGTGGTGGAGGTGGTGGCGGGGGAGGGGTGTCAGCCGGTTGAAGTAACTTTGAAGTCTTGATGGAATAAGAAGTTTTGCATTTAATCCATAAATCCCACGTGGATGGTTAACTATGAGATTAAGGAGAAAATTATTGAAGCCGGGAAAGCTCAGAAAGCCTATTTTGATCATTCTACCTCTAACTTTGCTCTGGGCCGGTTGTCAGAAGAAAGATGAGGCCCAGCTCATAAGGGAAAATCTAGAAAACCTGGTCCGGATAGCGGAAAAAAGGGACAGGGACAGGGTTCTGAGCTACCTCAGTCCGGATTATGTCGATTTCCAGGGTAGAGACTTAAGAGAAACCGCTGAACTGGTGGATTATTACTTCAAAAATTATTCGGGAATTGTAATCCATCTGCTGGATTTTACCACGTCTTTGAATGGAGACCGGGCTCAGGTTGAAGCTGATGTTCTGTTATCTTCAGGGCCGCTGGAAGCCCTGAGAAAATTAGTGGGTCTGGCTGGGGAGTTTTACCGGTTTGATATCCATTTCAAGAAAGAAGGACGGGAGTGGAAGATAAACTACTCAGCCTGGCGACAAATTGAAAGCGGGTCTTTGCTGCCTGGTTCAGAAACCATTCTTAAAAAGCTTTTTCCAGAAATGTTTTAATCTGATAAGGAGGGAATAAGTGTCTGATAAAAAAACCAGAACTGAAGAGTTCCGGCTGGCTGGCTCTGAAATCTTGGAGAAAATCAAAGAGATTATAAGAGAAGGAAATGCCCGACGAATAATCTTCAAGACTGAAGAAGGGAAAACTTTTATGGAAATTCCATTGACCGTGGGCATAGTTGGCACGCTGATAGCACCGGTCTGGGCAGCCATCGGAGCAGTGGCTGCTCTGGCCTCTAACCTGACCATTGTGGTGGAGAAAGAAGAAAAATAAGGGTTACCGGCAAAAAAAATTCTTGATAAAAAAAATTTATTCTGTTAAAGGAACTCAGGAAGGAAATTATCCAGGAAGGAGAGGCTGATGTTTAAGAAAAGATATTTTATTTTTCCTGTTTTGACCGTTCTGGCGATCGGTTTTTTAGTTTTATCCATAGCTGCGGTCCTGGAGGCTCAGAAAAAGCCCCAGAGAATTCAGAACACCCCACCAGAAATCAGGCTTAAGGGCTTTGAACAACATAAAGAGATGAGGTCTGCTTCACCCTTCAAAAACCTGCGATGGCAGTTTCTTGGCCCGACCAACGTTAGTGGACGCTGTACTGATATGGCTGTGGTTACTCCAAAAGGCAAAAATTATACCATTTATGTGGCTACGGCTTCCGGAGGTGTCTGGAAAACAGAAAATGAAGGGACTACCTGGGAACCTATCTTTGACCAGGAGCTGTCCACCTCAATAGGCGATATTGCCATAGCACCTTCTGACCCGAAAATCATCTGGGTTGGCACTGGTGAAGCCAACATCTTTCGCAGTTCACACGCCGGGTGCGGTGTTTATAAATCAACCGACGGCGGCCAGACCTGGAAACATCTGGGTCTGACCGATACCAACACCATTGCTCGAATTGTCATCCATCCAAAAAATCCGGATGTTGTTTATGTTGCGGCTTCCGGTCATGAGTGGACTTTTAACCAGGAGCGAGGAGTTTACAAAACGGTTGATGGCGGGCAGACCTGGAATAAAATTCTTTACGTCAACGAACAGACTGGAGCCATTGATCTTCTTATGGACCCGAGAAACCCCGAAATTCTTTATGCGGCCACCTGGCAGCGGGTGCGGAAAAAATGGAACGACCCCAGAAACGAACCACATTATAGCGGCAGCGGTCTGTGGAAAACAACCGACGGCGGCCAGACCTGGAAAGAGATTAACAGCGGCCTTCCAGAACCACGTTATCGGGGCCGCATCGGGATAGACCTCTGTCTGAAGGCCCCTGACGTTCTTTATGCTCTGGTGGATAATTATGAGATTGCCAGAGAACCATCCGAAGAAGAACGGCTGGATTCTTATGGTCTGCCAAGTTCCGGGATTATTAAAGGGGCAACAGTTTATCGTTCTTCAAATGGTGGCGAATCCTGGGAGTTAGTTGCTCCAACAACTGAAGCCATGAAGGCTTACCTGGAAAGACACTCTGGAACTTATGGTTGGGTTTTTGGTCAGATAAAAGTTGACCCGAATGATCCCAATACCGTCTACATAATGGGAGTGCCAATGAGTGTTTCCCGGGATGGCGGGAAAACTTTTACCCGGGTTCCAAATCTTTATCATGTTGATCATCATGGACTGTGGATTGACCCTGATAACTCTAACTATCTGGTAAACGTGAATGATGGTGGGATTGAGATTTCTTACGATGGGGGAAGGCACTGGAAAAACTCCAGATTAACCCTGCCGGTTTGCCAGTTTTTTAATGTTAATTATGATATGGATACTCCATTTCGGGTTTATGGTTCGATGCAGGACCATGGAAGCTTCAGGGCGGTGGTGGACCTGAGCCGGGGGCGGGACCGGATACCCGCGGTTGAATTTGAGCGGGCACCAGGTGGTGAAGGCTCTCATCATGCCATAGACCCGACTAATCCTAACATAGTCTATTCCTGCGGATTTTACGGCAACCTTACCCGAACCGACTTGAGCAAAACAGGTCCCGAGCGAACCAAATTAATTGTGCCTAAAACCTACCCTGACGAACCCAGACTCAGAGGGCAATGGCTGGCCCATTTTATACTATCTCCCCACAACCCAAACATCGTTTACCACGGAATGCAGTATCTTTTCCGCTCTAAGGACAGGGGAGATACCTGGGAGAGGATAAGTCCAGACCTGACCAACTTTACACCCGAAGAAGTAGGAGATATTCCTTACCATACCATAACAGCTATTTCTGAGTCTCCGCTGATGTATGGGTTAATTTACGTCGGAACAGATGACGGCCGGGTTTCCATGACCCGAGATGGCGGAAAAACCTGGCATGATATAAGCCGGGGCTTACCCTATCAAAAATGGGTTTCTCGAATTGTGGCCAGTCAGTATGAGCTGGGCACCGTTTTCCTTACCCAGCACGGCCGGGCCGATGACGACTTTGCCCCATATGTCTGGATGTCAACCGACTTTGGTCGGACCTGGCGAGATATCTCTCAGGGAGTTCCTCTTGGGCCGGTCAATGTTATCAGAGAAGATCCGGTTGACAGAAATATTCTGTATCTTGGCACTGACCTTGGAGTTTATGTTTCTAAAGACAGAGGAAAAACCTGGAATGTTCTGGGAGGTAACCTGCCCTCTTCCTACGTTCACGACCTGATAATTCACCCGCGTGATAACATCATCGTCATTGCCACTCACGGCCGGGGGATGTGGGTGATGGATGCCGACCCGATTAACGAGAAGCCAAAAAGAACAGGTAGAAGGTTTTACCTAGATTAGTTTTAAGCCCAGAAAAATCTAACTTCCGTTAGAAAATGAGCTAAAAATAAGCTTAATAATTTAAAAATAAAAACAGACAGGAATTAAGGACAGTTTGAGGAATAGTTTTTTACCGGTCATCATGCTGATTTTAATCTTCAATCTTTCTTCCTGTCAGAAGACTCCAGCCGAGAAAGAACCTAACTGGTGGGAAGAATCTCAAGCCACCGAAGAGACCGAACCTAAACCACTTCAACCGAAGGGACCATTTATTACCGAAGAAATGTATGTGGAAATTACTGCCCGAGCTGCTCTAATTTTTGACAAATACCGCGATGACCTGGATGAGGCTCACCGCCAGATGGAGCAGGTCTACCAAAAGTTCAAGATTACTTTCTCTGATTATGACCGCTACCGGCGCAGCCTGCCTCCTGAGAAAAAAAGACAGTTAGAAAAGCAGGTTCAGGAATTTATCCAGAAGATATATAAAGAGTATTTTGATTTTTGATCGAAACATTAATTCCAATTTGAAGGAGGGTAAATGGAGCGAAGAAATTTTCTTGGCAGCCTGATAATTTTAGGCTCCGCTTCCGTAGCAGGCCTGAGAAAGCCAGCAGGGTCTGATTTCCTTAATGATAAAATTAGTGATGTAAAATCACTGTTAGAAAAAGTTAAGACAGCCATGCTAACCATGCAGCGTCATGCCTGGGAGCAGGGGGTAGCGGCCCAGGCTCTTCTGGAGCTTGGAGAAAAGGAACTGGTAATAATGATGGCCCGAGAAGCTGTTCTCCGTCAATGGGGCGATGGGCGGTTAGGGCAGATTTGTGACAATCACGGGGGTACTGACCCAGGGGCTAACGGCGAGGCTGTTCTGATTGCTGGCCGCTGGTTAAATGACCAGAAGCTGCTTGAAGCGGCTCACAAGCAGGCTGAGTATTTTTTGAAAGTTGCTCCCAGGACTGCTGACGGGGTAATTTTTCATCTGGACCACAAGCCGCAGCTCTGGATAGACTCAATGTATATGTGCCCGCCTTTTCTGGCAGTTATGGGCTACTACCGGGAAGCTTTGGAGCAGATAGACGGTTTAAGGAAGTACCTCTGGAACCCGGAGAAGAAGCTTTTTTCCCACATCTATGATTATGGCCAGAGAAAGTTTGAAAGAAATGATTTCTGGGGGTAGGAAATGCCTGGGCTGCTGTCGGCCTGACCAGAGTACTGAATGCTTTGCCAGCTGAAATGAAGAGAGAAAGGAAAAAATTAATCGGTTACATAAAAGAAGTACTGGATGGTTGTTTGAGGTATCAGCGAAAGGACGGCCTCTTTCATGATGTGGTGGATAAACCTGAAACTTTCGTTGAGACCAATCTGGCTCAGATGCTGGCTTACACCATCTACCGCAATTTGAAGCTTGGCTGGCTGGACCGGAAATACCTGGAAAAAGCTGAACTAATGCGAGCTGCCGTTCATAGAAAGATTGACCCGCTTGGTTATGTAACTGATGTTTGTGGCTCTCCCCTTTTTAACTCTCCCGGAGTGGCTACTGAAGGACAGGCCTTTTTCCTTTTGATGGAAACAGCCCGACAAGACCTTCTTGGATAGCGAGATATTTCTCAGCCCTGAGCATCGGGCCGGTTTAACTGAATGAAGCGCTCAATTCTTTCTCTCAGTTCAGCTCGTAATTTCCGGAGTCGGTCCAGTTTCTCGGCTTCGCTCAGTTCCTCTCGAGTTGGATCAGAAAAGGGCCAGTTGGTTACCCTGGTAATACCTGGGAATATGGGACAACGCTCGGAAGCCTTCGGGTCGCACAGTGTTATTACATATGAAAAAAGCTCCCCTTGACGGTAAAGATCAAAAACGCTTTTTCCCTCGTGGCTGGATATATCCAATCCAACTTCTTTCATTACCAGAACGGCAAGAGGGTTAAGAGGCGCAGGCTCGAATCCAGCACTTTTGGCTTCAAAATCGCCCTGACCTAAATGATTAAGCCAGGCTTCAGCCATCGGGCTTCTGAGACTGTTGTCGTCGCAAACAAAAAGAACTCTTATTTTTTCCATAATACCTTCATCTCCTCCTATTTTCTCATCAAAAATATTTTGTAGCAAGATTTTAAGTATTATATTAACATTTAATTAAATTAAGGTTAGAAGGAGAGCCAAAATGAAAAAGAACATGGGTTCTGTAGACCGGAGTCTTAGGACTCTGCTTGCAGTTTTAATGGCTATTCTGGTTCTGGCCGAAATCGTAAAAGGAGCACTAGCCTACATTTTTGTAGCTTTAACTGCTATCTTTCTTATTACCAGTCTTCTCGGCTTCTGTCCTCTCTATGTTCCATTTAAGATTTCTACCCTTCGCCAGAACCGGTCTTGAGGGTTTAAGTCTAGTTTATTAGCGAGTGGGCTGAAACTGGAAGAGAGTATTCAGGTCTAAATTTTTAATTGCAGAGTTGAAGCCGAATGGGTAAAATGAAAGAGTTAAAAAAAAGATTATGGTTTCTATTCTGGAAAATGTAAATTCAGTTAAAGTAGCGAAAGAAGAGCTTGTAGGCAGATTGAAATCTCTTTCTGACCAAAAACTGGCCTTTACTCTAAGTAGTTTTTTTCGGGAGCCTGTTGATTGTTATGGTGTAAGTTCAGCCAGGCTGAGAACCCTGGCTAAAAATTTTTGCCAGAAAATTAAAGATGACTGGGCTATTTCTCAAAAATTAAAGCTGGCTGAATTGCTTTTACAGGAAAATAAGTTAGAGGCCGGATTGCTCAGTTTTTTCTTCCTTTCTTACTGCTATAAAGATTTAAATTCTTTCCATTTTCAGACTTTCAGGAAGTGGTTCAAAGCAGGACTGGTGAATAACTGGGCTCTGATTGATACGCTGGCTCTTGAAGTTTTATCCCCCTATTTTCTTAATCATCTGGATGAACTCTATCTACTTGAAGGATGGCTGAAAAGTCGGGATATTTTTCTTAAAAGAGCTGCTCTGGTCTCTCTGATAAAACCGGTCCGTCGGGGACTTTCACCTCAGCGGGTCTATCAATTGATACTTCATGCGGTTAACAGTGAGGAAATTGACGAAAATCTTACCGGAAAGGCTCTGGGCTGGCTGCTTCGGGAAACTGGCAAGAAAGACTTACTGTCTCTTGAAAACTTTCTGAAAGAAAACGGCCAGGAATTTCCCCGGGTTACTATCAGGTATGCCCTTGAAAAATTCTCTCCGGAAAGAAGAAGGTATATTCTGGAAATTACCAAAAAGAATAAAAAAAAGAAAGGAGGCAAGTATGCTAATCAGCCTGTTTAAATCTATCAGAACAAAGGCTTTGACTCCTGTTCTTCTGCTGCTTCTGGCTGTAGTCGCGACAGGGCTTCTGGCCGTTCAAAAAGAAGAAGGGAAAAAAATTGAAGTTTTCTCAGAAAAAATCCCGCTTCAAGCCAGAGACCTGGAACAATTTCCCTGGCGCCACATCGGACCCTGGGCTTTTTCTGGTAGAATAACCAACTTTGCTGTTCCCCCCGGACAGAGTCTGACTTACTATGTGCTCACTGCTACTGGTGGACTCTGGAAAACAGAAGACGGTGGCATCCACTTCAAACCAATTTTCGAAAAATATGGGACCCAGAGCATGGGCTATTTGGCCATTGCTCCTTCTAACCCAAACATCCTTTACTTAGGAACTGGAGAGCCGATTCACAGTCGCTCGGCCTATCATGGTAATGGAGTCTGGAAGTCAACCGATGCCGGAAAAACCTGGACTCGGGTTGGTCTGGAAAAGAGTTATTTTATAAATAAGATTGAGGTGGATTCCAAAAATCCCGATATAGTCTACGTAGCTGCGGAAGGGAAGTTGTATGATGATACCGACCAGGATTGCCAGCGTGGTCTCTACAAATCTACCGATGGAGGTAAGACCTGGCAACTGATTCTAGACCTGAAAGACAGAGTGGTCGGCGATTTTGTTATGGACCCGAATAATTCCGAAATCATCATTGCGGCCTCCTACAGGATTTACCGCCGAACCTGGACTTTTCTGGACAGACAGGAAGGTAATTATCTCTGGAAGACCACCGATGGCGGCCGGACCTGGAAGAAACTAACACAGGGCCTTCCAGACCTGGGAAAGATGAAAACCGGGAGGAACGGTCTGGCCATTTATCCGAAGAACCCGCAAATCGTCTACTTAAGATTGGATGAAGAAGTTAACCTGGGTTTGAGCGAAAGGGAAGGGGCTGCTCTTTACAGTGCCAGAAATCTATTCCGGGATAGCTATTACCTGAATAAATTCAAAGATTACAAAATAAACCCGGAAATTCAAAAACAGGTGAAGTTTACTCATCTCAAATTTGAGAAAGCTGAAGACCTGGTAAATCAACTGAACGAACTGGTCAGAGACCCTAATTTTCAGGTTAGAGCTGCGGTTAACTGGAAGGGATTGCTGGCGACCGCCAGGAAAGTCTATGCCCGGGATGAAGAAGCCCTGTCGGCGGTAGATGAGGCTGAAAAAATCTGGAAAAAAGCTGAAGAAGAGCGGGAAAACCGGTTGAAGCTAAACCGGCTGGTGCTGACAGCTCTTCTGGCTGAATCTTCAGGTTTTGACCTGAACAATTTCTCCATAACAGACAGGAATAAAGTCTCAGTTAAAAAAGATTTTCAGGGCAATTTGACCTATGACCAAAAGTTTTATAAAGACGAAGCTTATCTTCTTGATAATCTAAAAACGGCTGCTCAGGACCCGGAACTTCTTATTAAGCTGAAGATAAGTCCCTCCTCAGTTTTCAGCAAAGCAAAGGAAGTCTACAAGGATAAAAAAGAGCTACTTGACCTGCTAAAAGAAGGCGATAATCTGGCCAGAGACTTTGACCAGAGCAAAGGTCGTTATCAGACCTTAAATCGCTGTCTCCTGGACCTGATCTATGCTCCGGCTCTCCGGGCAATGACGCCGGTTAAAAAATCAGGAGTGATTTACCGTTCAGATGACCAGGGAGAAACCTGGAAAAGAATGACTGAATACAAGATGAGCGGAGGCAGTGAAATAGTCAATCAGGTAGAAGCTGGCTATTACGGTCGTCTGACAGTTGACCCGAATGACGATAAGGTTTTGATTGCACCGGAGACCAGAACTGTAATTTCCCGCGATGCCGGTAAAACTTTTCAGTTTGCCAACTGGGAAGGTTTTAAAAAATGCCATGTTGATTCCCGGGCAGTCTGGATTGACCCTCTTAATTCCAAACACATACTGAACGCCAATGACGGTGGAGTCAGCGAAACCTGGGATGGCGGATTGCACTGGTCGCAGAAAGAAACCATTCCGGCTCAGCAGTTCTATGATATTTCTGTTGATAATGAACAACCTTACAATGTTATGGGTGGGACGCAGGACAACGGGTGCTGGTTCGGACCGTCGCGAAATCGGAACCCCAACGGAGTCTACCCGGCTGACTGGATGTATCTTCCTTCCGGTGACGGTTTTTATGTAGTTCGGGATTGGTGGAATCCTGAGTACATTTACTGGGAAAGCCAGTTTGGAGCCTCGAGGAGGATGAATTTTAAAACCGGCGAATCCATCTCCCTTGCCAGGCGTAATACGCCGGAAGAAGAGGCTGCTGGTGCCCCACCCCAGAGGTATCAATGGGACGCTCCCATTTTCCTCTCACCGCACAACCCGGGTATCGTATTTGTTTGTTCACAGTTTGTTCATCGTTCCTTGAGCCGTGGTGAACCCGGAAGCTGGGAGACCGTCTCACCTGACCTGAGCAAACAGATTAAAGAAAGAATTGATCTTTCCAAGAAGACAAATCTTCAGTATGGCACCATATACACTTTTGCTGAGTCCCCCAAAAAGCCGGGAATCTATTGGGCCGGAACAGACGACGGCAACCTTCAGCTGAGCACTGACCACGGGCGGACCTGGACCAACCTCACAGCCAACTTCTATGATTCCAAGGGAAAGCCAAAGCCGGGCCTGAAAGGCGCCTTGATTCCTTATGACCGTTGGGTCATGAGGGTTGTCCCAAGCCAGCATGAGACAGAGACCTGCTATGTTATCTATTCTGGATATCGGACTCACAATGAAGATAAAACTTATGTATTTGTAACCAGAGATCTGGGAAAGACCTGGGAAGATATCTCTGGCGGAATGAATAACCCGGCCAATGACCTGGAAGAAGATCCGCATAATCCCAACATCCTTTACCTGGCCACTGATTATGGCTTGTATATAACTTTTGACCGAGGCCGGAACTGGATGAGGATGGACAGTCCTCAAATACCGGATGTAGTGATTAACGACCTGGCCATTCAGAAAAGAGATAGAGACCTGGTAATTGCCACTTATGGACGCGGTATCTACATTGCTGATATCTATCCTTTGAAGGAATTTACCGAAGAAAATCTGAATAAAGAAGCTTTTCTCTTTGAAGTTCAGGAAGGGGTTCTCTGGCAGATGAATGACCGTAGGGGTCAGTCTTATGGCGAGTTTGCTGTTGCTCCTAATCCTCCAGTTGGAGTTAATATCTACTACTACCTTAAAAATCAGGCTTCAAAGGTTTCGGTGGTGATAAAGGATTTTGAAGGCCAGGTGGTACAGGAAATTAGCGGAGCGGTTTCGGCCGGGATTCAGAAAGTCTTCTGGGGTCTAAACAGGAGAGGGACAGCCTCAACGGCTGAGGCAGGTTTGGACCGTGGTTTCGGCCCCAGACAGGTGGCTCCGGGTCAGTACCGGGCAATACTTATGGTTAACGGCCAGGAGGTCATGAACCGGATAATCACGGTCAGCCCGGACCCGCTTTATAAATAAAAATAAAAAAATAAAAAAGACTAACAGTTGGCAGCTTAGAATAGCATAAAAAAATTTCAGGAATAATTCCTCTGGCTGGCAGGTTATCAACTGACCTGCCAGCCGGGGAAAAACTTCCAATCTGGAGGATTAAAACCATGAGGGTTAGTTATATTTCTCAAGGAAGTCAAGGTGCAGTTAAAAAGGCCGTCAGAGCTCTGGCTGTTCTCTTGATTATTTGTTGGCAATCAGCCCTGGGGCTATCTTCAACAGGATCAAATGATTCTAAAATTCCGGCCCTGATGCCTTTACCGGCCAGGATGGAATTAAAAACTGGTCTTTTTCGGGTGGATGAAAAATTCAGGGTTATGGGCGAAGCCCCGGCCGCCAGCCGGGCTTTCAAGGGAGCAGCCCGCTTCATGTCGAGACTGGCCGGGAGAACCGGCCTTTTTTTTGAGCAGGACTTTCTTCTGGAGCAGGACAAGGGAAATTTTAAGGGTCTGATTTATGAGTATGAACGGATCGGTCAGCTTATCCCTGGTGAAGACGAATCCTACTGGCTGGAGATTAAAGAAGATGGCCTCCGGCTGAAAGCCACCACCGACCTTGGTCTGATTCGTGGTCTGGAAACTCTTCTCCAGCTGCTTTCGGCAGATGAAAAGGGTTATTATTTCCCCTGTCTTGTTGTTGAAGATTGGCCAAGATTCACCTGGCGGGGTTTGCTAATAGATTCCTGCCGACACTTTATGCCAGTTGAAGTTATTAAGAGAAACCTGCTGGCTATGTCAGCGGTCAAACTCAATGTGCTCCACTGGCATCTTTCTGAAGACCAGGGGTTCCGGGTAGAGAGCAAAACTTTTCCCAGACTACACCAGATGGGTTCTGATGGTCTGTATTACACCCAGGAACAGATTAAAGAGGTTATCCAGCTGGCCTCAGACCTGGGCATCAGAGTAATGCCGGAGTTTGATATTCCCGGCCATTCAACCAGCTGGTTTGTAGGCTATCCTGAGTATGCCAGTGCTCCGGGACCTTACCGGATTGAAAGAGGCTTTGGAATTTTCCACCCTGTTTTTAACCCGGCTAATCCGGCGGTTTACAAATTTTTCGATAAATTTTTCAAAGAAATGGCTGCTCTCTTTACTGACCCCTACATGCATATTGGTGGGGATGAGGTCGAGCCTGCCCACTGGAAAGAAAACCCGGAGATTCAAAAATTTATGAAGAAGAAAAACCTCCCGGATTATCATGCTCTTCAGGCTTATTTTAATAAAGAAATCCTTAAAATCCTGACCAGATACAGAAAGAAGATGGTCGGCTGGGATGAAATCTACCAGCCCGGCCTTCCTAAGGATGTGGTCATCCAGTCCTGGCGGGGCACTCAAGCTCTGGTAGATGGGGCAAAAAAAGGATACCAGGGTATTCTGTCCAACGGTTATTACATAGATCTCTGTGAGCCGGCCGAAAGACATTATCTAAACGATCCAATTCCACCTGATTCTCTGCTGAGTATTGAAGAGAGAAAACTAATTCTGGGCGGTGAAGCTACCATGTGGGCTGAGCTGGTTTCGCCGGAAACGGTGGATTCCAGAATCTGGCCCCGCACAGCAGCCATTGCTGAAAGGTTATGGTCTTCGGCCGAAGTGAGAGATGTGGATGACATGTACCGAAGACTTCAGGTCGTCAGCCTTCAGCTTGAAGAAACAGGAGTCCAGCATCTAAGAAATCAGGATATGATGCTCAGACGCCTGGTCAACTCAGATAATATCAAAGCTCTTAAAAAACTGGCGGCCGTGGCGGAGCCGGTCAAAGGATATGCCCGCCACAATCAAGGAAGGAAATATACTTCACTGGCCCCATTGACCCGTTTTGTCGATGCCTGCTTTCCAGAATCTCTGGAAGCCAGAGAATTCCGGAAGAAGATGGAAAAAATTATTAAGACAAAAGATAAAACTCTAATGGAAGAATTTAAGTCAAATCTTAAAAGCTGGATAGAAAATCACAAGTTGATAGAAGAGCTGGCCCGAAAATCTCCAGTTCTTCAAGAAGTGGTACCTCTTTCTGCAGCCCTTGCAGACATGAGCTCTCTGGGGATTGAAGCACTGGACAGACTTAAATCCGGAAAACCGGCTGATCGCCGCTTTCTGGAAAAAGCTCAAAAAACACTGGAAGTGAGCAAAAAACCACAGGCCGAATGTGAGCTGGCGGTCTGGCCGGCCTTTGATCAGCTTATTAAAGCACTGAAAGATAAATAGAGGCTAAGATAAATAAAATTACGGAATTTTAAATATTGATGTTTAAACTGCAGGAAAGAAACACTAACCGATATGAGCTCAGGGTTGTTCTCCTGCTCTTTTTATTCTTGGTGCTGTATTCGAAGGTTGAGGCTTTTGACCAGGTTGTCCTCAGAGATAGTCTGAATCGAGAGGTTAAAATTCCGGGAAAAGTTGAGCGAATAGTTTGCCTGCAACCGGAACTTCTCCGAATACTGGTGGCTCTTGGCCAGCAGGAAAAGGTGGTTGCCGTAGACCGTTTTCCAGTTAAATATGACCATCTTCTCAGAATTATCTTTCCTGAAATCGTTAACCTTCCTGTGGTATCTGTAACTGGAGAAGATGCTAACGTTGAAAAAATTCTGAGCTTGAGGCCTGACCTGGTTTTAGTCTCACCTTCCGAACTTTTTCTTTCCAGACAACTCAGCCGGAAACTTCGCTGTCCGGTAGTCAGCCTGAGTGCAACTGGCCGCCTGGACCGACTTCTGGATGAAATAGAAGTCCTTGGTCGCCTCACCGGAAGCCTGAGCCGGAGTGAAGAGTTGAAAAGGTTCTTGCAGGATAAAATTAGCTGGCTTCAAAAACAGGTAGCCAGGGTTGCTGCGAGCCGAAAACCGAGAGTTTACCTTAGCTTTTGGGGTTCTCTTCTCCGGTCACCGGTTTTCTACGAGCCAGTAGAAGTAGCTGGAGGTTTTAACCTTACCAGCGAACTCAGGCCAATTTATCAAGGGTCAGACACAGCCGTTTTAACCATAGAAAAAATTCTAAGCTGGGACCCGGAAATTATTCTGGTTCACGGCAACTATCCGCCCGAAGAAAGAAAGCTGACTGTGGAGCAGGTGAAGTCTGACCCGAGACTGCAGTCCATCCGGGCAGTTAGAGCCCACCGGGTCCATTACACTTTCGGCTTCTGGTACTGGTGGGACCCGGCTCTGGTTCTGGTAGAATGTTATTATCTTAGCCAGCTTTTTCATCCTGGCTTAAAAAATGAATTTGACCTCGAAGCTGAGGCTGAAACTATTTTTAAATTTTTCTACCGGAAGGAAGGGTTGTTTCAGACTCTGTGTGATAAAATAAAGGCTCATGACTGGTTCAGGGCAGACTGAAAAGAAAATAATTCTTTATACCTCGGTATTACTTCCGTTGCTACTTCTCTTAGTCTCTCTACTTGTTGGGGCTTATCGGGTAAATCTTTTCGAATCCCTAAGAATCATCTGGGCCAGGGTATTTCAGCCCTCAGCTGAGGTATTACAATCACCTTCAGCCAACATTATTCTGAATATAAGACTACCCAGGATAATCCTGGCCCTTCTGGCTGGAGCAGCCTTTTCCATTTCGGGAGCGGCTTTGCAATCGCTTTTCCGCAATCCTCTGGTTAATGAATACATTCTCGGAGTTTCATTCGGAGCTGGCTTCGGAGCCGCTTTTTCTCTGGTGGTGCTCAACCATCGGTTCCCGCCCCAGCTAATGGCTTTCGGATTTGCCCTTCTGGCTGTAGTTCTAGTGCTGACTATAGCTGAAGGGGCCAGGAATAGTTTGATAGCGGTTCTGCTAACCGGCATTATTGTTTCGGCTCTTTTCCAGGCTCTGCTTTCGGCCGTGGAGTTTATAGCCAGCCCGTATGCTCTTCAAGCTCTCTTTTTCTGGTTACTGGGAAGTTTTTCCCAGGTTACTTGGCCAGACCTCTACTGGACTGGTCCCACGGTCCTTGTGGGATTAATTTTTCTGGTAAAAATGAGCTGGCGGTTAAACGTCTTAAGTTTGAGTGAAGAAGAAGTCCGCTCAATGGGAATTGCAGTAAAAAGAGAAAGGATTCTGGTTATAATCCTGACCACCTTGATAACTTCAGCTGTGGTGTCTGTTGCCGGAATTATTGGCTGGGTTGGACTGATCGTCCCTCATGCTGTTCGCGGCCTAGTAGGTTCCGACAACCGCCTGGTTCTTCCGGTCTCAGCCGGGCTTGGAGCTTTTTTGATGCTGATGGCCGATGATTTAATAAGAATGTTTTCTCCATATGAATTTCCCGTAGGAATACTTACTAATTTAGTAGGAATTCCGTTTTTCCTGTATTTAATCAAAAAATCCAAATCCAGCTGGGGTTATTAGAAGTGCAGGCCAGAATTAAGGAGCTTCGAGTAAATTATGATGATTTTGAGCTTAAGGTTTCCGGGCTGGTTTTTGAGGCAGAGAAGGTCTCAGTGCTGGTTGGTCCCAATGGAGCCGGTAAATCAACTCTGCTGAAAGCTCTGGCGGGAGTACTGTCAGTAAAACCGGGCTCAATCTTTATCGGCGGTCGAGACCTGGCTTTTCTGCGGGGAGCAGAAAAAGCTTCCCTCCTAAGCTATGTACCTCAGGAACAGGCCCTTGTTTTCAACCACTCGGTGTTTGATTTTATCCTGATGGGGCGAAGCGGCTTTCTCAGCCTCTTTTCCAGACCTTCGCCTGATGATTATCGCAAAACTGAGGAGGTGATTTCTTACCTTGGGCTGGAAGCTTTCAGTCGCCGAAAATACACCGAGCTGAGCAGCGGGGAAAGAAGGATTGTTCTAATAGGCCGGGCCCTCGCTCAAGATTCCATGATTATAGTGCTGGATGAGCCAACCACCTTTCTGGATCCTAAGCACGAAATACAGATTATTGACCTGATGAAGAAGCTGGCTACCGAAAGAGGCAAAACCATAATTACCTCTCTTCATAGCCTGGAGTTAATACCGAGATTGGCGGATTTCCTGATTCTCTTAAAAAATGGCCAGATTCTGGCCAGTGGTCCAGCCCGGGAAGTTTTTAAGACCGAGCTTCTGGTCGAGCTTTTTGAATATCCTTTAAAGGTAGCCCAAGCTGAAGGTCAGACAGTACTTCTCAGGTAAGACTGAAAAAATTGTTACTTCAATATTTCTTCGCTGACAAAACTCCGATAAGGCGAAAGATAGGAAAGAATTTCTTCGTCGTCAGGCCCCGGTTTTCCGGAAATCAACCTTGTCAAAAGCTCGGCCACTCCGGGTCCCATCATAAAACCCTGACCACACATACCCACAGCCAGAAGAAATCCTGAGACTTCTTTTGACCAGCCAACAATCGGGAAACCATCCGGTGTCATCGGGTAGAGCCCGCGCCAGGTACGTCGCACCCGAATATTCTGTAACCTGGGCATTAATTCGATCATCCGTCTTGAAACCATGGGCAGAAATTCGCTGGTTTCTCTCTCATCAAAGCCCCAGATGCTCGGACTTGGGGTAATGCAGAAAATAATCTGTCCCGTGGCATGCTGATAAAAATAATAATTAGCCGAACCCTGGACCGGCCTGATATCCACCACCATCGGCTCAAAAAAACGTTGAACAGGCTCGGTAACAGCTGCTTCATGAGAATCTGGCTTTACCGGTACTTCCATCCCGGCCATCCTGGCCACTTCGGCCGCCCAGGCTCCAGCTGCATTCACCACCACGCCAGCTTCGTAACGGCCGCGGTCAGTAACTACACCTCTAACTTTTCCGTTCTCTACCATCAGGTTCAGAACGTTCTCGCGGAAATGGAATTCAGCCCCGGCTTTTTTTGCCTGCCGGTAAAAAGCTTCCACAGCCAGCAGGGGAGAAGCGTGTCCGTCTTCAGGTGAAAAAGTTCCGCCTCTTAGACCTCGCGGGTTTAGGTCGGGCAGGATTTTTCTCAGCTCTTCAGCTTCCAGCCAATCAATTTTCAGTCCATGACTTTTCTGAAGAGGCAGGACTTCTTTCAGAGTCCTTTCTTCTTGTTCTCTGTAGGCTACAAAACAATAACCTCCCTGATGCCATTCAATGTCATCACCATAGGTCTCTTTCCAGGTAGAAAAAATTTTTAAACTTCTAAGGCAAAGCCGGATTTTTGCCGGGTCAGAATGGGTGGCTCTCAGTCCGCCAATGGCTCTTTTGTTGGAGCTCTGGCCTGGACTGGCGTTTCGGTCGAGAACCAGAACTTTAAAACCCCTCTGAGCTAAGAAAAGGGCGGTTGGTGTTCCTATGCTCCCGGCTCCGATGATTATCACCTCGTATTCATTTCGGCTCATTCTCGACCTCCTTAGCATCAGAGAGACCGGCAAAAACACCGAGAGGAACCTCAATAAAAAGCGGCCTCTTGGGCTGGTCGACGATTTCACTTTCGGGTATACATTCTTCTCTAAATAGCCGGTGAATCAGGGGAGTGCAGGTTTTAGCTCCACAGGGTCCCATTCCAGCTCTGGTTATGGTTTTGATTTCGTTTATATCTCTAATTCCTTCTCTGATTAATTTTCTTATTTCCCCTGCGGTAACCCTTTCACAACGACAGATAATGGCTTCATCCGGCATTCTTTCCACATAGCGGGCGAGCGTTTCTTCGATTTCCGACTGTAGAACAAGTCCGCTTACTCTCCTGGCAATTTCCTTAGGAACCTGAACTTTTACCAGAAGGGTTCGGTCGTTGCCCTTAATTGATTTTATTGAATTTACTCTAGCCCGGCCGAGATAATGTCCTTCAATATCGACCACCGTCACCTCGTCTCCGGGGTTGATGGTTTCTTTCAGGAATTCAAAAGGTATGGTGATTTCTGGAAACTCAGGGTTTTTACGATAGTCTACCAGGGTAATAGCCAGACCCGGACAGAAGACCACGCAGCGTTCACAGCCGCTGCAACTTTTGCCATCTTTTTCCTCATGGTAGACAGGAAGTTTACGGACATCATCTGGGTCAACCTCAATCAACTTTCTTGGGCAAATGGCCGAGCAAGGGTCGCAGGGGATTTCCTGCAGGCAGTGAATGACCGGAAAAACACCTTCTTCCTTTTCCGGAAAATATTCAGTATAAATACTTCCAGGTCTGGATTTCAGAATTTCGGCCGTCCGATACCAATCAGCCGGGATCTCGCCCTGGTAGACGCCAAGGGCTCTGGCAATTTCCAGCCCTTTGATTTTCCCGGAGAAAATAGCGGCTGAGGCCTCAGCAATTTCTTCAGCGTCGCCGGCAGCGTAAGCTGGAATTTGAAATTCTTTAGCTTTCAGATAAAATTCGTTGACCGGGTCCAGACCAACTGCAATCAGCACCGTATCGCAGCTGAAGGTCTTTTCAGTTCCAGGAATGGGCCTGAAATTCTCATCCACTCTGGCCACAGTGACTGATTCGACCGAATCTTTCCCGTTGGCGCTAAGGATGGTGTGGGAAGTCATGATGGGAACTCCCAACCTGGCCAGTTTATCCTTGTGGACCTTGTAACCGCCTACTTCTGGCATGACTTCAACCAGACCAACCACCTTGATTCCCGCCTGGAGAGCATGATAACCGGCAATCAGACCGACATTTCCTCCGCCGACTATGAAAAGTTTTTCAGTCGGTTTAACCAGGTCTCTGTTGACCAGTGTCTGGAAAGCCCCGGCTCCATAAACGCCAGGCAGGTCATTTCCTGGGAAAGCCAGTGATTTTTCTCTGGCGCCGCAAGCTACCAGCAGAATTTGCGGTTTTACCAGGGCATACTTACAACCATTTTTCAGGATGCCTACCTTGTGGTCGCTGAAAACTGCCAGGGCCGTGCTGCGAAGCCAGATTCGTACCGAACTAAATTTCCTGACCTCATTCTCCAACCGGGTGGCAATATCTATACCTCTCGTTCCAGCGAAGACAGCTTCCACCGAACCAAAAAAACGGTGGGTTTGCAGTACCAGCTTACCTCCCAGGCGGTGTTTATCATCAACCACAAGGCAATCCACCCCGAGGCGTCCAAGTTCAATAGCCGCTGAGAGTCCAGCTGGCCCACCGCCAATTATCAAAACTGAGACCGAAACTTCTTCAATCGGTTGAAACTGCAGAGAAGTTTCAGGGTCAATGTGAGGCAGGTAGGGCAAGCCAGCAATCGGTTCTACCTTCATTCCGGGTTTGACCAGCTCCATACAGGATTTAACCGGAAAACCGTCTGCCAGAACCAGACACTGAGCACACTGGCCGTTAGCACAGAATATTCCCTGAGGAGCTCCATCTTTGTGGTGGTAACTGAAAATCCTGACACCGTTAGCAAAAAGAGCAGAGGCTATGGTCTCTCCTTCTCGGGCTTTAAGCTCTTTTCCCTGAAAATAAAAGTTAAAAGTTGGTCTGTCTTCAATCGGCAGGATAGGATGTTTATAAAGGCGATTGTCGATCAAAGGAAACTCCTTTAATCAAAAAAGATGTTATCAGTCATTAAGTATTATGTTGAAATTTTAAGAAATGGATTATACCACAACTATTTTCTAATAAAAATATCTGATTAAAAATTTCAGTTTGTTTAAACCTCCCATATTTTATTTCATTACCACCCCAGCAAGTGGCTGAAATTAGGGCAGGTTGATTATTAAGCCAAAAAAAAATAAAATGGTGAGCCAAATAATCTATTTGAAGAAGGGAGATAAGGATTGGGCAACCTGAGCGGGATTTCAATCGAACCATTTCGGGGGGAGCTCGAAGAACTTCAAAGGCTGGCTCAGGCTGCCTGGAAGGATGAGTATGGAACAGCCTCTTTTCCTGATCTTTACCGCCCTAAATTTATCCGGTATCTTTTACAAAAATCAAAGGACCCCAGGCATTTTATAGCTGCTTATAAAGAGAATGAACTTCTGGCATTTCTGGCCAACATACCAAGAATAATGTCCTATCAGCAAAAAAAATATCGGGCTATTCTCAGCTGTCTTCTGGTCAGCCGAAGAGAATACTTGAGAAAGGGCCTGGCTCAGGCGGTGATAGAGGAAGCGCTGAGGATAAATCAGGAAATAACTCGGTATGATTTTGCCCTTCTTTACATGGAAACCGGACATAGGTCTTCACTTCTCTTAGAAAAATTAAAGAGGGGAGGGCATAACATCCAGTTTCTTAAAAGACTTACGGTCCTGGGAAGAATTCTGAACCTGGAACGGGTAGTTTTTTCTGAAGGTTTGAAAAGCATCGAAAGAATGGCCATTAAAGCCTGGGGAGCTCATAGAGTTCCACCTGCCTGGGGGTGTGACCAAAAATTTCAAATGGAAGTATTAAAACCTGAAGACCTGGAGGAAATCCAGATCCTCCTCAACCATTATGCTGAAACTTCAGACCTGGGTCTTTTCTGGAATGACCAAAAAGAGCTGGAAAGTGAGCTGTATTTTCCAGGAGTTTCTGAGACAAGCGTGCTGAAAAAAGACCGCCAGCTTGCAGCTGTTTTCAGTTATTTTATTCATGACCACATCGGAAAATCAATAGAGCGCTGGGCCTGGCTCAATCATGTAGCCTTCAAAGGACTTTCTCCAAAGGAGCAAAAAGTTGCAGTTAATCTGTTGCTTCATAATCTGGCCAATCGAGGAATTGTCGGGGTGGTTGAATGGACAAAGGGATATTATCCCCTCGGTTTGCTTTACAGGGCCAGATTTTTTCCCTATCCCAGAAGTGTTAACCTTTATGCCTGGGTCTTCAACCCGGAAATAAAGTTTAAGCATCTTAGAAGAATTTACGAAGTTCAGATTTAAACAGAAGTTTCTATTCGAAAAAAATTAACTATCCTTTAATACAGATAATTTTGGTTATAAGCCTGATTGTTTATTTCCTATCAGAATATTTTTTGGAATAGAAAATTATTGCCGGTTGTGGTTAAATAGAAAATAATCAAAAGGAAAGAATTATGATACTGGAAAACAGTCGGAAAATCTTCTTTATCTTATTAATTACAATATTATCTTAAAGTTTTTGCAGGAGAGAAAAGTTGGAAATATTAAAAATTTTTGACCGTCCACCGGCTGGTAGAAGTAATTCTTTTTATCCCAGTAATCAGCCACCTCTTGAGCCAAGCCCTCTGGTCAAACTACCTATCGGTAAAGTTCAGGCCCGGGGTTGGGTTTTAAGTCAGCTGGAATTGATGAGAAAAGGACTTACTGGTCGTCTGGAAGAAATTTCCAGATTCCTCGCCCCTGATTCTGGATGGCTAACCCTAAAGGGTAAAGGCTGGGAAGAGATGCCTTACTGGCTAAGAGGCTACGGTAATTTGGCTTATATTCTCAACGATTCAGAAATGATTCAGAAGGCAAAGAAATGGCTGGAAGCTATACTTGCCAGTCAGCAGTCCGATGGCTATTTCGGGCCGGTTGACAACCGGCTGAGTAACGACCTCTGGCCCAATATGCTGGCGCTGGCCTGTCTTCAGAGTTACTACGAGTTCAGTGAGGACCGCAGGGTGCTGGATTTTATGCTGAAATACTTCAGGTACGAGTTTGAGCTACCTGAAGAAAAATTACTGCCGGGCAGCTGGCAGAAGCTGAGGGGCGGAGAAAATCTGGAAAGTGTTTACTGGCTATACAACCGGACAGGAGAAAAATGGCTACTGGAGCTGGCTACCAAAATTTACCAGAATACTGCTTCCTGGGAAGCACCGATTCTAACTCCCGAACGGGATAGAAATTGGGAAGAAAGTTCTTTCTACCACGGGGTAAATATTGCCATGGGATTCAGATACCCCGCGGTCTATTTTCAACAGGCAAAGAACAAACAGCTTCTCAAAGCAGTGGAAAAAAATTATCGTCAGATAATAGAGTTTTACGGTCAGCAGCCAGGTGGAATGTTTGGAGCCGACGAAAACATCCGGCCTGGCTATAACGACCCGCGCCAGGGGGCTGAAACCTGTACCATGGTAGAATTTATGAACAGCTTTGAATCCCTTCTTAAAATAACCGGAGACCCAATCTATGCAGACCGCTGCGAGGAAATAGCCTTCAACTCTCTGCCAGCGGCCCTGACTCCTGACCTGAAAGCTCTGCACTATTTGACCGCAGCCAATCTCATTTCCTGTGACAGTTCAGATGAACATGATTTTCAGAATTCAGGTACTCTTCTTTCTTATGACCCTTGGAAGTACCGTTGCTGTCAGCACAATGTGGCCTTTGGCTGGCCCTATTTTGCCGAACATCTCTGGCTGGCTACTTCTGATAATGGACTGGCTGCTGTCCTTTACGCACCCTCAACCGTGGAAGCTCTGGTAGGTGAAAAAGGGCAGAAAGTCAGGCTGAGCGAAACAACTGATTATCCTTTTGATGAAAGAGTTGAGATTAAAATCAGCTGTGATAAACCTGTATTTTTCCCGCTTTATCTTAGACTACCAAGTTGGGCAGAAAAAGCCTGGTTGCAAATAGACGGAGAGGATGAGGTTGAGCTCCGCCATCCCGGAAAATATGCAGTTATTAGCCGGGAATGGAAAAACGACGACCTGGTACTTCTGGAGTTTGAGGCTCCAATAAGAGTTAGATTCTGGCCTGGGCTGGGTCAGGCCGTCTCAATAGCTCGTGGTCCTCTCTGGTATTCTCTGGAAATCAAAGAGAACTGGCAACGATGCGGCGGCACGAACGACTGGCCGGCCTTTGAAGTTCTGCCTGCTTCTGACTGGAATTATGCTCTGGTCCTCGATGTGAAACAACCAGAAAATAATTTCAAACTGATTGAGAAAAAGCCATTGGCCTATCAACCCTTCAGTCAGGAAACAGCTCCGCTGGTTCTCGAAGCGTCCGCCAGGAAATTGCTGGAGTGGTCAGCTGAAGGCAAAATGGTAGGAAAAGTACCGGCCAGCCCCGTCAGAAGCGACCTTCCGATAGAAAAAATCCGTCTTATACCGATGGGCTGTGCTAGATTGAGGATAACCTGTTTTCCCTGGATTTCAGCCAGATAAGTATACAAGCTTAAAGGAGATGTTTGGAAAATGATAACCATTAAGGTCAGAAAAAAGTTAAAAATCAGATTTGCTTTTTATATTTTTCTGGTTGTGTTAACTAAATTATTTTTCATCCACCAGCCACTTCAGGCTAAAGTTCCTGAAAACAGGCTGGTTACGACCGATTGGCTGCAGAGCCAGCTCCACCGTCCTGATCTCAGGATAATTGATATGAGAGCCGACATCAGAGATTACTGGGCCGGGCACATCCCTGGAGCCGTTTATCTGGATGAAACAGCTCTCCGCTGGCCTGAAAAAGGGGTTCCAGGAAAGCTAATGCCGGTTGAGGTGCTGGTCAAGTTGCTACAGCAGCTCGGGATAAGCAGAAAAACTACAGTGATTATATACACCGAAATCAACAATTATCGAGCTACCTATTTTGCCTGGGCCCTTGATTACCTCAGACATGAAAGCTGGGCTATTCTGGACGGAGGTTTTAACCGCTGGAAAAACGAGGGGCGCCCAACAAATCAGGATTATCCAGCCCTTACCACCTCGGTTTACGAAGGAAAAATTAAACCTGATGAAGAAATTAGAGCCAGTCTTGACCAGGTTAGAAAACCCGACCCTAAAGTCACTGTTTTGCTTGATGTTCGGCCTCCGGAATTTTTTTCTGGGGAAAGAGGCACTTGGAAAAGACGCGGTCATATTCCCGGAGCTTTGAACATTCCCTGGTCGGCTTTTCTGAAAGAGGATGGAAGCTGGAGAGACCTGGAACTCATCAGAAATAATCTTAATGAGATGGGGATTATGCCGGCAAAAACTATCATTCTTTACTGCGGTCAGGGGTTGATGGCTTCTCATACCTACCTGACTCTTAAATATATTCTTAAATTTCCAACAGTTAAAATCTATGACGGTGGCTTTAACGAGTGGAGCAATCGAGAAGATCTTCCGGTGGAAACTGGAGACAGTGAAAAGAAATGAGAAAGAAATTATTAATAAAAGTCTTTCTGCTGACGATAACCATCATCCTGGTCGTTCTGGGCCTGATAAGTGGGGAGTTTCAGTTAGTCTGGCAGAAAGCCCGAACAGTTTGCCTCGAATGTGTGGGCATCGGATAATTAGATCTGAAGAGGAGCCAGGAAGAGATGAAGACTGAGAAGAAAAGAAGGTTAACTCAAATCCTGGCAACTCTGGGCTTTAATCCTGACTTTATTTCTTTATTCCGGGGTGAAATCAGTCAGGTTAGGACCAAAGGAATCTGTGTTCCAGCTCTGAATTGCTATTCATGCCCTGCGGCCATCGGGGCTTGTCCAATCGGAGCACTGCAAAACTCACTTAATACTCTGAAATTTAACCTTAGTTCAGGGCAGAAAAAACTGGGGCTGTATGTGGTTGGCAGTCTGGGTTTGATGGGGGTAATAGGTGGCCGACTGCCCTGCGGCTGGCTCTGTCCTTTTGGTTTTCTTCAGGAGTTAATTTATAAAATTCCAGTTCCTAAAATTAAGATTCCTGAATTTCTGACGGCTCTCAGGTATCTTGTCCTAATTATCCTGGTACTTATGCTGCCTCTTTTGGTTCTGGACTCGATGGGACTGGGTATTCCCTGGTTCTGTAAATTGCTGTGTCCGGCTGGAACGCTGGAAGCGGGAGTTCTGCTGGCTATAACTAATCCGACCATTCGTTCTCAGCTTGGTTTACTTTTTATCTGGAAGCTTGGTCTTTTAATTTTATTTCTCGTCTGGATGGCAGTTTCTTCAAGGCCTTTTTGTCGAACTATCTGCCCCCTGGGGACCATCCTTGGATTTTTTAATCGGGTCAGCCTTTTCCGGATGAAAGTTGACCTGTCTCGCTGTATTGTCTGTAATGCCTGTCAGCGGGCGTGTCCGGTCAATCTTAAAATTTATCAGAATCCTGACAGTTCTCGGTGCATTAGATGTTTAAAATGTGAGAGCGTCTGTCCGATTAACTGTATTGCTCACGAGTTCTTTTTGAAAGAAGAAAGAGCAGCAGAAAATTACAGCCGGTCTGCTTCAGTTTGAAAGTATTCTGTTAAAAGAAAGAAGGCAATCAAAAAGGCGGGTTGATCAGTTGTTTTCAGAAGGACTCGCCGGCTTTGAAGTAAATTCCATAGGAGCCCGGTCCAAATGCCAGATCAACTCTGAGGTTGGCCTTTTCCTTAGGTATTATCTTAAAGCGGAGGCCAAAACCGGCCGCGTATTTAATGGTATCCCAGTTGAATTCATTGAACTTATTGGCCAGATTTCCCATCGCTCCGAAAACCACTCCACTCAGCCTTTTCCACAAAGGAAAACGGTATTCGGCTTGAAAGGCTAAGAGGTTGTTATCCCTGAAGCGTCCTTGATAATAGCCCCGTAGAAGAGAATCACCACCAAGCATCGGCATTCTGTAAAAAGGAACTTCACCGTTTGTGGTTTCGGCAATGGCTTGAAGAGCCAGAACCTGGTTTTCTTTTATTCTAATATAATTTCTAAGATCTAACTTGAAACTATGATATTCAAAATCACTGCCGAATATTCGGTCATTCCAGAAGCTGATAGCTTGAAGATAAAAACCATTGCTGGGAGAGAAGATGTTATCGCGGTCGTCATAGGTCAGGATGAGCCCGGTTCCTGAAAGTAGACCACCCTGACTGCCAGGAACCAGTCCCAGGTCTATTAATTTGTTGGGTTCTTTTTCAGCAATTTTGGTACTTTCCAGATGATACTTGAAGCCAAAATAAACGGGCAGGTTTTGAAAAAACTTTTTCTGCAGGCCGACTTCCAGAAAATAGGTCCGAGGTGTATAAATTTCCTCTTCTTCTTCGGTGGTTTCTGCCCCTATTCCCCAGAGTTTAGTGGGGAAATGCTGGGCCAGGAAGTTACCGGTTAAAAAAAAGGAATTGTTCTGAAGATAGATTTCAGGTTTAAGCTGAAGGGTAAACTGTTTCATCTGGGTGTAAATAACCCCGATAAAGAGAGTGCTCGGTCGAGCCTTTTTAAAAAGCATACCAAAGCGGTAGGTAAAAAGTCCGCCCAGACCAAAAGCCATCTTGGTTTCCGGGGTATAATAGATGATGGGCAGCAGAGTTAAGCCAAAACGACTGGGTTCATCTTCCTTAGCGATGACAATCTGACTACTTCGTTCTTTTTGCTGCTCAGAAATAAGCGGGTGAGCAGAGAAAAGGTAAAAGATAATCAAGCTGAAAAGGATAAACTTACGTCCTTTCCACCTAAGCTCTTTATTATCAACATAAAACATAACCACTTATCTTAAAAGCTTTCTGCCCGTCTGTCAATATTATTAGTCGCTTTTAAACCAGAAATTCTTTATAACTTTCTAATTTTTCCTGTTCCGCAGCAATCATAAGTAGACTAAATGTAAAAAACATAAGTAGACTAAAAGTAGACTAAAAGTAGACGTTGGGGGAAGTGGGTGTGGTAGAACTCTAAGCATAAAGGAGGTTCTGCCGCCATGAAGAGCCAGCTTCATAAGAGATTACCTTTAGAGTTTGTTGAAGGGGTGTTAGAGGCATTTAATGAACATCAGCTAGGTGAGGAGAAGGCCTGTGAGTTATTGGGCATCAAGCGAGCCAGGTTGTATCGGCTGCGCCAGAGGTGGTTGGAGTGTGTGGTTGGTAATAAACCCTTTGTGTTATACGGCCGCCAGGATAGTCGATTCCATCGGTTGCCTGAGGAAGAGGAGAACTGGTTACATCAGGAGTTAGAGTATATCCGGAGGAAGGCTCAAGTTTATAGGGGACGATTTAATTTTGCTGTTCTTGCTGAGGAGGGGGCTAGACGTTTCGGGCACCGTTTTCACCGGGCTACGATCCGTAGCTTTGCGCTGAGGCATCATTATTATCAGGGCAGGCCGGAGGAGAAGAAAAAAGTTTTTGTGAGGTTTGAGACACCTGGGCCAGGGTTCCTGTTCCAGCATGATTGCTCTATGCATCGCTGGATACCTGGAGTAGGAGGTTATCAATATCTTATTCTGACCAAGGATGATTACTCTAGACTGTTCGTGGCTGCTCAGCTCTTTATAAAAGAGACGGCTTATGGGTATCTTCAGGCTATAAGGAGTGCCCTGGAGCGTTATGGCCGACCACAAGCCTATTATGTTGATCAGCACAAGATCTTCCGTTTTGTGGAACATCGCAGCATCCATGTACACTATCATCTTGGACAAGACGAGGCAGAAAGCCAGTTTAAGAGAGCTATGCGGATGCTAAATATAGGCTTAATTTATACCGCGCCTTCCTCGCCCGAAGCCAAAGGCAAAGTGGAAAAGGCTTTTGACTATCTTCAGCGTCGAGTACCGTATCTATGTGAACGCTACAAGGTTCGGGACCTAAAAGAAGCCCAGAAGATATTGGATGAAGTCTGTCATTACTACAACACCGAGCGAGAGCACCTGGAGACGGGGGAGATTCCCCAGAGACGCTGGGATGAAGGTATTAAAGCCGGCAAGAGCCTTATCAAACCGATACCGCCGGAGGTAAGCCTTGAGTTGATCTTCAGCCCGCATTACCCTCGCGCTGTGAAAAAGGACGGGACATTCAGTTTCCAGGGCAGGCTGTTTAAGCTAAAACATCTAGCCGGGGAAAGGGTCACGGTAGCTATTATCCTGTACCAAATATTATATGTCCTGAAAAATAACCAGAAAGTAGCCGAGTTCCCACTCTAATCCCTACCCCCGATGTCTACTTTTGATTTTTACAAAATGTCTACTTTTGATTTTTACGGAACACTTTCTAATTTTTCCCTTGACAACCCTGAAGTGGAATAAGTATTTTATAATATTATGCTTATTACAGGCTCTTATTTTTTTAATGAAAATAAAGGAGGAGGAGATGACTAATAACCACAACCTAAAGTTACGAACAAAAGATTCTGGCCTTCGAATCCGGAGAAGAGATTTTTTCAGGAACTGCGGTCACTGTGCCCTGCTAGCCGGTTCGGGTTTACTATCCGGCCGAAAGCTTTTCTCATCAGAAAAATTTGCCCTGGTCGATTTTACTTCGCTTCCGGTCAAGAAAAAAGTCCGCCTGAGGCTGCTTTTTGCTCTCCATTCTTTAAAACAGGACCGGCCGGATTGGCCCAACCTGGGTTTTGAGTTCAGGCCGGTTATTGAAAAATATGTTGGCATTCTGGAGAAGCGATTACCGGAATTTACCTTTTTGACCTCGACCGTTTCCGGACCTGAGGAAACGCTTAAAGTGCTGGAGGCTGACCAAAAAGAAGAAATTGATGGTTATGTGGTCTTTCAACTTAACTGCTGGAACCGGGTGGTCCAACCGACCGTAGAAACAGGTAAACCTGTTCTCTATCTTGATTTTCAGTATGGTGGCAGTGGCGGTTTTCTGGTTTACACTGCAGCTTTGATAAGGCAGAAGAACTCAAACTTTGGCTATCTGGCTTCCTCCAGAGATGATGATGTGGTCGAAGCGGTCCGGACTTTTGAAATCTACAAAAATCAGGAAAAACAGATCAGTTTTTCGGAACTTGTGGGAAAGGTTAGGCTGGAAAGAACTCCAGCTCCCGGATACCTTAAGACTTATCCAGATAATCTAAAGCTTATTTCAGTTGAAGAAACTCTCTACCGGATGAAGCAGTCCGCCATCCTTCTTTTCAGAGATGATAAGGGTGGAGAATCATTTGACCTTGGCGGTATTCGGGTGCTTAACCTTCCCTTTTCCGAACTGAATCAGGCCTGGGAAAAAGCAGACCGAAAAGAAGCTGAAATCAAAGCAAGAGAATGGTATAAAAAAGCAGCTTTTATTAAGGACGTTAAGTTTTCCGAACTGGTTAATTCGGCTGCCATGTATCTAGGAATGAAAGAACTGCTGCGTAAACATCAGGCCATGGCTATCACCATAAACTGCCTTGGTGGTTTTTATGGAGGCCATATTCACGCCTACCCCTGCCTGGGTTTCTTTGAGCTTTACAATGATGGGCTGGTTGGAGCTTGTGAAGCTGATTTAAGGTCTACTGCCACCATGGTGACTTTCAACTTGATGACTCAGGGACGCCCCGGCTATATTTCTGACCCGGTGCTGGATTCTTCCCGCCGCCAGATAATTTATGCGCATTGTGTGGCCTCCAGCAGAGTTTTTGGACCAGAGGGCCCGTCTAATCCTTTTGAAATCCTAACCCATTCGGAAGATCGGAAGGGAGCTTCAGTTCGTTCTATTATGCCTGCAGGTTATCTAACCACTACTCTTGAAATTGACCATAGAAAAAAAGAAATCATTCTCCATCAGGCCAAAACCGTAGGTAATTCTTTTGATGACCGGGCCTGCCGGACCAAACTGGTGGCTGAGCCACTTGGAGATTTTGAAAAACTCTATACTATGTGGGACCTCTGGGGCTGGCACAGGGTGACTTTTTACGGAGATCTGAAGAAACCGGCCCTGGAGCTGGCAGATATTCTGGGGTATCAGGTAATAGAAGAAGCTTGAGAATTAATTAAAAAATTTTATGAAATGAAATAAAAAGAGGAGATTATTTGTGAAATTTAGAAGAATTTTAACCCTGGTTTCAATTATTTTGATTCTGGCTGGCAATCTGGTCCTCATTGCTCAGGGCAAAAAAGAAAAACTTCAGACGGCTCCTGGCTTCAGCCAGGAACTATTTGATAATTTTCATTACCGGGCGATAGGACCTACCCGACAGAGCGGACGTTTTGTGGATTTTGCCGTGCCCCGCCAGCAGCCTTATACTTTTTACGCAGCCACTGGCTCAGGGGGTCTCTGGAAAACTACCAATAACGGTCTCACTTTTACACCCATCTTCGACCGGGAGAAAGTTTTTTCCATAGGCGATATTGAAGTTGCTCCTTCAGACCCGAACATAGTCTGGGTAGGGACAGGGGAGGCCAATAATTCTCGTTCAACCTATTGGGGAGATGGAGTCTACAAAAGTTCCGATGGGGGGAAAACCTGGCAAAATATGGGCTTGAAAGATACCCACCATATCGGTCGAATTGTCATCCATCCTGAAAATCCAGATGTGGTTTATGTAGCTGCTCTCGGTCATCTCTATTCTGAAAACGAAGAACGCGGCCTTTACAAGACTATCGATGGGGGAAAAAGCTGGCAGAAGGTGCTTGATGTCAGAGTGGGTGAACGGGCTGTGGGAGTGGTGGATGTAGCCATGGACCCATCAAACCCGGATATACTTTATGCTGCCAGCTATGATCGCCTGAGAAAGCCCTGGAACTACCAGTTAGGCGGACCAGGCAGTGCTATATACAAAACAACCGACGGTGGGAAAACCTGGAAGAAGCTGGAGAGAGGGTTGCCTGGAGGTATTCTGGGCAGGATAGGCCTCGCTATCTATCGGAAAAACCCGAAAATTGTTTTTGCCTGTGTGGAAAATGCCAATAAACCTGGACTCTCTCCCGAAGAAAGATACAGAGAAATAGTTCTGGGGCTACCCAGTCGGGGGATGATAGATGGGGAAGTTTATCGGTCTGATGACGGCGGGGAAACCTGGAGAAAAATAAGTCCGGATGGGCAGAGTATCGGCGGTGCCCCCGGATATTACTACGGCCAGATAATCGTCGATCCCAACGATGACCAGGTAGTCTATGTCCTGAGTGTTTCAGTACTCGGTACCAGGGACGGGGGTAAAACCTGGAACCGCAGGGTTTTCAATTTTGGCGGAGATAATCATGCTTTGTGGATTGATCCAGCCGATTCTAACCACATACTTCTTGGTTATGACCATGGTATGGGTATTAGTTATGATGGGGGGAAAAACTGGTACCATCCTGATTTCCTTCCTCTGGCCCAGTTCTATGCTGTTGGATTTGATTATTCTTTTCCTTATCGAGTAGCCGGAGGCACTCAGGATAATGGCTCTCACCTAGGCCCAAGCACCAGACCTGCTGGACAGCCAATTCGTCTTGAGCACTGGATGACTGTTGGCGGTGGAGATGGTATGTATAATGTCTTTGACTGGAAAACCAATCGCTATCTATATAACGAATCTCAGTTTGGAGTGATTCAAAGAGTAGATCTGGTCACCGGAGAAAGAAAAAACATTCAATACCAAAAAGCTGAATTACGCTGGAACTGGTGTGCTCCCATTTTGGTTTCCAGACACAACAGCGATGTTATTTATCATGGAGCCAATGTTCTGCTGAAATCGCCTTATCGGGGAGAATACTGGCTGGAAATAAGTCCGGACCTGACTTCCAATGATAAAAGTAAATTGCCTCAAGGAAAAGGTGGTGACGGCAACATTCAATATTGTACTATTACGACTGTTGATGAATCCCCACTGATAGAAGGACTTCTCTGGGTGGGAACAGATGATGGGCTGGTCTGGGTCACTCTGGATGGCGGCAAAAACTGGAAAAGGGTCAATGACAACATCAAAGGAAATCCAGGTTACTGGGTTAGCCGGGTGGTGGCCTCCAACTTTGACCCTGGGACTGCCTATGTAACTTTTACCGGATATCGACATGATGACTTCCGCCCATTTATTTACCGGACCACCGATTATGGAGAAACCTGGCATTCAATAACCGGAGACCTGCCAGAAGGTCCAGTCAACGTTATCAGAGAGGACCACCGAAACCCTGAACTGCTATTTGCCGGCACCGATTTTGGAGTTTATATCAGCCCAAACGGAGGACGGAACTGGTTTAAACTTCAGGGGAATATGCCAACCCAGCCGGTACATGATTTACAGCTACATCCCAGGGAAAACGACTTGATTGTAGCCACTCACGGTCGGGGAATATTTATTGCTGATATCTCTGTTTTCCAGGAATTGAATCAGGAGATCCTTAGCCGGGAAATACATCTTTTCAACCTGGAGCCGAAAATACGCTGGACAAATCGGGGTTCCACTCATTCCAGCAGTCTGAATTATGATGGTGAAAGCGAACCTGAAGCTGTGGTCATCAATTTTTACCTCAAGAAGAAGCCCTCTGGTGAGGTAAAGGTTAAAATTTACTCGGGAAACCTACTGATTAGTGAGCTTAAAGCCCAGGGGCGACCGGGCCTGAATAAAATACTCTGGAATATGACTGCCAGGCGAGAAAGAACAGCTGAAGAGAAAAATCAGCTTCAACAGTTGATTAGCCGGATGGCTGAAGCTGGCTTGAGAACTCCAGTTGACTTGAATTATGTTTATTATCCAGTGAAAGAGGGTACCTATCGGGTGGTGCTGGAGGTGGACGGAAAAACTGTCTCCGGGCTGGCCAGAATTTTACCAGATATATGGAATTAAAAAGGATATTTTCTCCAGGATCGTAATTTAGTTACATTATCGGTAGAAAATTAAAAATATTGCCTTCTCAGATTAGCTCAAGTTAGGAGTTCAGAATGAAATCGGGTCCAATCTTTGATAAAAAAAAAAGTTCTGGAGGATTTTCCCAGGATTAAGCTTATCTGTCGGCCGACCCCTCTTTACCGGCTCGAAAATCTTACCAGGGTGCTGGGTGGGCCGCAGATTCTCATCAAGCGCGATGACCTCACCGGCCTGGCTTTTGGCGGGAATAAATCCAGGAAGCTCGAATTTATCCTGGCTGATGCCATGAACAAAGGGGCAGACACAATAATCACCTGGGGCAGCCTTCAGTCGAACTGGTGCCTACAACTGGCTGCGGCTTCAAAAAAGACAGGACTTAAACCGGTTCTGGTTCTTTTCCAGACCTACAACTTGCCGTTTTCTTACGATGGAAACATTCTTCTGGAGCATTTGCTGGAAGCCAGGATAGTGGTCAGAGAAACCGAAATAAGCGGAAAATCAATTCCCCCGGAGGTAGCTTTCCAGATGCTTCAAGAAGTGGCCCAAGAAGAAGTTGCTCAAGGTCGCAAACCCTATCTGGTAGCAGTCGGTGGGTCGATAGTTGGCGGCGATATGGACCGCCCGCTCGGTGCTTTGGCCTATTTTGAGACTGCGCAGGAAATTGCCGCTCAGACTGGTGACTCAAACTTGGTCCCAGATTGGATCGTCATTGCTTCAGGTTCCGGAGCCACTCAGGCGGGCCTTCTGGTTGGAGCCAGAGCCCTGGGACTGAAGTCCAGAGTTATTGGAATCTGTGTTTCCGAACCTGAAGAAAAATTCAGACCCCAGGTTAGAGAGATTGCTGAGAGGCTTATTAAGATACTCAACCTTGACCTGGAAATCCCCAAAGAGGAAATAATCCTTTATGACGATTATCTTGGTTCTGGCTACGGTCAGATAACAGAAGAAGTTTCATCTACGATAAGGTATATTTTGCAAACTGAAGGCCTGGTTCTGGACCCGGTCTATACAGCCAAAGCCATGGTCGGTTTAATTGACCTGGTCAGAAAAGGAGCCTTCAAGCCTTCGGAAAAAGTTCTGTTTGTACACACTGGCGGCACCCCGGCTCTTTTTGCTTTTCGCGATAGGTTAATCAGACCAACCGCCTGAAAAAGGATTTCAGATCATCTGGAAGTTGATTTCAAGTATTTTAAAAACTCAGAGTTAGTAGTCAGAATTAGCCAGGTATTCTGGGCGAGGGTAGCCCGGTAAGTTTCCAGAGTCTTAAGAAACTGGTAGAATTCAGGGTCCAGGTTGTAAGCCTGAGCGTAAATTCTGGTGGCTTCAGCTTCAGCCTTGCCTTTAATTTCTTGAGCTTTACGGTAAGCTTCTGAGGTTATGATTTTCAACTCTCTTTCTTTTTGACCGCGAATTTCGGCACTTCTTCCATCACCTTCAGACCGGTACCTTGAGGCAATTCTTTTTCTTTCAGCAATCATCCGGTCAAATACTTTTTTCTGCACCTCATCCACGTAGTTGACTCTTTTTATTCTAACGTCTTTGAGTTCCACCCCGAACTCTGGAGTTATCCGGGAAGCTCTTTCTAAAATCATCTCGGCAATCCGGGCCCGGCCAACTTGAATTTTGCCGATGACTTCAGAGTAATCCAGCAGAGCTGATTCTTCACTCAGATTAAACTCCCGGTTACTGGTGCGGACTATTTCAATAAGGTCATAGCTGGCGATGACGTTTCTGGTCTCCCCGTCCACCACATCATCCAGCCTGGTTAGGGCTCCTCTTTCGTCTTTAACTCTCTGATAAAAAACCAGGGGGTCACTGATCCGCCAGCGGCAATAAGTATCCAGCCAGATGTATTTTTTATCTCGGGTGGGAATCTGGTTGGCATCACCGTCCCATTCGAGCCATCTCTTCTCAAAATAATTGGCTTTCTGAATAAAAGGAGCTTTAAGGTGAATACCGGGTTTGGTTATCGCTCCGCCAATAGGTTCGCCAAACTGGGTGATGATAACCTGGTTAGTTTCGGAAACGATGTAGATTGCATCGAGCAGAGCCAGCAGGACCAGGGTTGTTAAGATTAAAGAAATTATCTTAATTTTTGGGGATTTCATTTCTTGACCTCCTCTCCCAGATTAAGAAGCTGAACCAGATTTTTCTGAGCCTCATCCACTACAATTTTGCGATCAATTTTCGCCAGAACCTCATTCAGCGTTTCCAAATAAAGTCTTTTTCTGGTAACAGCCGGGGCCTTGGCGTATTCCCGGTAAATAGAGATAAATCTGGTAGCATCACCCTGAGCATTGTTGACTCTTTCGGCGGCATAGCCTTCTGCAGCCCGGATCATCTGCTCGGCTTCGCCCTGGGCTTTGGGGATTTCCTGATTGTATTCGGCCCAGGCTTCATTGATTTTTCTTTCTTTTTCCTGCAGGGCCTGGTTGACTTCGTTAAAGGAAGGTTTTACCGGGTCTGGTGGGTTGACATCTTGAAAAATCAACTGATTCACCTCAAGTCCAAGTTCATAAACATCAACCATTTTTTGTAATTCTGTGAGAGCCTGGGCAGCCAGGTCGGCCCGGCCAAAAGTTATCACTTCATCCACTGAAGCATCGCCCACCACCTGTCTGACTACAGCTTCGGTCATAGCCCGGAAGGTTTGAACGGGGTCTCTAACTTTAAATAAAAATTTATACGGGTCTTTTATTTTGTACTGAACAATCCATTCAGCCACGACCACATTTAAGTCCCCGGTCAGCATTAAGGATTCCTTTCTGGTTTCTTCGTTTGTGTAATATTCGGTTTTAACTCCTGGCCTTATGGTCCGGTAACCGAACTCAAGTTTAAGCTGTCGCTGAACTGGAACTCGGGTCAATTTTTCAATTCCCAGCGGCAGTTTGAAATGCAGTCCCGGCTCAGTAGTTCTGACAAAACGTCCGAACCGTAAAATCACTCCTATTTCTTCTGGCTTGATTTGATAGACTGAGCCGGCCATAAGAATCAACAGTAATACTCCCAGAGCCATTATTCTGATGAGTTTAACTGGGATTCTGGGCAGGTCATAAGAACCCCAGCCCGTTCCGAATTCTTTGGGCATGTTCCCTCCTTCTAAAAAAATTAATTTTATCTTACTTACCAATAAGATTAGTAAAGACTGCAGGCAGTTCCTCAAGGGTTGAATGATGGTACCTACCGGGTTCAAGGCTGGGAAGTTCGGCTGCTTTGAGTCCGTAGCCAGTCATTACCAACACTGAAGTCCCATGAAATTTGTCTTTTAGATGGAAATAAGCAGCCAGGGTGGCGGCTGATTCAGGTTGAACGAAAATACCTTCCAGCTCTGCCAGGAGTTTCTGGGCCTGAATCATTTCTTCGTCCCTGACCATGGCGAGAAATCCATTATTTTCTCTTAAAAGCTTCAGCACCAGGTTGCCGGCTGGCGGTTTAGGATTAGAGATGGAATGAGCAATAGTCCTGACCTCTGGCCAGGAATCAATTTGGATTCTATTTTCCTGGAAAGCCAGGCTAACTGGAGCGCAGCCGGCAGCCTGGACCCCGATGATAACCGGAATTTTATCAGCGAGGCCCGCTTGCCAGAATTCCTTAAATCCTTTGTAAAGCCCGAGAAGATGGCCGCCTGAGCTTAAGGGTACATAGACAAAGTCTGGAGCCCGACCCAGCTGTTCACAGACCTCAAAGGCAGTAAGTTTGTAGCCTTCGATTCTCAGAGGGTCGATTGAATTGGCAAAGTAGATTCCAGACTCCCTCCCCAGTTCATAACTCTGGTAAAAAAGCTGGCCGTAGTCGCCATCAACCTCAATTATCTCCGGCCCAAAAACGGCTGCTGAGAGCAGGGCTCTCGGGGAGCTTCCTTTCTTGACGAGAAGCAGAGTTTTAAGCCCGGCCCTGGCTCCGTAGGCCGCAGTAGAGGAAGCCATATTGCCCGTAGAAACTGTTCCTATGGTTGTAAAACCAAGCTCCAGAGCTTTATGCACCACCACCACTGTTCCCCGGTCCTTGAAACTCAATGTTGGGTTGCTGGATTCCATTTTGGCCCAAAGGTTTTGCCCTGACTGGATTTTTCTCAGTTGAAGCAGGGGAGTATGTCCTTCGCCCAGGCTGAGGTTGGACCGGATTGTAGTGAGAGGCAGAAAATCTCCAAACCTTTCCAAGCTCAAATTCGCCTTTTTATTAATCGCTGGATTTCTTGATTGTGGAGGGTCAATCAGCATCGGTTGTTCGCAATCCGGGCAGAAGAAATCATCGGTCCTGAAAATTTTTTCTCGCTGACAGATTAAACACTTGATTTTTATGTTCATCTAATTTTTCGTTATTTCAGTTTACCTTAAGGTCAGCCTTAAGTAAAGGACAGCAGGCAAACCTGCTATTCTATTTCCATTGTCTGGTGCTGATTTGTTTGCCAGATGGCTTCTCACAGTTTAAAATTAAATTACTATGAGAAAAGCTTCTTATAAAAAAGACCCGGACCTCATTTTTATGAAGAAGGCCATCCTGGAAGCCCGAAAAGCTTTAATTAGAGGTGAGGTGCCGATTGGAGCAGTCCTGGTCAAAGAAAGCCGGATGGTAGCTCGGGCTCACAACTGTCCGATTTCTACCTCTGACCCCACGGCTCATGCTGAGATTCTGGCTTTAAGAAAAGCCGCCAGGAAATTCGGCAATTACCGTCTTCCAGGTCTGACGCTCTACGTAACGGTAGAACCGTGTCCGATGTGTCTGGGAGCCATAATTCAGGCCAGGGTGAAACGGGTGGTTTTTGGAACTGCTGACCCCAAAGCCGGAGCGGTTTTCTCAGCTCTTAGGTTTGACCTGATGAAGTCCAACCACCGGCCTGAATTCAGAAGTGGAGTTCTGGAAGAAGATTGTCGGGAACTGCTCAAAAATTTTTTTCGGACAAAAAGAGGCTCAAAAAAACATACGGGTTGAAAACCTGCGAAGCTTAAAGTAAATTAACTGACAAGTGGAGAGGTGGCCGAGTGGTTGAAGGCGACGGTCTCGAAAACCGTTATCCCGGCTTAAACCGGGATCGCGGGTTCGAATCCCGCCCTCTCCGCCATGAACTGGAAGAAGCTCGAGGGAGTTCTTTATGGAAAAGGTTAATCTTATACTGGTAGGATTTGGCCGAGTTGGCCGGGCTTTTTTCGAGTTATTAAAGGAAAAATATGATTACTGCCGGGAAAAGTACGGGCTTCTTCTGGAGCTGCGAGGAATTGTCCGTAAAAAGGGAGCTATTCTTTTATCCAGCACCCAGAGAGTTCTGTCTCCCTCTTATTTTGCTTCTGAAGACCTCGACCCCATGACTAACTGGATTCAGGCCATAACTCTTTATGACCTGCTGGAAGAGTTCGGTTCGGGGGTAGTGATTGATTGTACTCCCTCTAACCTGATAACTGGAGAACCAGGATTATCTTTGATGACCACCTCTCTCCAAAAAAGCTGGCATGTGGTTACTGCCAGTAAGGGAGCTCTGGTGGTCAGACCGGCCGAGCTCGCGGCAATGGCTCGGAAAAACCGGGTTCTGATTAAAGCCAGCGGAGCTACAGCCGCTGCTTTGCCTACACTTGATGTGGGTATTCTTTCTCTGGCTGGTACAGAAATCCTGGCTATTGAAGGCATTCTTAACGGCACTACTAATTACATCCTTTCTCGAATGGCTGAAGGCTTAACCTATGCCCGAGCTTTAAAAGAAGCTCAAGATAAGGGAATTGCCGAACCAAATCCAGACCAGGATGTGGAAGGCTGGGATACAGCGGCTAAAATGGTTTTGATAGCGAATCAGGTTCTGGGAACAGAAATTAATCTAAGCGAAGTCAAAGTAAGCGGGATAAAAGGCATTTCCAGGGAAACAGTGGAAAAAGCCAGTAAGCTGGGCAAAACTTTGAAGCTTTTTGGAAAATGTTACCGAGAACAGGGGGCTTCCCCCTGGAAAGTTGAAGTCGGGCTGGCTCTGATTGATTATGACCATCCGCTGGCCCGGGTGAATGGGGCCAACAAAGGTATTCTGTTCTATACCGACACCATGGGCTGGATTGCGGTGACCGGTGGTAAATCTGACCCGAGAGGAGCGGCCGCTGCTTTGCTCAAGGATATAATATCAATCTACTGGCGTAATTATTAAAAGCTCATTTATAGGCCTGACAAAATTGATTTCGGCCATAGATTCTGATAATCTTAAAAAGAATTTTCAGACTGCGGAGAGGTGTCCGAGTGGTTTAAGGAGCACGCTTGGAAAGCGTGTGTAGGCCCAAAAGGTTTACCGCGGGTTCGAATCCCGCCCTCTCCGCCAGAATTTATTTTAGGAGCATGGCAATGCAGACCAGAGATTATATTGTTCTTGAGGATATGTATGGTGCTCATAACTACCATCCTCTTGATGTGGTCATAACCAAAGCCAGGGGAATCTGGATGTGGGATGTGGAAGGGAAAAAGTACCTTGATTTTCTCAGCGCTTACTCAGCCGTCAACCAGGGTCACTGTCATCCGAGGATAGTAAAAACTCTGCAAAAGCAGGCTAAGAGGTTGACCCTGACCTCCAGAGCTTTCAGAAACGATCAGTGGCCAATGCTGGCCAGGGAACTCTGCGAACTGACCGGCTTTAACATGGTTTTGCCGATGAATTCAGGAGCTGAGGCTGTAGAAACAGCCATAAAAATAGCCAGGAAATGGGCCTATCAGAAAAAAGGAGTTCCTCAGGATCAGGCTGAAATTATTGCCTGTGCCAATAATTTTCACGGCCGAACTATAACCGTGATTAGCTTTTCTACCGAGCCTCTATATCGGAGGGATTTCGGACCTTTCACTCCTGGCTTCAAGATTATTCCTTTCGGCGAGTCTGAGGCTCTGGAAAAGGCTATTACCCCGAATACAGCAGCCTTTCTAGTTGAACCTATCCAGGCTGAAGCTGGCATTCTTATCCCCCCGGCTGGCTTTCTAAAAAGAGCCAGAGAAATCTGCGAAAAACACAATGTCCTTTTCATTGCTGATGAGATTCAGACCGGACTGGGCCGGGTAGGGCGTCTTTTTGCCTGCGAATATGAAGGGGTTAAACCGGATATGATGGTTATCGGCAAGTCCCTGGGTGGTGGCTGCTACGCCATTTCCGCAGTGCTTTCCACCCGTGAAATAATGGGTGTCATCAAGCCAGGTGAGCACGGTTCAACTTTTGGTGGTAATCCTTTAGCCTGTGCCGTAGCCCGGGAAGCCCTGAGGGTTATTCAGGAAGAAAACCTGGTTAAAAATGCCGAAGAAAAAGGGGCGTATTTCCTGGAAAAACTTAAGACTATAAAGAGCCGCCATATCAAAGAGGTCCGCGGTCTTGGATTGCTTATAGGTATAGAACTATGGCCTGAAGCTGGTGGGGCCAGGCGCTTCTGTGAAGAATTGATGAAGGAAGGCCTGCTCTGCAAAGAAACTCATGACCACGTCATCAGGCTGGCACCCCCGTTAATCATTTCTAAAAGAGAGCTGGACTGGGCTTTCAAAAGAATCAAGCGGGTATTTAAGAGACTGGCAAAAAGTTAGATCCCGATGTCCTAAAAAGAGGACATTTTATTCAAAAGGCCAGTCGTTTTCTGGCCTGGCGAGAGAAGTGACCTGGCATATTTTTTGCTTAATTGAGGGCAGGAGGATAGAATGAAGAAAACAGCATTAATTTTCCTGTTGACTATATTAACCGCAAGTTGTTTGATTTACATCCCCTACGATGAAAACCGCAGAAGGCCTCAGCCAGCCTATGAGCCAGCCCCGCCCCCGCCGCCGGCTCCAGTCTACGGGCAGATTTCTATAAACTTCATCTACGATTATCTTGGCCGGTTTGGGGTGTGGGTCAGTTATCATCCGTATGGTTATGTCTGGATACCAAGGGGAGTGGGCCGTCACTGGCGGCCCTATACTCATGGACGCTGGGTCTGGACCGAATACGGCTGGACCTGGATTTCCTACCATCCCTGGGGCTGGATTCCTTTCCATTACGGTCGTTGGGGGTATGATCCACGGCTGGGATGGTTCTGGGTTCCTGATGTGGTCTGGGCTCCCGCTTGGGTGGTCTGGAGGTACAGTGACCTTTACATAGGCTGGGCACCACTGCCACCGGGGGTTGAGTTTGTCCCGGGCTATGGACTGAGGTGGCGAACCAGAGACATTCCTCCTCACTACTGGATATTTGTCGAAGGTCGCCGCTTTGGTGAGAACCAGCTTCAGGCCTGGGTGCTGCCCCCTGAAAGAAACATCACCATTATCAACTACACTGTGATTAAAGATAGATATACCATAAGAGAGAGAACTACCATCATTAACGACGCGCTATCCCCACGGGAGATTGAGAGGTTAAGCCAGCGACCGGTAACCTCAGTCAAGCTAAGAGAAGTCAAGAGTCCGGAGGAAAGCGGTCTGGGGCCTGATGAAGTTAGAATTTATAAGCCAAACGTTAAGATGGAAGAAGCTGCTCCGAAAAGTGTACTCAGGCGGGAAGAAGCTGAACAAAAAATTAGACCGCTAAATGAAGAAGAGCCCCCACAAAAAGTGGAAGAAATCCACCGTCAGGAAAAAATCCTTCTGGAAAGAACCCAGAGGCTCGAATTAGAAAATATGAAAAAGCAGATAGACGAGGAGCTGCGTCAGGTTCCTCCCCGGGAAAGACAGAAGAAAAAGTCTGAATTGCAAGTCAAACTGGAAGAATTAAAAAAGAAGCACCAGCAGGAAAAGCAGGAGCTGGAAAAAAGGCAGACTGAAGAAAAAAAAGTTTTAAAAAAAGAGGGTTTGAAAAGAAAATCTGAAGCGGAAAAGTACTGAAATTTATCTGGTGGCACCCGGTCTGGAATTAATCAGGCTGACCAGAATCACCGAGCTAAGAATGATTAAACCACCAGAGATAGTTCTAAGCGAAGGGATTTCTTTTAAGAACAATAAACCAAAGATAATTCCGTAAACAGGCTCCAGGGCACTTATCAGACTGGAAGCCTGAGCTTCCAGAAATCTTAAACCCCTGATGAATAGAGTATGAGCTCCTGCCGTACAGACTAAACCCAGAAATAGTAGTAACCAGAGGTCGAAAGCTTTCAGGCTGAAGGTAATTGAGGTAGTAAGAAAAATCGGCAGCAGAATTATGGTGGCGATCAAATCCTGAAAGAAAGCCAGAAGCAGGCTTGAAAGGAACCTGACCAGGTTGCGGTTAATTATGGTCAGAAGAGAAAATGTCAGACCTGAGGCTATTCCCCATAAAACTCCGACAAAGACTTGATTGCTGAAGCTGAAGCGAGGAACCATCAGGGTCAGTCCGAAAAAGCAGGCCACTGTCAGCCCCAGGTTGGTTCTGCGAAATCTGGTCTTTAATAGAAGTGGCTCCAGAAAAACGGTAAAAACAGGAAAAGTGGAATAGGAAAGAAGGCCTACTGCCACTGTGGAGACCTTAACCGACTGGAAAAAAGCTATCCAGTGGCCGGCTAGCAGAAGACCAGACAGCAGAATCAGAAGTCGGTGGCCTGAGGAAGGAATTAAAATTCTTTCCTTCTGCCAGCTGAGAACAAGGAGCAATCCCAGACTGGCCAGAAAAACCCGGAACCAGGTCAGCTGAACTGGGCTGTAGGGAAGAAGTTTTCCGACCACGCCCGGAAAACCGAAAAAGAAAACGGCCAGATGAATCAGAAGCAGCCCTGGATTTTTGAACTTCATGGCTTGAATTTTATCCGAAAGAGAAAAAAAATGCATCCGGGAAGATAAGACGACTCAAATGGTCGGTTGAATTTTAAGAGCTTTGTGGTAAGATAAGACTTGATTCCTTAAAAGATATAAAAAATGTCATCCGGACCCCAAGACAAACAGAAACCTGACTATCTGGTTCTAGCCAGAAAATACCGGCCTCGTAAGTTCAGCGAGGTTGTAGGTCAGGAAGCGGTTGTCAGAACCCTGCAGAATGCCATCAGAGAAAATCGGTTGGGGCATGCTTATCTTTTCTCGGGAATGAGGGGAGTGGGGAAGACCACAGTGGCCAGAATTCTGGCCAAAGCCCTGAATTGTGAACAGGGACCGACTCCTGAACCCTGCAACCGCTGTTTTATGTGCAAGGCCATCAACGAAGAAAACCTTATGGATTTCATTGAAATAGACGGAGCTTCTAACCGGGGCATTGAAGATGTCAAGGCTTTAAGAGAAAGTGTTCAGTACGAACCGATGCACAGCCGATATCGAGTAATAATCATAGATGAGGTCCATCAGCTCAGTCGCGATGCCTTCAACGCTTTGCTTAAAACTCTGGAGGAACCACCAAGCCGGACTATCTTTATTTTTGCCACCACAGAGTTTCATAAGGTTCCGAAAACTATAACCTCGCGCTGCCAGCATTTTGTCTTCAAGCGCCTTTCCCAGCAACAGATAGTTCAGCACCTGAGCTTTATCTCCGGTCAGGAAAATATAGAAATCAGTCCCTACAGCCTGAAGTTGATAGCTGAGGCGGCCGACGGTAGCCTGAGGGATGCCGAAACCCTCCTGGATATGGTAGTCTCTTTCAGCGGTCAGCAGGTTCAAGATAAGGATACAGAAGAAGTCCTTGGGGTCATCAATCGGAACCTTTTTGAGAATCTGGCCCGGATTATTCTGGAAGGGCGGTCTGGTGAGATCTTTACGGTGGTTGATTCTCTGATTTCTTCTGGTTATGACCTCCGACATTTTTACAGCGGCTTAATTGAGTATTTTCGCAACCTACTGCTGGTCAAAGTTTCAACTAAAGCTTCAGAACTATTGCTTATCTCTGTGGAGGAGATAGAAAATTTAAAAGAAATAAGCCAGAACCACAGCTCTAAAGATCTGCTTCGCTACCTATTGCTTCTTCAGGATGGAGAGACCGGACTGCGTTATTCTTCTCAGCCCAGAATATTTCTTGAGGCCTGGTTGATAAAACTCTGTTATCTTAAGAGTTTAAAACCGCTGGAAGAAACCTTAACTGAGATCAAAAAGATGGAAGAGAGCCTGGCCGGGTCATCGGCAAAGGGAACCAGCTATAATAAGTCTGAACTCTCATCCAGCAGGTCGGTTAAACAGAGTTCCATAGCCACCGACTACGGGGCATCCAGAAAAATTAATAATAACCATAGCAATAATCTTAATGGTCTGTCAGTATTTAACCAGGAAGTGGCTGATGAGCTCTATTTCCGGCTGGTCAGGGAAAAGCCAGCTCTGGCTCCGATTTTCAAGATGGCCAACCGGCTGGAAGTTGAAATTGGAGTTATCAGGCTGATATATTCTGCTGAGCGCAAGCATTTTGCCGACCTTATCCAGCAGAATCTACCCTACCTTAAGCGACTGGCTCTGGAGTTAGGAGGAAGAGAAGTTGAACTGCGGATTGAAGAACCGGTGACTAATCATATCGGAAAAGGTGCCATTAGTAACCCCGGTTCTGGTCAGGAAAAATCAGCAATTGAAAAAAGAAGTGAATTACTTCAAGACCCAAAAGCTCGAGCGCTGATTAACACCCTCCGAGGTCAGGTAATAGCTGTCAGGAAGAAAAACGAATAATAGATATACAGGTTTTTAAATAATAATTTTTGAAAAGAGGCGGAAAATGAAAAATCTGGCTGATTTACAGAAGATGATGAAAGCCGCACAGGAACTTCAAGAAAAGCTGCAGCAAGAGCTGGCCGGGATGAGGGTTGAAGGAACGAGCGGCGGCGGGATGGTAACTGTGGTGCTGGATGGACATAAAAACTGTCTGGAGGTCAAACTGGAACCAGAAGTGGTTAATCGAGAAGAATTAGAAATGCTCCAGGACTTAATTGTCTCGGCTTTTCGGGAGGCGGCTTCAAGAGTGGACTCTGAAGTTGCCGCCAAAATGTCGGGACTGACCGGCGGGCTTAAAATTCCGGGGCTTTTCTGAACAGGGGAGGCCTTCATGTTTGAATATGCCAGACCCCTTCATGAACTGATAGAACAACTCAGAAAGTTTCCAGGAATAGGGTTAAAATCTGCTCAAAGACTGGCTTTCCATCTTCTCGCTATGCCTTCAGAAGAAGCTGAACTTCTGGTCAGGTCCATCCAGGAAGTAAAAAACAAAATTTTTTACTGTTCAGTCTGCAACAATATTACTGATGTTGACCCATGTCTTCTTTGCACAGATCCTCATCGCAGCGATGAACAAATCTGTGTGGTGGAAGAACCTTTTAATGTGGCTTCGATCGAAAAAACCGGTATTTTTCACGGCCGCTATCATGTTCTTCTTGGCTCTTTGAGTCCGATTAAAGGCATTGGCCCCGATGAACTCCGGCTGGAAAAATTGGTTAACCGGATCAAAAAAGGTAACTTTCGAGAAGTTATCATTGCCACCAACCCGACAGTTGAAGGTGAAGCCACGGCCTCCCTTATCTGCCAGGTGCTTAAAGATTTTTCGGTAAAAATCACCCGGCTGGCGATGGGACTTCCAGTTGGGGCAGACCTGGATTTTGCTGACCAGCTGACAATCAAAAAAGCCCTTGAAGGAAGAACAGAAATCAAGGTTTAATCAGTCAGATATTAGATATTTCTACTGATTTTGATATAATAAGTTGTTTAATTTATTAAGGAGCTAAAAAATGTCTAGAATCTTTAAGGCAATTGATGGTAACACTGCAGCTACTCACGTAGCTTATGCTTATTCCGAAGTGGCAGCCATTTATCCCATAACCCCATCGTCTACCATGGGTGAGATGGCTGACGAATGGTCAGCTAAGGGCCGAAAAAACATATTTGGCCAACCAGTGGAAGTGGTGGAAATGCAATCAGAGGCAGGAGCGGCCGGAGCTGTCCACGGTTCTTTGAGTGCCGGGTGTCTGACCACCACCTTTACTGCCTCTCAGGGGCTAATGCTGATGCTGCCCAATATGCACAAAATTGCCGGCGAGATGCTGCCTACCGTTTTTCACGTCTCAGCTCGTTCCTTAGCCTGTCAATCGCTTTCAATCTTTGGGGACCATTCGGATGTGATGTCCGCCCGTAATACTGGCTTTGCTTTGATGTGCTCCGGTTCTGTTCAGGAAATTATGGACCTGGCCACAGTTTGTCATCTGGCCTCCTTAAAAAGCAAGGTTCCTTTCCTTCACTTTTTTGATGGTTTCAGAACTTCAAGCGAGGTACAGAAAATCGAAATCATTCCCTATGAAACCCTGGCTGAGCTTTTTGAACCTCAGTACCTGGAAGATTTCAGAAAAAGAGCTTTGAACCCGGAAAGGCCGATGATGAAGGTTGGAGCTCAGAACCCTGATGTCTATTTTCAGGGAAGGGAGACTGTTAATCCCTACTACGCAGCTGCTCCAGCCATTGTTCAGGAGTATATGGATAAGGTGGCCAAAGTAACCGGACGCCAGTATCACCTCTTTGATTACTTTGGGGCTCCTGATGCTGACCGGGTTATTGTCATCATGGGTTCAGGTGCCGAAACAGTCGAAGAAACCATTGATTATCTTAATAAACACGGTTACAAGGTCGGCCTAGTTAAAGTACGCCTCTACCGGCCATTTTCTGTGGAAGCCTTCAATAAGGTTATTCCTCAGACAGTTAAAAAAATTGCGGTTCTGGACCGGACTAAAGAGCCCGGGGCTATTGGAGAACCACTCTACCTGGATGTGGTTTCAGCCCTCTGCGGTCGGGAAATTAAGGTCATTGGCGGTCGCTACGGGCTTTCCTCCAAAGAATTTACTCCAGCCATGGTCAAGGCAGTTTATGACCACCTTGACGGAGCCTGTTTCCACGGATTTACGGTTGGTATTGAAGATGACGTCACTCATCTCTCCCTTCCGGTTGGCCCGGTTTTAGAGACTGAACCTGAAGGCACAGTGCGCTGCAAATTCTGGGGGTATGGTTCTGACGGAACAGTGGGAGCCAATAAAAATTCAATCTCTATAATCGGTGACAACACTGAGCTTTATGCTCAGGGTTATTTTGAGTACGACTCAAAGAAATCAGGTGGAGTGACCATTTCCCACCTGAGATTTGGCCGGCATCCTATCAAATCCGAATACCTGTTGAATACGGTTGACTTTGTGGCTCTGCACAAAGCTGCTTATATCGGCCGCTATGACATTCTGGAAGGAATTAAAGAAGGCGGCATTTTCCTGCTGAATTCTCCCTGGAAGAAAGAGGAGGTCTTCGAACATCTGACCGAAGATATGCAGAAAACCATAATCGAAAAGAAAATAAAAGTTTATAATATCGACGCTTTCAAGATTGCCAGTGAAGTTGGTCTGAAAAACAGAATTAATACCATCATGCAGGTCTGCTTCTTTAAGATATCTGGGGTTCTGCCAGAAGAGAAGGCCATAGACCTGATTAAGAAAGCTATTTACAAAACCTACCATAGCAAGGGTGATGATATTGTCAGGATGAACATGGAAGCTGTGGACCGCGCCCTCCAAGCTTTGGAAGAGGTCCCGATACCGAACAGAATTACCAAATCTGCTCCAGTTCCCAGACTTATTCCAGAAGAGGCTGAAGAATTTGCCAGAAGTGTTATTGAACCGATAATGCATTTCAAAGGCAATACCATACCAGTTTCCAGGATGCCTTATGACGGCCGGATTCCGACTGATACCGCCAAGCTGGAAAAAAGAGGTATTGCCGAACTGGTGCCGCGCTGGCTACCTGAACATTGTATCCAGTGTAATCAGTGTTCATTTGTCTGCCCCCATGCCGCTATCAGACCGAAACAGATTCATCCCGATAACCTGAAAGAGGCTCCTGCTGCCTTTACCACCCTGGTCTCTAACACCAAAAACGATAAAAACCTCAGATACCGGCTTCAGGTCTACATAGAAGACTGCGTCGGTTGTGGTGTCTGTGTGGAGACCTGCCCGGCCAAGGAAAAGGCCCTGGTCATGGTTCCAATTGAAGAAGAAAGAGCTGCCGGGCAGAACGAAAATGAAAAATTCTTCGAAAATCTACCTGATTCCTATCTGGATGGGGTCAAGATTGATACCATCAAAGGTTCCCAATTTCTTACTCCTCTGTTCGAGTTCAGCGGAGCTTGTGCCGGCTGCGGTGAAACTCCATACATCAAACTGGCTACCCAGCTATTTGGTGACCGGATGATAATAGCCAATGCCACCGGTTGCTCTTCAATCTACGGTGGAACTTTCCCGATTTCTCCTTACGCCAAAAACAAAGAAGGTCGGGGACCAGCCTGGGCTAATTCTCTTTTTGAGGATAATGCGGAATATGGATTCGGAATGAGATTGGCAGTTGATACTATAAGGCGCCAGCTCTGGTCAAATATTGAAGCAGCCCTGGCGGCTGGGACATTACCAGAACTGATGGAAGCCCTCCAGAAGATGAAAGAACTCTGGCGCAGCACTGGAGAAGAAGCCAGGGCTACCGCCCGTAAAATCCAGGAACTTCTACCCAAAGCACTGGCCGGAAACGGGGCCGCCAGACCATACTTAATGAAAATTGCCGAGCTTCAGGATTATCTGATTGATAAGAGTGTCTGGTGCATTGGCGGCGACGGTTGGGCCTATGACATCGGCTTTGGTGGATTGGACCATGTGGTGGCCATGAACCGCAACGTCAATCTTCTGATTCTGGACACTGAAGTTTATTCTAATACCGGAGGTCAGGCCTCCAAGTCTACCCCGACCGGCTCTAGGGCCAAATTTGCCTCATCCGGAAAGAAAACTGTTAAAAAAGACCTGGGTCGTATGCTCATGAGCTATGGATATGTTTATGTAGCCTCGGTAGCCATGGGGGCGAATATGAATCAGTGTTTGAAAGCTTTCCTGGAAGCGGAGGCTTACGATGGTCCTTCAGTTATCATCGCTTATTCACCCTGCATCGCTCACGGAATTGACATGAGCAAATCCCAGCAAGAAGAGAAGCTGGCTGTTGATTCCGGCTATTGGATTCTTTACCGCTACAACCCGCTTCTGGCCAGAGAAGGTAAGAACCCCTTAATCCTCGATTCCAAAGAACCCAAGCTTGACTATGAAGTTTTTCTGAAGAATGAAATCCGTTACCGCTCCGTACTCCAGGATTATCCTGAAATTGCCAGGAAGCTCTTTGCTCAAGCAGCTGAAGAAGCCAGAAAGAGGTTTGAATATTATAAAAAAATGGCTGAAAGCTAATTTTTGATTAACAGGACCTCATGAGCCTGGTCCGGATGGAAAACAATCCGGACCAGGCGATTAAGGTTTTCCTCGCTAATGGCTTCTATCTTATCAAGAAAAGTATTGTAATCGTCAGGATTAAGGTCGTTGGCCAGTAGAAAAGAAAGGAAAGCCAGGCGGTTATCTCGGTTGAATGACTGACGTCGATAGCTGTTTCTGGCCAGCATTTTTCCCCATTTTATCTCTTCTTTTTCAAAACCAGTTTCCCTGAGCTCAGAAAACTTTTTTTTCATGGCTAGAAGAGCCTCTTCGGCCTTATTGGCTTCTGTTTCCAGAAATAAGACTATAACAGCCTGGCGGCCGATAATTTCCAGCCGGCTGTTCAGGTTGTAAGCCAGGGCTTTATCCTGGCGAAGTTTCCAGAGGAGAGAGCCGGGACCTTCTCCGACAATTTTTTCCAGGACGAAAGCAGCTGGCAAAATTTCTGAAAGCTGGCCCGGCACCTTGAAACCGAGCACCACTGCGGCCCCGGCCGGTCCGCGGTATGGCTGACAGTCACTCTCGCTCTGAAGATTTTTCTTTTGACTCTGGTCGTTTACCATTGGACTGGCTGAACCAGAAACCGATTCTGTCTTTTTGACCCAGGAAAGGTAGCGGGTTAATAGATTGAAAACAGTCTCTTTTTCCAGGTCAGAAACAACCAGTACCAGAAATCGGGAAGGGTCAACCAGCTGGCTGTATAGTTCCGCTATTTCTTTTTTACTGATTGATTTAAGACTGGCTTCTGTTCCATAAAGTGAAAAACGGTAAGGAGAATCGGGGAAAAGCCTCTGCCGCAGACAGATTAGTGCCGAATCCAGCAGACGGTGAGCTTCTTTTTCTGACTCCAGGCGCAATGTTTTCTTTACCGCATCGATTCTAACACCAGAGAACAGAGGGTTTTTCAATCCAGCTATTACCAGACTCAGGACCTTTTCCAGGTCCCGGCTCTGACACTCAAGATGGATAAAAGAAAAATCTGAGCGGCTGCCTGCCGTCAGGTTCACTCCAGCTGAAATCAGTTGATTGAGCCGGTCTTCATCTGTTATCTCAGCCATCAGCCGGGTGGTCAGATAATTCAGACCGGCCCGGTCGATTTTTTCGAGAGACTGCCCGCCCTTAAAGAAAAAGACCACAGAAGTAAATCTGATTTCTGGTTCAAGCTGGTAGAGAATCTGTATTCCGTTGGGCAGTTTTCCTGCTTCAAAAGTAGCTGGCTGGGCCAGCACTGTCACCGGTAGTAACAGTCCAATCCCCCCTAAAGCTGTCATTAGCACTAAATGAAGTAAAATCACTTTCATTTTCATTCTGGTTTAATCACCACCCAGACTGGCTGGCTACGGGAAAAGTATTTCCTGGCTACTTTCCTCAGGTCTGAAGAACTCAGGCTTTCCACAGTTTTCAGATAATTCCGGGAACCAGATTCGCTCCTGAGTAAAAGATGTTTGGCCAGAGACATAGCCAGGGTTAATGGATTCTCTAAGGATTTTTCTGCCAGCCAGCGAAACCTCTTTTTGCCTCCAAGTAAAAAATCAAAGGCATAATATTGTTGCTGGGGTGGGAAATCGTCCCGGGAAAAATTATAATCAGAGATTTTAAGGAAAAAGTTTTGAAGCTGTCTTCTCAAGATCTGAAGCCGTTCAGCCCTGCTGATGATGTTTATGAATATCAGGCCCGTCCCCTGATGGCTGAAGTAGTGAAGGCTGGCTGAATAAATCGGGTCAGGCAGACCGGAAAAAGCTCCATAGAGTAGGGGATTGAGTCCCCGTCCCAGAATTTCGGTTAGTAAATCCATGGCTATTCGGTCCGGATTGTTGTAATCAGGGCCGGTCAGACCGACCATCAGGTAAGTATCTGAGACCTTCATGGCCAGCTCCACCTGAGGGCTGGAACTTAATGGTTTCGGGGGCTCCACTGACCTTAAATTGGGCTGACCATCTGAAATCAAAGAGCCGAATTGTTTTTCTATCTTTTTCCTGACTTCAGCCGGTTCCAGCGGGCCGCAAACAACCAGAGCGGCATTGTTTGGTCTGAAATATCTAGCATGAAGCTGGTGCAGTGCCTCCAAACTGGCATGCCTAATAACAGCCTGCTGGCCGTGGACCGGCAGTCCGTAACCAGAATCTGGAAAAACCAACTCGTAAACCCTGGCCAGTCCTGTCTTAAGAGGGTCCCGGGCAATATCTTCAAGTTCTGTCAGGAGAATTTTCTTTTCTTTTTCCAATTCTTCTGGGCTCACCTGAAACTTGAAGACTACTTCTCGGAGAAGCTCCAGGCCTGATTCCAGGAAATCGCCGGGCAGACAGAGTTCAAAGAACATCAGGTCCTGCTCGGTGTGGGCGTTGTAGTAAAAACCGTATTCTTTTAAAATTTTTGTAAGATAGTCGTTTTCAAGCAGATGCTTCTGTCTGAAAAGAAGACAGTGTTCCAGAAGATGAAAGTGGCCGTTATTCTCAGGTTTTTCATCTACCACGCCGGCCCTGACTGCCAGGACCACCGCTACTAATTCAGTTCGGTGAAATGGAAGTAAATAAACTTCAAGACCATTATCCAGTCTGAACTGAATTTCAGACAGCTGGCTCTGGGCCTGGGTTGAATCTGTCAGCAACAAAAAAAATAAAGAAAGACTGGCAAGTCTCAAAAGATAATAAAAACGATAATTCTTATTAATAATTGTCAAGCTCCTATAAAAATATAAAAACATGACCTTCAATAATCAAGAGATTTTTCCAAAAAAAACCGAGCCTGTGATAAAATCAAAATATGAGCTACAAAGAAAGAAAAAACCGGGTACTGGTGGTGGATGATGAAGAAAACATCCGCCGGTCTTTACGGATGATTCTGGAATATGAAGGCTACCTGTTTTACGAAGCCAGCGATGGTCTGAGCGCTAAAGAAGTTCTGGAAGAACATCCTGAGATAGATGTCATTCTTCTGGACATTAAACTTCCTGATTATGATGGTCTGAGCCTGCTTACAGAAATTAAGAAAAAACCCTACTCACCAGAAATAATCATGATTTCTGGACACGGCACCATTCCTATGGCGGTTGAAGCTACCAAATTAGGAGCTTTTGATTTTCTGGAAAAGCCCTTGCACCGGGAGAGAATACTTTTAAGTCTTCGTAATGCCCTGGAAGCCAGAAGATTGAAATCAGCATACCAGGATATAAAAAGACGGACTGAAAAAAAATACCTGATTGTGGGACAGCATCCTCTTATTCAGAATCTATGGCAGGAAATCAGGAAAATTGCTCCGACCAACGCCACAGTCTTGATTCAAGGCGAAAGCGGGACCGGAAAAGAGCTTGTAGCCCGGGCCATCCACGAGCACAGCTCCAGAGCCGGAGAAAATTTTGTTCAGGTAAATTGTGCGGCTATTCCCGAAGAATTGATTGAAAGCGAGCTATTTGGACATGAAAAGGGAGCTTTCACCGGAGCCACCGAAAGAAAGGCAGGAAAGTTTGAACTGGCAGATGGGGGTACTATCTTTCTGGATGAAATCGGTGATATGAGTTTGAAAACCCAGTCCAAAGTCCTGCGGGTCCTGGAAGAAGGAGAAGTTCAACGAGTCGGCTCCAGCAAAATAATCAAGGTTGATGTCAGAGTGATAGCGGCTACTAACAAGGATCTGAAAAAAGAAATGCAGGAAGGCCGCTTCCGGGAAGATTTGTTTTTCAGGCTGAACGTAGTCCCGCTGTTTGTGCCTCCGTTAAGAGAGAGAAAAGAAGACATCCCGCTGCTCATTGATTACTTCTGTGCTGTTTATTCAGAGGAAAACAATTTCAGGCGAAAGAGATTTTCTCCTCAAGCCCTTGAGCTGATGATAAAATACCCCTGGAAGGGAAACGTCCGGGAGCTGAGAAATCTGGTAGAAAGATTAATAATAATGACTGATAAGGAAATAATCGGCCCCGAGGACCTGCCAGATTACATTCTCCAGGACAGGGAATTACTGCTGCCAGATTTCAGGAGAATTAAAACTCTTAAGGATTTCAGGGAAGAAGCCGAAAAAAATTTTATTCTTTACAAGCTAAAGAGCAACAACTGGAACGTCTCCAAAACCGCCAGGGAAATTGATACTCCCCGCAGCAACCTCTACAAAAAACTCGAGCAATATGGTATAAAAATAAAGGCTGGAGCAGGCGAGGCGGTCGCTCCTTCTTCCGCTGAAGAAGAAGGGGAGGAAAGTCCGAACTCCACAGGGCAGGATGGTCGCTAACCGCGACTCCGGGCAACCGGAGGAAAGTGCCACAGAAAACAGACCGCCGGCTTCCCATGGAAGCCGGTAAGGGTGAAAAGGTGAGGTAAGAGCTCACCGCTCCGCTGGTGACAGCGGAGGCAGGGCAAACCCCATCCGGAGCAAGACCAAATTAACCCCGCTTGAGGATGGCCCGTCCGACGGGGTGGGTAGGTCGCTGAAGCTGTCGGGTAACCGGCAGCTAAGACAAATGACCGCCGCTGCCTCAGGCAGTAACTGAATTCGGCTTATGTCCTGCTCCGGCCACTTTTTTGACAAAATAAGTTTTTCTGCTATAATTAAAAAACGATCGCGGGGTAGAGCAGTCAGGTAGCTCGTCGGGCTCATAACCCGGAGGTCGCTGGTTCAAATCCAGCCCCCGCTACCATTTTTTTATCTTTAAGTTTTTATTCCCCAGATAGCCTTAATCAAAATCCTGAACAGCTTTTTTGCAGAGTTTTCTTTTTTTCCAGACTTTATTTTATATTTCTGGCAGACCCAAACAGTTTTCTATAATCTCAAAAAAAAAGAAATATTTGCCATCAACTCAAAATGACAATTCTCTCAAAAACTTCCAGCTTAAAGAAAGAACCAGAATTATAGACTGCCAGAGAATTGGCCTTTATAAGATTTTTTTTGATTTACATCGTGAAATCTGGTATATCTGACTGAGATATCAAAAAAATGAAAGGAGAAATCAATGTTTAAGCCGGAGATTTACCAGCAGAGAAGAAAAAAGCTTAAAAGTCTGGTTAAATCTGGCCTCTGTCTTTTTCCCGGAAACCCGCAAAGTCCGATGAATTACCCGGCCAACTGTTATCCATACCGCCAGGACAGCTCCTTCCTTTACTTTTTCGGGCTGGATACCCCAGGTCTGGATGCGGTCGTGGACATAGATGGCGGACAGGACATCCTCTTTGGAGATGAGGTAACTCTTGAAGATATAATCTGGGTTGGCCCGCAGCCCAGGCTTAAAGACAGGGCTGCCGCAGTCGGTATCAGGCAGGTTAAACCCTCAGCTGAGCTGGCTGATTATCTGAAAAAAGCAGTCGAGCAGAAGAGAAAAATCCATTTTCTTCCGCCTTATCGAGCAGAGGTCAGTTTGAAGCTGGCCACCTGGTTAGGGCTGAAACCTGAAAAGATAAAAACTGCCGCTTCCGTTGAACTGATTAAAGCCGTGGTGGCTCTGAGGTCGGTTAAAAGTCAGGAAGAGGTTAGAGAAATCGAGAAAGCTTTAACCGTGACCAGAGAGATGTACCTCACGGCCATACCTCAGGTGCGGCCCGGGGTAAAAGAGCAGGAAGTTCTGGCCTTTATGGAAATGGTCTTGAGAGCCAACGGGATGTATTTTTCTTTTCCGCCAATTGTCACTATTAACGGTCAGATATTTCATAAAACTTCCTACGAAGATACCCTGAAAAAGGGTCGTTTTCTGGTTATGGACACTGGAGCTTCTTCAGAACGGCATTATGCCTGTGACATCACCAGGTCAATTCCAGTTGGTGGCAGATTCAATTCCCGGCAGAAGGACATCTATTCCATAGTGCTGACCGGGCAGGAAGAGGCCATCAAATCAATAAAACCGGGCCTGAAATATCGCGATATTCATCTGAAAGCAGCCCGGGTTATGGCTGAAGGACTCCGAGAACTCGGATTGATGAAGGGCAACCTGGACGAAGCAGTCAACCAGGGTGCTCACGCTTTATTCTTTCCCCATGGTCTCGGCCATATGCTGGGTCTTGATGTGCATGACATGGAAAATCTGGGTGAAAACTATGTGGGTTATGACCAGAGCATAAAACGGAGTGAGCAGTTTGGTCTGGGTTATCTTAGACTGGCTCGAAGTCTGGAACCTGGTTTTGTGCTGACGGTTGAACCTGGTATTTATTTTATCCCGGCTCTGATTGAAAAATGGAAAAAAGAGAAAAAATTTAAAGAATTCATAAATTATGAGAAGGTTGAGAAATTCCTGGATTTTGGCGGAGTCCGGATTGAAGATGATGTGCTGGTAACCGAAAATGGTTATAAAGTTCTCGGACCCAAAATTCCAAAGAAGATCAAAGATATAGAATCGCTTTTTGATTAAATAAAAAAATCTTTTTGAAGCGGAGAAATGACAGGTCGGGTTTTATGACTTGCTGGTTTGTAATTAACACCAGACCGAGGAAAGAATTTCAGGTGGAAACTCTTTTCAGAGAAGCCGGTTTTACAGTTTACAATCCAAAGCTTAAGGACAATACCACCCTTAAACCTTTTTTCCCTGGCTATCTTTTCTTAAGGTTCAACTATCCTCAGGATTACCGAACAGTCATTTTCACCAGGGGGGTTAAAAAAGTAGTCAGCTTTGGCCGTCAGCCGATACCGGTTGAGCCTGAAGTTATTAGCTGTCTTAAGGCCAGAGAAAAAAACGGCCTGATTGAGCTAATGAAGTATGGAGAAGAACCCGGACCGGGAGATGAAATAATGGTGATGGAGGGTCCTCTTAAAGGACTCAGGGGAATTTTTTGTCGGGAACTCAGCGATAAAGAGAGGGTGATGATTCTACTCAATTACGTAACCTATCAGGCTTCTCTGATGATTGAGAAGTCAAAGATAAAAAAACTTCAGCCCAATTGTTCTTATAAAAAGTAAAAGCTGCCCGAAGGTAAGGAAATAATAAAAAGGGCAATAGGAGATGAATCCAGACGGTTTTAGTTTTTTTGGAATTATCCTAAGTTAAAAGCTTGAGAGGATAATTTTTTTTGAAAAATCTATTCTGAGAAATGGCCGCCTGACGGATTATGTTTTGGGAGTGGATATTTTTGGGCTGAAGAAACTCAGGTCCCGGGCTGGCCGTAACCTCCGCCCCCAGGAGTTTCTATCCGGAGGATATCCCCGGCTTGAGCTTTTAGATTAACTTTGGAGTTAAGGAGAATCTTCTTTCCCTCTCTGGTAATTAATAAATTCCGACCTTTTTTACCTGGTTTTCCCCCCGACAGCCCGTAAGGGCAAAACCGGCGGCGGTCAGAAATTATGGTCAGGTTGACCGGTACCAGAAATTTGTATTCTCTAATCAGACCGTCTCCTCCACGATGCTTTCCTTTCCCGCCTGATTTCTTTCTAAGAGCGTAACAATTTATTTTAATCGGTAGATAATTTTCCAGAGCCTCTACCGGGGTATTCATTGAATTGGTCATATGGCAGTGAACCCCACTGAGACCTGGCAGAGAGGCTGAGGCGCCCATCCCGCCGCCAATTGTTTCATAGTAGGCAAAACCTGCTCTGGTTTTTGGGTTAAACCCACCAAAGGCTACGTTATTCATGGTTCCCTGACTGGCAGCCGGTATCTTCCCGGGCAAGGCTCTGGATAAAGCCCCCAGCAGGACATCAACTATTCTCTGTGAAGTTTCCACATTTCCTCCGGCCAGGGCTGAGGGAAAAGTGGCGTTTACCACACTCCCTTCAGGAGCAATGATGTGGACCGGTTTCATCAAGCCGGTGTTGAACGGGATATCTTCTTCTATCAGTGAGCGAAAAACGTATAGAACAGCAGAATAGGTAACAGCAAAATTGGCATTAACCGAACCTTCAACCTGAGGAGATGAACCGGAAAAATCAACCCAGGCCTCATTTCCTTTCACGGTCAAAGTGACCTTAATCCTGATGGGCTTTAAACTCAGGCCGTCGTCGTCCAGATAATCCTCAAACTGATAAACGCCATCGGGAATATCCGCAATGGTTTCACGTAGAATTTTTTCTGTATAAAGCTGTATCTGGTCAGCATAGACAGTCAGCTTTTCAAGACCATAACGGTCTAGCATTTCAGTTAATCTTTTGAAACCCCGATTGTTGGCTGCTACCTGAGCCAGGAGGTCGCCCCGTCTTTCCTCAGGAGTCCTGACATTGGCCAGAAAAAGATTCAAAGCTTCCTCATTAAGGCGGCCCCGAGAGTAAAGTTTGAGGGGCGGAATACGCACTCCTTCCTGGAAGATTTCTGTGGCTAAAGGCATGGACCCTGGAGTAATTCCCCCTACATCAGAATGATGAGCCCGGTTGGCTACCAGAAAGCAGAGGTTTTTGCCCACGAAATAGGGCTGAATACAGGTTATATCAGGAAGATGAGTTCCTCCTTTATAGGGGTCATTCAGCACTACCACATCACCTGGTTCAAATTCCATTGCTTGAAGAGCAGCCTGAACTGAAAGCGGCATGGCTCCGAGGTGAACTGGAATGTGAGACCCCTGAGCAAAAGTTTCACCCAGCCGGGTGAACAGGGCACAAGAAAAATCCCGTCTTTCTTTTATGTTCGGAGACAGAGCAGTCCTCTGCAGGACGGCTGCCATTTCCTCAGTTATGGATGTAAAGAGATTCTTAAATAATTCCAGCTCGATCGGGTCAAAAGGACTACTCATTTAGCCTCCAGCTTTTCTATGATTAAATTCAAATAATCGTCAGTTCGGGCAAAATAACCAGGTGGAAGAAAGGTGGTGGATTCCTCATCTACCAGCAGGGCGGGACCTACAATCCTGTTTCCCGCCCTAAGCTCTGAGCGGTTATATACTGTCATTTCCAGCTTTTGCCGACCATAATAAAACTGTTGTTTCTTAATTCTGGCTCGGACTGGTATTTCCGGGCAGCATTCAAAGGTTTTTAAGCTCACTTTGGGTGTTCGAGCAATAGCTTTTATTCTCAGATTAACTATTTCGACCGGCCGATGCTGATGATGGTAAGAGTACAGACGTCGATGCTGACGGTGAAATTCATTGAGATAACTATATCTGTGAAATGGACCAAACCGGTAGGGCACAGTCAGTTCGTGGGATTGACCAAGATATCTCAGGTCAAGATGCCTCTCCAGGAGAACTTCAGATGGAGAGAAACCATCCTCAGCCATTTCATCAAGAGCTTGGTGCTCGATTTCTTCAAAAGCTTTTTCCAGCTGTTCAGGGTCAGTATTTTGAGCCAGCTTCAGATAAGACCTGGAGTAGTCCTTGATTGAGTCGGCCAGGAGCAGACCAAGAGCTGAGAGAACTCCGGCATGCCGGGGTGCTATCACCCGGGGGATTCTGAGATGCTCGGCCATTTCCACCGCATGCAAACCACCAGCTCCGCCAAAAGAAATCAGGGTAAAATTTCTTGGGTCGTAGCCGCGCTCAACTGAAATCACCCTGATGGCTTTCTCCATGCTGGCGTTGGCTATTTCCACTACTCCCAGGGCGGTTTCTACCAGATTGCGCCTGATTTTTCTGGCAATTTTTTCCAGGGCTTTGCGGCTCTTGTCCGGATATATCTTCATCCGGCCCCCCAGAAAAAATTCGGGGTCAAGTCGCCCAAGGCAAATGTTGGCATCTGTGACTGAGGGAATATCTCCTACGCCGTAACAGGCCGGTCCTGGGTTAGCTCCAACGCTCTGGGGTCCAACCCGCAGTAGCCCCCCACGGTCTACATAAACCACCGAACCACCCCCGGCTCCAACCGAGTGGACGTCAACCATCGGTAGCCTGATAGGAAACTCCCCAATCCGGTTTTCAGTAGATCTTTTTATCTGGCCATCTATCAAAGATACGTCGGTCGAAGTGCCGCCCATGTCAAAACTGATGACGTTCCGGAAGCCAGCCGCTTTGGCCAGATTCCAGGCCCCAACCACCCCGCCGGTTGGGCCAGAAAGGATTGTTTTTATGGGCTCAAGGCGAGCTTTTTCGGCCGATATGTAGCCTTCGTTAGACTGCATGATTTTCAGAGTAGCCTGGCTCATCTTGCTTTGCAGTGAGGAAATATAATGGTCCATAACGGGCAGGAGATAGGCATTGATGACGGTGGTCAGGGCTCTCTCATATTCCCGGTGTTCGGGCAAAAGTGCTGAGGAAACCGAAACTTTGAAACCGGTTTCTATTAATTTTCGGGCTATCAGATTTTCATGAACAGGATTAAGATATGAATGCAATAAACAGACAGCTACCGCTTCAGCTCTCTTATTCTTCAGAGTTCCAATGACTTTTTCTAAACCGGACTGGTCCAGAGGCTGTTCCACCAGTCCAGAAGCCAGCACTCTTTCTTTCAGTCCGAAGCAGAGAGAAGGCTCTACCAGAAAATTTCTGATTTCTCCCTTGAGACTGTAAAGATTTCTTCTGGTCTGCCGGCCTATGAAAATTATATCTTCAAACCCCTGGGTGGTGAGAAAAGCAGTTCGACCGCCTTTTTTTTCCAGCAGAGCGTTGGTACCCACTGTGGTCCCATGGATGATGAAAGAGCCGGGCTGGACCAGAAATTCGGAAAGGCCCTCCAGGATGGCAGCTGAAGGGTCCTGCGGAGTGGAGGGGATTTTTTTGATCCTTATCTGGCCCTCATGATGGATGACAAAATCGGTGAAAGTTCCACCGGAATCAACCCCAATTCTTAACCCCAGCTTCTTATTTCTGCTCAAAATTATACACTCCTTCCAATACTCATAAATAGCAAATAGATTTACAAAACTATGAGCAGAAATGTCAAGTAGAAATCATTATTTGCAGGTTGAGCAGCTTGAGGAGGAACAACTGGAGCAGCTTCCTGAACTGCCTTTGAGCCGGCTACTCCCGCCACCAATACCGAAAGAAGAAACGAGTTTTTTTACCCGATCACTCTGGCATTGGGGACAGGTAATTTTATTCTGGTCATTAATCTTTGTCAGCAGTTCAAAGCGGTTCTGACAGTTCTCACAAATAAACTCATAAATAGGCATTTTCAACCTCAAAAAATATTATACTACATCTCCCGGATTATTGAAGAAAGTCAGGTCTAATATTCTATTTCTGAATAGAAGTTACAGGTGGAGCCAGGGCTATTACTTCAATTTCCACCTTAACGTCTCTTGGTAATCTGGCCACCTGAAAAGCGGCTCGGGCTGGAAAAGGCTCCGGGAAGTACTGAGCATAGACCCTGTTGACTAGGGAAAAATCATTCATATCAGCCAGGTAAACGGTAGCTTTAACCACCTCTGCCATGGAGCTACCTGCAGCTTCCAGGATGGCCCGGATGTTTTTCAAAACTTGATGAGCCTGCTCTTCCACTGTGGAACCGGTAATTTCCCCTGTTACCGGGTCCAAAGGGATCTGACCAGAAACGAAAATGAAACCGTTGGCCTGAATGGCCTGAGAATAGGGACCGATAGCTTTTGGAGCTTTTTCGGTATGAATCGCTTTCTTCATAATTGACCTCCAGGTAGACTGGGCTGAACGCAGCCCAATTTTCAAGAAAGAAAAAATTCCCAGGAACCAGAGGAATTTCCTTCTTTCCATAAAATTCCTCCTGAAAAACTGGTTTAATCCTAAAGTTGAATTCAGGTTAGCTTAACCAGAGCTTCAGTCAAAAATTGCCAGAATTTTTCTACCGAACCGATATGCACCTTTTCATCAGGGGAGTGAGGGAAACGGATGGTTGGACCGAAGGAAATCATATCCATTCCAGGGTATTTTTCGCCGATGATGCCGCACTCCAGTCCGGCGTGAACTGCTTTAACCTCAGGTTCCTTCTGAAATAGTTCTCTGTAAATGTTAATCATCTTCTGCAGAAGTTCAGATTGGAGGTTTGGCGTCCAGGAAGGATAACCTTCAGGTTGCACCACTCTGGCCCCAGCCAGCTGGCAGGCCGACCTGATGACCAGACGGGTGGCTTCCAGGGCAGTCATGATGGAACTTCTGGTGTTGCAAGTTATTTTTACCTCTTTATTTTCAGTAGAAATGATGGCCAGATTGGAGGATGTTTCCACCAGACCTGGAATCTGGGGATGCATCGAGATAACTCCATGTGGCAGGGTCAAAATCAAGTTCAATAAACGGGTCCTGGCCTCTGCAGTCAGAGGATAATCAGTGTTCTCTGTATTCCCGATGTCAAGAGACATCTCAGGTTCTGTAACTTTAAACTCAAACTTCAGAGCCTCGAATTCCTTTTTCAGACTGTTAAGTAGAGTTTTCTGCTCAATCCGGTCCACCTCCACCACTGCCCAGGCCTCCCGGGGAATAGCATTCCTTTTGCTTCCTCCCTGTAAAGAGACCAGGTCAAAAGCTGTCTTTTCTCCGCCCCTGACCAGCATCCTGGCTATAAATTTAAGAGCGTTTCCCCGTCCCAGGTTAATGTCCAGCCCTGAGTGTCCGCCCCGAAGGCCGGCTATTTTAATCAGAAGCGCGTTCTTACCTTTTTTCTTTTTCCTCTGGATGGGGAGGGTGATCTCAGAATCTGCTCCTCCGGCACAGCCAATTGTAAAAGTGCCCTCATCTTCGCTATCAAGATTGAGGAGCAATCGTCCCTGGAGCATATCTTTTTTTAGTTTGAAAGCCCCGGTTAGACCGGTCTCTTCCTCCACAGTAAAAAGACATTCAAGTGGGCCATGGGTCAGACTTCTGTCTTCCAGAACAGCCAGACAGGCAGCTACTCCTATGCCGTTATCAGCCCCCAGGGTTGTACCTTTGGCTTTTACCCACTCTCCATCTATGTAGGCTTGAATAGCGTCTTTCAGAAAATCATGCTTTACGTCAGAATTTTTCTCGCAGACCATATCCAGATGGACCTGCAGTACTACTCCAGGCGAATTCTCCTTTCCAGGAGAAGCAGGTTTTCTAACGACCACATTTCCAACCCGGTCCTGGTGGGCTTCCAGATTCCAGTTCCGGGCCAGGTTCAGGATGTAATTAGCCAGGGCCTGTTCGTTTCCTGACCCGTGAGGAATTTTCAGGATTTCAGTAAAATGTTTCCAGAGCTTTTCAGGTTTTAAGGAAGAAAGTTCAGAACTCATCTTCTCACTCCTTTCAGAATTGATTTGTATGTTATAATAATCTTAAAAAAGCCAGGAAATTGCAAGCTAAACAGAAAGGAGATAATAATTTGAAGGGGATACTCTCGGGAAGAAAAGGCCGACTGATAATTTTAAGTATATTTCTTCTGATAGCAGTCTTAAGCTCTAAGCTCCAGTCCTTTGACAAGATTAAGGTGGTAAGTACCATTTTTCCCTTAACTGAGCTGACCTCTCGCGTAGCTGGTTCTCGAGCCGAGGTTAGACAGATTATTCCCTCTTCGGCCGATATTCACCACTTTCAATTGAGACCCTCCGACCTCAAAGCCTTCAGTCAGGCTCAACTGCTGGTGGCAGTAGGGGAGAACCTCGAGCCCTGGTTAGCCAGACTGGAAAAATCTGTTATTCCTATATCAGCCCGAAAAATTAAGTTTTTTGATCTGATCAAATCCTGCCAATATCCAGGCCTGATAGCTGAGGACCCCCATCTATGGCTGGACCTGGAAGCCGATATTCTGCTTGTCCAGAAAATAGCCGAAGAACTAATTATTCTGGACCCGGCTGGCAAAGATTTTTATCTGGAGAACGCCAGTCGTTTGGTTTCCGAATTAAAAACCCTGGATGAGAATTTCCGGAACAGTCTCAGCCGCTGCCGTAATCGGTTTCTGGTGGTGGCCGGCCACCAGGCTTTTGGTTATCTGGCCGCCCGCTATGGGCTTGAACAGGTGTCCTTAACCGGCGCCAACCCTGAAGCCCAGCCGGCTCCCAGACAAATCCAAACTATGGTGGAGCTGATAAAATCCAGAAAAATCAAGGCTGTGTTTTATGAAAGTTCAAGTTCCCCGGCTTATGCTCAAACCATAGCGAGGGAAACCGGGGCTACCCTCTACCGTCTTTCAGCCGGGGTTAACCTGACCTCAGCTGAACTCAGGCAGAAAATAGATTTTTTAAGCCTAATGAAAAACAATCTTCAGACTCTCATTCAGGCTCTTGAGTGCGAATAGCCGAGATGGAACGTCAACCCGAGACCATAGTTCAGGTAGAGAAAGTAACTTTTGCTTACAATTCCGTTCTGGCTCTTAAAGATATTGACTTGACTATCAGGCGGGGTGATTTTCTGGCCATAATCGGTCCCAACGGTTCTGGGAAAACCACCCTGTTGAAAATAATGGTCGGACTGCTCAAGCCGCAAGCGGGAAGAGTCTGGCTCTTCGATCAGCTTCTGGAAAATTTCAACGACTGGCACCGAATTGGTTATATTCAACAGAAAGCCACCAACTTTGACTCTCTCTTTCCGGCTTCAGTCGAAGAAGTGATAGCTTCCAGTCTCAGGTCCTCTGAAAAATTAAAAAAATCCAATTTTAAACCGCTTAAAGAACGAATTAGAGAAGTTTTGAGGCTGATGGGACTGGAAGAAGAAATCAAAAGACCAATTACCGAACTATCAGGAGGTCAACAACAGAGAGTTCTCCTTGCCCGGGCCCTGGTTTTAGAGCCAGAAATTCTTTTTCTGGATGAACCGACTACCGGCGTTGACTACTTCACCCAGGATAATTTTTATGAACTGCTGGGGCAGCTTAACCGGGAAAAAAGCCTGACCATTGTTCTGGTCACCCATGATTATGGAATAGTAAACAAGAATGTCAACCGGGTTGCCTGTTTGAATCAGTCTCTTATTTATCACGGCGAACATTCTGAATTCTGCCAGTCAGCCGTGGTCCAGGAATTCCTCAGAGGTGGGCATCACCTGGTTTCACACCGGCATTAACATGGAAAGCTTCTGGTTATCAGGGTTGTTTCTCAGAGCTGTCCTGACTGGAAGTCTCCTGGCTCTTGCTTGCGGTCTACTGGGAGTGTTCCTGGTCCTTCGCCGGGACGCTATGATCGGGCATGGCCTTTCTCATATAGCCTTTGCTGGCGTAGCTGTCGGTCTGGTTTTAAACTTTTTACCAGTTCTGGTTTCGATTGCTATTTGTGTTACCGGTTCTTTATTCATCTTAAAGCTTAAAGATCGGGCCCGCCTGCCCGGGGATACAGCCATTGGTCTCCTGAGCAGCGGTGGAATGGCCCTGGCAGTTTTGCTCTCGGCCCTGAGAAAAAACTTTGGAGCGGAACTGGCCGGATATCTCTTTGGTGATCTTCTGGCTCTATCGCCGGCTGAAGTTTACCTGGCTGGAGCCGTGGTTTTTCTGGTGCTGGTTTTAATAGTTGTTTTCTATCCTCAACTGCTTCTTATGACCCTTGACCGGGAATCGGCAGTAGTGGCTGGAATTAAAATAAGACGGCTTGATAGGCTTTTGGTCATGCTGACAGCCGTCACTACCGTCCTTGGACTGAAAATTGTTGGTTTACTTCTGATAACCGGTTTGACAGTCATACCGGCTGCCTCTGCTCTTCAACTTGCCAGAAGTTTTCGCAGCAGTTTAATCCTCTCAAGCCTTTTCAGCCTGATTTCGGTTCTCTCAGGAATCATGCTGGCTTATCTTTTAAACCTGCCGGCTTCAGCAGCCATAATTTCAATGGCTCTTTTGCTATTTGGGGTAAGCCTGGCCTGGAGAAAATTGAGGTAAATTCAAACTGGGTTTTCAAACCGAGAGAGCTTTATCCATAATCTTTTCTATTTTCTGGACACTCTGGTCAAGCTTCTTTTTTAATCGCTCAGCTTTTTCCAGAGTTTTTTTCTTGAAGTCCTGGTCCTTGATATTGGGCAGGTTTATTCTCACATTATAGTAAGCTCCAAAACCACAGCTCCTGGCGGTGAGACCGGCCACTCCAGCATCACTGACCGAATTCTGGTTACCGTAGCGAATTGCCTGGATGGCCAGTTCGGCCAGCTCGAGGGATTTTTCCAGCACTCCTAAAGGAACCAGGGTAGCTTCTTTGTTAGCCTGTTCTATAGCTGCCTCTCTTTCTCTGATTTGTTCCTCATTGCCTCGAGGCAGACGGAAAGCTTCCATAACCCTGTTAAAAGCTCTGGTATCAAGGTCCACTGCTTGAAGTAATTCGTCTTTGAGTTTCTGGGCTTTTAGAGCCACATCTTTCATCCGTTCAAAGTTATCTTCATAACCTTTTTTGCCCACCGTCAGGTTGGCTACCATGGCCGTTAGAGCCGCTGACAGACTGCCGCAAAGGGCTGCTACACTTCCACCACCCGGGGCCGGGGAGTCCATAGAGAGCTCGTCAGTAAATTCAGCCAGCTTAAGCCTAAGCAGGGATTTTTCATCTGCTGGAAATTGATATTCGATAATCTTCTTAGAGGGGTCAAAAGGAACTATATCGCTAAGGCCTAGAGAGCGGACGGCAATACGAATTAATTCCTTTTCAGGAACTCCGGGGCTTTTTCCCTGTTTTTCTAAATAATAACGACCGGCCATTAGCAGGGCTTCTTTTGGAATCAGGCCCACCAGTTCACTTCCGGTTACCCGGACTCCTAATTTTTCTGCCAGACGGCAGGCTTCATCAAAAACAAGGTGAGGAGGCGTGATTTTGTAATTAGTAAAGTTTATGGAAATCTGGGCAATACCGTATTCATCTATATACCAGCCAACGGCCTTGACTGCTTTGAACTTACCAGGAATCTTGACCGGCTGGCCCTTTTTGTCATACACAGTATTGCCATTTTTATCTTTCTTAAGTCGTCCGCTTTCCCGGAGGTAGGTGGCAATTTCCTGGGCGATTTTCCGGTCTCTGGTGTTCAGATTTATGTTGTAAGCAATCAAGAATTCCCTGGCTCCGATGACTGTAGCTCCGGCTTTTGGGTTAAAGACCGGTTCTCCATAGTCAGGTTTCCAGCAGGGGTCTTTGAGCTTTTCAGGAAGTCCTTCATATTCGCCGGCCCGGATATTGGCCAGATTCTTTCTCTCTGGGGTGCGAGCTGCTTCTTCATAAAGGTAAACCGGAATTCCCAGTTCCTCAGCTACCTTTTTTCCTAATTCATTGGCCAGACGAACGCAATCTTCCATGGTTACTCCCGAGACGGGCACAAAGGGACAAACATCGGTGGCTCCCATCCGGGGATGAGCTCCTTTGTGCTGCCGCATATCTATCAGCTCGGCCGCTTTTTTAATAGCTTTAAAGGCCGCTTCTTTAACTCCCTCAGGAGAACCTATAAAAGTCACTACAGTCCGGTTGGTGGCTTCTCCCGGGTCGACATCCAGAAGTTTAACTTCAGGTGTTGATTCAATCTCTCTTACTATAGCTTGGATTTTTTCTCGGTCCCGTCCTTCGCTGAAATTAGGGACGCATTCCACTATTCTCATACTTCAAAACTCCTTTCTCAAAAATTGCCTGAAATTGACCTTTTCGGTTGTAAATTTCAATTTTGTCAAAATCTCTTAAATAGTCAAGGGCGGTGGCCGCTTCTCCAACTATGACTGTCAAAGGCTTACTGGTCAAGTATTTGCGGGCTATTTCCTGGACTCTTTCTGCACTGACCTGCATAACATTCTGGTTGTATTTTAGCCAGAAATCCTGAGGTAGCTGGAAAAAAGAAAGCAAACCAAATCTTTTGCTCAGCTCATCAGGGTTCTGAAGTTGAAGCGGAAGGTTTCCCATCAGATAAGCCTTGGCTCTTTCCAGTTCTAGCGGTTCAACCCGGTTGTCGACCAGGTTTTTAAGCTCTTGGTTTATCTCCCGAATAACCCCGGCAGCCAGTTCCGGTGAGGTTTTCACCCTAATCCAAAAAAAGCCATAATCTTTGATGAAAGAAAGTTCGCTAAAAGCGTAGTAGGCAATTCCTTTTGATTCTCTGAGGTTGAGAAAAAGACGGCTTCCAGTGGTTCCACCCAAGATGTGGTTTAGCACCAGAAGAGGGAAATAATCCTCGCTGTGAAGCGGGCTAACCAGATTGCCAACGACTATTGATATCTCCTTACCTGGATTTTCAAGAAAATATAAACGATCAAAATTCCTATTGGTCAATCTGGGAACCGGTTTTCTCTCCACTGGCTTGGGTACCCAGCGGCTGAACGCTTGACTGGCTTTTCGGGACGCATTGTTGAGGTTAAGGTTACCGTTAAAAATAACTGTGGTGTTATTTGGACGCAAAAGCCTCTGATGAAAAGAAACCAGGTCTTTAGTAGTTATTTTTTTTATTAAGTCCGGGTCAATAACTCCAGGATTAAAACCATCGCCCGACAGAAGTTTCATAAGAAAAAAATCCGAGCCAGCATTTTCCTGGTCCCGCAGGCGGTTTGTCAGACGATAATAAAGTTCCCTTTTGGTTGAAGTTAATTCCAGAGCTGAAAAAGATGGTTCATAGAAAAACAGCCGGATGAGGTTTAGGGCCTGCTCCAGGTTTTCTTCTAGGAAAGTGAATGAAAAAAGGGTATAATCGGGTTTGACTTCAAGGTAGTACTCAATACCCAGAGTTTCGAGCCTTTCCTCTACATCTGATGGGCTCAGACTGAGAGTTCCCCGAAGCAGCATCTGAGAGGTAACTGTGGCTAGCCCAGAGAGCTCAGGCGGCGAATCTATTTCTCCAGCTTGAATTAAAACCTGAAGGTTAAAAATTGGGTTGTTAAGTCTGGTGATGGAGACCACCCTCATCCCGCTGCTGAGTACAGCTGACTCCACCGGCGGTAAAAGCAGAGGGCTCAGCGGTTCCGGGTAAGGTGGGTTCCTTCTAAACCTTTCCTGACCGAAAGCGAAAGATATCAGCAGCCCACAGACCAGAATTGCCGAAAGGAATTTTTCTGCCGAGCTGAGCCTGTGACTGGTTTTCATGTCCTTAATTTTACCTTGGCAGAATGGTGATAAAGCAATATTTTTCTTCAAGCAGATGTCTCCTGGCCAGAGAAAGAATCGAATAACTGGTAACTTTTTCCAGAAAGGAAAGGTGGTCGTTAATCGCAGGCAGCTTGCCGTCTTTAAGATAAGAATCAGCCAGGGCCATAGCCCGGCTAAGGTTAGAGCCAGTCAGCTGATTAAGATAATTGAACTTGTAATTGTTTCTGGCCCGTTCCAGTTCTCTGTCTGTGATCATTTCAGTCTTCAGACGGTTGAATTCATCCAGCATAATCTTTTTGCATCTATCGACCATAGCCTGGTTATTAGCCAGCAAGAAGATTTTTAAAGATAGAAAATCCCGGCGTTCTTCCAGTCCGCCACTGAAATAGAGAGCCACTCTTTCTTTTCTCAGAAGTCGATTAGCCAGACGACTGGTTTTTCCAGCAATCAGAATCTGCTCCAGCATCCTTAGCAGTTGCTGATCGCCTGGCTGAAAATTTTCCAGCCTTATTCCAAATTGCAAACCTGGAGTGGAGACCAGAGGATCAATGACCGTTTGATCCCGGCTGGAAAAAACCTGATGAAGAGCTGTGGAGGGGAAAACTATGGCTTCCGACCCCCGGGGAATACTCTCGAAATATCGGCTGACCAGCTCCCTGGCTTTCTGGGTTTTAATGTCACCGCTGATGCACAGCACGGCATTATTTGGAACATAATACTTGCGGTAAAAATTAACCACATCTTCGAGGCTAATATTTCTTATCGAATTGGCCGAGCCAATTAGGGGATGGCCATAACTGAAATCTGGGTACATGATCTGGTCGATGAGAAAAAAATAACGGCTAAAGGGCTCTTGAAGAATCCTCTGGTTTTCATTCCTGATTATGTTCTCTTTCTCCCTTTCCAGCTTCTGTTGGGTTATTTCCAGGAAATGCATCCGGTCTGATTCCAGCCAGAGTACCAGGCCAAGCTGGTTGGAGGGCACGGTCTGGTAGAAAAAGGTCTTGTCAAAAGTAGTGGCTGCATTCAGTTCACCACCTACGTTCTGGATGTAATTTATGTGTTGAAGTGGACCGACGTTTTCTGAACCCTGAAACATCAGGTTCTGCATAAGATAGGCCAGGCCTTCCTTATTTTCCGGGTCATGAATTGAGCCTGTCCCGTAAGCCAGTACCACCGAAACCAGAGGCAGAGAGGAATCTTCCACAATAATAACCTGCAGGCCATTCCTCAACTTGTAGCTGATGGGATTCAGGTTAAGGTCTGGGAGCTGAGCTCCGGCCAGCAGTGAGATTAACAGGAGCAAAGAAAAAATGAGTCGGGCAAAAAAACCAGCCTTGAGAAGTTTCATCTTTTCCTTAACTTACCGCCTCATTTAATCAGCATTCATCAGAAAAATATCATAAATAATTAAAAAATTAAACAAATCTTATTGAATCGGGGTTTTTTTTATGATACAAATCAAAACTGATGTTGGCCAGCTGGTCTTTTGGCCTGAAAAAATGAAAAAAAGAACTCTGGGCTCTGAAGATAGAAGACAGGTTTTTTGCCGTTTTTTAAAAGTTAAAATTTCATTTTTACTGACATCCTGAAATTAAGGGGGACCTTATGGATTTTGAAGTTAAAAACCTAAAACTGGCTCATAGCGGGGAGTTCAGGATTGAATGGGCGGCCCGGTCGATGCCAGTGCTCGGGAGAATAAGAGAAAACTGGGAGAAAGAAAAACCCTTAAAGGGCCTCAGAATTGCAGCCTGTCTTCATGTCACCTCAGAAACGGCCAACCTGGTTCTGGCCCTGAAAGCTGGTGGAGCTGAGGTTCGGCTATGTGCGTCCAATCCTCTGAGCACTCAGGATGAGGTAGCGGCCGCTCTGGTTAAATTTCATCGCCTGCCCGTTTTTGCAGTAAAAGGAGAGGATGCAAGAAGTTACTACCGGCACATTGAGAAAGCTCTGTCGCATCAACCTCAGATAACCATGGATGACGGGGCTGATTTAGTCTCAACTGTTCATCGGAAGAAAAAAGAGCTGCTGAAATCGATAATTGGCGGCACCGAAGAAACCACTACCGGTGTAATTCGTTTGAAAAGCATGGCCGAGAATAAAGTTCTGGGATACCCTATAATCGCAGTCAACGAAGCTCGGACCAAACATCTTTTTGATAATCGGTACGGAACCGGACAGAGTACCATGGATGGAATTCTGCGGGCCACCAACATCCTGCTGGCCGGGCTGACTGTGGTAGTCTGCGGTTACGGCTGGTGCGGCAAAGGAGTGGCTACCAGAGCCCGGGGAGCTGGGTCTCGAGTTATTGTCTGCGAGGTTGATCACTTAAAAGCTCTGGAAGCGGTCATGGACGGTTATCAGGTAATGCCCCTGAGCCAGGCCGCCCCCCAGGGAGATCTTTTCATTACTGTTACTGGTAATAAAAATGTGATCAGGGCTGAGCATTTCCGCCGGATGAAAGATGGAGCTATAATCGCCAACGCAGGTCACTTTAATGTGGAAATTGATTTGCCAGCGCTTGAAAAAATGAGCCAGAAGCGACGAAAAATAAGAGAATTTGTAGAAGAGTACCAGCTGAAAAACAACCGCCGACTATTCGTCCTGGGGGAAGGTCGTCTTATTAATCTGGCTGCAGCCGAGGGACATCCGGCCATGGTCATGGACTTGAGTTTTGCCAACCAGGCTCTGAGTGTACTTTATCTTAAAGAACAGGCCAGCCAGCTGGATAAGCTGGTCTATCCTGTACCTGAAAAAATCGACCTGGAAATAGCCCGTTTGAAGTTAGAATCAATGGGAATCATAATAGACCGTTTGACAGCCGAGCAGAAGAGATACCTGAAAGGATGGATAGAAGGAACCTGATTTTTTTTACCAGAGCCAGTCTGTTAAAACTAATCCTTAACCAGCCTTTTTAATTCTTCGAGATATTTTTTAACGGTATCCCGGTCTTCTTGAGCCACCAGTTTAGGATAGAGCCTTTCAAAACTTTCTTTGGCCCGACGGTACTGTCCAGTTTCATAAAGACTCCGGGCCAGGTTGAAAAGAAAGGTGGTGTCATCAGGCACTATTTTGACCGCCTGTTCAAAGGCCAGGACCGCTTCTTCCAGATCTCCGGTTTTCTCCAGGATAAGACCGCGAAGATTATGGGCCAGGGCAAAACGGTTTCGGACCTGGATTGACTTCTGAATATTATCGTAAGCCTCGTCATATTTTTCCTGTAGAAAATACAGCCTGGCCAGATTGTAATATGGAAGTTCTTTGGAGTTATAGTTTGGGTCGAGCAGGGCTTTCCGGTATTCCGATTCCGCTTTTTCATATTGACCGAGTTCAAAATAGATAGTGCCCAGATTATTATGGGCTTCGGAAAATTGCGGGTTGGCCTCCAGAGCTTTTTGAAAAGCCTGAATGGAGGCTTCAAAATTAGCTTTCATTGATTGGGCTAATCCCAGAGCATTCCAGGCTAAGTGATTCTTAGGGTTGAGGGCCAGACTTTTGTTAAAGTATTTAATGGCCTCATCCAGGTTATTATTATTAAGATAAAACAGGCCCAGATTATACTGGTATTGAGGATCTTTTTCCCGGGCCTTAATTTGCTTGTTCTGGGTAGAGGCACAGGTAGTTAGACTGAGGAGCAAACTTAAGATTAAAATAAGATTGATTTTATTGATTTTCATCTTGCCCTCCTTACCATTTTACGCCAGGATTTATCATATTTTCTCTTCTTTCAGGCTTCTGGACATTAATTCCTCCAGAGCTTTGTGGGGTGGTTTACCTTTGTACAGCACCTCATAGACTTGAGAACAGATGGGCATCTCCACCTTTTTGTTAACCGCAAGCTTATAAACGGTCAGAGTGTTTCTAACTCCTTCAGCTATCATTTTCATTTCCGAGAGAATCTGCCGTAGAGATTTTCCCCGACTCAATTCCAGACCTACCCGGTAATTCCGGCTGAGCTCGCTGGTGCAGGTCAGGACCAGGTCTCCCAGGCCGGCCAGACCGTAAAAGGTCTCTTTCCTAGCGCCAAGAACCAGACCAAGGCGGGTCATTTCCACCAGCCCTCTGGTTATAAGGGTGGCCCGGGAATTATTTCCGTAGCCCAGGCCAACCGAAATCCCGGCAGCTATCGCAATCACATTTTTTACTGCTCCGCCGAGCTCAACGCCGACCACATCGCTTGAGGTATAAATTCTTAATTTAAGACTGGAAATAGTGCCCTGAATTTCCCGGGCTAAAGCCTGGTCCTTGCTGGCCAGAACCAGAGCGGTAGGATGCCCAGAAGCTACTTCCTTGGCAAAACTTGGACCGGAAAGCACGGCAATGCGGGGTCGCCTGGTCGGAGGAAAAACTTCTTCCATTATTTCTGTCATCCTTTTAAAGCTTTTCTGTTCAAGGCCTTTGGTCAGGCTGATGATAACCTGCTGCCGGTTAAGGTGTTCTGCCAAGCGGCAGTAAATCTGCCGGCAAAACTGGGAGGGGATAGCTATGAAGATTATGCTGGTTCCGGTTATGGCTTCCACCAGATTCTTATGGAAGCTGACTGTGACTGGAAATTCAAATCCCGGTAAAAAAGTATAATTGATGCGGGTTTGAAACAGGTCTTTGAGAACCTCTTCTTCTCTTACCCATAGCCTGACCGGAAAGCCGAGCCGACCGAGGTAGTAAGCCATAGCCGACCCCCAGCTTCCAGCTCCAACTACGGCAAACTTAACCATCTACTTTCTCCCCGAATTTTCTCTCAGTGCCGGAAATTAACCTTCTTATATTGTCTTTATGTCTTATCAGCACAAGAATAAAAATTAAGCAAGCCAGGTAAAAGGCCATCAGATTGCGATCAATCAGGATAATCATAAAAGGCAGAATCAGAAGTCCGGTCAAAGTGGCCAGTGATACATAACGAAAAATGGCCAGCATGATCAGAGTAATAATTAGAGAAATGGCCAGAGAACCTGGAGATAAGAAAAGAAATCCGCCGACAGATGTTGCTACTCCTTTACCACCCCGAAAGCCTAAATAGACCGGGAAACAGTGTCCGATGACAGCGGCCAGAACCGAGAGGAGAGCCAGGTGGTAGTCGGAAAATAACCTCACAGCCAGCAGAGCCGGAAGGTAGCCTTTAAGCACATCCAGCACCATGACCGGTATGGCCACTTGCCAGCCGCCATAACGGAGAACGTTGGTGGCTCCGGTGGAGCCACTACCAACTTCTCTGATATCGCGGCGGGCTTTTAATCTGACAAGTAGATAGCCCGTCGGAAATGCTCCCAGCAGGTAGGCAATCAGGACAAATAAGGCTTTCATGGTAGATAAAATTTTTCAATCACCCTGTATTCAGGGCCTTCCGGCCTGAGAATGCTTTGAAATAAGGTTATTTCTTTTACGGTCATCTCTCCAAACTCTTCCTGACTTAGCTTTTCCAGTTCGGCCTTTAATTTTTCCTGTTTTTGTGGTTCTCTGGCCCGGGCCAGGGTCAGGTGAGGGGAGAAGGGTCGGTCCTCAGGAGCAAAGCCCTTTTGAGCCAGAGAGGTTTCCAGGTCCTGGTACAGTGCCTGAAGTTCAGGATCAGCCTGAACTCCAACCCAGATAATTCTCATTCGGCTCTGGCCCGGCGGGAAGCTGCCAGTTCCTTTAAGTTTTAAAGAAAACTTTCGATGTTTAGTCACCACTTCTGTCAGGACTGATTTGATAGTAGCCACTGACTTTTCGTCTGCTTCACCTATGAATTTAAGAGTCAGATGGTAATTTTCTGGAGCCACCCACTTTAATCCGGCGGCTGCAGGTTTTAAACTCCTGACCAGAGACTCTAACTGCCGTTTTATCTCCGGGATGAGGTCTATAGCAATGAAGATTCTCATCTTTCAGTTTTTTTCTCCAACTCTACTAATTTTAACCTTAACATATCCAGAGCTTTTTGAGTAGTCAGAAATTTAATCTGCTCACGATTGCCCAGGAAAAAGTTCTTTTCTACCAACACTCCACCAGGAAAGGCCAAGCCGGTATAGACCAGTCCTACCGGTTTGGTTTCAGAACCACCCCCTGGTCCTGCAATACCAGTGGTGGAAAGGCCAAAGTCAGCTCCGGCTCTCTCCCTGACACCCCTGGCCATGGCTTCAGCTACTTCGGCACTGACAGCACCTTTGTCTTTGATTAGCCCTTCTGGAACTCCGAGAAGTCTTATTTTGCTTTCGTTGCTGTAGGTAACGACTGATTCAAGAAAGTAGTTGGAACTTCCAGGCACATCGGTTATCCGGCTGGCCAGAAGGCCTCCACTGCAGGATTCAGCGCAGGCCAGAGTCTTTTTCATCTGGGCCAACTTGGAACCGATCACTTTTTCCAGGGGTTCATCTTCTTGAGAAAAAACCCGGTTTCCAAGAACTGTTAATATTTTATTCTTTAACCTATTTAGGACCCTCAGATCCTGAACAAGTCTTTTTTCTTCAGTAAGCAGTCTGAGTCTGACCTGGACCTCACCAGGCGAAGCCAGAGTGATCAACTCAAGGTTTTTGGGAAGCTCCGGGTAAACAGGTTTCAACTGGTCTTCAACCCAGGATTCCCCACATCCGGTAACCCTCAAAACAGCCTGCAGGAGCCGTTTTTGACTGAAATTTTTAAGCTTGGGCAAAACCAGATTTTCTACCATCGGCTTCAACTCTCTGGGCGGACCTGGAAGAAGAATGAATATCTGTTCTTCAGCCTCTACCCAGAGACCTGGAGCAGTGCCGTTGGGGTTTTCCAGAATCTCAGCCCCTTCAATTACCAGAGCCTGTTTTCGGTTGGACAAGGGCATTTTGAGGCCCCGGCTTTCAAATCTCTTTTTAATTTTTCCCAGCAGGTCTTTTCTAAAGACCAGTCTTCGGTGGAGTACCCGGGAGAGGGCCTCTTTTGTTCGATCATCTTCAGTTGGACCAAGGCCGCCACTCATGATGATAAGCCAGCTTCTTGCTCGGGCCACTTCAAGGGCTTCTTGAAGTTCAGACAAACGGTCCCCCACCACGGTTTTGTAGCTGAGTTGCAGACCCAGCTCTTCGAGTTTACCTGCGAGATAGAGAGAATTGGTTTCCAGAAAATGGGAGGTAAGCAGCTCGCTTCCGATGGCGATGAATTCAACCTTTTTTTTGATTTTTCTGGTTGCCATTTTATAACCTGTTTGTACGTTTATAAGCTTATAAACAAAATACCCGCATGAATTATCAGGTTTACCAGAAGACCACTTCCCAGGTCATCAGCCATGATACCCCAGCCCCAGGGAAGGGTCTCAAGTCTTTTAACTCCAATTGGTTTAAGGATATCAATAAACCGGAAGAGAAGAAAACAGACCCCCAGAACAAACCAGTCGGGTTTGAGCAAAAAAAGAGCCAGTAACTGCCCGGCCACCTCATCGATGACAATCTTTCCTGGGTCTTTAAGTTTAAGGCTTCGGGCATAGATAGAAGAAGAAATTACTCCAGCAATAGTGATCAGTATAAGAAGAAGAAGATAAAGAGGCCAGCTGACCTGAAAAAGATAAAACCTGTAAGATACCACAACTATTAAGCTGGCCAGAGTTCCCGGGGCCAGAGGGAAAAGTCCGATTCCAAAAAATGTGGATACCACCTTGGCTAAATTAATCATCTACTATCCTTCCAACCAGGTCATAGGTTAAAGTGCGGGTAATCTTAACCTTATAAAAAGGCATTAAGTTTCTTCTAATGAACTGAACTCCAGGTTCTATAAGAACCAGGCCGTCAACTTCCGGAGCCTGAAACCTGGCTCTGCCAGTCAACCAGTTTTTTCGTTTTAGGTGCGGTCCTTCCATCAGCACTTCGATCGTTTTTCCCAGGAAGCTACGGTAGAAATCTCTGGAAATTTCCTTTTGAACAGCGATTATTTCCCTTTGTCTTTCTTTTTTAATATACTCGGGGATTGAATCAACCAAGCTGCTGGCTCTTGTCCCAGGTTCTGCAGAGTAGCAGAAAACACCAAGGTGTTCAAATCTGGCTGCCCTGACAAAATCCTTAAGTTCTCGAAACTCTCTTTCTCCTTCGCCCGGAAAACCCACAATCAGAGAGGTCCTGATTACCGAACCGGGAACTTTCTTCCGTATCTTATCCAGAAGCTTCAGGGCCCGGCTTCCGCTCATAGACCGGCCCATTCTTTTCAGAATCGAAGCCGAAGCATGTTGAAAAGGTAAATCCAGGTAGCGGCAAATCTTTGGCTCTTTCATGATATCAAGTAGAGATTCGTCCACCTCTTCGGGATAGCCATATAGTATTCTTATCCACTCCAGGCCCCTGATGGGAAGCAATTTTTCCAGAAGTCGAGCCAGACCATTCTTTAAGCCAAGATCGCGACCATAATAGGTAGTATCATGCGATACCAGATTTATTTCTTTAAAACCCAGGGAAACCAGGTTCCGGACCTCGCTAACTACGGAGTTAATTCTTCTTGATTTATAGGGACCTTTAATCAAGGGGATGCTGCAGAAGGAACAGCGATGAGAACACCCCTCAGAAATTTTAACATAGGTCCAGAAAGGCCCTGTTGAAATTACCCTGGGAGTGCGATGGTCAAGAAGAAAGGTGTCTTTCTCAGGCGGGTTGTGGCCCTGTTCAATAAGTTCATCTATTCGGTTAAAAGACTTTACTCCCGTCCATAGGTCAACTTGTGGATATCTGGCCTTAAGAAAATCCGGAAAGCGTTCTACATAGCAGCCAGCCACCACTACCAGCCTTCCAGCTTTCTGCTTTTTCCATTCCAGGGCCTGCTCGACGACCTGATGGGCTTCCTCCCGGGCCGGCTGGATAAATCCACAGGTGTTGATGATTAAAACCTCAGCTTTATTTAGGTCTGAAGTGAACTGGTAACCTTTTCGATCCAGGATTCCCAGCATGACTTCAGAGTCAACCAGGTTCTTGGAGCAACCCAGGGTAATAAGATAAACTTTTAACATTGAGCTGATTTTCAAGGATATATCCGGTAAAGCAACCGGGGGAAGGGTATGGCTTCTCTGATGTGGGACAATTTGCAGAGCCAGGCCACAGTCCTTTCCAGACCCAGACCAAAGCCGGAGTGAGGGAAGGTGCCGTATTTTCTAAGGTCAATGTACCATTCATATGCTTCTCGTGGCAGATTAAATTCCTTAATCCGCTTTTCCAGTAAATCCAGGTCGTGAATTCTCTGCCCGCCACCTATGATTTCACCATAACCCTCCGATGCCAGAAAATCAACGCCCAGGGCCAGGTCTGGTCTTTGTGGATCTGGCTGCATATAAAAAGCTTTTATCCTGGCTGGAAAATGGGTAACACAGACCGGGCGATCATAAACTTGAGAGAGAATGGTTTCCTCAGGTGCCCCGAAATCATCTCCGTAAACAATCTGGCTGCCATGTTGCTGGAGTATTTTTATGGCTTCATCGTAGGTGAGACGAGGAAAGGGTTTTTTAATTCTCTCCAGAGGAGCGGTATCTCTTTCCAGAATTTCCAGGTCCTGTTTTCGCCTTTCAAGCACTCTCTCCAGGATATACATTATCAGGTCTTCGCCCAGTTCGATGATATCCTGCAGGGTTGCGAAAGCCACTTCTGGCTCTACCATCCAGAATTCAATCAGATGGCGTCTGGTTTTAGATTTTTCTGCCCGAAAAGTGGGCCCAAAACAGTAAACTTTTCCGAAAGCCGCAGCCGTGGCTTCGTTATAAAGCTGACCACTCTGGCTGAGGTAAGCTTTCTGGTCAAAGTACTGAGTTTCAAACAAAGTGGTAGTTCCCTCACAGGCACTCGGAGTAAGAATGGGAGTGTCCATCAACCGGAAACCACGGCCGTCAAAAAAATCCCTGATGGCCCTGATGGTTTCGGCTCTGACCTGAAGAATGGCATGTTGTTTCTGAGAACGGAGCCAAAGATGTCGGTGCTCCATTAAAAATGGAACGGAATGTTCTTTGGGGGTGATGGGATAGTCTTGGGCAATCTGAATAACTTCTATTTCAGTTATTTCCAGCTCATAGCCGCCTGGAGCCCGTCGGTCTTCCTTCACCCGTCCCCGAACAATAACTGAAGATTCCTGGGTCAGCTCGTCGAATATCTTAAAAAGGGGAAAATCTTTGTCAGGGTTGAAGATGGTACCTTGAACGATTCCGGTTCCGTCTCTTATCAGCAGAAATCGCACTTTTCCGCTTGACCTTTTGTTATAAACCCAGCCTCGGATTTCAACTTCTTGACCGTGGTACTGACTGATATCTTCGATGTAGACCCATTTCATAGTGAAAGAATTATACCAAAAAAGCTGGTTAAATCAATCAAAGAGATTTGACCCTGGCCTGGGTTCTCCAATTTGCAAATTGGGCCTTTCTGTTTTAACTTATTGATGATATAAGATGGCTGATATTAAACCCTTTAAACCAGTTAAGTTAATCTGTGGCCTGATCCATTCCACAGCCGAAATCAGAAAGAGGGCTGAAAAAGAACTGGAGAACGAATTCGGTCCGGTTGACCTAGCCAGTCCTTCCTTTCCCTTTACCTGCACCGAGTACTACCGGCGGGAAATGGGGCCAGAGCTTTATCGTTGTTTTTTGAGTTTTGAGAAGCTAAGACAGCCGCAAGAACTTTCGGAGATAAAAGTAAAGACCAACCAGATTGAAGAAAAGTTCCGGCTTCTTTTCCCGCACATTTTGAGGCCCGTTAATCTGGACCCTGGTTATCTGCGGTCTTCAGCTCTGGTCATGGCTACCACCAAAGACTTTGCCCACCGTATCCCTCTAATGAATGGCATTTATGCTCATTTAGAGCTTCTTTTTACCAGAAGTGGAGTTAAACTGCTGGATTGGACCTATCCGGATTTCAGGGTCAATACCTATCACCAATTTTTTCTTCAGGTTCGGCAGTTATACTTGAAACAACTTCATTCGGCCAGGAAAATGACTTAATCATCCCGGCGATCACTCCTGGCCCATTCCAGAAAGCGCTCAGCCGAACCTGGTCTGTTGTTCAGGTACTCACTTATGATGATTACTGCCCAGAAATCTGGACTCAGAGGGTCAGCTATGACTGCTGAGAGGCCGTGCCCGATAAGGTTGCTCAGAAAAATCAGGTTTACCAGTCGGCGACGGGGCAGACCGTAAGAAATATTACTGAGACCGGCTATAGTCTTTATTCCGGGGAATTCCTGCCTGGCCAGAAGCAAACTCTTCAGAAAAAGCTGACCGGCTTCCGGAAAGACGGCCATCGGTCGTAGTAAAAGATCGAGATATACTTCATCCTGGCTGAGGCTGGTGGTACTGAACAGGCGGTTTAATATGCGATCAGCAATTTTTATAATTTTTTCGGGAGTATCCGGAAAGCCACTTTCATCCAGAGCAGAAACTATTACTTCCGGCCGAAAATCTCTGATTAGAGGCAAAATTTCTTCCATTTCGGCCTTCCTGCCTGGCAGAGAGTTTAAGAGGGCCTGACCTTTGTGAACCTTCAATCCGGCTTCCAGCGCCCTGGGGTTCGGGCTGTCTATGGAAAGCGGAATTGAAACTTGCTCTTGAAGTATCGGAACAATCCATTTCAGGAGCTCTTCTTCCTGGTCGATAATAGAAGCAGCATTTACTTCAAGGTAGCTACAGCCGGCCTGTTGTTGCCTGATTGCCAGGTCCACAAGGATGTCGGCCTGCCGGTTCAGGAAAGCCTCTTCTACCGGCTGACGACTGGAATTAATCAGTTCACCGATGACAATCATTATCCGGCTTTTTTTATTAAAGATGCTATTTCTAAATCTTGGGTTAGTCCTCTTCTGGATTGTAGGGGGATATTTCTCTCAGACGCTCAATTATTCCAGGGAGTTCTTTAAGTACAGTTTCAACATCCTGTTCGGTGTTAAACCGCCCAAGTGACATCCTGATGGCTGAACGAGCAATATCTGGCTTTAGGCCTATAGCCATAAGAACATGAGAGGCTTCTTCAGATTCTTCACTGCAGGCTGAGCCGGTTGAGACATAAATTTCTTTGGTGGCCAGAGCCAGTAAAATCGCCTCAGCTTCCAGACCGGGAAAAGCAAAGTTGACTGTAGACTTTATTCTTTTCTCCGGATGACCATTAAATTTGATTCGGGGAAGACGCTGTTCCAGACCAGTTTTAAGTTTTTCTCCGAGTTTTTCCAGACGATCTTTGTCTTTCTTCCATCTTTCTTTAAGAATCCGGGCAGCTTCACCAAAACCGATAATTCCAGCGGTGTTTTCGGTGCCAGCCCTTAGACCGAATTCCTGGTGCCCACCGTGAATGAAAGGTACTATGGGAGTTCCTTTTCTAAGGTAAAGAGCTCCAACTCCTTTAGGACCGTAGATTTTGTGAGAGGAAACGGTTAAAAGGTCTACCTCCAGTTTTTCGACATTGACTTCCATTTTACCAAAAGACTGTACTGCATCTGTATGAACCAGTACTCCGTAGCGATGGGCAATCCTAACTACTTCTTCGAGCGGCTGAATGGTCCCGATTTCGTTGTTGGCCATCATCACCGAGACCAGGGCTGTATCTTCAGTTATCACCGATTGGAGATAGTCAAGGTCAATCACTCCATAGCGGTCAACTGGTAGGTAGTGGACAATATAGCCTTTTTTCTCCAAGTAGCGAGCTGTTTCCAGAACGGCCGGGTGTTCGATCGCGCTGGTGATAAATTTCTTTTTATCAGGCTGAGCCTCAAGCACTCCAATAATGGCAAAATTGTCAGACTCAGTTCCCGAGCCGGTAAATATAATTTCACTTCGATGGGCCCCAAGAGCAGAAGCAACCTCCTCTCGGGCTTCAGTTATCAGCTCTTTAACCTGGCGCCCCAGGGGATAAAGAGAAGAAGGATTGCCAAAATGCTCCCGGATGAACCAGGTCATTTTTTCGGCCACCTGAGGGTCAAGCGGTGTGGTTGCATTGTTATCAAGGTAGACCATTTTTTCCTCAAACCTATTTTACACCTGCTCTCAAATTAAAGAAGAGCTCAGCTCAATTCAGTTTCGAAAGAAAATCAGGCAAATTTTTCTTTGATGATCTTAACCACTTCCAGCCCGGCTCTCTTTTGACCTTCTTCTGCTGAAGCCCCCAGATGAGGGGTGGCTGTAACCCGGGGATGGTCAATAAGGCTGAAATCTTCGGGAGGTTCCTTTTCAAAGACATCAAGAGCCGCAGCTTTAACCTTGCCTGAATTCAGGGCTTCAAGCAGCGCTTTTTCATCAACCACTCCACCACGGGCCACGTTAATTATAACTACACCGTCTTTCATCATGGCAAACTCGGCCGGTCCCAGAATCGGACGGGGAGTTTTGGGAACATGCAGGGTGATGATATCAGCTCGCTTCAAAAGTTCTTCCAGGCTAACCTGGCTTACTGGAAGGTCGGTTTTGATCTGAATTACATCATAAGCTATAACTGTCATGCCAAAGGCCAGAGCTCTTCTGGCTACCTCTGTCCCGATCCGGCCAAAACCAATTATTCCCAGAGTTTTTCCGTAGAGCTCGGTCCCCATAAAAGCTTTCTTTTCCCATTGGTGCTTTTTCATGGACAAATTGGCTGGGCCGTGATGTCTGACTGCTCCGAGCATCAAACCAAGAGTATGCTCGGCCACCGAAATTGAGGTCGCAGCCGGGGTGTTGGCCACTTCCACTCCTTTTTCTCTGGCTGCAGCCGTGTCAATGTTATCAAGGCCGATACCAGCTCTGATTATCAACTTTAGATTTTTCCCAGCTTCAATCACCGGCCGGGTGATTTTGGTAGCACTTCTAACCACTACCACCTCAAAATCGGGAATAAGCGAAACCAATTCAGGCTCAGTTAGACCGGTCTTGACTACCACCTCAAACCCTGGAACTTGTTTGAGCTGTTCTATGGCCTCTTTATCCAAACTATCGGCAATTAGTATTCTGGTCATTGCCATCCCTCCCGTAAGATTTTTTCAGCCGCAGCTACCGAAGCTCCCGGCTGGAATTTATCATAGCCCAGGTCAAGAAGAGTCATCTCCAGGGCAGAGAGGGCTGTGATGATGTCAAAGCCGCCCATATATCCGAGATGAGCGATTCGGAAAAATTCTCCTTTATGGGGGTCCTGGGCGTTGGAGATGTAGGCCATGTACTTATTCTGCATGGTCTTGACCAGCTTGTTGCCGTCCACTCCAGCCGGAGTTTTGACTGCAGTCAGGATATTTCCGGGTCTTTTAGGCAGAAGTTCGAGCCCCAGCGCCTTGACTCCAGCCCTGGTGGCCTCACCCAGAACCTGATGATGCTTCAGAAGTTTTTCCAGGCCGAGCCCCTTAATGATATCCAGAGCTTTTTTCTGCTGAATAACCAGAGAAACGGCCGGGGTCCAGGGAGTGGTCTGCTTTTCAAGGTTTTTGCGGTACTTTTTAATATCAAAATAAAACTTGGGCAATTTTGAGGTTTCCACCATTTTCCAGGCTTTGGGACTGAAGGCAATGTAGGCCAGTCCAGGCGGAATCATGAATGACTTCTGTGAACCGGTGACCATAACGTCAATTTTCCACTCATCCATTGGGCAGGGAGTAGCTCCCAGGCCAGAAATTCCGTCTACCACCAGGATAGCCTCGGTTTCAGCCACCACTTCACCAAAACCCTTAATGTCAAAAATAGCTCCGGTTGAGGTTTCCGAAAGAGTGGTGAAGATGGCTTTCACCCCAGGGGTTTTTTTGATTTCCTCAGCTAACTGTTCTTTGCTGAAGTCATCACCCCAGTTCAGGATAATTTCTTTGGTGTCCAGACCATAAGCCCGGCAGAGGTTGCCCCACCGTTCCCCGAATTTTCCGCCGTTAATAGTTATGACCTTATCACCTGGAGAAAGAGTATTGATGACGGCTGTTTCCATGGCTCCGGTTCCCGAGGCGGCCAGGATGTAAACATCTTCTTTTGTTCCGAAAACATACTTTAACCCTTCGGTAACTTCCATGAAAATTTTTGAAAATTCTGGCGTCCGGTGGTGGATGATGGGCTCAGCTGCTATGGACAGAACAGTCTCCGGAATTGGAGTAGGTCCGGGTGAAAGCAGATAATACTTTTTAATCATATTAGTCCTCCTGTTAAAAAAATTATTAATCCGTTTGCTATCAATTTATAATAAATATCAAATAAAAAATAAAGTCAATAATTACAATTCCAGGAGCAGGCTGGTCAAAAGAGCTGTGCGTTGAATAAAAGAAGGAAGGAGGAGATGTTCGTTAGAAGCGTGCATGCCTTCCCCCTCTGGGCCAAGTCCATCCAGGGTCGGGATTCCCAGATGTGAGGCAATGGAAGCATCGGAACCACCACCTGATTTTCCTGGAATAAGCTCCTGTCCCAGTCCTGCGGCTATTGTTCTGGCTCTGGCAAAAAGTTCCTTTGAACCACGAGTAAATTCCATCGGTGGGGTAAAGCTCTGCAGGCTGGCTTTTATTCTGGATCCGCTGTTCACCGGTTGCCTTTCCCTCAGAAAAGACTTTATTTTTTCCAGGTCTGAGGAAGTCCAGAACCTCAGATCACAGACAGCCCAGGCTTTTTCCGGAACCACGTTAGCTTTTTCCCCACCTCCTATCATCCCAATATTCAAACTCATTCCTTTTATTTTGAGTTTTTTTAGTCTTTGGAGCTGAGCTATTAATTCTTCAATGGCGTTTATTCCTCGTTCCGGAGTGCTGGCATGGGCTGCCCTACCGGTACATTCAAGCTGGACAACTATCCGCCCTTTCCTCTGAACCTTCAGGGCTCCTCCAGGTAATCCGGGTTCCAGACAGAGAACCAGCCCAGATTTACTAGCTAGAGAAGCTATTTGCCGATGGCTTTCTTCGTTTCCAGTTTCTTCGGCTGAATTTATAAAAAACCAGATTTTTCTTCTTGGTTTAAGGTTCAAACTGTGAAGAGCTCTGAGGGCAAAAATGGCCTGAACCAGGCCAGCCTTCATATCAAGGGCTCCTGGACCATAGACCCGGTCACCTTCTAAGTAAAAAGGCATTCTTTTCAGAGTCCCTACCGGCCAGACAGTGTCAGCATGGCCTAATACGAGAACAGGCCGAGCCTTGGTTTTCCCTGAATCATATTCCACCAGAAACAGATCGCCTATTTCCTTCTGAGAGAATTTTTTGACCTTCACCCCCAGTCCGGAAAGCTGTCTGAGAATTTCCTCAGTGCATCGGTCAACCGCTTTTTTATCTGAAGTGGGCGATTCCAGCTGAACCAGAGTTTTTAACAGCCTGACCATCTCGCCCTGACGGGATTTGAAATACATATTGAGATCCATTTTCCCTCCTGGCCCTCGTTTTTTTTAATTATATATTTTTACTGGAAAACTTTTAAGCTCTTTATGGTAAAAAATTCTTGCCAGGAAATAAAAAGAGTTGATTTGACCGGTAAAATCAAATAAATTTTAATCATGAATAACAGGCTTTTGGTCATTTTCCTTGTCCTGTTGAGTTCCTTCACCCTGCTATCAGGTGAGATTTATTATCCCTGGCAATCCACCTTTATCGGTGCTCTTGACCCCAGGGCCTGGCCCGGTCTGATGATAGTATCCAGTCCAGAAGCAGCCTTTGCTTTCTGCCCACAGGTCTACCGTCAGGCCAGGTCGGCTGAATTTCATGACTTTTTTTATCTGGTTTCAGAGGTGGGGCCCCATTCCCCGGATGGTTTATATGCTTCTATGAAATTCGACCTGAGATTACCATTCAAGAAAGGAAGGGAAACCCCTATCTTTCTGAAACCAACACTGCCAAGACACGAAATGGTGGTAGAATGGAGCCGCCGGGATGAGAAAACGGTAATTGGAAAATACAGGTTTCCAGATTTTATTGACCGGTTTAAAATAATCTTCTATTTTCCCTGGGATTTTAAGGGAATCTATAATTATCTGCCTGAATCAGGCTATGTGCATGGCCAGAGCAGCTTAAACCAATCTGAGCATTACCTATGCTGGTTAAGTCTTAAACCAGAGGCAGTGGAACCTTCTGGCGATCAACTACATCTCACCTATGTAATAAAGGGTCAGACAGAGATTTACTTTGTAGCCAGCAGCGGTGAAAGCCTGGATTCAATCAGTGGTAGAATAGCCAGTTTTCAAAACTTAAAGAAAATAAACAATTTTCTTAACGAAGAAAAAAAAGCCTATTCAAATAAAAGACTTCAGGTAAGTGGTTTGTATGAAGGAATTGCTGAGGCTATAACCAATAACCTTTTCTGGATGACTCTTTATCAGAATGGTTTTCATCGCTTTTATACTCCGGCCGGGCGGGGCTGGATATTTCCCAAGGCAGACGGACAGCCTGATCACTGGACTATTTTTGAATGGGATTCGTTTTTTAACTCTCTGGAATTGTCGGTGGAAAGCACCAGGCTGGCTTCTGATGTTCTCAAAGCAGTACTTCAGACTCAATACCAGAACGGTAACATCCCCAACTGGCGGGGGCGATTTAGTGGCACCCCCGACCGCTCACAACCGCCAGTTGGCTCTTTTGCTATTCTGAAGTTCTTTTTAAGAACAGGAGACCTGGAGCTTCTGAAATTTGCCTATCCCTACCTTAAAAAATGGCACAGCTTCTGGACTGAACCCAGACCTGGTGGTCATCCCAGAAGAGATGGCAATCACGACGGACTTTTAGAGTGGGGAAGTGATGCCGACCTGGTAGCCACTGAAACACCTCCCTGGGAAAAAGGGGCAAGCGGCAAACAAAGAGCCATGTGGGAATCCGGTCAGGATGACCTTCCTAACTGGGACGAAGCAACTTTTAACGAAAAAACCGGAACCCTGGAAATGAATTGCGTTGACCTCAACAGTCTTTATGCCCTTGACTCCTACTGTCTGGCTCAGATAGCTGGTTTCCTCGGTTATGAAGTAGATAGCCGTAAATACCTTTACGAATATGAACGGCTTAAAAACTTAATTAACCAGCAGCTCTGGAACGAGAAGGAAGGTTTTTACTTCGACCGCCATTGGGATGGACGTTTTTCCAGCCGTAAGGCTGCTTCCAATTTCTTTCCGCTGGTAGCCAGAATTCCCGATGAAGAAAAAGCGCTAAAAATGCTAAAAAGACTCTTAAATCCTCAGGAGTTCTGGGGTGATTTTGTAATCCCGACCATCTCCCGTGATGACGGGGCCTTTAAAGACCAGCAGTACTGGCGGGGAACCATCTGGCCTCCGACCAATTACCTTGTTTATCAGGGATTGAAAGCTTACGGTTTTGACCTGGTTGCCGCTGACTTTGCCCGGAGAAGTTCTGACCTGTTTTTAAGAATCTGGAAAAATTACCAGCTCTGCCCTGAAAATTTTGATTCCAGGACAGGAGAGGCCGGGGGACAGCGCTACCAAAGCTGGGGTCCACTCTTTGCTCTAATTGCCCTTGAGGAATATCTTGATGTTACTCCTTGGGACGGATTTAGATTCGGACAGCTCAATCCAGAAAAGAAGGGTGTGCTGAAACGTCTGGCTGTTCTTGGCCGCCATTATGAAGTTGAAATATCCTCTTCCAGAACCAGGCTGGTTGAAGAAAGCCGGGAATTACTCAGAGCTGACGGGCCGGCCGTTTTCAGACATTTTCTTTTTACAGAGAGGGAAATATCATTTGAAGTAAAAAGCCTGAAAAAAAGAAAGATTACCATTTATCCTGGTGACCGGAAAAAAGGACAGATTTTGATAGATGGAAAGGAAAGCGGCCAGTTTGAAGGCCGCTCTATCGAGCTGGTGGTTCCAGAAGGAGAACATCGGGTAGTAATTATAATTACCGATTAAATTTCATAATCAGAATAAGATTTTCTCCAAAATCTTATGGCGACCCTGGACTAAAACTTTTGATCCTACCAAAAAAACTTTTATTCCCTGAGGATAAGAACTGGATGGCCGGCAGCACTTAGCCTTTCAGCCAGTGACCTGGCTTCCATCTCTGAGTCAGCTTTCAGTCTGACGCGGTAGAAAGTCTGCTGGCCGGATTGAAAAGGTGAGATGAAAACTGAGGGAAATTCTGACTGAAGTTTTAAGTAAAGAGCTCTGGCTCTTTCCGGATTTACAAAAGAACCTACCTGAAGAAAATAAGCATCGCCGCTTTGAGCTTTAACTGATTCAAAACCAACCACCTCAAGCCTGACCCGGGCTATACCGGGACCAATCATATCGAGCATCCTGGCGGCAGCGTAGGAAAGATCAATAATTCTGTCCTTAATAAAAGGCCCACGGTCGTTAATCCTGACATTAACCTGACGGCCGTTTTCTAGGTTAGTTACCTGAACTACTGTTCCGAAAGGAAGGGTACGATGGGCAGCCGTCAGGTCATGTTGGTTGAAAATTTCCCGACTTGAAGTAGGACGGCCATGAAATTCTGGTCCATACCAGGAGGCCAGACCAGTTTCGACATAGCCTTTTGCAGGTAAGCTAACTGGAGCCGGAGGACGACAGGAAAATAATAAAATGATTAGTACTGCAATCAACCCGGCAATAATTTTGCTCATATTTATAATTTAAGCAGGATACTCTGACAAATTCAAATAGATTGACAATAGAGCTCAATTAAAGTGAAAATTAAATAACAATTAAATGTAATTTCCTGAGGAGATTATTATGAAAAAAAAGGAATTAAGAAAGCTGGAATTGCCCGAATCACCATATCGCGACCTGGAATTTCTGGAATCTCTGGAAGGAAGAACCCTGAGGATTTTGAGTGAATACGTCTGGCCTATGGCACGCCTGGAAAAACTAAAGGTAGAGAGTACTATCCTGTTTCTGGGTTCTTCCAAAGCCAGTCCAGCCAGCTCGGACACTGTTCTTCATAGATATTACTGGGAAGCCGAAGAACTGGCTTACTTAATCACTAAATGGGGTATGAATTTAAAACCCAGAGGACGAAAATACGTAGTCTGCACCGGTGGGGGACCTGGAATCATGGAAGCAGCTAACAGGGGAGCCACCAGAGCTGGAGGCAAAAGCATTGGTATGAACATTTCACTACCTCAGCCTCAGCTTCCGAATCCGTACATAACTCCCGAGCTAAACTTTACCTTCCATTATTTTTTCATGAGAAAATTCTGGCTGCTTTATAAGGCTAAAGCAGTTATTGCTTTTCCTGGGGGATATGGAACCCTGGATGAGTTTTTTGAAATAATAACTCTGCTTCAAACCGGCAAAGTTTCCAGAAAAGAAGTTATACTTATTCTTTATGGACGTGATTACTGGGATAAGGTTATCAATTTCCAGGCTCTTGTAGATTACAAAGCCATTACCGAAGAAGACCTGAAGCTGTTTACAGTTTGTTCTTCCCCCCAGGAAACCTTTGCCCTCTTAAAAAAGAAATTACCGGAAATGAGCTAAGAAATCAGGGGGTTCTCAGGCCTTTCCGCTCGGATTTCACCTGAATAAGCCAGTAAATTATCAACCCTGCGGTTATTCCAGTAAGGTCAGCCAGCCAATCTCTCCAGTCACACTGCCGGCCCGGGACAAAACGCTGATGAAGCTCATCGGTTAGCCCGATTAAAGCTCCAGTCATAAAAGTCAGGTAGATTCGAAGGAAAAGATGCTCTTGAAAATTTTTGAAAAAGCCAAGGGCCAGTAAAAAACCGAGTACTGTGAACTCCAGCCAGTGGGCTCCTTTGTCCCAGAAACATAACCCGAATTTTAATTTTAAGGACTTTGAAGACAGAAAAAAAATAAGCCCGCCGTAGGCCAGAGCTGGAGCAAAATAAAACCAGTTTCGGTTAAATTTCATTCTTATCCCATCTTTCAAAAATGATATTTTATCAGCTGATGGGATTTTTACAAGTGCCATCTTCAATATTTTTGCCCTTTCCTTGACTAAAATAATCGGGTATGATATCAAACAAGGGGTTTAAAATGGATAAACAAACATCATATTTCCGTGGCCTTGAATATCCTGGCCGGTTCATAATAGGCGGTCAGTTCAGGAGCAGTGAGGATGTCTGCCTGGCTTACGGCCTGACCGGACGTTCAGCCGCCAGTCAGGCTCGGCGCCTGGTCAGAAAAGACAACGGAATCTGGGTGGAGCCAACCGACCCACAGCTTCTGATGGGTGGCCGTCCTGATCTGCTCATCTACCCAGCTGTTCTTTATTCAGCCAGCGGGCTGGTGGTTTCGAATGGTAAACAGACGACCGAAATAATGGGCGCTCTGGAATCCGGGCGAGACCCTCTCCTGGCCCTGGTCAGAACTCTTAAAGACTGGAAGTACGAGCCAGACGAGCCCATTTTTACTCCAAGAATAAGTCTGGCTTATTCTGGCGGATTCACTCTGGCCCTGAGCCTGATTAAAAGAGGAGAGTTCGGAGCCGTAATCAGAAACTATTTTGAGTTGCCTTTGATTCCTGGAAAGGGATGGCTGATTATGACTTATCTGGGAGTAAACGTTGACCCCGTGCCCTCATTTTTCGGCGAACCCATTTCGGTCGAAATAACCGGCCAGACCGCAGAAGAAGTGGCCAGTGAGATTTATGATTCTCTGGCCCCATCTCCGGAAAAGAATGACTTTAGAGTGGCTGTAGCCTGTCTTAAGGTTTCTACTGGAGATGCTCAGGTTCAAGAAATTAAAATTATTAATCGAAATTAAGGATATAACCATGGAAGAGAAAACCCAGAGAACTGAGAGAACTCAATATCAGACCAAAGTCAGTGAAGATTTTCCAGAAACACTGACCGTTGGAGATACCAGGTTTATAAAAAGAATCTCCATGCGCTACGGAGAAAACCCTGGATATCCAGCTGCTTTTTATGTTGAAGAGGGAGCTGCCGGGCCAAATATGGCTACTATGGAAGTTCTCCAGGAAGGCACCAAAGGTTTGAGCTACATTAACGTGGGTGATATGGACCTGGGTCAACGTCTAGCGAAAAAGATAACCGAGGTTTTTCCGGGTCTGGCGGTGGCAGTCATCATCAAACATGAGATGCCCAGTGGAGTAGCTTTAGCCACCAACGGTCTTGAAGCTTTCCAGAAAGCCTGGCAAACTGACCCGCTTTCCAATTTCGGAAGCGTCGATGTATTTAACTTCCGGGTGGAAGAAGACCTGGCCAGATTACTGGTGGAAAGTCCCCGGAACATCGAAGTGGTTTATGCTCCCGATTTCAGCCAGGAAGCCTTGGCCGTACTTTCTACCCGTAAAGTTCTGAGAGTGGTCAAGATGGGCGCTCCGCTCGAATCTCAAGCAGTGGATAATGGCCTGGAATTAAAACGGGTCGCCGGAGGACTTCTGATCCAGAAAAGATTTAACTCCAGAATAGTCTCACCTGAATTTATAGATGTGGTCTCTCAAAAAAAGCCAGTTGAATCTCAGTTAAAGGCTGCTCTTTTAACCTGGACAGTGGCTTGCTTTACCCGCTCCAACGCCATAGTCATCGGAACTGAGGACAAAATCCATGGAATAGGCTCCGGCCAGAGAAGCCGGATAGATGCAGCCGAAGATGCCATCAGGTTATCTCACCGGGGTTATGGACCCCAGGGTTGCGTGTTAGCTTCTGATGCTTTTATGCCCTTTCCTGACGTGGTCGAGCTGGCAGCCGCCCATGGAATTACTGGAATCATTTATCCTCTTGGTTCAGTCCGGGACCAGGAGGTCATAAAGCGGGCTGACCAGCTGGGTCTGGTGATGATGGTCACCAGAAAGCCGGGTGAAATTGACTGCGAAAGATGTTTTTTACATCGATAATTCAGTAATAGGATATTTTTTCTGACTCACACTGTGAAGAAAAAAGAAGCTCAACCTGGTTTGATTTATGTCATCCAGAAACATCGCTCCTCCCATCTCCATTATGACCTCAGGCTTGAAGAAAACGACCTTCTTAAAAGCTGGGCTCTGCCAAAAGAACCTCCGACAGAGCCTGAAGTGAAAAGACTGGCCATCGAGGTGGAAGACCATCCGTTGGGATACGAGAATTTTGAAGGCCAGATTCCCGAGGATGAATATGGAGCCGGAACTGTGGAAATTTGGGACCGGGGGACCTATAAACCCCTCAGGCGAACAAATGAGTTGATTGAAATTCAACTTTTCGGCCGCCAGCTAAGGGGTATTTATACTCTGGTCAAGATTAAAGATAAGAAAAAAGGGCAGCCGAATCTCTGGTTGTTCTTTAAAAACAAGAACCAGAAATCAGCCAGAAAGAAAAATAGTCAAAATGAAAAAACTTAATCAATCCAGATTGGTGTTACAATTATTAATATTTTTATTACCAGCAGTGATTAGTTCTGTTCTGGTCCAGATAGCCTGCTTTCGTGGGTCAGAAGGGAACGAGGCTAATAAAAAAGTAGCAAGACTGGAATCTTCTTTTGAGACTATAAAGAACCTCGGCCTGACCCAGGAAAAAGCCTATGATTATTTGAAGATCATTACTTCCGTTGGCGGAAGACTGACTGGAAGTCCCGAGGCAGAGAAGGCTGTAGAATTAGCGGTCGGGCTGCTGGAAGGAGCAGGGGCAGACAGGGTCTGGACTGAACCTGTTCGCGTCAGACGATGGATCAGAGGAGGCCAGGAGACTGCTCTGGTCCGAAGCCGAAAATTCAGTGAGCAAAAATTACAGATAGCGGCTCTGGGCAACAGCCCTGGAACTTCGGAGGCCGGCCTGCAAGCCAAAGTGGTGGAAGTCCGAAGTTTTGAAGAATTAGCAGAGTTAAAAAACCTGGTTAAAGACAGAATTGTTTTTTTTAATGTACCGATGGACCGAACTCTGACTGACTCTTTTTTAGCTTATGGACGGGCTGCTCAGTTTAGGGTCAGAGGAGCTTCAGAAGCAGCCAGATATGGAGCCCGGGCCGTACTGGTCAGGTCAATGACTTTCAGGGTAGATGATTATCCTCATACCGGTTTGATAACCTACGATGAAACCCTGCCCATAATACCGGCTGTAGCCTTGAGTACTGCCGATGCTGAAAGGCTGCATACCTGGCTTCAGGAAGACCCGGAGCTCGAAATCTTTATAAAACTTGACTGTCAGTTTCTGGGAGAGATCACTTCTGCCAATGTCATTGGTGAACTCAGAGGTCAACTTAAACCAGAAGAGGTCATTCTGGTTGGAGGACACCTTGATAGCTGGGACTTAGGATCTGGGGCTCACGATGATGCGGCCGGATGTGCGGTGGCTATTGAAGTCCTGCGATTGATAAAAGAGGCCGGACTGAAACCCGACCGGACCGTTAGGGCCGTCCTGTTCATGGACGAAGAATTTGGAGGAACTGGGGGCCAGGCCTATGCCAGACATGAGAACCGCAAGAAGGAGAAACATCTGGTGGCTTTGGAACAGGACCGCGGGGGCTTCGTTCCAATAGGTCTGGCCATAGGTGGTGGTCAGAAAATGCTGAAAAAGCTCCAGACTATCCAGCCTTACCTTCAACCCTTAGGTATTCACTGGATAAAACCCGGAGGTGGTGGGGTGGATGTCGCACCACTGGCTGAACAGGGGGTGATAACCGGAAGCCTCATTCCAGATTCCCAAAAATATTTTGACTTCCATCACAGCGCTCTCGACCTTCCCGAAGCTGTTCATCCCCGGGAACTGGAACTTCAGGCAGTCGTGCTGGCTATGGTTGTTTATTTTCTGACTCAAAAAGGAGTTTGAAAATGTACTTAAACCTGGTCTGGCATTTTCATCAGCCAATATATCATCTTCCTGATTCGAAAAATTATCTTCTACCCTGGGTAAATTACCATAGCACCAAAAATTACTGGCAGATGCTCAAAATTATAGAAGAGCAGGAATTCCAGTGCACCGTAAACCTGGTCCCCTGCCTGGTAAAGCAGATTAAAGATTATCAAACAAGCCAGGTCATTGACCCAGTGCTGGAGTCTCTACTGAAGCCAGCTGAGAGCTTATCCGATGAAGAAATCAGTAGGTTAAAAAGGTGGTTCCATCAGTCTCGTTCGCCAGCTTCCAACGAGGAATTACAGTATCAGGTTCTTGTTTCCTTTTTCTCCCCGTTGCTTCATCCGGAAAGAAAAAGCAGGGAAGAGCTGCTCTCTTTGAGGGAAGAAATTTTTAAGCAAATCCTTGAATACTTCAAAAGATTAAAAGACCTGGGTTACTTGGAAATAACTGCCACACCTTATTACCATCCACTTCTCCCTCTTTTGGCTGACCTGGCACAGGCCCGGCCAGAAGCTCCTGACCTGCCCGAATTTCACCATCCCGAGGATGCTCTCTGGCAGCTTCAGCAGACCCGCCAGTTTTTTGAAGAGCAATTAGGTTTTACTCCAGATGGCCTCTGGCCCTCAGAGGGGGCCCTGAGTCAGACTGCCTGTGAACTTATCCACAGAGCTGGATATCTATATACCATGACCGACGAGCATCTTCTGTGGAAAAGCCTGGACCACCGGCCCCAGCTAAAGCTTCTTTATCAGCCCTATGAGTGTGCCGGGGTAAAAATTCTTTTTAGAGATAGAGAATTATCTGACTTAATTGGCTTTGAATACCATCGCTGGCCGGCTGCTGAAGCAGTCTCGGCCCTGATGAGAAAGCTGGAAAAAAGAGCGGCGGAAGTCGGCGAGGAGGCCATCTGTTCCATAATTCTGGACGGGGAAAACCCCTGGGGTTCTTACCAGAATAATGGAATTGACTTTCTGCGTCTTCTTTACGAGAAAATTAAAGCTGCTTCATTCCTCCGACCGGTTTTACCAGGCCATTATCTGAATTCCCACCAGCCAGAGAAAACTCTAACTCTGGTTTCCGGTACCTGGATGAGTGGTTTCTTCAAATGGGTTAGCCATCCGGAAAAAGTCCGCACCTGGAAAAGGCTGGCTGAGGCCAGGAGCCGAAACCATTTTTCTGAGTATCTGGCTGTGGCTGAAGGCTCTGACTGGTTCTGGTGGGCCGGAGAGACAGAAGAGCCCGAGTTTGAATTTCTTTTCAGTTCATACCTGGAAAAAGCTGAAGGTAAAAAATAAAACGAAATGAAAAAGATTAAATTTTTATTCGGGATTCACAACCATCAACCCTTAGGCAATTTTGACCATGTTTATCAAATGGCCTTCGAGCGGGCCTACTGGCCCTTTCTGGAAAAAGTCAGCCATTTTCCCCGTTTTCGCTTTGCTCTGCATTTCTCCGGATTTCTATGGGAATACCTGGAGAAGTACAGCCCGGAAGCTCTGGATTTGATTAAAAGAATGGTTCAGGCAGGTCAGGTTGAACTTCTGGGGGGTGGTTTTTATGAGCCAATACTTACTCAAATTCCAGAGAGAGACCGTCTGGCTCAGATTAACCTGATGAACCAATTTTTGCAGGAAAAATTTACCTACCAGCCCAGCGGACTCTGGCTAGCAGAAAGAGTCTGGGAACCCCACCTGGCCAGCTTTCTCAAGAATACCGGTTTTGACTACACTCTTCTTGATGAAGAACATTTTCATTATGCCGGAATTAAAAACCTCCATGGCTATTATGTGACTGAAGACCAGGGATATCAGTTTAAGATATTTCCCATCGATAAAACCCTGCGCTACTACATTCCATTCAGGTCGCTCAGCGAAATTCAGAGCTACTTTCAGAAGATTCTGGACCTGGGCTATGATACAGCTATTATCGGTGATGACGGTGAAAAGTTCGGGCTCTGGCCAGGCACCTATAACTGGGTTTATGAACAGGGCTGGCTTCAGAACTTTTTAGAGTTTCTGGAACAAAACCAGGTGGAAATGCTAACCTTCAAAGAATATCTCGAAGAGAGAGCTCCCCTGGGTCGGGTCTATTTACCACCGGCCTCCTACGAAGAAATGATGGAATGGGTTCTGCCACCAGAAGAACAAAAGAATTTCATCCAGCTAAAAAATAGTCTGCCGCTTGAAGCCCGGCGTTTTCTTCGCGGAGGTCAGTACCGCGAATTTGGTCTCAAATATCCAGAAAGCCATCATCTGCGCTGTCGCCAGCTTCTCGTTTCAGCTAAGGTCAGCCAAAGTGAGGATCTTGAAGCCAGAAAAGACCTGTATCAGGCCCAGTGCAACGATGCTTACTGGCACGGAGTTTTTGGCGGCCTTTATCTGCCTCATCTGAGGCGGGCCGTATACCAGAAACTGATCTCGGCTGAGTTGAAAATACCCTTTGTCAGCAGCTGGGAGAGGCTTGATTATGACCTCGACGGAGAAGATGAGTTTATCCTGCGTAGCCCATCCTTTTTTGTCTGGGTTAAGCCAGGTTGTGGTGGAGCTGTCACCGAAATTGACTACCGTCCCGGGTCTTTCAATCTGACCGATGTTCTGACCAGACGTCAGGAGCTCTACCATCTTTATTCGACCGCGGGCAATCAGGAAGGTGAGGGCAAATCCATTCACGAGCTACCCCGAACTCTTCCTGCCGAGGCCAGCCAGTGGCTGGTTTTTGATAAATACCGGCGTCTTTCTTTTCTGGAAAGGATTCTTCCTGAGAATTTAACAAGAGAAGAATACGAAAAAATTTATTTTAAAGAAACTGGCTTTTTGGTGGAAAAACCCTTTAAGTTCAGCCTGGAAGATGACCTGTTAACCATGGAACGATCAGCCTTAATTTCCTTTACAGAAGAAAGTTTCAATCTGATTGTGCGCAAGAGAATCAGGCCAGGGCTGAGAGCGCTACTTTTTATCTATGAAATTGAAAACCAGAGCCAGCAATCTGTTAACCTGACTTTTACTTCGGAATGGAATCTGGCTTTTTTTGAAAATCAGTACCGGCTCCACCTTGACCGGGTGGAATTTTTTGATGGTGAACTCTGGCTGGAAGCGCCAGAAGCCGAAATGATCTGGGACTTTCCGGTTAAAACGGTTTCTCAGTCAGAAAAAGATTTTGAGATTATCACCCAGGGAATCAGCTTTCATCCGGTCTGGCGGTTGAGGCTTAAAGAAGGGGAAAAAAAAGTCCTGTTTCTTATTCTTCAACACCACCCGCTCCAGCCGGCCCGATCTTCAGCCGGTTAAAAAGATTGCCTGGAATTAAAGTTCTTTCCTCAGCTATTTTATATGGTATAATGTTAAAAGTTAACGTTTTCCGGACACTTATACGATGAAAGTAAATTCAAGCCATAAAAAATTTTTCTGTCTGGTTCTTCACAGCCACATTCCCTATGTGCTAAACCATGGAAGCTGGCCACATGGGACCGACTGGCTTTATGAAGCCGCCGCCGAAACCTATCTTCCTTTGCTTGATGTCCTGAAAAAGCTCGATGAAGAGGGACTAAAGGCCGGGCTGACCATCAGCTTCACTCCGGTCCTTCTGGAACAATTGCACAGTCAGAGGTTTCGTCGGGGGTTTCTGGACTATCTGACTATGAAACTTGAAGCCGCCGTCAATGATTATCTTTATTTTCAGCAGTCAGGCCAGAGAGAATTGATTTCCCTGGCTTCTTTCTGGCGAAAATGGTATGAAAAAATTTTCCGGCTTTTCGTCGATGAATTCAGTTCAGATCTGGTGAATGGTTTTGCCAGGTTTCAGGAATCGGGCTCTGTGGAAATCATAACTTCAGCCGCCACCCATGGTTATCTGCCGCTTTTATCCCGGGATGAAAGCATAGTCCACCAGGTCAGCCAGGGCCGGTTGGTCTACCAGAGATACTTCGGCCGGAAGCCGGCCGGATTCTGGTTACCTGAATGTGCTTATCGTCCCCCTTATTCCTGGAAACCTCCTCTTGGCCAGACCGATCCTTACGAAAGGAAAGGAGTGGACGAGACTCTGGGCCAGGAAGGTTTTACCTACTTTTTCGTAGACTCGCATTTACTCAAAGGTGGTCAGGCTCTCGGGGTCTATCTGGAAAAATTTCCTGCTCTGCGCTACCTCTGGGAGAGATTCAAGGAGAAATACCGGCCTGAACCTCATCGTCCACTGGACTTTTATCAACCCTATCTGGTTCATCCGTCCCTGCTTAATGTTCTGGCCCGGGATGAAATTTCTGGAAAACAGGTCTGGAGCCGCTCTTCTGGTTATCCCGGCGACGGAAATTATCTTGAATTTCACAAAAAGCACTTTCCAGGAGGTCAGCGTTACTGGAAAATTACTGGCCCTCAAATCGACCTGGCCGATAAACTACCATATGAACCCGAAAAGGCTGAAGAGCGTTTAGAAGCCCATTCCGATCATTTCGTCTGGCTGCTGAACGAAACTCTGAAAGGTAGGGAAGAAGGCCTTATCCCCGCACTTTACGACACCGAACTGCTGGGACACTGGTGGTTTGAAGGGCCGGAATGGTTGTATCGGGTAGTCAAAAAACTCTCTAGACCTGACTCTGAAGTTAAACCGGTAACTGTTTCCAGGGCTCTGGAAAACATTCCGGCCAGTTTGATAGTTTCTCTGCCTGAAGGCTCATGGGGGGAGGGGGGGTATCACTGGATATGGTTAAATGACGAAACAGCCTGGATCTGGTCAAAAATTTATGAACTGGAGAACAAATGCTGGTCTCTTTTTAAAGACCCGGTACGGCTTAAAACCCGGAATCCAAGGTTGCTGAAACTTTTCTTTCAGGAAAAATTTCTGCTGGAAAGCTCCGACTGGCCATTCCTCATTTCCACCATGACCGCCAGAGATTATGCTGAAGCCAGAGCCAGCCTCCACTACGAAAGGGCCCGGAAACTCTTTAATCTGCTATCAGAGGACTATGACCTAACCCGGGAGGAATCCTTCTTACTCGATAGAATAGAAGAAGAAGATTCTGTATTTAAGGAGATAATTTTGCCCGATGGAAACATTCTATAAAAGAGTCCTGGTTATGATTCTATGCGGCGGAAAAGGGGAGAGGCTTTATCCTCTAACCAGAGATAGAGCCAAACCTTCGGTTCCTTTTGCCGGTAGCTACCGGATAATTGACTTCAGTCTATCCAATTCCTTAAATTCGGGCTTTCGGAAAATAGCTTTGCTTACCCAGTACAAGTCATTATCTCTCGAACGCCACATCCTTCAGGGCTGGAGTATTTTCCATCCTGAAAGTAATGAATACATCATTTCACTTCCAGCTCAGGGACGATTGAGTGAACACTGGTATGAGGGGACTGCAGACGCCGTATTTCAAAACATCTATACCATCCAACAGGAAAACCCCGATGTTATCCTGATCCTGTCTGGCGACCACGTCTACCGGGCTGATTACCGACAGGTACTGAAATTTCATCTGGAAAAAAACGCTGAAGCCGTGGTCATGGCTCATACCTGTCCGCTGGAAGAAGCCAGCAGATTTGGAGTCATTACCGTGGACGATGATTTCAGAATAATCAATTTTGCCGAAAAACCCAAGAAACCGACTCCTTTGCCCTGGTCTTCTGAGCAGGCTCTGATTTCAATGGGTGTTTATATCTTTAATACCAGTGTTCTGGTTAAAGCTCTCATCAAAGATGCCAGAAATTCTAAATCCAGCCACGACTTTGGCAAGGATGTTCTACCGGAGCTAATCAAACAGAATCGGGTTTATGCTTTCATTTATGACGATTACTGGCAGGACATAGGAACCATTGATGCCTACTGGAAAGCCAACCTGGACTTTCTCTCGGCCAACCCGCCTATTAAACTTAATGACCCAACATGGCCGATTCGCACCTACAAACCCCAGTATCCATCCTCCTATTTTATTGGCGGGGTAATCCAGAACTGCATAATTGGTTCTGGTTGTCAGATTTATGGTGGCCGGATTAAAAATTCTATTCTCTCGCCTGGAGTAGTGGTTGAAGCTGAGGCCGAGATAGAAGATTCTATTATTTTTGAGGGGACTGTAGTCAAAAAGGGAGCCAGAATTAAAAGGACCATCATCGACAAAAACGTTATCATCCCTGAAAAGTTTGCCGTAGGCTTTGACCAGGCTAAAGACCTGGCTTATTTTAAGATAAGCCCGGGTGGCATTAGAACAATTCCTAAAGGCTGGAGACTGGAATGATTGAAACCTTCAGACTGCAACCGGCTAATTTCAATCCGGAAACTCCAAAAGAGCTAGTGCTGCTATCTATCATAGCTCAGAGTTTTTTCCAGCCTTTCTCCCTGGAAGATAATTTACTGGTAATACTTACAGCCCTGACTTCTGGAGCAGGAGTTGGTTTTAACCGGGCCATGCTTTTCTTAAAAGAAGGGGACCGCCTTCAAGCTACCATGTGGCTTGGTCCCAGGACTCCGGAAGAAGCTCAGGCCATCTGGACAATGCTTTCTTCTCCCGGTCTGGGCTATGCTGAAATAGTGGAACACAATCGGGAGCTGGTCAGCCGGAGTATGGCCGGTCTTCAACCCCGTTTGAAAAACTTAAACTATAACCTGGAGGAGGATAATCTTCGTCTGCCAGCTCTGGCCGCCCAAAAAAGAGAGATTTTCCTGGTCACCGAAGCCTGGACTGAACCGCTGGTGGATCCTAATTACCTGGAATTTGCCCAGGTGGATGAATTTCTTTGTTTACCTCTTATCGCCCGGGATGAAGTAATGGGGGAGATAGTGGTGGATAATGGCATAACCAGAGCTCCTATTAATTCCAGAGATATTGAGCTGGCCAGTCTCTGTGCTCTGCTGGCCGGTAATTACATCTACACCACCAGGCTTTACAAGAAGGTAGTGGAAATGGAGAAATTGGCGGCTCTCGGGGAAATGGCCGCTTTCATCTCTCACCAGATAAGAAACCCTATTGTGGCCATAGGTGGCTTTACTCAGCAACTGATAAAACGCCCCTGTGACCCGGAAAAATGTCAGCGGAACCTGAAAATCATCCAGGAAGAAATCAAGCATCTCGAAAACATAATCTACCGAATGAGCCATTTTCTCCGGATTAAGATTAAAGAACTTGTCCCGATTGATTTCAAGCCAATTCTTCAAAACATGCTGGAAAGACCGGACATTAAAGCCAAATCTGCTGACCGAATAATCTCAATCAGACTGCCAGAGAACTTACCTCTAATTCTCTGTGACCCGGTTTATTTTGAAGAAGCTATAGTCAACCTGCTGGATAATGCTCTTGATGTGACACCACCCGGTGGTAAAATCCAGATAAGGGCCTGTCTCAAGAACAAGAAGTGGTTGACTATAATTATCAAAGACTCTGGTCCCGGTTTGGATGAGAAAATGAGGGAAAAAATGTTCAGTCCTTTTTTTAGCACCAAAGAAAACGGCCTCGGTCTCGGTCTGCTGTTCGTCAGGCGAGTAATGGAAATCTGTGGCGGTAAAATCGAGGTCAAAAGTAAACCTGGTGCAGGAACACTGTTTCGTCTATACTTTCAAACTCAGGAAAGGGGGTCACCATGAAAAGAATACTTCTGGTTGAGGATGAAAAAACCCTGGGAATTCTTTACGAAGAAGAACTGACGCGTGAGGGCTATGAAGTGGTTCTGGCCTGTGATGCTGAATCTGCCCTGGAAAGAGTTCGTTCAGAAAAATTTGATCTTATAATCACTGACATCAGAATGCCTGGTAGAGATGGAATTGAACTTATTTCCAGCATTATGGGTATGAGAAAGGATATTCCGATTATCATTAACACTGCTTATCAGAGTTATAAGGACGACTTTATGACCTGGGCAGCTGATGCCTATATCATCAAATCTTCTTCTCTGGATGAGCTCAAGAGCAAAATCAAAGAGCTTCTCGGGGATTAAAGATAAAATTTTTATAGATGAGAGTTGAAAAGGAAAGACGATCATGCCTGAACTCAGAAAAGATATACTGACCGGTCGCTGGGTTATAATCGCCACCGAAAGAAGTAAAAGACCAGACGATTTCCGACCGGGGGAGCCAGTTGAACCCCGTAGGGACAGCCTGACTTTTTGCCCTTTCTGCCCTGGAAACGAAGGGAAGACTCCTCCGGAGGTTTATGCCCTCAGAGAGGCGGATTCTCAACCCGACCAACCTGGCTGGAAAATCAGGGTTGTGCCCAATAAATTTCCAGCTCTTATGCCCGGCTCCCCACCACCCAAAAAATTTAGAGGTTCTTATCAATGGATGGAAGGTGTGGGAGTCCATGAGGTTATAATAGAAACACCGAGCCACAACCAGGAGATGTCAGAATTACCGGTAGAACATCTGGCTCAGGTACTCCAGGTTTTCCGTCACCGAATCATTGACATCGAAGAAGCTTACCACCATCAATATGTTCAAATTTTTAAGAACAAGGGTAAAGAAGCAGGAGCCTCTCTTGCCCATCCCCATTCCCAGCTAATTGCCACGCCAATTGTGCCCAAAAGGATAAAAGAAGAAATTTACGGAGCAGAAAGGCTTTTCCGAAATCAATTCCGGGAATGTGTTTTCTGCCGGATGCTCAAAGAAGAGCAGGCTTCTGGAGAAAGGCTGATTTATCTGAATGAGAGCTTTATAGTTCTGGCTCCATATGCTTCCCGTTTCCCGTTTGAAATGGCAGTCTTTCCCCTTGACCATTCTGCTTTTTTCAGAAACCTCAGTGACAAGGAGAGCTACTGGCTGGCTGAAGCCTTGAAACAGGCCCTCAGCCGGCTTAAAACTCAACTCCAGGATCCAGCTTTTAACCTGGTCTTTCATCATGCTCCTAATCCCCAGGTTTCTGAAAAAGCCTGGCCGGGCATCAATTCTTTCTACCACTGGCATATCGAGCTGATGCCCATTCTGACAAAAGTGGCTGGTTTTGAACTGGGCACCGGTTTTTACATTAACCCGGTACCGCCGGAAATAGCTGCAGATTACTTAAGAAAAAACGAGCAGCCTAAAAATTAAGGATTTTTTGATAAAGGTTTAAGTATTCTGAAGCCGATTTTTCCCAGGAAAAATCACTCTTCATAGCATTTTCTATCAAACTGAACCAGTAAGGCGGCTTTTGGTAAAAGCCAAGAGCCCGGTCCAGAGCTTCAAGCAGAGATTTTGTCTCGTAGCTTTCAAAAAGAAAGCCGTTGCCTTTAAGCTGCTCTGGATCAAACTCTCTGACGCTGTCTTTAAGCCCTCCGGTGCTCCTTACTACCGGTATAGTCCCATATCTCAAGCTGTACATCTGAGTAAGACCGCAGGGCTCATAGCGTGATGGAATCAAGAAAAAATCACTTCCAGCATATATAAGTCTGGCCAGGCGATCGTCAAAGGCAATCTTCAAACCGAGACGGTCAGGATGTTTTCGTGATGCTTCCAACAGCAAATTCTGAATTTCTTTCTCTCCGGTTCCCAGGATAATCAGAAAAAGCTCTCTTTCCATGATATCTTCAAGGCTGTTAACCAGTAGATCAAAGCCTTTCTGGCCGGCCAGCCTGGAGACCAGGCCCACTATCGGCCAGGTTGAATTCGGGGGAAAATTGAAAGCTCTGAGCAGCTCCATCCGGCAGACCGTTTTACCAGTCTGATTGTGCAGAGAATAATGAGCTGGAAGTGCCGGGTCAGTTTCCGGATTCCATTCCTGGTAGTCAATGCCATTTAATATGCCAAAAAGACGATCTGACCTTTTTCTCAATACCCCATCTAGGCCAAAACCAAACTCCGGGGTCTGAATTTCCCGGCTGTAGGTCGGGCTGACGGTGCTAATAGCATCGGAGTAAAGTAGCCCGGCTTTGAGAAAATTAACTTTTCCATAAAATTCCAGGTCTTCAGGATTAAAAAGGTAGTCAGGCAATCCAGTTGTCTTTAAAATTTCAGGCTGAAAAAGCCCCTGATAAGCCAGGTTGTGAATGGTAAAAAGCGACCGGGTAGAGGCAAAAAAAGCATTTTCAATCGGGCAGTGCTTAAGGTAAGCCAGGGTAAGAGCTGACTGCCAGTCGTGAGCATGAATCAGGTCTGGTCTAAAATTAATTCCGGCCAGGGTTCTAAGGGCTGCCAGACTGAAGAAGGCAAACCTTTCCCCGTTGTCTGGATAGTCACCTTCTGGAGTTCCATACAGATAATCTCGGTTGTAGTATTGATTATTTTCTATGAGCCATACCAGGAAACCCTCAGCCTCAAATTCATAAACTGAAAACTCTTTTTCCGCCCCCGGCCAATCCAGCCTCCAGTTTTTCAAAACGGGTTTAAGTTTGAGATTTTTCTTTCTGACTTCCCGGTAATAAGGCATCAGAGCTACCACTTCAGTCCGTGGTAAGCGGCTCAGGTACTTTGGCAAAGCTCCGGCCACATCAGCCAGACCACCTGTCTTGGCTAAAGGAGCCATCTCAGAAGTCAGAAATACAATTTTCATTTTAGAGGTCATATTTTTTCATTCTCCTTCAAACATCAATTTTTTCTTTCCTGAAAACAACCCGGGAAAAACATTCTGGACGATGAGAATCATAAACTCCATGAGCATTAAGAGCCCAACCTACGGAGGGCTCTATTTTACGGCCGTTGATCTCAAGTGCCTCAAACCTGGAAAAACTCATCCGCCAGACATCACCGGGAACTGGTGGTAGGGGGCGGCCCTGAGCCAGAACTTCCAGACCTTTCCAGGGAAAGGCCAGTTCCACTGTCCAGCCGCGATCCAGGTCGGCGGAATAATTTAAAGTACCGTCCAGCTTAACGGCCCACTTCAGTCCAGGCAGATCCCAGTCCATGAAGGCCCAGCGCTTTCCCCGGGGATGACGCCCATAGCGAGCCGCATCTTGAAATCCTCCAAGGACATCTACCCGACGGCGATAAAGGTCAAATTCTGGACGATCAAAAAAGCTACCAGGTTTTAAAGCTTCCTGCCAGACGTAAAAAACCTCATAGATTGTTCCTAAGGCATTTATCTGAAGTTCGTAATAACAGTCAGGGCCGGCTATAAAGACTTCCACGTCGTTTTCCAGCCAGAGGAAAGAATCTCTTTCGGTCAGACTGGCCTGGAGGTCAGGTTCTTCTACCCAGAAAGCTAAGTAAAAATATTCATCGTCCCAGAGGGCGGCTATCCGGGTGTCGAGGAAAGCAGGTTTTCCTGAAACCAAGTCCACAAAACGCTCTGAGCGCGGAGCATTTTTCCAGGCCACCTTATTCAGGTCACCGTTTATTTCTATTTTAACTGGAGTACGAAAACAGTGGTACTCAGCCGGCTGGATAACTGTTTTAACACTTTTATTTAGATCATCCATTTCTGATTCCAGAGTCTTTAATTTATTGCCCATTGAAGATTTATCTTATCAATAAACTCTCAGATTGACAATTAATAGCTTCTTAAATCAAAAAGGGCCAGAGTTGACTCTACTCTCTGTCTGAGGCAGAATTAATAACCGTGATTGTGGTAGCTGCGGTTATTAAGAAAGAGGGGCGGTTTCTGCTGGCCCAGAGAAAAGAGAGAACTTTGAACCGACGCTGGGAATTTCCTGGGGGACAGGTAGAGTTCGGGGAAAGTCCGGAGCAAGCCCTAATTAGAGAGATAAAAGAAGAGCTGGGAGTTGAATTAAAAGTCGGAAGATGCCTGGGCTGGGTTAAAATTCCTCAAAGGGAGCCGGCTCTACTTCTGGCCTTTGAAGCTGAACTTCTTTCTGATTCTTTGGTGCTTTCCTCGCATCACCAGGTGGCCTGGGTAAGTTCTGAGGAGCTTTTAAGCTTTGACCTTCTTGAAGCAGACCGGGAGCTGGCCATGAAACTCTTAAAGAATGATAATCCATAAAAACAGAAAAATGATGAAGAAAGAAAAAAACCAAATTATCCTGAGCCCCCGCTCCGCCAGACAGAATGGAGTTCGCTTAAAACCCGGGCGGGAAAAATCAGTCCACAGTTTTCACCGCTGGATTTTTTCCGGAGCAATTGCTTCTTATCCTTCTAATTTTGAAAACGGGGCTATCTATCCAATATATACTGCCTCAGGCCAGCTGCTGGGCCATGGCTACTTTAACCGTAACTGTTCTCTGGCCGGAAGGGTATTGAGTTTTGGACCGGAAGACCCCCTCGAAGCTCTCCAGAAAAACCTGGAAAAAGCTCTTCAGTTGAGACGCTGCCTCTACCCGAAATCTGAAGCTTTTCGTCTGATCAATGGAGAAAGCGACCATCTGCCCGGCCTTGTAGTTGACTGTTATGGCCCCGGGCTGGTCATTCAGGTTTCCACCCTGGGCCTGGAAAAGCTTAAACCCTGGATTCTTGAACGACTATCCAAACTTCTTCAGCCTGAATTCATCTACGAAAAATCTTTAATGCCATCAAGGAAAGAAGAAGGGCTGGAAGAATTTGAGGGTTTGCTCATGGGTAAGCTTCAGGAGCCTCTGATTCTGGAGGAAGAAGGGATCAAGTTTAAAGTCTATCTAAGGGAAACCCAGAAAACCGGATTCTTTCTTGACCAGAGAGAAATGAGGCAGCTGGTTAGAAGAATATCTTCGGGCAAAAAAGTACTGGACGGCTTTTCCTACACCGGCGGTTTTGCTGCTTCAGCCCTGAAGGGAGGAGCCATCCAGGTAGACCTGGTGGACTCCTCAAAAAAAGCTCTGGAAACTGCCAGAGAGAATCTCCTCTTGAATGGTTTTTCTGAACAGTCGTTCAATTTGAGGTTACAGGATATGTTTGATTTTCTTAAGACCTCAAGCCGATTTGATTATGATCTGGTAATTCTGGACCCACCGGCCTTTGCCAAGAAGAAAGCCGATGAAAAGCAGGCGGTTCGAGCCTACCGGGAATTAAACCGGCTGGCTATAGAAAGAATGAAACCGGGGACTTTCCTTCTAACTTTCTCCTGCTCCTACCACATTGACAGCCAGCTTTTTCAAAAAATTATCTTTCAGGCAGCTCTGGAAGCCGGGCGGGAAGGAAAAATTATCCAGCGCCACCGCCAGGCTATGGACCATCCGGTCAGTATATTTCATCCGGAAAGCGAGTATCTCAAAGGGTTTTTGATTTACCTCAGCTGAGATTGAGCGAAGAACCGAACAGGTTCCTGCTGGGTGATAACTGTTTTTTATCAGAAAAAATTCGGCCTTATCATGATAATAAAAAACAGTTCCTGAACTATGACTGAAATTTAGCATTGTTGCCAGTACTTAAAAACAATATAATCTACTTGGATTATTTGAAACAAATTCTGGAGGCTAAATGGAAGCGAGAGAAGTCATTAAAAAGACTCACCGGATAGCAGCCCTGGTCGGACTGGCGGTCTTCGGAGCCCTGGTGTTTTACCTGGTGCTGGTTGAACTGATTAGAACCAAAATGGCTCCTTTTTATGGACTTTATCATCTGAAAGACTTAAAAACTCTTAACCAGTTAAGATACTTTTTTTACGGGCTTTCGGCCGTAAGCTTGATTTTAGCCAGAATCATTCAGGGCCTGCTATTAAGAAAAAAATCTGGAGAAAATGCTTCTGACCTGCTTAACCGGCTCTACCGCACCTCACTCATCACAGTCATAATGAGCGAGCTGCCTGCCCTGTTCGGCTTAATCCTATTTCTAATCGGTGGTCTCAACCGTGATTTCTATGTCCTGCTGGTGATTTCTGTGGTAGCTCTGTTCATCTTCTTTCCAAGACGCCGGTCCTGGGAGGAATGGATTTTAGATCAAAGCTAAAAAGGAATTCTCCGGGTGGCTCGCCCCCAGCTAATGGTTGGTCAACGGAAAAAGAGATTTTCGGTCAAACCTGAAACCACAAAAGTTAGATTTTCTGGAGCCGGGGACAGTTGGGAGAAAATCCAAAACTAAAGCGAGGATTAAATGAAATCAGGGTTTTACCTTAAGATTTTTCTGGCCGGAATATTTGGTCTGTTTTTTTCCGCCTCAGCCAGCTTCCTAAAAGCCTCACTCTCAGAACGGCCTGTTCAATACGACCTCAAGGTTGAACTATTTCCAGAAACCAGAATGATAAAGGCAGAAGAAACGATTATCTGGACAAATCAAACCATGGACTATGTTCCTGACCTTCAACTTCATCTTTACTGGAATGCTTTCAAGAACGAGAAATCCACACTGGCTAAAGAAGCCAGGCGGGAAAAGCTGTTCAGCCGATACCGGGTGAAGAAAGATGAATGGGGCTGGATCAAAATTACCTCTCTAACCACCGGCAGCGGTCAGGACCTAATGCCCGCAGCCTCTTTCATTAGCCCTGATGAACCACCCAACCCGGATGACCAAACCGTTCTTCGGATTTTGCTACCTGAGCCAGTAGCTCCCGGACAGTCGATAACTTTGAAGCTGGAATTTCAAGCCCGGATACCAGGGAATGGGCTGCGGACCGGTTATTATCAGGACGGCTTTTTCATCTCTCAGTGGTATCCAAAACCAGGGGTTTATGAAGAAGGCAAGGGCTGGAACTGCCACGAGTATCACCTGAATTCCGAATTTTTTGCTGATTTTGCTGATTTTCGCGTCCAGATAACCGTTCCCGCTAGAATGGTGGTCGGGGCCTGTGGGGAAGAAGTAGAGAAAATTGAAGACAAAATCAATGGTAAAACAACCTACACCTACATTCAGCAAAACATCCATGATTTTGCCTGGACAGCTTCTCCCAGATTCTTAAAAATAGAAAGATGGTTTAAGGCGGAGGATGAAGTCAGTCCCGAGGAATACCAGAAAATGTCTGAGCTTCTGGGACTGCCTGTGGAAGAAATAAAACTGCCTGATGTGAAAATGATTCTTTTGATCGAAAAACAACATCGAGCTCAGATAGAACGTCATTTCCAGGCTCTGCGGGCAGCCCTTAAGTATTATGGTCTCTGGTATGGACCTTATCCTTATAGAACTATAACCATGGTGGACCCACCTTTCCGGACCGGAAGCGGCGGGATGGAGTATCCCACGTTTTTTACCGCCGGCACCTCAGTCCTTCTGGAAAAAGATGTTCTTTCACCTGAAGGGGTCATCATCCACGAATTCGGACATGGCTACTGGTATGGTATGGTAGCCAGCAACGAGTTTGAGGAGGCCTGGTTAGATGAGGGGATAAACACTTACTCCACAGGTAAAGTTTCAGAAGTAGCCTATGGACCTGGCCGGCTCCCGCTCCGGTTTAATGGCCTGCCTCTTGGCTGGCTGGTAAAATTGCCGGCTGTCTACGACTGGCAGTTAGGCCGGGTGCTGTCAGGAACCGTAGCCAAACTTGACCCAATAGTCACCGAATCTTGGAAGTTCTACAATTCCTTAAGCTATTCCCTCAATGTCTATTACCGGGCAGCTACCTGCCTCCATACCCTGGAAAGGCTCCTGGGTGAGACAACCTGGGCCAGAATAATGCGCACCTACCATATGAGATATCGTTTCAAACAGCCGAAGACTGAGGATTTCCTCAAAGTGGTAAACGAGATTTCCGGGAAAGACCTGAGCTGGTTTTTTGACCAATTTTTCTTCCAGGCTAAAGATTTTGATTATGCTATCGGTCTGGTTGAAAGTAGAGAGAAACCTGAAAAATATCAGGGGATTTTTGACAATCTGCCGACTGGAGCTAATAGCCAGCCCCAGGCTGACTCTAACCAGAAAAATGAAAAGGGAAAAATCTACGAAACCATGATTACCCTCAGGCGTTACGGTGAAGCCCGTCCTGGCCCGGGAATAACCTTAAAGCTGAAAGTTGAATTTGAAGACGGTAGCCTGGAGTGGAGAGAATGGGACGGACAGAGCCGCTGGGTTCGCTTCTTTTTTGAGAAACCGGCCAAGCTGAAAACGGCCGTGCTGGATCCGGAGGGAATTTGGCTGGTAGATAGCAATTTTTCCAACAACAGCTATTCGGTTAAAGGACCTGGAGTAAAACTCTGGTCTGTTCTCAGCGGGATGCTCTGGTTGACGCAGAAAGTTTTTCTAACTCTTTCTGGACTCCTCTGAAATAAAGGAGATTAATATGAATTTTAGTAATTACCTTGAGGCCGGATTCAGAAGGGCAATTAAAAAATTCAAGCTAGCTGTCTATCTATGGGTAGCAATTTTTATTCTGGCGCTGGTGGCCATCACGCCCGTTAGCTCGCTTATAAGAAGCCAGCTTGGAAACCTTTATTTGCCCGAAAACCCTCTTTTGCCTTTTGAATTAAACCTTGTGGAAATCTTTCTGGCCAATCAGGCCTTCTTTGGTCCTTACCTGGCTTTGCTACTGACAATTATCCTGGTGGCCGTTCCAATTTTTATTTTTCTGGAGGGTGCATTATTTGGTCGACTGCTGGAAGCCGAAAATCAGATTAATTTAAGTGACTTCATGGCAGACGGCAGTCGATACTTCTGGAAGTTTTTCCTTTCTCTGGTAGCCTTTATTCCTTTTCTGCTCATTTTTTTTCTGTTATTTCGCCTTCTAACAGCCCCTCTGACTTTCTGGTCCAGCAGGGCTTCGACCGAATGGCCAGTCATCATTGCGGCTAACCTGAAAATGATATTACTAATTCTTCTCTGGTCAGCCTTTAAGCTTTTACTGGATTTGGTCAGAATCATCATTGTCACTGAAAACAGAAAAGTAATACCAGCCTATGCTTCAAGTTTAGGGTTTCTGAAGAGACATTTTTTCACCCTCTGGGGAATTTATCTTCTGCTGGGTTTGACGGTGGTAGGTATCTCTGCAGTCTGGCTAATTATTGTTAGACTTTTCTCTTCAACCCATCTGCCTGGAGTGCTGATAGTCTTTCTGCTGGGCCAGGCCTATCTACTTTTCCGGCTGCTGGCCAAGCTGATCTTTATTGGGGTCGAGTATAGTTATTATAGTTCAAGGAGAATATAGGAATGATCAAGGTGAAATTTCTGGGGGCAACCTCTCAGGTAACCGGTTCCTGCTGTCTTTTGCAGACTGACAGCTTAAACCTGCTGGTTGACTGCGGTCTTTTCCAGGAAAGAGAGTTTCAGTCCCGCAACTGGAATCCTTTTCCTTTTCCACCGAAAAAAATTGATTACATCCTTCTGACCCATGCTCACCTGGACCACTGCGGTTTAATACCCAAGGTGGTAAAAGAGGGGTTTAAGGGCAGGATTCTCTGCACTCCACCCTCGGCTGAAATGTTACCGGTAGTTCTCTTAGATACTGCTAAGATCCAGGAAGAAGATGCCCAGATTAAGAAAAAGCGGCATGAGCGAGAAGGCCGCCGCGGTCCTTATCCCGAAATTCCGCTATACACCACAGCCGATGTGGAAAAAGTGCTGCCGCTTGTAGAAGCTGTTGATTATCATCTTAGAGTAAACCTGAGCCCGGGGCTTGACCTTATCTTTCACGAAGCCGGACATATTCTTGGTTCTTCCATAGTAGAAATTTTAGTTCAAAACGGCTCTGAACCCAGGCGATTACTTTTCTCTGGAGACCTGGGCCAGTGGAATAAACCGCTGGTGCGCGACCCGGAGACCTTTTCCGGAGCCGATTATGTTTTTCTGGAATCTACTTACGGTGACCGGGAACATGACCATCCAGAACAGGTAGCAGAAAGGCTGGCTGAAACTGTTAACCGGACATACAGGAAAGGGGGTAACCTGGTCATCCCGACTTTTGCCATAGAAAGAGCTCAAGAGCTGATGTATCACTTCAACCTCCTGGCCAGAGAAGGAAAAATCCCGAAACTGCCGATATTTCTGGACAGCCCCATGGCCATCAGCATCACCAATATCTTTGGTCACTATCTTAAATATTTAGACGAAGAAAGCCGCGGACTATTCGCCTCCGGTAATAATCCTTTCAATTTTCCAGGCCTGAGGCTGGTTCAGAGCTTTGAAGAATCCAGGCAAATCCCCAGAGTGAAGGGCCCTGTAGTTATCATGGCCGGCTCCGGGATGTGCACCGGAGGTCGCATTAAATTCCATTTGGTTAACAATATCGGCCGTCCTGAATCTACCATTCTCTTTGTGGGTTATCAGGCCCGGGGAACTCTCGGCCGACAGATTCTTGAAGGTAAGAATCCGGTAAGAATTTATGGCGAGCTTCATCCTGTTCGAGCTGAAATTGTCCAAATTGAGGGTTTTTCAGCCCATGCCGACCGGCCTCAGCTGTGGAAATGGCTGAAATCTCTGAAAAAACCCCTGCGTAAGATTTTTCTAATTCACGGTGAAAAAGAAGTCATCGAAAGATTTGCCGGCGAAATTAAGACTGAGACCGGCTGGGCAGTGGAAATTCCGGATTATCTGGATGAATATCTCCTGGACTGAGAAAAGACTCAAAAACAGGTTTCAGGATTTTCAGGCAGCTTTCCCAGTCCGCATCCCTTAGCATGAGCTATCATAATCTCTTTCAGGTCTGGGTCAACTCTTTGACAGACTTCAGGTCTCCGGTAGAGCTTAAGCCGCCGGTCAACTTCTTTCCTGGACCTTTGAAAGGCATCCAGCCGGCCCAGAGCAACCCAGGTATCATATACCTCCCTGTCAAGAACAGAAGAAAAATAATGTTCCTGGCGGTACCATTTTCTGGTATGCGGCAGAACCAGGAAGTTAAAATCAGCTCCTATTTCCTCAAAAAGGTGTAAAGCCAGGGGCTTTTCTCTAAGACTTAAACCCCGGACCATCCTCAAAACCTGTCCGCAGAGGTCGTTGTCCAGGACCAGTTTTTCCAGACTCTGAGTACTCTCAAAATCCAGCATCCCCGGTCCAGAAATCACATTGACTCCGGCCAGACCAGCCAGGACTGCCCCCATAGCAGTTTCCAGCCCAGCTTGAGCATCGACCAGTTTGGAATCGCTAAGACCCATATAGGCATGAGTTGGCAGCTTCAGGTATTTACCAATCTGGGCACAGGCGCAGTCAATCATCATGGTCTCCACAGCACCCATCGGGGTAGTTCCTTTTCTCATGTCAAAGCTGGCCGGTGAGCCTCCGAAGATAACCGGAGAACCGGGTTGGGCCAGCTGGCAGATGACCACTCCAGAGAGAGCCTCAGATACCTGCTGGACAATAGTACCGGCCAGCGTTACCGGAGAGGTAGCTCCGGTCATTCCCATCGGAATGAGTTCAGAAGGCACACCCAGCCGGCTGCATTCTATCAAGCTCTGGGCAGTAAGCCGACTCCATTTCAAAGGTGGAGAAGGGCAGGCATCAAAAATGGCCAGGGGTTTTGCGGCCAGAGTTTTTTTGCCTCCCCTGACTGCTACCAGCATCTCCAGCATGGGCTTCAGACTTTCAATCCGAAAAATTCCGGTGACCAGAGGTTTGGTCGTAAAAAGCAGTCCGAGGTAAAGACGGTAAATGTCAGCCATTTCTTTTGGAACATCTGCGCTCACTAGAGCGGTGCTCTGAAAATCCAGGTTTTCCAGAGTTTCCACCAATCGGTAAAGCTGAATAAGGTCGGCCGTCTGTGGCTCTCGTTCCTTCAAAGTTTCGGAATCCAGAATTTTTATGGCCGCCGAGCCCGGGTTAAAATGAATTTCGTCTTTTCCGACCAGGTATTTTTTGGTTCCGCTGAGATCATAAAGCCAGATTTCAGAAGGGCAAGTTGCCAGACATCTTTCTACCAGAGCTCTGGAAATAAAGACCCGGTTGCTGTTTCGGTCAATTCGCTCTCCGGCCTCTTCAAATAGTCTTAGAGCTTCTTCATTCTCTACAAAAACCCCAATTTTCTCCAGAAGCTGGAAGGCTTCATCCACAATCTGTTCCACGGCTTCCTGACTTAAAAATCTAACTTCAGGTCTTTTGGCTTCAGTCATGGTTGCCTCCAGCTTCAGCCAGCAGTCTTCTGGCCACGCTTACAGCCTGAACGGCACTTTCTCCGTAACCGTCAGCTCCTATTTCCTTAGCCCAGCGGGAGGTAACCGGTGCTCCGCCGACCATTATCTTGAACCTGTCCCTGAGACCACTGGCCACCAGCAGGTCAATAACTTTTTTCTGGTTGAGCATGGTGGTGGTAAGAAGAGCCGACATAGCAATTATATCCGCCTTTTCCTGGACTGCCCTTTCCACAAACTTTTCCGCCCGAACATCAGCTCCCAGGTCAATCACTTCGTAGCTTGAAGCTCGGAGCATAGAAGCCACCAGATTTTTACCTATGTCATGAATGTCTCCTTCAACTGTTCCTATTACTACCCGTCCAGCCGATTTGAGAGTTTGACCGGAGGCTTTTAGCGCAGTCTGGAGAACATCCATAGCGGCCTTCATGGCTTCGGCTCCAGCAATGAGTTCGGGAAGAAAATAATCGCCATCTTCCCATAACCTTCCGACTTCTTCAATGGCTGGCACGCAGGCCTTATTGATGATTTCAAGTGGTTCCTGGCCATAATTCAGGGTTTTTTCAGCCAGAGACCGGGCCTCTTCAACCCGCCCCTGAATTATAGCCTGCTGGAGGGCTTGGAATAATTCAAGCAATTCGTTTTTCATTTTATTCTCCTGAACTGGATTTATCAAAGTTAAAAGTATTGATAATTTCTGCAATTTTTTTAATGTATTCGGGCGAAGTTCCGCAGCAGCCACCAAGCACTCTGGCTCCGGCTTTGATCAGCTCCGGAATGAAACGGGCATAATCATCTGGACTCTGACCATAAATTATAGAGCCGTCAGGTAACATCTGGGGCTGACCGGCATTGGCCTGGGCTATAAGCGGTTTTAGAGAAAGAGAAGACATAATCCTTACTAAACCAATCATTTCAGTAGAGTTTAAGGTACAGTTTGCTCCAAAAGCTTCCAACTGATTTTCTTCCATAGCTTGAATGAAGGTCTCCGGAGTGACACCCATCAGTGTGAAATAGCCACGCCTGGTCAGCTGGAAGGTCATGGTCATAAAGACAGGTAAAGAACAGGTTTCTCTGGCTGCCCGGAGGGCGGAGAGGCCTTCCCGTAAATCATATTGTGTCTCAATCAACAGGAAATCTACTCCACCAGCTGCCAGTCCTTCTACCTGAGGTTTAAAAGCTTCTATCAGGCTGTCTTCAGTTAGGTCTCCAACCGGTTTCAAGAATTTTCCGGTGGGGCCCAAACTGCCCCCCACGTAATGCCCCTCAGGACAGACACTTTGAGCAATTTCAGCTGCCCGGCGGTTCAGCTCAAAGGTCTTTCTTTCCAGCCCATAATTGGCCAGCTTGAGGGCATTTCCGCCAAAAGAATTGGTAAGAACAGCGTTTGAACCAGCTTCAAAATATGATTGGTGAATCCTAGCTACCGCTTCAGGGTTTTCCTCATTCCAGGCTTCGGGACAGTGTCCCGGCGGAAGGCCGGCTTTAATCAGCTCAGTGCCCATGGCTCCGTCAAGAAGAAAAATCTGTTTTTTAACGAGCTGGCTCAGATTAAACATCTCTCTCCCCCCAGTACTGGCGGCTGAGAGTCAGAGCTTTAAAGAATTCCGTCTGGAAATCCTCCCGGCCGGCCAGAGATACAAATTCAATCTGGCGAGGTAAATCTTCCAATTTTCTTCTGGCTTTCCGGCTCATAAGAGCCAGTCTGGCTCCCTTAACAGAAGCATTGCCGATAAAAAATATTTTTTCCCGGGGCAGGGGAGGAAGTAAGCCCAGAGAAAGGCACTGATTAATATTAAGGGAATTCCCAAAAACCCCGGCTAAATAAAGTCCATCTAGTTCAGACCATTTCAGGCCCGAGCTTTTTAAGAGAAGATTGAGACCACTTTTGATGGCAGCCATGGCTAACTGCAGCTTTCTAATATCTTCCTGGGTGAGGATAACTTTTCTCGTTATCTTAATAGCGGATTTTGCCTCAGTTATTTTGCCCGATTTATCCAGAAGACCAGCCTTAATAGCTTCAGCCAGCACAGCTACCAGACCAGAACCACAGATACCAGCCGCCCTGGTTCTTCCTATGGTCCTATACCTGAATTTACCTTTCTGCCAATAGGCCTCTTCTATAGCTCCGGTAACTGCCGGAAGGCCGCAGGAAATTCCGCTGCCTTCAAAAGCCGGGCCAGCGGCGGTGGAAGTGACCAGGATAGTCTCTCCTTTCTTGAGGACAATTTCCCCATTAGTTCCAAGGTCTAAGTATAGATAACAGCCAGACTTTTCAACTAATCCAGCATAAATCAGACCAGAAGCCACATCACCGCCTACAAAGCTAATCAGGTTAGGGCACAGGTAAACCATAGCCCGGGGGTTTATTTTTAAACCAGCTTCGGCAGCAGAGACAGGGGAATGCGAGATAAATTCAGATTGAAAAGGAGACCGGCCGAAAGACTCTACCGGCACTCCCAGAAATAAATGGTTCATAACCGGGTTAGCGGCCAGGCTGACCGCATAAATCCTTTTTCGGCTGACCCCGGCCTTTTTCATCAGAGAAATAACCAGCTCATTGACTGATTTAAGCGCGGCTTCCCTGAGCTTCGCTAAATTATCAGGCTGGAAGCCAGCATAGCTTATCCTGGAAACAAGGTCTGCTCCAAATACAGCTTGAAGGTTGGCCTTCTGGCCATAGGCCAGGATTTCGCCGGTCACCAGGTTTATAATTTCGGCAGAAATCGTGGTCGTTCCCAGGTCGATGGCCAGACCGAAAGTTCTGGAGACTGTACCCCGAACTTCAAAATCCAGAACAAGCTGGTCGTCATAAATAACAGCCATGATCTGTTTGTATTTGGGGCTGAGACTGGCCAATTTTTCCCGGGCTTCCGGGTTAATCCGCATTTTTCCAAAGCCGGGCAGGAAAACTGTTTCGCTTTCGGGTGCTTCATCAGATCTTTCAATTGTCTCAAAAGCTAAATCTGACATATTTATCAGGTATTTTTTTACCAGAGGGTCATAGTCGGGAAAGTCGGCTGCCTTCTTTCGAACCAACCGGGGTTCGGGGAGAGATTCTTTCTGTATCAACAAAGTCGGAGGTAGCTCAACTTCAAGCGGTCTAACCACCCTTAGCTGGCAGGCCAGGCACCAGTCAGGAGGTATTTTTTTTCTATTATTCCACTTCTTTTCAGCCTGAGTTTCTTCCGGCAGCCGGCCGGCCACAATTCTGACAGAACACTGACCGCAAACTCCACGGCCCTGACAGTACAAACGCAAGGGAAATCCGGCTCGCAGCAGGGCTTCGGTCAATTTTTCTCCTCTGGTTGCTTTAATGCGGAAAGATTTCTGGTCAACTTTTACTCTGATTTTCAGTTCAGCCATTTTCCTGGTTGGGTGGCAATTTTGACCAAGCTCACCACAAGAAATTTTAATAAATTAACTGCCACAATGAAAACGAAATTTTTCGTCAAACCCCAAATCACTTTTGACCTGAAGAAAAATTAATCAATTTAGTGGTTTTCCAAGGCATTGAAAAAATGGGGCTATTTGAGCTAAAGGGAAAGGCATTAATATAGTTGAAACTTATTGTCAGGTTTAACCTGCTTTATTTTACTGGACTTAAAGTTCTTAAACCCGCAGCCTAAAGACTTTTTGAAGACAGTTACTGATACTGCATCGAAAGCTATTTCATCTTCCCATGGCGTCTGGCTTCTTCTTCAATATCCTTTTCCGTTAGACCGAAGGCCACTCGACCTTCAACCATTTCCAGCATGGTATTGGTGTCAGGAATATCACCGATATAAACCAGTCGGTCATCCAAATAAACCAGGGGATAGATGGACTCACCAAAATACTTTTCGGCCAGGGAAGCTAAGGCCTCTGGCTTCCAGGTTCCCTGATTTTTATCCACTACCTCCACCTCAGCTTTATCTTTCAGCCAGTCCTGAACGATTTCCCGCACGAGGTCTGGAGGAAAACTGGAACAACAGGACCTGATTTCACCATTGAGAATGATTTTCACTTTCATTTTTCCCTCACTTTATATCAATAATTTAAACCACTTGGTGATTTAACACTGATTAGTTTGTTCTTTCTTAAGCTGATGAAATTGAAACCTTAGCCGTTTACATTCTATCAGTTTATTTATCTCAGCCCTTTTATTCTGAATCGGGTGCTAATTCGACTTCATTCTTTTTGCCCGGAGGCTATTTCCTGCCGTAATTTTTGTAACAGAGCTACCAGCTCTTTTTGACTCATGAAGCTGATGGCTTCAGAAGGACATTCCCGGGCGCAGGCACTGCAGCCAACTACACAGTTCAGGGGATTGACAACCACTGGTGAAGATTCACCGGGAGCGAACACTTCGTTGGGGCAGAATTCAAGACAGGCTCCGCAGTTAGTGCACAAATCCGGGTTTATCTGCGGATACCAGGGAATTTTTTCTCTTGGAATACCCAGATAATGAGAGTGTCCACTCATTTTTCCAGTTCCTCCAGGGCTTTTTTGATTTCCTCAAAAGCCTGATCGGTGTTTCTAAATTGAATCCAGACCGGTTTGAAGTTCTTTTCGTTCATCTCCACGCCAGCTTTCTGAAAACCATCGCGGAAAAGCTTATACTGTTTCTCCGGCTTGCAGGCGGCAGTTATGTAAACTACGCCGTCTTTTTTAACCAGGTCTTCCAGCAGAGCCTCTCCGTTAGCTTCGCACAATCGAGGATGAATAAGCAGGTAATCGTGGGGCAGTTCTAACCTAACTCTTTCCGTTAGGTCAGCAAAATTGAGGTTTTTCATGCTGGGGCAAGCAAAACTGCAAGCGCAGATTAAAATAGCCTTTTTCATGGTTGGAACCTCCCTGGTTCAGTTTTATTTTTGCCAGATGGAGTTGAAATCTGGCAAATAATATTCTTGTCCACTATCCGGGCTTTTTCCAAATCTTCACGGATTTGATTATCATCGGAGATGAGGTTAAGCAGGTTCTGGAGCAATTCTTGAATTTCAGCGTCAAGCTCCGGATTCATACGGTGATGTACCCATTTGCCCTCTTTCTCAGAAACAATTAGCCTTGCCTCTTTCAGAAGTGAAAGATGCCTGGAAACTGTGGAAAACGATAGCCCTAGAATTTCCTTTATCTCGCAGACGGCAAGAGGCCTAAAAGTCAGGACAGCCACAATGCGTAATCGGTTAACTTCGGAAAGAGCCGAAATAATTCTGTCTATCTCTTTAAGACTATATTTTCTCATTTCGCCAAATATACAAATGGATTATACTCCTCAACATCTATTCTGTCAATTGACCTCTTTCCCTAAGGCCTGAAAAGGCTTGACCGCAGAAGGTAGATGAGATATTAAAGTGGAGAAAGGTGATTTAGATAATGATTTTCAGGAAATCAGTGAAAGTATAAATAAATCAGTTATAAGGAGAGTAGATATGCCTGACATTTGGCCTGAGCTTAAGTCAATTGGTAGGAGAAAGTTTCTAACCCTGAGTCTTCAGGGCAGTCTGGCTCTGGCTGCCAGTCCAGCCCTGGTCAAGACCCTGCTGGCTGGCAAAGGGCCAGAGCTCCAGCTATCTGATGGAGTTTTGAAAAAGGCCCTGACTGTCGCCTTAAAAAAAGGCGGTGAATTTGCTGATGTCTACGTGGAAAACCGACTCAGCCGGACCATTTTACTGGAAGAAGGAAAGTTTAAAAGTGCAGTTTTTGGCTTGATTCGTGGAGCTGGAGTCAGGGTGATTGATGGGGACAAGACTGGCTACGCTTATACCGACGAGCTGACTGAAGAAAAAATTCTGAGGGCAGCTGAAGTAGCTTCCTTGATTGCCTCCTCAGGTAAGAAGATTAAACCTGTGGAGATAAAAGAACAAAAACGCCCTTCTTACATCACGGTAAAGATTCCTCTTCAGGAAGTAGCCGACAGTGAGAGGCTGGAAATAATGATGAGAGCTCAGGAGACGGCTTTGAGCTATGACCCGAGAATTAAAATGGCCTCAATCAATTACTACGACGAAATCAGGGATAGGATTATTGCCACCAGCGAGGGAGTTCTTCTTAGAAGCAGTCTGCCGCTGATTTTTTTCGTAGTTCAAACTCTGGCCCAGGACCAAAAAACTTCCCATATGGGTCGGGAAAGGCTGAGTCGCCATTCTGGCCTGGAAATGTTTGATGAACTAACCCCGGAAAAGGCTGCCCGGGAGGCCGCCCGGGAATCGATTGCCATGCTTGAGGCCAGAGAAGCTCCGGCCGGTAAGATGGATGTGGTCATCCAGAACGGCTGGGGTGGAGTCCTGGTTCACGAGGCCGTTGGGCATCCTCTCGAAGCTGATAACATCGCTCGGCAGACAGGGGCTTTTGTCGGCAAGCTGGGTAAGAAAGTGGCGGCTGAGATATTTACCATGGTGGATGATGGCTCTCTTCCAAACTTCAGGGGCACAACTGATTTTGACGACGAAGGCACCCAGATGAAAAGAAATGTGCTTATAGAAAACGGTGTTCTGGTGAAATTCATGACCGATATCCTGTCGGCAAAACAGCTTAAGATGGAAAGAACTGGAAATGGCCGCCGGGAAAGTTTTCGCTATTACCCCATCCCCAGAATGACCAATACTTTCATAGAAAAAGGTAAAGATAAGCCTGAAGACATTGTGGCTTCAACAAAAAACGGCCTTTACGTCCAGAGTCTGAGTGGCGGCAGCGTTGACCCGACCACCGGGATATTCAACTTTACCTGCCGGGAAGCTTATCTGATTGAAAATGGTAAAAAAACCGCTCCGGTAAAAGGAGCTACTCTTATCGGGAGCTGCCTCGACATTATCAACAGAATAGACGCCATCGGTGATGATCTGGATTTTGGACCTGGTATCTGCGGCAAGGGGCAATCGGCAGAAGTTACTGCCGGCCAGCCCACTGTCAGAATAAGGGGCATCACGGTTGGTGGGACCAGACAAAGAAGCTAAGGAGGAAACGATGAACTACCTGGAAATAGCTCAACTGGTCATAAAAATAGCCGGAAAAAAGGGGGCTGACCAGGCCGAAGCTTATTTAGTAAACAGCCGGCAGCTGAATCTTGAAGTCCGTAACGGAGAAATAGAAAGCGTTCAGGAAGCCAGCAGTTATGGACTCGGGCTCAGGGTGATCAAAGATAAAAAATTAGGTTTTGCCTATGTCAATGATTTCCGGCCGGAAAACCTTGAGGAAACTGTCAGCCGGGCCATTAATTTTGCCAGAGTGATGACACCAGACGAAAACCATGTCCTTCCCGAGGACCCCGGAATAACTGAGGTCAAAGGACTCTATGACCCCTCCTTGAGCCAGGTGCCGATGGCCAAAAAAATCGCCCTGCTCAAAGAGGTGGAAAGTTTAGCCCTCAAGGTTACCGGTATCACCAGAAGTGCTGGAGCCAGCTACAGAGAAGGGGAGAGCGAAGTGGTTTTGGCCAGCAGCCAGGGGCTGCTCAAATCCTATAAGTCAACCGGCTGTGGTTACGGGGTCGGAGTAATCGCTGAAAAGGGTGACCATAAGACCAACGGCTATGAGTCCTGCAACCGCCGCTTTTTCTCCGACCTGAAACCGGCAGGAGAAATTGCTGAGAGCGCCGCCCGAAAAGCCCTGGAGAGGCTCGACCCAAGGCCTGTCAAAACCCAGCGGGCTGCTGTCATTTTTGACCCTGAAGTGGCTTACTCCATCCTTGGAGGTCTAATCCAGGCCCTCAACGGCCAGAGTGTTCTGCAGGGAGCAAGTTTTCTCGGGAATAAGCTTGGTAAAAAGATTGCTTCTGAGATTATTACCATCATCGATGATGGCACTCTGGAAAAAGGGCTGGCCAGTGCTCCCTTTGACGGCGAAGGTGTGCCTACCCAGAAAAGGACCATTGTGGAAAATGGAATCCTTAAAGGATTCTTTTATAATACTTATGCTGCCAGACGAGCTGGCCTGAAAAGCACCGGCAATGCTTTTAGAGGAAGTTTTTCCAGTCTTCCGGGAATAGGTCCTCACAATTTTTACCTGGTAGCTGGAAACATAAAGCCGGAAGAAATCATTGCCTCCACTGAAAGAGGGGTTCTGGTGAAAGAAGTAACTGGATATGGAATAAATCCGGTAAACGGCCATTTCAGCGGGGGAGCCGAAGGGCTTTGGATAGAAAACGGAAAGATTGCTTTTCCGGTTAAAGGTATAACCATTGCTGGCACAGCAGATGAAATCTTAAATGGAATTGACCTGCTGGGCAACGACCTGGATCTGAACCGAAGCCGCACGGCCCCGACCTTGAGGGTCAAATCCCTGCAGATTGGCGGCGAATAATCTGTAAAAAAGTAACAAGTGAGCTTTGAAGGAGCCGTTCTGACCATGAACCGAAAGGTATAGTACCAGGCTAATTGAAGTATCCTGTATTAAAGCAAATTTTTTATTACTCTAGTTCCAGGAAAGCAGCTCAACTCGCTTCAGTCAAAACATTAACTGGCTGAAAAAAATCTGCCTCTTGTTGTTACTTCAGCGTGAGTGTTTTCTCCAGATAGCCACCTTTTAGAGAATCATAAATTAGTTTTATTTCCCCGGAGCCTTCTACCAGCAAACGAAAGTCTACAAAGCCAAAGCCTGGAATTCCGCTTTCCAGGTTGAAGTAATTACCTCTGACTTTGAGCGGCTCAACTGTTTCCCGGAAACGGTCGGTTAGAATTCCGGCCGCCAGAATCCTGGCTTTACCTTCAACTTTTAACTGGTCAGGCCGATGGAGTTTCCGTTGAACCGCCAGAGCTGAAATTGAAGGGGTAACCCTTTCATTGGCAATTCTGAGGTCAATTTGAATGAGTCCACCGTCCAGTTTGCTAACCTTAACTTCTTCAAACCGTAACCGCGGCAGCTGGTCAGCGTGATAAAGGCAGAAAGCCGCATTGCGATGGCAGGTTTCTGCCAGGCGGAAAAGGGCCGGCACCCGGCGACCGAATTTCTTCACCCCACCGATTTCAATGTCACCGTAAAGAGGATGTTTATAGGGTTTCCATTCTGTCAGCTGTTCACCCATAAGTACCAGCTGGTGGTATATAACTTCTTCTAAACTGAAGCCGCCCCGGAACATCCGGCTTCTCTGGTCTTCGTCGTCTTCACCGCCTCTTCTCTGTTCAACCGGCTGGGTGCCCGCATACTGGTCGAAATCAAGTTCGTTAGAAAAGGTGTAGATGCCGAGCAGGTAATAGAGGAAATCTATGGTCCCCCCATAAACAGTGTACATATCCTTGTAGATAACAATGTAACGATAGCCGGGAAGTATCCTTTCACCTTGCTTTCCAATATAGTCATAAATCTGACGGTCCTGAGCCAGCATTTCGCCCAGGTTTTTGGCTCCTGGTCCGCGCAGAATCATTCCACCGTAATTGTGAAAAGATTGTGCTCCCATGATGTTAGGATGAGCCAGAATAAAATCCCGAACTGCTCTGGTTTCAGGCCAGCAAAAGGGATAGGGGCCAGCCCCGCGTTGGACGTAATTTGGCTGCCAGTTGTAGCCAAAATTGCGATTCATATCATAGCCGCCAGGCCCATCCTCATTGATCAACCCATCTCCATCATTGTCAATTCCTTCTAAACCCAGCAGGATGAATTCTCCTTTTTCTCCAGGTTTACAGGGCACCATGACCAGAGGGTTGTCCGGACTGGTTTTGTAATTGCCTTTTGGATCTCGTTTTCTCATGAAAGTTATGGAACCATCTCCATCGAGGTCATCGGGAGCATCCTCATCATAAAGCCCGTCCCGGTCGTCATCATAAGGCACAAGACCGGAACGCGGAGTGTTGGAATCTGCAGCCAGATGCAGAAAATAATCCCGGCCGTCAGGATTCATGGTGGGTACGATGTAAAAAGACCTATCCCGAAGCAGACGGTCAACAAATTCCAGTTTTCCGAAGTTCTTCAAGAGGTAATAGATGGTGTAAAGAGCCACTTCTGTGCCCTGAATTTCGTTGCCGTGAATGTTACCATCTATGTAAAAACCTGGCTTTCTCTCAGCCGGCCCGGTAGCCGGGTTGTTGATGATAACTGCCCAGATATCCCGGCCCTGGTAGGATTTGCCTATGGAGATGAGCTTCATCAGGTCAGGATAGGCTTTTTCCAGTTCTTTAAGGGCCGAGGTCAGCTCGGCATGATCGTAGAAATGATCAAAGCTTAAGCGAACTTCCGGTCGGGCTTTTTTGCTCTGGGCCGCTTGAGGCCGGATAAATCCAGCTATCACTATCACCATTAAAATCAGACATAAAATCTTAAGTAAAGTTGAAAATCTATTCATAGCCTGTCTCCTAATCAAGCTTTAAGTCAATTTCAGGAGTGTTAAGCCGGTTGCTCCAGACTTTTATTTTCAAGCTTGAACCTTTTTTAGCCTGAACTGTCCATTCCAGCTTTCGGCTCTCTCCGCCCTGAAGAAAAGGTATTGATTCAATATGCTTACCCGAGAAAAGCCGCTGTTTTCCTTCAAGAACCAGTCTGACTCTGATAGGATAAGAGGTCAGAGCCCGACGCCCCTGAGCGGTGGAAGTTGGCAACCAGCCTTGGTTATGGAGATATGCAGTTATTCGGTAAAGGTCAGGGCCTATTCTTTCAGCTCTGGCTTCTTTGAGCGATAGCTCCGGAAGCCTGCTGATTATTTTCTGGGCGAACTCAAGGTGAAATTTGATGGTGGTCTCCAGAAACTCTACTGGAGGCACATACTTGAGGTAGGGGACAAACCCACCAATTTCCACTTCACCCAGGTCTGGATGTTTGAATGACTTCCAGTTGACGAAACCAGCGCCTTTAAGGCTGGTATCAGAAAAATTTAAAAGATAGGCCTCGGGATGTTCTTCGCCTGAAACCACGGCAGCTGAAGAACGGGGCATTTTCTCCATCATTTCGGCCATTCTGGCCGGGGTAACCTGACCCGATTGAACCATCTTGATTAACATGGCCGCGTTGAAGTTAGGTGGAGCTCCCTGCTCTTTCAGGAAAATGGCTATCTTTTCCTCACCAAGAGCCAGGAATTCCTCTGAAGACATATTCTTGAGCTTTTCCGGAGTCAGGCCCTCTTTCTTCTCTTCTTTCTTCGGCTCGGGCACCTGCCACAGGTCAAAGGAAAAAACTGGAACTCCGTACTGGTAATAACAGAAAGCTGCGAAAGAACCTTTATCAACCCCCTTAGCCCTTTTCTCTAAATAATCAAGACCAACCTGTTTTAGACCGTTTTTGTATTCTTTTTGGAGCTCTTCGTAAATGGCCTGGTCAGACCGGTCGAGAGTCATAGCCGGGCCCAAACCGAGGAAGGTAGCTACGAGGCTTTCATCAATTTCCATTCCCCGGGCCAAACCAGAACTCTTCATAATATCAATCAACTCTCTCATCGAGTACTCAGCCTCCGGGTCAACCCCCAGAAAGGAGGCAAACTGCCTGGGAACCCGGACCCGGTCGGCTCCAATCCTGGCCTGACCGGTTTGCTGAAGGTTTAACAGGTTGTTTTCGGTGGAAAAATTCAGAACTAAAGCAATGTTATTCCGCTCAAACATGAAGCGCAGCAGAGCTTCTGTTTCAGGCTCTGAGACCGGATAGAGACCGGCCTTTTTGTTAAAATATTCAAAATCATGGGGAAAATTACGATTGATTTCAACTCCACCGGGGCCATCTTCGTTAATCTGGCCATCGCCGTCATTGTCCCGGCCTTCGCTATAAAGCAGAAATTCTCCTTTTTCTCCCTTTCTGGGATCGGCCAGCCTCATCAGTCTGGGCTCTTTTGGATCGATTATCCACCGCCCCTCCGGGGAGCGAACCCGCATCAGGGTAATGTAGCCATCGCCGTTGAGGTCTTCTGGTCCATCCTCATCTACCAATCCATCATTATCCTCGTCGACCGGGGTAGCGTTAAAAGTCCGCTCATATTTTGGTGAAGCAAAATAGGCTGAAGCCGCATCTGGATTGAGCAGGGGAAGGAGATAGATAGATTTCTTATTCAGAAATTCAGACCAGAATTTATCCCCGCCACTATGACCACTGAGGATAGATTCAGCTAACTTCAACACTGCTAAGGTACCGGGAAGATGTAGTCCCTCAGAATTTCCAACCACCAGCACCCCTGGCCGGCTTTCTGGTTTGATTCTATTTTTCCCGGCGGCTATTTCCAGAACTAAAATTTCCTGACCACCAGCCGACTTTCCTATGGAATAAAGGCGGCAAACTTCTGGATATTTTTCAGCCAAGCTTTTTAAAACAACTGCCAGTTCTTTAGGCGCCAGGTACTTTAAACCACTTTTAGCCTTAACCAAAGCCGGCAGGGCTACCAGACTGAATAGCATCAGCAAGAGGGCTATTAACTTCGACTTCCAGGAAGACATGTCCGACCTCCTAAATTTTTAAGAACTGTTAAAAAAATATACGTTTTTAACTATTTTCAGTTCTCTTTTTTCACCTTAGGTTAACAAGTCACGGTTAGAACAGCAGAGCCTAATTAAATTTTTCATCCAATAAGATAATATAAAATATTTTCTATATTTAAGTTTTTTATCTTATAATGATTTCATTGCAAAAGTAAACAAAAAAAATAACGAATTGGAGGAAAAAGTGGGCGGGAAAAGAAAGATAAAATTAGCCTGGTTACAGGGCGGCTGGTTAACCAGATTATTTTTGACCGCGACTTTAGTTCTTATTTATTCTTTATTATCAGTTAGTTACGCTCAGAAAAAAGGCCCTCAAACTCTATTTTCTGAATACCTTAAAAGCTTCCTCACCTGGCGTAATATTGGGCCAGCCACACCGGGCGGTCGAACAGTGGACCTGGATGTGGTGGAGAGCAAACCGTGGATTATCTATGCGGCTATTGGCCCTGCCGGACTCTGGAAATCGGAAAACAACGGTCTCAGCTGGTTTCCGGTATTTTATCAGGAAGCTACAGTTTCTGTCGGAGCTGTGGCTGTGGCCCAGTCTTCACCTAACATTGTCTGGATAGGGACCGGAGAATCAACCGCCAGAAATTCCGTCACAGTTGGGGATGGGGTTTACAAATCAACAGATGGGGGTAAGACCTGGACCAATATGGGCCTGAAGGATACCAGACATATCAGCCGAATTCTTATCAGCAGGGGAGACCCCAATATAGTTTACGTAGCGGCGATGGGACATCTCTGGGGGCCAAATCAGGAAAGAGGAGTTTATAAAACCATTGATGGTGGAAAAACCTGGTCCAGGATTCTCTACATTAACGAGGACACCGGTATTTGCGACCTGGAAATGGACCCCGAAGATTCTCTAATCCTGTACGCAGCCGCTTACGAACACCGGCGGTTGCCTTACAGAATGATAAGTGGAGGACCGGGTAGTGGTCTCTACCGGACGAAAGACGGCGGCCAGAGCTGGGAAAAACTGACTCGTGATCTACCCGAGGGAATCATGGGGAGAATAGGCCTGGCCGTGGCCCGGAGCAGGCCCGGAGTGGTTTATGCACTTATCGAACATCAAGACCCGGGTATATGGAGGTCAGAAGACTACGGACAGACTTGGAAGAGAACCTGCGATGCCGCCACTTACCGCACGGTCAATAACCGACCTTTTTATTACAGCCATATTTACGTGGACCCATCTGATGACCAAACCATCTACGTCCAATCTACCGGGCTTTATGTTTCAAACAACATGGGCCAAAAGTTTAGAGCCATAGGGCAGGGGACTCATCCCGATCATCACGCCCTCTGGATAAACCCTAAAAATCCTCTCCATCTAATTGACGGAAATGACGGAGGTATCGACATCACCTATGATGGGGGAAAAACCTGGCTGCCTGTAACAAGTATAGACGCAGCTCAGGTCTATCAGATAGGTTACGATTTCAGCCTTCCTTACCGCGTTTATTGTGGACTTCAGGACAACGGCTGCTGGGGAGGACCATCTAATTCTCTCGATACTCGGGGCATATTAAACGAGCACTGGGAATTTATTTCCGGAGGTGATGGCTTTTTCGTCAGGCCGGACCCGAAAAATATTTTTATCGTCTACGCTAACTCTCAAAACAACGGGCTGCTCAGGATAGATCGCCGTCACGGTCGAGGAAAATCGATCAGGCCCGAAGCCAGCCTTAAAGAGCCACCCTATCGTTTTAACTGGAATGCTCCGGTGCTGGTCTCACCCCACGATAACAACACCATTTACTGTGCTGGAAATTTCCTTTTCAGGTCGAAAGATGGGGGATATTCCTGGGAAAGAATAAGCCCGGACCTTACCACCAACGACCCGGCCAAGAAAGTTGATGGAGTTGGACCTATTACTCTGGAAAACAGCGGGGCTGAAGTCCACTGCACCATCACTGCCATTGCCGAATCACCGGTTCAACCAGGGGTATTATGGGCTGGTACCGATGATGGTCTAGTGCACATTTCGCGGGACAATGGCAAGACCTGGGTAAATGTTACCAGAAACATACCGGGCCTTCCTAAAAACTCCTGGTGTTCAAGAATTGAAGCTTCCCATTTCGAACCCGGTACAGCCTACTTAACTTTCGACAACCACCGCAATGACGATTACAAACCTTATGTTTACAAGACAGATGATTTCGGCAAAAGTTTTAAGTCTATAACTTCAAATCTGCCACCATTAGGCTGGGCTCATGTTATAAGAGAGCATCCCCATAATAAAAATTTACTTTTTGTCGGAACTGAATTTGGAATATTCTTTTCTTATAACTCTGGGTTAAGTTGGATAGACCTGAAGGGCTCTAATTTGCCAACAGTATCAATAAATGATATCGCCATTCACCCTCGAGACAATGACCTGATAATCGGGACACATGGACGCGGCATCTGGATTCTGGATGATATAAGCGTCCTCAGCCAGTTCGAAGAAGAAATTTTGGGCCAGGACTTTTTCCTTTTTGAAACCAGGGAAGCTGTTTTATTTTATACTTCAAACCGAGGAGACCCCTATAGTTTATCCGGTGGTTTTTCAGGGAAAAACCCAGTTCCAGGAGCTTATATTAATTATCTGGTTAAAAAAGACCTTGAAGGTGACCTGAGGATTAAAATAACTGATGAAAGTGGTGAGACTATTACCGAGCTGCCTTTGAATAAAAAAGCTGGTTTAAACAGAACAGTCTGGAATCTGCAGTTTGTTCCCAGGGCTTCAGACGGTAAAAAATATTCTCCAGTAGGAGCCGTGAACATTATGTGCTACGTTCTTCCTGGATGCTACACTGCTTCCATAAAGATTGGAGATAAAGAATATAAAAGCTTAATCAGGATTCTTCCAGATCCGCGCTTTGAAATAATCCCCGAGTTGATAAAAAAACAGTACTCACTGGTTGGAGACCTGATTAAGATAAATAATATATATGCTAGAGCAGTAGCAGCCACCCGGAATCTTTCCAGAGCCCTGCAGACCACCCGAAACGACCTGATTATGCTCCAGGATGTAAATCTTAAAGCTTTTCTAAATAAGAAGTTTGAGACCATCTGGAGTAAGTTTCAATCTATCACTGATATTTTTCAGACAGAAGGAACCTTTCTTGGACTCACTGTACCTTATGAAAAATTTCTAAGAATGCCAATAAATTTTCGCCTTTTGACTCTGCCTCAAAGCCTTGCCTCCTATCCCTCTGAACCAACAGAAACCCAGATCAGGCTGACCTCAGAAATAAATCAGTTGGTAGTGGAATCGATTGAACTTTTCAATAAATTCCTGAAGTCTGACTTAATAGAATTTAATGAATTGCTACAGAAGTCAGGGATTAAACCATTGTCTTTACCACCGGCAGTTACTTTGGAATAGAGCTTCTTACGCTAAATTATTATGCAAAGTTTTATAATTTATTTAATATCAATAATTTAAATATATGTCGGCCTGCCGACTATTTCTAATTATTTATGTTGAAAAAACCTTGTTTTTCACCTGATTTTTTTGTATAAAGATATAAAAAACGAAATACGGCGGAGGATAACTTGATCATCGCGGTTACCAACCAAAAAGGCGGTGTTGGGAAAACTACTACCTGTATTAATGTGTCAGCAGCTCTGGCTTTTATGGGATATAAGATTCTTTTGGTGGATATGGACCCTCAAGCTCACAGCACAATCTCTGTGGTCAACAATCCACATTTATTCCAGAAAACCCTTTTTGATGTTCTGATGGATAAGAATTCGAGAATAGAGGAGGTTATCATTAAATCAAATATTCCTGGTCTCGATGTAGCTATTTCCAGAATTTCAATGGCCAAATTAGAACCTGCTTTGATAGGGGAGTTTGACGGACATTATCGACTAAGAGATGCCATTCAACCGGTCAGGAAGAATTATGATTTTATTTTTATTGATACACCGCCCACGCTGGGATTAATTACCCTAAACGCCCTGGTTGCAGCCAGTCATATCCTGATTCCAATCCAATCCTCATACCTTTGCCTCGAGGGAACTGATGATTTGTTGGAAACCATTGAAAAGGTTAAAAGAATTGCCAATCCCGACTTGAAAATTCTTGGAGTAATAATAACTCTTCACGACAAAAGAACGAATATCTCAAAAGATGTTGTCGACAGGATTATTGAAGTTTTCGGAGATAAAGTATTTAAAACCTTTGTCTCGAAAAGTGTTAAGCTTGAAGAAAGCCCAGCCTATAAAGAAAGCATTTTTACCTTTGCCCCTGATTCAATTGGGGCAGTACAGTATAAAGAAATTGCTGAGGAGTTGATTAAACGTGCAAAAAACTAAAAAATCCGGCCTTCCAGATAGCCTAATGATGAGGCATGATCCCCATTTTGTTGAGCTAATAGCTTCAAAATCACCGGCTCCAAGAATAAGGATGATTCCAATAGAAAAAATTGAACCTAATCCGCGCCAGCCTCGCAGTGAACTAGGAAACATTCATGAGCTTATGGATTCTATAAGAGCCAAGGGGGTTCTTGAGCCTATTATAGTTAGGCCAAAAGATGATAAATTTGAGATTATCGCTGGTGAAAGACGCTATGTGGCTTCAAAAAATCTTGGTCTTAAAGAGATTCCATGCATTGAAATGGTAGTAGAAGACCAGGAGGCAATGGAAATCTCGTTGATAGAAAATCTCCAGAGAAAAGACTTGGACATTTTTGAAGAAGCAGATGGTCTTAAAGCCCTTATGAGTCTTTATGGATATAGCCATCAGGATATTGCTGATAAAATCGGCAAGGCCAGGTCTACAATCACTGAAATAATTTCAGTATCGAGAATACCTTTCAATATCAGAGAGAAACTTAAAAAGGCCGGTATTACTAGCCGCAGTACCATCATTGAAATTGCCAAAATCGATGATGAGAATGCGATGGCTCGGTTAGTCGAGCAAATTATAGAGAGAAGATTAACCAGAACCGATACCAGAGACTTAACTAAGCTTTTTCGGGACAAGGAAAAATCAAAGGAAGAAAAACAAAAATTTTTTGTATTTAATTATGTTCCTAAAAACAACAAAACCTTTAAACTCAGGATAGAATTTAAGAAACAGGTTGTAACTCGACAGGAATTAATTCGAATCCTGGAGGAAATAATCCAGAACTTAAAATCAGATTCAAGCCTTCAAACCCAAAAATCAAATGAGGAAGATACAGAAAAAGGTTAATGCCAAAAAAGTTCTGTACTTTCAAATAAAATTATAAAGGTTTTTTAAGTAGCTTTGTTTTTGACCTGATATTAGTTTACATAATATAACTTATGCGACACATCATATTGGTTATTTATATCTTTTTTATTATCAATTAGATAAGAATATTATAAATCTGTGGATATTTTATTTGCCCTTCTTTTGGGCAAATGTGGAAATTTCGAATATCCCCTGTTAGTTCCTTTTAGTTTTTGTTTATAGCCTATAAAATGCTTTTGTCTTGCAGATGATTTTATAATGACAAATGATTTGACCACGTCAATTTTTGTTCGAGATATGGCCATCGTATTGCCTTCATTTTCAATACTCAATTAGTTTCCGAGGCAGAACCTCATTTCACACAGGCCTTAGCTTCTCAGGCTTGATGTAAGCATACTCATTGGCCCAGTCCTCCGTATACTCCATGAGATACGAGGTAATAAGCCTGAGATACGAGCTTACAGATGGGAACACTCCTACCACC